>OLPT01000046.1_pt1 | contig 103681 bp, 90 predicted proteins | sample 1673051 | NCBI WGS metagenome assembly OLPT01 (sample SAMEA3136750, study PRJEB25190) | human gut metagenome | biome: human gut; feature: human-associated habitat; material: faeces | place: Austria | collected 2013
CTCCCCGCCGGGGCCGCTCCCCTCGGGCGTGCGGCGCGGGCGCGGCTTTTCTGCATCGGGCGAATAGTCGTTTTCCTCGTTTAATGTCATAATGATTAGGCATTATCAAGCGATCCGAAACGGATTTTCGTTATGTCTCAATACCCTAAGTTTTGCACCTCATGTGGTTCTCCGATTGATCCTGGTCAGAAGTTCTGCACTACATGCGGTGCGGCAATCACTGAAAACTCTTCTGATTTATCTTCTAACCTTTCAAACTCTTCGGGTCCTGGAGATACTTCACCGATGCCTGTTGTCGATCCTCGAACAGTTTCGTATGCAGACGATACGCAGGTTTTAAATTCGCAGGACGTTCAAAATAGGCAATACCGTCAGCCCTCTGGCGATTCTGCGCCTGTAATTCCGAATCGCAATTCAGATTCGAAGAAACCTGTATTTATTATCCTGATTGTTGTTCTTGCAATTGCTGTTCTGGTTCTTGCCGGCGTGTTGCTGTCTAACTTGTTTGCCGGCCAACAGAACTCCTCGTCTGTCTCATCGGCTCCAACCGAAGAATCCCAGCCTAGCAACCCCAGCCAGTCTGCTTCCAATAATTCCTCTGCCGAAATTACCGATGCAGACAGGGAGCTCTACTCAACGCTCTCGGCATACTATTCTCGACTCGGGGATTACGATCAGCGAATTTCCTCTGCTGCAAAAACATTCAATGCTGATTACGTTTCTAAAAACATGAGCATACGTTCTTCTGACGCTAGCAGTGCATACGCGTTGGCTGAGGAAATTGCAGACGACTACTATGCCCTGAAGAACTTATCTGTTCCATCTACTTCGCGCTATGCTTCCAGCTATTCTGCGATGCTTACTTGCTACTATGACTGCACTCAAAGGATTGGTGCAATATCTGAGTCTTGGGATATCAGCCTTCAGTATTCAGATCCCACTGGGCATGAAGATGAGATCTGTGCTCCTCTTTCGCGTGACCGATCCGGAGACAACAACAAGTATTACACCGAATTTAAGCAGACTTATCCTTCGGCTAAACCGCAATCGCCAACAGCGTAATTTGCCTATTCCCTCCTGTTGCTGGTTGTTTGAGGGGTAGCGACCCTGTTTTTCTTTGTTCAATTACTGTTAGGAGTTTTTAATGTATGGATATTCCTCTTATGGGTCTGATTTGTTCAGCCTTCTTGGTTTTGCAGGGGGATTTGGCTCTCTCTGACATTTATCGCATTTGTTGCGGCAATTGTTTGCACTGTTTTGTTGTACAGGAAATATGTTTCCTCATTTGATAAAAATCAGCTGAAGAATGCAAAACATGATTTTGGCCCATTCCTCCGTTTTGAGAAATTCTGGTCCGAAAAGATCCTCATTGTTCTGTTTATTTACAACATGTGTTTTATTGCCTTCGGGAGCGCTGCAGCGGTTATCAGCCTTCTTTCGATGCTTACTTATGATGCTGGCAGCGTTTTCATTGCGATTCTCACTGTTGTAGTGTTGTTTGTTCTCGGTGAAGTGTTTAACCGACTCTTCTACGAGTTCTTTATGTTGATCGTGAAGATGTGGCGAAACACCCAGGACATTCGTTCGGCTCTTGTTGGCAATGACGCTTTGGAATCTACCCCAGTTCATCGCGAGCCTGTTCAAGAGCCATATCGTCAGGTTTCCGTAAATTCCCAGGGTTCTTCCGTTGCGCCCGAGAGCGCAAATGCAGATCAGCGAGTTGCTGCTTCTGAAGCTGTAGATTTTTCGAAAACCAACCCGCTTCCTGTTGTTCAGGCTTCACCGCAACAAGGTGGGTTTGATCAGAACTCTTCTTGGTCATGCCCTGCTTGTGGCGCAAGCAACAAGGCAGGCGTTTTCTGCTCGCAATGCGGAATGCGCCGTAGTTAATCTCGCTTTTAGTTATTTAGCCAGGGGCTTGTCCCCTGGCTTTTTTGTTTTAGGCCTTTTGGCGCTTTCGCTTTTCTTTCTCACGGTTTTCTCATCAATGTTAGATCCGCCTGAGAACATTTGCTCATCGGGAAAAGGATGGGAAATGAAACGTGGTGCTTTAATAGCTGGTCTTATAAGTGGTGCTCTTTGCGCTGGTTGCGTATTTGCCTATTCGGTTCAAGTGCGTGGAGAAGCAGATGAAGCTCGGATTGAGGCAATGCAACGCTATGGAGGAGAACAGGTCGATGTTCTCGTTGCCACTAAGGATATTTATCCAGGAGAGACCGTCGATGCTTCCAACGCTGAGGTTAAAACGTGGTTGAGCGATCTTTTGCCAAGTGGCTGCGTGACATCCTTTGATGACGTTAAGGGTGTGCAAGCTGCTTCGTTGATTATTTCTGGCGAAGCTATCTCTCATCGAAGGTTTGATTCTGGCGGTTCGGGGATAGATGTCCCTCAGGGCTGCGTTGCATTATCAGTCCCAGCTGAGGATGTTCAAGCAGTTGGCGGAGCTTTGTCGGCAGGTGATGTTGTCGATGTTTACGCAACCGGATCGCAAACAGCGTGTATCGGGAAGCAAATCATGGTCCTGGCAACCAATGTTGAACATTCGAGCGGAACAAAAGCAAAAGTGAGCTGGGTTACTCTGGCTGTTCCAGTCGAGCAGTCTCAGGAATTTGTAACAGCGTCGCAATCGATGGATATCTATTTTGTCCTGCCGGCGTCAGAAGTCGATCGACAACCTTCCGAGCAGGGCCAAATCGGGAAACAAGAAGATTCTCCAAATTCTAGCCAGCATGAAGGAAGGTGATGTGGCTCGCTCTGGTCGATCTTATCGTGATCGGTTTATAGATGGAATTCTCCTTGGAGAAAAACGGAAAAGGTGAGAAATATGGGCAAGAAAACAATGCTTTGTGTCGATACCGAGTCATTGAGATACCCCGAATTGATAGGGCTGAATGATGAGGATATCGATTCTCAGGAATGGCTCAAAACGTATAGTAGTGCTCACGAAGCGCGACGAGCGTTATCGGGGGCTGGCCAAAAAGATAACGTGTGGGTTGTTTCTTGCGATGACATGGAGGGGATCAATCTTGCTGCTGCCCTTAAACGCGATGATACAAGTAGGAGTATCGAGTTGGTCTCTTTTGGCGGAACCGGTTCTGAGGTTGGGCGATGTCAAGCTGCGGGTATTAACTTAATTCGTGGTAAGGCGGAGTTTGTTAAGCGGTATTTCGAGCAGAAAAACGAGCAAGCTTTTTCTGCTGTAAGTGAAAAGGCGTCGTCTCCTGTTGAGAGTAGCGATAAAGAGCTTTCTTCTTTGAGGGCAGCTGAACCTTCTGTTTCGGATTTCGAAGAGGTATCGCAGGGCGAGTACGGAAATTCGTTTGAACCGAAGCCTGAAAGTGCTTCGGCAAAGATCTTGGGTGCTGCCGTCTCAACGACCGAAAAATCAACTCAGTCTGGTTTTGTTGTTTCGGTTCTGAGTGGAAATGGTGGCGTGGGTAAAAGCACCGTTGCCGCTTGCCTCGCTGTCTTATTCCAGGAAAAGGGCTTGAAAACGGTTTTGGTTGATTTGGACCTCCAGTTTGGGGATGCGGGATTCCTGCTTGGGCTCGATGATGTGGTGGGAATCGATGAACTTGTTCGTCAGCCTGAGCGAATCAATCAAGTGAAACCTTCAGGGGGATTGCCTGCTGTTGTCGGCATTCCCGAAAAGCTTGAGGAGTCAGAGGCGTTTGTCTCATATACATCAGAGGTTCTTTCCCTTCTGAAGAGTCGTTTTGATGCTGTGGTTGTTAATACGGGGTCTTTTTGGTCTGACTGCCATATCCAGGTGTCTGAGGCCTCAGACCAGGTTTTATTCATTCTTGATCAGCGGCCCTCGTCGGTGCGCTCTTGTTCGCGCGCCCTTGATCTCTGCGCTCGTTGCGGCATTGCGGTCCAGCCATTCCGATTCCTTCTTAACCTCTGTTCGAAACATGCGCTATTGACCTCGCTGGATGTTTCGTGCGCTCTTCACGGGATTCAGGTTGGAGAGTTGAAAGATGGAGGAAGAGAGGTGGGCGAACTGCTTGGGGCGGGCCTTCCCCTCGAGCTTGCTTCCTCGAAGAATCCATTCATTGAGAGTTTGAAGGAGCTTGTTCCTCAGCTGGTCCCTGAGCGCTTGAGGTCCCCAGAGCTGCAAAAGACTCCTGTTGAAAGTGAAAAGCGAACGTTTTTCCCTGGAATCCGTAAAAGGAGAACAGCATGACCCTGATGGAGCGCGCATCGGCGAAAACCCCCTTAGATGCTTCAGCCGATGATGCGCTCTTGACCAGCTTGAGGGAGAAGGTGGGTCAAATTATTCCTCCCGCTGACGCAGCTCGTCTCATTGCAAGTAATCCACGTCAGGCTCGCAGTGAAATAAGTCTTGCCTGTGAAAAGGTCATAGCTGGAGAGCCTTGGCTTCTTGCTGGGCGTTACTCAGCCGAAGAAGTGGTTGGGAGGTATCTCGATGAGGTGTTTGGGTTGGGACCTCTTGAAGAGATGCTTAGTGACGACAGCATTACCGAGGTCATGGTAAATGGATCGAAGTCGCTGTATTACGAGAGAAACGGTCGACTTTATCAATCACGCGATTGCTATGAGGACGATGCGCAGGTTTTTAATCTGATAGACAAAATAGTTGGACCTCTCGGGCGTCGTGTTGACGAAAGCTCCCCGATGGTTAATGCGAGGCTTCCCCATGGGCATCGTGTTAATGCGATAATCCCACCTCTTGCTCTTGACGGTCCGGTTGTCACGATTCGGAAATTTCGAGCACATGCGTTTTCCCTTGACGAGATGAGGAGTCTCGGCTCTTTTGATCATGAAGTGGACTGTTTATTGAGATGGGCAGTGCGGAGAAGGTGCAATATCGCGGTTTCTGGTGGCACGGGCAGCGGAAAAACAACGTTATTGAATGCGCTATCAGCCCTTATACCTCCAAACGAACGAATCGTGACAATCGAGGATTCTGCCGAGCTTAGGTTCGATGAACATCCTCATGTGGTGCGTTTGGAGGCCCGTCAAAAGAATGCTGAAGGGATCGGCGAAGTGCCGATTCGAGACCTGGTCATAAATTCCTTGCGCATGCGCCCTGATCGTATCGTCGTTGGTGAATGTAGGGGCGCGGAGGCCTTGGATATGCTTCAAGCAATGAGCACCGGGCACGATGGATCTCTCACCACCCTACATGCGAATTCTCCCAGTGAAGCGGTTTCGCGTTTAACGACAATGGTTCGCTATGGTGCTGAGCTTCCCATTGAGGCAATCGAGAGCCAGATAGCTAATGCGATCGATTTGGTGGTTCAGATTGCACGTTACCCCAATGGCGATAGAGGGATATGCGAATTGGCGGGATATGCCTGGGATAAGAATTCATCAAGCTGCCAGGTGGAGACTTATTTCAGGCGTGACGCGGTAACGGGGAAGAAGGAATGGTTAGCCTATCCTGGTTGGCTTGATGATCTTCCCTTCCTGGAGATAGCGACGAGGGAAGAGGTGGCGAAGTGGAAACGTCAAGCATCCTATTAATTCTCGCTTCTTGTTTTGCACTCGCGTTTGGGCTCTTGGGGCTTTCCTGGTTATTTGAAAGAGGGCTAGATCGGTGGCGATCGCAAAGAGCGGTTGATAGAACAGGAGGAAGAAGTCCTATCGGTCGAATTTTCGCAGAGGGAATTCCCTTTCTAGAGGGGTTGTCCAAAGTTACGCTGCGCTTCACCCCCTTCGACTTGTTCGCCAAAGGTATGGTTGGGGAAGTTCGTAGGTTGGGGTATCGCACCGATCTCGTTTCCATGGGGACGGTGCTTCTTGCGTCCTCTGGTTTTGCATTCTTGCTTGTTTACGTGATTTCGCTTTCTGTCATTGGCGCTCTTGCTTCTGTGGTTTGCGTTTTCCTTATGCTCAATGCCTGGGTTAATAAGAGGAACGAACAGCGAAGGGAAGAGATGCGGGAGCAAATTCCCGAAGCGCTGCAGTCAATGAAAGCTTGTTTTCAGACGGGCTATTCGCTGCCTCAAACGGTCCACGAGGTTGCTGAGCATACCAGGGGGCCGCTTAGCGAGCTTTTCTCGGAGGTTGAGGGAAATCTCGAAACTGGTAGTGGGGTCCATCAAGCTTTGGCTGTCATGCGGACTGAAAATTCTGAGCCGGAATTGGCATTTCTGGCAACATCGTTGGAGATTCAGCATAAAACCGGCGGCAGTATGCAGCGGATATTGGAGGCGGCTCGTCAGTCGGTCTGCGATGAGTTGGAATTGAAAAGAAATCTCAGGACGCAAACTGCCCAAGCGAAGCTATCTGCGCAAATTGTCACTGCGATGCCCTTTGCCTTGGTGGGGGTGTTCTCTCTTCTTTGCCCAGGGTTTCTTGATCCGTTTTTCGAAAGTCCCCTTGGCATTGTCATGTTGATGACTGCAATTGGGATGCAGGTGTTGGGGGTTTCTATCGTCCGACGGTTATTGAGGGTTGAGGTTGCATGATGGCGGCATGGTTATCTGCGGTTTCGATAGGTGCCGGTTATTGTTTCGGCGCGATCGTTGGCCTTGTTTTCTATGAAAGGCATCGCGAAGTCCGGAGGAAAAAACGAGCTAAAGAAGCCCTAGGGACCGATTCGGTGCTACAAGCATCTTCTGTTTCTCTTGAATCAGGAGGATTTGGTTCGTGGCTTATAGAGAAGGCAATTCAATTTTCAGTCGATGAGCACAATCTGCCTTCGTCGTTGCTGAAGGCTGGCTCGTACGGCTTCTCAAAAAGAGCCTGTTTATTTGAGAGGGCTGGAATTAATAGGGTGCTAACAGGGGACGGCTATGCGTGCGCACGTATTTATTTCTCGGTAGGCGGATTGCTCGTGGGCTGCTTGCTCGGTGCCTGTTTTTCGTCGCTTCTTGCGGCTATTGGGTCGATTGTGGGAGCGATATGGGGTTGGGGCAGGCTGTCGAGAGCGATCAAAGAAGAGGCTCGTTGCCGTGCCTTATCTGCTGAGCAGCAGTTTTCTCAGATGATCGAAGTGATAGTGCTTGGCCTGAATAGTGGCATGTCGTTTGACAAAGCCTTGCTCCTTTACTGCGACTCGTTTGGGGGCTCTCTGAGCGAAGTGGCGGGCTCTGCGCAAAGGCAATGGGCCCATAGCCTCATCGATCGAAGCGAAGGATTACGCCAGATCGCGCGATCGTATGATTCTTTGCTCTTCGACAGATTTGCCGAAAACGTTATCAGGTCCATTCGGTTCGGCACTTCGATGGCGGAAAACCTCAGCTTACTTGCCGTTGAGGCTCGATCGATAAGGAAGGGCAAGCTTGAGGAGAGGGTGGCGAAGGCGCCAGTGAAAATGATGCTCCCTGTGGCGACGCTGATCTTGCCCGCCATGCTCATGCTGGTGATGGGTCCGATCATGCTTGATCTGATGGAAGGAATTTAGGAGGAAGACATGAATAAGGAAGTATTGGCGGATAAGCGTATATCGACGATGACACGAATCGAAAATGCACTGAACAGCGTGAAAGGCGAAGCTCGATCATATGCTTCATTGGTGCGTGCTCTTTGGGATACGAGGCGAAGCCGTGCGGCGCTCCCAGGTCAGGGGACCACGGAATATGCGATTCTGGTTGGCGTTCTGGTTGTTATAGCAATTATCGCAATTACGGTATTCCGTCCCAAAATCCAAGAGTTGTGGGATGCGATCTCTTCTGGGATCAACGGGCTCTAGGCTTGTCCGATCTGAGTGCAGGGAACGTTTGATGAGGCGATTTGGAGGACAATCGAGCGTCGAATACGCCATCGTGTTTGCGGCGTTTCTTGCCATGGTTGTGGGCTTGGGGGCTGTAGCGAATCTGCTCGAATCCGGTTTGGTGCTTGAACATGCGCTTCAGTCGGCATCTCATCATTTGAGCAATGTTGCAGCTGCTGCCTGGGCTGACATTTTTCTGTACTAAGGAAGGACGAAATGGGCAAAGTATGGGAGATCTTCTCTTCTCCAGCTTTATGCGCCCGCCATCCGATGTTGCGTTTGGAGGGGTCCGTCTCTGGTGTTTTGCGAGGAAGGCTCTCTTCTTCCTGCGGTTTCTTCCCTGGCCAGTCGACGGTTGAGGGCGCCTTTCTGATACCAGTGATTCTTCTTATGCTGATGCTTTTGATTCAGCCTGGGATTCTTCTTTATAACCGCGTGGTTATGCAATCTGCCGCATCGGAGGGTTGCCGTCTTATCTCCACGTGCCCATCAGGCGACTCGTCTGATGCTTATGAGGGGTATGTGATCAGAAGGCTAGGATCGGTTCCGCAGCAGAAGAACTTTCATGTTCATGAAGGAGCGTGTACATGGGAGGTTTGTTTCGACGGTGATGAGGAAAGCGACATCGTTACGGTGACGATTAGGAACCAGGCCGAGCCTTTGCCATTTTTCGATTTTGGCGCTCGTTCTCTTGGCTTGGTGAATGGTGAGGGGAATTTCGTTCAGGAAGTGTCGGTTTCGACACATAGCAAGAGCGCTTGGGTGGTTGGAAATGATCAAGGGCTGGATCCCGATGCGTGGGTTTCTCAGAATGGGTCAACTGCAGAAAGGAGCGAGCGGTGAAACAACTGCGTTCGTCCTCTCTTTTTTGGGCCGAAGAGGGGTTTTCGACGGTAGGAATGGTCCTTGCTCTTCTTATTTCGATCTCGCTCATTTTTACTGCTGCACGTGTTTATGAGATCAACAGCTGTACGTCGAGAGTGCAGGAGGTTGCTGATGCTGCCGCTCTTGCGGCGGAGAATACCGTTGGTGAGTTTTATCTCGTTGCTGGTATTTGCGATGCCGTGCTCCTGTCGCTATCCCTCACCACTGCGGGTTGTCTCGGTTTAAGTGTTGTTTGCGCTTGCGTTCCTCCCGCCTCGGGTTTTTCTAAAACGTTTTTGGAAATGGCTCAAAAGACCAAGAAAGCTCGAGACTCTTTTTCGAAATCCGCGAACGAGTCACTTGAGCGATTGGCTCAAGCCTTGCCCTTCATCGCCGCAGTAAAGGCTCAAGAAGTGTATTCGGCGAATTCGTCGCTATCCGATGGGGCTCATTATCAGGGAATTGTTGTTCTCTCTCCGTGGGAAGTGGAAACGGGGGATTCGCTCTCTTTTCACGATTCGGATGAGTCTTTGAGTGAAGTGGAGCAATCGCGGGATAGCCTGGAGGATGTTGCTGCGCAAGCCGAAGAAGCAGCGAAGCGGGCAAATGAGTGGAAGCAGTATGGGTACGAGCATGATTCCATCAGCCCTGATGCATATTGCATGTACGAACGAGCGGCGAAGCTTGCAGGAATGGCGGGCTCCGATAACCCATTCTTTTCTTCGGTCGATACCTGGAGCTTCGGTGCTTCCTTGGAGCGTGCAAAGACATACTACCGGCTTCGTTATCAGACCGAGGCTCCGAACGGGCAATCGGTGGATGAGTTGTCGAACTCTGCTTTAAGAAAACGCTTCTATGCTTATGCCCAAGAGACTGTTGGGCGGGGCTATGTTCATGAGACAGAGTCATCTTTCGACGCGTTCTTTCCTCGCCTGCCCAAGAACACTGACGAAATGCGATCGACGATCTTGTACACCGAAGCGGTATACCCCAAAACCATTGACGCGCAGGGGCTTTCGGTTTTGCATGCCTGGAGCGGGTGCCCGGGTCTTGCTCAGGGCTCGAATGGGGTTGGTTCAATACAGGAAATGGATGCCGCAGGATCTTACGCACCTTGCCCTTATTGCAAATTCGTTCCAAGCAGCATGGGAAAGGTTGCCGCGGCGTCTTCGTCGATCCAAAACGGTTTTGAATACCATTACAACGAGGTGGCCAAAGCGGCGGATGAGTATCAGAAAGCAAGGGAAGAACTCGATCCTTTAAACCAGCAGGCGAAAGATATGGCTGGAGGTTTGCTTGATTCGGTAGGCAAGGCCTTTGTCGAGGCTTGCAGCCAGCGAATCGACATTACGCCTCCTGGTCATTATGGTGTGATATCGCTTGTCTCCGATACGGGTACTGCGCAAACCCGTTTTCCTTCGTCCCTTGTTTCTTCCGAGGGCGTTGGGGGTCTCGGTGCTCGGGTCGCTCTCTCTTCTGCAACGTTGGTAAAGGAATCATCTGACGAGGGAAGAAACGTGGTTACCTCGTTTCTCGATGGGCTCTCGGGCGAGGGTTCGGCGGTGGTTGGAGCTGCAAAGATTGCCCTTCGGATGTGGTCGGGTTTTCTTGGCGTATATACGCAAGGGCATGACGCATTGTTGGAAACCGTCGAATCGGTTTTGAGTGGCATTCCTCTTATGGGGGCTAGCGGTCTTGGCTCTTGGGCCTCGGGTGCGCTGAAGGATACCGTTGAGGGTTTCGGTTTTGCTCCTGTTGATCTCGCCGCAAGAAAGGCTGTTTTGGTCAATTCTCAGCATGTTTTGAAGGCTGATGATTCGGCATTTTCAGCCAGGCTCTTGTCCGCAAAGGAGGCGGCGTTGATGTCGCAGGGAGATGGCGGTATCGATGGCGCGCTTTCCTGCGTTCAGTCTGCCGCGATGGACGCGATTGCCGGTTTGGGCGGCGAATTCACCATTGCTACCATTGTCTTATTCGATGGGGTGGTTGAGATTCCTGTGACTGTGGCTCTGCCTCAGGCGATTACTGAGGGTTTGACTCAAGCGGTGCAGCATGGTGTCGATTCCTTGAGGAGAATTGCTTTGAGTGTGACAGGGGCGAGGCAATGGGAGTGATGTTTCGTAAGACCCCAGGTCAGATGACGATTGAGTTTGTTGTTGCCTTTCCAGCAATGATTGCTGTTGCTTTTGTCGCAATAAACGCTGTCCTATTTTTCTCTGATTGCGCCTCCTTCGATCGTGTGTTCAGGAATGCGGTATGCACCTACGCCGCTTCTCCAGCTTACGAGCAGGAAACAGGCGAGAGTTGCGAGCTGATTCAAAGCCAACTGGAAGAGTCGCTTTCTCGCGATAATTTGCGTTTTCAAGTTTCGTCGTCAGGCGTTGAAGGGGGTATGGTGACCTTTTCTGCCCAAATGTATTTCGAACCCACACTTTTCGGAAAGGGACGGCTTTCGGGTGCCTTTGGGTTCAGCTTTCCTCCGCTTAGCCATGGAGAGCAGATATCGGTTTCCGCCTACAAACCTGGGCTGGTGTTTTGATGTGACGACGAAGCCCTGTCCTTTTATGCGAAAAGCATTCTATCCGCGTGCCCTCTACGCCATCGCCTTGATTGCCTTAGGTGTTTTTGTTGCCGTTGTGAGTGGTTGGCTGTTTGCGTGGTTGGGGTCCGGTTTCGGTGGTACCTCGATCGGGCGGTCTGCCGGTTCAACTGTTGTTCTCGCGGACGCCATCAATCCCGTCGAGGGCATTTTGAGCCTTGATCCCGATAAGGTACTGGCTGGGTTTTACCAGGATGCGCCAGATTCTTTTAACGCTGAGGTTCTTGGTGGATGGGGCGATTGGCATTCCCTTTCCGATGATGGGGTGATTGCTGGCTGCGTGCTTTCGGGGAACAGAGTTTCTGCGGTTGGCGAAATTGAGTCCTTGCTGGAGGAAAAGGGGTGGCGGGCTGTTCCGAGCGGACAAGAAGCTATTTCGACTTTTATTAAAGGAGAAGGAGAGTATCGCTGGTTGATGGTTAGCTACGAAACGGTAGGAGCAAGTACTTCTGTGGTTGTGAATGCGAGGAGCGCGGATGGTTGATGGTAAAGGAGCGCAGCGGCTTTGCTTTGCGGCGAAGTTTAGGGATAGGTTGATGGGTTTGTTCTCTCGTCGATCGAGCGACGAGATTCTCTTGATTGCCCCCTGTCATTCTGTTCACACGTTTGGCATGGGATACGCGATTGACGTTGCGTTTGTTGGAAGAGAGGGAAGGGTGCTGGAATCGTACAAGAATGTGCCGCCCTGGCGATTGAAAAAACACCCTGGTGCCTATGCAGTTTTAGAGCGAAGGGCGTTAGAGAAAGATTTGAGCGAGTCCTCGGATGAGGATCGGGTTGTTAGCTGGTTTGAAAAAGGAGATGAGATTGAGCTATGCGTCAGAAAATGAGTTTTGGTGAGTTGCCGCAGGAGAAGGGCTATTTAAATGAAGGAGAGGTCTCGCAGATCCCATTGGCAAATAGGAGTGCATGCAGCAATGGGCTAGAAAGTGGCTCTAAGGGAGTTCGGGCATCCCAGAGACTAGAAGTGAAGACGTGCCCCGTCTGCGGTGCCCGCTGTTTTTCCGATATGGACACTTGCTATAACTGCCTCCATTCTTTTGTGCACGATGAGACGAAACCCGAGGAGGTCCCTCTAAGTCGAAATGGACGGTTTATGACTTCGGCATATGACTCAGAGCCCAGTCCTGCGCTGGACTCTAGGCTCTCGGGAGCTGAGGAAGGTGCTTCTGGTTTGCGGAGTTGTGAAAACGGATCGAAGTCGTTGGCGAACGAAATAAGTGGAATTGAATCTTTTGAATGCGAAGAGGCTTTAAGGGACAACGCAAAGGCACCTCTCGTGAGTCTTGAGAAAGGGGTGGAGGTAATAGTGAATATCTCCTTTGCTAAAAGCCCCTATTCCAAGAATGGAGAAACGGTCCCAACTGTAATGATAGAAACAAGATAAAGAAAGCCCCTGCCTCTTCCGATGAGTTACGCTTTTTGAACTTGGATTAGTATTTTCCAATCCAGGTTTAGAGGGCGCAGCTCATACGGTGGGGCAGGGGCTTTTGTTCTGGTTGACGTGTTCGTCTATTTCAGGAAATCGAGCACGGCTTCTTCGATCGCAGAGGTGTTTCCTTCGATGACATCTTTGAATCGAATAGGCAGCGAGTCGAGCTCTGCGAGGCCCTTGGGAATGTTATGGCTGTTCGCCTCGCTAGCAATAAGATCGTTCAGGGCGCATCCGCTAAGCTCAGCCACAGATTCAGGCAGAGGCTGGTCAGGCGCTATGTCATGCAGTGCGCGGTATACATTTTCACCGAACTTTGCCCAGTGTGCGGTAGAGGCAATAAGCACAGGGTTTTCGCCATGCAGTCGTTCTGCGACCTTGTAGGCAACAGCGGTGTGGGGGTCGATAAGATAGTTGTGCTTATCGAGTACCTCTTTGATGGTGTTAAGGCATGTTTCGCTATCGACGGAATCCGACTTGAAATCCGCCTGAAGCTTGGATAGGGTTTCGGCGTCGACCGTGAAAGATTTGTTTGCCTTAAGCTCTTCCATCCACGTCGCAATGGCTTCGGCGTTGCGACCTGTGAGCTCAAAGAGCTGACGCTCAACGTTTGACGAAACCAAGATATCCATCGAAGGGGATGGGGTCAGGACGAACTCGCGATCGGAAATATCGTAGCTGCCGGTATTGATGAAATCGGTGAGAACGCGATTTTCATTGCTTGCGCAGAACAAGGTACCCAAAGGTGTGCCGATCTGTTTTGCGTACCATGCAGCGAGGATGTTGCCGAAATTGCCGGTAGGAACGCAGACATCAAGCGGCTTGCCAGCTTCGAGCTTGCCTTGGGCGGCCAGCTCAGCATAGCTGGAGACGTAGTAAACCACCTGAGGAAGCAAGCGACCCCAGTTGATGGAGTTGGCGCTAGAGAGAGCAACCTGGTTGGATCCCATCAGCTTTTCCGCAAATGCTTCGTCTCCAAAAACGTTCTTGGCTCCCGTTTGGCAGTCGTCGAAATTACCTTTTACTGCCCAGACCATAACATTAGAGCCTGCCTGGGTTGCCATTTGCTTGTACTGGATGTCGCTAACGCCGCCGTCGGGGTACATTACCGCAATCTGGATTCCCTCCTTGTCGCGGAACCCTTCGAGAGCTGCTTTGCCGGTGTCGCCCGAAGTGGCGACCAGGATAAGGAAGGTGTTTTCCAGTTTTCCCTGCTCGCGCAGCTGGGATGCGCTTGCGCTAAAGAAATGGGGCAAGCACTGAAGCGCCATGTCCTTAAAGGCGCTGGTGGGACCATGCCATAGCTCGAGAACATGGGTGTTTCCGTCGAGCGACGTAATAGGGCATATTGCCTCATCATCGAATCGGTCGCCGTACGTTGCGTCCATGAGCTCATCGATCTTGGCGTCAGGCAAGTCGATGCCAAACGAGCGATAGATAAAGGCTGCACGCTTGGCATAGGGAATTTCTGCCAATGAAAGGATGCTTTCCAGACTCAGCTTGGGGAGCGTTTCGGGAACGAAGAGTCCGCCGCCCTCGGCAAGTCCCTTAACCACAGCTTCGGTAAAAGTGACCGGAGCCGCACACCGTCCGCGCGTGTCGATATAGCGATTGGTAGCCATGAATCCATCTTTCGTGTGGGGTAATATTAATCTCATAAGTATACTATGTAGCTACTAGTACGTGCTGTATTTGAAACGCGCATTTCATCGAAAGACGCGTGGTCCCTTTAGACGGATTGCGGGATCGTTCTGTTCAAAAGGGATCGAATCATTTCATTTACCATCAACGTCAGCTTCTGCTGGGGAGGGATAGCATGGAAAAAGTCTCCATGTCTCACGAGGATTATCTTGAGGCCATCGTTATGCTGGGTGGTTCCGATACGCAGTCTGTGCGTTCGGTAGATGTTGCCACAAAGCTTGGCGTTTCGAAGGCGTCGGTTTCGAAGGCTGTTGCCAGCCTGAAGGCCTCGGGCATGCTTGATCAGCCTTATTATGGCGATATCACCCTCACCGCAGACGGGTATAACTACGGTAAATCGGTATTGGAGCGCCATGAAATGCTCACCCGTTTCCTGCACGAAAAAGTTGGCCTTAGTCTCGAGGTCGCCGAAGAAGAAGCATGCCAGATGGAGCATGCTATCAGCGACGAATCTTTTGGCAAATGGCTTGAGTATTTTAAAGCCATAGGGCTGTAGGGATTGCGATAAGTGGCTGAATAGAACGGGGGCTGTATGCCCCCGTTTCTTTTATGCTATTATACGAACAAATGTTTGTTTGAGAGGATGGCATGGCGGCAACCCGCATCATAATGGGAATCGATCCAGGTCTGGCGCATACAGGCTGGGGGGTAGTTCATCAAAAAGGAGCATCGCTTTCCTGTATAGCGTACGGCTGCGTGGCAACCCAATCCGCGATGCCCTTGCATGAGCGTTTGGCGAAAATCTATACGCAGATTTCCGCAGTGGTTTTACGTTACAAGCCAGAATGCGTTGCTGTTGAAACGGTGTGGTTTGGCTCGAATGCCCAAAGTGCTTTTGCCACGGGTCAGGCTCGTGGTGCTGCTTTAACCGCTTGCGGTCAGGCATCCATGGCGCTTGCCGAGTATTCGCCCAGCCAAATCAAGTTGGCTGTTGTAGGGGCGGGGTCTGCCGATAAGGGGCAAGTCCAATATATGGTTCAGCAGGTGCTGGGCTTGGAAAAAATCCCTTCGCCCGATCATGCTGCCGATGCCTTGGCGGCTGCTATTTGCTACACCACTCATTCGGTTTCCTGGGAAAGGGGGGCTGTGCGGTGATTTCGTTTTTGCGAGGAACGATTGCGGCACTGTTCGTTGATTCTGTCGTGATAGAAGTGGGTGGCATCGGGTACCGTGTTTCCATGTCGGGGAAGAGCCTTTCCCGATTGGGGCATGTTGGCGAAGAGGTCAAGGTTCTAACGCGCTTGCAAGTTCGTGACGATGCGTTGGTGCTATACGGCTTTTTGAACCATGACGAAGAAAAGCTGTTTGCAAAGCTCACTTCCGTTTCAAGCGTTGGGCCAAAGGTTGCGCTTTCTGCCCTTTCTACCTACGAGCCAGAGGCGTTGGTGTCCGCTATTGTGTCGCAAGACGTGGGGGCTATCCAGCAAATTCCCGGTGTAGGAAAGAAAATGGCATCGCGCATTGCGCTCGAATTGAAAGAATCGTTCGGCTCCGAGGCTCAGATCGCTCTGCCCGGCATTTCAACGCAAGCGGCAAATGCACGTAAGGGTACAGTGGAAGCGCTTCTTTCCATGGGTTTCACTTCGGAAGAAACCGATCTTGCACTCAAGGGGGCTCCCGAGGAAGCAAACGAAACGATACTATTGCAATACGCCTTAAAGCGTTTAGGAAAATAATCGATAAAAGGTGGACTCATCTTTGTCTGACGATTTTGAAATAGAAAGCGCACTGTTCGAAGCGCCTTTGGAAGCTTTAAAAGATACTGGTTCATCTCGCGATGGCGATGCCGCCTCGCGCGCTTGTTCGGTTTCCCTTATCGAAGACGACCTGGTCCTTGATCGTAGCCTGAGGCCAACGTGCCTTGACGAGTATTTGGGACAAAAGAAAGTGAAGGATAGCCTTTCTATCCTCATCGAGGCGGCACGGGCCCGCAAGGATGTGGTTGATCATATTCTGTTTTCGGGCCCTCCTGGCTTGGGAAAAACCACGTTGGCTACCGTTGTTGCCAATGAGCTTGGCGTGCATATCAAAACAACAAGTGGTCCCGCAATTGAGCGTACGGGAGATTTAGCCGCTATCCTTACCAATCTTGAAGAGGGTGACGTTCTTTTTATCGACGAGATTCACCGCCTGAATCGCATGGTTGAGGAAGTGCTGTATCCAGCACTGGAAGATTTTGCGCTTGATATCGTTGTTGGCAAGGGGCCTGCAGCCCGCTCAATCAGGCTCGATTTGCCGAAGTTTACTCTCATTGGAGCCACTACGCGAACCGGTTTGCTAACAGGTCCTCTGCGTGATCGCTTTGGTATAGCGTTCCGTCTGAATTACTATGCGCCGGAAGAGCTGGCCCTTATTGTCCGACGCTCGGCGCTCATCTTGGGTGTGAGTATCCTGGAGGAAGGCGCCCTGGAGATTGCCCGCCGTAGCCGTGGAACTCCCCGCTTGGCCAATCGTCTTCTTAAGCGCGTACGCGATTGGGCTCAGGTGAAGGGCATTTCACCTATTGATGAAGACTGTGCAGCTCAGGCGTTGGCGTTTTTCGAGGTGGATTCTTTGGGTCTCGACCCGGTGGACAATAGGATACTGGAACTTCTCTGCGTTCAATTCTCGGGCAGGCCTGTGGGGCTTTCGACGCTAGCTTCGGCGCTTTCGGAAGAGCCCGATACGCTTGAAGATGTGTACGAACCGTATTTGCTTCAACAAGGTTTGCTCATTCGCACACCGAAAGGCCGCCAGGCAACGGAGCGTGCTTACGAGCATCTGGGAATACGGTACCCAGAGAGGGGATAACGTGTTAACCCAAGATTATCTGATGCGCATGTTCATGCAGCTTGCTGCTGCTATGAAGGAAAGCTTGCTTCGCGCGCGAGGTGAAAACGACCCTCGCGTAGCGGCTGATATGCTCGATGCGGCAATTTCTGATGCAACGGAGATGGATGGTGGCCTTCTTTTGTGCATGGCGCCAGAATCAATGGCAGCAATGCTGCAGCTCTCGCAGCCTGATCCTCAGCTTATGGAGTACGTATCTCGCTCGCTGCTCCTTTCGTCTCGCTATTCTAGCGAAGCAGGGGATTCTTCTATCGCGGCTTTGCGTCGGGAACAAGCGTACGCAGTAGCTCGAGCATTCGGAGTCGATCTTGATGAAAGCAGCGTCAGCCAACAGGCGCTCGATGCCTTATTTGAGCGCAGCGGCATAGACCCTAATGCCCTGGGCATCTCGGCTCCCCAATAATCTGTCGGGATTGCCGATCTGCCTAACCTTTCAGTTCCTGCACTTTAAGCATCTTGCCTCCTCTATGCCTGTTCTCGCTGCATTTGTATGCAATATGCGAGAGCGGCGGTATGTCTGGTCGCAAGATGCTTTTTGTCATTGGATAAATAATTAAATTGCGTGAAATAGCTCCATCCACCAGGCTGTTCGAAAAACCCTACAAGCGTTCAAAAAAATAACCTTTGGTAAACATTGACGATAGAGTATGACGGGGTTAACATCAGTCTGTTAGTTAGCTCTGGTTTACTAGAGCCGCAAACCGTCCCGCAGGGCATGTGGAAGGAAGCATCATGGTTTTGTCTGAAGTTAGAAACAATGGCATTTACCACGTAAGGCAGCTTCACGATGGCGCGGGTGACATCCATCGTCACCTTGAGAATCTGGGCTTTGTTCCCGGCGAGCAGATCGTTGTTGTGTCGCGTATTGGCGGCAACCTCATCGTGAACGTGAAGGGTTCTCGCGTTGCGCTTTCTTCCGAGCTTGCAAAGCACATTACGGTGTAGCGGTTTGCCATTTCTGGCAAAGCGAAAAGATGAAGAGGGGAGGCATAGTGAAAACTCTTCGAGAAGTTAAGAGCGGTGAAACGGTGACCGTTGTGAAGCTCAATGGCGAAGGCGCAGTAAAGCGTCGCATCATGGACATGGGCATCACCAAAGGTTGTTCGGTTTACATTCGCAAGGTTGCGCCTTTGGGCGATCCGGTTGAAGTTACCGTTCGCGGCTACGAGCTTTCTGTGAGAAAAGAAGACGCACAGATGGTTGAAGTCGAATAAGCGCATTTATGCCCATCAAAGGGTTGAGCATGAGCATCCTCTGATAGGCATAGTGCGCTCGCACGATCGCATCGCGATCTTTTTTTGATCCTGTAGTTAGCCTAATCTAACACCGAATGGAGGAATGAATGAGAGTTGCACTAGCAGGCAACCCGAACAGTGGTAAAACCACCCTGTTCAACGCGCTGACCGGCTCCAACCAGTATGTTGGCAACTGGCCAGGCGTTACCGTTGAGAAAAAGGGAGGTAAGCTCAAGGCCGACAAGTCTATTGAGATTACCGACCTTCCAGGTATTTACTCCTTGTCCCCCTATACCTTGGAAGAAGTTGTCGCGCGAAATTTCCTTATTCAGGAAAAGCCCGATGCCATCTTGAACATCGTTGATGGCAGCAACCTTGAGCGCAATCTGTACCTCACTACGCAGCTTCTTGAGATGGGCGTACCGGTTGTCGTTGCCGTTAACATGATGGACGTCGTCCGCAAGCGCGGTGACGAAATCCATGCAGACCAGTTGGCAAAAGAACTCGGTTGCAATGTGGTTGAGATCTCCGCATTGAAGAACGAGGGCATCGACGAGGTGGTGAACTGCCTTAAGACCATTGGTTCTGCGGCTGCGCCTACTCCAATTACGTTTTCCGCTGTAGTGGAAGAAGCAATCTCAACCATCGAAGGTCGACTTCCTTCCAGCGTCCCCACCAACCTCAAGCGCTTCTATGCAATCAAGCTTCTTGAAAAAGACAGTAAGATTGCCGCTGCCCTCGAGGGAGCTCCCGATGTGAGCGATGTTGTTGCCAAGGTGGAAAAGGAAAGCGACGACGACACCGAGAGCGTCATCATCAATGACCGTTACTCCTACATTTCAACGATCATCGACCACTGCCGTAGCAAGAATATGGCAAGCCAGCTGACCACGTCCGACAAGATCGACCGTGTGGTTACCAACCGCATTCTGGCATTGCCGATCTTCGTTGTGGTTATGTTCCTTGTGTACTACATCTCCGTTTCTACCGTTGGCACCATTGCTACCGACTGGGCAAACGATGGCGTATTCGGTGATGGCTGGTATCTCGGCTCTGGCCAAGAGCAATTCGACGAGGTATCTGAGGAGTTCGAGAGTGCGCAGGAAAGCGTTGACACCTTTGAAGCCGCAGCTGAAGAAGAGGATCTCGATCCTGCTTCCGAGACATTCATCGAAGATGCTGAAGCCGCTGGTTTGACGGCGACCTATGAGTCGTATGACGACGAAACGGGCGAAAACGAAACGGTTGAAGTAGATGCTGGTGCCTACCAGGAAGCTCTTGATGTTCTGGCTCCCTATCAGGGCGACCAGAATGCCATTGCCGCATTTGAGGCAGCAGCGATCGAGGAAGGCCTTGATCCTGAATCTGAAGACTTTGCTGACGAAGCCGCTGATGCAGGCATCATCGCAACCTATGTTGATGAAAACGGCGAAACCCAGGAGGTAGACGCCGATACGTACGCAGAAGAGGTTGAAGGCTCCGAGCCCGATCCCACGGAATACGGCATGTGGGTTCCCGGTATTCCTGTTCTTGTTGAGCAGGGTCTGGATTCTATCGGATGCGCCGACTGGCTGAAGGCTCTGATTCTCGATGGCATTGTCGCTGGCGTTGGCGCGGTGCTCGGCTTCGTTCCCCAGATGCTGGTACTGTTCTTGCTGCTTGCCTTCCTTGAGTCTTGCGGTTACATGGCTCGTATCGCGTTTATCCTCGACCGCGTGTTCCGCCGCTTTGGCCTTTCCGGCAAGTCGTTTGTGCCGATTCTTATCGGTACTGGCTGCGGCGTGCCCGGCATCATGTCCTCCCGAACCATTGAAAACCAGAACGATCGTCGCATGACCGTTATGACCACGACGTTCATCCCTTGCGGTGCAAAACTCCCGATTATCGCTTTGTTTGCAGGTGCTGTATTCGGTGGCGAGTGGTGGGTTGCTCCCAGCGCATACTTCCTTGGCATAATCGCCATCCTCTGCTCTGGTGTTATTCTGAAGAAGACCCGCTTCTTTGCAGGCGATCCTGCCCCATTCGTTATGGAGCTTCCTGCGTACCATCTGCCAACCATTGGTGCGGTGTTGCGTAGCATGTGGGAGCGTGCATGGTCGTTCATCAAGAAGGCCGGTACTATCATCTTGGTAGCATGTATCCTGATCTGGTTCATTTCTTCCTACGGTTTCGTGGATGGCGTGTTCCAGGCGGTTGAGGATCAGAACGATTCGATCCTGGCCATCATCGGTGGTGCAATCTGCTGGATCTTTGCACCTCAGGGCTTCGGCGATTGGCAGGCAGCATCTGCCACCATCACGGGCCTTATCGCGAAGGAAAACGTTGTATCTACCTTTGGCATTCTGTACGACGGCGATGCCGGTTGGTATGCAAACGTTCAGGCAGCCTTCACCTATGCGTCGGGCTATGCCTTCCTGGCATTCAACCTGCTGTGCGCTCCGTGTTTCGCGGCAATGGGCGCCATCAAGCGCGAGATGAACAACATCAAGTGGTTCTTCGCGGCAATCGGCTATCAGTGCGGAATCGCATGGGTTGTATCTCTCTGGATTTACCAGTTTGCTGGCTTGGCTGTCGGTGAGGTTTCCTTCAACGTATTCACCGTTCTTGCGATTGCGACATTCATCGCCTTCCTGTGGCTGCTGTTCCGTCCGAACAAGTGGCAAGGCAAAGCTGCTGTTCGTGCGGTTGATGAAGCCTAGACTGTAACCGAAGGTACTTTATTTGCCGCAGGTCTGCTCGTTTGAGCGGATCTGCGGCTTCCTGATTGTGTTGATGGGTTTGCGATGCAGCCTTGAAAGGAGTTTGAGGTATGAACCTTGGAACATTCGTGGTGCTTGTTGTCCTGATTGCTGTTGTTGGCGCAATTATTGCCAGCTGGGTGCGCGCCCATAAGCAAGGTCGGCATATTGCATGTGACGAGTGCGGCGGGTGCAGTGCCCACAATCCCGATCGATGCCCTTGTGCCGAAGAAATGGTAAAGGATATTGACAAGGCGATGCGCGAAGCTGAAAAGCGCAAGCCTAGCTGATTCTCGAAATTCTCAGGTAATAATAAAGCCTCCCGCTTTGAGCTTTAGTCGCTCGAAGCGGGAGGCTTTTGCATTTTTGAGCTGCGTTGATCTTTGAGGTTACAAAGAGAGGAACAGTTCGTGGATGCGGTTATCGTCATCGAGTTCGGGATGGAACGCCATACCCAGCTGCTTGCCGTACTGCACGGCTACGATGTTCCCTTTGCAGGTTGTCAAGACGTTGCATCCCTTGCGGACTTCCGTGATGAATGGAGCGCGAATGAACGTCATAGGGACGTTGTCCATTTCGCCAAATGACCCATAGGCGTGAAAGCTGCCCAGCTGGCGACCGTAGGCGTTGCGGCGCACGGTGATGGGCATGGTGCCAAGCCCCTTAACCTGTAGGCGGTTTTGGGCGGCAGCGGGATTTAGGTTATCCAAGTCGCCCGTTCCGTCTACCGTTTCAGCCAAAAGGATAAGCCCGGCGCAGGTGGCCAGCACAGGCATACCTTCTTTGATGCGTTTGCGCAGAGGGTCCATCAGTCCAAGCTCATGCAAAAGCTTTGCCTGCGTGGTGCTCTCGCCGCCGGGAAGCACCACGCGGTCGAAAGGGCGCTCCAAGTCGGATGCCTGACGGATTTCGAAGCATTCCGCTCCAAGCGCTTCAAGCTTTTTCTTGTGCTCGATGAAGGCCCCTTGAAGAGCCAGGATAGCAACAGCCATTAGCGACCGCGCTCTTCCATGATCAGCTCGATCTCGTCGGCGTTAATGCCCACCATGGCTTCGCCAAGGTCTTCGGAGAGCTCTGCGATGAGCTTGGCATCGGTGTAATTGGTTACCGCCTTAACAATGGCCTGTGCGCGCTTTGCCGGATTGCCTGACTTGAAGATACCGGAGCCAACGAATACTCCCTCGGCACCGAGCTGCATCATGAGGGCAGCATCGGCAGGAGTTGCTACGCCACCAGCGGCAAAGTTGACAACGGGCAGCTTGCCGTTTTCATGCACGTACTTAACCAATTCCACGGGAACGGCAAGTTGCTTTGCCTCTTCGAAGAGCTCATCTTCGCGAAGCGAAACCACGTGACGAATCTGCTGGTTCATCTTGCGCATATGGCGAACTGCTTGAATGACGTCGCCCGTGCCGGGCTCGCCCTTGGTGCGGATCATGGTTGCGCCCTCAGCGATGCGGCGAAGAGCCTCGCCCAAGTCGCGTGCGCCGCATACGAAGGGAACCGAGAACTTGGTCTTGTCGATGTGGTAAGTATCATCGGCAGGCGAAAGCACCTCGGATTCGTCGATGTAGTCAATCTCGATAGCTTCAAGCAGCTGAGCCTCGACGAAATGACCGATGCGGCATTTAGCCATAACGGGGATGGAAACGGCTTCCTGGATGCCCTTGATCATTTTAGGGTCGCTCATGCGGGAGACGCCACCAGCTGCGCGGATGTCGGCAGGGATGCGCTCAAGTGCCATAACTGCGCAGGCGCCTGCCTCTTCGGCGATTCGTGCCTGTTCGGGCGTGGTTACGTCCATGATTACGCCGCCCTTGAGCATCTGTGCCAGCTGGCGGTTCAGTTTAACCTGCTCTTCGGGGGTATTTGCTTCTGCCATGTTCGTTCTCCTTGAATCGTTTGATGCGGACGCGCTTTGTTAGCGCGTTTGGGTCGCTTTTGATAACGAATGAAAGAGTAGAGGCGTTGTGGTATTGCGGGTATACCCAATACTGGTAATAATGATATGACCAGACTATAACCAGATGAAATAAGATCAGCATCGATGTTGGAACGGGAAAGAGCTTCGTATGCTTACCTATTCGTTTTCAAATAAGGGCGAACTGAGCCTGTATGAATATCTGTATCGCTGCATTCGCGCCGATATCGAAGCTGGCGCTATTGCACCAGGGGAAAAGCTTCCTTCCAAGCGCAGCTTTGCGCGTCATTTGGGCGTGAGCCTGATTACCGTGGAAGGTGCGTATTCGCAGTTGATCGCGGAAGGGTATTTGAGAGCTGAACCTCGAAGGGGCTATTTCGCATGCGATTTGAGCCCTTCTGGCGTTGTTCCTGGCCGCAAACCGTCTTTTTTCGGCGTTGGGTCATCTTCGCCGGAAACGGCGCATCCGGCCGATGGGAATCTGCTTCCCGAAGAGGGCTTGGCGCAGGCCTACGCTTCGCTGGCGGCGGCGGGTCGGCCCCGCGGGGGTCGCATTGACGCAGGCGGGCAATCTTCGATATCAGCGAACCCTTCTGGCGAAAATAGCTTCAATGGTGAAGCGGTGTTCGCTGATTTCACAGGTTCGTCGGTTCCCTTGGGCATGTTCCCCTATGCGGCATGGGCGAAATCGTTGAGAGATGCCCTGACGCGCGAATCGGAACGTATGCTCGTGGGTGAAACGGGGTTCGCTGGTGCCTTTCGTTTGCGCAAGGCTATCGCTGATCATCTTCGTGGGTTTCGAGGCATGGAAGTTGATCCCGACTGCATTGTGGTGGGGGCTGGTTCTCAGGTGCTCTACAACTGGCTCGTTCAGTTGCTGGGGCGCAATCTCCATTATGGTGTTGAAGACCCAGGGTATTTGCGTCTCTCTCGGATCTATGAGGCGAATAACGTTGAGCTTTCGCATATTCCCTTGGATGAAAACGGTATCGATATGGCGTCTGTTGCCGAGTCGGGTACCGATGTCTTACATCTGATGCCGTCGCATCAGTTTCCTACGGGCATTGTGACTTCGATCGGTCGACGCTACGAGCTTTTGGGCTGGGCTTCTGCTAAGGGCAATCGGTACCTTGTTGAAGATGACTACGATTGCGAGTTCCGCCTTACGGGACGCCCCATCCCTTCGCTTCAAAGCATTGATGCAACGGGGAAGGTGATTTACGCCAACACCTTTACGAAAAGCCTGGGACCGGCGTTTCGTATCGGCTACTTGGTTTTGCCGCCCGCATTGGCGGACCGTTTCGGGCGCGAACTGGGATTTTACTCCTGCACCGTCAGCGCTATCGATCAGCTGGCCCTGGCGCGTTTTATCGAAAGCGGCGACTACGAACGCCACGTGAACAGGTTGCGCACCCACTATCGCTCAGTGCGTGATGCTTTGGTCTCCGCTTTTCAGACCAGTTCCTTTTCGGAAAGGGTAAGCATTGAAGAACAGGATGCTGGCATCCATTTCATCATGGGCATATCCACCGACATAAAAACACCCGAGGTGCGCAATTCCGCCCTGCAGGGACACGCCATGCGTTACCGGTTCGATGATGTTGCCGCTGAAAACGCGAACGACTGCCACCAACCCGCCGGTCCTGCCGCGGGGAGCCGCTGGGAACGGGAATTTGTTGATGCCGCCCAAGGCAGGGGAGTGCGCATCGTGCCGCTATCCCTGTTCTATAGCAAAAGCGCCGCAGCGGAGCGGGGCCCTGTGCGGCGTTTTTTGGTGAGCTATGGCGGTATTGAATTGGATTCGGTGGAGCCAGCGGTGGCTGCCTTGGAATATGCGGTCTGCGCTGCCGACGAGGCAACGCGGTAGCCCTATTCCTCTATCAGGCGGAAATAGACGGTCTTCACGCCTGAGTTTTCCGACTCCCTTACGCTTTTGCTTTCGAAGAAGCTGAGCGATTCGATGAAGGGCACAAACTTCTTAAAGCCGAAGTTGCGTGTGTCGAAGTCGGGCAGGCGTCTGGCAAGGCGTGCTCCCAAGCTTGAGGAAAGGATCCAGCCGTCATCGCCGCTGAACTCTTCGGCAATTTCGCGCAGAGCGGTTTCCACCGTGATGATATCGAGCCCGTTGAAGTCCTCGTCGGCGAGTTCGTGCTCAACATGGGTATCGCGTTCTTGCTTAACTGCGATTTTCTGCTCAATTTGGGGCTGATGCTGCGAGGCCTTTTCTTCGCTGTTGCGATTTTGGGCTTTGGCGGATTCCTCTACTTTCGGAGCGGCTGCCTCGGTTGCGCCCCTCGAGGGCTTAGGGGGAGTTTGGTCGCCCTGTTTCTTCCTGCTGTTCTTTGCCTTTTTGCCCTTTACGGCGTTGGCGCTTGCCTTGTGCAGAAGGTCGAGGTAGACAAACTTATTGCAAGCGCTAATGAAGGCGCGTGGCGTTTTTTGCTCGCCCATGCCCAATACGAACATCTCCGATTCGCGCAGGCGCGAGGCAAGGCGCGTGAAGTCGCTGTCGGATGAAACAATGCAGAAGGCGTCGAGTCGCTTTTGATACAGAAGGTCCATTGCGTCGATGATGAGGGCGGAATCCGACGAATTCTTGCCTACGGTGTTGCTGTATTGCTGGATCGGTTGAATGGCGTTGTCGAGCAGTTCTTTTTTCCAGGTGTTAAGCGCGGGCGTGGTCCAATTGCCGTAAATGCGCTTGTATATCAGGTTGCCCATGCTGGACGCTTCCTGAAGGATGATGCTTGCGTATTTGCTTGAGATGTTCTCGGCATCGATGAGAACGGCTATTTTCATATCTTCCATTGTTTGAGTCCGTTTTGCGAACGGCCTCCTTTCGCAGTGGATACGTGTGCCTTGCGAGAGCCTTTGGCGTGGGCTGCAAGGGCGTTTGGCGGAGTGGCACCAGACGTGTTCGGCACTTGATGCGAAGGCGAACCGTGCTCGATGCCGTGTTGTTAATAGGCCCCATCGCTTAGAGAAACGATGGGGCCTCAATGCTATTCAATGAACATTGCGTCGCCGAAGGAAAGCATGCGGTACTTGTGCTTAATGGCGTGACGGTAGGCCTTCATGATGTTGTCGCGGCTCGAGAATGCGCTTACGAGCATCATCAGGGTTGAGCGGGGCACATGGAAGTTGGTTACCATTGCGTCGACCACATGGAACTCGTAACCAGGAAGGATGAAGAGGCTGGTTGCCTCTCTGTCGCGCGGTAGGACTTCACCCGCTTCAGCGTCCCATGCCGACTCCAAGCTGCGAACGCTGGTGGTGCCGATGGCAATTACGCGACCGCCGTTGGCCTTAGTGCGCTTGATGGCCTCAACAGTTTTTTCGGGAACGGTGTAGCGCTCGGTGTGAATCTGGTGATCTTTCGGAAACTCCTCGTCAACGATGCGGAAGGTGTCCAAGCCAACCTCCAGATGCACGGTTTCCCAATCGACGCCCTTCGCCTTGATGCGCTCGATGAGCTCGGGCGTGAAATGAAGGCCTGCTGTGGGTGCGGCGGCGCTGCGTTCTTCTCGTGAGAATACTGTCTGATACAGCTCTTCATCGCCCGCGTAATTTTTGATGTAGGGTGGCAGGGGCGTATGGCCAGCACGGTGCAACGCTTCGTCGAGCGAGGGCAGGGTGGTGGTGAGGCGCGCCAAGCGTTCCCCCTTTTCGGCGTTTTCAACCCAGTCGATGATCTCGGCGGAAAGTACTACCGTACCTTCCTTGTCGGAGAAATCGACCATGGCACCCGTACCGGGCTTAAGGCGCTTGCCGGGGCGCACCAACACTTCCCAGATGGCCGAAGAGTCGTGTTTGGGCTCAACGTCGAAACGCTCACGCAGCAAGAACACCTCTGCCTGGCCGCCGGTGTTGCGCTTGGTTCCCAAAAGGCGAGCGGGCATGACGCGGGTTTCGTTGGCTACGATCAGGTCGCCTGGCTTCAAATGGTTGATGATGTCGCGGAAGATCTCATCGTGAAGAGCGCCGTTCTGGCGTTTCATAACCAGCATGCGGCAGCCATCGCGCTCGGCGGCGGGTTCCTGGGCAATAAGCTCTTCGGGCAGGTCGTAGTCGAAATCGTCGGTACGCATGTTCATTAATTTCTCTCGTTTCTCTTTTGCCTTGGCTGCTTTTCGTGCGGCTTTGCGCTCGGCACGTTCAGCTGCAGCTTCGGCATCGGAATAAGCGCAACCGCAATAATTCTGGCGATACATGCCCAGTTCGCGGCTGCGTATGGTTGCTTGTGGATAGAATTCGCGGAAGTCTTGGAATACTGCCGACAATCCCTCGTAAGGCGCAGCAGCACGTTCAAGTTCTTCGTTGATGATGTCTATATATTGGTAGGGGCTTACGGTGAGGGTGGTGCCAATACCTTCGAATCCATGCTCGTGCGCGTAGCGTGCAAGTTCTTCCAGGCGAATGCGGTAGCAGGCGCGGCAGCGGTCGGCTCGATTCTCTTGCGTACCGTCCCAGGTTTGTTTGATGGCGTTTTGCCAGGTTGCGGGTTCGTAGGGCCCTTCTATCACGGGGATGTTTTGGCTCTTTGCCCACTTCAGTAACGTCTTAAGTCGATGCTCGTATTCGGATGCGGGCGCAATATTGGAATTGAGGTAGGCGATGGTTATCTCATGGCCCGCTTCAGCCAGTATCCGAACCGGTTCCAAAGAGCAGGGCCCGCAACAGGCGTGAAGTAGTAATTTCATAGGTTCGTCGTACGCTCCTTCCAGCGTCACCTATACTAGCACCTGATTACTTTCGAGCACCTTTGAGAAAGGATTGCCCACAATGCCCAAACGCAGCTATAAAGCCGTGTTCTTCGATCTCGACGGGACACTCCTGCCCATCGACATGGATGCATTCCTGAAAAATTATTTCAATGATATCGCCGCTTTCGTGCAGGCTCGCGGCCATGACCCGAAACAATTCATCGATGCTTTGAGCGCTGGCGTGAAAAGTATGCTTACGAAGCAGGGCGGCTTGAATTCTGAGCGCTTCTGGGAAACGTTCACCTCCCGTATGGGGGGCGACAGCTCGGTCGAATACGAGAAGATGATGGACGAGTATTACGCAACCTGCTTTGACGGCCTCAGCGCTATGGCCACGAACGTCGACCCGAACGCCGCTTATGTGGTGAAGACGTTGAAGGAAAAGGGCTATCCGTTGTACCTCACCACCATGCCCTTGTTCCCCCGCATTGCGGTTGAAAAGCGCCTTTCTTGGGCGAATGTCCCCGCAAATGCATTCGATCGCATTACCACGTACGACAATTCCGCGAGCACCAAACCTCATACGGCTTATTTCCGGGAAAACGTGGAGGCAATCGGCTTGGCACCCGAGGACATCCTTATGGTGGGAAACAATACCAGAGAAGACTTAGCGGCGATGAAGTTGGGCTTGGATGCCTACCTGGTAACCGATTGGCTTCTTGACCCTGACGGATTCGATATCGAATCGGTGAAACACGGCACCCTTGCCGACTTTGCTCGTTTTGTCGACGAACTTCCGGAGTGTGAATAATGGCTTTGTTTGAATATACGGTCGAGGCTCAATCGGGGCACGCTCGTGCGGGTTCGTTCGAAACGGCACACGGTACGGTTAAAACCCCTCTGTTCATGCCCGTTGGAACCAGCGCTACGGTGAAGGGCATTCGCCCTCAAACGTTGAAGGAGATCGGTTCGCAGATTGTGCTGTCGAACACCTACCACCTGGCAATGCGCCCCGGTGCCGATCTGGTTGCCGAGGCAGGTGGCCTTCATAAGTTCTGCGCCTATGATGGCCCAATGCTTACCGATTCGGGTGGATTCCAGATCTTCTCCCTTGAGGACACGCGCAAGCTTGACGACGACGGCGTAACGTTCACCTCTATCTACGATGGAGACAAAATCCGCTGGACGCCGGAAGACAACATGGACATTCAGCAGAAGTTGGGCGCCGACATTATTATGCAGCTCGACCAGTGCCCACCTTATCCCGCTACGCGCGAATTTGTTCAGCGTGCGGTTGATCTGTCTGCAAACTGGGCCCGCCGTTGCCTTGCCGCCCATAAGCGCGAAGACCAAGCCCTCTTTGCTATCTGCCAAGGCGGCATGCATTTGGACCTGCGTCTCGATTCCATTGCTCGTTTGAAACAAATTGGCCAGGAAAGCGTGGCTTCGGGTCATAAGGATTTTGCGGGGTTCGGCATCGGGGGCTACTCGGTGGGCGAGGACCACGAAACCATGTTCGAAACGCTGGGCGACGTTGCCCGTGCGCTGCCGGAAAACAAGCCGCGTTACCTTATGGGCGTCGGCAATCCCACTACATTGGTTCGCGCTGTGCGTGAAGGCGTTGACATGTTCGATTGCGTGCTGCCTACGCGCACGGCACGCATGGGTACGGCGTTTTCTTCTCAGGGTCGTATGAATATGCGCAATGCCAAGTTCAAGCACGATTTTGGTCCTCTTGACCCTGCATGTAGCTGCCCCACCTGCAAAACGCATAGCCGTTCTTATATTCGCCATCTGGTTAAGCAGAATGAAATGCTGGGTAGCGTGCTGCTGAGTATTCACAATCTTTATTTCTTGCTGCATTTGATGGACGGCGCTCGAGAAGCGGTGCTTGCCGGTGCTTATGAGGAGTTCTATCAAGATTGGATGAACTCGCCTGCCGCAAAAGACTATTAACGCTACGCAGCTGGTTTGAAAATGGGGGGGAGTGCCCCCATTTTCACGTTTTGGGCACGTGTGCCCAAGGGCCTGCTTTAGTTCGCTCGCAAAAGATTGCGCAATGATCAGCCTTGCCCTTTCGACGGCTGCTTTTGTGCGGTAAAGTGACGAAATTGAAGAAATAACATCGGGTTAACGTGAGTGCCGCTATCATGTTTCCGATATGCGCATGCGCGCTCGCGCGCTGTTCAGAGGATAATCAGAAGGACTACTATGGTCGACCAACCCAAGGAAAACGAATTGGACGAGGAAAAAGAAGCCACGGCATCTTCCAAGGAAGCGAAGAAGCTTACGGCTGAAGAAAAGCAGCGTGCCAAGGAGCGCGAAAAGCGCCGCAAGGCTCGCGCGAAGGAAGCCCAGAAGAAGAATTCCCAGCGTCAGAAGGAGCGCAACAAGCGTACGGGTGGCAACAAGAACCGCCGTAACGTATGGCTTCTTATTGCGGCAACCATTCTGGTAATCGGCTCGGTGTTCATGTTCACGCCCCCGAACGAAAAGATCAATCAGGGTCTTGACATCCAGGGCGGTCTCTCCGTGGTCCTTTCTGCGCAGAGCACCGATGGCGAAGACGTTACCAAGGAAGACATGGAGAAGTCTCGCGCCATCATCGAATCGCGCGTCAATGCCTTGGGCGCATCTGAGGCAACGGTTCAGGTTCAGGGCAACGATCAGATCCTGGTCCAGATCCCGGGTCTTTCCGATCCCGAAACAGCCCTTGCTACCATCGGCAAAACGGGCAAGTTGGAATTTGCTCGCGCTGATTCCTTCACCGAAGCTGACGATCAGGCTGCCATCAAGAACGGCACCTACATGCAGCAGAGTTCGGTTACCGACGATTTCGGCAATTCCTTCAAGACGGGCAAGACAACGTATCGCAGCGTTGACCCGGGTACCTATACGCCCCTCATCACGGGCGAAAACATCACGCGCGTTACGGTAGACAAGGCATCTGAAACCAGCCAGTACTACGCGGTCAACATCTCGCTCGATTCTGCTGGCACTCAGGCGTTTGCCGATGCAACGCGCGATCTTGCTCCTACCAATGGTCAGATCGTCATTATCCTGGACGGTCAAATCCAGTCCGCTCCTGCGGTTCAGTCGGAAATTACGGGTGGCCAGGTTTCTATCACGGGTAATTACACGCTTGAAGAGGCGCAGTCTCTCCAGACGGTTCTCGAAAGCGGTTCATTGCCGGTAAGCTTCCACTACGAGCAGAGCCAGGTGGTAGGTCCTACGCTTGGTCAGGATGCCCTCAACAGTGGTCTGATCGTTGCCATTTTGGGTCTTGCCTTGGTTATGCTGTACCTGCTGTTCTTCTATCACGGCTTGGGTTTGCTCACTGCTGCTGCTATGGCCGTGTTCGCCGTGCTCTACCTTGGCCTTTTGGCTACGCTTTCGGCGTTCGGCCTGTTCTCTCTTTCTCTGGCGGGCATTGCGGGTATCGTCCTTACCATCGGTATGGCTGCCGACTCCTCGATTCTGGTACTTGAGCGTTTCCGCGAGGAAATCCGAATGGGCAGAAGCGTTCGTGCGGCCTCCATCACAGGTGTTCGTCATGGCATCGAAACCTCTATCGACGCCGACCTGGTTTCGCTGGTTTCGGCCCTCACCCTATTCTTCTTGGCTTCTGCAAGCGTTAAGGGCTTCGGCCTTACGTTGGCGCTGGGCATTGCGTGCGACATCGTTATGATGCTGTTGCTGAAGGCTCCGCTCATCCGCCTTCTTGCTCCACACGTTATCACCGAGCATCCTGGTTTCTGGGGCGTGCGCGACTGCCAGGAAGCAGCGCCGGTTTATGCTGAGCTTCGTGGCGAACAGACGGGCACGGTTGCCCATCCTTCCGCTGAGGCAATGGAGGAAAAGAAGTCTATTGCCCACAAGACGCTCGATGAGTTGAAGGGTCGCTTTATTAAGCGCGACATCAACTTCATGGGCGCACGCAAAGTGCTCCTCTGCATTTCGGCTGCACTTGTTGTCTTGTCGTTTGCGGTCGTAGGCGTTCGCGGTCTTCAGTTCGGTATCGAGTTTGTGGGCGGTACGTCTATTGCATTCCACAATACGGGCGACACCTCCATCGAAGATATGCGTGCGGCCTTCGCCGAGGCGGGCGAGCCTGACGCCGTTGTTCAGACCACCAATTCCGATGGCTCCGATGGTTTCTTGGTTCGCACCACCACTACGTCTGCCGAATCTGCTGCAACCACGGCAGCGAAAGTGGTCGACACGCTCAACTTGAGCACCGATAGCTATGAGGTAAACACGGTTGGACCCGACTGGGGCCAGAGCGTGATCCAATCTTCCCTCATCGCATTTGTTGTTTCGCTGCTTTTGATCATCGCCTACATCGCGGTTCGTTTCGAATACAAGATGGGCCTGATGGCGGTTGTTGCGTTGCTTCACGACTTGATTATCGTGGTTGGCGTTTATGCGTTGGTTGGCCGTGAGGTTACGCCTAACACGGTAGCGGCCCTGCTTACCATTTTGGGTTACTCGCTGTACGACACGGTTGTGGTGTTCCACCGCATCAACGACAACATGAAGGAGTCCGATGTAAAGTGCACCTTCATGTCTATGGCAAACCACTCGCTGAACCAGGTATTCATTCGCTCGATCAATACCACGCTCACTTCGTTCGTTCCCGTTCTGGGCATGTTGCTATTCGGTGGCGAAACGCTGAAAGACTTCGCCTTCGCCATGTCGGTTGGTCTGATTGCAGGTTCGTATTCCTCTATCGCGGTTGCAACGCCGCTCTTTGCGATGTGGAAGTCTCACGAGCCGAAGAATGCCAAGCTGGTGAAGAAGTACGGCACCGACATCACGCGCTTCTCGTTTGCTTCCACGCCGCTTCTTGCCGCTGGCGTGGTGGAGGCAGCGCAGCCTGTTGCTACAGTTGATTCCGTCGAGGAAACTGTGGTAGATAAGGAAGCCAACAAGAACGAAAGTTCTAAGAAGAAAGCCAAGAAGGCCGGCGATTCCGAGCCTATCCGTTACAGGAGGAAGAAATAATGAGAGAAGGAAGCGCACCCAATTTCGCACCCCCGGTTGAAGAGGGCATCGTTTTTACCTTTGAAGACGAGTCGGGCGACAAGGTCAATCTCGAATTCCTGGGCCTTATCATTCACAACGATCGTCGCTACGGTTTCTTCTACGCTGTCGGCGATGGGGAGGAAGCTGGTGGATCGGGCGAGGTAACCATTCTTGAGGTTACCGAGTTTGACGAAGATGGTCAGCCTGCTGCATTCGAGCTCGTAATGGATGACGCTATTGCTGCTGAGGTTTACGAGGACTTCAAGGTTGCCACCAAGGATCTTTACGACTTTCAGTAAGTTCGGTTCAGTCTGCTAATAAAAAAGGATCGCTTCCGAGCGATCCTTTTTTATTGTGGTGCGGGGGCTGTGCCCTCTGGCTTTCTTACTGTGATATCCCCCCCCCGCAACCTGGGCTGCCGTCGCTAGGTGCGTGCATCATTCATGGGGGTTCGTCTCGTCGCGGTGATTAGTTCATCGCGGGATTTGCCCCCCCCCGTTTGGCGATTGTCTGATTACGGGATCTGCTCCTGTTGCGGTAATTCGCCTTACGAAAACAAAAATCCTGGCGCTTTTGCAACTTTTTTGCGATTAGCGGCTCTTTCTTGTCTCCCGCAAAGTGGAAATGAGGCACTGAGCGGTCATTTTGCTTCATTTTCGGGGCTCGATCCGTGATTTGGACATCGACGGCAATTGCCAATCGCAAAAAAGTTGCAATTTTGATCACTTTTTTGTTTCCAGACTTCCAGCAGCTCTGGAGCAGTGCCGAGGGGGGGGCGAGGCGGACCTGGCGCGGTACTGTGAGCGGCGTGGGACTTGGCAGCATGGTGTGGCGCAGGTACGGCGCCGTGGGTCGATACGCGCACGGCATCATGGAGCGGCACGGGTGCAATGGTGTGAAAAGGCGCGAGCGCGACGCTGTGGGGTGGTGCAGGTGTGGTGCTTGGAGCGAACGCGGCGCTGCGCCATGGGATAGCGCGGATTCGGCGCTGTGGGGTGCGCCCGCTGTGGCGTCATAGGGAAGTGCGGGGTGCGGTGGAGGCTGTTTTTCGGTTTCGCTGCCAGAATGGGCAAATTGCAAAAAGTTTCCAAAACTTCATAGGTAAAACACACTTGAAGAAAATTTTCCTTGACGGCGCAGGTACCGCGAAGTATTTTATTAAATTGTGTCTTTTTGCAAAACAACCGGTTGCAACGAAGGAGGAAATGACTCGTGGTTCAGTCTAATAACCCCGATTCCACCAGCCGTTATAGGACTCGCCGGAGCTTCGCGAAGATCCCAGCCGTCATGGACGTGCCGAATCTGATCGCAATCCAAACGGAAAGCTTCAAGAAGTTCATGGATGATGGTCTGACGAATGCTTTCGCAGACATCAGCCCCATCGAATCCAACACCAAAGATATGTGTGTTGAATTCGGCAAGCATGAATTTGGTGAGCCCAAGTATAGCGTAGATGAATGCAAGGAACGTGACGTGTCCTACCAGGCACCGCTCTTTGCTGAAATCCGCTTCATCAATCGCGAAACAGGCGAGATCAAAGAGCAGGACGTCTTCATGGGCGACTTCCCGCTGATGACGCCCCGCGGCACCTTCATCATCAACGGCACCGAGCGTGTTGTTGTATCTCAGTTGGTCCGCAGCCCTGGCGTGTACTTCTCTGCCGAGCGCGACAAAACATCCGACAAGACCATCTACAACGCGAAGATCATTCCTTCTCGCGGTGCATGGCTCGAGTTCGAAACCGACAAGCGCGATATTCTTTCCGTACGCATCGACCGTAAGCGTAAGCAGCCTGCTACGCTTCTTCTGCGTGCACTCGGTATCGCTGAAACGCGTGAAGAGATCATCGATATCCTCGGCGATTCCGAGATGGTGATCCGCACCCTCGACCGCGACCCTGCCACTACCAAGGAAGAGTCTCTTATCGAGCTGTATCGTCGTTTCCGTCCGGGCGAGCCCCCTACGATCGACTCTGCTCGTACGCTGTTTGACGGCTTGTTCTTCAACCCCCAGCGCTACGACCTGGCAAAGGTTGGCCGTTACAAGATCAACAAGAAGCTTGAGTTCGATCCTGAAAACGACGCCTCCACGCTTACGCAGGAAGACATCATCGCAACCATGCGCTACATCGTGGGTCTCCATGATGGCGCCGAAGGCGTTCAGGTAGACGACATCGACCACTTCGGCAACCGTCGTATCCGCACGGTTGGCGAATTGATCCAGAACCAGTTCCGCATCGGCCTTTCCCGTATGGAGCGTGTTGTACGCGAGCGCATGAGCATGCAGGAGCCTGACGACATCACGCCGCAGTCCCTGGTTAACATTCGCCCCATCGTGGCAGCCATTAAGGAGTTCTTCGGTTCTTCCCAGCTGTCCCAGTTCATGGACCAGTCCAACATTGCTGCAGGCGTTACGCACAAGCGCCGTCTGTCCGCACTGGGCCCTGGTGGTCTGTCTCGTGAGCGCGCGGGCTTCGAAGTTCGAGACGTTCATAACTCTCACTACAGCCGCATGTGCCCGATCGAGACCCCTGAAGGTCCTAACATCGGTCTTATCGGCTCGCTGGCAACGTACGCCCGCGTGAACGACTACGGCTTCATCGAGGCTCCGTATCGTCGCGTTGAAGACGGCAAGGTAACCGACATCGTTGACTACCTCACCGCCGATGAAGAAGAAAAGCACACCATCGCCCAGGCTAACGAGCAGTTCGATCCCGAAACGCGCGTATTCGGCCACACCGACGAGAATGGAACGTTCGTTCCTTCCGAGCGCCTGCTGTGTCGTACCCGCGACTCCAAGGGCGTATTTGGCGAGCCTGAAGAAGTTACTGTCGACCGCGTAGACTATATGGACGTTTCGCCTCGTCAGATGACTTCTGTTGCAACGTCGCTGATTCCGTTCCTCGAGCACGACGACGCTAACCGCGCACTGATGGGCTCCAACATGCAGCGTCAGGCAGTACCTCTGCTTCGTCCTAGTGCACCGCTGGTTGGTACCGGTATCGAGCACCGCATCGCGGTTGACTCCGGTGAGGTTCTGGTAGCCCAGAACGCTGGCGTTGTCGACTACGTTGACGGTCAGACCATCATCATCGAACGTGAAGATGGCGAATACGACGAGTACCTCATTCCTAAGTTCCAGCGCTCCAACCAGTCTGGCTGCATGAACCACAAGCCTATCGTTCGCAAGGGCGACAAGGTGTATGCAGGCGATGTTCTGGCCGATGGTCCTTCTTGCGACGGCGCTGAGCTTTCGCTTGGTCAGAACCTGATGGTTGCTTACATGCCTTGGGAAGGCTACAACTACGAGGACGCTATCATCGTGTCCGAGCGCGTTGTTGCTGAAGACCTGCTTACGTCCATCCACATCTCCGAGTACGAGATCGATGCTCGTGACACCAAGCTTGGACCCGAGGAAATCACTCGCGAAGTCCCCAATATCTCTGATGATATGGTTTCCGACCTTGATAGCGACGGCATTATCCGCGTTGGCGCTGAGGTATTCCCTGGCGACGTTCTGGTTGGCAAGGTTACCCCGAAGGGCGAAACCGAGCTCACCGCTGAAGAGCGTCTGCTCCGTGCCATTTTCGGTGAGAAGGCTCGTGAGGTTCGTGACACGTCCCTCAAGGTTCCTCATGGCTCCGGTGGCCGCGTAATCAACGTGGTTCGTTCTTCCCGCGCAAACGGCGACGAACTTGCTCCTGGTGTAAACGAACTCGTTCGCGTATTCGTTGCTCAGAAGCGTAAGATCCAGCAGGGCGACAAGCTCTCCGGTCGTCATGGTAACAAGGGTGTTATCTCCCGCGTTCTGCCGGTAGAGGATATGCCTTACTTGGCCGACGGCACCCCGATCGACGTTATGCTGAACCCCTTGGGTGTTCCTTCCCGTATGAACGTTGGTCAGCTGCTCGAGAACCATCTTGGTTGGGCTGCTAAGTGGGGTTGGTCTGACGATCCCGAGTCCACCGAACCCGTTGCTGGTCCGCAGTACGTTGCAACACCGGTATTCGACGGTGCAACTGAGGAAGAGATTTCCAACGCCATCGAAGCTGCCAACCGCAACCTCATCAACATCAACCATGCCAAGTACGGCGATATGGCTCGTGACGAATTCGTTCCGCAGCTTTCCCGTACTGGTAAGGCTTGGCTGTACGACGGCCGTACCGGCGAGCGTTTCCGCGAGCCCATTACCTGCGGTCAGACCTACATCCTTAAATTGGGCCACATGGTCGACGACAAGATCCATGCTCGCTCGACTGGTCCTTACAGCTTGATTACCCAGCAGCCTCTCGGCGGCAAGGCTCAGTTCGGCGGCCAGCGCTTCGGCGAGATGGAAGTTTGGGCACTGTACTCCTACGGTGCTTCCAACGTCCTGCAGGAGATCCTGACCATCAAGTCCGACGATACCTCCGGCCGTGTTAAATCTTACGAGGCTATCGTTAAGGGCGAAAGCATTCCTGCTCCTGAGGTACCTGAGTCCTTCAAGGTTCTCATCAAGGAAATGCGCTCGCTGTGCCTCAACGTAGAGCTTGAGGGCCACCAGCATCAGACCATCGATGTCACCCACGACCCCGATGAGGATGAGCTTTTGGGCGCCGCACTTCCCGTTGAAGAAAAGTCCGAAAAGGACAGCGACGACCTGTTGGGTTCCATCACTGCCGAGCTTGGCAATCTGATGGGCGAGAAAAACGACACTGACGACCTTATCGGTAAGGGAGAGGAGAACTAAATGAGCGAATTTGACGTTAACAATTTCGACGCCATCCGCATCTCTCTTGCAAGCGCTGAAGATATCCGTGGTTGGTCTCGTGGCGAAGTTAAGAAGCCCGAAACCATCAACTATCGTACGCTCAAGCCCGAAAAGGACGGCTTGTTCTGCGAAAAGATCTTTGGCCCAACGAAGGACTGGGAGTGCGCCTGCGGTAAGTACAAGCGCATTCGCTTCAAGGGCATCGTCTGCGAACGCTGCGGTGTTGAGGTTACGCGTTCTAAGGTTCGTCGTGAGCGCATGGGCCACATCGAGCTCGCTGCTCCGGTAAGCCATATTTGGTACTTCAAAGGCTCTCCTTCGCGTCTGGGCTATCTGCTCGACATTCCGCCGAAGGAGCTCGAGAAGGTTCTCTACTTTGCATCTTCCATCATCACGTTTGTTGACAAGGAAGCTCGCGAAGAGGACGTAGAAGAGCTGCGCGACGAACTTTCCGCAGACTTGGAAGAATTGGACGCAGAGCGCGATCGTCTCATCGAGGCTACGCGCCGTCTGTCCGTCGACTACGTTCCCGAAGAGGACGAGTTTGTTGATGACATCGACGAAGACGAGCGTATGACGCCCGAGGAAGTCGAAGAGGAAATCGCTGACATCTACGAGGAGTTCAACGAGCGCAAGACCCTGCGTTCTGAGGCTCTGGAGGCTTTCCTGAAGATCGAGCCCAAGCAGCTCGTATCCGACGAAGCCCTGTATCGCGAGATGCGCCTGAACTATTCCGACTACTTCAAGGGCGGCATGGGCGCAGAGGCTATCCGCGACCTGCTCGACAGCATCGACCTTGCTGCTACTGCCGAAGAGCTTACTGAAACCGTTGCCACGGGCAAGGGTCAGAAGCGCACCAAGGCTATTAAGCGCCTGAAGGTTGTCGACTCGTTCCTGCATTCCGCAAACAAGCCTTCCGATATGATCCTGGACGTAATCCCGGTTATTCCGCCGGATCTGCGTCCTATGGTTCAGCTCGATGGCGGCCGTTTTGCAACGTCCGACCTGAACGATCTGTACCGTCGCGTTATCAACCGCAATAACCGCTTGAAGCGTCTGCTCGACTTGGGTGCCCCCGAGATCATCGTTAACAACGAAAAGCGCATGCTTCAGGAAGCAGTAGACTCCCTGTTCGACAACGGCCGTCGTGGCCGTCCCGTAACGGGTCCTGGCAACCGTCCGCTGAAGTCTCTCTCCGACATGCTGAAGGGCAAGCAGGGTCGTTTCCGTCAGAACCTGCTCGGTAAGCGCGTTGACTACTCCGGCCGTTCCGTAATCGTTGTTGGTCCTAACCTGAAACTACATCAGTGCGGTCTGCCTCAGCAGATGGCCCTCGAGCTGTTCAAGCCCTTCGTAATGAAGCGCCTGGTAGAGCTTGAGTACGCTGCTAACATCAAGGCTGCAAAGCGTGCGGTAGATCGTGGCGCCAGCTACGTTTGGGATGTTCTGGAAGAAGTTATCGTTGAGCACCCGGTACTGCTGAACCGCGCACCTACGCTGCATCGTCTGGGCATTCAGGCGTTCGAGCCCGTATTGGTAGAAGGCAAGGCCATCAAGCTGCACCCGTTGGTATGTACGGCATTCAACGCTGACTTCGACGGCGACCAGATGGCTGTTCATGTACCGTTGGGTGCCGAGGCTCAGGCTGAGGCTCGCGTACTGATGCTTTCCGCAAACAACATCAAGTCGCCTGCACATGGTCGTCCGCTGACCGTTCCCACTCAGGACATGATCATCGGTATGTACTACCTCACCGCTGCCCGTGATGGCTTCCCTGGTGAAGGCCGTGCATTCATCGACTTCGCTGATGCTCGCAACGCCTACGATGCTCGTGCTGAGGTCGACCTCCAGGCTAAGATCTGGGTTCGCCTTCCGAAGGACACCTTGGTTGCAACCGCATTCGGCAAGTTCGACGAGCACAAGGCTGGTTCGCGTCTGCAGACCACTATTGGTCGCATTATCTTCAACGGTGTGTTCCCGGACGATTATCCGTTCCTGAACTACCAGATGAACAAGAAGGAAATCGGCCGCATCGTAGAGGATGTATGCAACCGCTACACCCTTTCTGAAGTTGAGCCTATCCTCGACGGCTTGAAGGACACCGGCTTCCATTACGCCACCATCGCTGGTATTACCGTTTCCGTTTACGACGCAACGGTTCCTCCCAGCAAGGACGCAATTCTTGCCGATGCCGACAACAAGGTTGCCGCTATCGAGGAAGACTACGAGATGGGTCTTATGAGCGCTGAAGAGCGTCATAAGCAGGTTGTTGACATCTGGACCGAGGCTAACGAAGAGGTCGGCGAGGCAATGGCTGCCAACTTTGACAGCTTCAACCCGATCTTCATGATGGCCGACTCTGGTGCTCGAGGTAACATCAAGCAGATTCGTCAGCTTGCTGGTATGCGTGGCCTGATGGCAGACACCAAGGGTGGCACGATCGACATTCCTGTTAAGTCGAACTTCCGTGAGGGCCTTTCCGTTCTGGAATACTTCATTTCCACGCACGGCACTCGAAAGGGTATGGCTGACACCGCGCTGCGTACTGCAGACTCCGGTTACCTTACCCGTCGTCTGGTTGACGTTGCTCAGGACGTTATCGTTCGCGAGATCGACTGCGGTACTTCCGACGGCGTTCCTTACCCGATTCACAACGATAAGGGCGAGTTGGACGAGAACCTGGTTGGTCGTTGCGTTCTGGAAGATATCCAGGATGCCGAGGGCAATGTTATCGTTGCTGCGGGCGACTTCATCAACTCCATGGATCAGGTTGCCGCTATGGACGCTGCTGGTATCTCTACCATCAACATCCGCACGGTCATGACCTGTCATGCAGAGCACGGCGTTTGCCAGAAGTGCTACGGTTGGGATCTTGCTACTGCACGTCCGGTTAACATCGGTACCGCTGTTGGCATTATTGCCGCACAGTCCATCGGTGAGCCCGGCACGCAGCTCACGATGCGTACGTTCCACGCCGGCGGTGTTGCAGGTGAAGACATTACGCACGGTCTGCCCCGTGTTACCGAGCTTTTCGAGGCTCGCAAGCCTAAGGGCCAGGCTGTACTTGCTGAAATCGCTGGTACCTTGCAGGTAACTGCCGACAAGGTGAATAAGACGCTTACTGTTCATGACCAGGAAGGCAACATCCGCGAATACGTGGTATCTGCTCGCGCAACGCTTTTGCCGGGCGTTACCGATGGTTGCGAGGTCGAAGTTGGCCAGCAGCTCACCAAGGGTTCTGTAAACCCCCACGACCTGCTTCGCCTTACCGACCCGAACACCACGCTTCGTTACATCGTTGCTCAGGTTCAGGACGTGTACGTGTCCCAGGGCGTAGACATCAACGACAAGCACATCGAGGTTATTGCTCGCCAGATGCTGCGTAAGGTTGCTGTTCTCGATCCGGGCGATTCCGACTACTTGCCGGGCCGCCAGGTTAACCGCTTCGAATTCGAAGATACGGCTAACGCTCTGGTTCTGGAAGGCAAGAATCCTCCGGTGGGTCAGCCTCTGCTGCTCGGCATCACCAAGGCTTCGCTGGCAACCGATTCGTTCCTGTCTGCTGCATCGTTCCAGGAAACCACCAAGGTTCTTACCGATGCCGCTATCGAGGGCAAGGTTGATACCCTGCAGGGCCTGAAGGAAAACGTTATTATCGGTAAGCCTATCCCGGCTGGTACCGGCCTTAAGCGTTATCACGATGTGGGCCTTACCTATCGCGGTGTGGCTGTTGACAAGGTTGACTCCGATCGTCTGCCCGATTCCGCTCCTGAGGCGCTTCGCGAGATCGAAGAGCTGTTGCCTCAGCCGCAGGATTGGTCGCTTGACGGCGATGGCTACCTGGGCGCTGGCTCCGACTATGCAAGCTACTTTGCTTCCATCACGTCGGGCTACCGTGGCAACAACCTTTCCGATGAGGATGCTCGTCTGTATATCTACGACGACCTGGGCGTGTCGCAGCGTTGGGCCAACAAGTTCTCTGAGGCTGGCATCGAAACCGTGGCTGACCTGGTTGGTCACACCGAAGACGACCTGCTTCGCATCGAGGGCATTGGTACCAAGGCTATCGAAGAGCTGAAGGAAGGTCTTGAAAAGCATGGCTTGTCTCATGTGATCGAAGACGACCTGAACGCTTCTCGCGATGACATGAGCCAGCTGCTCGACATGGTGTTCTCTCCTGACGACACCGTGCTTATCGGCGGCGACCAGCCTGCAACCTTCAGCACTGAAGGCGAGGACATGCTGGGCGAGGCTCTGCCTCCGCGCTCCTATCAGCGCAACCTGGAAGAGCTCGACGCTCTGCTGGGTGCCAACGACCTTGGCTTCCACAGCACGGATGCTGATTCCGACTCCTCTTCGGGCGAAGAATAATCCGAGCGAAAGCTAATCGCATCAAAGGCGCGTCCCCGAGTGGGACGCGCCTTTTTGTTTCTTTGGAGAAGGCTTCTTTAGTGCACTAAAGCGCCATGCGGTATCTGCATTTAGAGTGCTATTCTGATACTCGCAAAAAGTTGAAAGGGAGCAAACGATGCCCAATACTAAAACGTATCTTTCCGATGACCGTACTCCTCCGCAAAGCCAAATCGGTGCTTCGCTGGAATCATTGGCGCACACCATCCATGAGCGCCGTAATGCGGGCGATGAAAGCTACACGCATCGTTTGCTTACGGGAGATATCGATACGCTATTGAAGAAGGTTGCCGAAGAGGCTCATGAGGCTACGCTTGCGGCAAAGGACGTTGTATACAACGAGGGCGACGACGCACAGGTTAACCACCTGCGCTATGAAGCAGCCGATGTGGTGTATCACCTCATGGTTTTGCTGGAACGTTGCGGCATCGGCCTTGACGAATTCGCAGCCGAGCTCAATACCCGCATGACCACCGAAGAAATCGAGGAACGCGGCGGCGTAGTGCTGCTGAAGCCTGAATTCGTAAACCGCGGCAACCACGTGGAAAAATAGAAGCAGGTACCAGATTCCCGTATTGGGAGTCGAAGACTGGGAATATAGGGAAGGGTGCCGTTTTCTCGTTTAAAAGGCAGAGCCTCGCTTGCGTAATTTGTCGCAAGCGAGGCTCTGCCTTTTGCTGGATGATAAAACGGCACCTGCTTTTACAATCCTGGCATGTCATGTTTAGGGGGGGGATCCGGTACCGTTCCAGCTTAGAGATACTGGCCGCGGACTTCCCAGAAGGCAACTGCGCTGGCAGCGGCCACATTGAGCGAATCAACCTGATGCGCCATAGGAATCTTCACGGTGTAGTTGCAATTGGCAATAGTGGAAGGCGCCAAGCCATCGCCTTCGGTTCCCAGGACAAGTGCCAGTTTTTTGGCGCCTGCGATGTGCTCATTCTGAAGTGTGACGGAATCGTTTTCCAGCGCCAGGGCCGCAACGGTGAATCCGAGTCGGTTCAGTAGCGGCACTCCCTCTTCTGCCCAATTGTGTTTAGTCCCGATGCGCGTCCATGGTACCTGGAACACGGTTCCCATAGAAACGCGGTTGGCGCGACGGTAGAACGGGTCGTGACACCCAGGGGTAACCAGCACGGCATCCATTCCCAGCGCGGCGGCCGAACGGAATATCGCACCGATATTGGTGAAGTTCGTCACATCTTCCAAGATGGCAACGCGCGTTGCATCATTAAGCAAGGTGGCAACGTCAGGCAGGGCGGGTCGGTGAAAAGCCGCAAGCGGACCACGCGTGCGCTCGTAGCCGGTAAGCTCAAAAACCTGTTGGTGCGTGCCAACGAACAGGGGAGTGGTTGGGGCGGCAGCATCGATGCGAGCAAATAATTCTTCGCACGCAGGGGCCCAGCGCTTATCGGTTAGCAGGGCAAAAGGAGCAAGCCCTGCATCCATAGCCCGATCAATCACGTTGCGCGATTCGGCAATGAATAAACCCTCGTCGGACACTTCACTGCCTGTTGCAAGGCGAAGGCCCACCAGTTGCTTGGGGTCGCGCAGCTCGGAATCGGTCATGCTGGAAAATACGCGTAAACGGGCATCGTCTAAGTTGGTGAGCTCGATGAGGGGCATGGCGTTCCTTTGCTGTTGCGGGTTTGTTTGAATTATACGTTGAGGGGATTTTAACCCCGAAGTGCTTGTCAAGCACTAATTAGGTGATTGTGCTAAAATATCGGGTCAGAATATCACCCACGGAAAGGTACATATATGTCAGGGCATTCAAAATGGGCAACCACCAAGCATCGTAAGGCAGCTCAGGACGCAAAGCGCTCCGCGCTGTTCTCCAAGCTTTCCCGTAACATTACCGTTGCGGCGAAGGAAGGCGGCGACCCGAACCCTGAAAACAACGCTTCCCTGGCAGCTGCTATCGATAAGGCAAAGAGCTATTCCTTACCTAAGGACAAAATCAAGACCGCTATCGACAAGGCTTTTGGCTCCGGCAAAGACGCTGCTAACTACGAAACGGTTGTGTACGAGGGCTATGGCCCCTGCGGTGTTGCTATCTACTGCGACGCTCTGACTGACAACCGTAACCGCACCGCTGCCGATGTTCGTGCTGCCTTCAACCATCATGGCGGCAACCTGGGTACTTCCGGTTCTGTTGCCTTTCAGTTCGAAAAGAAGGGCCAGATCCTGGTAGAAAAGGTTATCAAGTCCGAGCAGAAGAAGGTCGCCGACAAGGAAAACGCTGTCGACGAAGATGAATTCATGATGGCTGTCGCCGAGGCTGGCGGTTCCGATTACGAAGACGCTGGCGAAGAGTGGATCGTATACACCGCTCCCACCGATCTTATGACGGTTAAGAAGGGCCTGGAAGAGCAGGGCATCGAAGTTAAGGGCGCCGAATTCATCATGGAGCCCACCACGCCTACCGAAGTTACCGTTGCTGATGCAAAGAAGGTTATGCGCCTGGTAGACCGTCTGGAAGAGCTCGAAGACCTTCAGAACGTATATCACACCATGGACATCACCGACGAAATCGCTGCTGCCCTCGACGAAGAGGAATAAGCGACTTTCGTATCCGAAAAGGGATTCATTTAGTTCCATTTTTGACAATCAACTGGTGTTACTTAGTAACGTTACCGTAAAAAGAAAGGCTGCTTTGTGCAGCCTTTCTTTCTTTTAATCAAGGGTCTATTTCGGACTGGTGCCTGTGGTATAGTAATTGAACTTCAAAGCATTAAACGCACTACTTAACCACACTACGATGCTCAAGGGGTCTTCTTTTCGTGACGCGACAAGCGAACATTCTTTCGTTCGATGAGGTGAAAGCCCGCGAGGCTTCGCTTCCGCGTACCGTTTCACCCTCATCCTCTTCCCGCAGAGCCTACGAGGCTCATCGAAACGCCGAAGAAGGCGCGACTCGTCGTACTTCTTCTCGCTCAAACACCCCTCGTGTTTCCAGTGCGCGTTCTTACCGTGAGGCATCGGCATCTCGTTTTGCCGAAGGCAATTATGCCCAGCTGCAGCGCCCTTTTCAGGAGCGCGCCTCTATGCGTGGGTACGATGATTTCAATCTCAATCACAGCGCTCCACGTGCTGGTCGTGGTTATTCTTCGTCTGTTTCCGCGGGCGACCGTCGTTATTCGTCAGCTCGCGCTCAGGCTCGTAGAAGCTATCAGCCCCAGGCGCCCTCTGGCTATGCTGCTTCTCGCATCGATGCCGCACGTGGTGCTCGTTCCCGTCGCATAGACGATGCGTCTGCGGAAGGCGAAGAACACGCAGCAGCGCGTCGTTCAGCTCAGCGCAAGCAGAACGAAAGCTTCTCTCGCGAGATCCGCAAGCGTTTCCGCGCCGCAAAGGCCGATCGTGAATTTGATCGCACTATTGGAGCTCGCGAAAGGGCACGTGCGCGTGCTGAGCAGCAAGAGCAAGGTAGCCGCGCTGCCGTATACGATATGCGCATGGGTTCAACCCAGCGTAAGTCGGTGCGCAGCATGGCTGAAGGCGAAAACGGCAAGCGCGGTTTTTCGCTACCGTTTGCCGTGCCTTTTACGGGGTCTATTTCCGCATGGGCAACGCGCGGCATCGTTTCGCTTATTGCCGTTGTGTTTGCGGTAACCATGCTCTATTTCCCTTGCCAGAATTACTACAACGAAACACGTCAGCTTCAGCAGCTCCAAGCTGAATACGATGCGCTTCAGGAATACAATACCCAGATGCAAAATCAGGTTGATTACCTCAATACCGATGAAGGCATTGAGGATTATGCTCGCTCCGAGTTGGGATGGATACGTCCGGGCGAACATGTTGTGTCGGTTGAAGGAGTAACCCCTTCAACCGACACTTCGCGTTCAAACGATCGCGTCTACGCCATTCCCGCTGGTAGCGTGGCAGCTCCCGACACGTGGTATTCCGGCTTTTTGGATGTGATCTTTGGCTATGGCCACTAATTCAAAACGTATTGCAGCTTTCGACATCGGCACGGTAACGTGCCGATTGCTATTGGCAGAGGTTCAAGATGGCGTGCTTCATGAGCTTGAGCGCCGTTGTGTTATAACCAACCTTGGTGTTGGTGTCGATAAAACGGGCGTCCTCCAGGAAGATGCTATTCAGCGTGTGGTTGCGCAAATTGGCGAATACATCGAAATTGTAAATAGCTATCGCACCGAACAGCAACCCGAAATCCCCATCGTGGCTGTTGCTACCAGCGCTTCGCGCGATGCGAAGAATTCCGACGCTTTGGTGGGGAAGTTGCACGATTTGGGCGTAGAGCTTTCCGTTATAGAAGGCGAACGCGAGGCGGCTCTTTCATTTCGTGGCGCTTCGCGCGGGTACGAAGGCGAAAACCTTCTGGTTGCCGATATTGGTGGCGGCTCCACCGAGGTGGTGCTGGGCGTTGGCGGTAAAGCTCCGAAGTTGGCGCATTCGTTCAACGTTGGATGCCGCCGTATGGCGGAGCGCTTCTATGTTTCCGATCCTCCGGCTGAACTTGAATTGGCGCAGGCTCGCACCTGGGTTCAACACGAATTCAAGACTTTTTTCGAACATGCGAAAAACAAGGGGATTGCAATCGACCGTATTGTTGCGGTGGCGGGCACGGCAACAAGCGTTGTTTCCATGGACAAGAAGATGGAAGTGTACGATTCTTCTTTGGTTGATGGCGTTACGGTTTCAAGTGAAACCTTGGACTGCCTGTACCGCCAGCTATCCAGCATGCCCCTTGCAGACCGCAAACATGTAGTGGGTCTTCAGCCTGAACGCGCTTCGGTTATTGTTGCCGGCTTGGGCATTTTACTTGAAGTGCTTGCGGCATCAGATTGCAAATCCTTCACAGTTAGTGAATCGGACATCCTTCAAGGTTTGATCCTTGGTGCCTATGAGCAGGGGAAATAAACAAATCTTGCTTATTGGCCAAGGTTTGTTCACCAAAGAGCTTTCATGGGAATAATCCTTAGCCGTGCGTTAAGGATTATTTTTGCTATGATGGTAGCGCTTGCCCGTTAGGGGCAACACGGGAGCGTGGTGGAATTGGCATACACAGCGGACTTAAAATCCGCCACCTTCGGGTTTGTGGGTTCGAGTCCCACCGCTCCTACCAGTTCTGAATTCAGCAGTGCCCCGTTTTAGCGGGCACTCGGTTATAAACGAAAGCGTTGAAGATGACAGACATCGCACCTTACATGCAGGATCCCAAGATCGTCCAAAACATCAAGGATTTCGAGGCATACTGCAAGACAGAAGATGCATCTGCCCAAACCGGATCGCCCGCGCTGTTCGAATCGTACCTGAGCCGCTACGCGGACAAAGTCGGCGACATCATCAACACGTTCATTCCTGCGGGTAGCCACCCCGATATGGACAAGTACCTGTACGCTCCGCTTATGAAGTACAGCCAGAACGGTGGCAAGCGTCATCGTCCTCTTATCTGCGTTGCGGCATGTGCTGCGGTAGGTGGCGATATCCGTCGCGCATTTTCCGCCGCTGCCGCTATCGAACACTTCCATACGGCCGCTCTTATTCACGACGATATTGCCGATGAGGCGTCGTTGCGCCGTGGCGAGCCTTGCATGCACCTTACTCAGGGCGAAGGTCTTGCCATCAACGCGGGCGACTTGGCCCTGTCCATCGTAAACGGCATCGTTATGCGCGACCCGTTGCTTTCCGACTCCATGAAGGTGCGCGTTGCCATCGAGCTGGTTTCCATGGCCCAGAGCACGGTGGAAGGCCAAGCTCTTGATATCGGTTGGGCTCGTGATGGTCGCTATGACATCACTCCGGAAGATTATCTGGTTATGGCAACGCACAAAACCGCGCACTATTCCGGCGCGGTTCCTCTGGCTGTTGGCGCTATGGTTGGCGGCGGTACGGAAGAGCAGGTTGAAGCTCTTCGTGCTTATGGTTTGGATACTGGCCTTGCGTTCCAGATTCAGGACGACTTGCTTAACCTGGTTGGCACCAAGGAAGCGAAAGAAAAAGACTATCGCAGCGATATTACTGAAGGCAAGCGCACGCTTGTTGTGGTTCATGCGCTGCAGAACACCACAAAGCGGGAACGCTTGGTAGAGATTCTTTCCTCTAAGGAAACGGATCCGGCAATTCTCGAGGAAGCGGTTTCCATCATGCGTGAGGCTGGCAGCATCGATTATGCGCGCGCTTATGCAGAGAAGCTAACCGCCAATGCTCAGGAGCGCCTTGCGAAAATCCTGCCCGAATCGAAGATGCGCGACCTTTTAGCGTCGATGGCAGATTGGTTCGTTGATCGACTTAAGTAGTGAAGCATATGGATCCTATTAAGAAAAACGATTCCGGCGCTGCAGTTGAAGATGTGCAGCACAGGCTCGTAAAGGCTGGCTACCTGGCTGAAGACCAGGTAACGGGCACCTTTGGTGCCGAAACGGAAAACGCTGTTTTGTCGCTGTGCCGTGATTGCGGCATCGAACCGCGCGCCGAGGTGGACAACGCCGTTTGGACCAAATTGGTTGACGCGTCGTTCGAATTGGGCGACCGCAACCTTTTCTTGCGCGTCCCGTTCTTCCACGGTGCCGATGTGCGTACGCTCCAGGAAGCTCTTTCCGCGCTGGGCTTTTCTTGCGGTATTGCCGATGGTATTTTTGGCGTCCATACGGAAGATGCGCTGCGTCGTTTCCAACTGAATATGGGCTTGCCCACTGACGGCATTGCCGGTGCATTCACGTTTCGCGCGCTTTTGCACCTGCAGCATTCTTGGAAGGGCAAGGATTCTTTCAGTCCCGTTCCCCGTTTGGGCTTTGCCCGCGCGGCTCAGGTGCTCGAATCGAACCTTATCTGCCTTTTCGGCACATCGGAATTTACTCGTTCGGTTGCCGCTCGTATGTCGAACTTGGCGCTTGCCACTACTCCGGCATCGAAGGTTACCAGCGCCGATTCGCTGCTGGTTGCTCCCGATGAAAGCATGTATTTCGTGCAAATTTTGGTTGGCAACGAAAAGCCCGCTTCCACGGTTCCCACGGTAGATTTCGTGGACGAAGAAAGCCTTCCCGACCGCGTTGGTCAGGCTCTTATGGCAACGGAAGGCCATCAGCGCCGCATTGCCGTTCGCCTGCCTGAAGAGGGATGGGAAGACGCTGGCGCCGATCGTTCGGCTCAGCATTACGCCATTGTTTTGCTTGATGCGCTTTGCTCCGGTTTGGTTATTGCGGAGCAGCGATAGCGTTGGTTTTCGTTTGCTATACTGAGGACGCATAGGCAATTGAGCAGAAAGGCGTCCATGGAAGCATCAGCTCTTATTCTTGCTGCGGGTGCAGGTACCCGCATGAAATCATCTAAGCCCAAGGTGGCTCACCAGATTTTTGGCAAGCCCCTTGTTCGTTGGGTCGTCGATGCCGCGCATGCTGCGGGTATCGATTCCGTTGTCGGCGTGGTGGGCCACGGCAGGGAACAGGTAGAGCCTCTCCTTACCGACGTAACCACGGTTGTTCAGGAAGAGCAGCTGGGTACCGCCCATGCGGTTCTTGCCGCTCGTGGTGCGCTCGAAGGCCGCACCGGTTCTCTGGTGGTGCTTACGGGTGATTCCCCGTTGGTACGCGCTGAAACCATCGCCGAGCTTGTTCGCACGCGCGAAGAGGCCAACGCTGCCGTGGTTGTTCTGACCATGGAAGCGGAAAACCCCACGGGCTATGGCCGCATTATCCGCGATGCGGCAGGCGACGTTCAGGAAATCGTTGAGCAGAAAGACTGCACGCCTGAACAGGCAGCGGTTACGGAATGCAACTCCGGTTTCTACTGCTTCGACATCGAAACCCTGTTTGCTGCGCTGGAAGAAGTTTCTACCGACAACGCGCAGGGCGAATACTATCTTACCGATGTTTTGGGCATTGCCCGCAACCAGGGCAAGCGCGTTCTTGGTTTGAAAGCCGAAGACGCATCCGAATGCCTGGGCGTTAATTCCCGCCGCCAGCTTGCGGAAGCCACCAAGGTGCTGCAGCAGCGCATCAACGGCATGCATATGGACAACGGCGTAGCCATCATGGATCCCGCCACCACGTGGATTGGCCCTGATGTAACCATCGAACCCGATGTTGAGATTCTGCCCATGACCTTCCTTATGGGCGCCACCTCCATTGCCACCGGCAGCGTTGTTGGTCCCAATTCCCGCCTTACCGACACTACGGTGGGGGCTAATTGCCAGGTCGAAGAAACCGTGGCTATCGAAACCGTTCTTGACGCTGATGTTACGTGCGGTCCTCGTGCGTATCTGCGTCCTGGTACGCACATGTGCGAAGGCTCCAAGGCGGGCACGCACGTGGAAATCAAGAAATCTACCATCGGTAAGGGCAGCAAGGTGCCGCACTTGAGCTACATCGGCGACACCACCATGGGTGAAGGCGTTAACATTGGCGCCGGCAGCATCACTTGCAACTACGATGGCGAAAAGAAATGGCCTACCACCATCGGCGACAACTGCTTTGTTGGCAGTGACGTAATGATGGTTGCTCCGGTAACGCTGGGGGAAAACTCCCTTATCGGTGCCGGATCTGTTATCACCAAAGACGTATCTGCGGGGGCCCTTGGTTTGGGCCGTGCCCGCCAAACGGAAATTGAGCATTGGAACGAGAGGAAGAAGAACTAATGAGCAACATGACCAAGACCATGGCGGTATTCGCCGGGTCAACCTGTCCCGAGCTGGCTGAGGATATTGCCACTGCGCTGGGCACCACGCTCGGCAACGTGAAGCTCGAGAAGTTCTCGAACGGCGAAATTTACGCACGTTATCTTGAGAGCGTTCGTGGCGCAGACGTTTTCATCGTACAGTCCACTTCCACGCCTAACGTTAACGAAGCGGTAATGGAGCTGCTTATTATGGCCGACGCGGCAAAGCGCGCTTCTGCTCGTACCGTTAACGCCGTTGTTCCTTGCTATGGCTATGCTCGTCAGGACCGCAAGGCTGCTGCACGTGAGCCTATTACGGCTAAGCTGGTTGCCAACATCATGACTGCTGCTGGTATTGACCGCACCATTACCATCGACCTGCACCAGGGCCAGATCCAGGGCTTCTTTGATACTCCGGTAGATCACCTGACCGCGCTGCCCATCTTTGCCGATTACTTCCGCAAGAAGAACATCGACACCGAAAAGCTCTGCGTAGTAAGCCCCGACGTTGGCCGCGCTAAGGCTGCAAAGAAGCTTTCCGACATGCTTCATTCCGACCTGGCTATCATGCACAAGGGCCGTCCTGGTCATAACAAGGCTGAAATCACTGCGCTTATCGGCGACGTTAACGGCAAGATCTGCATCGTTAACGACGACATGATTGATACCGCTGGTACCCTGTGCGCTGCTGTTGCTACGCTGAAGCAGAAGGGCGCTGAAAAGGTATACGTTTGCGCTACGCATCCTATTTTCAGTGGTCCCGCTTACGAGCGCATCGAAAACTCCCAGATCGACGAGCTGGTAGTTTGCAACACCGTTGCTGTTCCCCAGGAAAAGCAGACCGGCAAGATCAACGTAATTTCCGTTGCTCCGCTTTTGGCTCGCGCTATCAACAACGTATACGACAACAAGTCGGTTGCTTCGCTGTTCGATCCAGAGTTTGCCCTGTAAGGCATGCGCGTAGTAGTTGGCCTGGGCAACCCAGGGGAAGAATACGCGCATACGCGCCATAACGCGGGCTTTGAGGTGGTAGACCTTTTGGCCAGTGAATGGAGTGTAACCTACTGGAAGAACACGTGCGGTGCTTTGGTGGGCGAAGGCAAACTGCGCCATTCCGATGGCAGCGTGGAAAAGATAATTTTGGCGAAGCCCCAGAGCTTCATGAACCTTTCCGGTGGGCCTACGTCGAAGCTGTGCAAGGAATACGATTGCCCGGTTGAGGAGCTTATTGTTATCCACGATGAGCTTGATATCGACCCAGGCACCGTGAAGGTGAAGAAGGGCGGTGGGCATGCAGGCCATAACGGCTTGAAGTCCATCATCGAAAAGTGCGGTTCGCGCGATTTTTTGCGTGTGCGCACCGGCATCGGCCGCCCTCCTGGAAGGATGAGCGTGGTAGATTTCGTGCTTGGCACCCCGAAAAAGGATGCAAAGGACGATTTCGACCAGGCATGCCAGCGTGCCGCCGAAGCAGTTGAATCGCTGCTGGAAAAGGGCCTGGCAAGAACACAGGATGTGTTTAATCAGCACTAACGAAGACCTCGATCGCAAAAGCGGTCGGGGTCTTTTTTGTTGGCGGGGGTGCTGGAGGTCAAAGTGGCGGCGGGCTGGGGTTGCAGCTGGGGTGCGGGGGCGTTGGTGCTGGAGTTGCAACCAGGGCGTCTCAGCTGCGCGACGTCGTTGCGGGATGTTGACGCTAGGTTGGAGCGTATTCGGCGATCAATGCAAAGAGCAGGGTGCCACGTGCCGCTTTAGGTGCTGCCATCGGCGGCATGCCCGGTTGGCCTTAGCGGCAGTGCAGGGAAGGGCGAGTGGAAGCTGCGGATCAAGGAGAACGGCAACGGCGAGGACAACATTTACTCATGCCTCAATCAGCATGATGCAAAGAAGATGGAGAAGCGCATATCTAAGCATGTTCATCGACGTCAACCGGGAGAATAGCAACCGCCTGCCCCGCAACCTTCCAAGCGTAATCTCCCGCCTGAATTTCCAATGGGGTATACGGGGTAGTTGAAGCTGTTGTTAATTGACCTACGATACCTATTTGACATTCCCTCTTTTTAGGTAATGTATTTGGCCGTGATGCAGCTTCGTGCTTCGTAAGTGAGACCTTAGTCCAGGAGCTGTCAGTGTATGCTGTCGGCTCTTTTTTGTTTTAAGCAGGTAATATGAAATGTAAAGCACTAGGGCGGTTCACTACGCTCGATGAGCAGATATGTAAGTTACGGCGTGCTCTCCGCATGCGCGGGGATGATCCCAAAGGCCCGTTAAGGGGCCTGCGCCCGCCAGTCTCTGAGGCTGACGCGTCTGCCGTTCCGCCACGCCCCGATGCGGCATAATTCATGTCGAAAAGCGCCTAGACCTGGGTGAGGAACCGAGGCCGCGGGCGCTATTTTTATGGTCGCACAACCTGCCCATCTGGCACGATGCACCAAACATTGACGGCGCCCCCTTCCGACTGCATGTCTGCAGCAATTGCCCAGGCACGGTCTACATCGTTGATCTTCTGCAACCCGAGATAAGTCGTTTTCTCACCGGATCCCATGGCATCAAGCTGTGCCTTTGCATGACGGAGCCTGGCCGAGGTCTTTTTGGCAGATGATGGACACTTGATTTCGTCATGCCCCGATGGCGCCTCAACGTTCGGCACGACATCTTTGTCAGATGGCAAAAACTTCAAGGAGCGCTCGTTTGGCGATATCTTAGCTGCGACCCAGGGCTCGTCGCTGTTTGGGTTGGCGCATGCCGCCGTCCCGCCGATATTCTCTATTTGTCGATAAGCTTTCGCTACGAAACTTCAGCTAGGAAACCTCAGGAAAGAATCGGACTGCTAGCTGGCGTTCAGTTTCCTGCCCACGTTGCCGATCTGCCAACGTTGAATGCCTCAAAATGCCGCACGCCCATCGTAGGCGTGATTCTTTAAATCGAAGGGCCAGCGTTCTGATTTCCCCGCTGGCCGTGTTATACTGCCGAAGCCATCATCCCCATGTCGTGGCTATAAAAGGAAGCCTGAAAAAAGGGCTTCCTTTTGTTCTTTCCGCGCTTGGTTTCTCCTGTTCCATGCAATACCCTGGGAATTATTCTGTACACCTGGGAATTGTGAATTCCGTATCGTTGTCGTTAACAAAACGAAGCATTAACGCACAACGGAAGGAAACGATAGCCATGGTTACCATCATTATTCTTGCCCTGTTGATATATGGCATTTTCCAATTCACGAAGTACTTGATGGGCGCCACGGTAAATCATGCCCAATCGCATATTGCAGGAAGCTGGGGGTGGCAAAATCTCAACCCCGAGCCAGGCGAAGATCTTATCACCTTCACCAAATCCGTTACGGCATTTGTGCTTGCCCTTCTTCTGTTTTCGATCTTCTTTTCGTAATCCCGTTATTCCCACGCCGCTTTGGCGTGGGAAAGCGTTGAGGTTCGCCGAAAGGGTCTTCGTCGTTAGGTTCGGGAGTCGGATCGGTGACGTTGACCGTGTAGGTAGCCTCGGAAACCGGGAAGCTGCTTGTTTCGGGTGCGTTGAGCTCGCATGAATGCCCGTCTGCATCTCGCGGCTATCAACAGCTAAAGCCACGTCCATTCAGCATATCCTGTTGCTTTGGTAGAATTTGAACGTTTCGCATGCGCTCTTCCGATGTCTGCCTGGCATATAGATGGCAGTTTCGGTTGCGCAGGTTTTATAGCCCCACTGGAAAGGCAACCACCGTGATGAAGTTCCTGGGCGAATTCAAAGAGTTCACCAACCGCGGCAACGTTATGGATCTTGCTGTTGCTGTTATCATCGGCGGGGCATTCACGTCTATCGTCACGGCGCTCACCACAAACATCATTAACCCACTCATCTCTGTTATTACAGGTGGCAGCGCGGATACCGTTTCTGGTTTGGTTGTGCCTGGCACCGAAATCGACTTCGGTGCATTTATCAGCGCGTGCATAAACTTCCTTATCGTCGCCTTCGTCATATTCTTGCTTATAAAGGCGGTGAACAAGGCGCAGGATCTTGGCAATAAGATTGCTAAGAAGGAAAAGAAAGAAGAAAAGCCTGCTCCTGCCTGCCCGTTCTGTTTGGAGGAAGTTAAGGAAGGCGCAACGCGCTGCCCTCATTGCGCGGGCGCGTTCGCCGGCCCGGCAAAGTCCGAATAGCAGTTCTGTTTAAGCGGCGGGTTTGGCCCGCTGCTTTTTATTAGGTGGAATATATGTCTCACACTCAAAGCGAATTGGCGCAGTCTATTGCAGCTGCGGCTCATAAAGGTCAGGTGGACAAAGCGGGAAAACCCTACATCATGCATCCCGCTCATGTTGCAGCTAGCGTACAGGGCGATGCTGCCAAAGCCGTTGCATGGTTGCATGATGTGGTTGAAGATACCCCGCTTACGTTTGCGGATCTTCGGGAAAGAGGAGTTGCGCCCGAAGTTATCGAAGCGTTAAAGCTACTTACCCACGACGAATCGGTGCCGTACCTCGAATATGTTCGCTCCCTTAAGCCGAACCCGCTCGCACGTGCGGTGAAACTTGCCGATTTGCGCCACAACAGCGACCTGTCCAGGCTTCCGCGCATCACCGAAAAAGACCAACGTCGCGCAGAGAAGTACGCAAAGGCTATTGCCGTCCTTGAGGGGGAGGGGCCTGAGGGATGGATTGATGGGCGAAGCCAGTGATACTTCGCCGCATAACGCCATACCAATAGGACAATTCCGCTGATTAGACCCCTCATTTTACAGGCTGGCTGGGCGTACAATTGCTACATGAAGCTCCCGAGTGAACATATTGAAGATTTAGACGTAAAGCATCACGGCATCCATCTTGAGGGCATGCGAGCTCGCTCAGCGGAACGCGCTGCGGAGCGGGCGCTTGCCCATAATCCTCTGCTGGTGGTTTCGGCGGTGGCGGCTCTGGTGACGATGCTTTTCGTTCCTCCCTCTATTGCGTATCTTGATTATTTCAACTGGCATACCCTGGCCTGCCTATTCAGCATTCTTGCGGTAATTGCCGCCATCGATTCTTCAGGGCTGCTTGAATTCGTCGCCCATTCCTTGGTGCAGCATGTAACCAGCACGCGAACCTTGGTAATTGCCTTGGTACTGATTACGCTCGGCTGTTCGATGATTTTGTCTAACGATATGACACTGATTGCTGTCTTACCCCTTGCTTTGGTGCTTCTGAAATCGGTTAACCGCGAATCGGAGATCCCGTTCGCTTTCATCGCTATCACCCTTACCGCCAATTTTGGCGGAATGCTGCTGCCATTCAGCAAGCCCCACAATTTGTATCTGTACACAGTGTTCGGGGTTAGCTTCGGTGATTTCGTTGCGGCTATGGCTCCTCCGCTTGTTTTGTCAGTGGTGCTCATTCTTGTTTGTTGCTGCTTTGTGAAGAAGGCGGAGTTCCATTACCGAAAACCCGAAAGCATTCAGGTGTCTAAGCCGCGCGTTGCAATATACGTTGTTTTGTTTGTACTCTGCATAGCAATGACGGTTGGTGCGGTGCCGTTTTTGATGGGCATGACCGTTATCGTCGTTGTTCTTGCCATTACCGACAGAAGGGTATTCGCAAAGACCGATTACGCCTTGGTGATGACATTCGTCTGCTTCTTCATTTTTAGCGGGAACATTGCTCAGATCCCCGCCATTTCCGATTTCTTTAGCACCGTTTTGGATGCTTGCGGCGCATTCGTGACCTCGCTTGTCAGCAGCCAGATTATCAGCAATGTGCCCAGTGCAATTCTGATCAGCCATTTCTCGAACGACTGGGCGGGCATTGCCCTTGGCACCAACGTGGGCGCAGTAGGTACGCCCATTTCTTCCTTGGCAACTCTCATTACCCTTCGGCAGTATCAGAAGTCGGGGCTGGGTAGCAACGGCAAGTTTATCGCTCGCTTTGAGGCATATAATTTCGCCTTCCTGGTAGTTGTTTCCCTGTTCGAGGTTTTCGTTATGGGAATCCGTTAGCCTGCATGGCCTTTTGCCCCTTCTGAAGGTTGGCTTTTCTCTCGTTCCCTTGTATGCGCCGTTAGCTTCCAAGGGTGCGCAAATCCTGGATAAGCTCCGTATAATACGGGCGTAGAGGGCGGTTTCTTGCTGCCTTTCGCTCAGTTTTTGCTGATTAGTCAGCCCTAAAGAAGCGACGAAAGGACGTTCCATGAACGATTTCGAGTTTTACTCTCCAACCCGATTCGTGTTCGGGCGCGGTGTTACCGATGCAGTGGGGCAGCACGTTGCCAAGCTCGGTTATAAGCGTGCTCTGCTTGTGTATGGTGGCGGATCGGTGGTGCGCACGGGCACCTTGGCGCGCGTAAAGGAATCGCTTGCAAAGGCGGGCATCGAATTCGTTGAGCTTTCGGGTGTGCGTCCCAACCCCGAAGTGGCATCGGTGCGTGAGGGCATTGCTGTAGCTCGGGAAAATGATGTTGACCTGGTACTTCCCGTTGGTGGTGGCAGCACGATCGACTGCGCGAAGGCTATTGCGTTCGGCGTGTTCCACGATGGCGATGTGTGGGATTTCTTCGCCAAGAAGGCAGCCATTGAGCAAGCATTGCCGCTTATGTGCGTGCTTACCATTCCCGCTGCGGGTTCGGAGGGTTCCAGCTCATGTGTTATTTCGAATGATAGTATCGATGCGAAATTTGGCGTGAATTCCGATCTTATCCGTCCTAAGGTTTCGTTCCTAGACCCTGAACTTACATTCACCTTGCCTGCGTATCAGACGGCAGCGGGTGTAACCGACATGATTGCCCACATATGCGAGCGATTCTTCAGCGGTGCAGGGTCTTCCGAGGTTACCGATAACATTGCTACGGGCCTTATTCGTGCGCTCATCAACCAGGCTCCGGTGGCAATTGCCGAACCGGAAAACTACGAGGCTCGTGCCAACATTATGTGGTCGGGCACGCTTGCTCACAACGATCTTGCGGGCTGCGGCCTTAACGCTGTGCCTACGAGCCGTGCCGGCGGGTGGGAAAGCCACGCCCTGGAGCATCAGCTTTCCGCATTCGACACTTCGATAACCCACGGTGCCGGTTTGGCCGTTATGATGCCCGCGTGGATGCGTTTCGTGTGGCGCGAAGACCCCAGCCGCTTCCTTGCGTTTGCCGATTTGGTATTTGGCATTGAGCCGGTAGACGAAACAGAAGAAGCCGTGGCAGATGCAGTTACGGCTGCCATCGATGAGCTGCAAGCGTTTTTTGCCGAATTGGGCATGCCCACCAAACTGGGCGAGTTTGGTCTGAAGCTTGAAAACGTTGACGCCTTCCTTGCCACCCTTAAGGCCAACAAAGGCGAAGCATTCGGGGGATTCAAGAAGATCACCTTGGAAGACGCGCGTGCTATCTACGAATCGGCTTTCTAGCTTCCGTTTTTGACCAAAACTTTTGAAGGCGGCGCAAGCGTTTGGTAAGCGCTGATGCAGCTGCGTTTCTGCAGTGATTTGTTGGTTGCTGTGGGTGTTGTAGTTGCTGCTTTAGCTAAACCGCTCAGTGAAGGCGCCCTTTCGTCAACGCCTTGGAACCATCGGCGCGTTACCTCTGTGGGTAGCGCGCCTTTCTTATACAATGCCTTTCGAGAAAGAAAAAAGTTAGTAGGTATTGTTATGAGTGCGCGCATCAATCTTGCTGTGGCCAATTCGGCTGCGGCATCGCGCCTTGCAGCCGAATTGGATCTGCCGCAGTTTATTGCCGCCACGTTGGTGGCGCGTGGGTTCGACACGGTTGAAAAGGCTCAGGAGTTTCTGAATCCCTCGCTTGAAAGGGATTGGGCGAATCCTTATGAAATAGAAAACATGGAAGCAGCGGTGAATCGTATCGAGGCTGCCATTAAAAATGAAGAACACATTTTGGTGTTTGGTGACTTCGACCTTGACGGCGTTTCGGCGACCACCATCATGACGCGTGGTTTGCGTGAATGCGGCGCGCGTGTTACCCCGTTCATCCCGTTGCGTTTCGAAGAAGGCTATGGCCTCTCGAAAGCTGCCATCGACAGGGCGTCTGCCTGCAATCCAAATCTGGTGGTTACGGTAGACAACGGCATTGCCGCCAAGAATGAAGTGGAAATTCTCAAAGAGCGTGGCATCGATGTGATCATTACCGACCATCACGAGCCTGCCGATTTGGTTCCCGAGGGCGTGCCGGTGGTCGATCCTAAATGCGACGACAATCCCAGCTCCATCCTTGCGGGCGCTGGTGTGGCGTTGAAAGTAGTGCAGGCAGTTGGTTCGCGTTTTGGCAAACCCAACCTCTGGCGTGAGCTTATCGATCTGGCAACGTTGGGCACGGTGGCCGACCTTATGCCTATGCGCAGTCAGAATCGTGCCATGGTAGGCGCCGGTGTGCGCATGATCAACGAAAACCCGCGCCCTTGTATTGCGGCACTTTTGGGAGAATCGGGCTTCGCCGATAACCCCGTTTCTTCTTCGAGCTTGAGCTTTACCATCATTCCTCGCTTGAATGCGGCAGGACGTATGGGCAATGCCCAGTTGGCACTCGATTTGCTGATGTGCGACGATTTCGCTGAAGCGTGTCACCTTTCTGCCGAATTGGAAAACGTGAACACCCAGCGTCGCACCATCGAAGCGGAGCTTGCTGAAGTTGCTTCCGAACAGGCAGAACGCGTCTTTAAAGGCCAGCGTGCCTTGGTGGTTGCTGGCGAGGGCTGGCACGAGGGCGTCAAAGGCATTGTTGCCTCGCGCCTTACCAACCGTTATGGCGTTCCCTCCATTTTATTCACCATCGAAGGGAACGAAGCCCATGGTTCTGGCCGTAGCGTTGGTGACGTTAACCTGTTCGAGGCAGTTTCCTCGTGTCAGGACATCCTTACGCGTTTCGGCGGGCACCACGCTGCTGTGGGCGTCACGCTGCCCGCTTCTAAGCTCCCCGAGTTTTCGGAACGCTTGTGCGCCTACATGGACAAGCTTCCGCCCGAAGATTTCATTCCCCGCATTGAAGTGGACGCCAGCTTGGATCTTTCCGAGCTTACGCTGGAAAACGTCGCAAAGCTCGATTTGCTCGCCCCGTTTGGGCAGGAAAACCCCAGCCCTCATTTTCTGGCGCATGGCGTGGTTATTTCCGGAGGTAGGGCAGTGGGTGCCGATAAGACGCATCTTTCCTGCACGCTTACCGACGGGGTGAACTCTCTTTCCAGCATTATGTTCCATTGTCCTGACATCTCGGGGCTGTTGGGATGCGGATGTGCGCTCGACGCGGTGTTCGAGTTGCAGATAGACAGCTGGCGTGGGCGCCGTTCGGTCAAGGCAGTTATTTCTTCTCTTAAGCCCCTCACGCCCTGCAGCGCGCTTGAAACGTGCTTGGGCGAAGACAAGGAATTCGTTTCAGGCTTGGTTGCTGCCGAAGAAGACGAAACCCAAGGCGAAGATGCAACTAGCCTTATCGCTCCGGAATCCGATCGTCTTATGTGGCAGGAATACGCCAAGGCCGATCCTGCGGGTTTTCGCGCTGCATTGATAGGCGCGTTCTTGGGCGAAGCCCAGCTGCACGATTCGCAGCAGCGCACCTTGGACGTTCTTGATGCAGGCAATTCTGCTTTAGCCATCATGGGAACGGGGCGCGGCAAATCGCTCATTTTCCATATCCATGCCGTTGAGCAGGCCCTTGCTCATGGTAAAGCAAGCTTGTTCGTGTACCCCCTGCGTGCCCTTGTTGCCGACCAGTCATTCCATCTGGACAGAACGCTCGGTTCGTTTGGCATCCGCTCTGAAGTGCTTACGGGCGCTTCTACGCCGGAAGAGCGTGCTGCGGTTATGGCGGGTCTTGCTGCTCATGAAGTCGACATCGTGCTCACCACGCCTGAATACCTGGCGTTCCATGCGGCCGATTTTGCTGTTACCGGGTCTATCGACTTTGCGGTAATCGACGAAGCTCATCATGTGGGAACCTCGAAGGCGGGGTTCCGCCCCTTCTATGCTCGCTTGGGCGAATCTATTGCGGCATTGGGGTCTCCTCAGGTGCTTGCGGCTACCGCAACGGCAAACAGCGAAGTGGAACAGTGCATTTGCGAAGCATTCCGTATATTGCCCGAATGCGTGGTGGTAGATAAACACGAGCGCGCCAACCTCGCAGTGGTCGATCAGCGCAATATGAAGAAGCGTGAGCGCTATTTGGTTAACCTGGTAGCGCAGGGCGAAAAAACCCTGATCTACGTTAATTCACGCATGGAAACCATTGCGCTAACCCGAAACCTTCGCAAGCAGGAACCCCATATCGCCTCGCTGATCGGCTTTTATAACGCTGGTCTTTCTCGCTCCGAGCGCGAGCGTGTTGAATCGTTGTTCCGTGAAGGTGGCTTGCAGGTGCTGGTTGCAACTTCTGCTTTTGGTGAAGGGGTTGACATCCCAGGCGTTCGTCATGTGGTGCTTTACCATCTGCCTTTTAGCGAGGTTGAGTTCAATCAGATGGCGGGTCGTGCGGGTCGCGATGGCCAGCCAGCGCAGATCCATTTGCTGTTCGGTAGGGGCGATGCGCAGCTCAACGCTGGCATTTTGGATGATGCTGCTCCCACCCATGACGGAATGGCACAAATATATCGAGGGCTTCGCACCCTTCAGCGCAAACATGGGCAAGGCTTTTTTACTCTCGACGCAGAGGGTGCGGCGAAGAGCTCTTCCCGTTTGTTGGGTGCCGTTATTACCGCTACACAAGTAGAGTGTGGCATTTCGGTGTTCGAGGAATTGGGACTTATCAAAACTCAAGGTTGCGCAGGGGCTTCGGGTAAAGAACGAAGCATCAATGTCGTAGACTATAAGGGTAAGGTCGAACTGGACGATAGCGTGCGCTATCGCGAAGGCATGGACGAGCGCGAATCGTTCGCGACCTTCAAGGATTGGGTGCTTTCCAGCTCTGTGGAAGAACTGCAGAGTCGCATAAGGCGCCCTTTGCTTCCCACTACGAACTCCCAGGAGGAACGATAGCCATGTCAGATGCCAACGAACTTCATCCGGTTGGATTAGTGGCTTCGTCTGTTGACCCAACCATCAAATCGGCTACTTCAGCGCCAGTCGGCTCCGACCCGAAGGAGCGCTTCAAGGCACTTGAGGGCTTGGCTTCTACCTATTTGGACAAAGACGAATTGGCTTTGCTGGAAAAGGCCTTCCGCTTTGCCGAGGAAATGCATGCTGGCCAGAAACGTAAATCGGGCGAAGCATTCGTAATCCATCCCGTGGAGGTTGCCATTATCTTGGCCGACCTTCACATGGACGTGGAGACGCTTATTGCCGCCCTGCTGCACGACACGGTGGAAGACACTGTTGCCACCAAGCAGCAGGTGGCCGAAATGTTCGGCGATTCGGTTGCCGAATTGGTTGACGGCGTAACCAAGATCACCAAGATCGAGGTGGAAACGCTTTCCGACGAACAGGCTGAAACGTTCCGCAAGATGCTCGTTGCCATGAGCAAAGACATCCGCGTTATCGTTATCAAACTCGCCGACCGCTTGCACAATATGCGCACGCTTTCGGCCCTTCGCGAAGACAGGCGTATTTTCAAGGCGCGCGAAACGTTGGAAATCTATGCCCCCATTGCGCATCGCTTAGGCATCAGCTCCATCAAATGGGAATTGGAAGACCTAGCGTTCTTCTATTTGGAGCCCGCTAAGTTCAAACAGGTTTCTCGCATGGTTGCCGAAACGCGCCGTGAACGCGAGGAGTATTTGGAAAAGGTCATTTCCATTCTCCATGGCGAAATGGACAAGATTGGCGTGGGGTCTCAGATCATGGGACGTCCAAAGCACCTGTATTCCATCTATCAAAAGATGTCGAAGAAGGGCAAGGGCTTTTCCGAGATCTACGATCTTATTGCTGTGCGCATCATCACTACTTCGGTGAAAGACTGCTATTCGGCGTTGGGCGCGGTTCACAGTTTGTGGCACCCGATGCCTGGGCGCTTCAAAGACTACATCGCTATGCCGAAGTTCAACATGTACCAGAGCTTGCACACTACGGTTATCGGTCCGGCTGGTAGGCCTCTCGAAGTGCAGATTCGCACCGAGGAAATGCACCGCATGAGCGAATACGGCGTTGCCGCGCACTGGCGCTATAAGGAAAAGGGCGGCAAGGGCGCCGAATCGGCGTTCGATAAACAAATTGCCTGGTTGCGTGAAATGGTCGACTGGCAAGACGAAACCAAAGACTCGCGCGAATTCCTGAAGTCGCTTAAGACCGACCTTGATCCGAAAGAGGTGTATGTCTTTACGCCTAAGGGCAAGGCTATGAGCTTGCGCTTTGGTTCAACTCCGGTCGATTTCGCTTTCGCCATTCATACGGAAGTGGGCTACCACTGTGTTGGCGCGAAGGTCAACGGTTCCATTGTGCCGCTTTCCTATAAGCTGCAGATGGGCGACCGCGTGGAAATCCTCACCCAGAAAAGCGCTACGCCTTCTCGCGACTGGCTGAACATCGTGAAAACGCCTTCGGCTCGCTCGAAGATCCGTTCCTTCTTTGCCAAGATCAGTCGTTCTGACGACATGCAAGAAGGTCGCGACATCCTTATGCGTGAAATGCGCAAGCATGGCTTCGGTATTTCAAGTGCTCAGAGCATGCGCGCAATGCGCGAAGTTGCCGAAGCTATGGGCTACAAAGATGCTGACGATATGCTGGTTAACATCGGCACTGGTAAGGAAGCGCCGATGCATGTGGCTAACCGCATGCTGAAGCTGCTGGTAGACAACGGCACCGAAGACGCTTCGAAGCCCCTTATGGGAACATCAGCCTCGTCTACGGGCAAGATGCCGCCTATGCTTACGAGCGTCAAGCGTCCGAAGAAGCATGAAACCCATTCCTCGAACGGCGTGGTGGTTCGTGGCATCGACGATGTTTTGGTGCGTCTTTCCCGTTGCTGCAACCCTGTTCCCGGTGACAAGATCGTGGGCTTTGTTACCCGCGGCCGCGGTGTTTCGGTTCATCGCGACGATTGCCCCAACGCTGCTGCGCTCAAGCAGCATCCCGAGCGCATCATCGAAGTGTTCTGGGAAGAAGACGGCCCCTCGGGCGACACTTCGTTCAACGTGCAAATTTTCGTTGAGGCGCTTGATCGCTTGAATCTTCTTATGGACGTTGCCTCGGTGCTGTCCGAGCACGGTGCCAACGTTCTTTCCGTTAATACGAATACGCATCGCGACGGCATGGTTGAAATGCGTTTCTTGTTCCAGGTTTCCGATACGGCGGTTATCGAGCGCATCCTTTCAAAGCTTCGTGCGGTGGATGGCGTGTTTGATGCCCATCGCATGATGCCTGGCGCAGCGTCTTCTAAGTAACTATTTAAGAAAGGTTTTGACAATGAAGCTATCAGTGAAAAGAGACGGACGTACGTTCCGTGTAACGGGCGCCGCCGTTGACATCAAGTATCTGGTGCTGGGCCCCATTGAAAACAACACTTTCATTATTTCTGATGATGCAGCCACCTTCGTGGTTGATCCGTCCGATAATGCTTCTGCAATCGTTAAGGCATTGGGCAACAAAAAGCTCGATGCCATTGTGGTGACGCACCATCATTCTGATCACACCAGCGCCCTTGCCGATTTGAAGGCTATGACGAACGCCCCTGTGTATGCTTCGGCAATTGATGCTTCCGTTATCGAGAACCAGCCAGCAGGGGAGTTCCCTCCCACCAAGTCATGCAAGGTTGATCATCTCTTGAAAGATGGCGATAAGCTGCGCCTGGGCAATATGGCATGGCGCGTTATTGCCACGCCTGGCCATACGCCGGGTGGAATCTGCCTGTTCCTTGAATCGGATTCGGGCAAGTACCTTGATGGCGCTAATGTTCTTATTGCGGGAGACACGTTGTTCTGCGCCTCTATCGGCCGAACCGATTTCCCGGGCGGTAATGCTAAGCAGATGCGTGCATCGTTGCGCAAGCTTTCCCAGCTGCCCGATGAAACGCTGGTTTTGACGGGTCACAACTCTTTGACAACAATTGGCGACGAGCAGAGGCGGGTGTTTGCCTACTACTGTTAAACTTGCGCTGCGCTTTGTAAGTGCATGCGCATAGAGCGGACGGGACTGCTGCGGCAATCCGCGGCATCGGACCTTGGAGGGGTCATGGCCGGAATCGGTAAAAAAAAGAAGAAGAAGTTAGACTATTACGATGCATTTGAGGCTCAGGCAGCTTTATGCGTTAAAGAAGCGAAGCTACTAAAGGAAATTGTGCATGACTTCGAGTCTGCGGCAGAGCTTGAAAAGGAGCTGCCCCGCGCTCATGCTATCGAACGCGAAGCCGATGGCGTATGTCATAGCGTATTCGAAGCGCTGCTTCCCGATTTCGTGACGCCGCTCGACCGTGAAGACATCATTGCTATGACGGAAAGCCTCGACGAGATCATCGATATGACCGAAGAGGTTATCCAGAACTTCTATATGTTCGATATTCACTTCATGCATGAAGATGCCAAGAAATTTTCTAAGCTCATCGTTCGTGCTTGTGAAGCGTTAAGCGAAGCTATGGTTGACTTCCGTAACTGCAAGAAGGCATCTGAAAAGCTTAATTCCTTGCTGGTACGCGTGAACGATATTGAAGACGAAGCCGATGCGCTGTTCCTGAACATCATTCGCGAGCTGTACGTTAAGGAATGCGACAACCCCATGCGCGTTTCGGTATGGACGCGCTTGTTCGAAGCAATGGAAGATTGCGTCGACCAGTGTGAAGCGGTTGCCAACAAGATGAGCATGATCATGGTGAAGTACGCCTAACGCTCAACTCAAGGTTAGGCAAGGCCCTTCGGTTCGCGGATGAATCGAAGGGCCTTGTGCGTTTTGGGCGCAACGTTTGTTTGTCTTGGAACTTTGCCCAATCGCTGAATCGCCCCCGCCTTATTCTTCCCGATTGCAGTGGTGGTCCAGGGTCTGCTTTCAATGTCTCGTGCGGAGCGAATTGAGCGCTTTAGCGGGCGCCGTGGTTCGTTTCCCGATCATGCGTGCCGTTTTGTTTCCTGTTTGCTTCTAATCTTTTGTGACAGGGTTTCCCGCTAGGTGCTTTTGGTAATATGTAAGAGTTATCCCATACGAGGAAAGAAGACGATGGCACTTATAGTTTCAAAGTTTGGTGGCACTTCGGTTGCCTCCCCAGAACGAATCAAAAATGTGGCAAAGCGTCTTATTGCCATGAAGCAGGAAGGCAACGACGTTGTTGCTGTAGTTTCCGCAATGGGCAAAACCACCGACGAACTGGTGGGTCTTGCCGCTGCATTGAACGATCATCCCTCCAAACGCGAAATGGATATGTTGCTCTCCACGGGCGAGCAGGTAAGCATGTCGCTTTTGGCCATGGCTATTCAGGCACTGGGCTACAACTCAATCAGCTTTACCGGATGGCAGGCCGGCATTACTACCGACGATGTCTTCTCAAGCGCTAAAATCGAAGACATTAATGCTGACCGAATCCGCGGTGCTCTTGATACGGGTGCAATTGTGGTTGTTGCCGGCTTCCAGGGCATTTCAACCGATGGCGATATCACTACACTTGGCCGCGGCGGTTCTGACACTACAGCAGTTGCTCTTGCCTGCGGTATTGGTGCCGATGTATGCGAGATTTATTCCGATGTAGAAGGCATTTACACAGCCGACCCGCGCGTTTGCCCTCGTGCTAAGAAGCTCAACCGTATCTCATACGATGATATGCTTGAGCTTTCCAGTGGCGGCGCTGGTGTTCTGCAGTCGCGCGCTGTGGAATTCGCTCGTAAATATCATGTTGTAATCCATTCCCGCTCTGCTTTCTCTGACGCAGAGGGAACGCTTATCGAGGAGGTTGTTCCTTCTATGGAACAGGCAGTAATTTCCGGCATTGCACACGATACATCCGAAATGAAGATCACACTGCGTGGCCTTCCCGATGAAGTTGGCATGGCAGCTCAGCTGTTCTCTATCCTTGCGGGCAACAATGTTTCGGTTGACATGATCATCCAGAACACCACAAACGATGGTAAGGCGAACATTTCCTTCACCTTCCCCGGCTCCCAGAAAGAACAGGCTCTGGAAGCTGTTGATACCCTGGTTAAGAAGTTCGGCGCTACCGCTTTGATGGACGAAAACATTGCCAAGGTTTCCCTGGTGGGTACGGGCATGAAATCCGCTCCTGGCGTTGCCGCTAAGGCGTTCGGCGCGTTGGCTGAAAACCATATCAACATTTTGATGATTTCCACCAGCCCCATTCGTATCTCCATCGTGGTTGAAGGCAGCCAGGTAGATGCAGCGGTGCGTTGCCTGCACACTGCATTCGGCTTGGACTCCGACACCATCTTCGAGGAAACCCAGCTTTCCCCCGAGGAAATCGCCGCAAAGATGGCAAAGGGCCGATAACTGGGAATATAGGAAAAGCCCCCGTTTTCCTGCCTAGCCATAGGACACAGAGGCAAGGCCTCGCTTGCGCGTTTTGCTGCAAGCGAGGCCTTTTTGCGTGAGAAAACGGGACCTTACCTCCCCTGTATTCCCACTAAAACCAAACGAGCCCCATCCGTTTGGATGGGGCTCGTTTGGTTTTTGCGGCTAGGTGTTTGCTTACTTGTCGTCCTTGTTGGAGACAAGGAGCAGGATGCCGCCGATGATGTTAACGAAGATCAGGGTGCATACACCAAAGGCGGTGGTGTTGGGCTTGGTGCCCTTGTAAATACCCCAGCTGTGTACGGTCATGGGAATTGCCCATGCCAGCGGAATAACCGCCCAGCAAATGGCGATACAGCTCAGAATGCACAGAATGAAGTTGATCAAACGGAGGGTTTCGTCCTGCTTGGTCATGGGGTAGGTTGCTGCCTGAGCGGGAACGGGTTGAGGTTGAACAGGTACCGCGGGCTGCTGATATACAGGCTGCTGGGGCTGTTGAGGCTGCTGGCTAGGTGCGGGCGGCGGAACGGGAGCGCTTGCCGTTTGCTGCTGAGGTTGAGCAGGGGCTGTGTCAGCCTGCTTCAGGGAATTGCCGCACTGAACACAGAACTGTGCTCCGTCAACATTTTCTTTACCGCATTGAGGGCAGAACATTATAGATCCTCTCGTTTAGGGATAATAGTTTTTGGACAGATACATTGTAATGCATGAATTCACTATAACCTTATCATTAGCGGTTTTTGCCAAATGGGAAGATGAAAGCCCCGATTTGCATAAGGCTCGCCGCCATTTTGATCGTTGCCCTTTCTCGAGCTGGACCGCAATCCGCACCCCCGCAACCCGTTCAAGGCAACATTTTGCGCCAAATGTTAAGTTTATGCAGTGCAACTATAGGTGAGTAGTATCATGGATCCCCAAGTACACGATGCAAAGGAGCTTCAATGACTTGGACGAAGGAAATCCCCGCAAATCCGGTTGTTGCTGTAGCGGGCGCCACGGGCGCTGTCGGCAACGAATTCCTCGAGGTTCTTCATGATCTCGATTTTCCCGCAAGTGAGATTCGTGCACTTGCTTCAAAGCGTTCTGCGGGTAAGAAGCTTCCTTTTAAGGGCTGCGGCCAGGTTCCCGCAGGTGAACTTACTGTTCAGGAGATGACTCCCGAATCTTTCCAGGGCGTCGACATTGCGCTGTTCAGCGCAGGTGCAGGCGTTTCCAAGGAAATGCGCCAGGCTGTCGTAGACGCCGGTGCTGTGATGATCGATAATTCCAGTGCTTTCCGTATGGACGAAGATGTGCCGCTGGTTGTTCCCGAGGTTAACCCCCAGGACGTTGCTTGGCATAGCGGCGTTATCGCCAACCCCAATTGCTCCACCATCCAGATGGTTGCAGCTTTGAAGCCGCTCTATGATATTTCTCCCATCAAGCGCGTGGTTGTTTCTACCTACCAGGCTGCTTCGGGTGCAGGTGCCAAGGCGATGCAGGAGCTGTACGCGCAGACTCAGCAGTTCCTGAACGGCGAAGAGCTCACTGTCGATGTTTTCGCTCATCAGATCGCCTTCAACTGCATTCCCCATATCGATAAGTTCTTGGAAGACGATTCCACCAAGGAAGAGTGGAAGATGGTTGTCGAAACCAAGAAAATCATGGGTGATGACGATATCCAGGTTGCCGCAACCTGTGTCCGCGTCCCCGTCCTTCGTTGCCACGGTGAATCCATCAACGTTGAATTCGAGGGTCCGGTAACGGTGGAAGAGGCTCGCGCCGCACTCGAGGCTGCTCCGGGTATTACCGTAATGGACGATCCCGCCAACAGCTTGTATCCCATGCCTGGTCTGCTTGCAGGAACCAACGGTGCGTTTGTTGGCCGCTTGCGCAAAGATCCTTCCGTTGAAAATGGCTTGGCATTTTGGAACGTTGCCGACCAGATTCGCAAGGGTGCGGCGCTCAATGCCGTCCAGATTGCTCAGTTGTTGCTTCCGTAACGTTGATTAGCTGCATATATGTGTAGACGGGCGGGAGAATGAAAACTCCCGCCCGTCTTATTTTGGGATCCTTGCAGCGTAGGGTATCCTTGAAAAGATTGTTCAGCCTCGCCCATGGCGGGGATTTTTTATGTGTGGCGTCCGGTGCTTTTCTGCATATGCGGCGCTGAAGAATGGAAATGTGATTTATGACTGCAAACGCAACGCAGGAAAAAAAAGATATGACTCAAGAAGCTGAATGTACGAGCTTTGATGCTCTTGGACTTAACCAAGAGATTATGGGAGCGGTAGAGGAATTGGGCTATACTGCTCCAACCCCCGTTCAGGCGGGGGCAATTCCTCAAGTACTCGAAGGCCGCGACGTGCTTGCCGCCGCACAAACGGGTACGGGCAAAACGGCAGCATTTCTTTTGCCAACCATGAATAATCTGGCGCATGGCGAAAAGCGCCGTGTTCGCGGTCGTAGCCTGGGGTGCGGTCCGTACCTTCTGGTGGTTACGCCCACCCGTGAGCTTGCTCAGCAGATAGAATCGGTGTGTCGTACCGTTGCCAAGCATACAGGCCATTCCTCGGTCACGGTTGTGGGTGGCTTGGGTTACGGCCCTCAGCGCTATGCTCTGAAGCAAGGCTGCGATATCCTTATTGCCACTCCTGGTCGCTTGATCGATTTGATGGAGCAGGGTGCTTGTTCACTCGATCAGGTTCAGGTTCTTGTTCTTGATGAGGCAGATCGCATGCTCGATATGGGCTTTTTGCCTGCCATTCGCACCATTGTGGGTGCAACTCCCGAACAGCGCCAAACGTTGTTGTTCTCTGCAACTCTCGACGAGGGCAAGGTTGGATCCATCACCGATTTGGTGAAAACTCCTGCTCGTATCGAGGTTGCGCCGGTAACCTCAACGGCGGACACCGTAGAGCAGTATGCACTTCCTGTTTCCCTAGAGGCGAAGAATGCGCTTTTGGCTCAAGTGCTGAAAAAGGCGGGTTCCGAGCGCGTTATTGTCTTTACTCGCACCAAGCATCGTGCCGATGCTTGCCGTCGTCGTTTGGTGAAGGCTAACATCACCTGCGCGGTTATTCACGGCGATCGCACACAGAACCAGCGTGAGCGCGCTCTTCGCTCGTTCAGCGCCGGTGAGGTTGATGTTCTGGTCGCAACCGATGTGCTGGCTCGAGGAATCGATATCGCCGATGTGAACTATGTCGTCAACTTCGATGTGCCTGAAGATCCTGTCGACTATATCCATCGTATTGGTCGTACGGGCCGCGGCGGCGATGTTGGCTGGTCGCTCACGTTTGTTACCGAGCAAGACTTTGATGAGTTCAACGACATCGAGGCCTTGATGGGCAAAACGGTGGATCTCTACGACACCGAAGGCCTTGAACTGGGCGAAAACCCTGTATTCATCGACCCTGATCGAGTCCCTGCTTCGAAGGTGCCTGGAAAGAAGGCCAAGAAGAAACGTCGCAAGGCTCGTGAAAAGAAGGCGGCATCGAAGCAGGTTCAGGCAAGCAGCAAAGCAAGCCAGGATAGGTCCGAGGAAGCTTCCGAGGGCACTGAACGGCCTTCTCGTTCCTCTTCTGCTGGTCGCGGTCGTAGCGGCAAGCGCAATCAAGGTGCAGGCCGTAGCCAGGACAAGAAGCAGCAGGCAAAGCCTTCGCGCAAGAATGCCGTTCGCTCTTCCGATAGAAAGCGTTCGAATGGCGGCAATGGCAAACGTCGCAATTCTGAGCGGAGCGCCGAAGAGGTGCCAGCAGCGTTTAGGCCTGGCGTGCGTTCTTCTGGCGTTCGCCAAATGCCTAAGCCTGGAAAACGTAAGCGTTCCCAAGGAGCGAAAAATCATCGCGGAAGGCGCAACAGCCAATAGTATCGTCCACACCCCTTATGGGAAGCGTGCGTGAATGCTAAGGGGCATGCGGCTTTCGCGGCTGCTTGAGGTAATTGAGCATGATTAGCACGCCTTAAAAACAAAGCCTCCTGATTCAATTGCGAATCAGGAGGCTTTTGTGTCTTGGCGGATAAATCGAAAGAGGTTTATCTTTCTATGGCTGTCCTTCGGTTTTGCCGCTAGTCGAGCCTGCCGGTGAACAGGAATTTAATGCGCTGCCACAGGCTGGGCTTCTTCGGCACCAGCTGGATAGCTGCCTTGTCTGCTGCTTCTTCGACTTTCCTTTCCAGGGAAGGGGAAAGCACGATAGGCCTAGCATCGACCTTTTGCGCATTCACCTCGGCGGTGTTGGTAGCGGGCCCTGCAACACCAGGCTCAATTTCCTCGAGGCCACGAGGAATGTTGATCTCGGCTTGCTCTGCGGCCTTTTCGACGGCAATTCGCTGAGCTTCAGCTTCTTGCTGTGCTTTTTTCAAGGCGGCGAGTTCTGCTTCGGCTTCGGCCTTTGCCTTTGCCTCTGCCTCGGCCTTCGCCTTCAGCTCAGCAGCTTCCTCAGCGGCCTTCCTGCATGCTTCTTCAGCAGCTTCCTTTGCCTTGGCTTCTTCGCGAGCTTTGCGCTCCTCTTCCTCAGCTGCTTTCATGCGCTCGATTCGGGCAAGCTCAGCTCGGCGCGCCCCTTCTTCTTCGCGCAGTTCGCTGGCGTGGCGATAATCATCGCGTGCCTTCTGAATCAGGTAAGCCTGAGAATCGAACGATTCGGTACTGCCGTCAGCATTTTCACTGCAGAAGAATTCGAGCGGGGTGTATTCCAAGTCGTTCTTCAACATGCGCAGTTTGGCGGTGTCGGAAAGCGAGATGTCCAGATACTCGTTAACGCGTTCCTTCGGCTCGGGATCGTAGATGGGCCAAGCGATTTCCACACGCTTTTCCATGTTGCGCGTCATCAGGTCGGCGCTGGAAAGGTAGATCTCGCGATTATCGCGCGGACCGAATCCGTAGATGCGGCTGTGCTCCAGCAAGCGACCAACGATGGAAACAACCTCAACGTTTTCGGTGTAACCCTCAACGCCGGGAACCAGACACGAAATGCCGCGTACGAACAACGTGGTTTTAACGCCAGCCTGGGAGGCTTCGGCAATCTTGTCGATGATGTCCTTGTCGGTGATGGAATTGGTCTTGAACGACAGGCCGTTGGGCTTGCCGCTTTTAGCAAGCGCGATCTGTTCATCGATCTTATGGAGAATCATCGGCTTGATTTGCAACGGAGCAACCGAAAGCTTCTGATATTCATCGGAAGCGTTTTCTAAGCTCATGTTGCGGAAGAACTTTGCGGCATCCTTGCCGATTCCTTCGTCGGTGGTGATGAAGCTGAAATCGGTGTAGAGCCTCGAGGTTTTCTCGTTGTAGTTGCCCGTACCCAGCTGGGTAATGTACTGGATGCCGTTTTCGGTATGGCGTGCGATGGTGCAGATCTTCGAGTGAACCTTGAAGTCGTGGAAACCGTAGATTACGTTGGCGCCAGCCTGCTCAAAGCGTTGCGACCACTCGATGTTGTTGGACTCGTCGAAGCGGGCGCGCAGTTCGAACAGCGCGGTAACTTCCTTGCCGTTTTCTGCAGCAGTTACCAAGGCTTCTGCCAGATGGGACTGGCTGGCAAGGCGGTACAGCGTGATCTTGATCGAGAACACCGAAGGGTCGTTCGCTGCTTCGCGGAGCAGGCTGATAAACGGATCCATGCTTTCATAAGGGTATGCAAGCAGAGCGTCGCGCTCGGCTACCTGTTCCATGATGGGCCGCTTCTTGTCGAAGCATGCTGGCCATTGCGGCGTGAACGGTTCGTTGGTGATGTCGCGTGCTAGCTCAGAATCGATCATGCTGGAAAGACCCCAGGCATAGCCCATATCGAGCGGGACGCTGGTAACGTAGCTCTGGCAGGGCTTCAGATCCAAACGCTTCAGAAGGAACTTTTCCGTAGCGGAGGAAAGGGGCGTATCGGTTTCCAAGCGAACAGGAGCCAGGCGTGCGCGCTTCTTCAGCATGCGCTTCATGTGCTCGCGGTAGTCGTAATCAAGATCTTCTTCGGTGCCGTCGTTCGGGTCGATGTCGGCGTTGCGTGTTACGCAGATAACGCTTGCGCGCTTGGTGGTGTACATAGAGAACACTTCATCAACGATGGTTTTGATAGCGTGTTCCAGAAGGATGTACTGAGTACCTTCACCAGGCAGCTTGATTACGCGCTTTGCCTGATGGGGCAGCGGAATAAGGCCGAACGTAGCATCGTCGGCGCCAATGTTCTTGCCCTTCTTTTTGCCCTTGCTCTCAGTTGCTTTGGACTTTGCGCCACCCTCTTCGTCGCTGACCAGGCGCGCAAGAACGTATAGTGCACCGTTTTCCAGGTGAGGGAAGGGGTGGCGCGAATTGATGATCTGCGGCGAAAGGTAGGGAACAACGCGTTCTTTCAGGTGCTTGCGAAGATACTCCGCCTGTTCGGGCGAAAGGTCTTCGGGCTGAAGCTGGCGGATGCCGCATTCGGCCAATTGACCCATGATCTTGTTGTAGATGCGTTCTTCCTCCGGGTACAGCTCATGGCAGCGCTCATAGATTGCCTGGAGCTGTTCGTTGGGCGTCATCTGCGTTTTGTTGTCGCGCAGGTCTTTGTTTACCAAAGAAAGATCGGTAAGGCTGCCAACGCGTACCATGAAGAACTCCTGCAAGTTGCTGCAGAAGATGGACACGAAGGTGAGGCGTTCGAGCAAGGGAACGTTATGGTCTTCGCCTTGATCGAGTACACGCTTGTTGAATTCGAGCCAAGAAAGCTCACGGTTTTGCATATAGGGCAGAACGTGATGGCTCTTATGTTTGGGATGTGTTTCCGTGGTAGCAGATACACCAACACTGGAATTCTGTTTCGCTTCCATGATTTCCCCTCTATTCTTTTCCCCAGATTAATGGCGCATGCGCCAGTATTATCTAGGAATTATTGTAATCGTTAATAGCGGTTTTTCGCAGGTAAGATGCCCTTTTATCGCGCAACGAATCGCAATATCTTGCGGCATTCCTCCGTGATGATGGTGCTTTTAGGCGAAACTGACGGGTTTTACTAGAACGCGTTCAGCCAAATACCCCTCGCGCACACCGTACTTGCAGATGTCTAGACGCTCGCCACCGCACAGCTTGAAGGCTTCGCGGATGATGACGCAGCCGGGAATAAGCGTATGGATGCGGTCGGGGAGGGTGCGCAAAGCCTCATGGGCAAAGGCGTTGGGGTCTTCTGCGTAGCGGTTCAGGATGGCATCGATGTGTTCGGGCAGCAAGTAATTGAAACGGTTGCCGTTGTTGCACAGATCGCCATAGAGCTTTGCGGCAGATCGGATGGAGCCTCCGATGCCGTAAAGCTGGGTACAGTGGTATACATCGGTTTCTCCCTTTTCTGCAAGTTCGCGGAAAGCCTGCGCTATGGCGTTGACTTCCTTCTGAGTGGGCATCAGCCCCGCTACATAGTTTGCGAAGGACGAAAGCGAACCCTGCGGAATGCTGGTTTTCGCAAGATCGAAGCCACCCTTGATGCTTGTGAGCTCGGTGGAACCGCCGCCGATATCGACCATGGTGCCCGCTTCGAGGTCTTGGTCGAGCTTTGCACCCAAATAGCCAAGATGCGCCTCTTCTTCGTTGGAGAGGATGCAGATGCGCTGCCCAATGCCTTCTTCGATTGCGGCAGTTGCCTTATGTGAATTGGAGCAGTTTCGCAGTACGGCAGTTGCGAAAATATCAATGCGGTCGCAATTGAAGTGCGAAGCGCGGCGCAGGTGCGCGTTGATGGTTTTAATGGCGCGCTTTACCCCTTCTTCGGTCATAGCTCCCTTTTCGACGTGCGAAGCGAGGCCTGCCATCACCTTGTAGTTCAGCAGGGTGTCGATATCCTTCTTCCGCAGGGGCTCATGCGCGGCGCAGGACACCTCGTAAATGCAGAGTCGGATGGTGTTTGAACCTAAATCGATAATGCCGTAGCGGGACATTTCATAGCTCCTTGTTGTTAAATCTGGTGCTTTCGAACACATCATTTGATTTAACTATATTCGTGCATCGGGAAGTGGGGTAGCATCGCCTATAACGTGTTATTTAACATTTTTCTGTCATTTGCCAGGTGCGTTGCATGCTGTGTAGGCAAGTAGCGGTGCAGTGGGGACTGGCGTGGCATAGGATAGAGGGGGTTTCGCGATGCTTGATACGGTTCGTTTGGGTTCTCAGAAGGTATCCAAAAAGGAATATAAAGTCCGCTTCAAAGAATTGATCAATAAGTTGGTCGTGCTTCAGCAGGAAGCGAAGCGCCAGGAGCTTGGCGTGGTGGTGTTGTTCGAGGGATGGAAGGGCGCCGGGAAGGGCAGTCGAATCTCAGATTTGCTGTATCACTTGGATGCGCGCGACACTTCGGTATACGTTACGGAAGATTTCGAAGGTGAAGAAGCCGAAAACGTTTTGAGCGAAGAGTTCGGCTCCACTGGCTATTTCCCTGTTATGCAGCAGTTTTGGAAAGCGCTTGGTCAGCGTGGGAGTATGACGTTCTATGATCGCGGTTGGTATTCGGTGGCGGCGCAGCATGTGATCAACATGCTCCCAAAGAAGGGAAAGCTTTCCAAGAAAGAACGCGCTGCGGTTGAGGCTCATACGGCACGCATGCTTCCCTCCATTGAAGACTTCGAAACACAGCTGCGCAACGATGGCTATCTGGTAATCAAATTCTTCTTGCATATCTCCGAGCAGACCCAACGCGAGCGTTTGGTGGGTTTGTATAGCGACCCTGCAACCAAGTGGCGCGTGACCCAGAGCGATCTTGAACAGCTCGAGCACTATAGCCAGTCTTACCGTGTTTATGACGAGATGCTGAAGCGCTCTAACTTCAAGGCTGCCCCCTGGATCCTGCTTGATGCCTCCGATCATCGTCGGGTAAACCTGAGCGTTGCCCAAACGTTGGTAACCGCCTTGGAACGCGAGCTCTCCAGGCCGAAGAACAATGCCGCTTTGGAAGCGGAAGCGAAGGCAAAGGAAAACTCTGCTGCTGCCGTTGCTGGTTCGGTGGCAGACGATGAGCGCGAACGCTCCGACGAGGAAAATCAGCTTCTGCGCTTGCAGGCAGAACATGAGGCCGCCGCGATGAGCGCTCATGCGCCCACGATGACGCGCTTTATCCCTAGCGCACATATACCTTCGCTTGATGAGGTAGATCATTCGCTTGCTCTAACTCACGACGAATACAAGCTCCAGCTGAAAGCAGAACAGGAACGTCTTCGTCGTATCGAGCTGGAAATGTACATTAGGCGCGTACCCATGATGATCATGTATGAAGGTTGGGATGCGGCTGGAAAAGGTGGCAGCATCAAGCGTGTGGCGCAGGCGTTGGATGCGCGTTCGTACACCATTTTCCCCAGTCCGGCACCTACGAAGCCCGAACTGTTGCACCCTCATCTGTGGCGCTATTGGACGCGCTTGCCGAAGGCGGGGCATGTAGGTATTTATGATCGCAGTTGGTACGGCCGTGTGTTGGTTGAGCGCGTAGAGGGTTTTGCCAGCACTGACCAATGGAGCCGCGCATACGAGGAAATCAACGAGTTTGAGCGCGACATGGTTGATTGGGGCGCCATCCTGCTTAAGTTTTGGGTGGACGTTTCCCCAGAAACACAGCTTCGGCGTTTTGAGGCGCGTGAAAACAATCCTGCGAAACGCTGGAAGATTACCGCAGAGGATTGGCGCAACCGCGACAAGTACCCCCAGTATCGTGCGGCGGTAGACGACATGTTCCGCCTTACTTCTACACACAACGCACCTTGGATAATCTTGGAAAGCGACGATAAGTATTACGCCCGCGTGAAGGCACTGCGTATCATCAACAAGGCCATTGAAAAACGGTTGGGGCTGTTCTAGCTCGGTATAGAGCTGCGATTGCTGCCAGGATGCCGCTTTGGCATTAATGGTCTGCCCCAGCCTTGCTCGAAGAGTTGACGGAGTGGGCGAGCGCGGTGCGTTGTGGGTTGCTTCTGCGGGTTGATCGTTAACCCGCTCACTTGCTTTTTCTGCCTGTTGGCAGAACGTTTGAAATCCCTCTTACGAATCTTCGTATGAGGGATTTCTTTTTGTTACTATAGTTTAGTTACATCGCTGCGTTGCATGCTGCGATGGCAGTTCGTTTCAGAACCAAATGTGTGAAGGTGGTTCATGCCAAAAGGCGTAAACAGACGCGGTCCATCGCGGGGGTCCCATGCTGCTCCGCAACGCTCTCAGAGCACCCTGCCTGCTACGTATCGTTCCCAACAGGTTCCTTCCAGCCAGAGCATTTCCCAGTACAGCCGCGATTCCTACGGTTCAGCTGCGCGCGCAAGCCAAAGCAAAAAGGGCGGCATATGGCGTGTGGTGTTTATTGTTTCCATTGTAGTGTTCGTGGGCGCTTTAGCTGCCTTGGGCGCTATCGGCTATCAGTACTGGGCGCAGCAAAACGCCTACAGCGGCTTGGAAGAATACGCAGAGGTGGACGATAACGCCAATCTCGCCCTTTCCGACTTGAAGGTTGATTGGGATGGTTTGCGTGCTATCAACCCCGATATCGTAGCGTGGGTATACGTACCTGGAACGCCCATCAATTATCCTGTGGTTCAAGGGTCTGATAATCAGGAATACTTGCATAAAGCTTTTGACGGATCCACCGGATGGCTTGCTTCGGCAGGCACCATTTTCTTGGATGCTTCCAATACCAGCGACTTGTCCGATCAGAACAATGCACTATACGGCCACCACATGAACGATGGTTCGATGTTTGCTTCTTTGGCCGATTTCGAGAACCAGGATACCTTTGATTCGCATCGCGATATCTACGTGTTAACCCCACAGGGCAATTATCGCCTTAAAACGTTTGCTTTGGTAAAGACAACGGGCAGCGACGCCATCGTTCAGACGTCGTTTGCCAACGACGCAAGTTACCAGGCATACGTGCAGGACAAGCTTAACCGCAGCGTGGTAAGCCAGAAGGGGGACACGCTGACCGCTACCGATATCAAGCAGTCAGTGCTGTTTTCTACCTGCGAATATTCGCAAAACGACGGCCGTGCGGTGCTGTTTGCCGCTGTGGTGGAAACCACGGCAGCAAACGACCCTTACCTGAGCTCGAGCACCTCGGGGACAACTGGTCTTTCGTCAAGTCAGGACGCGGTCATGGATCGCAAATATGAGGAGGCTGCATAGATGAGCATGTCGGTGTTTCCCGGAGAGCGCCCCGACAGAATGGAAGAAGAGTGCGGTGTTTTTGGCATTTACGCACCTGGTGAAGATGTAGCGCGCATGACCTGCTTCGGTTTGCAGGCGTTGCAGCACCGTGGGCAGGAATCTGCCGGCATTGCCGTTGGCGATGGTGCCACCATCATGGCTTCCAAGGATCTGGGCTTGGTGACCCAGGCATTTACCGAAGGCGACCTTTCTGCGTTGAAGGGCGATTTGGCTATTGGTCATGTTCGCTACTCCACGAGCGGCGGTGTCGATTCGTGGGAAGCGGCACAGCCCCATATCTCGGCAATCGATGAAGTGCTTATTGCGCTTGCCCACAACGGAACGTTGGTGAACACCAATTACCTCAAGGCGAAAATCATTGATTACGGTGTTCATCTGCGTGCGGGCACCGACTCGGAAGCAGCAGCGAAGATCATTGGCGAGGTAACCAAAACCACGAATTCCCTTCGTGCGGGCATTCGTATGGCCATGAAAATGATCAAGGGCGCTTACGCTATGCTGCTGGCAAGCCCTGACCATCTTTACGCTTTCCGCGATCCAAACGGTATTCGTCCTCTGGTTGTAGGTAAGTTGCCCAACAATCGTGGATGGGTTGTTTCTTCCGAAACCTGTGGTCTTGATATTGTGGGCGCGGAGCTTATGCGTGAAGTTGCCCCTGGCGAGATTATCCGCTTCGGCAAAGATGGCATGATTTCCGAGATGGGTGTTGAGCCCAAGAAGCGCGCTAGCTGCATTTTCGAATACGTGTATTTCGCTCGTCCCGACTCCGTGATGGACGGACAGAGCGTATACGTTGCCCGCCGTCAGATGGGGCGTATCCTTGCGCGCGAGGCTCCGATCGATGCCGATCTTGTTGTGGGCGTTCCCGATTCTGGTTTGCCTTCTGCTATGGGCTACGCTTTGGAGAGCGGCATCCCTTATTGCAACGGCATCGTTAAAAATCGCTATGTCGGCCGTACGTTCATTCAGCCTACCGATGAGATGCGCCAGCTTGGCATTCGCTTGAAGCTGAATCCGCTTCCGTCTGTAATTTCAGGCCAGCGTTTGGTGGTTATCGACGACTCTATCGTCCGCGGCAACACCTCCAAGAAGCTGGTTGACATGCTGCGAAGCGCAGGTGCCAAGGAAGTTCACCTGCGTATTGTTTCGCCTGAAACCCGTTGGCCTTGCTTCTACGGTATTGATACCGACACGCAGGATCAGCTTATCGCGGCAAACATGACCAATCAGGAAATGTGCGATTTCATCGGCTGTGATTCGCTTGCGTTTATTTCGGTTGAGGGCCTTCACGAGGCAATTCAGTGCGAACACCCTGGTTTCTGTGACGCTTGCTTTACCGGCGAATACCCTGTGGATATTCCTGATACCATGAAGGCCAAGAGCTTCCTTCCCGAAGGGAAGGCAGTGCTCGATTAGCGGCCAGCTCGAAGGCGTGCCATAGTGCCTCGAATTATGGCAATACGTTGTTTGTAAGCCCCCGAACAGGGGATTTGAGTTCCAGGAGATGCTATGACTGATCGCATTAAGGTCAACGCGATGGATAACGATGAAACCAAGTGGCCCAGCTGGACGGCTCAGGGCGCTACCACCTATGCCGAAGCGGGAGTTGATACGGCAGAGGGTGCCCGTGCAGTAGACGCCATCAAGGATGCGGTTCATCGCACGTACCGCGATGAGGTTCGCGGCGATATCGGCGGTTTCGGCGGCTTGTTCTCCATCAACGTGGCGAAGAACATGGCCGATCCGATTTTGGTTTCCGGTACCGACGGCGTTGGCACTAAGATTCAGCTGGCTAAGCTCGCTGGCAAGCATGACACCGTGGGCATCGACCTGGTTGCCATGTGCGTGAACGACATTCTTGCAACAGGCGCCGAGCCCCTGTTCTTCCTCGATTACATTGCCATCGGAAAACTTAAGAGCGAAGCGGTTGCCGAAATCGTTTCCGGCATTGCTGATGGCTGCCAGATGTCGGGCGCTGCTCTTATCGGTGGCGAAATGGCTGAGCATCCTGGTGTAATGGATCCCAATGAGTATGACCTTTCCGGTTTTTGCGTAGGCGTGGTAGATCGTCCTGAAATGCTCGACCCTGCCAAGGTCCAGGAGGGCGACGTGCTTATCGGCCTGGCTTCCTCCGGCATTCACTCCAACGGCTATTCTTTGGTTCGCAAGGTGGTTACCGACGGTAAGACGCTCTATGAGCTGCGTATGCCTCAGGAGTCTTTGGGCGGCCAGAGCGTGCTCGACGCGCTGCTCGAGCCCACTCGCATCTACGTGAAGCCTGTTCGCTCCGTTCTGCGCCAGCTCCCTGGTGCCGTTCGTTCCCTTGCCCACATTACGGGTGGCGGCATTACTGAGAACCTGAATCGTGCGCTTCCCGAAAACATGGATGCAGAGCTTCATGTGGGAACCTGGAGCATGCCACCGGTTATCCCGTTTGTGTGCCGTGCGGCTCATCTCGATGAGCACGAAGCCCTGAAGACCTTCAATATGGGCTTGGGCATGGTTCTCGTTGTTGATCCTTCCAAGGTTGATCAGGTTATGGACATTCTGGAAGCCGAGGGTGAAACACCTACCGTTGTAGGCCGTATCATTCCTGGCTCGGGCGAGGTTGCCTATGTCGATCAGGAAAAGCTCTTTGCCGACAATCCGTCAGCTGAAGAGTAGGTAATTATTATGCGCGATTGGCTCAAGCGACCAATCGCGCTTTATGTTGATGCCGGTCGATGCACGTCGAAGGGTTCTTTTCCAACTTCGGGGGGGGGTCGATTGGCACGTTCATTGCGGTAGCGACAGATAAAGGGGTCTTTTCGACGCCTTGCCTAGCAACGAAAGGAAGGGCATGACTGCTCAAGTGCAAGAACCGTTGAACATCGGCGTTTTGATCAGCGGTAGCGGCTCTAACCTCCAATCGCTCATCGACCATATTGAAGAAGGCACGCTCAGTGCGAAAATCAGCTTGGTTGTTTCTTCGCGTCCTGACGCCTTTGGCATTGAACGTGCCAAAAAGGCAGGAATTCCCGTCTTGGTGATGAATCGCGAGGCATATGCTGACACTTCGGCGGCTAACCAGCGTATTGCTGACGCCCTTAAGGAAGCTGGTGCTGAATACGTGGTTATGGCCGGTTACATGCGTATGGTTACCGCGGAAATCCTCGACGCTTTCCCTGATAGGGTAGTGAACCTTCATCCCGCTCTGCTTCCTTCTTTCAAAGGCGCGCATGCCATTGAGGATGCATACAATTTTGGCGTGAAGGTAACTGGCGTTACGGTTCATTTCGCTAATGCCGATTACGATAAGGGCCCCATCATCGCTCAGCAGCCTGTTGAGGTTCGTGAAGGTGAACCCATCGAGGCTCTTGAAGAGCGTATTCATTCGGTCGAGCATGAGCTGTATCCTCACGTGATCCAGCTTCTTGCCGAAGGGCGGGTAGGCGTTTGCCCTGAAACGCGTAAGGTGCACATTTCAAGCTAACTAACAGTACTGCCCGCTGGGCGGGCATTTTCACTTTCGAAGGTTTGCGTTTGGCTGGCGCTGCTATGCTGAACGTAACGAATATCAATAGCCAGATAATTCGGAAAGGCGGTACCAGGTGGCAGATCCTAAGGTAAAGCGTGTTCTTATGTCGGTAACGGACAAGACGGGTGTAGTGGAATTCGCTCGTGCTCTGTCCGAAGAGTTCGGTGCGCAGATCATCTCAACAGGTGGCACGGCTCGCGTTATTGCGGAGGCGGGCATTCCCGTTACCCCCATCGATGAGGTAACCCAATTCCCAGAGATGATGGATGGTCGCGTGAAGACGCTTCACCCGGCAGTTCATGGTGGTCTTCTTGCTAAGCGCGACAACCCCGAGCATATGGCTCAGGCTGCTGAGCACGGCATCGAGATGATCGACATGGTGGTGGTAAACCTTTATGCATTCGAGAAAACGGTAGAGTCCGGAGCCGATTTCGGTACCTGTATTGAAAACATCGACATCGGTGGCCCTTCTATGCTGCGTTCTGCTGCAAAGAATTTTGCAAGTGTTGCCGTTGTTACCGATCCTGCAAGCTACGGAAGCATTCTCGCCGAAATGCGTGCAAACGATGGCGCAACCACACTCGCAACGCGTACCCAGCTTGCTCTTCGCGTGTTCCAGACTACCAACGCTTACGACGGCGCTATCGCTGCATGGCTCGGCAACCAGTTGGGCGAGGTAAACGAGCTGTTCCCTGAGGCTCTTTCTGTTGACCTCGTTAAGCAGCAGGGTCTTCGTTATGGCGAGAACCCACACCAGAGCGCTGCGTTCTACCGCGTTCCTGAGTTTGCTACGCCGCATTCTCTGGTTAACGCTAAGCAGCTCAATGGCAAAGAACTCTCTTACAACAACATCCTCGACACCGATGCATGTTGGACGCTCGCTCGTGAGTTTGACAAGCCCGCTGTTGTGATCCTGAAGCATCAGAATCCCTGCGGTTCCGCAACCGCAGCCGATGTTGCTACGGCTTACGACAAGGCGTTTGCTTGTGACCCGAAGAGCGCTTTTGGCGGTATCATCGCTGTTAATGCCGAGGTCACCCTCGAATTGGTTGAGCATATTAATGAGAACAAGCAGTTCGTAGAGGTACTCATTGCTCCTTCGTATGAGTCAGCTGCTCTTGAGCTGCTTCAGCAGAAGAAGAACCTGCGCGTTTTGGAGACTGGTGGGGTAGATGCTCCTGCGGCTATTGAATTCCGTTCTGTTGATGGCGGTATGCTTTGTCAGCAGGTAGATCGCGTGGATGAGGATCCTTCAGAGTTCACAGTGCCTACTAAGAAGAAGCCCACTGAAGACGAATTGCATGAAATGCTCTTTGCCTGGAAGGTTTGCAAGGGCGTTAAGTCTAATGCGATTTTGGTTTCGAAGGATCATGCTGGGATTGGCATGGGCCCTGGTCAGCCTAACCGTGTTGACTCTGCGAAGCTCGCTTGCGAACGTGCGCATGAGGCGTGCGAACGCATGGGTGTTCCCGCAGAAGGCCTGGTATGCGCATCCGATGCGTTCTTCCCGTTCCGCGATAACGTTGATACGTTGGCAGGCTATGGCGTCAAGGCCATTATCCAACCCGGCGGTTCCATCCGTGACAAAGAGGTTATTGAAGCGTGCGATGAGCACGGCATTGCCATGGTGTTCACTGGTCACCGTCACTTCCGTCACTAGCAGTTACGCTGGCCTACGGCCAGCGTACGTTCTCGCGAAACGCAATGACGCTGCGCGGGATTCTAGCGGTACAGGAAGCTTTCAATCGGTCGGGGCGGGGAAAAGGCCAGCCAATCCTGCTCGATTTTGTCGAGCAGGATGCACCCGCTCGGGCGCATAGTTTGGAACTAAACATGCCACTGGCATGTTTACTCAAGCTTCCTGCACTCGCCAGAATCCCGCTCGCTGATTTACTGGCGCATGCCTGGACTTTCATATCGCCCTTTTGAATGTGGTGCAACAAATGTTCGGCGACAACATTTTTGCGCAATTAATCACTGCGTAAATTCCCAGCAAAGAAAACGCTTTCACGCGTCCATTAACCAAAAGGGCGGGTACACCCCATTCGAAGCGAACAACACCAACACATGTCCCACCTCCCAAAATGCCGAATTTTGCTCGGGGGGGGGCAATTCAAAAGCGAATATGTTGCAACTTTGTACTGGAAAAGAAAGCCAATTCCCCCGACACCATTAGGTTTTCCGGATGCATTCGGAAAATTCGGATGGATGGAAACTGCCAATTTTGGTTGAAAGACACCAGGTAAAGGCGCTAATATAGCTTCTGCTAAAACATTAAGCGGTAAGAGCATGCCGCAAAATCGAAATGAATGAGCCCTGCCAAACCATTTGGTTTCAGCAGGTTCGTTCCCGTTTAGGTGGCAAGGGGGTTACAAAGCGTGTTGCACGACAAGAACAAAGATTCGCTGAACAGTGCTTCAAGCCAAAATAACCTAGCGGGGGGGGGCGCGCTTCTAAGCAGTCAAGCTTTCAGGACCACCAAAGCCTAAATTCCAATAGTGAATTAACGCGCATTCGTAAGAAGCGCAAATCCCATAAAGCACGCAACCGAGCCCTTGCTGTTTTGGGCGTTCTTGTTGCCATCTTCGCCATTGTAAGCGGTGCATTCGCGCTGTACCTGCATTCCCTTGATTCAGCTATGGGTTTCAAAAGCCAGGAAGACAAAGACAGCATGAGGGCTGCCATGCTGAAAACCAACCCGGTAGAGGATAAAAGCCAAGCGTTCTATATGCTGGTGCTTGGCTCCGATGCTCGCGTCAACGACGCAACGTCCCGTTCCGACGTGATGATTCTTTTGCGCGTAGATCCTACTAAAGGCAAAATTACCATGGTTTCCATCCCGCGCGATACCAAGGTTGAAATTGAAGGCCACGGCACTCAGAAGATCAACGCCGCTTACGCTTTCGGTGGGGCAGCCGGTGCCGTAACGGCGGTATCTCAGTTCGCCGGTGTGCCCATTTCTCATTATGCCGAAGTCCATTTCGATGAGTTGGAACAGTTGGTAGACGACCTGGGCGGCGTTTGGGTAGATGTTCCCGTTTCCAACAATCAAACTGGTGCTAGTAATACAGGTCAAAAGCTGAACTCTGGTTATCAGCTGTTGAACGGCAGCCAGGCTTTGGCCTTCGCTCGTGAACGTTACGGCTATACCCGTGGCGATTTCCAACGTGCTGACAATCAAAAGCTGGTAGCGCAGGCTATCGTCAAGCAGGTGCTTGATCAGCAGCCCACAGAGTTGCCGGGCACCATTCAGGAATTGGCTGGCTGTGTAACCACCGATCTTTCCGTTTCAGACATTGCTTCCTTGGCTCAGCAATTCCAGAGCACAGGCGTAACGTTCTATTCGGCAACCGTGCCTTCCACTACGCAGACCATCGATGGTGTTTCCTACACCATCACCGTGCAAGACAAATGGGACGAAATGATGGGCCTTGTTAACCAAGGTAAAGACCCAAGCGCGGTAGACCAGGTAGCAGCTGGTCAAGGTTCTCTTTCCGCAAGCTCTGACACCACAGGAGGAACGGCTCAATAATGACGCTCCTAGAATTGTTCGCGCTTCTTAAGAAGCATTTGAAGTTGGTAATTGCACTCCCCATTGCATGCGCACTGGCAACGGCAGTGTTTTCTTGGGCGTTTTTACCGAACACCTACACTTCTACGGTTTCTATGTACGTGCTTACACGCGCCAATGAGAATACTTCGGTGCTTACCAGCACCGACCTTACGGCAAGCCAGATGCTTACCAACGACGTAGCCACGCTTATCAAAAGTGATCGTATTGAATCTGATACGGCATCGAAGCTGCAGATGGATAGCTTGAAGGGCTACGACGTTAAGGTATCCAGCGAAACCACCACGCGCGTTATCACTGTTTCGGTAACGGGCAAATCGGCTCAAACCACAGCCATTGTGGCAAACGGTTTAGCGGAAACCGCCGATAGTGTTGCGCGCGAGGTTATGGACATTAAAAGCATCAACGTTATCGACAAAGCCGTTGAAGCCAGCGCTCCTTCCGGTCCCAACCGCATTATGTACACGGCTGTAGGTTTCCTGGCTGGCTTGTTCATTGCCATTGCGGCAGTGGTCCTTATGGACATGACGAACACCCGTGTACGCAATGCCGACGAACTGGAAGAGCTGTTGCCCGTTCCGGTTATTGGCCGAATTCCCGTAATCAAGTAAAGGAGGGTACCCATGGCAAAGAAGAGAAAGGCATCCTCCAACATGCAGGAGGTTCAAAACGCGGCGAAGACGCTGTTTGCGAACATCCGCTTTATGTCACCCGACTGTCCGCTGCGCACTATTGTTATGACGAGCTCTGTGCCCAATGAAGGCAAAAGTATCACTTCGATAGAGCTGGCAAAAGCCATTGCCACTTCTGGCAAGAAAACGCTTTTGGTAGAAGCGGATATGCGCCGCCGGAGCTTGGCAAACGCTTTGGGTGTTCGCGCCCAAGCAGGTGTGTATTCGGTACTTACTGATGCTGTAACAATCGAGCAGGCGGTAGTACCTACCAAGGTGCACGATTTGTATTTGCTGGACTCCGAACCGAACATCCCGAACCCGGCGGACATTATTTCTTCAAAGAGCTATGCGTATCTAACGCGTGAACTGGAAGATCGCTTTGATTACGTGATTTACGATACGCCTCCGGTAGGCACGTTCGTGGACGCTGCCATTCTTTCCACGTTGGTGGACGGAACGGTATTGATAGTTAAGCCAGGCCTTACTAAACGTGTGGAATTACAAGATGCCTACGAGCAGCTGAAAAAGGCTGACGCTAACGTAATTGGCACATGCGCAACCTTCTGTGAGGGTACGGGTAGCGAATATTACTACGCCTATTACACGCAGGACGGTAAGCGAGCGAAGCCGGAAGATAGTGCGAATGCTCCGCAGATGCCTGGCCGTTCGAATACTCCGCGGGTTACAGGCCGTTCTGCTGGCGCTAACCGAAGGGGCGGCAGATAAATGCGCGACATGCACTGCCACATACTGCCCGGGGTAGACGATGGTGCGCGCAACTTGCAAGAATCGCTTGAAATGCTGGAAGCAGCAAAGCAAGTGGGCATTACTTCCATAGTGTGCACGCCCCATTGCCGCGATCCGTACTTCGATTTCGATGCCATGTGGGAAGCTTTTCGTTTGTTGGAGCAGCATGCAAATGGTTTTCCATTAACCATGGGTTTTGAAGTCAATCATGCAAAGCTGATGGACTTGGGTATTGAATGGGCGCCGAAGCTTGCTTTTCAGGGAAGTAACGAGTTTTTGCTGGAGCTTTCCACACGGGCTACGGAATACCACTTCAGGGAGTACGAAAGCACCATTTACCAGCTGCAAAGCGTGGGGTTGGATGTGATTATTGCCCATCCAGAGCGTTACAAGGCCATTCAAGAGAATGTTGAAATTGCCTACAACCTGGTTGAAATGGGCTGCAAATTGCAAGCTTCAGCCGATTTCATAGTGGGTGGCCGTACAGGGGCGGAAAAGAAGCCCGCCAAGCGCTTGTTCGAAGAAAACCTCTACACCTACATTGCTAGCGATGCTCACAATGTAGCCCACTACGGCTTCTACCAACAAGCAAGGCAAAAATTCCGAACCCGCGGAAAACATGCCCGCCTGTAACGTTTCCAGCAGGTGGTCCAATGGGGACTGGCTCTTTTGGCAAGAAGGAAAAAGCATCAGCTGGAAAAGGCAAGCATCTTTTTCTGGCTTGCAGCAGCAGCGAATGCGCCAAAAGTGCCAGTCCCCATTGGACCACCCACATATAACAAATGCCTTGAAAAAGGCTGTCAAGGGTAGATACAGCAGCCTTCCTTCAAGCCATTTGGCTTAACAAATCCAAGAGTGCGCGGAATCGTCGCTAGAAGCGCGTTTCGTTAGCAGCTTGAAATCATCAGAAAGCCCCCGCGAAAACGCAATGGCGAAGCCATGCCCAGATCCTGTTCTTTACGTCATTCGCTCAAACAAGACAGGTTTTTGTGCGAAGAAGGGCAAGCCAGCAGGTGCTCCAATGGGGGACTGGCTCTCTTGGCAAAAGGAATAAAGCCTCAGCTGAAGTAATCAAGCATGTTTTGTTCAACAAACAGCAGCAATGAAACATGCCAAAAATGCCTGTCTCCATTGGAGCACCCTCCCAACCCACACGACGAAAGGAGGTTCCCATGTGGTATGTAGTGCAAGTGATCGGCGGTCAAGAAGATGCCGCAGTGCTGAAAATCCAAAAACAGGCAAGTAACGAAACGTTCAAAACCGTTTTCGTTCCCAAATACGAAATTCGCAAACGCTATTTCGGGGCTTGGAAAACCCGAAGGGAAGTCCTTTTCCCAGGGTACGTATTCGTAGATACCAAAACACCCGATTCATTTCGCCAAGAACTGAACAAGGTAACAACTATGACAAAACTCCTTTCAGGCGAAACCGAAACAGGCAAAAAGAAGTTCATCCCACTTTCTAATGAGGAAAAAACGCTGATCAGCGCATTCGTAGGTGATGAAGACCACGTTATGAAAATGAGCGAGGGAATCATCGAAGGCGACCAGATTAGGGTGTTGAAGGGCCCGCTTCAAGGATATGAAGCCCTAGTTGCCAAGGTGGACAGGCATAAGCGCCTGGCCTACATCGATCTGAATATTCTAGGACGAATTAAAACTGTGAAGGTTGGATTGGAAATTGTCCAAAAACGTTGAAAACCAAATAACTGAAACGCAGAAGAAGCCCGTACTTACTCCTGCGCAGGAGCGCTTGCTTGGCTTCGTCGTTTCCCAATGCATGGAAAACGGCAGCGTACGCCTTACCAAAAATGAATTAGCCCAGCACATGGAATGTTGCGTACGCACTATCGATCGTGCTGTACGGAAGCTCCGCGACGAGGGCTACATCGAAGTAGTGGTCCTCTACGGCGAAGATGGCGGCCAAATCTGCAACGAGTACCGCGTGGCGGAGCATAGGAGCTAGTAGATGAACCTGCGTAGCTTGAACAGTTCGTCAATGCAAGGTGCTTCGTTTGATAGGGAGATAGCTTCGGGTTTCGCTAGGAAGGCTATTAGCCAAGATGGCGAGGCCGTTCGGTCAGATTCAAGTGCGGTGGCCGTGGATGATGCCCAGGTAGCTCGCACCACGTCGGCACCGGTCGTGCTCCGGGTAGGTTTCAAAGCAGGGAAGATGACGGCTGGCAAGCACGGGGAAGACCCAGAGGTTTCTGAGGCCGTGCGGCGCCTGCAGAAGAGCCGGTTGGGTTACCGCTTCACAAAGCGAGCGTTCGACATAGTCTTCAGCGCCTTTGTTCTCGTATCTTTTAGCTGGTTGTTCGTAATCGTGGCCATCGCCATCAAAATCGACGATCCCAAGGGCCCCGTCTTTTTCAAGCAGAAGCGCGTTGGTAAGGATGGCAAAGAATTCAACATGTAACATGTACAAGTTCCGCAGCATATGCGTGGATGCCGAGGACAGGCTCGCCGAGCTCGGGGAGCTCAACGAGAAGACCGGCCCAGTGTTCAAGATCGCCGAGGACCCGCGTATCACCCGCGTGGGCAAGTGGCTGCGCAAGCTGAGCCTGGACGAGCTTCCGCAATTCGTGAACGCGCTGAAGGGCGATATCCCTTTGCGCATATTAAAAACGCGCCCGGAGTTCTCTGAGAAATCCATGGGTGCGTTCGCGCTTCCCGCCAAATCTAGCACGAACAAAGAAAAGGCGTTTTCGCAGGTCGTGAGCTGTTTCGCGAGCGGCCTGCGAATGCGCCGCATCTCTGGGTTCAATTGTAAACGCGTTGGCAGCATGGGAGGGCAATTTCTTGCAATACCCGTTTTTAAGGAGGCGTGCGCATAGTGTCGCGGTCAACTGAAGCCAGCCGAGTGACGGCGAGCAGCGGTGCTTTGGAGCGCAAAACTGTTCGTAGTGGTTTCGCGTATGACATCAATGGCGTCAGGGGCTCAGCCGAAAGCTCCGAGCGCGCCAGGCGCCTCAAGGAGGAGCTTGGGAGTGTGCCGGTTACCGGCATCGAGGACAGGGTGGCGTACCGCTTTCTTAAACGTGCGTTCGACATCGTTTTCAGTGCGGCGGTGCTCGTTGTGCTTTGCTGGCTGTACGCCATCATCGCGATTCTCATCAAGGTCGACGATCCGAAAGGCCCCGTGTTCTTCAGCCAGGAGCGAGTGGGCAAGGACGGCAGAACCTTCCGGATGCTGAAGTTCCTCAGCATGTGCGTGGACGCCGAGGACAGGCTCGCCGAGCTCAGGGAGCTCAACGAGAAGACCGGCCCGGTATTCAAGATCGCCGAGGACCCGCGTATCACCCGCGTGGGCAAGTGGCTGCGCAAGCTGTCGCTCGACGAGTTGCCCCAGTTCATCAATGTACTGCGCTCGGATATGAGCATCGTGGGCCCGCGTCCCGCATTGCCGGCCGAGGTTGCGACCTACGACGACTACCAGCGCCAAAGGTTGCTGGTCAAGCCCGGCCTCACCTGCTATTGGCAGACGCGTCGCAACCGTGACTCCATCACATTCGACGAGTGGGTCGACCTTGACCTGCTTTACATCAAGAAGTGCTCCGCATGGAGCGATTTGAAGCTGATTATTCAGACCGTGGGCGTCGTGCTTACAGCACAGGGAAGTTAGGCAATTGTTGAATTCTCAAAAAACTATAAAAGCATCCAGGCGCTATCCCATTCTCAACACATACGTTAATGCTCTCTCGCTCGACGAGACGGTTGCCGAGGTTGAGAAGGTTATTGCTGCCGGCGTGCCCACCCAACATGTGGTGGTGAACGCCTCGAAGGTGAACCTGATGGAGGCCGACCCGAAGCTGGCCGAGATTGTTAACGCTTGCCCGCTCATCAACGCCGACGGCGCCTCCATCGTGTGGGCTGCCAAGAAGCTGGGCGTGCCCCTGAGCGAGCGCGTGACGGGCATCGATCTGTTCCAGCGCCTGGTGGAGCTGTCCGCTGAGAAGGGCTACAAGGTTTACCTCTTCGGCGCGAAGGAGGAAGTTGTCTCGAGGGTTAGGGCGATTTTCGAGGAGCGTTATCCCGGCATTCAGATAGTCGGTTATCGCAATGGCTACTTCACTGAGGCCGACGAGCCGCAGATTGTGGCGGACATGGCTGCATCTGGGGCGGACATGATGTTTGTCGCGTTCAGCTCTCCTAAGAAAGAGTATTGGGTGCACAAATACCTTAATCAAATAGGAATTCCTTTCGTGATGGGCGTTGGCGGCAGTTTCGACGTGGTGGCTGGGGTGACCGATCGCGCGCCAAAGTGGATGCAGGATCACGGCTTGGAATGGTTCTACCGGTTTATACAGGAGCCTGGCAGGCTTTGGAAGCGCTACATCGTGGGTAACGCAAAGTTTGTTGCCCTTACATACCGATATAAGCTCTCAGGGAAAGGCGAATAAAGAATGGTTAACGTTATCGGTCTCGGTTATATCGGACTGCCCACCGCGCTCATGATGGCCACGCACGGCGTGGAGGTCGTGGGAACTGACTACAACGAGGAACTTGTGGCAACTCTGAATGCCGGGCATACCACCTTCAAGGAGGAGGGGCTTGACGAGCTGTTCGTCGACGCGTTGAAATCGGGCATCAAATTCACGACCGAGTATCAGGTGTGCGATACCTACATCGTGAGCGTGCCGACGCCCTACGATAGGCTAGATAAGAAGATCGACCCCTGCTATGTGATTGCCGCCTGCAAGACGGTGCTCGAGGTCGCCCCGAAGGGCGCCGTGCTCGTAATCGAGTCGACTATTTCGCCCAACACGGTGGATCGCTTTGTGCGCCCGCTGCTCATTGAGGCCGAGCGTGAGGATGTTAAGCTCGTGCACGCCCCGGAGCGCATCATCCCCGGAAACATGGTTTACGAGCTGCTGCACAACAACCGTACGATTGGCGCGGACGACCCCGAGGTGGGCGAGGAGGTTGCTAAGATTTACGCAACCTTCTGTCAGGGCGAAATCAGTGTGACCGACATCCGTACCGCTGAGATGACCAAAGTCGTCGAGAACACCTTCCGCGCAATTAACATCGCGTTCTCCAACGAGCTTGCCAAGATCTGCCGTATCGGCGGCATGGACGTGGCGGAGGTCATTCGCATCTCCAACAAGCACCCGCGCGTGAACATCCTGCAGCCCGGCCCCGGTGTGGGCGGTCACTGCATTCCCGTCGACCCGTGGTTCCTCGTCGGAGACTACCCTGAGACGGCCAACTTCATCCGCCTTGCCCTGCAGACCAACGCCGGCATGCCCGAGTACGTGTTGCACCGCGCCCACGAGGCCATGGCCGAGCACGGCATCACCGACGCCTCCAAGGTAGGCATCTACGGCCTGACCTACAAGGAGGACGTTGATGACGTGCGCGAGAGCCCCACGTTGCAGATGCTCGAGTCCATGGAGGAGCACCTGTGCGGCGGCGCCGTGAAGGTGTACGACCCGTGGGTCGAGCGCGACGAGGTTCCTAACCAGGTGCACTCCATGGAGGAATTCCTGGACGGCCTGGAGATGGTGATAGTGATGGTGGGCCATTCCCAGATCAAGGGCAAGCCCGAGGCCTTCGGCGGGCGCATTCTGATCGACCCGCGCAACGTGTGCGGCGACGGCGAGAACGTCTATAAGCTGTAAGCCATTTAAGAGATGCGGGGAGAAGCAGGTTTGAAGAAAGTGATGCTTGTCTTCGGGACGCGCCCGGAGGCCATCAAGATGTGTCCGCTCGTGAACGAGCTCAAGAGTCGCCCCGACGAGTTTCAGACGGTTGTGACCGTAACGGGCCAGCACCGCGAGATGCTTGATCAGGTTCTGCGCGTCTTCGACGTGACGCCAGACCACGACCTGGCCATCATGAAGCCAGGGCAGACGTTGTTTGACGTCACGTGCGACGTGCTGCTGAAGCTCAAGGCGGTTCTCGAGGAGGAGGGGCCTGACGTGGTGCTCGTGCACGGCGACACGACCACGAGCTTTGCTGCGGCACTCGCTTGCTTCTACCTGCAGATTCCCGTGGGACATGTGGAAGCGGGCCTGCGCACTCACGACATCTACAGCCCGTGGCCTGAGGAGTTCAATCGTCAGGCCGTGGATATCGTTAGCGAGTATTACTTCGCGCCCACCGAGGCGAGTAAGCGGAATCTGCTCGACGAGGGCAAGTGTGCCGAGAAGATTTGGGTGACCGGCAACACCGGCATCGACGCTCTGCGCACCACGGTGCGCGAGGACTATACCCACCAGGAGTTGGAGTGGGCTAGCGACAGCCGTCTGATCTTAATCACGGCGCATCGTCGTGAGAACCTTGGCGAGCCTATGCACCGTATGTTCCGCGCAATCCGACGTGTGATGGAGGAGCATCCCGACACCAAGGCCATCTACCCTATACACATGAACCCACTCGTGAGGAAGGCGGCCCATGAGGAGCTGGATGGCTTCGATAGGCTGCGCATCATCGACCCGTTGGAGGTGCTGGACTTTCACAACTTCCTGGCGGCGAGCCATCTCATCCTTACGGACTCGGGTGGCATCCAGGAGGAGGCCCCGAGCCTGGGCAAGCCAGTGCTGGTGATGCGTGACACCACCGAGCGCCCCGAGGGCGTGGCTGCTGGCACCCTGAAGCTCGTCGGAACCGAGGAGGATGTAATTTACCGAGAGTTTAGCAGGCTGCTATCAGATGAGGATGAGTACGTAGAGATGAGCCAGGCTTCAAATCCTTACGGCGACGGGCATGCGAGCGAGCGTATTGCGGATGTGCTGGGAGGCAATCGATGAAACTGAAGAAGAGGTTCACCCTTTCTCTCAAGAACAATCTACGCTTCATACCTGATGAAGCGTACATGCGCATGTATTTCAAAGCGAAGCTCCATTACGAACCCGATTTTGAGAACCCCAAGACATTTAATGAAAAGCTTCAGTGGTATAAGCTTAATTATCATAACCCAGTCTTGACGCAGCTTGCCGACAAGTACGGTGTCCGTTCCTTCGTTGAAGAGCTTGTTGGTGCCGAGTATTTGGTCCCCCTCTACGGTGTATATGGCTCAGTCGAAGAGATTGACCTGGAAAAGTTGCCTGAGAAGTTTGTGCTTAAGTGCACCCATGATTCGCAAAGCACTTTCGTATGCACCGATAAGACGAAGTTCGACTTCGAGGAGGCCAAGAGGCGATTGCGTGTGGCTCTTGGCCGCAATTGGTATTGGCAAGGTCGTGAGTGGGCATACCTTGATATTGTGCCACGTGTAGTTGCCGAAGCGTACCTTGATGAGCCCGGCAGGGAGACCCCGACGGACTATAAATTTTATTGCTTCGATGGCAAAGCGGCGCTCGTGCAGACGGACGCTGACCGGTTCACCAACCATGATATGCAGTATTTTTCGCCAGAGTGGGAGCAGTGCGGTGACATTAATCACAAGATTTCTGACCATGAACCCACGCCGAAGCCTGAGAACTACGAGCTCATGCTCGAGCTTTCTGAGAGGTTGTCTGCGGGCTTCCCGCACGTTCGTGTTGACTGGTACAACATCGGAGGAAAGCCGTATTTTGGCGAGATGACCTTTTACACAGGCGGAGGCTACGATCCCTTTTATGCTCTTGAGGAACAGCCGGATGAGCTGGATCGAGAGCTCGGAGAACTCTTTGTGTTGCCTGAGGGAAGTGGCTCCAATAAAAATAGTGTCTTGTCCCGGCAGATAGGCATTAGTTTTTCGGGAGATAATGATGCCTAACATTTTGATGGTTGGGCCTAGCCCAGAATCTATGGGCGGCATTGCAACAGTTGAGAAGAACATGCTTGAGGCGGCGCACCGTAGAGGCGAAGAAGTTACCTTTCTTCCAACGACCATAGAAGGGGGTAACGCTAGGAAGCTGGCAACGGCTATGGTTGCGTATGCGAGGTACCTAAGAGGGCTGAAGAGTTGTGACCTCGTTCACGTTCACATGGCTTCGCGCGGCAGTTACCTTCGGAAAAAGGTTTTCATTGCAGCAGCCGCTTCGCATAAAAAGCCAGTTCTTCTCCATTTGCATGGTAGTGAGTTTGCTATGTGGTATGACGAGGAATGCACAGAGGGTCAAAGGCGTGATATCTGTCAAACATTTCGTCTCTGCAGCAGGATTGTCGTTCTGTCCGAGGAGTGGAGGGACTTCCTGCTCAACAGGCGTATTTGTGATATTGAGCAAGTAAAGGTTCTTCATAACGCAGTGAACATTCCGTGCGAAAACGTGACGGACTATACCTCTAATACCGTTTTGTTCATGGGGCGTCTTGACGAACGCAAGAGCCCAAACGTGCTTTTGCGTGCTGCGGCTCGCACTCTCCCTGCGCATCCAGATGCCCGATTTGTTTTCGGCGGAGATGGTGATGTGCGTGCATACGAGAAGCTAGCGGATGAGCTCGGCATATACGATAAATGTCGTTTCATCGGATGGGCGGCTGGCGAAAAGAAAGACGAGGCTTTTCAAAACTGCAGTATTTTTTGCCTTCCGTCCAAAAACGAAGGCATGCCTATGAGCGTGCTTGAGGCGATGTCGTACGGTTTGGCCACGATTGCGACTCCTGTTGGAGGGGTTCCTCAAATCATCAACGATGGCGTGGACGGATTCCTGTCTCCGGTCGATGACGTCGCTGCCCTGGCAGAAAAGCTCAATATTCTCATGAGTGATAACGCCCTGAAAGAAAGAATTGGCAAATGCGGTCGTGTATGTATCGAGGAGTCGTTCTCCCTTGATGCCTATATGGACCAAATCGATACAATTTACGAGATCATTCGTAAATGATTTCGTTTGATTCCAGCTATTTAGGTGCGATGCGGCTATGAAAAAGGTCATTCATTACTGTTGGTTTGGAGGTAAGCCTCTTTCTGATGCAGCCATGAAGTCCTTGGCTTCATGGGAGAGGTTTGCGCCTGGATTCGAGTTGATACAATGGAATGAGGATAACTTCGATTTCGAAACCTGCGCTTGGTCGAGGGATGCCTATGCGGCAAAGATGTGGGCTTTCGTTGCGGACTACGCCAGGTTCAAGGTGCTGCATGAATACGGCGGGATTTACATGGACGTGGGCAGTGAGCTCATCCGTGACATAACGCCCCTTTTAGGCAGCGTCCCTTTTACCGCAATAGAAGAATCTTCGTTGACTGCCACGACTGGGCTGATCGTTGCGGTTGAGCCGCATGACCCTATAATCGGAGCATGCGTTGCCAGATATGAGTTGATGAGGTTCTCCACCGACCCCGTTTTTCTCGATAAAACTACTGTTAACGAGGTGTTCACGGCTGAGCTTGAGAAAATCGGATTCAGGCGCGAGGATAAAGAGCAGTCTTTCGGAGGTTGGCGCGTTATGGATTCCAGGGCATTCAACCCCGTGTATGGTTTCGGCGGGTACCATATTAAGCCGTGTACATACAGCATCCACCGTTCTTCAGGCAGTTGGGTCGAGCCCAAGTACCGTATCAAGAGGAGCGTAGTGCGCAAGTGCTCGCCCTTTATTGGCAGGCGACCCGCACAGATTCTCGGACGAGTTCTCATGGAGGTGAGCGACGGGGGTTTGATTGAAGGGTCGAAGCGCATCCTCGGTGTTGCTCGAGATAAGGTTGCGAAAGGACGGGAAGACTAACGTGAGCACTTTCTCTAAAGACACAATCCACTACTTCGGTGTACCAGGTGTGAAATTCGGGCGCCTGATTGGTGATTTTGGGTACCGTTACGTTTTCTACTTGAGGATGTGCCAGGCGGGGGGATTGCGAAAGCTTATTTTCACACTGCCTAGGAAACACCTTTCGAGGAAATGCGGGCTTGAAATTTCTCCATCAACTCAGATTGGCGAGGGGTTCTACATCGGCCATCCCTATGGAATCACGATCAACGTGGATGCTAAATTGGGGCGCAATGTCAATATTCACAAGGGGTGCACCATCGGCCAGGAAAACCGCGGAAAAAGAAAGGGCGTTCCCACGATAGGTGACCGTGTCTATCTAGGCATTAACTCCACGATTGCGGGTAACGTTACCATCGGCAATGATGTTTTCATTGCGTCGAATACGTTTGTCAATCAAGACATCCCCAGCCACTCGATCGTCATTGGCAGCCCTTGCAAGGTTATTGAAAGGCAAAATGCGACCGAGGGTTACATCATTAACCTGGTTTAGTTCAGTCTTCAGGATAGGTGAAACGCATTTTGAAACACGTAGGCATACTCACATTCTCTAACACCGTGAACTATGGGGCGTCGCTCCAGGCGTGCGCACTTCGTAGGGCTGTGGAGTCTTTGGGCTGTGACTGCGAGATTCTTAATTACAGCAACAGGGAACTTGACGATCGCGAGCTGGGAACGCATTTCTCGCTTAGCCCATCGGGTGCTGCGCGCTACTTTCTGAGGCGGGGGTTCGAACGCCGCAGGGTAGCGGCGTTTTCGCGCTTTGCCGAAACCAATTTGAATCTTACGAGCAAACTCGACCGGGCGGCTCTCATCGATGAGGCCAAGACGCTTGATTGTATTTTTATCGGCAGTGATCAGGTTTTCAACCCTCGCGTAAACGGACACGACCCCGTTTTCTTGGGTGCTGGTATCGCAGATGTTGCTCGCGTTGCCTCGTATGCGGCCAGCCTGGGCGATGCGACGGCTGAGGCAATCGCTGCGTGCGATAAGGGTGCTGCGGAGAGGCTTGCCACATTTTCGGGTCTCTCGGTGAGAGAGCCCAGCTCCATGGAAGTGTTGCGCAGTATGGGTCTTGAGCCTGTTTTCATGCCAGATCCGACGCTTCTGCTCTCGTGCGACGATTGGTCGGAGCTTGCCACAGGGGAAGGCCTAGGATCCATTCCCGAGGAATACGTGCTGCTCTACACGCTCAACTCTGAGCAGAAGCTTCTGGACAGGGCCTTGGAGGTTGCGGGCCGGTTGGGCGTTTCCGTTGTCTGCTTGCATTACAACACTAAGGATTTTCCTGGTGTGCTTAATGTGAGGGATGTCGGTCCCGGCGCTTTTCTGGAGCTGGTGCGTAGGGCGGCGTTTGTGTGCACAGATTCCTTCCATGGCGCATGCTTTTCCCTGAACTTTAATAAGCAATTTGTTGTAAAGACCTCCGAAGCAGCTGTTCAGAGCAACGTTAGGATCACTGACCTTTTGGCGCGCTACGGTATCGAGGACTGCCTGTACGCCGCTGGCGATCCGTCGGCGTGCAATGTGGATTACGATCGTGCTAACCAGGTTTTGGATCGCGACCGCGCTAACGCTCTTTCGTTCATCGCCGAGTGCATAGGGCTTTAGGGCCGGTACTATCCTATGTTTGCCAAGAATACTTTCTGGAACCTTGTCTACCAGTTGACCGCCGTGGTCGCCGGCTTCCTGGTCCCAAGGGCCATCATCGGAGTGTACGGCTCCGAGGTCAACGGCCTGGTGACCTCCCTTACCCAGTTCATCGGATATTTTGCGCTCGTGGAGGCCGGAATATCCGGTGCGGCGACGTTCGCCCTGTACAAGCCGCTCGCCCAGGACGACTGGAAGGGTGTCAACATTGTCGCGTCCGCGTCGCGGGCCTTTTACCAGAAATCGGGCGCTGTATTCCTGGCCTTGATGGTAGGGCTCTCGGTTATTTACCCGGTGTTTGTTTCGGCGGGCGCGCTGCTGCCATGGGAGATCGTGGCGTTGACCTTCCTTTTGGGCGCGAAGGTTGTTGTTGACTTCTTCTCGCTCTCGAAGTATAGGGTGTTCCTCACTGCCGACAAGAAAAACTGGCTCATCCAGCTCGCCTCGACTGTCTACACACTGCTGAATACCGGAATTATCATCGTGTTCTCGTATTTGCGCGCGCCTGTCGTGGCGGTCTACGCGCTGGCGCTCGCAGCCGTGTTTGCGCGAAGCGCCATCCTGGCGGTGTATACGCGACGGCGCTACCCCGAGTTTGACTGCAAGGTAGATTATGGGGACTTCAAGTTGCCGCAGCGCTGGGATGCTCTATTCCTGCAGATTCTGGGTGCGGTACAGTCGGGTGCGCCTGTTATCTTGGCCACCGTGCTGTGCGGAAACATGAGCGAGGTCAGCGTTTTGGCGGTGTACCTACTGATTTCAAACGGACTGCAGATGATTCCCAATGTGTTGGGTACGGGCCTGCAGGCTTCGTTTGGACGACAGATTGCAGATGGCGATTACGGGGCGCTTCGCGTTTCGTACGGGCCTTACAGGGCGTTGGTCTATTCGGTGTCAGCTGTTGCCTGTGGATGCGCCTTCTCGCTGATACTGCCTTTTGTTGATTTATATGCAGGGAATTTCCACGACGCAGACTACCATAACGCACTTCTCGGTTTTCTCGTGGTGCTGAATGTGTTCCTCTACCATGGCAAGTCTTCCCAGGGACTTCTAGTCATAGCCGCAGGGATGTATCATGAAACAAGGTGGCAGACCTGCATGCAGGCGCTGATTATCATAGTCTTGGGCATCCCCCTGACAATGGGGTTTGGTATCGTAGGCACCATTGCAGCTTCCTGCGTGTCGAATGCCTACCGTGTGGTTGACTTGCTGTTGTTCGAGCCCACCAGGATTTCCAGGGACACGGTGTCGAGCTCTCTTTCGGCTTTCGGGTTGTACGTCCTGCAGACTGCTCTTATTGCGATGCCCGGGTATTTTCTCTCGAGCTTGGCTTGCACCTGGACCCTTTGGGCTGCCGTCGCTGCCGCCCTGGTTCTTTGGGGCGTCGCAGTCGTGTGTGTGACGCTCGCCCTGCTCGACAAGGGCAGCTTCCGCTCCATCTTCAAACGCTTCGTAAGGAATAGATAGTCATGTGTCTTGCATCCTCGTCGCAAATCGATGCGGCGCTCTCTGCTCAGCGCGGAGCGCGTTTCTCCCTAAAGAATGGGTCGATGGTCTTCATCCCCCTGCTCTTTTACGCCTTTTTCTGCCAATCCCTTGCCTCGTCTTCCGTGGTGCTTTACGCGTGCCTCGCCGTTTCCTTCGTGTCGCTCGTCATGCATTTTCTGGCCAACGGCAGGTTTGCCAACAAGAAGTTCGGCCTGGAGATTGCGTGGGTCCCGTTCTTCATCCTTTTCTATGTACATAGCTTCGTTTTTGGAGTGAACAACCTGACGTTGCTGGTGGTTTACACCATCCTGTTCGTGTGCATGTACGCCGCATCGGGGGAGAAGGAGTGGATTTCGACGTGTATCAAGGTGCTGGTTGCGTTTGCGGCCTTCCATGCCATATGCACGATAGCCTTCTGGCTCTTTCCTGCATTGTATGCGCCTGTGAAGGCGGCGTTTTTCTCTTCGAGCTACATGGCAAGCGACTACCGATCGGGCTTCACCGCCCATTACAGCACCAACTCCATCTATTTGAGCTTTGGCCTGGTGTGTTGGGCATGCGGGCTAATTGGGGAGAAATCCAAGCCGCGAGCGAAAGACATAATCTTGGGCGTGGTGCTTCTGCTCTCCTTGTTCTTGACGACGAAGCGCGGACCGCTCGTCGCATCCGTCGTTGCCGTTTCGATATGCTACCTCTTCGTCAACAGAGATAAGTTCACGGGTACGGCGTTGAAAGCCCTGATTATTGTTATGCTGGCTATTCTTGCCGTGGGCGTGCTGGCGACATTCGTGCCGGGCGTCGAGGCAACCCTTCAAAGATTCGTCGAACTGTCGGAAGACGAGACTGGTAACGGCAGGAGCGAGCTGTACGACTGCGCCTGGAGTATGTTCTATTCGAATCCCCTGTTTGGAAGTGGATGGGGGTCGTATTCGAAGTACGTTGCGACGACATCGCTTGGCGCCATGTATAACAATTTGGGATTCACGTCGATGAGTACTCATAATGTCTATCTGCAGCTTTTGGCCGAGACGGGCATCGTGGGGCTGGCCCTGTTCCTAGTGCCCGCTGCGGTCACGCTAATCGCGGCGATGCGGCGTTCGGCTGCGCATCGCGGGGGAGGACTCTACGGGGAGTCGTTCTGCCTTTGGGCTTGCGTGGGCGCGCAGATTTTCTTCCTGGTTTATTGCTTTTCGGGCAATCCTCTTTACGATCCGCAGTGCTACATACCGTACTTCATGTCGTGCGTCGGCGTGTTTGCTATATGCGGGATCGATACTAAGCGCAAGGACGGGGCGATCCATGGAAATCTGTAATAATCCGCAGCTGTGCTGCGGGTGTTCGGCGTGCCAATCGGCTTGCCCACTCTCGGCAATCACTGTGATCGAGGATAATCGGGGATTCTATCGCCCTAATGTGGATGAGGCAAAGTGCGTGCAATGTGGCCTGTGCGAGGCAACGTGTCCTGCCAACGGGGGGATGGCGGAGGAATTGAAGAGGGGACCGCTCGAAGTGCTAGCGTACAAGGGCACCGACCAAGAGAGGGCCAAGAGTTCCTCGGGTGCAGCCTTTTGGGCGCTGGCGCAATATGCGCTTGGCAAGGGCGGCGTAGTGTATGGCGCCTGTTTCGACGACGAGTTCCGCGTTGTGCAGAGACGTTGCGTCACTGAGGGTGAGGCGCAGGCATGTAGGGGGTCGAAGTATTCACAGGGTTTTACGGGGACGACGTACGGCGAGGTTTATGAAGATCTGAGGCAGGGAAGGTGCGTGCTGTATACAGGTACCCCCTGCCAGATTGCGGGTCTGCGGAGCTTCCTTTCCAAGAAGAGCTATTCTGGGCAGCTGGTAACCTGTGACCTGATATGCCACGGGACGCCGAGCAATCGGCTGTTCCGCGAGTACATTGCGTTTCTCGAACGGAAAAGCGGCAAGAAGGTGGTTGGCTACTACCATCGCCCGAAGGACCGGGGCTGGGGCGTGAATGTTGAGAAAGCGGTCATGAAAGACGGCAGCACGCTCTACGACACAATTGAAAGCAACATATGGAGGGCCCTATTCTACAGCAATGATGCTCTCAATAATTGTTGCTACAAATGTTTGTACACCACCGTGGCAAGAGTCTCTGACTTTACGATTGCCGATTTTGTTGGGGCCAATCGTTATCGTAGGGAGCTTAACGATGACAAAGGCTTGTCCGTCATAATGGTCAACAGCGAGCTTGCTGAGGGCATCGTCGCACAAGGTATCTTCGAGTCCGGCGCAACTGTCATTTCTATCGACGAAGTGATTCCGGGCAATCCCATGCTGCAAAGGCCCTCGGTGCCCCAGGGCGACGTAGAGGGTTTTTGGCGGGCGCACGAAAAACATGGCTTCGAAGGTGCAGCGCGCTATGTGGGGGCCTACGGGTTCGTCAAGACTGTCAAAACCCTGGTTAAGCGCCTTACGAGGGGAGGCTGACAGACAGAAAGAAAGGGTGTTAACTTTGAATCCTATGGAATTTATTGAGCGGGCCGTATGTTGGGTCTACGTTCGCGGCAAACTTGTGTTCCTGAAGGGTAGGTTCCCTGGCCAGATAGCTATGACGAAGGCGTTTAGGCGGCCCTTTTACTGCCGCGTGTCGGCTACGGGACGCATCAACGTGGCAGAGCGAACCTCATTTAACTACGGGTGTGTTTTGATTGCCCACGAACGTATCGATATCGGCAAGGGATGCTTGTTCGGGCCGAACGTGCATGTATATGACTTCGACCACGGCATGGCGCAGGGCGGCACGATGTACCGCGACCAGCCGACCAAGACCTCGCCGGTCCGCATCGGAGACAATGCGTGGCTGGGCGCGAACGTTGTTGTGCTCAAGGGCGTCACAATCGGGGATAATGCGGTTATTGCTGCGAACAGCGTTGTCTCAAAAGACGTGCCAGCGAACACATTGTTTTACGAGAAGCGCGAGCGGTGTTATAGGGATCTGCGGTAGTCGAGGACGGTTGCAGTGATGCCCTGCTTCAATATGTATGTAAGCGAGTGTTTGTTCAGCGTAATAAAACATGGTGGTGCTCTTTGAATGGTTGAACTCTTTTTGGCTCCAAAATAAACTGGCTGACTGCTTTCTCCGAAGATAAAAGATATTTTCCAACGCCTCAGATGGTGCATAACGTGGTTGATACTTCGGGCTCTGGTGGACCTTGTCTCTTTGTGTGGTCTTGACACTTGCGACGCCATCGACGGCGTCTGCCCAGAGTCGCGTATGGGCGCTAGCTATAGCAGCCTAAACTTTAGCTATAGTGTGCACGCCCAAAGGCACCAGGCAGTTGTCGGCGAATCGCAAGGACGCGCCGCGGGACCTGATAAGGTCACCGCTGACGCCAGCTGCATCCTGCACGCGCGAAATTCATTCAAGGGGGGATTAAACTTGCTGCGGTGTGGAAAGGCAGAGAATGGATTCGAGCGTTATCGTTCAAATCGTTGCCTGCGCGCTTGCTACCTTGTGCAGCATTGGCGCGATGGGGCTGCCGTCTGGACCGTCCATGAGAGTCGGCGACCACAGCTCGTTGCCTTCCTCGAACGCGTCCGCGATAAGTCGTGCGTCCTGTTCGTCATCGAGAACTTCGGTACCGGTGTTGCCTCGGACATTGAAATCAGCGGTTTCAATTACGCTCTAGCGGGCGAGTGCGAGAGGAGGACCGTAGGGCGCAGCTTCGTCAAAACCGGTATCCCCATGCTGGTTCCCAGTGCCCGAAGGGGTGCCCTTCTGCTGTGTGGGCCAGGCGATATGGGGAAACGGCTCGGCGCCTCTTGCACGGTGACTTTGAGCTATAGCGAACGAGGGCTGCTAGGCAGGCCCAAGCATCGCGAAGAGGAGTTCTTGCTGGACATGGGGTCGTTTGCAGGGAGCCTGTACACGATGAGCGATTTTCACAATATGGTCGTGGCTACGGAGAGCATGGCCGAGTCGCTGAAGAGGATGAGCGAGTGAAAGAGCGAGGCGAACACCTTGAGAGTGTTTTTGACTTCGTGCTATCTCGGGCGTGCTTGTTGGTTCAGGGCTCATAAGCCCCAAATGCGACCGAGAGATCGAGGTTGCGCAGCTGACCGAATCTGGCCCGTTGTGCTTCTGTCATTTCTACCCCGCAACTCAAACCGAGTTGCGGGGTTTCTTGGTCTTTGGGCGGATTATTCGCTGCTGGTTAACGGCCGTTAACTACCAGGGGTGACAATCGTTAAAAAGCCTTCTTTCGTCGTGGCCGCCGCTCGCCCTTAGGGCACGCCCAAAATACCTCGTTTTCCTCCCCTGGGTCAGGGAGCGCAATCCCGCGCTCCCTGACCCAGGGGAGGAAACATGCCCTCATCGCGAGGTTGCCGCAGCAGCTATGACTGCATCGTCTCCGGCAGCGCGAGGAGGGTCTGGTGGAGATGCGGGCGTGGGCACGC
>OLPT01000048.1_pt1 | contig 101355 bp, 77 predicted proteins | sample 1673051 | NCBI WGS metagenome assembly OLPT01 (sample SAMEA3136750, study PRJEB25190) | human gut metagenome | biome: human gut; feature: human-associated habitat; material: faeces | place: Austria | collected 2013
CAGCACACAGCTTGTGATAATAGCCGCCATGACCGCATTATCCGTTTTCGGCATCGCCTCTGTATATAACCAGGCAATAGCCGAATAACCTTTGTATTCCTTGTCAAAATATCCTGTTCCGTTGTATGCGTCTTTCATAACATCACTTTGTACAAATGCAATGTCAACATATTCTTGAGATATTAAGCGTAAATTTGCCGCCGAACCGGCTGTTTTTCGTACTTTAAAATAAACATCACTGTTGTTGTTTAATATTTCCGCTAACTCCGTGCCGTAAGCATAATATGTACCGTTCACATCGCCCGTACCAATCTGTACTGTGTTTTTCATTCCGCACCCCGAAAATGCCATTACCGAGATCGCTGCGATTAAAATATATAAAACTTTTTTCATGTTCTCCCTCCATTTCTTTTAACAATTTATTTTAACATATAACAACATTTTTTTCAATATGTTTTAAATACATTTTAGAGAAAAATAGTATCTTTTCTCATTCTTTTGTACCAACCTGTGTATAGTGATTCATAAAGCTTATCCTTTCACTAATAATCGTTGCAATTCTATTATACCGAATTTTTCCTTTGAGTTATTTTTGCTCGTTGAACTTATATTGCAAATTCAAGATGACTTTATACACTACGCTTGATTATTTCAACGCAATATGATACAATAAATGTACTTAATAATGAGTTTTTTTCTTACACTTAACAGAGATAATTCGTCTTATTTTCCTACATACAATATGTTTCGCATATGGAATAAAATTGTCCGTAAGAATAGAAATGTTGAAATTGCAAAAAAGAATTTTATATATGATTATACGGAAAATACGATTACAAATAATATAGGTATTGTTATATGAAAAATAATAAAAAACAAAATTTATTTAAATATATAAAAGATACAACAGGTTTATCTGTTTCAAAAATGCTATTATCTTTTATTATCGAACCCAACAGAATTACAACGCTCAACAATGTAGCTTTGAAGAAAATCGTTATTGAGTATGCTCCCATCTTTGAAAAACATAGATATATGCTTGATGGTCCTTCTGAGCTAGATCAATTAGCTTGCTTTGATCTTGTTCTTATGTGGCGAATAGGAAATAAGCCTGAATTGAAATCAATTCTCGGTATATAATGCAAAGAGCTAACTTAAAGTCAAATCAGTTAGCTCCTGTTTTTTTGTAAATTAATTCCATATTGAGAATAGATTGTTTAGTTACAATACCTTACTCCAACTCGCTCCTGACAACTGTGACTTAAACGATTTTATATATACCGTTTGGCACAAGTTATAAGGAATATTCAAGAATTACCGTATATCATAATTCCTGTTGTCATTGTGTTGTCACACAAAAATTTTAATTTCCTGTTACGCTGTTTTTGTAGTCCTCTCCCCAGTTCCACATAGCGTCAAGTATCGGTTTGAGGCTTTGACCCAATTCCGTCAAAGAATATTCCACTCTTGGCGGGACTTCGGCATATACCTCTCTGCGCACAAGTCCGTTCGCTTCCATATCACGAAGCTGTGCAGTCAACACCTTTTGCGATACCGTACCGATGGATTTTTTCAACTCGCCAAAACGCTTTGTTCCGGGCATTAAATCTCTTAATATCAAAACCTTCCATTTGTCGCCAATCAATGTCAAGGTAGTTTCCACAGGGCAAGCCGGAAGCTCTTTTGTTTTCTCGTTCATATGCTACCTCCGCCATAATATCTAATTGTTATTTACAATTTAATTGTACCATACCTCCCTATTTGCCGTCAAGTACATCATAAAGCAAAAAAATCTTAAAAAATTTTTTCAGCGTTTAAAACTCCCAAAACTCTTGTGTTTACGCATTAGTTTCAATTCAGTAACCGACCAATAGTATCTTTCAGGTAACTACGGCACAATATTGTGCTTACTTTACAAGCAATACCGACGCAGATATAATAGTGACAAGAGCTACGAAGAACGGCCGTTTCGTAACTCAAAGCACAGACAAAGAGAAATCCAAAATGAATATTTTTAAGAAAATCTTTGGTAATAACCAAAACGACAAGAAAGAGGTAATCACAATGACAAATACAGAAAAAGCTATTGCACTTATTAACACTTTTGCCACAGGCGATACAGAAAAAGCTTCCGAGCTTCTTGCAGAAAATTACATTCAGCACAATCTCGCATACGACACAGGCAGAGATGCTTTTGTAGGCTCTGTTTCCTACCTTGCTTCAGCTCCCGTAAAAACAACTGTAAACAACATTCGTGCTTTCGAGGACGGCGACAAGGTGTTCTTGCAGACAGTTTATAACTTTGCAGGTGTGGGCGAGCAGGTTGCTTTTGACATTTTCCGCTTCGACGAAAACGGCAAAATTGCAGAACACTGGGACAACCTTGCAAACAAGGCAGAGCCGAACCCGTCAGGTCACACGCAAACAGACGGCACTATGGAAATCAACGACCTTGATAAGACAGAGACAAACCGTGGGCTCATAAAAAACTTCCTTTATGATGTAATGCAAGGCAATCATCCCGAAAAAACGCCTGATTACTTTGATGGTGATACTTACATTCAGCACAACACAGGTATTGCAGACGGACTTTCAGGACTTAGTGCAGCACTTGAAGCACTCGGCAAACAAGGCATCCAGATGATTTATACTACTGTTCATCAGGTGCTTGCACAGGGCAATTATGTACTTGCAGTCAGCGAGGGAACATTCGGCGGAGCACCTACATCTTATTATGATTTGTGGAGAATTAAAAACGGCAAAATTGCAGAACATTGGGATGTAATGGAGACTATTGCCGATAAATCAACTTGGCAGAATCAAAACGGCAAATTCTAATGAATGTGAGAGTCGCGCAAGCCCTTTCTTGCGTGACTTTCTGCCTTTATACGGAGGTAACAATGGATTATCTTAAATATCTTACGAAAGAAATACATTCAACCGTTATGGCAACTGTGGACGAAAACGGCTTGCCTGTAACGTGTGCCATCGACATTATGGACTATGACGAAAACGGGCTGTACTTTCTTACCGCAAGGGGCAAGAATTTTTATGCTCGATTAAAGACTGGCAGATATGTTTCTTTGACAGGGATGAAAGGCACTGACACGCTTTCATGCATTGCAATTTCTGTCAGAGGAAAGGTTGAGGAAGTCGGTAACGATTATCTGAACAAGTTGTTTAAGAAAAACAGCTATATGTACGAAATCTATCCCTCCAAAGAGTCCCGCATGGCTCTTACCGTGTTTAGAATTTATGACGGATGCGGAGAATGGTTTGACCTTTCAAAAAAACCTATTGAGAGAGAATCTTTTTTATTTGGAAACAACATAAAAACAGTTGCTGGCTATTATATAACAGATAAGTGTATCGGTTGTAAGAAATGTATTGTAGTCTGTCCGCAGAGATGTATTGATTTTACAAGCGGATACGCAAGAATTATTCAAAACAGTTGCCTGCACTGTGGGAATTGCTTTAATATTTGTCCTGAAAAAGCTGTTGTCAAGAGAGGATAGATTTATGACACAAAATAAGAAACGACAAGCGACAATTTCATTTCTTGCCTTTGTACTTAAATATATATGGTATTTTTCTTCTCCCACACTATTCACCTCGCTGTTTTTATCTGATCGATGATATATTAAATAGGAAATTTTATCAAATATGCAAATAAGGCTTCTGCCCAAAACAGGGCAAAAGCCTTATAAATTATGCGATTTTTATGTTTAGTTGCAAACCAAGTGCGACTATTTCATCTGCACGAAAACACGTTTTAAAAAAAAGTGCTGCAAAAATGATAGTTCAAAAAGTGTAGAATCCCGAAACCCTTGACATTACCGGATTTTTAGCCACATCTAAACCAAAGGCCACTACTCCCACTCGGCAAAGTTTTCTTAATGTTAGATTTATTTGTTTAGTGTTTTATCTTTCTTTTTGTGTATTTTATTTGTATTATCTCTGCTATTCCTCCCTTACAGAATTTTTAGTATCAAAATAGTATCACACAGTTTAAATCTATTATCAATCATTGCAATTTTCTTTATACCAATTCTCCATCTCACTATTAACAATATTGCCTTCATAATAAGTATTCCAACTAATACTTGTTTTAGTAAGTAGTTTCTGATTTTCCTCGCATAAATTTGAATATATACAATCAGAAACAATTATAGGTGAATGTCCGTTTCTTCCTGCATTATTGGCAATATGACAAGCTGAATTTACAACATCTCCCATCCATATTACATCATTTAATCCACTATGAGAATATCCGGCTTTCACCATCAAAGCCCTGCCGTAATCTATTCCAATCCCAACATCGATTTGGGAATAACCCTTTTTTGAAAGTTTATGGTTTAAAATTTTAATTAAACTATTTAATTTTGCAGTTGTTCCAAAAGCAGAGTCAATGTCTGTCTTGTATGGAGTATCATATACTCCCCATACACAGTCCCCATTTATATTAATCTCTTTGCAATTATAATCAGCGTTTATAATTGCCGTGCATTCTGATATAAAGCTTCTATATATTTTTGCCAAAACTGGACGCTTGTGCTCATCTGTCATATCTGATGAGCCAACCATATCTATAAATATAGCTGTAATATTAACATAATAACCATTTTTATATGTTAAATTTTTTCGTTCAGGTAAGTTTTTTTCATCAGAAAAATTACCATTTCCCGCATTTAATATATCATCTATTCTCTCTGCACTTTTATCTATATCATAACTAATTTTATTTGTAACTTCCATATTATAATCTCCTAAATGATATTGCATATTAAAGCAATAAAATATATTGTTATTGAAACAATCAGAACTCTCAAGCCATAGTTATACAAAGTTAATTTTCGATTGCAAATTGCAGCATTAATATGTATTTGTTCTAATAAATCTTCTAAAAAATCATTTTCACTCGTATTTACCATTTTTGATATATAGTCTTGCTTACCTATTTTAGATATATGTCCAAAATAGGTAAGCGATAAATGTTCTGTATTATTTTTTGTTGTTCCTTTAATGGATAATAATAACAATATTATACTTATGACATTACACAACAATAACACAAACACAATTACAAAGTCAAAAAAAATCTGGATATTAACAGTCGATATTATCAAGCTATCGCAAAAATTTTCAAAAATATTATGCGTATTATTGTTGTTCATAAATACTCCAATTAGAACACCAGCAAATGCAATAGCAAATGAAGCTTTTGTATCAATGTTGTTTATCCAACTATTAATTATTCCCAAAACATTATATGCATCATCCTTGCATAATTTGGTTTCCATATATCAACTCACTCCTTTATTTTGCAGTTATGCCAATCACTTCACAAACCTTATCTGCAAATTCAATTTCAAAATCTGTTTTCCGTCAACTTCTTCAATCACACCGAAATGATGTTTTGACTTGCTCGGCGTATCAAACTTTGTATTGTTATATAAATATTCTCTAAATTCGTTACGATTATAAATGTGGTAGCAGAGAACATCGCCGTCATCTTTAACGATTATGTAGCCGCCCGTAGCTTCGTAGTTGCCGTTCCAACGGCTTGCCGGCATCATACCGAGAGCAATATTTGTCATCAGCTCTTTAACTTTGTAAGCATAGAAAACATCTTTATCATCGTCGTTCACATTGCATATATTATATTCGCCGCATAAATTAGTTAAATCAACAACCTTGTTTGCTCTGCCTCTGTAAAAATCTTCGAGCATATTCCCGATTATTAACGACATTTGCGTATCGACCAGCATCAAATTTGCGTTAAAAATATCATTTTCGGTTTTTACAAACGAAACATCTACACCCAAAGAGTCCAAATATTCAAACTTATCCTTAAAGCGTTTGAAACTATGAAATGTATCTTTTTCATCTCCGCTCAAAGTGTGTCCGCTTAATTCATATATAAAATTCGTTGCACCGGAGGCATTGAAAAGTGTTGAGGGACTTCCGAGCTGTGATTTTATACTGAAACCGAGCGTTGGGTCGCTGCCCGTTTTAATATCGTGTACCATAAGCGTAATATCGGACTTATCCGATGATTTTGCTTTTGTTGTGCTGCATTTTATTTTACTGATAAAACTTTCAATATCGGGCACTTCAAAAGAACCTTCCTTACTCTTAACCGCCTTAATTGATGACAAAAGCAATTCCGCATTTTCTTCAAATTCGGAAATGGGAATTGTTGCGACTTCCTCACCCGTGCTTTCGGCAATAACTTTAATGCTCCCGTTTCTGATATACTGCCAATTATCGTCTTTTTGACTTCTGATTATCTTCAAAATATCATAATAAATCGTATCTATTTTGTTGGTTTCGGCATCGGCGGCGTAAAGTCTGCCGTCAGCCGCCAATTTGAATAATGTATATAACTCGCTCCATTCGCCCTTATTTCCCTTCATTTCTATGTTCCTCCAACTGCTTTAAGCATTTTTCCATAAATTTTGCCATTTCTTCAACCGCAGGGATTGTAACCGCATTTCCGAATTGCTTGTATTGTTGTGCTTTTCCCACTCCGTCCGGGAAAGAAAAATTGTCGTTGCCTTTTTTATCCATAAAACCATAGTTTATAAAGCCTTGCAGCTTACCCCATTCACGAGGTGTCATAACCCTTATACCCTTATCGTTGAGAGGAGTTTTTCGCAACGGAAGTTTCATTCCTGCAATTCCCTCACGCATATCGATTACAAGATTTCTTTCTTTTCCGGAACCTCCTGTTGCAAGCAATGCATTTGATACCGGACTTTCTATTTCGGGTAAATTAACTATTTTATATCCGAAACCGTTTCCTTTCGATTCGTGTCTTGCTTTATGGCGTTCCAATGTTTCGACATATCCGGAAGCCAGAAAAAACTCCGGCTCGGCATTCATTTCAAGCAAATCATTCAAATCGTCATAAATTTTCTTCGTACGTTTTTCCGGCAGGGTATTCGGTAAATTGTCTACTTCATTGCCCCAAAATTCTCTGTCAAATCCCATAATATAAACACGAGGTCTGTTTTGCGGAACACCGAAATTTCTCGAATTTCTTACAAAGGTTTTGGCATTGTATTTGATTTTACCGTTTTCCGATTGCACACCGATAACTTTATAATTCAATTCCTCTGTGAGCGTTCTTATTATAGTGTCAAATGTTTCGCCTTTGTTGTGTGTAATCAAATTATCAACATTTTCAAGCATAAACGCTTTCGGTCTTGTCCTTTTAATCATATCGGCAATATCAAAGAACAAAGTACCTCTTGTCTTATCGTGAAAGCCCAACTGCTTCCCGGCTCTGCTGAATGCCTGGCAAGGGAAACCTGCCAATAATATATCATAATTCGTATTCTCAACTTTTTGCTTAAATTCTTCCGAGGTTATATCATTTTGAGGGTTATCACCGTATAAATGCTCGTATGTCATACACGCATACTTATCTATTTCAGCCGACAAAACATTTTTAAAGCCTCCGGCAAGCTCATATCCTCGCCGTATTCCGCCGATACCGGCACATAAATCTATCATTTTATACATCATTGCAATTCTCCTCTTACTGCTTTTTCGATTATATCGGCACAACCGCCGGCGTTTTTCTTGATTTCTTTACCCCAAAACCTTAAAACCGTCCAACCTTGTTTTTGCAATTCTTCCGTAACTTCTTTGTCACGCTCCATATTGCGTTCTATTTTCGGTATCCAAAATTCTTGGTGAGATTTAAAGTCTTTTTTTCTTTCTTCCCAATTATATCCGTGCCAAAATTCGCTGTCGCAAAATACAGCAACTTTTTTGCCCTTGAAAACCAAATCTGGTTTACCGAATATACTTGTTACATTTTTTTGATACCTTAATCCTCTGCTCCAAAGTTCTTTTCTTAAAGCAATTTCGATTTTGGAATCCTTATTCTTTACAGCTTGCATATTCCTGCGCCGTTGTTCCACTGTATGATTATCCATTCTTTTAACCTCTTTTTATCAAGCTAAAGTGTTAAGAAATATTCCTCATTTATTTCGTAATCCTTTACTTCTTTAACACCTATCCCTAATTCTGCAAGCATTGATACAAAATCTTCGCCATCTATCAGATCTATCTGCTTTTTACCCGGAGTACACGCCTCTTCCAATGCAGGTTTAGAAAAAGTTCCTGTAGTAATAAAAACACCTTTTTCTATATCGGTTGTTAAAGAACCTCGGAAATCTCTTATTTCTGACGAACCAACTATTCCTTGATAACGTTTGCATTGAAAAGCTATATTAAAACTGATAATTCCATTGATTTTCAGCTTTCCTGTACCATCTATGCCTCCATCTCCTGATTTTTTTGTTACCTTGACATCTTCAAATCCACTTTCTCTTAACAATCTTTGTGATAGTTTTTCAAATGAGTATGGATTCATCTTCACTATAACATCATGCAGTTTTTTTCTCCATGGTTTTATTTCTTCAGGAATATCCAGCCATATTTCCTCGGAATTATCATTGTCATTTGTATCGTTCCCATCATTATTACCAATCGCTTTTTTACAATGTTTTTCTATATAATCACCATCAACTGTATCTTTTTGCGAAAACTCTGATGTTATAGACCACACTGCACGAGAACTGTTTTCTATGGCGCCGTAATTTTTTAATAAGGTTCTTGCCCAAGCCAATCTATAATTTACCTCTGATATATTTGTATTTGTATGCGGAATTTCCAAAATATCTTCCGATAAATTCATAATCGTTGCAACTTTATCATTTATTTCATTGTTTTTGCCTGATCCTCCCAACTCTTTAAGTGCAACGAAAGTATACTCTACAAGTGTTGCATATGAAGGAATTTTCTTTTGACTATCATTCTTTTTCATATAGTTATAACCTCATTTTTTAATATTTCAAAATTCTGTTGAACGCAAGCTCGCAATACTCTCTTGATATTTCTATGCCCATTGATTTTCTGTCAAGTGTTTTTGACGCAACAATCGTTGTTCCGCTGCCCATAAATGGATCCAAAACTATATCTCCGACATAACTAAACAATTTAATACATCTTTTCGGAAGTTCAACGGGAAAAGGTGCGGGGTGTCCTATTTTCTTCTTGCTTTCACCCGAAAAAGTCCACATCCCGTTTGTCCATTGCATAAATTCATCTTTTGTAGTGTCTGATTTACCTCGTTTTGCTTTTTTCCACTCATCTTTATACATTACGACAATAAGCTCAACGGGAGCTATTATGTGCGGAGAGCTTGCACTCATAAAGCTGCCCCTTGCACTGCTTTTTGAAATATTGCCCTCGTTCCATATAATTGTTGTTCTGTATTGCCAACAGACTTGCTTTGCTATATAAGGAATATCGGCTCCCAGACTTCTTTGCGTACCTTTTCCCGTATCGACCGGGATGTTCATACACAGTCTACCGTCCGACTTCGCCCAATACAGGCATTTTTCCAACCATTTATATGTAAAATCAAGATATTCTTCATAGCTCAAATTATCATTTGCCTGTCCGTAATCTTTATTTACATTGTACGGCGGAGAGGTAACCATCAAGTCTACATGATTTTCGGGTATTTTTTCATCGGTCAGCATATCCCCTTGCAATATAACCGAATTTTCGTCTTTATAAAAAATTCTCGTACCCATAGCTACTTGTTCCGTGTTTCGCTCAAATACTTGTCTATATCCGCCTTTTGTATTCTCCAAGATTTACCTACCTTTGAAGCTGTCAGCTCTTGTCTTGTAATCAAGCGCCTTACGGTTTTGTCACACACCTTTAAATATTCCGCCGCCTGCGCTATTGTCATCAAACTATCGGGCATACCGTAATACCTCCATTTCATTTGTATTATAATATCATATTTTTGTTAGAAAGTCAAGGTGTTTACGGTAATTTATTGGACACATTTGGACACAGACACTCTCCGCACCAATACAAAATCGGTGCGGAGAATCTTGATTAGTATTTATATACAATGTCGCTGTAAATCTTTTCTTCCGCCTGTGCCTTAATATTGTTCATTACCCCCACCCATTTGAGTTGATTTTCGGCTTTTAATTGCTCTGTAAAGCCTTGTTTTTCTGCAAGTAAGGAAATTAACCCGGTTAACTCTTTTTTCGCTTTTGAATCGACTTGGTGCAAATAATCGGACAGATTTCCGCTTAACATCAATGCCGTATACATTGCCGGATGATTTTCTTTAATAAACTTTTTATGCAGCCTCCCATATTTTCCGATTTGTGCATTTGTTTTCGGAGTTTGCAAATTTGGAATACAGTAATCACCAACCCTTATGTAAGTTCCGCCGTTCTTTTCAAATATTGATTTCATTTTAACATTCTCCTTTCGATAATCATTCTGACGGGAATGTGGCACATTCCCGTTAAAATCATTATGATAATAATTTATTTTTCTTTTTGTACTTTCTTTGATAATTTACGCTCTTTATCAATCTGCTTCAGCCATTGTTCAACTTGCGAAATACCGAACCGGTCTTTGATTTTATTAAACTTTCTGACTTCCACATTGCTTTTGCTCAGTTCCAAATTTTTCTCCCAATTCGTCTTTTTAAGTTTCTCGTTACTTGCCTTTAACGCCTCCGTTTGCATTAATAATTTTTCTGCATTTTTCTCGGCGGTAAACACTTGTCGGGCAAGTGTTTTTATAATTTTTATCAGCTTGTTTACAAACGGCATTATTATATCGTTTCTGTATTTCTTTGCTGACATAAAAGGCGGCGGCTCCGGTATTTTTAATGCCTCATCTTCAAGTTTTTGAGCCGTGACAAGTGCGTATTCCTCCGCATTTTTATATTTTGAAATGTCGGATTCAAGCTCTTGCTTTTTATCCTCGAGCCTTTCAACCTCTTCGATAAGTTTATCACGCTTAAACTCACTTACGGATTTATGCTTTTCGTGCGTTCCCTTTTCGTCCCACTCAATTCCGTGTTCAAGCATAATATTTGACAATGCTTCTTTTTCGGATTCCGCCCATTGAGCACGCTCCGTATTACTTCGACCCGTCCCGATGAAACCTTGTTGTTTTAATGCACCTTTCATTGAAACTCTTGTGTCAAGTCCCCGCTTGCTTCCTGTTGTAAACGGAACAAAGTCAATGTGCAAATGCGGTGTTGCTTCGTCCATATGTAAGTGACCGGAGAATACATACAAGTTTGGATTTCTGTCTTGAAAATCTTTCATATTATTCGTCAAGAATTTTCTTTGCAAGCTGTCCGTTTTGGGTTTCGGCGCCCATATTATCTTTATCGCCTATCTGCACAATAATTTCTTGAAACGGTTTTTCCTGTTTGCTCTCTCGGCTGATTTTTTTATAATAATTTTTAATTTGCCTGTCAGAGCGTGTCTGTCTTGCGTTATAATTTTTAACCGCTTCATCGAACAGTTTATGATATACCGTTCTGATGTTTTCATTGCAGTAAGTTATGTTGTCGGGTGTTCGTCTCTTATCAACATTTTCCGCCGCAAATTTTCTGTCATTATGATTTACCGAGCCTTTGCCCGTCATTATCGATATCGTTCTTTTCATTTTACTTTTCACCTCATTTCCGATTGACCGAACGTTGTATTTGTGAACGCAGTGAACATTCAAAGGTTTTGTTACTTTTGTCAAAAGTAACGCAAATGCGCTTTTGTCAGTGGACTAACAAAAGATGCGGCTGCCTGCGGCAGTTTGCGCTCTTGCAGAGGGCTTGTTCGGCTATCGCCGAAGTGTGTGCCGCTTATGACCGCACACACCGCAAACGGTAGGATTTTCTGTAAAAAAATCCACCGTCTGCATAGGTTGAGAACGCTCAAAATTTTTCTCGTTCTCACCGAAGGCAAGCCGTCACTTTTGTTCCTTAATTGCCTATACGGGAATGTGGCACATTCCCGTCATATCTCTTAAAAAGGATTACCAACAAAAGCTCTCCGGCACTCCTTTTTCATTGAGATATTTTTCGCGTGCTTTCTCACGTTCTTTCTCTGTCGGAGCAGTTTTGTATGTTGTGTAATACTCCCGCATTACCATTGAATTCAACTTCTTTTCAAGTTCATTTTTTATTTCGTTCTCAAACTCATACATATCAAAGTGATGATATTTAATCAGCTTGATAAATAAATCTCTTGTAATCCGAATATTTTTCATATCTTATCCTTTCCTATCAAAATCCGTGACGGTCGTGACGATATTTTATACACCTGTATCGTCACCCGTAATACCGTCACTATCGTCACATCGACACGCTTGTTCTTGCATATTCAAATTTAATTTGAATGTAACTTGTCTGCCACTGTGCGTTCGAATATTCTCATATTCAATTCGATATTCGTTAAGTAGTCTGTCAGCATTTACATTCAAATGCCTTGTCAGCGAATTAGCCGAAATATCCAAGTTCAGTTTTGTGACAAGCTCTGTTGCCGTACTGGACCATTGCGTGATTTCGGGTGTTACGATTTTTGAAACACTTTCAAGAACGGGATCGCTCGGCAATTTCCAAATTTCATTTTCAGCCTTTGTAAATTCCCATAAGCAATGTTCCCTGTTAAATTCCAGATACAAGCGTTGGTCTTGTTGGTCACGCCCAACCGCATCGAGAACGGCTTTTGATGATGTGCGTTTTTCCTTTTGCAGAATAAAAGCACCGTCCGCCACACCGAGAAGTCCGTTTGTGCCCGATATGGTTTCAAAGCAATCATCGGCTTGCTGCTTTCGTGTGTGATGAACAAGCAGCAGACATACATTTTTATTGTCGCTGAATTTCTTTAATTTTGTAACTATATCATAGTCATTCCCGTAACTGTATTTATCGCCTGAAAGCTCCCGAATTTTTTGCAAGGTATCTATGATGATAAGTTTCGTGTCTTTATGTGTTTCGATAAAATATTCGAGTTGCTTGTCCAAACCGTCATTTAATTGATGTGAGGTTGTTGCGAGATACAAATTATCGTTTTCGCTTTCTCCGAACATAGTATAAAGCCTGCGTTGTAGCCTTGCGTAATCATCCTCCAATGCAAGATATAATACCGTTCCCTTATTAACTTTATAACCCCAAACATCGATTCCTTTACTGATATGATAGGCTATTTGTGCCATAAAGAACGATTTACCGACCTTCGGAGCACCGACAAACAAATATGTACCGCTGTAAAGTAAGTTCTCGATTATCGGTGTTTTCGGAGGATAAACCTCATCATACAAATTTGTCATTGATTTCGTAGGCAAATAATAAGGATTATTCATATTTCTGAAATACTCTTGCATTTCAAAATCATTCTCATACATAAAAATTCCACCTCTTTCTGTTGCAAAATCGGCGAAAATGTGGTAAACTTATATTTGTAAAATACGGAGTGTTTACCACATTCCCTTTCCCAAAGTATTTGCAGATACTTTGGGATTTTACTTTTCTTGCAGACCGTTATATGTTTTTGCAACCGTTTCGATAATCGCAAGTAAATCACCGTCAACACTTTTTCCGTTTTCAATTCTTTTAAGTTCCGACAGAATTTCCGTCATTTGTTCTCGCATTGCCTTGTATAATCTTGAACTCGGTATAACGGTTACCTCTCTTTCGAGCAGGCGTTTTATAACATAATCCTGCTTTGTGAGTCCCGATAGCTTTACTCGCACATTCAAGTCGTCCCTTTCCTCGGGTGACATTCTGAACGATACAATTACATTGCGCCATCTTCATTTTTTGTCAACATTTTTATCCATTTAAATCATTCCTTTCATCATCGAGTTTGTTTGCCATATCAACTTGCTTTGACGGAAAAAGGTGGGCATATCTGTATGTAATATCTGTGCTTTCGTGTCCGACTCGGTCGGCAATGGCAACCGCCGAAAAGCCCAAGTCAATCAAATGACTTATGTGACTGTGCCGGAGCCCGTGAATTTTTATCCTTTTAACTCCCGCAGCTTTTGAACCTCGTTTCATTTCGGTGTGAAGAAAGCTCTTTGTCACCGTAAATATTCTGTCGTTAGGTTTTATTCCGTAAAGCATTTTGATGTACTCATCAATTTCCTCACATAAGAATTTAGGCATCTTGATTGTTCGTATGCTTTTCTTTGTTTTCGGGTCCGTAATCACATCACGCCCCTTTATACGCTGATAAGATTTGTTTATCCGCAGCAAGCGGTTTTCAAAATCAAAGTCGGAGGGAGTAAGTGCCAACAGTTCTCCCACACGAATACCGCACCAATATAAAATTTCAAACGCATAAAATGACATTGGCTTGTCCATTACGGCATATGCAAACTTTTGATATTCCTCTTTTGTCCAAAAATCCATTTCCCTGGCTTCCTTTTCGCCTATGTGTCCCGCTTTTGCCGCAGGGTTTGACTTTAAATCATAATACCGCATTGCGTGGTTGAATATCGCACTCAACTGATTGTGCATTGTTTTGAGATAAGTTTTGGAATACGGTTTACCGTTTTCATCACGATAAGCAATAAGCTCATTTTGCCACTTGATAACATCTTTTGCCGTGATTGTGTTCATTTTCTTATCCTTAAAGAACGGCAATATCTTGTTGCAGATTATGCTGTCCTTTGTTAAAGATGTATTCTCTCGAATACGCTGCTTTAAATCGGCAACATATATTTCCGTAAAAGTTTCAAACCGCATATCAAGGTCAGCCGATGATTGCATCAAGAACTCTCTTTCCCAATCCAAAGCCGCCTTTTTCGTTTCAAATCCTCGCTTCATTTTCTTTTCACGCACCCCCTTCCAATTCGCATAATAAAATGAAGAATACCATTTTCCTGTTTTCTTGTCTTTGTAAGCCGGCATAACTTACATCTCCTTTCCGCAGTGTTTTGAATAGACCTTTTCCGCAAAATATTCACGGTTGAGTCTGCCGTTAATTACGATATAGCCTTTCGCTTTCATTTCCCCATTCAGCTCTTTAATCAGTTTATAAGCATAGGCTTGAGAAACTCCAAGCTCTTTGGCTACCTCGTCGGCTCGCATAAATAATTTGTTGTCCATAAGAAAATCTCCTTCGTTTTACGTCAGACTACACTCAAAAGTTTAGTCTGTATTTGATATTATACTAAACTTTTGAATGTAAGTCAATGGTTTTTTTGAAAAAAATTTATTTTTTATATTTTATCTATTTTGACTTGATTTTTTATAAATTATATGTTATACTAAATCAAGAAGTTTAATTTACGAGGTGCATTATTATGGCTATCGGTCAAAGAATAAAGTTTTTCCGCAATTTACGCAAACTAACGCAAAAGGAGCTCGGGTTAAGACTCGGATTTCCCAAAAACGCCGCAGATGTGAGAGTTGCTCAATACGAATCGGAAACAAGAATACCAAAAGACGATTTAATAAACGCTTTTGCAAACCTGTTTGATGTTTCTCCAAAGGCATTGAATGTTCCTGAAATAGATACTTATATCGGCTTAATGCACACACTTTTTGCACTTGAAGATACATACGGCTTCAAGATAAATAAAATTGACGGTCAACTTTGTATCACACTCGATAATCATAACAAGTCCTTTTCAACCTTGTTTGAAAACCTCAATTCTTGGCAAGAGGAATACGAAAAACTCACAAACGGAGAGATAACGCAAAAGGAATATGACGAATGGAGATATAAATATCCGCAAATCGAAGCGGAACGCTTTAAGCGTGATATTGACAAACTCCGTGAAAACAAGAAAAAATCCGAATAATACGAGGTGTTTATATGGATAAAGTAATCGAATTTTTTAATAGCATTTGGAATTTAAAAGCCGACCAAATAACAATTATCTCCCTACTCATTACGCTTTTTATATTTGTAATGGGAAAGTTCTCCGAAAATCGCATCAAAAAATTCGAAATTCGAAAAAAAGAATATCAAAAACTAATTGATTTTTTTCAGGAAATGTTTTCTCACCCATACATAAAAGATGCTCCAAAACTTGTTGAGGACGATGAGTTAAAAAGAAAATTCATCAATATGGGATCATCTGCTGCTATATTCGGCTCAAAAAAATTATACAGTACATATGTTTTCTACCGTATATTAGCTCTTGATGAACATGTTCAGAATAGCAAATGGTATTCAAAAGATATGATGATATATGCTCTCGGCGAAATGTATATAACTATGCGTAAAGAAATCGGATTAAATCACGATATCATTCCATTCGATGTTCCTGATATGCTATCGTTTTACATAACCGACTTTACCAAAGCAGAGTTTAAGAAAAATTTTTATCGCTATCATTTTAATAAATACGCTATAAAATCAGCTATTTTTTGGGGGAAAATTGAAGATTTTATTCCTCTTGTTTGGTTACAAAACTACATAATTAAACCATTTTTCTTTTTATGCTTCTGCCTTATTAGATTTCCAATTAAACTATTAATAATCACTCCTATTAAACTAATTATAAACAGAAAGAAAAAATCCGAATAAACACAAAAATACCATCGAAAACTTTGTTGTTTCCGATGGTATTTTTTAATAAATTATTATTCTCCGCAATAATCAAATAGTATCAAAACAGTATCATTACGGACTTCAAAACCTCAAAAAGCCTTATTTTATGCGACTTTCAAGCGTTTTGTTTATTACTCCCACTCAATAGTTGCAGGTGGTTTTGAAGTTATATCATAGACAAGTCTATTAACGTGTTTTACTTCGTTTACGATACGATTTGATGCTTTTTCTAGGACATCGAAAGGTATTCTTGCCCAATCAGCTGTCATAAAGTCGGTTGTGGTTACGGCTCTTAAAGCAAGGGTATAATCATATGTTCTGCCGTCACCCATAACACCGACGCTACGCATATCTGTAATAACGGCAAAATACTGGTTTATATCTCTTTCAAGACCTGCATTTGCGATTTCTTCTCTGAATATAGCGTCTGCGTCACGCAAAATTTCAAGTTTATCTTCTGTAATTTCACCTATAACTCTTACGGCCAGTCCCGGTCCCGGGAACGGTTGACGCCATACGAATTTTTCAGGCAAACCAAGTTCGATACCAAGCTGACGCACTTCATCCTTAAACAAATCACGAAGCGGTTCAACAATTTCTTTAAAATCAACGTGTTCCGGAAGTCCGCCTACATTATGATGGCTCTTAATAACAGCCGCATCACCTGCACCGCTTTCGATAACGTCCGGATAAATTGTACCTTGAACAAGATAATCAACCTTACCGATTTTCTTAGCTTCCGCCTCGAACACACGGATAAATTCCTCACCTATAATCTTACGTTTCTTTTCGGGTTCTTTTACGCCCTCAAGCTTACCTAAAAATCTATCCTGCGCATTTGCTCTGATAAGGTTAATATCAAACTGATTTCTGAAAAGATTTTCAACTTCATCGCCCTCATTTTTACGAAGAAGTCCGTTATCTACGAACACACAAGTAAGCTGCTTGCCTACCGCTTTATGAAGCATAACTGCCGCAACAGATGAATCCACACCGCCTGAAAGAGCACATAAAACTTTACCGTCACCAATCTTTTCACGCAAAGCCTGAATTGATTTTTCGGCAAAATCGGACATAAGCCAATCGCCCTTACATCCACAGACATTAAACAAGAAATTCTTCAACATCTGCTGACCTTGTACAGAATGATTTACTTCCGGGTGATACTGTACCGCATACAATTTCTTTTCTTCATTTTCATAAGCCGCACACGGACAATCATTAGAATAAGCAGTAATCTTGAAACCTTCCGGAATTTTATCGATATAATCCGTATGGCTCATCCAAACTACTGTGTTTTTATTAACATTTTCAAACAACTTACTTTCAGAAGTTGTAATTTCCGTCTTACCGTACTCACTTACAGGAGCAGTATCAACGTGACCGCCAAGAGTATATGCCATAAGCTGACTGCCGTAACAAATACCCAAAATAGGAATACCAAGTTCAAAAATCGCCTTATCGTAGTGTGGTGATTTTTCGTCATACACACTGTTCGGACCGCCAGTAAAAATGATACCTACCGGATTTTTTTCTTTAATCTTCTCGATAGAATTTTTGTATGACATAACCTCGCAATATACGTTACATTCACGCACTCTGCGGGCTATAAGCTGATTATACTGACCGCCGAAGTCAAGCACAATTACTGTTTCATTCTGCATTTTCTTTCCTCCGTTTATTATATTATTTTAATTATATCATTAATCGACACTGTTTTCAATAGCTTTTACAAGTTTTAATGTTCTTTGCACGACCATTCTGTCACAGCTAATTTTATGACAGCCGTGCGTTCAAGCACGTTTTCGTTAAATTCATAATCGGATTTACCTGTATAGTGGTGCATGATTTGATTAAGTCCTTTAATTTTAGTGTCCCTATCTGCCACTATTTTTACCTGTCCCCTACCCATAATGCTTTGATACAAATACGAATGACCGCAAGCAGTATCACTTGTCACAAGCTCATGTTTCGTATCTGTTTCAAAACTTATTTCGGGTTGATTATTGATTAGATCAATCTTCTTCCCCTCTGTCGCTCCGTGAAAATACAATGTAAGTTTGCCGTTATTATCTTCATATCCGAAGTTCATCGGAACAATATACGCACCTTTATCGTCCACCAACCCTATACGACAGCAGTCACACGATTTCAATATTTCAATCATTTTATTGTAATCCGTAACTTCACGTTCTTTTCTTCGCATCATTACAACCTCAGTTCTTGCTCTCCAAAATTATTGTAACAGGGCCGTCATTTGTAAGTGATACTTTCATATCCGCACCGAATTCGCCTGTTTCGGTATGTATACCTTGTTCCCTGATATATGCAACAAATTTTTCATACATTTCATTTGCACTGACAGGCTCCATTGCATTGCCAAAATACGGACGTCTGCCGTGTGAGCAATCGCCGTACAAAGTAAATTGCGATATAACAAGCATACTTCCGCCGACATCTTCAAGACTCAAATTCATTTTATCGTTTTCGTCACTGAAAATACGCAACTTTATAATCTTGTCTGCGATATACTTCATATCTTCTTCAGTATCAACGTTGCCGACACCGAGAAGAACAAGCAAGCCGTCATCTATTTTTCCGTTCACTCTGCCGTCAATTTTAACATCGGCATTTGTTACTCTCTGTACAACCGCTCTCATATGTCATACCCACTTTCTTCTATTATCATTTGCAAGCGTTCCCATTCTTCCATAAGGCTTTCGATTTTGTCCTGCAATTCTGTTATTTTATCGGTTATCTCGCCTGCTTTGACATAATCGGTTGCAATATCGGAATTTTCAAGCTCTTTAGAAAGTTCCTCAACCTCCGATTCCTTACTTGATATTTCGTCCTCAACCTTTGCAAAGCGATTAAGCGTTTTACGTTTTTCCGCCTCCAAACGCTTTTGCTCCTTATAATCAAGGTGACCTGCCGACTCTGTTTTCTGTTCTGTCTTAACCGTTTCACGAGCCACAAAGCTGTCGTAATCACCGCTGTAACTTTCAACACCGTTCGGTGTCAAATACAAAATTCTGTCGGCAAGTTTATTTATAAAATATCTGTCGTGCGATACCATTATCATAGTACCGTCATAATCGGAAAGTGCATTTTCAAGAGCCTCTCTCGATTCAATGTCAAGATGATTTGTAGGTTCGTCCATTATAAGCAGATTAACACTCTTAAGCATAAGTTTTACAAGTTCAACTCTCGCTCTCTCGCCACCGGACAACTTATGTATTTCCTTAAACACATCTTCGCCTTTAAACAAAAATACTGCAAGTGCATTTCTGATTTGAGTTTGAGTAAGGTTAGGATATTCATCCCATACCTCGTCTATAACTGTTTTATCCATATTAAGATTTTCTTGAATTTGATCATAGTATCCTATATGGATATTCGCACCGATTTTATATGAGCCTTCCGTCTGCTCATAATCGCCCATTAAAATTTTAAGCAACGTCGTTTTACCGCAGCCGTTCGGACCTAAAAGGAATACCTTTTCACCCTTTTTAATAAGTATATCAACATTTGAAAACAATCTGTTATTATCAAATGCCATACCCAAGCTTTCCGTCTGCACAACGTCTTGTCCGCCGCCTGCACAGGCCTTGAACGTAAACTCCATTTCTTCGGGCGACTGCATAGGTGCATTCAAATCTTTTTCAAGTCTTTCGATAACTTTCATTTTGCTCTCGGCGGTTTTAATATTTTTCTCTCTGCCCCAACGTCTTTGTTGCTCAACAACATTTTCAAGACGCTGAATTTCACGCATTGTGTTATCATAATTTCTCTGTTCGGTCTTTTTGTCAATCTCCCTTTGTGCCATATATGCACTGTAATTTCCGTTATACGAACGGAAGCGACCGTTTTCAAGTTCAAAAGTCTTGTTCGTAACTCTGTCAAGAAAATATCTGTCGTGCGATATTACAATAAATGCACCGCTATAATTTCTTAGGAAATCCTCAAGCCATTCAACCGACTCTATATCAAGATGGTTTGTCGGCTCGTCCAAAAGCAACAAATTTGCATCGGACAAAAGAATTTTACCGAGTGCGACACGCGTTTTTTGACCGCCGGACAATTTGTCTACACACAAGTCAAATTCATCTTCCGAAAAGCCCAGTCCCGTAAGTGTGCTTTTGACTTTTGATTTATAATAAAAACCGTCACGTTCGGCAAATGCTTCCTGCAAAGAAGTTTGACGTTTTACAAGCTCGTCGATATTGCCGTTATTATTTTCTATATCGAAACGAATTTCATCAAGCTGATTTTCCATTTCGATTACATCGGCAAACACAGTAAGAGTTTCTTCCCATATACTCTTTTCACTGCCGTTTACGGAATACTGATCAAGGTAACCGACACGCAAGCCTTTATTCTTAAAAATTTCACCCTCATCATAATCCATATCACCTGTGATTATCTTAAAAAGGGTTGATTTTCCCGCACCGTTTACACCGATAAAACCGATTTTATCGTTACTGTCAACATTAAACGATACACTGTCAAAAAGCGTTTCATCAAGAAACATTTTCTTTATATTACTTCCATTAAGCAGTATCATAAATTACTCCTTGTATTTTAGTATTTCAACATATTTTCAACCATTGTCATTATGTCATATCCGTAATTAATATCAGGACACCAACGTCCGCCAAGTTGCTCGACATACTTTACCGTACCTGCCCAAGCTATACTCTTTACAACATAATATCTGTCGTGCGGCTCTCCTACGGGTGCAAGTCCGACATACGCAGCCATATGATTATAATGTGCTCTTACACCGTCCTCAGGTGTTGCAAAAGTTTCGTGATCCTCTGTTTTGTCACCTGTCGGTTTTTTAATTTTTATGCCTGCCCAGTTATTCATTTCAGGCAATACAGCGCCGCCGTAATTTCCGTATGCTGTTTCTTTGCCGGCTTGTGCATACATCACTTCCGGTCTGATTCCGAAAACTTCTCCGTAATACCAATAAATCGGTGCTATATCAATAAATCTTTGGTGTGCCCCTTTTGCCTTTGCCCAAGCCTGTGCCTGTTCAACCGTCACCTGTGCGTTACCTGTGATTGAAGTTTTGTCTGCCGCAGGATTTACCACTCTGTAAAGGAACGTACAAGCCTCCGCTCTTGTAAGCAAATCTTTCGGACGTATATTACCGCTGTCACCAAGCATATACAAATTTGTTACCGCAGTTTCAAGCAAATTTTTATATGCGTCATCAACGCTTTGAGCGTCTTTAAAGCTGTAATTTGTGATTGTATAACTGTCAGCTGCCTTTTGACCGCTTACTTTTACCAATGACGCCGCAAATTCTTCACGCGTTACATATTCACCGCCGTTAAATGATGAGCCTTTTTTCGGCATATAATCTTGAAATGCCTGTACATATTTATATGACCACTTATTTTTTTCCACATCATTAAACTGAACTGCCGAATTTGATTGCAAATTAAATGTATCGGTAAATATTTTTGCCATTTGCTCTCTTGTAAGATTTCCGCCAAGCATCAGGTCGCCTGTTTCGTCACCTGAAATTATATTGTTTTCCAAGCAATATTCAACGCTTTCCTTCGCCCACGGATACTGTTTCTGCCAGCCTGCCGCCATAACAGGTGCAGACACCGACGCACAAATCACTGCTGCCGATATTAACGATATTATTTTTTTCATAATAGAATATTTCCTCCAAGCCGTATATTTTACCAATAATACATTATATATCAAAAACATACCGATTTCAACATCATAGTTAAAATTATTTTGATATATTACCAAAATATATATGTATCATATCTCAATTTACCGAATAAAATACATTTTTAAGGTTATTACTATACACAAAAGGAGTGATATTATGATAGAACAAGATACTGTAAAACTTTTAAGAGAATGTGACGCCGGTATAAAAATGGGCGTGTATTCAATAGAAGAAGTTCTCGGTGATGTAAACAACGGTAATTTCAAGCAAATGCTTGAAAAAGCAAAATCAGACCACCAACAACTTCAAGATGAAATTCAAATACTTCTTGACAAATACCACGACGACGGCAAAGATCCTAATCCTATGGCTAAAGGTATGTCGTGGTTTAAAACGAATATAAAAATTTCTGCCGATTCTTCGGATAATACGATTGCCAACCTTATCACCGACGGCTGTAATATGGGTGTTAAAACATTGCACAAATATCTTAACAAGTACAAAGCCGCCGATGAAAAGTCAAAAGATATTGCTAAAAAACTTATCAATATTGAAGAAGAACTTACCGTTGATATGCGTTCTTATTTATAATTTATTTAGATAAAAACGAAACAAATCTGAACTTTTTATCCATCATATTGCCGATAATGCCGACCGTTTTACCCATAGTAAACGCCGCAAGGACAGTTCCTATTCCCAATCCGTCAAGACGTCCGAGAAATATAAGCGTCATACCGGCAGTTACTGCCAAACACGTTACGTCAAAAATTATTTTGACTTTTGAATATGAAACGTTTATAATCTCCGATAACTCTCTCGGGAAAAGGTCTGTCGGTATTATCGGTAATTTACATCTGTTTGATAATGCTATGCCTATGCAAAGCAAGAAATAACTTACGACAAAGTATAACACGCACCAACCCAAATCGGTCGGTAAAATGTCTATCCACATTTTATGTACATCAAGCAATTCACTGAATATAAAGCCCACCACAAAGCTGAACAAATATTGCGGAACAAACTTTTTTCTAAGAATCATTAAACTCAAAACAAGCAATCCTTGAAAAATATATGTCCACGTTCCGAGCGATACTTTCGGAATAACCTCCGAAAACGCATACGGAACACTCGATATAGCCGAAATTCCCGCACCTGAATATAACATAAGCACAACGCCGAAACTGTTGATTATAACCGCCAACGCAAGTGCCAATTCTCCTCTGAATATATGTAAATTTTCTTTATCCGTTGTGTATCCATCCATTGTTTTTGCCTTTGATTTACACATCGGGATTTATTATACCACAAAATTATTTCTGATACAACAGAAAAACTTCTATAACACAACGTTACGGAAGTTTTTGAATATCTATATTTTTAATTTTCACATTTTGTATTGCATTTTCGTTAAATCCGTTTACTTTTGCGTTAATCTTTAAATTTTCAAAAGTAAAATCTGACAATATATATTGACTTTCATCTGTCTTGACATCGAAAAACGTATTACACTCACATTCGCAATTTTTCATTACAACATTATCCGCATAAGAAAGCGGTATATCTTTCCTGTCTTTCAAATCGTAAAACTGCGTCCAAGGGTTTATGTTGATAAAGCTGTCAATTTTACCTTTTATATCTTCAACACTGATATATTCATAATGCTGAGGTGTATCGGGACGCATTTTAAGCCACAACAAATTTTTACCCTCTTTAATATTTATTCTTCTTAAAATTATATTTTTATTATGTACAGATTCCGAACCGCAAGTTAGGCAACCGTGACAGAAACCGTATGTACAATCTTCGATTAAAATACGTTCGTTAGAGCCGTTTTCGGATAATTTATCCGCCCAAGGACCTTTTCCGCCTTTCAGTACCACCGAATCATCATTAACTTCAAGATAACAATTTTTAACCAAAACATCTGTACACACGTCTATATCAACAGCGTCTGTACTCGGTGCTTTAATCGGCTTTGCCGGTGAAAATATATTGCAGTTTATATACTTGACGTGATGACATTTGTATATATGAGTAGTCCAATAGTGCGAATTTTGCAAGTGCAAATCGGCTATTGTGACATTACTGCTGTTTGATATGTAAACAAGTCTTGGACGCTGCTCGTCCTTGTTGGTACAGTTGGGGTTCCATTCACGTCTTAACCAAAATGCTCTCCATGATTTCAAACCGTTTCCGTCTATTGTACCTTTTCCGCACATTTTAAAACCTTCAACATTATCTGCATTAATCAACGCAGCAAAATACGGACACGTTTCACCCTCTATACGAGTTTGCATTATCGGATAATCGTAAATATCATCACTGCCCTTTAACACTCCGCCGTCCTCAATATAAAGATTTACTCCTTGTTTGAAAAACAACGCACCCGTAAGATATGTTCCTTTCGGAACTACAATCACTCCGCCGCCGTTCTCATATGCTCTGTCAATCAAATTCTGTATTTCTTTCGTATGTATCTTGCCGTCATCAAGGACATTGTTATCGGTTAATACATATTGCTTACCCAAATCACTTAATTCAGGTATTATTATATCGTAAAACCACTCATCTATAACAGTTCCGTCAGGGAAAATTTCTTGTTTATCCATATTAACTCTCCTGTTTTTTTATTTAATTATATCATGTTACTTTGTATTTTGCCATATATTTTGCTTGTTTTTCACCTACAAAATATGATACAGTAAAATAAATTTTTATAATATTGAAACTTTTTATATATTTTCTGTGTATATAATAGCGTACACATCAAAAAATAGTGCTATTTTTTACAACGAGAGGAGGCTTATAATTTGATTGATGAACAAAAACTTTTACATAATCTCAAAAAGCGAAATCGTAACAGCTTAGACGACATTATAAAAATATACACGCCGTATGTAAGCGTGATTGTTTATAATACAGTCGGCTGTAAATTGTCAAAAGAAGATATGGAAGAAATCGTTTCCGATACATTTTTTCTTTTATGGCAAAACTCTTTAAACATTGATGAAACCAAAGGCAATATGCGTTCATATTTAGCAACTATCGCCAGAAACACATCAAAGAATAAACTTCGCAAATATCATTCAAATGAAGTTCTAAATGAACAAATTATATCAAGCGATTTAACACCTCAAGACAATATAATAAAAGCAGAAAACAGTCAACTTTTAACCGAACTGATTACATCACTCGGCGAGCCTGACAGCGAAATATTTTTCAGATATTATTACTGCAACGAAAAAATCAAAACAATTTCAAAAGCAATGAATATTTCCCTGTCGACAGTCAAAACAAAACTGTATCGCGGTAAACAAAAATTAAAAAACACTATTATAAAAAGGAGGGCTAATTATGAATAAACGTTTAGCTAAATTACAAAAAGAATTAGATATTTCAGATACTCATAATATGCCGAGTACGGATATTATTCTGAAAAACGTAAACAACAAAATCAATGTTTCTCCTGAAGAAAGGAAGATTTATATGAAAAGAAAATATTTAAAAATAACATCAATCGCCGCCGTTATATGTGCACTTGCGGTTACAACCGCATTTGCGGCTGATTCAATCAGCGGTAAAATCGGCGAAATTATATCATATTTCCAAAATGACAATGCTGTAGAAATGACAAGCCTTGAACAGCTTGCAAATTTTAACGACTCAATCGGAAAAAGCATATCAAAGGACGGTTACACACTTACTCTCGACAACGTAGCCGCTGATGATAACTTTGTTCATGTATTTTATACAGTTACTTCTGAAAATGAGCCTTTTTACAATAACTCTGACAATAACGCACCTATTTGGAGCAACAGTTTAAATGTTTCGGCAGATATTCAATGTGTTATAAACGGCAAGCTTACAAACTTAAGCAACAACAATCACGAAAACGGATATTTTGTCGACCAACATACATATAAATGTGCGAAAAAATACAATGTGTCAGGATATGATATTCCAAACAAATTCAATCTTGAATTGTTTGCATTTATATCAAAAACAGATACTGCCGAAGAAAATTATCCTACCGTACTCACCAAATTATTCAACTATCAATACGACAGTATAACAGATGAAGATAAAAATGCAGTATGGTACATTTCAACCGACATTGACAAATCAAAAGTTAAGGTTAACAGCATAACAAAGGACATCAATTTAAAATTTCCTAATTCAGACGCTACTGTTGAAAAAGCAGTATTTTCACCGTTCGGCAATCAGCTTGTAATTTCAACTCAATCAACAGGAGATCCCGATAACACCGTCGCACGTGTTGACAGTTTTGCTTTGTATGACGAAAACGATACTTGCCTTGATATTTTAAACTCTGATTTAAGTGTAAATGGTGACGGAAGTTCACGAAATTCACTTGAATTTCTTAAAGCAAACAAGGATACAAAACAGTTAAAATTCGTACCTGTTAAATACTCATACAATACAGAAGATTGCGATACAATATTTAACAGTGTCGGAACATATCCTATTGAATACAAAATTAACGACTATGGCAAAGTAATTGTAACCGGCATCAGAATTACAGACGGTGAAATTGACATTGATTATTACAAAGACGGTTTTGTTCCATATGATCCTGCGTTTGTTCTTCAAAATGACAACGGCGAAAATGCCGAACCGGGCGATAAATTCAGCTCAACATTATACACCGATGTAAATTACGAAACTAACAGCTATACTGCAAGATATGTATTTGAAGCATATGACGATAACGGTAAACTATTACCGATACCCGAAAGTTCAAAAGCAGACGCTCTAAAACAGCAATTTACAAAACTCGGTGTTGTTAAAACAGATTACTACACTCTTGATTTTAACAGTGCCGTAACAGTTAATCTAAAATAGTTAAAAAGGTGTCAAGTCCAAGTAAACAGAATTTCAAAAAACTGACACTAAAAAAGAGCCTCCTATGGTAAAATGAAACCATAGGAGGCAATTTTATGTCAAGAAGTTATCGTCATATACAAGAATGTAACAAAGAAATTATTGAATTAAAGCATAACGGCTGTCCGGTTAGACAAATATGTGAACAATTTGGATTTAGCAAAAATACTACTCTATATTATTTTGAATGTTCATTACAGAATACACGGCAAGAAAATAAGAGGGAGAGAAGAAATCTTATTAGGGGTAACAAGTAGACCGTATATTCTGAAATCAACAATCAACTCCATCAATTATCACATATATCGGCAATAACACCGGCTAAAGCATCTCCCATCTGCTTATATCCTATTTCAGATGGATGCACCCAATTAGTTATATGTCGTTCAAAATGTTCTGAATATATATTACTTTTTATGTAATCACTCTGAAATCCATTCACGGTATCACATACAGCAAGCATAGGACATACAAAAATATTCTCATTTCTGCGTCTGTCAAACAAGTCTGTAATTGCACTGCAAGCCATTTTTATACAATATTCATATTGTTTCGCACTGCTTTTACAACCAAGTTGTGTACCCCATGAATATTGATCGCCACCACATATAGGTAGATTTATGACAATTTTTATGTTATGATTATATTTATGTATCGCCTCTATCATATTATTAAGGTTGCATATAAATTTATTTAATTCATTGTCAAATTCAGAATAACTGCATATTTGAAATTCATTTGCACCGAATAAAATTGAAACAATATCAGGAGTCGGCATTGAATAACGCTCAATATATTTTGAAAAATCAAATTTGAACACAGGATTTTCACAAACAACATCATATATTCCTTTACCATAACGATACAGCTTATCATTATCGCAAATAACCATTCCGTCTTGTATTGGCGTTACAGATGTTCCTATATGACTGTAATCTGTATTTGAATTGAGCATATATTCATAAAATTTTTTATCGCCGTAATATTCTTTACCGTCAAATCCTTCAGGAAATAAGAACGGAGAAACTCCCCAACCGTCATCTGTATATTTTTCAAAATACGCACTGCAAGTCCAACCGCCTCTTCCTTCGTGATTTACATTATGACTGATATTTCTTAAACCTATTGTATTAATATTTTTTAGTTTATTCACCATATGAGCGATGTAAGTTTCAGCCATAGTCATACTGTCACCGATACAAAGCAAATTAATGGGCGGATATTCTTTTTTCTCAAATATTTGAACGCGACAACTCTTTTCAGCAAGCAATTTGCCGTAATATCCATAAATCTTCAACGTAAGCAAAAAAGTATCGGCTATGTCATTAAACTCTTCCAACCGCCAACAATTACCAAGATTTTTGCCAAATTCACACTCTATCTGAACATCATATTCTTCAGAGTATGGATAAATAATATTTTTATAATATATCGAATACTGTTCAAAGTCTGTATATATACTTTGATTTTTGACATCTCTTAAAACAGAAATTTTTTCAGGCAATATTATAATAGGCTTATCACAATACATAATCATTTCATCCTTTGGTTTAATATATGTGATACGCGGCATAATGCCGCATATCACATTATAAAAATTATTTATATATAGGTCCGTAGTTTTTGCAAGCCGCATAATCTGCCGCTTGAGAATCTTCTGTACCAAAAGACGACCATACGTGCGGACGATATACCTTTTCATCAGCTACATTATGCATTGTTACAGGAATTCTCAGCATTGAGCAAAGTGTTATCAAATCAGCACCAACGTGTCCGCCGATTGTCACACCGTGATTAGCACCCCAATTAGCCATTACACTGTATACATCAGTAAATGCACCCTTACCTGTAAGAATCGGAGCAAACCATGTTGTCGGCCATGTAGGGTCTGTACGTTTATCAAGTTTATCATGAATATCATCATCAAGATTGCAAGTATATCCTTCTGCTATCTGAATAACAGGTCCAATACCTTCAACGATATTCACTCTAAGCATTGTTACAGGCATTTCTGCTTTTGTTCTGAAGTGGCTTGAAAAACCGCCGCCTCTGAAATATTCATAATCTGCTCTGCACCAATCTGTTGCATCAATACAATTTTGAATATCTTCATCAGTCATATTCCACCATTCTTTTTGTGTACCGTTGCCGTTCTCGTCTTTTGCCGCACCTGTACAATCAAGTGCCGTTGCACCGGAATTAATGAGGTGAATAATGCCGTTAGCTGCTTTACCTGTAAGTTCTTTACCTGTTACACGTTTTACGGCGTCGGGTGACCAATATGTACGAACATCGTGGAATGCAGGCGCTTTACCTGTAACAAGTGTTGCCAAAAGCATCGAAATACCGTTTAATGTATCATTTTCGGTTGCAAACGGAGTAGGCATTTTCTTGCCGTTCCAGTTGAATGACGATGCCATAATTGCCTCTGTAAAATCAGCGTTAGGCAGCCAATCTGTCCAGTGTCTTTGACCTTGGAAACCGCCTACTATTGCATTCTTTCCAAGTGCCTCTTCATCCCAACCAAGTTCGGCAAGTTTTGGATTTCCGTAAAGAATATCATTTACGATTAACGTAAACTTAGTGATAAATTCCCAATCCTTATCTGCCGAAACGACTTTCGATTTTGTAATAATGTCAGGCAAGTTTTTACCTGCATTTTTATCAAAGCCTTCTTTGCAGTTTTCTTTTATCCATTTATATGCTTTTTCATACTCATCTTTATCATATATACCAAGAGTAATTCTTCTCAATATTTCTGTCAAATCAACAAATTCAGCTCGTATACCAAGATACTTTTGCATAAATGACATATCACAATATGAACCTGCAATACCCATTGCGACACTGCCAAGGTTCACATATGCTTTGTTCTTCATTTGACCGACCGCAACAGCACCTTTCGCCCAACGAATCATTTTTTCGGCAACATCTTCAGGAACTGTGTTATCATCAATGTCCTGCACATCGTGTCCGTACATCGAAAATGCAGGAAGTCCGCGTTGTGCAAATGCAGCCATTACTGCGGCAAGATAAACCGCACCGGGACGTTCCGTTCCGTTAAAGCCCCATACAGCTTTTACTGTATCCGAGTTTAGGTCCATTGTTTCTGAACCATAGCACCAGCATGGTGTTACAGCCAATGTTGCACATACATTTTGTGTTGAAAAATAATCGTTGCATTTAGCCGCCTCAGCGCCTGAACCTATTGTACAAGGTGAAATTACACATTCAACAGGTGTTCCGTCTTGATAATGCACATTACTTTCGATAAGTTTCTTAGCTGCCATTGCCATAGCCATTGTTTTTTCTTCAAGGCTTTCTCTGACGCCGCCCCAACGACCGTCTATTGTCGGTCTTATTCCTATTCTTGGTTTCATTTTTATTACTTCCTTTCTGTTTTTAATTAATTATAAGCATGAATATAATACATTTCTCAGCCTTGGCTGATAATATTCTTCTTGTGGGTTTAACATATGGTGTGCATAGAAAAGTGCAACTTTTTCTTCTGTATCGGCAATTATTGTTGCACCTGCCGCACCTCCCCAACCGATTTCACCGATTGAACTGTTTGAACCGCTTTCGGCTTTATCTATAAGCGTTCTTACACCTAATCCGTAACCGTAACCTCTAAGACGTCGCCAATTCATAGTTTTACGCTGTGCCTCATTTAATTGATTTGTTTTCATCAGTTTTACTGTGGCACTGCTAAGTATACGATTATTATTAAGTCCTGTTCCGCTATTTGCCAAAGCCGCCGCAAACTTAGCATAATCATCGACAGTCGTTATTATTCCTGCACCTCCGCTGTCATAATTCTCACCGAATACAAGTTCATTGCCGTATGCTCTTTTGACAACTCCGCTTGTATGTTCTTTTTGCTGAAGTTCTACAATGTTCTTCGTATCTTGTATTTCGTATATATATTGCGGAGATATTATAACATCGTTCGGTGTATGGTAATATGAATTATTCATATCCAACGGCTCAAATATATGTTTTTTCATATATTCCGAAAATCTCATTCCCGAAACTACTTCTGCCAATACAGCTAAAACATCGTGACAAAGGCTGTAATTCCATCTTGCCCCCGGTTCAAATAAAAGCGGTTCTTCCGCAAGACATTTGATGACTGTTCTTGTATCCATTTTACCGTCGGTTAGCTTTCTTGCTTTTTCAAATGCAGGTGTGTTTGTAGCATATGACAAACCAGCCGTCATAGTAAACAAATCTCGAATTGTTATCGGATTTTCTGCCGCTTTTATTCTGTCACCGTCTTTTACATACATTTTTTTAAATTCAGGAAGATATTCATATAACGGATCAGACAACAAAAACTTTCCCTGTTCATACAGCTGAAGTGCCGCCGTTACCGTTGCCACCTTTGAACACGAATAAATATATAACTGCTCCTCACCTGTCTTTTTTATTTTTTTCTCAAGGTCAGAATATCCCGAACTGTATTCAAATACTTTCTTCCCGTCTTTATAAATAACGACACTGTTACCCGGAATAATCCATTCTGTCAGACTATCCATAAAGCTTTTCATATATTCAAAATTCATAGCGTCCTCCTGTTTTGTGTGTCAAATAACTACGTTCACGTTTTTATCATCGTCTTTGATAAAGATTTTTTCGTTCTTTGTTATTGTAATATTATATTTTTTCCCTCTGAAAACTCTTGTGACTTTCGCCGGAAGAAGTTCTTTCGGCAAACATGGGTCAATTTCAAGTCCGTCCCACTTCGCCCTTATTCCAAGCATATATTGTGTAACCGCAATATACATCCATGCCGCAGTTCCCGTAAGCCATGATACATTCGCCAAACCGAATTTATCACTTTCAGGTCCGAAAATATTAGACGCATAAACGTAAGGCTCTGCCTTATATCGCCACTCTCCGGCTTTTTTCTGTGCCACCATAGGCAATAACTGATGATAATATTTATAAGCTCTTTCAGGTCTTTTTAACATACATTCCGCTATGATTGCCCATGTATTTGCGTGACAGAATACACTTCCGTTTTCGCCGCAGCCTTTATTGTAATAAGTTAATGGGTCTTCTTTTGACGGATAGTCCTTCATTGACGGATGAATTTTTTTAATACCTAAATCCGTATCAAGATATTCATTTACACTGTCCATTGCGGTTTGTCCGTTTTCACCCATACCGCTTATAACAGACCAGCTTTGTGAATTAAGCCATATTTTTGCCTGTGGCTCTTTTTCACTTCCGATATACCTTCCGTCATCTGTGATACAACGAATATACCATTTTCCGTCCCATGCTTTCTCATTTACAAGTTTCTTTTGTGATTCATATATATCAAGATACTTCTGCTTATCTTCACCTTTAAGTTCAGCTAATTCCGCAATCATTCTAAGAACAGTACCGAACTGCATACCTGTCCATATACTTTCGCCTTTTCCCTCACGGCATACTTTATAAAGCATATCGTTCCAATCAGATGCAAGCATAAGCGGGAAACCGTTTTCACCGAGATTATTCATACAAAATTCAATAGATTTTTTAATATGTTCCCATACGGTAGCACTGCCGCCGTCATAAAAATCTATTACTTCATCAAGATAATCTAGTGTTCCCTCTTCCATAATGATATGATAGCACGTCATTACAAGCCATAAATGATTATCGCTGTGTATTCTTTTAACTGGTTCCCAGCCCTCTAACGGGAAACAATAATGATTGCAATGTCCATCCCGATATTGTTGTGTAAACAGTAAATTAAGTTTATTCTTTGCTCTGCGTAAGTTAAACGGAATCATTGCCAAAATATCTTGTGCGGTATCTCTTACTCCAACGCCTCGAAATGTGCCTGTTGCGTAATAGCTTATATTTCTTGAAAATTGAAAATTTCGTTCGGCTTGATAAGGATTCCATACATTAATCATAAGTTGAGTATCTTTATCCGGTAGTTCACACTGGAATTTACTCAAATAGTCATCCCACGATTCACACAACTTTTTATAAGAATTATCAACGAAATTCTTTTCTCTGCAATGATGTACACTTGCTTTTACTGCATCCTCTGTCATAGCTGTTCCGAGAAAAATATTTACTTCTTTTGCTTCTCCTGCTTTCAAATCTAAATCTATTTGCAATGCAAAACACGGATCACCGCCGTAAAGAGTAGAATTTGTGCATTTTCCGTTTTCAACATTCTGCGGATTTTCTTCACTTCTGTATGAGCCTACAAATTCATCTCTGTCACAGTCAAATGCAGTTGCCGGTACATCTGTTGCAAAATATACCAAAGGTGTTTGGTCAGGTCGCGGTTGGTCCTCCACACCGTATTTATAAACTAAAATATCACCCATATTGTAAGCAGTTAATTGATGTTTGTTATAGCACTGCCATTGTAATTCACGCATAAATTCCATCATACCCAGTTCAACATACGGAAAAACAGTAATTTTGTGGTCAGAATTTGATTTTATCTTTAAATTCCATATAAGTGCATTTTCATATTCACCGACAAAATATGTACTTGTTATTTCAAGTCCATTCTTTTCAGCCTCAAATCTTGTATATCCCATACCGTGTGTGGAACTCCACTTATCAGGCTTTGACTTGCACGGTTCGTTTGTCGGACACCAAATATCATCATTATCCTTGATATATGTATAAAATCCGCTTCTGTCGGTTGGTAAATGGAAAAAACGGTAATGATTAATTCTCCATATTTGAGGAGATTTATAAAAAGCAACACCTCCGCCGGCTTGTGAAATCATTGTATGAAACGTACCGTTTGAAAGGTAATTCATCCATGGTGTAGGTGTATTATATTTGTCAAATGTTATTTCCCTGTTATTAAATTTATACATTTTTGTCTACCTTTCTATACAATTTTGCAGTCTCATTTGCACAATGTTGTGCAATAGTCATTTCACTGCAACTGACACTTTCATCAAATTCATTAAAAGTATTTCCAATACAGCTTTTGCCTGTCAACATCTCGTACCATATATATCCCAAAGCCAGTCTTCCTACGCCAAAAGAAGAATGAAATGTATCACGATGGATTTTCTCTATACCCGATTTTATAAGGTTCTGAAAAGTTTCACCGCTTGGGATAATTTCTACATTTCCGATGTCCTTTGCGGCTTGTTCATATGCTGATTTTAAATCAGCAAACATTTCAATTTGATCTTTGTATTTCATTTCTTCATTAAGTCTTTTGCTGTTTTGCTCATATGCCCAAGTTTGATGTATCATAATTTTTACTTTCGGTGCGTGAATATGTACATAATCGGCAAGTGCATTCAGATACGGCTGATATGTGTTATAATCAACGCTAAGCGAACTGGCTTGTTGCAATGTTACAACGTCCCAAATATCGCTTTGAAGAGCTTGTTTTATTGACACTTTTATGCCTGTTCTCACACCGTTAAATTCAAAATCATAATCCGCCGCGTCATTATGTATATTTGCATAATGTCTTGAAAGCGGACAACCGCCTATGAACAAATTAACCGTTTTCATATCCACACCGTCCGCTTTTGCAATTCCGTGTAAATAACGCATTGCGTCGTTTGAAAAACTGTTTCCTATAGCTAACACTTTCATTTTGTTTCTCCTTATTCAAACACAACCATCTGATGACATTCTATTTTAGCTAATTTTACTGATATGTAACCATTATCATAAGTAAAATCTATATCTTCCTTTTGAGGTGCAAGATATACTTTGTTTATTTTCCTATCAGTTTTGATAGCTAATTCAACATTGTATATAGGCACTATATCCTCGATTACTTCTATACCGTTTCCTCGTTTTACGGGACTTGCATATAGCAAATGACATATTAATCTGTCACTCTGTTTCATCAAAGTTACTATTCCTTGTGCAGGAAGATTTGTTTTTAAAGTCTTTGCAGTGTCAAGTAATCTGTCAAGAGCGAATATTGCCATTTGTTTCAAATGCAATTCGCCGCTTTGAGCATAATCGGCAAATATATTCCACGCAATATATATTCCGTCTTTACCCTCTGTCATTCCCGCACCGCCGTATTCACAGCTGTTTGGAGTATGCTGATGTGAGCAGAAATGTGCTCTTGTACGGTTAAAATAAGGATTTTCTCTTATTCCGAGTTCGTTACCGATACAACGAATTTTCTCGCCGTTGCCGTACATTATATATCCGGTATCACCCATATCTTTTATTTTTTCTAAAGGTCTGAAATAATCCGGTTTATACGGATTTTCTTTTATCCATTCAGCACCGAGATTAAGGCAAAATTCATTGCTGTTTTCATACAGTGCAGATTTACCTGTTGCAAGAACTTTTCCTCCGCAATCACAAAATTCTCTTAAACGTTTTGCAAAATCAATATCAGCGCGGATAACATCAGGCAAAATTATAACTTTGTATTTACTTAAATCCGACTCAAAGTCAATAACGTCAAACAAATATTTGCCCTCAAGCATAATACGGCATACACCGCTTCCCGAATCATCAACTTTTGTCATTTGCCCTGTACTCAAATCACCGACATATGCCTCAGGACTGATTATTGCAATATCTGCTACTGATTCAACATTATCAAGCCATTCTTCTTTTCCTTCCAATTCTGAATATGCAGAACCTATCAAGTCGTATGTTACCATATCCATTTCACCGCTCGGTGAAAGTTGATCTCCTACGGAACATTTTGCACCGTTTGCGGCGGCAAGTGTCACTTCAAACCTAAGTGCATTAGGATGTTTAAAGCCGCCAAATTCGCCCCATGAGCCGTGGAATTTCCCTGTCATACCAAGATAATCGACTCCGAGTCCTTGACAATATCTTGCCGAAAAAGGAAAATGGTCATATCCCCAACCACCTGTCGGCAAGCTTTCAAGTTCCAAATGCGTGTTGTAATTCACAAGGTCACGTCTGCCTTGTCTTATATGTCCGCCATTATGAAAAAGCGATAAATTCGGTTTATACTTATCAACTGCCGCACGCGTTTTTTCTGCATAGCGTTTATATACCATTTCTGCGTGTTTTAGCACATCATTTTCATCATACGGATTTAGTCCCAATTCTTCTCGTTCCGCAATGCAGTTTTGACAATAACACGGCTGAACACCAGCTATATCAAGAAATATTCCGTCTGCGTCATAGTTCTTGCAAACTTCTTCAATTTGCTTTACAAGGTAATCCAAATACGGAGATGACATACACATTTTATGGTATCCCGGTTCTGTAAAATCTTTTGCCCAAGTAGTAGACTCATCAAGATTTCTTACAAGCCATTCAGGATGTCTGTGTGCCATTTTTTCGTCAAGACCCGCTGACAAATATATCGGAGTTTTAACGCCTATCTCGTGTGCCGCCTGTATTTGTGCTCCAAGTAAATCAAAATCCAAATGAGGATGTATTTCGTTTGCTTTTGACGGATGATATGCCCAACCGTGGTGACATTTTGAAAATAGTGTAATCGAATTTATATGTCCTTTTTTCAGTGCAGTCTGAAATTGTTTTTTATCAAACTTTTTGCCTATATCTTCAATATGTTCACTTGTATGAAAATCAAGATGTACCTGTCTGAATCTCAATTATTGTCAGCTCCTTTCGTGCCATATATTATCTCAAATCTATTGAATAAATATCTGCGATTTCGTTTCCGTTGGTTGATGTTAAAGTAAAACGAATTGCTTTTGTGGTTTTTCCGATTTTGATTTTTACAAGACGTTGATGATTTTCCTTTATCCCGTCAATTTCTTGCCACTTATCATCAGCGTTTTTAATTTCTATTTTCATATCTTTAACAAGAGTTTTCGGTACGTTAAGTGCCGGAGCATTTTTATGTACATTACAGGTATTCATTTTCTCGGGAATATATTTTCCCGCACCTGTTGTTTCTCTGTTAAGGTCGCTGTTAAATACAAATCTAACTTCATTTATTGCCTTTTCACTGTCAAATGAAAATGTTACAGTATCACCGATTTTACCGCTCCAACAATTTTTATCATCACCGTAATGTCTTTCAATACCGTTTAAAAGCAATTCGGCATCTTCGCCTGTTGATGTAATTGTTGCACTTTTTGTAAGTTCTGAAATCTTTGTTTTGCAGTAAGGCAACCAACAATCATCATCCATAAGCATTTGTTGCAGCTCGCAAATATATTTTTCAGAAATTTCTCTCGGTGTTACACCGTTTTTTATCGCTATTGCCGACGCAGTTCCGACCGCTTGTCCAAGCAATGCACAAGTAGCCATAACTCTCGATGCACTCATTGCAGTATGCGTAACACTGATATTTCTGCCTGCAAAATAAAGATTTTCGATATTAACCGAATATAAACATCTGTAAGGTATTCCAAACGGTGAAGGTGCAGGATGAAATATATTAGGCTTATCCTTAGTGTTTATCCCTGCGGGATTGTGGTCATCCATTGTCCAACCGCCGTATGCTGCAATATCATCAAAATGACCTCCGTCTCTGACATCGTTTTGATTCATTATATAATCGCCGACATATCTGCGACTTTCACGTTTTCCCGGAAGAAATCCGACAAATTCAAGTTCCCAGTTATCCGCGTCATATTCACCACTGTTTTTCACAAAATCCCATATACCGTATGCGATGCTTATAAGCTCATCACGAAGTTTTTCTGTGTCGTGAATAGTGTCACCTTCACCGCCGAGTTCCATATACCAAAAATTTTCTTCGGGGTCATTCATATCAGGCAAACGATACGGTAAGTCTTCTTTCGTAAACTTTCTTGCCCAAGACGGAGCAATAAATGTGTGCTTTTTATCTGTTTCCCTTGCCTGAATAAGACACGATAATCCCATAGTTTTCTTATCGGCTTGCTCAGGCGCTATGCTTTCGCCGAACTCATTTCGGCTTTCACGACCCCAACGATATTCTGCACCAGAAAGAGGTGCGAGAATGCTGTCACCCGAACAATCAGCAAACAATTTTGCTTCAATTATATGATAACATTGCGTTGTGGTTTGCCAACCGATAACTTTTTTTATTTTTGAACCGTCCATTTCTATATCATTGCATGAACAATTCAAAATCGGTGTTATATTTTTTTCGTTATTGATAAGTTCAAACAGTATAGCGTCCCACATCGGATAACGTCTGTAAGGATTTCTGTAAAGGGTTTCAAGTGCAATTTCTTCAATAATGCCTGTTTCTCTGTTGTTTTTACCGTGTGCACCGCACACCCACATTCTGATTTCGCTTGACGCATTGCCGCCGTATACAGGGCGGTCATGCATAAGTGCAACTTTTATTCCGTGACGTGCCGCCGCAACTGCCGCACACATACCGGCAAGTCCGCCGCCTACAACACACAAATCAACTTTGTGATAAATACTTTTAAGGTTTGTATTCATTTATTTTCGCTCCTTTCAAGTATTTTTTATGTTAAATTCAAACTTTGTTTCAACCGTTTTTGTTTTAACAATATACTTCAAATCCACTGTATAGACTGTTTTTTGCTTATTATAATGTGACGCATATGTCACTTCGTTTATTTTACATTCAAAATCAGAAACATTGTAACACATCTCTGTATTTCCGATTTTTAAACCGTTTTCACATTCAGTAGGTTTAACATCAAAAACAAAATGCTCCGTAACATCATTTTTATCTGTGTCAAATGCGAAATTATCGTTTAAAACAATTTTATCATCATAAAATTCAAATTTTCGTGTTAATTCTTTTAATGAGCAATCATTGTAAGCATCTTTACAATCTATTATAAGTTCATTTTCTGTGGCTTTCACAATATTTCCGCGATATTCTTCACCTTCTTGCTGTACAATTCCGTTTACTACAGGCACACTGTGTGCCAATGCTGACGGCGGAAAATATTTATATCTTTTTGAACTGAAATAGTCCGACGTATATTCGCCTCTGCCGGGGTCTGTTACTATTTTATCGCCACCGACATTTAACAAAAATACGCCTATATCGTTATGATTATGTGATTCTTTATTATCTCCCGCTTTTGCGGCAAATTCATAATTACTTGTTCTTTTTATATACCAACCTGCATTTTTAAAATAATCAAAACCATTTTCTGATTCTGTTTGTACTTTAATGTTATTTTTTCGCCATGCAAAATCTCTGATAAGATGAGCAAATCTGTAACAACCATCACCGTCAAATTCAAGCGAGCAGTTATCATCATGTACTGCTATTTGGCTGTATTTTTGTTTTAAAAAGTGTATTAAACCGCTTCTTTGCGTAAACTTATCTCCGCAATCGGAAAATGTGACTGTATTATTATTTTTAAACCATAATTTTTGCGGAAATACTGCGATATTTTCAACTTTTTTATTATCTAAAAGATTATCTTTTCCGTCACTGTACTGATACAATAACTGTGCGAAGTATGTAAAATACCCAAAGCCGTATGCCCAATAATTTATTCCCTCTACACACGCACCGTCATCACCAAAACCTTTTAGATAATATTCCAAAGTTTCCTTTATTCGCGGTAAGACTGTTTGAATTTCCTCATCAGTTCCGAAGTATAAAAATGCACTTCCTACACTTCCGGCACATACGGCAGACCAGTTATTCTCTAAACAATCCCAACTGTTTTTTCTGCCTGATAAATAAGGTTTTAAGACACGTCTGTAAACTTCATATTTAATTCTTTCGACTATGGTTTTATCAAGCTTATCGCTTAATATATGCGAAATTTCAGCCAATGCAAATGCCGTTTCTGACGCAAATAAATCAATATGCGTTATACAATTTTCAATATTGGTATTTTGCGGAATATGTGCCGGCAAAGCCCAAGTAAATTCATCAAGAATTGACCATATAATATCTTGCAAGCATAAGCGGTATTTTTCATCATCATATAAAATATTTAGTATTGCAAAGTCGTTCAATCGTCTTCTATGCAAAAAATACTCATATTCATATTCTTTTCGACTGCCTGTAACATAAAACTTTTTAAAAGATGTATATGTCAATGCGGCTATGTCTTTATTTGCAAATTTTTCTGAATCCGACTTTATTCTCTCAACCTGTTGTTTCAAAAATATATCGTTTTTTACGTTTTCTTTTATGTTTTCATTCTCTGTAAAAAGTCTGTTTGTCATTTTCTACTCCTCAATAAAACCTGCTTTTGTCACGCATTCAAGCCATGCACGAGCCATTATTTCATGTCCCGCATTTGTCGCATGAATACAATCGACCGACCAATGTTCTGGAGGTGCAATTTTTAATGCCTCTTGAAATTTTTCAAAATACGGTACAAACACCGCATTATATTTATCAGCAAGTTCCTTTACTATCTGACGACGCTCCGTGAGTTGTCCGTTCCAAACGTCCCAATCTCTGACTATATCACGACCAAGTTCGGGAGTATTATTTGTAATCTTAAATAGAAACGGTTCTCCAAGCACCAATTTTAAATCTTTATTCTTCTCTAATGCCTCATTTATCATTAACTCATATATAAACTTAAATTTCTTTGCGTCTGCACCTTGATTCATACGTATTGCAAAGCCAATATCATTCACTCCGCTTAAAATACTTAAAATATTACAATCAATATTTAATGCGTCCTCAATCCAGCGACTGTATGTATCGGCAATACGACTGCCGTTATACGCTTTATTCCATACTACAGTATCGGGATAATCGCATAAAAGCTTTGACGCAATCAGATTAACATAGCCGTAACCGTATGCTTGAACAGGATTATGACCTGTTTTATCTCTTCCGCAATCTGTAAGTGAATCACCTTGAAACAATATCTTTAACATAACTATTTCCCCTCTTTTATTCTGATTTTTCCGTACATATGTGCTGTTTTGTCAGGCATTGTTGAATGAAATAATGTGTATGGGTATCTAAGCATACTCGTTTCTTCAGCTTTTGCCTCAAGCTCCATAAGAAAACTATCTGTATTTTTAATGATACCTAATTTTTCAAAAGGTAATTTTACTGTTTCGCCTTTTTTTAGTTTAAACGGCGTTTTTACTATTTCTTTAACTTTCGGTTCATTTTTGAAAACATATGTAATTTCAGCCGGGCATCTAAGTTGCGGTGCCGGTACAAGTTCATTGCCTTTTTTCAAAAGTGCATATATTTCGCCGAAGTCTGTTTCCTCTGCCGAAAACATAACTTCGCCCTCTGCACTCGGTACAGGCATTGCAGTGTACAATAAAAATTCAGTTGTCTTTTCAGAGTCGTTCATTATGATAAGCTCACTGTCTTTCACCGCAATTCTTACTTCCGCACATTTTGTATTATAGTAATTTATAAATTGATATTTTGGACAATCGTTTATATTCCCCGACACAATCATAGGCAATTCCGAATACAGGAATGTATTTTCTATCTCATTCTTATTGTTTTTTAAATAAAAAACATATTTACCCGCTTGCAATTTCAAATTAAATTCGTATGATTTGCTTTCATTCGGGTCGATGTTGTATTCAAATGACTGCTCTTTTTCGGTATTCTTTGGCGATATTGCAAATGCAGCCGTTCCATTCATTGCCACATCACTTTTATTGCGAAGTATTACTTTGACAGTTCCTTTATAAAATCCGTTATCTGGTTTAAAATCATCTTGCATTACTATTTCAGACTCAAGAACTGTTCTTTCATTTTTCAAATTATCCGCCGTAACTGAAATTCCGTCTACGAATTCATATACATTAAGTCCGAGTTCTTTTGGAGTCAGTGCATATTTTCCGTTTATATTAATGTTGTGAAAATTTACATTTCGGATATTGTGTTTTTCGCTAAATCCCTCAATTCTTGAATTAGATAGCAATATATCGTTATTATCAGTTCCTAAATATTTGATATTTGAAAAAGTAATATTTCGTATATCGCCCATTTTATTATCTCTGTTCCATACAGAGTCTGCAATACGAATATCAAATAATTGTGCGCCGGGAGTATCTTCTACTCGGATATTATCAAATACAATATCCGATACTTCCGCGTGATCGCCGTGATGAATACCCATAAGCGGATAACCTGTATCAGAATGAATTATATCTATATTCTCAAATTTTATATTCCTCACTTTGTCTGCTCTGAGTTCAACGCCTACTTCCATAGGTCTTGCAAAATCATTCCATAATACAGAATTTTTAAATATAATATTTTCACAGTTTCCGGTACCCAGTGCTTTTACAACAAACGAATCATCCCATACTCTCGTGAAAATATCTGACACGGTTACATTTCTTGAACCGCAAATATCAATACCGTCGGAATTTCCTCTGCACCCAAATATTTTGACATCTGAAATATTTACATCATCACAACCTGTAATTCTCATACTCCAGTCATTACTGTCATCAATTATAATGCCTTTTATCGTAACATTCTTACAGTTTATTATATCGATACTTCGTGCAAAGTTTTTTCGCATTTCGTATGTATAACGTTCCATACATACTCTGCCTCTGCCGCAAATAGTTATGTTATTGCAATTCTTTGCGACTATATTGCCGTAAAGTGTTGCTCCTTCTTCAATATACACTGTGGTGTTATCTTTTTCAATAAGTAATGTTCCTGTTTTATACTCATCTTGCGTTATTTTTATATAATTATGTGTCGGACCGATAAATTCTTCCTTGTATGCAAAAATCATAAGGTTATTATTACTGCTGCCATTTATTTCGACTGATAATTTAACAGGACGGTCCACCGACAATATTATCTTTCCAAAACTTATCTCAAACGATATACCTGCACTTAACGGACGTATAACTGCCGATTTTATTTCTGTTTCAGACTCAATTACTATTTCTTCTCGGTCATCTACATTAAACATTACATATTCCATATGCTCAGTGGAATTATATGGTTTGGGATAAACTTTGCAACTGTGAACTCTAAGCAATTCACCATTTTTTAAAACCTTGTAATTCATTTTGCTTTTCCTTCCTGTTTAAATAATATATAAAAGAGGGGACATCTGCCCCCTCTTTTATAAGTCCAAATTAATTTGAAGGGCCAACAGGTTCATTATTACCCATTTTACTCATATCAATATTTTGGAATTCCGGAATCTTTTTGAATACTTCACTATCGGACTTCAATTCATAGTTTCCGTTAGCATAATCAACAAATCCCGGATCTGATGTTGTTAAATAGTTGTTTGTACCCTTTATCAATTCAGGCGCACCTCTTGTACCCTGAGGGTTGACAGTTCCGTTTGCCTGACTAAGTTTAAACTTAATATTAACAACAAGATTTTCGTCAAATATATTTGTTGCAACAGATTTATAATATTCATCTTTGAATGTAGCAAGTTCAGGATATTTTGCCGCAAATATCGGATTTGCCGCATATTTTTCAGCCAATTCAACTCTTTCTTTTTCCTCTGTCTTTGTCATATCCCACGTTGTACCCGGAGCATATGAGTTCCAACCAAGGAATGTTGCACTACAATCAACAAATATATTGCCTTTAATTGTGTTTCTGTTACCTTGTGCCGTTACACCGATAACATTATTGGCACCGTCTGAACCGATGTTTGCAAATACATTATTGTAAATCTGCAAAGCGTGACCGTAGTTATCTGTTCTTATTGCCGAAACATTAAGCTGTTTCTTATATTCACCGACCGGATAAATACCGAGATTGTAAATATAGTTGTTCTTTATAACACTGCCTCGCCATTGCGGTACATATTCGTTTCTGGTATAAATAGCATCCATATCCAAACATTCTTTAACCGCATCGTGAATTTTATTATATTCAATTACATGGTCATTACCGTGATAGTTAAATATACAGTGCGGAGCATCATACAAATCATTGTACGCAACGTGAATACCGACACCGTGCATTGCAATCGCAGGAACATATGATTTCTGCAAATATCCTACATGGTGAATATTATTATTCAATATCTCGTTATTGCTTGGCGTTAATGTCTCCAAATCACCGCCGCGAAGATACAACGCAGTACCGCCGATATTTTTAATATGGTTATTATCCAAATGAACGTCTGTACCGTTTATAATAATAGCGCCCGAGCCGAAATTAAAGATATTACAATTCTTCACATCAATATGATTTACACCGTTACCGTCATCGACAAAACCGTCCCAAACGTGTCCCGGGAATACTTGTGAGTCGGTATATTTATCTATGTCAGCTATATAAACCGACGAACCCGAACCCTTCGTGAAGTTTGCACCGTTTAAATCGGCACCTCTCGAAATCATCCAATCTTTGAAACTCGGTATTGAATATCCCGCACTTGTACCAAGTACCGCATATCCACGTCCGCCTTTCATTGTAATGTTACTTACATTGACATATTCAGCACCGTTAAAGTTGAAAATCGGAGTTTTCAGCATAGACAAGCCGATTTCATAATTACCGCTTGTAAAATCTGACGGTGCGTAATAGTAAAGTTTGCCTGTGTCACGGTCAATGTAGTATTCACCCTCGGTATCAAGTTCTTCAAGCAAGTTTTCACCGTAGAACCAACCGTTTGTATAGTATGTATTAATACGTCCCTCTTTTATAGTCAAAAGTTTCTTTGACGTATCAATTTTATCTATCGGATATGTGTTGTTTTCATAGTTGATTGAAATTGTACCGACTATATAAGCGTCCTTAGCGTCTTTCCACTTAGAAACTCTTTCATCTGTATAGCGGAATCCGAAATTATCTGTATCTACATTATCTGTAGGAACAGATATTGAACCGCTGTTCGGATAACGTGCAAGAGTTTGGTTTTCATCATTTACAATAAGTTCTGCCTGTGCATATCGGCCTTTATTGAAATAGTGATAGCCTCTTGTACTTAATTCACCGTAATCTGTAATACCGTGTTCCTTAAGGTCAACCATAAGGACTTTTGACGCGGCATTTTTATCAATCATAACGTTTTTAGCCGTATCATCAGCCGCAGTAAACCAACCCTTTTCCAAAGGTACTTGACCAGAAATCGTTACAGCCTCTCCCGGATATGATGTATATGTTATCATGCTGCCCTCTTTACCGGAATCTTCTTTTGTAAATGTCATACCCTCGTCTATATAGTATGTACCGCCACGAAGATATACAGTTACACCGCCTTCAGGCAATGAATTTGCCGCATTCATATTTTTGATTGTTTCTTTTGCTTTCTGAACCGTTGCAAACGGTGAGCTTTCACTACCGTCATTATTGTCACTGCCATTCGGCGCAACGTATAACTTAGCCGATGATGTTACATCACCGCTGTTGTTATTAGGTCCGTTTCCGTTGTCAGGCTCTTTTATTCCACCGTTTTTATCTATCAATCTCACTGCAATAACACTTGCCTCAGCTCGTGTTATATTACGATTTGGTTCAAAACAGTTATCATGATTGCCGTTTACTATTTTCTTGTCATATGCAATCAGAACATACGGCTTGTATTCTTCAGCTATTTCCGCATAGTCGTAGATTTTTGCTTTTACGGCATTTTCATCTGCGACTGCAGTGTCAGATAAAGCGTTGGCTATAATTTTTGCCGCTTGACTTCTTGTCAAAGTTGCATCATAATCTGAATATTCATCAGGTTCTATTAAACCTAATTCAACAGCTTTCTGTATATAAGGCGTTGCCCAGTATCCATCACCCGGCTCTGTTTCAAAGCCGAGTGATTTCACCATCATAGTCAGAAATTCCGTAACACTCACATATGAATCAGGTCGTATTGTTCCGTCATCATATCCGCATATCACACCATAACCGTTAAGACGCATCATAATAGATTTTGACCAATGTTCCGAAAGATCCGAAAATTCCGGTTCTCTCGTTATTGCGGCAAATGTTGTTGACTGCAAAGTGACCGCAGCTGCAAGCAAGACTGTCGCTATTTTTCTAAATCTATGTGACATTTTCTATTCTCCTTCAGTTTCATTCTCCTTCACTTTGAGTTGTTTCATTCCCCTTATTTGCTCTCCATTCGTCTATCTGACGTTGGATTTCCTCAACGATTTTATCATCGCCTGCCGCAATAAGTTTTTGTTGGAATTCTTCGTACAATCCCATAGGATCAGCCGCCGCACCGGAGTTAAGAGATTTCTTATATTCGCCTATTACAGCTGTTACCTGTGCAAGTTCCATCTTTATAGGGTCTGTATCTAAAGTAAATCCTCTAAGTTTTGAATCTTCTGCTTTTTCGTTTACACTCTTAATAAACTCGTTATCGTATATTGGATTCTTGTCTTGCATATAGATTTCATAACCGTTAAATGTGTTACCCATCGCAAATCTGTATTGTCCGTATGGGCTTTCAGAAGTCGGTTGTGATGTATAGCCTATAGGTTGAATTTCCTTGTCGTTTACCTTTGTATAATGTTCGCCCTCAATACCGAATACAAGCAGATTGTACAAATCTTTACCCTTTTCAGTATTCATAAGACCGATCAACTGCATTGCACGTTCAGGGTGTTTTGAATTGATTGATATTGCAGTATTCGACGCAGATGCGGCATATGGAATGTAATGCTTGTTCTCAAACGGAATTTTTACATATGCAGTTGAACCTGCGGCTTTTTTACTGTCAATTTCAGATTGAGTAGGCATATATCCCTGACCGACAATATAGTTTGGACCGCCCTTTACTTCGTAATCTTCAGTACCTACATTTTCGGCTGTAAGAATATCTTTTCTGATATATCCCTTATTGAACCAATCAGCATATACTTGAACAAATGTCTTGTATTCCGGAGTTCTGTATAGGTTAATCGGTGTATAATCATCACCGCTTGCTTTTATCTTATATGGACTTGAAATCCATTCGTAGCCTTTTTCAACGTGATCGGCGAATCCGTAAACACCCTTTTTTAAATCTCCGCCGTCCTTAATCATTTTTATGTATTCTTCAATCTTATCCCATGCCTCTTTATCCATAGTTTCCTTTGATGAGAAGAAATCGGCAAGTTCTTCAATATTTATCTTGTCTTTATACTTTTCATATATGTCAATCGGAAAATCAAGCGATGACACATATGATACCATTTGTTGCATACACGGTATACTGTAAAGTTTTCCGTCTACACGTTGTTTATCCATAATTTTGTCCGGTATTTCTTTCTTTAAATCAGGAGCATATTCATCAATTAAATCATCCAATTCCAAATATGAACCCTTTTTTACTTCGCTTGTGTACGGAATCATCCAGCCATGCCATACTATATCAAGGTCTTCATTTGACGCACTTGCAAGTTTCCATTTTTCAGCATAGTCAGAAGATGTCACACATTCAAATTCTACTTTTGTATTCGGCAAATATTTTGCAAGTTCTTCATTAAACTTATCCCAAACTTTCTGTGAATCTTGTTGTTCACCTGGGCCTAGAAACATCCATTTTAATGTTACCTGTTCATCACCTGTGTCCTGCACCGGTTGAGTTCCGCAACCACTGAGCAGCATAGTAGCTGCTGCAGTGGCTGCAATGATTCTTTTTACATACTTCATAATTTTTCCACTCCTTCTTGTTTTATTTTTTTATCTAAATATTACTACCAATTTTGGTGACCACCAGTATGAATTTATAAGCACACGGTCGCCCTCTCTTAAATCTGATGCCGAAGAATTATATATTTCTCCGTCACTGCTGTCATAACGATAAGTTGTTGAATTAACAAGCATTGACTGATATTGTTCTGCACCGTAACGGTCAACATATTTTACAACAGCCGTTCTTCCGTTATCGGCAACTGATATAACATCAGCAATCATATTTCCGTTTAGCTGAATGTGATCGCCGTCTATTCTTATCGGACCTATATCGTCCACTCTGACAATAACTCTAAGCATTTCAACTTTATCGTTTGATGTTGTATATTCAATAATATCACCGTGTTTTAAATCTTCTACTTTTATGTTTGAATAATCAACACGGTCTTTCCAGTTTGTTGTCGGTTGGTCATATATTATATGATCACCGGCAAACACGCTTTGTCCGCCTACAAATTGAATTAATGTACCAACTTCGTCATCTTCGTTGACCGCCGTACATATTTCATCAATTATGCAAGGTGTACTGTATTTACCTTCACTTGCCGTATTACTTACGACTGCTCCCAATGCTCCGCCCGGGCCTGCGTCATACAGATACAACGGTGCCGGCAAAGCCATATCTGTTGAAGACAACTTTGTTTCAATTTTATATGCCTTTTCATTATCCTTATCCGTAGGAACCATAAATTGAATTGTCTTTCCGTTTACGAAATTGTATGGTTTGTTTTCGGCCATATTTTTATAAAAACGCAATCCGCTTTCCACTCCTGCACTGTTCTTCGGATGAGCATTTAATACAAATTCTTCATCACTGGCAACATAATATGTTTCAGAAGTTTTATTTACTGCCGTTTTTATATTCTTTATGTAGCCGTTATCATCGGTTTTACAGATAATAAGTTGGTTTACACTTCCGTCCGGGCTTGTTGTTTTCAGCATTTCCGGAACATCGGCTTTGTCAACTCTCTTATCATTGAACGTAATTTTCTTATCCAATGTATACGTTTCAAATGTTCCGTCTTTCATAAACAATCTTATTTCACCTGTCGCAGGACCCGGTTCATAATAACAATTAACTACATACGCATAATTCTTTGATGTTCCCGAAACCGCGTATGCCGCAAGTTGATTGAAATAATCAATGTAAAATACGCCTTCATTACCGACTGTCGGCTCATATGTACTGCTTTGACCTTCGTCAAGTCTTGAAATATATTCATTTGTAAAAACGTATTCCGTTCCGTCTTCAAGTACGGCATAATGCTTAGTACCTTTATTATAAAGTTTTGTTGCCTTGCCTGTTACTTGATTATTTGAAATCAAAATCTCGGCACTTAGGTTGCCTATTGTATTTTTACTCATAGCAATCGACAGAATACTTCCTGTTGAAATACTTGAAAAATCAGCCTCTTTACCCTCTGCAAAATATTTTGCATTTATATTACTTCCGTTGCTTAAATCAAGTGAACCTTTATCGTATTTAAAATATAAAAGGCTGTCTGTCGCAATAGCTTTATCAACAATAAATGTTTCATAATCTTTGATTATAACGGTATCGTATGTACTTCCGCCATTGTTACTGATTAAACGTACATATCCGTTATCGGCTTGAAGATCTGCGTCTGATACAACATCAAGTTTTTTTCCGTTATAGATAAATGTTGCATTATCAGAAATTTTTGCTTTCTTGATTTTGTTGTTATCATAATATTCAAATTTTTCTTTTGACACATTTTCTGCAATATCTTCCGATTTTACTTCAATCATTTCGGATTTTTTATCGGCAACTACGTGCATAATATAGTATCCGCTATCGTCAGCCTTATAGTAAGCCGTTACTTTCATTCCTAAATATTGAGAAAAATCAATTCCGTTTGTTTCAAAAATTTCATTGTCAATTTTTACGTTGTTTTCTTCATATTCATCATCGGCACTGTATAGTGATGTATTCCCGTATGCTCCGACTATTCCGGTATAGCGGTAAATGTTAAGTGCATAACCCATATATTCTTCGTTGTTATCCGAAGAAACAACCGAATTGTTTTCATAACCTGTTATTACACGGTATTTCTTACCTTCCAACACGTTTTGAATCATCACTGCCGCATCGGTGTAGTTGACTTCTTCATTTACAGCACCGCTTACACCTTTTAGAATGTCGTTTGATACAGCGGTAGCATAATATCCGCTTGGGTATCCGCCTTGTTGCTCTGCCCATTCACTGTAACCGGTAATCGAAATCATTACCTTAACAGCCTCGCCAAGTGTAAGCACTGCGTCAGGCTTAAATTCAGCCTGTCCGTAACCCATCATTATTCCGCGTTCATACAACAATTCGATACTTGCTGCCGCGTCATTATCAGGTAACACATCAGAGAAAATTCGGCGAGGAGCATTTGTTAGGGAGGACTCCCCACCCATAACTCTGACAATTATTTTAGCAAATTCAGCTCTTGTTATTGCATTTGAGGCATTTTCTTCTGTAATGTCTGTGTATATTTTCAAATCATTCATCAGCGAAATAGCCTCTGACTGTTTTTCACTAAGGCTGCCCTCTGCCCATACACAGTTTACAGAAAATATTAAACATAGAGTGAATATGCAAATGCTTATCCATTTCTTCATATATTTTATTATCTCCTTTCGCAGTTTATTGTGTCATAAAAATCATTCCGCAGTAGGATGAAGTTTATCATAGACACGTTTAATCATTACTGCCGCCTGTGCCCTCGTCGCAGGTTGCTTTGGAGCAAACAATTCGTCAGTCATTCCATAAATAAATCCCATATCCACCGCCTCGACAATATAATCATATGCCCAATAACTTATATCATCAAGGTCATTGAAGTACAATGATTTACCTTTTTCTAATTTTGTATTTGTCTTGCTATTATATGCCGCAACAATAACTCTTGCAATTTCTTCGCGGGTAATATCGGCATTCGGTTTAAATAAGCCGTCATATCCGCTCATATAATCGTTACTTCTTACTGTCTGAACATATCCCGAATACCAATCGTCACTTACTACATCAAAGAAACTGTTTTCATATTTGGTTGTATCCAACCCCATAGCTTTGCTAATCATCGTTGCAAATTCTGCTCTTGACACTCTGTCTTCCGGTCTGAATTTATCGTTTTCATCACCGTTGACAATTCCGAGTTCTGCCATATATTCAACATCTTCTCTTGCCCAATGATTTTTCATATCTTTAAAACGAAGAAGATATGTGTCCAACTCGTCTTCTGTCTTTTCAATTTCATTCTTATCTTGCGGCGGAATAGCAACTGTACCGGTATCAGTTTTTACATCTGCCGGTGAGGTTGATTTGCTTGGAGATGAGCTTCCTCCGCCGCCACCGCCGCCACCGCCGCCGGAATTACCTCCCGACGATGGATTAATGCTGTTAAGCTTGTCTAAAAGTTCTTCTCGTATCGGCAAATCATAAAATGCCAAAACAAGTTTTTTAGCGTCGTTTATGTTTGTCGATGATTTACTGTAAACAGCTTTATTTACTGCACTTGATACCTTATTAAGTTCAAGTGTAATTTCAAAGACTTTGAGTTGCTTTATCTGCAATTCACCGTTATACTCAAGATATATTTTATCTTCAAATGAACTCTTTTGTTTTCTGTAATCATATGAGGCTTTTATATCCTGATAGTCACCTGTTGCTGTTGCTTCTGCGATTGTACCGCCTTTTTCTGATACAAGTCTTATTTTACTGCCCTTTGTAGCTTTAACTTTTGCCATAAAGCCGTAACTGCTGTCATTTGTTAAAGTCAGAACTTGATATGCTCCTGTACCCGATGGATTTAAAACGTTTTCTTCATTGTCTTTAATAATACTTAAAACCGTATTATCTTTAGGGAACCATCCCTGTACGGTATCTTCTGTTAAATCACCGTTAATGCAAAGATTATCAGCCTTTTTTACAACAAGTTCATATTTGACTTCTGTTGACGCCGCATTCTTTTTTGATACACCTGTAATTGTAACTTTTTTATCTTCTCTGCTCGGTCGAATAACAGTTCCGTCTGTTTTGATTATGTCTTCATTACTGCTACGCCAAGAAATTGTACTTCCAAATGTGCCTTTTGTAATAAGATTAAGATTTTCCGTTACAGGTACTGACGTATCTATTTTAAATTCCGATAAATCTTCTTTTGCCATTCTTAGGTCGGTGTATTGAAGTTTAACGTCTTTTTGCACCGAGATTTCAGTATTTTGAGAATCGGTTGCTTTGATTGAAATAACGCCTAAAACGGCTTTACTGTCTACTGTTAATTCGCCTGTCGTTTCATTGATTGAAACGCCTTCCATGCTTTCAATTTCTTTCGGTTCAACGCTCCAGTTTATTTTTCTTCCGACCATTTCTTTGTCTATTTGGTCATAAAGTTTTGCCGAATATGTAAATGTTTCTTTTGCATTATCCGGAATAAATATCGAATCGGGTGCCTCGACAAATTCAATCTTATCTGCAGCACGTTTCGTAATATTTATTGTCTTTTCTTGAGCATTTTGCGGTTTTACCTTAGTCGATGCTTTTATAACAAGCTCACCTGCCTGCGTATCTTTATCAATCGTAAAAGTATTTGTTTTCTCATCGAATTTAACACCGTCAGGCATTGATACAACTGCTATTTCCGCATTTCTGTTCATTTTCTGTCCGTCTGTACCGATAACTGTTGCAGTATATGTATACTGTTCATTATCTTCGCCGTCAAGAGGTATTGCTATTTTGTCATTTCCCTCTATTTTTATATGATCTTCATCGACAACAGTTACTGTAAATTCTTTTGTTTTTCCTTTTTCTGTAGTTGCACGATATTTTATTTCGTGTCCGCCTACCGTTTTGCTGTCTATTACTAACTGAGCACTTGAATCGCTTACCGATTCTGATATTACACCATCAGGCAAATCAGATATTAATTCAAACTTTTCAATATTATCATTTGAAATTTCACCTTTATAATCATAATGTACAGGCTCTAATGTTTCCGAATACATACCCGATTCAGGGATTTCAAATCTTGTATCTTCAAGGACTATATCATCTCTTGCCACATCGTAATATACCCACTTATCATCTTCGTTCACAAGCATAAACAACTTTGTCTTTGACGCTACGAGGAACATACCGTCGTTTATTGCGCTTATTGAACGAATTTCTTCATTTGACTCTGAACCATTGCCCGATTCAGCAATTACCCACGGCACATCAACGGTAAGTGATGAACTGTCATTCGGAGCGATTAAAATTTTACCCGAAGCAGTACCGAGAACCACGTTATCACTGTTTACTCCGACAGAGGTGAATTTTTCAGTGTTATCTGTTCCGTCAGATAATTTCATTGCCGAAAAATTATTATACTTTGTCGTTTCGGCATTCACCAAAATTCTAAGCACGGCAGTTCCGTTTATCAAAACCCAACCGTTAAATCCTTCGACATATTCCATATCGTAAGGCTGTGCCGAAATATTTGATGTCAATGCAGCCTTTGTACCCTCCGCATCGAAATACCATATTCTGTACTGGTCGCCTACCGCATATCTCATAGGGTCACTTGGTGTCAAACCTATAGTTTTTGAAACTGCACCTTGGTCACCCAACTTAAATGCTTTTGAGTCATCGCTTATAGGCGGAGTGTCGTCAAGGCTGTTATAAACCTTGACTGTTCCTCCTGCCGCAAAAGCCAATGTCTGACCGTTTGTTGCAACCGTTGTATTTGAACCGACCATACTTTCATTTGTCGATTCGCTCCAAGTTGTACCGTCATCTGAAATAAAGATTTTATTATTCGCCGCAAGTACAAACTTTTGTTCTTTCTCCCACCATACAATTACTTGTCTTGTATTAGGATTACCGTAATGTTTTGCCTGTGACAATGTTTTTTTCAAAGTCCAGTCACTGCCGTTATCTGAAACATATATTTGTGCCGGTGTTGTTCCCGAGCTTAAATCTTTTGCAACTGCTACATAAATACCTAATTCGGGACTGTAACAAGTATCTACAAAAGTGTATGTTCCCGATATTGAATCAGCCATAACAGGTGTTACAGAAACTATGCTAAACAGCATTATTAAAGAAATCAGTGCTGATAGTATTTTTTTCAATTATACTCACCCTTTCTATTTTTTTACTCCCACACTTTCGTCTTTTAAAAGACCGATATTTTCAAAATCAATCTTAGGTAAATCAGGATTTTCCTTATAGACGCTACTGTCTTCCTTTATTGTGAAATCTCCTCCGCTATAATTAACAAATCCCGGATCAGACTTTGTAATAATATTACCTGCCGCCTCTACCAATCGGTCATTTGCGAAAAATCCTTGTGAAGCAGGATTGCCGTTTAGTGTACTTAGCGGGAATTTAATATTTACAATTAAATTATTATTAAACTTATTTGCATTTTCATATGCCGCAAAATGATGTTTAAAGAAGTCAGCCACTTCCGGATTGCTTTCCGAATATTTCGGACTGTATATCTGCCACTGTGCATATATTCCTTTTACGCTGTCTGACTGCACATCCCATTTAGCGTCCGGATTATATGTATGAGAACCTTCATATGTACCTGACGTATCTATAAATATATTACCGTTTACAACGTTATCAATTCCTTGTGCACATACACCTCTGATTCCGTTTGCATTTTGATAACCTATATTATAGAATACATTTTCGAGTACCTGTAATCCGTTACCGTTGTTATCGGTACGAATACCTGCAACGTTCATTTGCTTTTCCGTAAATGTCTGCTGTCCCAAATCGTGTATAAAGTTTCTTCTGATAACAACATTTCTTTCCCAAGGATACTGATATACATTCATATAAATAGCATCCATATCGTGGAACTCTTTAACTGCGTCATATATGTTATTATACTCAATCGTATGATTAGGTCCGTATATAATAACTGCCGAATGCGGCATATCGTGAACCTCATTATGACTTACTGTTGTTCCTACGGAACGATAACCGACAAGTATACCTGCCTGATAAGAACGTTCTATTTGAGCGGCTTTGTAAATATGGTTATTTTCTACAACATTTCCGCTTGAGATGATATTGTCATAATCACCGCCGCTTATGCTGATACCCGTACTGCCAATATCGTGGATTAAACTGTTCTTTACAGTACATTCCGTACCGCTCAGATATACACCGTTTGTTCCCGTATCTGCTATTTCACAATTTTCAACCATAATATTTTTTGCGTCTTTTATACGGATAACTCCGGCTCTTGACGATTCCATTTTCAGATTCTTAAATGTTACATTGCTTACATTTGTACCCGAAATAAGATTTTCACTTAATTGCGATAACCAAATATCCGAATTTTCGTTAAATCCGTCTTTCGGATATAAGTACAACATTTTTGTATTTCTGTCGATATAATATTCACCAGGTTGGTCAAGTTCTTCAAATATATTTTCGTATCTTATAAAATGCTTTGAATAATAGCTTGTAACCGAACCTTCTTTTAATGTGATTTGTCCCGGCTCTATTTTTTCTATCGGGAAGTAACCGTAGAAATAGTTTGGTCCTAAGACACCTGAAGTATATATTTCATTGATATTTGTTTTCCACTTAGTAGGACGGTCATAATCAATTTTATAAACCGCACCTTCCAAAACTCCTTTTTTACTTCTTGCACCACTTCTTACTATATCGGTTGTACCTACCCAATCACTGTTAGGCCATCTTGCAAGCTGCATTCTGTCACTGTCAATGTATAATTCAGCTTGCGGTATCACATCGGCTGAAATTCCGTAACCACGTCTTGAAAGTTGACCTAAATCTTCAATACCCATTTTTCCGAGGTCTAATTCCAATACTTTATCTGATACCGTTTTATCAAGAAGTTTTGACGCCATATCCGATGAAATCTTCTTAAATTCATTATACGGCAACTTTGTTCCGCCTGTAATTCTTGCAACTTCTCCCGGATACGAAGAATATGTAACAGGATTATTTTCTGTTCCCGAATCATTAGAACCAAGTTCTAACGATTTATCAAGTACATAATCCCCTCCGCGAAGGTAAACTGTTATTCCGCCGTCAGGATAATTTCCGGAAGATATAATTTCACGGACTTTATCTCTCGCTTTTTCAAGTGTTTTTAACGGTGAGTCAATCGTACCGTCATTTTCATCATTTCCAGTATTTGCAACATAAATTATATTTTTCAAAATAGGATTATCAATAATTCCGCCGTTATTATCGGTAAAGTTACCGACTTTAATCATTCGGCTTATTATAACACACGCCTCTGCTCTTGTGGTATAACGTTCACTTCTGAAACTGTTATCTTCATAACCGTAAAGCAAATGCTTTGAATATGCCGCAAGTACATATTCTTTGTCTTTGTTATAAATATCGTAATAATCCGAAATGCGTGAAATCAACTCGTTTCGTTCATTTCCGCTAACTTCATCAGCACCTATAGCCCTAACGCATATCTTGGCAATCTCGCACCTTTTTATAGGACGATTATATTTGTCAAATTCATCTTTATAGATTAACTGTTTTTGCAATGCTTTTTCAATATAAGGTGCTGACCAGTTTTGAGGCTGAGGTGTAACCTCTATATCCATTGCGGCTATAACCATTTTTATAAATTCATCAACATTTACATTGCTGTCAGGTCGGAAAGCAAGATTATCGCCCTCTACAATCTTTTTATCTGTCAATTCATTTATAAATCTTAATGCCCAATGACCGCTTACATCTGTATAATCTGCAAATACAGATGTTGCCCCAAGCTGAATAAATATAATTGTTGCTAACATTATAGCAATCTTTTTCACAGCTAGTCCTCCCATATAAATTACTGTATTCCAAACGAACTCATTTCAAATTTCGGAAGCCCTTCAACAAGTGATGTTGCCGACGATGAAAGTTCCAAATTACCGTTATCATATGATACAAAACCTGGATCTGACGTTGAAACATAATTTCCCGACGCCGCTGTCAGCATTTGCGAACCTCTGAATCCTTCCTCATTTTGTGTACCGTTAAAATTACTTAGCGGTATTGATATGTTTATTATCATATTATTTTTAAATTCATTTGTTTTCGACATATTCGGATGTTCATAAAAATAATTATACAGTTCCGGAAATTGTTTACCGTAAACAGGCAAATATTTTTCCATTTGCTTTTTCAAATCAGCGACTTTTGCACCATTAATTGTATTTGCAACCTCAACACCGGAACTGTTTATTATCGTATCTGGATATAAAGTACCGTCATCGGCAGTTTCAATTTCTTTGTATTGAAGTGTGTTGAAATATGCCTCATTGCAATCCACGAACAAATTATTGAAAATTCTGTTTCGTGTGCCTTCGGCAGTTATTGCTCCGATGCCGTTGTTTCCGTTGCCGTTGCCGCCGTCGCCGATATTATAGAACAAATTCTCATATATATTAAGTCCGCATCCACGATTATCTGTACGAATTGCTCTTACATTAATCTGGTGTCTTCCATTCATTGAACTTTTGCCTATATCGTGAAAATAATTATTATGAATTTTATTACCTCGTTCCCAAGGATAACTTGAATTGTTGCAATACAGAGCGTCCATATCGCTGAATTCCGTAACAAGATGATCAAATTCATTACCGTAAATATCGTTATTTACACCGTAAAATATCATTCCGGCATGCGGGCCGTTATGTATATGATTGTTTGCTGCGGTTGCACCCACACATCTGTATCCGAAGTCTATACCTGTCTTGTAACTTCTTTCAAGTCTGGCAAAGTTATAAATATCGTTGTTTGACACAACAATGTTACTTGGTGAAAGCGTCTGATAATTTCCGCAACTTACAAATAAAATTCCGTCTTGTCCTACATCATGTATTTTACAATCACTGATTGTTATATCGGTTGAAGCGTCAAAACGTATTCCGTTTTCGCCGAAACTGTTAATTTCACAATTAATGAATTTTATATTGCTGTTATTCTTACCCGTTATCGCCGAACCGCGTCCGCCTTTGAATATAAGATTTTCAAAAACTATATTCTTGCTGTTCTCTATTCTGAACATAGAGTTAGGAGCTTTTCTGCTTACATCCAATGTCGGTGTTGACATTGTGATTGTAAGTACGGAATCTTTTGGTGCATCCTCAGGTGGATAAAAATATAACATTCCGCTTTGTCTGTCAATGTAATATTCACCCGGTTCATCAAGTTCTTCCGGTACATTTTCAAATCTGTAATACGGCTCTGTATAGTATTTTTCCAAAGCACCTCTGCTTAAATAAACACGTTTTTCCTTCGAATCAAATCTGCTTACAGGGTAATAATCAAATTCATAATTAGGTCCTATTGTTCCCGATAACCAAGCTTGCTCAGGTTTGCTCCATTGTGACGGACGGTCGTAATTCACTTTAAAGCTACATCCATTTGCAATTCCCGACTTTGTTCTTTTTCCGTATTCGTTAGAATCTATCGGTTTTATCAGCCCTGTATATTCACCGTTCGGCCACCCTGCAAGCTTTTGAACTTCACCGTTAAGGCTTAATTCTGCCTGAGCCTCTTTTTCATCGGAAATAAGGTGTCCTCTTAACGAAATTTCTCCAAAATCCTCAATTTGTGCATCTTTTAGATTATATTGCAAGACACTTCCTGCATTTGGTTTATCAATAATTGCATTTGTAAAATCCGAATCGGCAATGTTCATAGCCGAAAGAGGAATATCAACACCTGCATTTATTGTAACCTTTTCATCTTGATACGCACTTATTTTAAGTAAAGAATCATCTTTTTGAGAATTTATAATCTTTATCGTGTTTGTTACACTGTAAGTACCTTCACGCAACAATATTTCAATTAATTTATCGGAATCTTCTCTCATCTCATTTGCAACGTCTATTGCTTTTTCCAATGTTCTGAGAGGTTCTTCCTCACTTCCGTCCCCACTGTCGTCACCGACAGTGGAAACGAAAATCTTTTGACCGTCCATTAATTGAAAGGGATTGATGCTGCTGCTCGAGGTACCATATTATTTAAGTTATCCCAAAGCATAACCTTTCCTGTGGCTGCACCTGCTGTTGTAAACTTATTAGGATATACTGATTGGTTTGCTTTTGTAATTTCGGCATCTTGTTTTACCGCAACGCTTATAAGCTTACCGTCACTGTCATATGCCGCAAAGATTACTGCATATTTACCGCTTGGCGCATTTACTACCGCTTTACCGTTTTCATATCTTATACTGTAACCTGACGGATCAGGTGTCGGTTCTTCGGTTGGTGCCGTAGTCGGTGTTGCTGTCGGTTTTGTCGGATCATCAGTCGGAGCCACTGTTGGCTTAATCGGATTTTCCGTTGGTGCCGCTGTTGGCTTAACCGGATTTTCCGTTGGTGCCGTTGTTGGCTTAACCGGATTTTCCGTTGGTGCTGTTGTTGGTAAAACAGTTGGCTTAATTGGGTTGTCTGTCGGTGTCGAATTAACTGCCTTACCATTATACCACTTTGTATTACCAAGAGCAACAAAGGTATCTTCATCTGTAAATTCGATATTTCTTAATGGCTCTGATATTTTATCTTCTGCCGCAATCGAAATTTCTTCCCACTTTGTTTCAGCCGTTACGGCCACGTTATCTGTTTTATATAACTTACCGCTTTCGGTTCCTACTACTATATATTTGTCACTTGCCCCTACACCGACAATTTTTTCGCCGTCAGCAACAGTGATTTTTGCAATATTTTTTGAATCGGTTACTGCATACAATTTTTCCGAACCGTCTACCATAAAATATTGGTCTGCCTTTTCTGCATATAGTGCGTCATAAGGAGCATTTTCTGTCATTGTACCTGCATTGTTATTCTTTAAAGTCCAAGTATATTTTGGTGATGTCGCTTGGAAACTCAAATCATATGCTTTATACCTGTCACATATGAACATTGCAACATTACCTTCACTGTCTGCCGGTTTTGCAACCGCTACTTGTGCATAATATCCTGACGATTTAGGAATTACATATTTGTTATTTGCAAATTGTTTAGTCTGTAAATCAGCCGTTGCGTTAGCTGAATCTTGTCCACCGAATGCAAGTTGATTACCCGATGTTGTCAGCATTGTATTTGTGGTCCAATGCAATGCCGTATTTTCTGTCCAAGTCACGCCGTCTGTTGATGTGTATGTACTTGCCGCACCGTGAGCTACAAAAATATTATTTGCTTTCCAATATACTAACTGTTGTTGTGAATTTTTGTTACTTGAGATTGTTGCTTTTTCTGCTAACGGTTGATTTTCACTTGCCTTCCATGTTTTACCGCCGTCTTTTGAATAACAAAGCTGAGCAACTGTTCTGCCCTCATCCTTTGCCATTGCGACAAGATTATTTCCGTTAGACGCAATATCTACAAAACTGTAACCTTCCGGTAAAAGTTCATCCTTAGGTTCTTCCGTCGGTTCAATCGTAGGTGTTGCTGTCGGCACTGTTGTCGGTGTTACTTCCGGTTTACCCGTTGGATTTACTGTCGGTGTTACTTCCGGTTTATCCGTTGGATTTACTGTCGGTGTTACCTCCGGTTTGTCTGTCGGATTTACTGTCGGTGTTACTTTTGGTTCATCCGTTGGCTTTGCTGTTGGTGTTGCTGTCGGTTCAATCGTCGGTATTGCCGTTGGTTCTTCTGTCGGTGCCTCCGTAGGTTCAACTATGCTTTTTACAACTTCACCTGTATATGCTTTTGTTGTACCTAAAGCAACAAAGTTATTTATATCTATAAATTTAATGTTTTTCAATGGTTCTGCTGTTCCGTCGTCATATGATGTCGGTATTTCGTCCCATGCTGTCTCTGTTGTCAATACAGTGTTGTTTGTTTTATACAACTTGCCGTTTTCGGTTCCTACCAATATATAATCTTCATTTGTACCGACTCCGACTACTTTTTCACCGTTGGCTACAGTAATTTTTGCGATATTCTTTGAATCTGTTATTGCATATAATTTTTCTGAACCGTCTACGATAAGATATTGACCTGCCTCTTGTGAATATGTTGCATCATAAGGAGCATTTGTTGTTATCGAGCCTTGGTTATTGTTCTGCATTGTCCAAGTGTATTTTGGAGATGTAGTTTGAAAACTTAAATCATATGATTTATATTGATTACATACAAACATTGATATATTTCCATCTTCAGCAGCCGGTTTTGCGACTGCTACCATTGCATAAAACCCTGATGATTTAGGAATTGTATATTTGTTATTTGCAAATTGCTTTGCTGTTAAATCAGCCGTTGCATTTGCGGAATCTTGTCCGCCGAATACAAGTTGATCTCCCGATACATCAATCATTGTATTTGTAGTCCAATGCAAATTCTTATTTTCAACCCACACAATACCGTCTTCCGAAGTATATGTGCTTGCCGCACCGTGAGCCACAAAAATATTATTTGCTTTCCAATATACTAATTGTTGTTGTGAATTTTTATTACTCGAAATCGTTGCCGCTGAATTCAGCGGTTGATTTTGACAAGGCTGCCATGTAACTCCGTTATCTGTTGAATAGAAAAGCCTGCCTAATGCTCTTGCTGTATTTTTCGTTAATGCTACAAGCGTTGTGCCGTTTGAAGCAATGTCAATAAATTCATATCCGTTCAAATTTGTAACTGTTGCTTCCGTCAAATTACTTTCGGCTTTCACATTTTCTGCCGCAATATTCATTACGTGCATACTGCTGAAAGCCAATGCCACTGACATTATAAGTGAAACTACTTTTTTCTTCATATTAATACTCCCTTCTGATGTAACTTTATACCACCCGTTTAATTAAGTTCCTATTAGCCTTTTACCGCTCCGACTGTAAGACCTTTTGCAAAGTATTTCTGGAAGAACGGGAAAATGATAAGCATAGGACCTGCCGCAACCATACACATTGCAAAACGAATTGTTACTGACGGCAGATTTGATAAATCAAGATCCACTCCCGCTACAGGAGAACTTTCCGCCATATTCTTTACAAATTCAGCCTCACGCAATATTTTCTGCAATAAATATTGAAGTGAATACAAATTGCTTGATTTAATATAGATAAGTGCCGTGTTCCAGTCATTCCATCTTGAAAGAAGAGTCAACAATGATATTGTCGCTATTACCGGCTTTGAAAGCGGCATAACAATCTTAAAGAATGTCTGTAATTCACTCGCACCGTCAATCTTAGCCGATTCCATAAGTGCCTGCGGCAGTCCTTGGAAAAAGCTCCTTATAACTATAACATGAAACGCGTTTACAAGACAAGGTAATATATACACCCAAATTGTATCACCAAGATGTAGGTATCTTGTTATCCAAATATATGTCGGAATAAGTCCGCCCGAAAACAACATTGTAAAGAATATAAAGAATGTTGCTATCTTTTTATATTTGTAATTCGGTCTTGAAAGCGGATATGCAAGCATTGCCATTACCACTACTCCCAAAACTGTTGCAACTATCGAATAAATAATTGTCACCTTATATGAATCCAAAAGTTGCTGTGGATTTCTGAATACATATTTATATGCCTCTGTCGAAAATACTGACGGGATTAATTTATATCCCTCCGAGAGCAATGTCTGTTCATCCGAAAACGATGCTGAAATAATTAATACAAACGGAAGTATGAATACCAATGATCCCAGACAAAACATTATGTTGATAATTATGTTCGGAATTCTTTTGCTTTTTTTCATTTTCTTCACCCTCCTTTAGAATAACGAATTTTCCGGCGAAATCTTTTTAACAACTAAGTTCGTTGCTATTACCATAATCAAACCAACTACCGATTGGAACAAACCAACCGCTGTTGTAATACCTATATCACTGCCGGTTCTCAATCCTCGATAAACGTATGTATCAATTATATCGGTTGTCGGATAAAGAAGTCCGACATCTCTCGGTATTGTATAGAACAAACCGAAGTCACCTTTTATTATGTGTCCTACGTCCAATATTGTAAGTGTTACCATAAGCGGTACAAGTGACGGAATTGTGATGTATAGAATTTGTTTAAATCTTCCCGCACCGTCAATCTGTGCTGCCTCAAAAAGTTGTTCGTCAATTCCCATAAGTGCCGCATAGTACATAATTGTTTTTAATCCGACTGTTTTCCAAACATTGATTATCGGCAAAATGAATACCCAGTATTTCGGTTCCGAATACCATTGAAGTCCTTCACCGCCGAAGAAGCGGATTATCTTGTTTAAGATACCCATGCTCGGTTCAAGCAAAATGTATGTTATGTACCCAACGATTACCCAGGAGAGAAAGTGCGGCAGTATCATGCTTGTTTGATAAAATTTTAATGCTTTTCTGCTTCGTACTTCATAAAGAAGAATGGCAATCGTTACTGCCGCAATTAAACCAATAACTATGAACAGTATACCGTATCCTACCGTATTTCTTCCTATTCTCCAAGCATCCTGTGATGCAAAGAAGAATTTGAAGTTTTGAAATCCAACCCATTTACTTTTAAAAATTCCTAAGTTATTTCTGTAATCTTTAAATGCAATTATTATACCCAACATCGGTACGTATGCAAATACCAGTAACAGAACTATTCCCGGTATCATTAATGCGGAGAGTTCTGCATTATCACGGAAGTCTTTCCAGCGATTCTTTTTTCTTACTGTATTTGCGTTTTCTTTCGGTTTCGACTTTACCTTAATCATTTCATCACCCTCTGTTTCTTTTTTATTTAATTATATTTTATCTGACTCCTGTTCATATTTCAAGTGCAAAAAGTTTACTTTGTGTTAATATTTTGACCTCTTAATTGTGCAATGTGAATATTATTAAATTTTATTTATATCTTTAATTAGCTATTTATACATACATTTTTATATTTTGTGCTTGAATAATTCAATTCTATATGTTACAATCATCTACGAAGAAATATGAAAGACAGAAAAGAGGATTTTTATGTTCAGTGTAATAGTTGTTGACGATGAAATGATGATTCGCACAAGTATATCCGCATTCATCAATAACTGTGACGTTGGTTTTGAGGTTGTCGGAACTTTCCGTGACGGCAGTGACGCGATTAAATATCTTGAAGAAAACAATGTTGATTTAGTTATATCTGATATAAGAATGGTACAGTTTTCGGGTATTGACCTTGCTCAATATATTTACGAAAACAAGCCTTGGACGCAAGTTATTTTACTTAGCGGATATGCCGATTTTGAATACGCCAAAGCGGCTATTAAATACAACGTCAAAGAATACATAACAAAGCCGACTGATTTTGAAAATCTTAAAAATTCACTTATCAATATGAAGAATTTATTGACAGAGCAAAAAAACAACAATATTAATTCTTTCTTTGATAACATTATGCACCTGTATGCAGAGATTGTTTCGATAAATTTGGCTGATGCCAAAGAAACGCTTTGCACTTTATTAGACGAAAATACGCACAAGAACGAAAGACTCGGTCAATATGCTTTCAATATATTTGAAATAATCATTGATAAGCTCTACGCTAATCTTAATATCAGAATATCAACCGAAAACGATGATTTTAATGACTTTCCCGATATTACAGATAATCAAAAGGTATATGATTTTTCAATAAAAATGCTTGAAAATATTATAAAACAACTTTCTGCAAAAAACAAAAAGACAGATAATATAGTTGTTGACAAACTTATTCAATTTATCAATGATAATTTTTCAAAGAATATCTCATTGCAAGATGCAGCCGAAAGCGTATTTTTTAATCCTGCATATTGCAGCAGATTTTTTAAAGAACAAACAGGTGAAAATTTCAGTAACTACCTGCTTAAAGTCCGTATGGAACACGCAGTTAAATTACTGAAAGAGAACAAGAAAATCAACGACATAAGCAAAGAATGCGGATACCAAAGTCCGGGATATTTCACACGAGTGTTTAAAGATTACTATAATTGTACGCCAAGCGAATATTTACATAACTCATAATTAAATCGAAAGGAATATATTTGTTATGAACAAGATAAAAAACATATGGTTTAATATCAGACATTTTAAATTTAACAGTATATTTCTGCGTACATTTCTGTTTATAACAGCATTAACTGTTATACCGTTTATAGTGCTTAGCATTATGTTTTATTCAAATACTTTGAAAAACATTCGCGAAGAGATTACTTTGGAAAACTCTTATATATTTGATAATTCGGTGAATATTATCGACCGAACATTAATGGAAGTCGATACTTTAAGCAGTTCTCTTGCAAGTAATGAAAGTACACAGTTGTATACAATAAACAATGTCAGCACCGATTCATTTAAAACAATCTCACGACTTGCTAAGACCTTGCCTATTATCTATCGATACATCGATTCGATTTACATATATTCAGAGCCGACTGATACTGTAATTATGGACAATAACAGTATTCCGTTGTCCGATTTGAGCGATACCGATTGGATCAGTGCTTATCATGCGGTTACATCACCTAAAGGCACGATAATTCCAAGAAGTAAAAATAACGTATATCCGCAACTTATCACGATTATTAAGCCGATATATGTTGCCGACGAAAAAAAAGGCGCAATTATTATGAACATAAACGCACAAAGCATTTATAATTCAATGCTTTATCAGCAATATAAAGACGGCAGATTGTTTTTTCTTGTAAATGCCGATAATAAAATTATCATTTCAAGTGAATTATCATACTTTAATACTTACCCTGACAATATTGGTCTGAATACGCTTACGATAGAATCTAATCCGAAAAACAGTGTATACGAAATTAATGACAAAAATTATGTTGTGCTATCCGGTGACAGTGCAATATCGGATTATAAGTATATAAGTGCATATCCTCTTGAACTTTACGAACATAAGTTATCAACTATGAAATTGCAAATCATCGGTATTTTACTTTTGCTTATGATTATTATTTTCATACTTGCTTATGTTGCGTCTGTCAGAAGTTACAGTCCGCTTAATGAAATTATTTCATTCCTTGATAATTCACAGCCTCCTGCCGACAGTATTGAGGAAGAAGATAAAAACGAACTTATGTATATAATAAACAGCATACAGACGCATATCAACGACAAGACAAAAATGGCTGAAATTTTAGAAGAGCGTATGAAACTTCTTAGAAAATCACAATACGATATGCTCCAAACACAGATTAATCCGCATTTTCTTTACAATACGCTTGAAACAATTAATTGGATGGCTTATAATATGTCCAATTCAGAAAATCCGGTATCTAAATCACTGATTAATCTTGCAAGTTTTTTCAGAAATACACTCACTTCCGGTTATTTTGTTTCTATCGAAAACGAAATAAAATACACCAACGAATACGTTAATATTCTTGCACTGCGTTACGGTGATTTGTTTGATATAGAATGGGATATTGACGAATCGATTTTATCATATACGATTATAAAAATCTGTTTGCAACCTATTATTGAAAATGCCGTTTATCACGGAATAAAGCAGAAAAATGATAAAGGCTTAATAAAAATCAAAGGCTTGTGCAACGACAACAATATTATCCTCATCGTCAGTGATGACGGTATCGGAATTGAAAAAGACGCTCTTGATGAATTAAATAAAACTCTTTCCGAGACATCTTTTACAAATGAAAAATCGCATATAGGCCTTTCAAATGTAAATCAAAGAATTAAAATTATATTCGGTGACAGCTACGGAATACACGTTGAATCAACAGTCGGTGTCGGTACTGATGTGTACGTAACTATTCCTAAAAAAGAACAATAAAATCACAGGCAAGCCTATTTTACGGCTTGCCTGCTTTGTTGTATCATTATTTTGATTTATTTAATATTGCGGCTTTAACTGTATTTTTCATAAGCATAGCGATAGTCATAGGACCTACACCGCCCGGAACAGGAGTTATTGCACCCGCAACCTTTTTGGCACTTTCAAATTCAACATCACCGCATAGTTTTTTATTTTCAAGTCTGTTTATACCAACATCAATTACAACAGCACCTTCCTTTATCATATCACCTTTAATAAAGTTAGGTATACCGACTGCCGCTACAAGAATATCTGCATTTTTTGTTTTTTCAGCAAGATTCTTTGTCTTTGAATGGCATATTGTAACTGTACCGTTTTGATGTAAAAGCAGCATTGCTTGCGGTTTGCCGACAATATTACTTCTGCCGACTATAACACATTCTTTACCGCTTACATCTATACCGCTTTCTTTTATAAGCTCCATTACACCGGCAGGTGTACAAGGTACAAAATCATAATTGCCTACCATAATTTTACCTACGTTTACAGGATGAAATGCGTCAACGTCTTTATTTGGTGCTATTGCGTTAATAATCGTCTTTTCATCAATATGTTTAGGAACAGGTAATTGTACCAAAATACCCGAAATACTGCTCTTATTATTAAGTTCATCTATAAGCTTTAATAGTTCTTCTTGGGTTGTTTCCGCAGGAAGTGCGTACTTCTCCGAATATATTCCGCATTCTTCACAAGCACGTTCTTTATTTCTTACATATACCTGACTTGCAGGGTCTTCACCTACGATGATTACGGCTAACCCCGGATTTATTCCCTCTTTTTTCAGATTTTCTACTTCTGTCTTGAGTTCTGCCTTTATTCTTGCCGAAACTTCCTTTCCCATTAATAGCTTTGCCATTGTCATTCCTCCTATTTTTCTTTTGATTATTAGATAGTATATCGCCCTTTGGCGGTCTGATAAGACATCTGTTCTGATAGCCTATTAAGTCTGTTCTTCCTATCTTAGTAAGTGCTTCGTAAACAAGTTTGTAATTTTCGGGATTTCTGTATTGCAACAATGCACGTTGTACCGATTTTTCATGCGGAGTTTTCGGCACATAAACTTTTTTCATTGTAAACGGGTCTATTCCTGTATAAAACATACAAGTTGAAATTGTTCCCGGTGTAGGATAAAAGTCTTGTACTTGTTGCGGATTTATATTGTGTTCATGCAAATATTCCGCCAAACGTACCGCGTCACGAATTGTACTTCCGGGGTGACTTGACATAAGATACGGCACAAGATACTGTTTTTTGCCTATTTTCTCATTTATCTGATAAAACTTATCCGAGAACTTATTAAACACGCTGTTTTCGGGCTTACCCATATATTTCAAAACATTGTCACTGATATGTTCCGGTGCAACTTTAAGCTGACCGCTTACATGATATTTACACAATTCATAGAAAAACGTATCGTCCTTGTCGTTTATAAGATAGTCAAAACGTATTCCCGAACGAATAAACACCTTTTTAACGCCCTTTATAGCACGAAGTTTTCTAAGCAAATTAAGGTACTTCTTATGTGAAATATCCATATTCTTGCAAGGCTCCGGAAATAAGCACTGCTTATTTTTACAAGCACCGAGTGTCAGTTGTTTTTTACAGGCAGGTCCTCTGAAATTAGCGGTCGGACCTCCGACATCGTGTATATAGCCCTTAAAATCAGGCATTTTTGTCATTTCTTCCGCTTCTTTTATAAGAGATTCATCACTTCTTGAAGTGACAATTCTGCCTTGATGAAAAGGCAAAGCGCAGAAGTTACAACTTCCGAAACAACCTCTGTTTGCGGCAAGCGAAAATTTAACTTCCTGTATTGCAGGAATACCGCCGTCTTTTTCATACATCGGATGATAATTTTTCATATACGGAAGTGCATACACTTCGTCAAGTTCATCCGTTTCAAGCGGCGGCATAGGCGGATTTTGTATAAGATATTTGTCACCGTGCTTTTGCACGAGTGTTTTTCCTATATACGGATTCTGCTCATAATACTGCAGTCTGCACGATACAGCATATTTACTTTTACTTTCTATACATTCTTCATAACTCGGAATAAGAACGGAATTTTGTTCATCATATTCAGATGATATATAGCACGTTCCCGGTATATCCGTAATTTCGTTTACAGGCACACCGTCCCTAAGTTTATCGGCTATTCGTACAATTTGTTTCTCACCCATACCGTACATCAAAATACTTGCACGAGAGTCAAACAAAATCGAACGTCTAATCTTATCATCCCAATAATCATAATGAGCAAATCTTCTAAGACTTGCTTCAACTCCGCCGATAAGTATCGGCATATCAGAGCCGAAAGCCTCTTTAATTCTGTTACAATACACAAGTGTTGCTCTGTCGGGACGCATACCGCCCTTTCCGCCGGGTGCATACATATCGTCATGTCTGCGTTTTTTCGCGGCAGTATAGTGATTTACCATACTGTCAATATTTCCTGCCGATACAAGCACTCCGAGTTTAGGTCGTCCCATTCGTACAAAATCGTCTATTTTATGCCAATCAGGCAAGGCAACTATACCTACCTTATATCCGTGGCTTTCAAGCACGCGTGATATTATGGCATGTCCAAAACTCGGATGGTCTACATACGCATCTCCGACAATATATAAAAAGTCAAGTTGTTTCCAACCTCTTTTATCCATATCTTCCTTTGAAACTGGAAGAAAATCAACCTTCTTCATATTCTTCATTCTCCGGTCGTGATAAATCGGCATGGCTCACAAGCACATCTCTTGGTTTTGAGCCGTTTGCACCTGATATTATCCCTCTTGCCTCCATTTGATCTATGATACGTCCGGCTCTTGAATAACCCACGCCCAAACGGCGCTGTACCATAGATGTTGATATTTTGCCTAAACTCATAGCAAGTTCAATAGCCTCCGGAAGAAGTGCGTCACCGTCATCTTCAACATCAGGTGTAACACCGTTTTCGCCTGTTGCGTGACGTTCTATTTCTTCTTCCAAATCCTCACTGTAATGAGTTTCGCCTACATTTTCTTTTATAAATTCAAGTACCGATTCAATTTCAGGGTCTGAAACAAATGCACCCTGAACTCTTGTTGCGGCTCTTGCACCTGCGGGATGATACAACATATCACCCATACCAAGCAATTTTTCCGCACCGCCCTTATCAAGTATTGTACGGCTGTCTACTTGGCTCGATACCGCAAAAGCAATTCTTGACGGTATATTTGCTTTGATAAGACCTGTAATGACATCAACAGACGGTCTTTGTGTTGCGATAATCAAATGTATTCCTGCGGCACGGGCAAGTTGTGCCAAACGACAAACATAATCCTCAACTTCCTTTGCCGCAACCATCATCAAATCAGCCAACTCGTCTATTATAACAACAAGCTGCGGTATTTTCTCACCGCCTGTGCTTTCCATAAGTTTGTTGTAAGACTCAAGTTTTCTCACACCTGTATTTTTAAACAAATCATAGCGGCGCATCATTTCGCTTACCGCCCAATTAAGTGCACCTGCCGCCTTTTTAGGCTCTGTAACAACAGGCACAAGCAAATGCGGTATACCATTATAAACGCCAAGTTCAACAACTTTAGGGTCAATCATAATAAGCTTAACTTCCTCAGGTGACGACTTGTACAAAATACTCATAATAATACTGTTTACGCAAACACTTTTACCCGAACCTGTCTGACCAGCAATAAGAACATGCGGCATTTTTGCAATATCGCCTATAACTACATTGCCGCCTATATCCTTACCCAAACCGACTGTCAATTTTGACTTTGCATTTTTGAATGCGTCCGATTCAAGCATTTCGCGTATTGAAACAGGAGTAACCTTGTTGTTAGGTATTTCAACACCGACAGCCGCCTTACCCGGAACAGGTGCAACAAGAACAGTTGACACAGCAAGGTTAAGTGCTATATCGTCTGCAAGTCCTACTATTTTAGAAAGTTTAACACCGGTGTCCGGTTGAATTTCATATCTTGTTACAGTCGGACCTTGTGTTACTTGCAACAGTTTTGCTTTCACACCGAAATTGTCAAGAACGGAAATAAGTTTTTCCGCCGTTCTTCTCATTTCTTCACGTTTATCACCCGAAGTTGCCTTAGGTTTGCTCAATAAATCCAAAGGCGGTATTACATATTTCGGAATAGGTCTTTCTATTGCCTTGTTAAATTCCTCGTTGTATCCCTCTTTTTCACTTTCGGACATATTCTTAGCCTTTTCGGGTTGTTCTTCCTTTTTCTCCCCGACTTCTTCTGTCGGTTCTTCAACTATATCATCCATTTTACCGAATGCCTCATCTATACCGTTTGAAAAAGGTTCTTCTGCCGGTTCTTCTTTTATAGGCTTTTCTTTTGTTTTTGATGATTTTTTAGCAGTCGGTTTAGTTACTGATTTTTTTGTGTTATTCTTTGTGTCATTTGCAAATGAATTTGCCGCGTCAAGAGCACTTGTTTCTTCTTCGTAATATTCATCTTCATACACATCATCTGTATACTCATCTTCATATTCTTCTGCAAGCATTCTTTCTTCCATTCGTCTGTCATATTCTTCTTTTAATTCCGAATACTTATTTTTCGCACCAAACATAACATTTCTTGCCCATTTGAAAAATTCCGCAAAAAACGATACATTAGTTATAAAGCTTGCCAATACAATAAGTGTAATTGATAAAATTATGTAAGACGCAACTTTCTGCACCATTTGTTCCATAAATACAGAAACACACGCACCTAATAAACCTCCGCATATATACTGCTGACCTGCCGAAAAAGCATAGCTTATATCAGTATTAATCGACGAAAGATTTACAATCGCACTGACATTAATAAGTGCCAAAAATGACAGTATAACCTTACTCCAAAAACACTTTATGTCCTTAGTTTTAATAAGGTATGCCGATACACCCGCACAAATTACAGGCACAAAATAACCGCATATGCCGAACAATCCGCGGAACAGATTTTTCACCGCATTATTTATTACTCCGCCATTGCCTGTATCAATGTACATAAAAACAGCTAATAACAATGTAATGAGCATTGATGAGATAATGTATGTAGGCATATAGTTTTTTGTCTGATTATTCTTTTTTACAGTAGCTTTTGCCGTAGTTTTAGAACTTTTTTTTGAACTGCCCTTTTTAGCAGTTGACTTCTTTGTTGCCATAAAACCTTGCCTTTCTTATGTAAATAATAATTTTATTCATAAATATTCACTGTGTATTATATCACAAATCATTTAAAAATTCCACAATGTTATAATAATGTAATATTTAAAGTACTTGTTCCGTTGTCAGTTTATCTATTACCTGCGTTTCGGTTATAATGTCCTTTACTTTGCCGTCGTCACTTACAATATAAACCATATTATAGTCTTTCGGAATAAATTTATCCACTATGTCACAATAATTACACTCATTTTCAACCACAATATGTCTTACCGATTTTTTCTTTTTATTGTTGAACATCAATGTTTTAGTTAAATCCACATTATATTTTTCACTTTGAGTAAATATATTGCCTATCATCAAAGCAGAAAACAGCAATACCGAAAAATTGAATTTTGTAATGTACATCACATATATACCAAGTCCCATAATCATAGCAGAAAACACTGCGGATATTACAGTCATAATCTTATTTGCACTGTTATATCCAAGTCTGTATGCTATAATCTTTTTGAGCAAAATACCGCCGTCCAAAGGTACTGACGGAATCATATTCATACAAAACAGCATAGTATTGCTTATATAAAAAAACTTTACACTTTCATTCGGATAACAGCTGTACACAATCATTGCGATAAGTGCAAATAAAATATTACAAAACGGTCCGCTGAAATATAATATCATTTCATCTGCAAGTGAATATACAAGTTTATTTTTTAATTTCAAATTGACACCGAACGGATAAAAGTCAATATGCGATATTTTAAGCCCTATACACACAGCCGCAAGGCAATGTGCCAATTCGTGCAAAATCATAACCGAATATGTGACGCAAAGCATATCCGCTTTATTAAATATAATGCAAAACACAAACAAGGCGATTGTCAGTACATTAACTCTTAAATATTTTGTTATTTTAATCAAGACAAGCACCCCCTCTGATTATTATATTCACATAGCATACAATACAGAACACAAAAATACCCTTTATGCTTTCACACAAAGGGTATTAAATCATTTTGCCGTATATTCAAATTGAATATCCACACGTTTATAATGATGTGTATTATCGACAGGAATTTCATAAAAGCCGTATTTTTCATATATATGCAATGCCGGTTTTAAAATACTGTTTGACAGGATTGTAAGTTTATTGGCACCGTTTTCCAAGGCATAATCCATACACGCTTTAAAAACAGCACTTCCCGCACCGTGTCCCTCATATATTTCGTCTGCGGCAAGTTTACATATTTCCCACTCATTATTTGTCATAGGCTGTGCCATACAAGTTGCGTAAACTACACCGTTTTCAATAGCAAAATAAATCATTGCACCGTTTTTGATAAGTTTATCTATATTTTCAAAAACTTCAAAATCATCACTTTCAAGTGCAAAGTATTTTGTTATCCAATTCTTGCTCAGACGGATAAAATCGTTTTTGTATTCGGGTTTATATTTTACAATTTCCATATTAATCATACTTTCTCTTGAATTTTGATTTATTATAGCATATAGATTATTTTTAGTAAAGCGAATATTTTTAGACAAATTCTGATTTTATGCTAAAAGTTTTTGGGAAATAAAAATTCTCTGCAAAACAAATTGCAGAGAATTTTTGGCTATTCTTCAGTAATTATCGGTTTCATATTATCCATTGATTCCCAATAGAACTCTTTGTGTGATGATGAATTTTCAGTTTGCTTTATATCTTCGATGCTGATTTTTTCGATTGAGCTGTCCTTTAGCGTTCCGTTATCGTTGTAATCGGCCGTAATCTTTACACATTTCAAATCATCATTTGTAATTCTCGCCTCAATAACACCGCCTGCACAATTTGTACTGCTCTTTGGTGCAAATTTAACAGTAACGCTGTCCTTTCCTTTTGTATATTCTTCCGGAATTTCATAGAATACATCATATGCGTTATTCATCTTTTCGTTGTTAAGCGTTTGTTCGGCAAGTTTATTATCATCAATATAGATATAGAAATCACGCGTATAATTTACATTATTTTTTTTAAACGGTCCGTCACTGCCCCAATATCTTACAAACAGATAATTTTTATTGCTCTTATCCACTTCCAAAGAATATTGGAAATATGCGTTGTCACTACCGTATGCGTCACGCCAGTAATATGTTTTTGTACCGCTTGTAAAACTGCCGTTATTTGAATTTTTACTTGCCAAACCGTGTCCGAGTTCGTCCTGCTGACCGTCCGGTTCAACTCTGTCAATCGTTGCACTGTTCAGACGTTTATCATATTCATTCACTCCGTTTCCTACGTTAAAATATACAGTATAGAAACTGTGGTGAATTTCATAGAACGGTTTTAGTTCAATATCCTTGCCTGTAGATGAATTTTCAGCCTTAATTTTAAACATCAACTTGTCCGTGTCAACCGTATCTATATACTTATCCAAATTGCTTGAATTACCTACAATATACGGTACATCAGTAGTTACACTGTCAATCTTAGTTTCATTTGAAATATATTCATTCACTCCGTTAACGTCGCTGACGCTTCCAAGGTCTGCCGCCAAAACCACAGGACCGTACTGATATGCCGCCTGTCCGTCAATTCTTGAATTGTATACTGTAACAGACATTGGAATTGTAATATCTATAATGTCGCCGTCTTTCCATTCGTTAGATATAGCAAGATATTCTCCGCCCTTTGATGTATACGTCTTATTGCCTGCTTTTACTGTCATATCACTTTCAAGCCATGACGGAGCTCGTAGGTTGATATTTGCACTTCCTGTTCCTGCGACTTTAATTTGAACCTTGTCGGAATAAGGATATGTTGTTTCAACAGTGAATGTAAGACCTTTTTCTTCCCATTCATATGTACCCGGCATATAAAGATTTACATATAAATCGTCACCGTCTTCATAATACGCACATCTTGTGTATCTTCCCGGGTTCTCCATACCTGTACCCGTACAACACCACCAAGATTTATCCTTTTGCTCATATACTCTGTGGTGTCCTTGCAAAAGCGATACAAAGTACATTTTTGCACCTGTTTCAGGCTCTTGCTGACCGAGAATATGGTTGTACAAAGCCTTTTCATACCAATCCATATATGTACTGTCATGTTTCCAAGCGAATAAATGCTCAGACAGACGCATCATATTATATGTATTACAACTTTCGCAAGTCTTAACTCCAAGTGTCTCTGCACCCTCTGCCTCGAAATGTTCGGCAATCGAGTTACCGCCTATTGCGTATGAACGATTGTTTACAACGTAATTCCAGAAATTTTCGCAAGCCTTTTTATAATCGGCATATTTCTCCGGATTTTGTTCGTATATTTCTGCCGCACCGATTATTTTCGGTATTTGAGTATTTGCGTGAAGTCCTGTCAAACTGTCCTTACCTTGTATAAGCGGATTTAAAATCGAATCGTGAGTAAATCTTCTTGCCGTATCCAAATATTTTTCATCACCTGTAATTTCATACATTCTCGCAAAAATTTCATTCATGCCGCCGTATTCAACGTCAAGCATCGACTGCATTTGTGCATCAGTAAGATTTGATGTACCGTCAACTGCCCAATCTGCAAATTTTTTCAATACTTCATAAGCAGTGTCATTTTCTGTATAGTCATACGCGTCAAGCAAGCCTTGATATATTTTGTGTATTCCGTACCATGGCACCCAATAGTTATCAGCCCACTTTGTATTACCGCTAAACAGTTTTGTAAAACAATCTTCGCTACATCCGCCTATATATGGTGAATTTGAAGTCTTTTGAAGTTCATCGAGTTTAGTTACCGCATAATTAAGTTTAGTCAAAACTTCTTCATTGCCTGTATCACGATATAATACCGCAGCTGCACTCATCCAATGTCCCAACGAATGTCCTGCAAGTGTGAATGTATCTTTTGAACTTCCCCAGTTGCTTGCACCTTTTCTTTCCCAACCGCCGTAACGCTGTGCATTGTTCGGAGCGGTCAATCCGTGCATTTCGTATGACGGTGCAAGAAGTCTGTCAACATCTATTGACAAAACATATTTAAGTCCTACTTGCTCACTCTTTTCAAATAAGCTGTCTTTCTCTAAATTAACTCTGTCTGTTCCGGCAAAGTTACCTGTATTATCTGCTTTTCTTTCCATTACGCTTGAAATTGCCTTTCCTGTTGATTTGTTATAAACGGCTGTTTTTACAGTCAAATTGCCCTTATAATCTCTAATATCTTTCTTCATTTTCACAGTATTGTCGGACGGCACAAAATCTTTTGTATCTTCCGACAGAAGTGTATCACCACTGTAAATTTGCATTTTTAAAACCAAAGTATCGGTTAGTTCAGATGTTACAACATACTCCGCTTCAACAAATGATGAACCAGAATTTTTAACAATATTCATATTACGGATTACAGAATAATTATCGTCCAAAGAATCCGTTTCAACAATTATATTCGCGATAACATCGTAGCTTTTTCCTGCTATTTTCGTAGTACCTGTTACTCTATACGTTCCCTTTTCGGTATAACTGCTCACTTCTCCCCAGTCAACTATCGTTTTGCTTGTCATTCCGTTTGTGTACGATACATCTACTTCTGACGGCAGCTTAATTTTGTCACCGACTTTTACTGTTAAATCTGTTGTTTCTATAGATTTAACTTCTGCCGCAGTAGCCTGCATTCGTGTTATAATTTCGTCTTGTGTTAATGCGTCATTGTATATTTCCATTTCATCAATACAACCAGTATAATTAGGATCTGAAGTATATTGAGATTTAGCAATATAATTTGCAGCCGAAGACGCAAGTGAACTCATAGACACCGTAATATTACCGCTTGCAACACTCTCACCGTTTATATACATTGTCGCCTTATTATCTTTCATTGTAACAGTTACGTATGACCAAACATTTTTATTAAGCGATACCGAAGATGTAATATTTTGCTCTTTTTGATTATTGTATTTCACCGCCAAACGCAGATAACCGTTACCGTTGTTTACGGTAAGAAATATATAATTCTTTTGGTCAGAGCCAAAGTCAAATACTCTTTCCCACGAAGTTAATCCGCTCGGTTTTATCCAGGCTGATACAGTAAAATTATCGCTTAACGGAAATTGACTTAAAGTCGCACTTCCGCCGTTAAATTCTACCGCATTATTTTTTTGACCGAGTATATTCGACACCGTACCCATATAGGTTAATCCTGTCATATCATCCACTGAATATGATGCTGTTAAATCAGCCGCATATGCACTTGCCTGCAATATAAATGCCGTAGCCGCTGCCGTTAAAATCACTTTCTTAAGCTTCATTTTCTCCCTCCAAAAATAAATTTTCAACAAATTAATCTTTATATATCCCGGGTTTCTTTAGTAATATTATATAGTATATTTTTTTAAAATTCAATTAACTATATTAACATCATTTGAATGTATATTAACATTTTCACATTGACTTTAATAACTGTTAATGCTATACTGAATATGCAGGAGGTACGCTATGAATCCGAGATTATATTTTGATGAAAAAACGTTAAAAAAATTAGGTGATGTATTTGTTGTAAACACATATTTCCCTATTAAAACAGTTCCCGACAGTGCCGACTATTTTTTGCTTGTATATATTGCTCATTCTAACGCCATACACAACATTGATAATACAAGCAGAAAATTGAAAGAAGGCGATGTCGTGCTAATATCGCCGAATGTAGTCAATTCATTCACCTGTACCCATAAAGATGAACTAACCATTGCATATTGTTGTGTCTTTTCCAAAAACGCATTACAATATAGCTTAAAACAGTATTCAGGCAATTTTCCGTTGCTTTCAGATTTTTTTGAGGGAAAACTCTCATATATACAAGTACACGACACACCGTCAAAAACAATACGAAATTTTATGATACAAATGATAGATAATTTTAACTATTCACAACCCGGATATTTGTTTTCAATCCGCAGTACAATAACACTGATTTTAGTTAATATGTTCAGATTGTATTCAGTTGATAAAAATAAAGCCGACGGTTTTCATTCTAATGTGGTTATAAATAACGTTACCAACTACATAAATTCAAAAATATATTCAAAGCTTTCGCTTAACGAAGTAGCCGATAAATTCGGTATCACCCCGCAACACCTTTGCCGATTGTTTAAGAAACACTTTAATATGACTTTCACTCAGTTTTCAAACAGGCAACGTGTCGATAAAATCCGTGATGAACTCGAAAATATCGACAGACCGATATATCAAACCTATGAAGAATTTGATTTCACCCCTCAATATTTAAACAGTATGTTCAAAAAATATACCGGCTACTCTATCAGTGAATATAAAGCCAAATTTAACTATAAAGCCGGTAATCCGCTTTATACGATATAATATAAAAGGACGACTGCATTTAAGCAATCGTCCTTTTAATCTATTAATTTTTAGCTGCATTATAAAGCATAACCGCGACATCAATGCGTTTAACATCTGTGCCTAATCTGCTTGATGTTACATTATCAAACAAATTATACTTTTGAGCGGCGGACATAAAGCCGTCGGGATATTGAGTTTTACTGTTTGCATATCCGTATGCACTTGTCAATATTTTAACAGCCTGTTCCACGGTAATATGATTATCCGGTGCAAATTTATTATCACCGATACCATGTATTATATCTGCTTTTACGCACGCATTTACATATTTACTGCTCCAATGATATTTTGTATCTGCAAATGAGCTATTCTCACCAACATTATACCCCATCATTCTGCATATAACCGCAGCAAATTCTGCTCTGGTTATGGTTGCGTCAGGTCTGAATGTATTATTTTCATAGCCTGTCATAATATCATTGCTTATAGTGTAATTTACTGCATTTTTCTGACCGTTATTAAGATAAGATGTATCAGAAAAATCCTCTGCTTTTTCTGCCGGTGCATAGCTTACAAGCTGATATTCACGAGTCATAGAAACCCCATTATTCCCGTTTGCAACCACTCTTAAATCATGTGTCCCCTTTATGTCGCTTAGTTGTACGGTATAAGCTATTTCGTTTGTTGATTTAACGTGTTCACCGTCAAGATAATATTCAACATTTACCCAATCCGAACCATATATGTGCGGATATGCGTACAGTGTTGTATCTCCGTTCATCGTTATTGTACTGCCCGCCTTTTTAAAGAATTGTCCGGCGCTGTTTGTATTATTATTTTGTATAAACCACGGTGACTCTGTTACATCATTATATGCGTTTTGAAGTTCGCTGTCTCCGTCGAGATTATAGTAATTCACCTCATAATTCATTTTAGCGTTAAAATACGCTATAAGCTTTACTTGAGGATATACCATAGGAATGAATGTATATATTTGTTTTAAATATTTTGCCGCCCATTCACTGTCGGTCTCATTTATATCACCGTTAGTTCTGTATGCACTTCCACATTCAGAAATCATTATAGGTTTTCGACCGCCGTATTTTTCAACAGCATCCTTTATCATCACAACAGGATCGGAACTGTATCCTGTTTTAAAGCAAACTTCATTATACCTGCTTTCTCCCTGCCATACTCTGCCTTGGAAATACTTACTTGCATAACAATTCACGCCTACCCAATCAACATATTCGTCACCGGGATAGAAGTCATCAGCCGTATAAGGCCAATCGTTTGTTTTCCATGAAGATGTGTGCGCCATACTCCAAACAGTAGCAACGTTAGACAATCCGCTCACACTGTTTGCAACAGCTTTGAATGCAGATACAAATTCATCGGGTGTACATTTATCACCCCAAACATTAAATTCAGCACCTATTCTCAAATAAATCGGTACGTTTTTGTAACTTGACAACATAGAGCGTAAATTCGATAAAAAAGAATCCGAACTGTTTATATTTCTTACCGTTGTGCCTTCCTGTGGAAAGTTTAGAGCAATTTCTACCGCTTTGTTTTGTGTTTCTGCTTTATCAAGCATCGCACGCGTCCAACCGAATGTACTTTCATCACCGTATTCCAAATACAGCAATGTCATTGATTCATTACTTTTTGCCTTATCTGCCACTTGTCCGTATAAAACACCGTTCGGCTCATTTTTCGCACCATACACCTTTTGCGATTGTTCCGTAGCTTGATATACGTCAAATGTATTTGTAAATTGCTTAACGCAATTTTCTGCAATAATTACGCCGTCAGTCCACCCTAATTGCTTACCGTATGGAATATACATTTCAAAATACTTCGCCGCATTTGTATAATCACCGTTCATAAAATACGCAAATGCAACATCATATGTTCTTGAGCCTAAAATATTTATTGTCTGCTCATTCTTTGGCTCTGATGATATTAAATTGATAATTTGTACTCCGTAATTTATCGTTTCATCATAATTTTTGCTGCTTGTTGCATTTGAATAACCAGCGTCCAAGCCCCAAAATGCGTGCGGCAATTCATATGCCATTACGCTTAAATTACTTGAGATTATCAAACTTATCATCGCAATTAATATTATGCTTATTCTTCTTTTCAATTAACATCACTCCCAAGATTATTTTATATTCAGTATATCATACTAACAATAAATTTACAATTACCCATTTACATATTAATGCAAAATAAAACAAAATATTCTTAATAAATACTAAAGTATATCTTTTTTAAAAACATTAATTAAAATTGCATTCTAAATTATTACTAATCGGAACTAGGTTGTTTAGACTTTCAAAAACATATACATCAGCCCTTGATATCGTTGTATATCCATTTATCGAATCAGAATGGGTTAATTTGCTATTACATGCAATGTCAATATCGCCATTATGAATCTTAATAATATTGCCATTTTTATCTCGATATACAATTATTACAATACCTTTTATATCTTCGGCTGATAAATTCGTAATATCCACTTCCAACATATATGACACATCCTTTTTTGTACTTTTCATAACTGTACTATTACAAACTATTGATTTAATAGGTTTTGAAGAATTTAATGTTGTAAATGATTTGATTTCCCCTTTATATTCTTTTCCATTTACTATTGCATAACATTGCCAATAGTATTTTGTGTTACTGTCTAAATATAATCCTGCTTCATCATTTAAATCATACCACATGTCAAATGGATTTTTATTATGATTAATAACATCATTTGCGACTTTTGACATACCATTTTCCGAAGTACCAAAATAAATCCCAACTTCACTTGGCTTTTGCCCACTATAAGACACCGTACCTCGAACTGTTGCATTAGATTCCGTAATGCTGTCCGCCACAGTTGTATTCACCGTCACCGGATTTACGTCGATATATTCACCATACCAATAATTTATATCAACATTGGTATTTATACCGTTTACATATCCTGAACTTGTATACTGCCACATCGTATAATTTCCCGAATATGTACAGCTTGAATTATATTGAGCTACCCACTTATACCATAATGAATTATTAAATGCGGAGTCAGTCAAATAATTAGTCCACCAATTTTTATTGGCATATATCCCCACTTTGTATCCTTCATTTTGAATTATGTTACAAAATACAGATGCTATATTCCCTCTTTCCGAATCAGACAATACAGCCTGTACCTTATCTTCCATATCCAAATAAATAGGAAAACTAAGGTTATATCCTTGTATAAGCCTTAACACATGCTGTGCCTCGCTTACAACCTTATCTGTAGTATCAGCATAAGAATAAATATATACTCCAAACGGTATTCCTAATCTTCAGCCTTAAATGGTATAAGCAAGTTTTTAGGTAACAATCTTATTTAAAAACAACTCGGAGTCGGATTCCTAAAGGAGTCCGACTCCGACTCTGAAATTAACCTTTTCGGCTTATTTTAAAATTTATCTGAATTTACATATTGCGTTATACTGCTTAAAAGCTGTTTACATTCGGGATAATCTCCGTCTAAATCAAAACCGCAGAACAATAGCTTTGCTTTGCCTATTTTTGTTTCAAACAGCGGTGATGACGCAGTATTATCAAAAAAATTCGGTACTGTTTCAATTATAGGTTTTACTTCACCAGCAAACTTCGATATATCTGTACCGACCGAGTTATCAAGCAGTCTTTTCCACTGATAATCGGGATATTTTTCTGTCGGGAAATCATCAAATATTCTATGCTTATTATCAATTATTGCACCGCACGGTTTTTGTGACGGGAAATGTACCGGCGACCAAAATACAGGTATAAAACTTCCATGTATCGGATTTTTGAAACACTCTTTCGTCACAATAGCTTTTCCGCCGTTTTTGATTATATCATCAAGTTCTTCTTCCGATTTAATCATACGAATATTGTTTTCAATCTTATTTTCGGCAAAAACAAATATTCTCCAAGTATTTTTGTAACCGTTCACTTCAAGTATAACACTAAGCATTGTTGATTTTGTTATACTGTTTAGCGGTATGCTTACCTTACTTTCTGTTGTTGAAGTTTTATAAAATACTTGCTTACCGTTTTGTACCGTCAAATTATAAACAGGATTGTTGATTTTCTTTTCACCGAAATCATATAAGTCCAATTCCGCCTCCAATGTATCTGTATTTTTAAATATTCTCTTTGCTTTAAATAACGGTACTGCCTCACCTGCAAAATTTTTAAATTCATCGTGTGAAATCAAGCCTTTACTTTCATAAAACACATCAAGTATGCCTACAGTGGCTGTACTTTGTCCTGTGTAATCCGATAGCGACAAAAGTTCAAAACCGCCGAAATCTTTTGTCCTAAGTGCCGCCTCAATATCTTCTTTATAAAGCTTAACAGCTAAGTCGCCCGACGCTTTAATATAATCATTCAATTTATGATACACATTCTTTTCAATCATAAATTTTTTAATCGCGTCAAGGTTTACTGGCAGAATATTGCCTGTATATTTTTCAATTAAGTCAACATCAGGATATACACAATACTGCCCCACTTCAAACGAAATTATCGGTACAGGCACATCTTTTACCGCAGAGGAATAATCAAGCGATGTATTTTCAGCCGCCTTATCCTGACAGTTCTGTATTCTGACATTGTGACCGCCTGCCTCATATGCACACAAATAATCTTCACACGGCATAATCGGGTGGTCGAAATTCGTCGTAAGCGTATAAATTCTTCTGTTGTCATAAGCCTTTATGCAAGTGGTTATGTCGTTAAGCATATCAAAATCGCCCATATTTTCATTACCGTTTGAAAACATTATAAACGAAGGGTGATTGCCGTATGTTTTTGAGATATTAATAGCCTCCTGCATAAAATATTGACGGTGTATCGGGTCTTCACCCGTTTCAAGTGCACATACATCGTGATTAAGCCATAGCGGCATTTCAACAGATATGTACATTCCTATTTCGTCAGCCGCATTAAAGGCACATTCAGGCGGACACCATGCGTGAAAACGAACGTGATTTAAGCCATAGCTTTTGATAGTCTTGAAATTTTTTCGCCAAACCTCAATATCCATAGGCGGATAACCTGTAAGCGGATATATAGCACAATCTATTGTACCGCGCAAAGAAATTTGTCTGTTGTTAAGCAAAATCTTTTTATTTTCCGTTTTTATCGTTCGCATACCGAACTTTACGGATTTTATATCGGTATGACCGTTACATTCATATTTAACTGTTGCCGTATATAAATTAGGATTAAATTCGTCCCAATAATCTATTTCGGAAATATCGTATCTGAAATAATCAACTTGTTTTGAATTAAACACCTTCGTTTCAAATATTTTTTCTCCAAGTAAATCTCCTTTTGGTGAAGTAACATTTACAGTAACAGTCGCTTTCTCCGTTTTAAACGGCGAATGTACATCCGATGTTTCAACAATTTTAAGCGTTATGCCTTTGTCATCTGTATATACTTGAATGCTGTCAATATGTTCTTTTTCTTCATATTGCAGTTCAATGCGTCCGATAACACCGTTCCAATATCCTTGCGTGTCGACACTGTATCCGCTTGCCATTGTATCAATGTTTAGCAAATTTCTGTTGTCTATTTTCAGCGTAAACGTATGTTCGCCCGATGTTATTTTTCCTGTTAAATTATATATGTGAGGTGTGGACAGCTCAATTATTTGTCTGTCTGTTTTCACACCGTCTATCCATAATTCAGATGCTATATTAACTCGCTCCATAAACAGTCTGACAGTTTTACCGTCTGTATCATTCGGAATGTTGACCGTTTTTTGCAGCCAAAGAGGAGCGATATATTCATATCGCTCTCTCGGTGCACGTACAGCCTCTTTTGATATTTTGTCAAAGTATTCTGTTTTTTTGCCTATCCGATTATCACAAGTTGAACCCGGAAGATTAAAATTATTATTTTCAAATTTTATGCTGTCTATTGTCTGACTATCGTCAATATCTGTTTTATAATTCCATTTTCCGCTTAAATCTATTGTTTTCATTGTATCACCTATTTTACTATATCTCTGAGTTCTGCGTGGCATTGATTTAATTCAAGTCCTTGTTTTGCATACTTTTGGGCATTATCATTATCACCTATACCCAAATATCCAAGCGCCGCCATAAGATTACAATGTACCTTATTGTTTTTATTTAAGTCACCTTCGAATATCAAGAAATCCGGTAATGATACAGCAAAGTAATCAATTTTCATTTCATCATTCATATGATTATTTGCATACTCAATAAATGCGTTAAATCTCTTTTTAGCCTCGTCTTTATCTCCAAGTGCCTCAATCGCTTTTGCAGAATAATACATCATCTGCGGCGGTTGGTCGTTATAATACATCGCCGAAGAAAGATTAAATTCACCCCTTGCTGCAAGTCTGTATGCCTGTTCGGACTTTTCCTTATCTTCATACAAGTTACCAAGCATATAATATATATCGTTATCCATATTACCGATTAACTTGCCCTCACCTAAATTATACGGATAAACGAGAGCTTTTTCAAGATATTCTATTGCTTTTTCTGTATTTTTTTCTGCTTTAGCCTTATTAATAAGCGCAATTCTGTACTGAGCAGGTATCTTACCTTCACCGCCCTCCCAAGGGTGGAAGTTATGGTTCATAATACGATTGTATGCGTTATCATATTCGCCGTTCATATTAAGCAATGTGATATATTCCGTATATAAATCGTCACGCTTTTCAAGTAAGTCGGAATTTTCATTCATATTTGCCAATCTCTTTTCAAGAGAGAAATTAAGTGTTTTGTACAGTTGATCAAGTTCAAAGAATATTCTTGCGTCACTCTTATCAATACAGAATGCTTTTTCCATTGCTTTTAGTGCTAAGACACCGTCTTTTAATTTATTGTAATAAACAAGCGAAAGGTTTCTATACACTGTCGGAAGTTTTATATTATCCGCACACTTTTCCCATAATTCTTTTGATTCTTCCCATCTGCCTTTGTCATAGAACAAACAGCCAAGATAATAAGCAGCATAATTACCGCCGTTATATATTGCCTTTTCCAATACAGCTATATCTTCAAGTCTGTTCGGGAAACAATACAGGCTGTCAGAAATTTCAGCCTTATCAAGTTCTGATTTGTCATTTGTCAGTGCATACAGATAGTAATGTACCATAGGCTCATTGTCATTCGGTGCAAGTTTTAATATTTCGATTGCGTCATCTGTCAAATATGCTGACATATAGCTAAGTGCAAGTTCGATATAGTTATGATTGTCACCACGCATAACAGCTTGCATTTCGTCTAAGCCGTTACCGGTTATTTTGTAAAGTTCATAATATGCACTGTGATCTAATGCGTCTATATTGCGTGTTTCTTTTGCAAATTCTGTTGCCTCTGTATTTTTTCCGAGTTTTCTGAGCAACGCCGATTTTAAAGTTCTTGCCTTTAAATTATGCATTCCCTTTACAAGCGACTTTTCTATATATTCCAACGCATCATTATAATCACCTCTGCCCGATGCAATACAGGCTAATTGATAAAATGCTTTATCCTGCATATTCCCGTCCCAAACAGCTTTATAAAACGCGTCAAATGCAGTATTGATTTTACCCTGTTTCTTTAATGATAATCCTAAATTATAATACGGTTCACAATCATATGGATTAGGATTTTTCCAAGTTGATGATTTAATAGCCTGTCTGAAATATTTTTCACTTTCCGCAAATCTGCCCTTATTATACAAATATTTTCCGTATCCGTTGTTAAGACGAATATCTGTTTCATCTCGTCTCAATCCCTCAAGGTAATAATCTTCAGGCGAATATGTAGCATGACGGTATTGCTCTAAATGTGTAGCCGCAAGGAACAGTTTTTCGGTTGTTTCCACAAATTGCGGTTCAGGCAATGCCTCTGCCGGATTAGGTGTTTCCTCGTCATTTTCGCCCATAGGAGTGTAGCTTAATAATTTGTTTCCGTCTTTATATACGGCAAGTGTAAGCTTTGTTTCATCTATGTTAGGAATAGGAATACTCTTTGTAAATATATCGGTCGGTGATATGTTTGCTTTTTCTTCAAATACCGTATTTCCGTCATAAGCAAGTTTGATTATTACATCACCAAGTTGTATCGGCGAATATACAGTTATATTAGCCGTATCGTTATCCAATTCAAGATTCATAACAACTTCTGTCGAAGCATTTTTAACCGCACCGACATTTTTGTATGGCATAAAGTATTGAACGAAGGTCTTTTCTTCATACGGTTTTAAGAATGTAAAGTCAGGCTGATTATCAGTAAACATACCTGTCATAAGTTCAATATACGGACCGTTTTCGTCTGTAAGATTTCTGTCCCACGCTTTTCCGAAATCACCGTTACCCCAAGTCCATTGCTTTTTACCGGGTGAAACGTGATGGTCGGCTATATGAAGCAGTCCCGCATTTTTGGAATAATCGTAATTGCCTATAAAATTATAATCCGAATGATATGCCATATACGAAGTCGGTACAGGAATATTTTTGTATCTTGAAATATCCGTACCTGGTGCATAATCAACCTTATAATAAACTCCGTCGGCAATAGGAAACTTTGATACATCACGTTTGCCGTGATCCATTACCGCGTGAACATCCGGTGGGAATATTGATTGTGTATAGTCATTTACCGCAACGGCAGGATTTGCCCACCATAAAAATGTTTGAGGTCTGTCTGTCGGATTGTATACCTGACCTCTTATTTCAAAATATGCCTTGTCTGGGTATACAGTAAATCCCGCCATACCTTTCGTATGGAACATCTTTTCTGTTTCGCCTACCCATACCGTAATCGAACCGTCATTGTTTTCTTCGATTTTATAGTCAACAGGATCAAATGTGGACGGTCTGTGATGCTGCGGCCAGTTAAACTCAATACCTCCCGAAATCCATGGACCTGCCAAACCTACAAGCGCCGGTTTTACAACTTCATTATAATAAACAGCGTCATATCCGTTTGTTTTATCGTATAATCTTTGAATTTTACCGCCGATTTCAGGTAAAATCATTACAAGAATATAATCGTTTTCCAAGAAAATTGCGTTGTATTCTTTATCAGTCTTAACGTACGAAACACCCTCGCATACAGGGTGCGGATAAACTCGTCCGCTTGAACCTTGATATACACGTTTTTCAAGAAACATAGGATTTTTATCGTAATCAGAAATTTCATATGTAGGTATTGTAACTTTTTCTTGCTTTAATATAACCTTATCCATAATAATTGCTCCTTCACATATCGTTTTATTTATGATTAGATTATACACCGCCAAATCCAAAAAATCATTAAGCATTATTGCTGTAAAATATGAAATTATTGCTTTTTATAAAGAAGTCAATGTTTTTTCGTCTGCCGACGCTGAACCTTAATCTTGATCTGCGATCCATTCAATTTGTACCGTTCTGCAATATTTCATATACTTCAAATAACATTTCTGCCGCCACAATCATACTTAAAAATTTCTTTGACATTTTATTTACATCCGAAATATATTTTATATGTATATATTACAATATTTTTTTGAAAAATTCACAAGTAAGCGGTGCTTTTTCTTCTTCCAAAACTGCCTTTAATTCTTCTTTGCCTATTTTAACTTTAAGTTCCGTCATAAGATTACTCCTTTATTCATAGCACAAACCAAACGGTTTTGCACTTACAAATTGACCGGTTCCGCTTTTACCTACATATTTTCCGCAATCTGCAACAAGTTCACCGCGAGGAAAAACTTTATCCGGTCTGCCCTTTTGTTTCATACCTTCATATGTAGAATAATCAACGCCTTGCAAACTGTCCGCATTTGTAAATACACCCTCATATTCAGGATCAAATATAACAATATCCGCATCCGAACCCGGAGCAATAACACCCTTTTGCGGATATATTCCGTTTATTTTTGCAGGATTTGTGCAACAAAGCTCAACGTATTTCTGACGTGATATTTTTCCCGTTTCAACACCGTATGTCCAAATCACATTCATTCTGTCACCCATACCTGGCGCACCGTTAGGAATATTCACAAAATTGTCTTTACCTTGATGTTTATTGTCTTTCCAGTTAAATCCGCAGTGGTCAGAACTGATTGCATTCAAATATCCTTTTTTAACTGCTCCCTACAATGCGTCCAAATGTTCTTGCGAACGAAGTGCCGGTGAACAAACATATTTTGCACCTTCAAAATTCGGCTTTGCAAGATTATCTGTTGTAAGTGTTAAGTAGTGTGTACACGTTTCTCCGAAAATAGGATAACCATCTGCATAAGCATCTCTGATTGCCTCCATTGCCACCTTAGCAGTTACGTGAGCAACATACAACGGTGCTTTAGCAAGCTTAGCCAGTGAAATCGCTCTTTCAGTTGCCTCAACTTCTACAACAGGCGGTCTTGAAACCGCATGTCCGTATGGTTCTGTCATTCCCTTTGCAAGACATTCTTCTTCATAATATCCTTTTTCCATCGCAATTACATGTGCTGCTGACATTTGCGGGTCAGGGATTGTGCACATTTCAACTTTTTCAAGACTTCCCGTTAACGAATCGGCTGTCTGCGTTTTACTGTCCCCACTGCCTCCGCATGACGCAGTTGCCAATACCATTGTTCCTGCCAATGCAAATGCAATTCCTTTTCCTAATAAACTCTTCATAATCTTTTCCTCCATTCTTTTTTTCTTAATTATTTTCAACTACTGCTGATATACCTGTCTTCTTCCATTTGAATAACTTCTTTTCAAGGAAAGAAAGTAGGAAGTAAATAACAAGCTATTCGGCAGCAATAAGAAACATTGCCATAAACATATCCGAAACTCTGAACCAGTTTTTAGAGTCTACTATGATATATCCTAAACCTATATCCGAGCCCATCATTTCTGCAACTACCAAACCCGAAAATGCAAGTGCCAGGCTTGTTTTCATACCTGAAATGATACTCGGAAATGCCGCTTTAAATGTAATTCTTTCAAATATCTGCCATTGGTTTGCTCCCAAACTCATTGCCGCTCTTATCAATACGGGATTAATACTGTTAATTTCCTCTTGCGTATATGGTCAAGCGCCGAAAAAGGCTCGTCCATTAACAATATTCTCGGATTATTTGCAAGTGCTCTTGCTATTCCGACTCTCTGTCTCATACCGCCTGAAAGGCTGTCCGGATAATAATCCTTATATTTTTCAAGTCCTATCATTTTGATATACTTCATTGCAATTTCTTCTGCATTCGGATCTTTTCTGACCGATGGACCAAATGCTACATTCTGCAATACTGTGTACCACGGATATAACGCGTATTCCTGAAATACAATCCCCCTGTCAGCCGAAGGTCCGTGTATCATATTTCTATCGAGATACAAGGCTCCGTAATCCGGTACAGTGTATCCGGCAAGAAGATTTAGGAGTGTACTTTTACCGCATCCGCTTTTACCCAAGATACAGACAAATTCGTTATCTTCGATTTTAAGACTTATGTCTTCAAGTACTCTCTTTCTTCCGCCACTACTCTGTGGAAATTCTTTTGTTACCTTATCAATCCTTAGCATTTGACTCACCTCATCTTTTAATACAAAAAGCGATGGCTGCGTTTTTTTTGACGCCTTTGCCATCGCTTTCTCTTTGTTTATTTGTTAAACTTATTATAGCAGTTGAACGTATTATGTTATAGTATACTCTGCACAAAAACCGATACTTTATTTAAACATTTCATACAATGATAAATGTTTTATCATTGACGGTACACCTCTTTTTTGATACACATCGGTAATAGTTCGCATATAATAATTTCGTCACATTGTGTCGTATAATTTAATCTAAATCATATAAATGTTCACTTTTATAAAAAAATAACCGTAGCATAAGCTACGGTTATCTGCTTTAAATTATTACTTTGAAGCCAAGAAGTCATTAATCTTCTTTACAAGTTCGTCAGCGTCAACGCCGTGAACCATGCAAGCTTCCTCAAGTGATTCACCCTGTGATGCCGGGCAGCCAAGGCAGTGCATTCCGATACCCATTAGTATTGGAGCGATTTCTTCATCTATGCTTAAAGCCTCACCGATTAGAGTCTTTTTTGTTACTTGTGCCATTATTGTTTCCTCCTTTTTATATATTAAAACATTCTTCAAATTCTTGACCGTCAATAGTTTCCTTTTCAAGAAGTTTTTCAGCCACTCGTGTAAGTACAGCCATATTTTCAGTAAGAATTTGTTCAGTTTTCCGGTATTGTAAAGTCATTATATGCTTTACTTCCGCGTCAATATCTGCAGCTGTTTTTTCGGAATATGCTTTTGAGTGTGCAAAATCACGTCCGATAAACACTTCGCCGCCGTCATCATACGATACAGGGCCGATTGCCTCTGACATACCGTATTTTGTAACCATTTGACGTGCTATGTCAGTTGCACGCTGAATGTCACTTGACGCACCTGTGCTGATGTCGTCCATTGTAAGTTCTTCGGCTACTCTGCCGCCAAGCATTACAATTATTCTGTCCAACATTTCATTTTTTGATGTGTACATTTTATCTTCATCAGGCACATACATCGTATATCCGCCTGCTCTGCCACGCGGTATTATTGACACCTTATGAATATGCGATGTTTTATCGACAAGTTTTGCCAAAACTGCATGACCTGCCTCGTGAAATGCCGTAAGTTTCTTTTCTTTTTCGGTAATAATTCTCGAACGTTTTTCCGTTCCCATCATTACTTTTAAGTTTGCGTCCTCAATATCTTTTCTTGTTATTTCAAGATGGTTTCGTCTTGCCGCAAAAATAGCGGACTCATTCATCAAGTTTTCAAGGTCTGCACCCGAATAACCTGCTGTTGCTTTTGCGATTTCTTCCAAGTCAACGTCATTTGCCAAAGGCTTTTTAGCCGAATGAACTTTTAGAATAGCCTCTCTGCCTTTTACGTCTGGAACGTCAACGACAATCTGTCTGTCAAAACGTCCCGGTCTTAAAAGTGCGGGATCAAGTATATCCGGACGGTTTGTAGCCGCCATCATTATAACACCTTCATTTTCGCCAAATCCGTCCATTTCAACAAGCAACTGATTTAAAGTCTGTTCTCTTTCATCGTGACCGCCGCCCATACCGGCTCCTCTTTTTCTGCCGACTGCGTCTATTTCATCTATAAACACAATACACGGTCTGTTTTTCTTTGCCTGTTCAAACAAATCTCTCACTCGCGATGCACCTACGCCGACATAAAGTTCAACGAAATCCGAACCGCTTATAGAGAAAAACGGAACTTTCGCCTCTCCGGCAACCGCCTTTGCAAGAAGTGTTTTACCTGTACCCGGTGAGCCGACAAGAAGTACGCCTTTCGGTATTCTCGCACCAAGACTTACAAACTTTTGAGGATTTTTCAAAAACTCGACTATTTCCGCAAGTTCGGCTTTTTCCTCATCAGCTCCCGCAACATCTTTAAATGTCACGTTCTTGGTGTTCTCATTAAGTCTTGCTCTGCTCTTTGTAAAATTGGTTGCACCCGAACCGCCTTTTCGCAAAAATCCGAAAAAGAACACACATATAAATACAATTATCAAAATTATATTTGTAACCGCCGTCCATGAAATCTTGGTTTCATAAGCCTCTTGCTTTAAAGTGCCTTTATCCATTTGGTCGTTCATTTCTTTTCCGACATCTGCCTGCAACGTGTCAAGTGACGGAATTTTCACCTTCGCTTTGTCACCGTTTGTAAGTGTCACCGTTACGGTATTTCCCGACACAAGCATTGAACTTACCTGTTCGGACTTTATACTGTTGACCAAATCAGAGTAAACCATTTTAGTCTGCGATGCACCGAATCCGACTGCGAACATATAAATCAGATACGCAACTACAAGCATTGCCACCCATACTCCGAGTCCTTTAAATCTTTTCTGCAACTGACTACCTCCTTAATTATCGTAAAATTCTATTTTTATACCTTTATCCTTGAAAGCAAAACGTTTGTCTATTCTGTTGCCGACTGCGGCAATTTCGCCGTTTATCTCAATTATCGGCACACTGTTTCGTTTATCTTTAGGAAATTTTTTATCTATAAAATATTCCTTTAGTTTCTTCGTACCGTTCATACCCATAGGCTGAAATTTATCACCGTTTCGCCTGTTGCGTACAATGATTTTATCAGTCTTGTCACACGAAAGATATATTGCACCGTCTTTATTTCGCATATCCGTTTCAGATACCGAAATTTTTTTGTCAAGTTCCGAAATAAAAACTGTTTCACCGATATTAATACTGACTTCAAACGGCTGTGTTTCTTCTTTTTTGTGTTCAAGTATTATTTTGCCGTACTCGTTTTTTGCAACAATACCGTACGGCAAATTTATTTGTCTGCCGCTTGATTTATCGGCAAGCGACAATATATCCGCAACATATGTTGACGAAATATCGTTAAGACCGTTATAAATATCTCTTAACATCAATCTTAAAACACGTCTTTTTATCGCAATATCCGTCTTATTCAAATCTTCAATAGTAACAGCACAATTTCTGATGTGATGTTTATAAAAATCTTCCGCAATACCGTCAAGATAATCACTGTCATCCTTTATCAAGCAAGCATTTTCCGTAACAGTTTTAATAAAACTCGTGTTAAATTCCTTTTGAATATACGGAAGTAATGTGTGACGTATTTTATTGCGTGTGTAATCTTCTGTCAAATTTGTACTGTCTGTCATATATTCAAGTCCGTTATCACTGCAATATTTTTCGATTTCATCTCGTGAAATATTCAATATCGGACGAATTATATTTCCGCGGACATACGGTATTCCGCAAAGTCCGTTTGTCGTACTGCCACGCATAAAATTCATAAGCAAAGTTTCGGCATTGTCATTTCTGTTATGCGCCGTTGCAACTTTGTTTATATAGTATTTTTCGCACAATTTATTAAAGAAATTATATCTCACATTTCTGCCGGCTGTTTCTTCCGACACATTTGTATCTTTTGCAATTTGGGGTATATCTGCATTTAACACAAAACATTCAATACCCAATTTTTTTGAGAAGTTTTCGGCAAAAAGTTCATCTCTCTTTGCCTCCTCGCCTCTTATGCCGTGATTAATATGAGCCGTATATAATTTTATGTCAAATTCATCTTTCAGCGACCAAAGTGCGTGAGTAAGACACACCGAATCCGCACCGCCCGAAAGACCGACCAGCACGCTGTCGCCGTTATTCAATAAATTATATTCACGCAAGGTCTTTTTAATAATATCTAAAACCATTATTCTTCCTTCAATGCAAATTCAACATTAGAAAACTTAGTATATTCACCTTTCCAACCAAGTTTAAACATACCGGTTTCACCGCTTCTGTTTTTTGCGACAATACATTCAGCCAAATTTTTATCCTCGGTATCGGGATTATAATATTCGTCACGATACAAAAACATAACCATATCGGCGTCCTGCTCGATAGCACCCGATTCACGCAAGTCCGAAAGCATGGGACGCTTATCGCTTCTTGATTCAGCTGCACGCGAAAGCTGTGAAAGTGCAATGACAGGAATATTAAGTTCCTTTGCAAGAATTTTTAACGAACGCGAAATTTCGGCAATTTCATTTTGTCTGCTCTCTGTTCTTCCGCTCGACTGCATTAACTGCAAATAGTCGATTACGATAAGTTCAAGATTTTTTGTCTGCTTTAATCGTCTGCATTTTGCACGGATTTCCGATACCGTTATTGACGCAGTATCGTCTATATACATCGGTGCGGTTGCAACTCTGTTTACTATTGCACCGATTTTTTCCCAATCTTCGCCTGTTATATCACCTGTTCTGATTTTATTTGAATTAACAAGTGCCTGACTGCATATAATACGGTTTACAATCTGTTCTTTCGGCATTTCGAGGTTGAATATCGCAACGGTTTTTTTATCGGTAATACTGACGTGTTCCGCTATATTTACCGCAAAACTTGACTTACCCATACCCGGACGTCCGGCGATAAGAATAAGTTCGCCGCCATGAAAACCGCCCGTACGTCTGTTAAGTTCATCAAAGCCTGTCGGCAAACCCGTTATACCGCTTTGATTTAAAGAGTTTTCAACAAGTTCCTGATAACTGCCCATGAATATCTCACTTATAGGAAGTATATCGCTCTTGTTGTTTGATGATGTAACGTCAAAAATAAGCTGTTCGGCTTGGTCGACTATTCTTTCGACTTTATCGTTCTGACCGTAAGCCATATCGGAAATATCGTTGGCACTTTTAATAAGTGTTCTCAAAACTGCCTTTTCCTTAATTATTTGCGAATAATACGTCACGTGCCTTGTTGTCGGCACATTTGTTGCCGCATTTCTCAAATAAGCGATACCTCCGACAGCCTCAAGTTTGTCGCTTTGGCTCAACTTATTTGAAACGGTAATAAAATCTATAGCCGCATTTTCGTTAAATAAATCAAGAATCACACTGAATATTTCCTTATTCTGTGGGAAGTAAAAATCAGACGGTCTAAGTATTTCAACCGACTCCGCAACACTGTGCGAATTAGTAAGCGCACTGCCTATTACAGCCAATTCAGCCTCTTGACTATATGGCAGTTCTCTGCCCATTACGTCAACAGGATTCGACATTTCTGCCATAAATCCATTACCTCCCCAAAGTTATATCTGTTCTACAACTACGTTTAACTTACCGACAACGCCTGTATAAATTTTTACGTCAACAGTCGTTGTTCCCAATGTCTTTATACCGTCAGGCATAACAAATTTCTTTTTATCAAGTTTGATGTGGTGTTGTGAAGTAAGCGCCTCTGCTACGTCTTTTGATGTTACAGATCCGAAAAGTTTACCGTTTTCGCCTGCTTTAGCCTTTAGCACAACCTTGATTTCTTTCATTTTCTCTGCGATTGCATTTGCCTCTTCAAGCTCAACTTTTTTCTTGTATTCAAGAGATTCCTGCTTACCCTTCATTACGTTTATATTCGACTTTGTAGCCGGTTCGGCAAGACCTCTCGGCAAAAGATAGTTTCTTGCATAACCGTCAGATACATTTACCATCTGACCTTTTTTACCTTGTCCTTTTACATCTCTTGTCAATATAACTTGCATTGTCCTTCCTCCAATTAACTTTCATTATTTGCAACGTAATCAAAGACAGCCTTTTCAACGTCCTCAATTACCATATCTACATTTTTGTCTTTTACTTGTGCACCGGCAACGGTACTGTGTCCGCCGCCGCCGAGATACTCCATAATAAGCTGTACATTAATATCACCGAGCGAACGGGCGCTTATACCCACGCCGCCGTCCTGTGCATATACAACTATCGACGCACGAATATCACCTATATTAAGCATTTCATCAGCCGCCTGTGACGCTATCACTCTTATATTGGGATACTTTGTGTAACACTTTGCGACTGCAATCTGCGATACTATAATTTTCGACGTCTTTACAATATCGGCTCTGTGGTCATAGTCCTCTTTATTCACGTTAAACAGCTTTTTGACGTCTGCCGTATTCAGTCCCAAACGTCTTAAATATGAAGCCGCCTCAAATGTTCTGACACCTGTTTTTACTATAAAGTTCTTTGTATCCATCAAGATACCCGTATACAAACACTCCGCCTCAACGGTTGTAAGTGAACTTCCCAAATTCATATATTCCAATAATTCAGTAGCCATTTCACAAGTTGACGACGCATACGGTTCGTGATAAATAAGCGAACAAGGATTAATAAAATCAGTCGAACGTCTGTGGTGGTCGATAAGTACAACCTTACTTGCCTTTTCGATAAGTTTCGGGCATGGCAACATTGACGGTCTGTGCGTATCAAGCACAACTATCAATGTATCTGATGTAACGTTTTCGACTGCGTCGTCATTGCTTATAAACATACCTCTGTACTCACTCATTGCACGAAGGTCGTCATACATTTTTTTTATGGCTGGGGAATTGTTGTCATAGACAATATACGGCTTTTTGCCGAGCGTTCTGACTGCTCTCTGCAAGCCTACCGCCGCACCGAAGCAGTCATAGTCCGCACCGGAATGTCCCATAAATATTACTTTGTCAGAATTTTTTATAAAGTCTTTTAATGCAACAGCAATAGCTCTTGTTTTAACTCTTGTACTCTTTTCGTAATCACGAGCCTTACTGCCGTAAAATTTATACTGTGTATCGTCCTTTATGCTGACTTGGTCGCCTCCGCGTCCGAGTGCCATATCAAGTGCATTTCTTGCGTACATATCATTTTCCGACAGACTTCCACCTACGCCGATACCGATACTGATACTTACCGGAAGTTTCATATCTTCACCGACTTTTCTCACCTTATACAGTATATCAAACTTTTTACTGACATACTGTGCAAGATAGCGATGTTCAAAGAACATATAAAATCTGTCGCGGTCGGTTACTTTTAAAAGTGCATTCGATTCGTCTACCCATTCATTGATACATTTTCTTATTTGTGCCAAAATCTGTTGTTGCTCGTTGTCATTGACACGTTGCAATACATCGTCATAATTATCAATATTGATAATCGCAACATCTGTTTTTTCGTTAACGTATTTTCTTTTTAATTCATATTCAACAGTTCTGTCAATAAGATAAATATATACGGATACCTTGTCCTCATCTTCGGAAATACTTATATTTCTGTTTCTGATTGTATTTGCAATAAGCAAATATCGCTTATCGTCAATTCGTATACGTTTTTCATAGTGTGAGGCTGATTTTAAAATTTCTCCCCACTTTATATCGGATATTGAATTTTCGAGTTTTGTGTCAAAAAGGTCCTTATTAAAAAACAATTCCGAAAATTTGCCGTTGTACCAGCATATGGAACCGTCTATATGCACAACAACGATAGGTATAGGAAAAGAGTCCATAATATTTGCCGAAATCGAATTTGAGCTTTTCGCCATAATTTCAAGAAAATTATTAACACTCTCATTTCTTTTATTTCTTATAAAAATAACCGCACAAAATGCTATTATCCCCGCAATTATCTCTAATATTGCTATAACCTTGCCTTTAATCGCATAACTGAGTACACCGCTTATGATCAAAAGCAGTGCTGATGCAAATGCTATCTTAATGCAAGTTTTAACAACTTGTCCGTAATGTTTTCTCATAAGTCCCTCCAAAGTGCATTTATGCACTGTAAGCCTTAGCGGCTCTTTAAATATTTCTTTAGTTCCGACATATCCGAAAACTCTATCTCAAGTTCGTGTCCGTTTTCTTCACCTATGCCGAGAAGTTCGGAAATTTTTTTATCTATGCTTGCATAACCGATTCCCAACCGTCTTGCAAGTATGTAATCCATAGCAATAACCGTTGCTATTTCATTTGTAACACTCTCATAATCGCCTATTTCGTCATAGTCCGCAAGAGTTCTGTAAAGATGTGCTATCTCCGATAAAATCTCACCTTTTATCATATCAATAGCTTTTAGATTTGTTGAAATGTTCATAATGATGCCTCCAATGATGTAATTAATTTTGTGTAGTCCTATCTAATACTATATTCTACCACAAACTTCATATCAAGTCAACATCATTAAAGAACTTTGCCATAAAGCAACAAAAACACTCTTTATGAGTGTTTTTGTTAGCATATTATATATTTTCCGCAATAAGTTTAGCCATTTCCTTACAGCCAACCTTTTTCATACCGTCTGACATAATATCGGTTGTTCTGTAATTTTGGTCAAGTACCTTATCTACTGCGTCATTTATTGCCTTTGCTTCTTCTACAAGACCGAATGACATTTCAAGCATCATAGCAGCTGAAACAATGGTTGCAATAGGGTTTGCAATATCCATACCTGCAATATCAGGAGCACTGCCGTGAATCGGTTCGTACATACCGCATTTTGTTGCGCCAAGTGACGCTGACGGCAACATACCGATTGAACCTGCAATAGCACTTGAAAGGTCTGAAAGAATATCTCCGAATATATTTGATGTAACGATTACGTCAAATTGTGCCGGATTAATTGCAAGCTGCATAGCGGCATTATCAACATACATATGAGTAAGCTCAACTTCGGGATAGTCTGCCGAAAGCTCAATCATAGTCTTTCTCCAAAGTCTTGAAGATTCAAGTACGTTGGCCTTATCAACAGATACAACTCTCTTATCTCTAAGCATAGCTGTTTCAAATGCAATCTTACCTATTCTCTTGATTTCTTCAACTGAATACTTTTCTGTATCCGACGCCCATGATCCGTCCTCGGCTTTCTTTCTTTCACCAAAGTAAATACCGCCTGTAAGTTCGCGGACAACCATTACGTTAAGTCCCTTTTCAAGCTTTTCGTCTTTAAGCGGTGACGCATCCTTTAGCTGCGGCTTTAGGATTGACGGACGAAGATTTGAATATAATTCAAGAGCCTTTCTTATACCCAAAAGTCCTTTTTCAGGTCTGTTTTCAGACGGTTGTGAATCCCACTTCGGACCGCCGACTGCACCTAAGAGCACACTGTCTGATTTTTTACAAATATCAACTGTTTCCTGCGGAAGCGGTACGCCGTACTTATCTATGGCACAACCGCCCATATATACTTCCTGATAATTAAATTTGTGTCCATACTTTTTGCTTACCGCGTCAAGAACCGTAACAGCACCCGATACGATTTCAGGACCAATTCCGTCACCCGGTATAAGTGCAATATTAAATTCAGCCATTTTATTACATTCCTTTCTTTATGTACTCAACCAAACCGCCTGCATTGATAATGCCCTGCATAAATTCAGGAAATGCAACTGCTTGATAAGTCTTATTCTTTGTCTTGTTTGTGATAACGCCTGTATCGAAATCAACTTCTACTTCATTGCCCTCGTCTATATCCTCTGACGCCTCGGCACATTCAAGAATAGGAAGTCCGATATTGATAGCGTTACGATAGAAAATTCTTGCAAAATCCTTTGCGATTACGCATGAAATACCGCTTGCTTTTATAGCGATAGGTGCGTGTTCTCTTGATGAACCGCAGCCGAAGTTTGCACCGCCGACCATAATGTCGCCGTCTTTAACTTTATTTACAAATTCTTTATCTATATCTTCCATACAGTGTGACGCAAGTTCCTTATGGTCTGTTGTGTTAAGGTATCTTGCCGGAATTATTACGTCTGTATCAATGTTATCTCCGTATTTAATAACTTTTCCGTTTGCTTTCATATTAATCCTCCGTTCCAAACTCAACTCAAAATCAATTTTAAGTTGTGAAGTTTATTTTTTACATTACTTCTTCAGGTGCTGTTATCTTACCCGTTACAGCACTTGCGGCCGCAACTTCAGGACTTGCAAGATAAACTTCACTGTCAACGTGTCCCATACGTCCGATAAAGTTTCTGTTTGTTGTAGAAACACATCTTTCGCCTTCTGCCAAAATACCCATATGACCGCCAAGACACGGTCCGCAAGTAGGTGCCGAAATTACACAGCCTGCCTCAACAAGTGTCGATAATGTACCGTCTTTTAATGCTTCAAGGTAAATTGCCTGTGTTGCAGGGAATACGATAACTCTTATACCCTTTTTAACGTGCTTACCCTTTAGAATTTCAGCCGCATGACGTAAATCCGAAATACGTCCGTTTGTACATGAACCTATTACAACCTGGTCAATTTCAACATCGCCCCAGTTTTCCGGTGTTCTTGCATTTTCAGGCAAGTGAGGGAATGCAACCGTATGAGGAACTGTTGCAAGGTCGATGTCTATTGTCTGTACATATTCAGCGTCATCATCAGCTTTAAATACTGTATATTCTTTATCAGAATGGTCTTTCATATATTCAACAGTCAAATCGTCAACTTCAAATATACCGTTTTTAGCACCTGCTTCAATAGCCATATTTGCGATTGAGAAACGGTCGTCCATAGTAAGAGTGTGCATACCCTCACCTGTAAATTCCATTGACTTGTAAAGTGCACCGTCAACACCAATCATACCGATTATATGTAAAATAAGGTCCTTACCGCTTGTGTATTTGTTAAGCTTACCTGTCAGGTTAATTTTAATAGCCTCGGGAACTTTGAACCAAGCCTTACCTGTTGCCATACCGGCTGCCATATCTGTTGAGCCGACGCCTGTTGAAAAAGCACCCAATGCACCGTATGTACAAGTATGTGAGTCTGCTCCGATAACAACGTCACCTGCAACTACCAAGCCTTTTTCAGGAAGAAGTGCGTGCTCGATACCGACTTCGCCGACTTCAAAATAGTTTACAATATCCTGCTCCTTTGCAAAAGTTCTGACCTTTAATGCCTGCTGAGCAGACTTAATATCCTTATTCGGTGTAAAGTGGTCAGGAACAAGAGCAACTTTTGCTTTATCAAATACTCCGTCAAGTCCTATCTTATCAAATTCTCCTATTGCAACAGGAGTTGTTATGTCGTTGCCAAGAACTAAGTTTAAATTCGCCATAATAAGTTCTCCGGCTTTAACACTTTCCTTTCCTGCGGCATTCGCAAGAATTTTTTGCGTCATAGTCATTCCCATAACAAAAACCTTCCTTTCCGAAATGTTTATTTTACTTTTATTACTATTGAATTATAGCACAACAAGTGATATAATTCAAATATATATAATTTATATTATCCATAAAAATAACTTATACGAGGTGTCAAATGTATAACTACGATAATCTTTCCAAATACAAGGTATTTCTTTGTGTTGCCAAATGCGGCAGTATCTCTCAATCTGCCGAACAGCTTTATATTTCTCAGCCGGCTGTCAGTATGACAATAAAAAAGCTTGAAGAAAGTCTTGGAACAACTTTGTTTTTACGAAAACCGAGAGGTGTTGTTCTGACCGAAAACGGCAGACTTCTTTATGACGGCGTAAAGCAAGCATTAAATATGCTCTCCGATACCGAAAGCAATTTAAAGCACCTTGAAAACAACGGCAGACTTCGCATTGCCGCAAGTAATGTACTTTGCAAGTACCTGCTTATGCCCTATCTTCAAAAATTCACCGAAAAATATCCTTTCACCGATGTTTCCATAACTTGTACATCATCTGCAAATGCCCATAAAATGCTTGAAGAATGTAAAATCGACGTTGCACTTATGGCAAAGCCCGACAACATCAGCGGTCTTGAATATTATCCGCTCGGTGAAATACAGGACACATTCGTCTGTACTCCGTCATACTTGAAACGTCTTGACTGCAACGGTTTTGAAATTTTTGAACGTGGAAATATTATGCTTTTAAACAAAGACAATGTTTCCCGTATGCATATAAACAACTACTATGCCGAAAACAATATCAATCCTACGCATATCCTTGAAGTGAACGATATGGATATGCTTATTGAATTTGCCAAAATCGGCATAGGTGTTTCGTGCGTGGTAAAGCAGTTTGTAAAAAACGAATTATCTAACGGCTCACTTATCGAAATAAATTTGCCTAATGCAATACCGCCACGCGAAACAGGCTTTTTATATAATCAAAATATTCAGCCGTTTAATGATAATATTTTAAGGCTTATCAACATTAATTGATTATAGACAAAACCTTTACGGTTTTGTCTGCTTTATTTTGGGGAGTTTGAGGTGCTAACCTCAAGTTTCAATCATTTCTGGCGACATGTGCGGCAGAAATGGCTTAAAATCTAAAGTTTCGACT
>OLPT01000049.1_pt1 | contig 99883 bp, 104 predicted proteins | sample 1673051 | NCBI WGS metagenome assembly OLPT01 (sample SAMEA3136750, study PRJEB25190) | human gut metagenome | biome: human gut; feature: human-associated habitat; material: faeces | place: Austria | collected 2013
TAAAATATCGAGAATTAGATTTTACCGTTCCTCAATTCAGTGGATTTATTCATCGCTTAGAGGAATATAAGCAGTGGGACACAATATAAAAAAATTATATGAAAATTTTTTAAAATATTTTAAAAAAATTTGTTGACTTCATTTCTATGTATGTTATAATAAAAATATAAGATATGAAGGTTATTGAAACATGGTTATGCCATGTTTCAATTTTAATTAAAGTTCAAGAACAGACTAACAAACCCTAAAGGGATTTAGTCTGTTCTTTTTTTTATAGATTTAATTTTATTATCTGCCATTATTGACAGTTTATATACAAAAAAAGTATCCGGAATTTTTTTGTTTTTTAAGGAGGAAATTAAAATGACACGTTATCATCAACCAATTGAGTTCAATTCGTACAACATTGAAACGGTATTTGATGAAATGCCTCACAATGCTGAGAGCGTTTATCATCTGACCGTTGATTTGCTTGGTTTTCGTTTAATCCCGATCATGAATGGCGAAGAGCCAACCGGTTGGGATCGAATTGATGAGCTTCAAGCTCAGGCTCGTGACTTTTTAAAGGCAGTTCTTGATCAGGCTGCTTATTGGTATGGAGAGGTAGCGTAATACCTCTCTTATTGTTTTTTAAGGAGGAAATTAAAATGAATAAATTTATATTCTGGTATGAAGATGAATCATGCCAATTAGTGGATACTCTTGAACAAGGGTATTCAAAGGAGCGTATGTATGGCAATGTTACAGCCATATTTGATGTTGTAAGAACAAAAGACGGCGGCTATATGGAAGGCAAACGTCTTTTCTGATCATTAATGCAATTAAAAATTAAGGAGAAAATAATTATGAAGAAGAAAGTATTGTGGTTTAGTAGACATGAAATGACACCGGAGCAGAGAGCTGCTCTTGGCGATGTGGAAATTATACAAGTAAACAAGACAGTTCAATCAGCTTACGAATTGCAAGACGAAATTAATGAGTGCGATATAATTGCCATAGTCGCACCAATTAATTTGCAACAGCAGTTCATTAAATTGGCTAATGGCAAACCGGTCATAATGGCAGTTAATGACCGAGTGCTTATTAAGCAAGTTGACGGTACTGAGGATAAGGCAGAGTTCCGCTTTGTTAAGTGGGAACGACTTATCCGTATTGATATTGTAAAGGAGGATTTTATAATGTAATGTCAAATAGCTATTTACCTTCGGGTAGATAGCTATTATTTTTTTACGAAAGGAGCAATTTTAATGACAAATTATGATTTTAATAGAGCAATAAATTTACTGAAACAAGAATTCGGTGAAGAATGGCAAAATATTGTTCAAAATTTAGGCACTGAAAATTTAAGGCATCGAGTAGGGAAAGAATTAACTTCGTTTATGGCTTTTCCTGATCGTGGAGATGGAGGTAATAATCAATGGAGAGGTAACTGTTCGCCTAAAGTGATTGAATCTATTACAAAATATGTACTTGCTTCAAAAAGATACTATGGTAAAGATGTTTCTCAATTTACACTGCTTGATCCAATGAGTGGTTCTGGCACTTCAAAGGGAGTTGCTGATAAATTAGGTGTAAATTCGGTTTTATACGATTTAAACCCGAATCCTAAATGCGGTATCGGAAATTGGAATGCTTTAAAAAATGATGTAGAAGATAGTGCCGACTTAATTTTCTTTCATCCACCTTATCACGATATTATAAAATATAGTGGTAATATGTGGGGCAAAGCTAATCCTGACGATTTGTCACGATGTGAAAATTATAATGATTTTATTGAAAAATTAAACTTTGTAATTCAAAAACTATATATGGCATTAAGAAAAGATGGCAGATTAGCCATTTTAGTCGGTGATATTCGTTCTAAGGGTGAATTTCATTCTATGCAACATGATATGATGAAAATTGGAGATTTTGAAAGTTTTATTGTTAAAGGACAGTTTAATTGTGTTTCGGACAGTAGAACTTATAAAAAACCATTTATTCCGATTGTAACAGAATATATGTTGGTTTTCCATAAGAACGATCCGTTCATAATTGATTTTTCAAAAAGAATAAGCAGACAAATCTCTATAAAAGAATGTGACAGTAAAGCATTAACTTGGCATCATCTTATTAGAATGTCACTTGAAGAATTAGGCGGTTCAGCAAAGTTATCTGACTTAGCCGATTTTCTTAAAGAACATCCTAAAGCTAAGAAAAATCCTCATTACAGAGAGAGAATAAGAGCCACTGTATATGAACATAAGGACCAATATAAGAATTATGGTAACGGTGTATATGGGCTAATATATAAGATATAAAAAACAAGATACTAATTCATAAAATTTTTTATCAATTTGTAAAGTTTAATGAATTTTCAAATATAGTGTGATATAATATTAATAATGATAATTCATTTTAAGTGTTTACACTTCTCGCTCATCTACTTAAATGTAGAAAGAGCCTACAGACTCTCAATAAATGAGAGTCTGTTTTTTGTATATTGACTTCAATTATATGCTATGTTATACTTATAGTATAAATATGAAGTGCTCAAGAGAAATATAATATTCTCTTTTTGTATTTAATAGTTTAACATAGAACAATTATAAATTCCTAACCGGAAAATATAATTGTTCTTTTTTTATTCTTTTTTACTACTATTTAGTGGTTTATATATATATCAAATGAATAATTTAAGGAGGAATTTTATGATTACAACACTTAAACAAATAACGATAGGTGAATATGTACTTACACCTATAAAAAATGCATTCAATGATAAATGTTCATATTGGATTTCAAAAAAAGGTTATACCCTTGCATTATATGTGTTTTCGGTTGACAGTAGTATGAATCAAAAAGATTTGAATTATATGCTTTCAGCTTCAGCTATAGATAGTTATATACATTTTTTTGAAAATCATATAGCACAAGATGAAGGAGGAAACGAAAATGAATAATCAATCAATCAAAGATTTCAACGTGGGTGAAAAAGTATATGTAGTATATGCTAATATCGGATATAATAGCCCACCTCGAATGAAAGAAGTTATAATTACTAAAGTTGGTCGGAAATATGTTACTGTTAAAGGCTTGGAAAGTTATAGCAGTGAATATTGTTATGATGATGATTCAAACGTATTTAGACCTAAAGAAAATTATGACATCTCAACTTTGCTTTATAGTTCTAAAAATTCGGCAGAAGAAGAAATTAAAAGATTACAGCTAAAGCCTAAAATTTCAACTATTATTCAATATAAAATCGGTAGTTTTTCTACTGAAGATATAAAAGCTATTTATGAGATTGTAAAAAAATATGAAAAGAGTAAAAATTAAAAACAAAAGTTATTGGAGGGCAAAAAAATGCGAGAGATACTATTCAGAGGTAAAAGCATCAAAACGAATCAATGGATTTACGGTGGTTTTCATATATGGGAAAAGCGACAAGTATGTGCTTTAAGTAATGACAGCCTGAAAGATGATGAAATATCATACGTAATAACAGTAAATTCGTTTGCGGATTGGAATATGCCGCGAACAATGCAAGCCGTTGAGGTCATAGCCGATACAGTCGGTCAATATACAGGTTTGACTGACCGAAACGGAAGAAAAATTTTTGAGGGTGATATAGTAAACATTCTCACCGAAAATGAGGAATTCGGTATTATAACTTATGATGATGGTGGTTTTTTTGTGGATGCCAGCACATTTTCTGTTGATTTTATGAACAATATCAATGGCTCAGATATTGAAGTAATTGACAATATTCATGATAATCCAAAAGCATTAAAAAACTTAAATCAAATTAAATAAATGGAGGGAAAATAATGAAATTAATTTTGAATTTAAACGGTATATTAATACCAATTAATATTGAAGATGAATATGCTAAATATATACGTTTTGGTTTTATAAACAAATCATACACCGGATATGAAGCCGTAGAAAATAAGCCTATTTATATCGTTTCTAATAATGGTATTAAAAAGAAAATCTATACCGGCAGTAAAAATTGAATACGGCGATCGAATTGAACACCCTGGCCGTTTCAAATTGAACACCTTCGTCGCTTAAAACTGAACAGTAGCGACGGAATAACCGTACATTAACATTCCTTAATATGAATGGTATCATTAAATTGCTTTTAACCATTTCAGAGGATAAGGCAACACTGAGGAGCGACCTGAGCGCCGCATATGGGGTTTAGCAAGGAGAGTGATACTTTGGGTATGTCACTCTTTTCTTTTTGCTGGTACATAACCACCCTCCTTGGAAAACCTTAAAGCGTTAAAACTTAGGTTTGGGCAAAGCCCGATGCACAGAAGGTGCCTTAAATATCTGTTACACCTTTACGCTTTCGCATTGATTCCTTGCATTCAATCAAAATTGAATATGAGTCATGTACAATTCTGTCACATATCGCATCAGCAAGTATGGGATCACCGATTTTTTCGCGCCAACCCGGAATATCGAATTGAGAGCAGAAAATGGTTGAAGCTTTCTTGTATCTTGCTTCCGCAATCTCCAGCAGGTCTCTTGCCTCTGTTTCTTTCAGCGGATAAAGAAGCCATTCGTCCAGAATCAATAGAGCCGGCTTTTTGTATTGTTGAACAACTTTTCTGTATGTACCATTTCCGCGTGCAATTGCAAGTTCTGTAAGTAATTCAGGTAAACGTATATATTTTACCGGAAGAAAATTGCGAACAGCTGACATACCAAGAGCACAAGCAATATATGTTTTACCACTGCCGGTTGCTCCAAGCAGTAAAAGATTGTGATGTTCGATAATGAAATCACAAGTTGAAAGCCTTGCAATCTGAGTTTTGTCAAGATTGCGGTCTGCATGATATTCGATATCTTCAACGCAAGCCCCCGCATCCGAAAATTTTGCCTGTTTGATTAAACGTTTCAAATGGTTGTTCTTTCGTGAAGTCCATTCTTGGTCAACTATTAATCCAAAACGATCTTCAAATGGTAAACTTGTAATATTAGTATCTGTAAGCTGCTCCCTAAATGCTTTTGCCATTGTTGCCATCTTCATTTCCTGTAATTTGCTTATGGTATTTTCAATTAACATCATCCATCTCTCCTTCCATAATACTCAGCACCTCGAGTGAATCCATACTGTGATGTTGATGGTTTTTCCGGCTTTTCAGGTTCAATTCTGTCTTGACCTGAGGACAGTATTGCCTGTATGTTTTTGAGAGATGGTCTTGGTGTAAAAGTCAATGCCTTAAAGCAAGCATTTTCCAAACGCTCGGCGGAATATTTGTCTGCCAACTTCAAAATACCCATACAAGCCTTGTAGCCCTGTTGTTCAACCTTGTAGCCACTTAATATGGCAGAAACAACAGTTTCAGTGCTTTTGCCGATTTTTGATGCCCACCTTCTGAAACGCTCACCGTTCCATTGAACATATTGCAGGTGGTTTTGCGGCATATGTGCTTCAAGAGTGCTGTATTGATTGGAATGCCCATAAAGCCTTGGATGAGAAGATATGCGATTACCGCTATAAAATACTTCTACTGTTGATTTTGTAATGCGAACATCAACCTTTTGCTTGATATATTCATATGGCACAGAGTAATTTTGTTTGTAAACGGATATATGATAGTTAGGCGCAACCGTTGCAATTTTCCATTCCGAAAGTTCAAATGGTTTTGGCGGCAACGGAAGCAGGAAAGCTTTTTCTTCTTCAAAAGCATCGGCACGACTTCCGTCACGCTTTTGAAAATCCTTGTGGTTGAATTTGTATAAGCGTTCGAAAATTGCCTCGTTCAATTCCTTAAGGGACAAAAAACGACGATTACGCAATGCTGCCAGTATGAAATTAGAGATAACACCTACGGAGCCTTCGACCATCGCTTTATCCTTTGGAGAACGAACTCTACACGGGAGAATTGCTGTTCCATAATGTTCCGCCATTTCATTGTATGCCTTGTTTAATGTGATCTCACTTCTTCCGTGTTTGATAACGCCTGTTTTAAGATTGTCACACTGTAATATTTTCGTTATGCCACCAAAATATTTGAAAGCGTTTACATGGGCAGAAATCCAGCACTCCTGATTCATAGAGAAAAAGGCTTCTACATAAACATATCCGCTGTAAGGTAATGAGGAAACAAAAATATACGCCGGAATCACTTCGCCTGTATCGGTGTCAATAACCTCTGCCGTTTGTCCTGCCCAGTCAACCTGCAATATTTCGCCCGGTTTATGCTTCAGATGCATTGTTGCATTGGTTTTTACAGCATAATCACGGTAATGCTTTTTGAACTGTGTCAGTTGATAGGGAACCTCGTTTGATGCACTGCATTGCTCACAATACTCTAACCATAACAGATTAAGTGTTGTACCCGAACGTTGAAGCTCTTTATGGACATATTCATAATCTGGCATTTTGTATCCGGGGCGAGATTTGTTGCTTGGGAACAACAATTCAGCCAGTTTCCTGTCCGTAAGCTCCGGCGGAAGAGGATAACAAACTCCTTTTTCTTCGGCGATATACAGAACTTGAATTACTGTAGTTCTGGAACAGCCTATACTTTGAGCAATTTGAGATTTGTTTAATCCTAAGCTGCTCAGTCTCAGAATTTCACGGTAATTGGTCATAATGTTGACCTCCTTAATATTTATTCGTGCATAAGCACGTGCAAACATTTTACCGCAAAAATCCGCACTGTTCAATTTGTGCGACGAAGGTGTTCAGTTTTAAGCGACGACACTGTTCAACTTTAGCGGCCGAGGTGTTCAACCTTGTCCGCTGTATTCAAAAATGATGTAAAACAATATAATACCGGTAATGTATATTCAAATATCAAAATAGCTTTAATGAATAAAAAAGCAGATACATTATTTCAAAAAATACGACATTGGCAAGCTCTTAATGATAAATCTATAGACAAGGTAGAATGGGAGCAAGAATCGGATAAATTCTATTTTTATTACAATTATACTAAAAATCAAATAGAAATTTTGTCTGATTGTCATTATAAAACATTCGGTACAATATATTTTTCATCATATGAAATTGCGTATAAAGCAATGTTAGAATTCCATAATGATTTGATGTGGTATTACACCAAATATAAACAACGTTTAGATTCAAAATAATTTTGTATTTACATATTGACTTCACAATTGTAAATGATATAATTATATTAAGAAGTATGAAGGTTTAAGAATACAATGTATTCTTTTATGCTAATATAGTTAAATTTAAAGAGTAATCTAACCCTAATAAGGGCTTGATTGCTCTTTTTTTATTTTCTTTTTTACCGTTTTAAAAAACGGATTATATATATCTATTAAATTTCATAAGGAGGAATCAAAAAAGACTTTTTACGTTCAAATTAAAATTTAAAGTGAAAGTTAATTTAAAAAGCAACAACCAATTCAAAGGAGGAACAAGAAAATGAAAATTGAAATAACAGCAAACGGTAAAACTATACAAACTGAAATCAATGAAGAACAAGCTAAAATTTTAGGTTTAACTATAGATAAACCTAAGACGGGCTATGAAAGAGTGGAAAAGGGTAGCACGTATTTTTTCAATGACGGATTAAGTGACATGAATAGAACGAAAGAAGAAAAAGATATGGAGGACCAAGATTATTACAATGGTGGTAATTATTACAACAATAAAACCATTGCTAAGAACAACGCAAGGGCAGATAGGTTATTGTGTTGTTTAAGACAGTGGCAGGCATTGAATGATAGGGCGATAAATTGGAAAAATAAGAATATTCGCAAATATACTATAAGATATGACTATGCTATGAATATGTTCAATGTAATTCCAAATTTCTGTGAAAGATGTTTAAATGATGTGTATTTTACTACAAGAGAAACAGCCCAAAGAGCTATAAATGTGTTTAAAGTTGAATTAGAATGGTACTTCACCCAATACCAACAACGTCTTGACGAAGAATAAAGGAAAACGTAAAAATATAAGGAGGAATTCAATATGGTTTGTAAAGCAGCAGATGTTGTTCATGTAGTTAATAAATATAATGAGTATAAAAAGCAAGGTAACGGTCATTACGGAATTATATATTTCAATAAAAAGACTCGTGAAATTTTTATTAACGAGTATTGTGACTTATCACACTTTTCTTATACCCATTACAATGATGAAAATATCGTTAATCTAAGTACGATACTTGAACATCGTGGTTTAGAAGTCAATATTTCAAATATGATGGAATTGATTACGGAAGGTGACTTTTAAGGGAGTAAGATAGTATGGATAATTTAACGAAAATTAAATTAAAAAAGCATTTTCAAAAAGAAAAAGCAAAAAAGTTTTGGTGTGAACTTTGTATAGAAGTTGCACTTTTACTTATCTCAATCACTGTTTGTATTGCAATTATGTACTTTTTTGCTTCTTTTAAAGCAGTGAATTATTTAATGGGGTGATTATGAATGGAGAAATTTGTAAATAAAAATAAAATGAGCAAAAAAGCTCAAAAAAAAATCAATTCGATTGACAGAAATACTTGGGGTATGGTAAAGCCGGCAACTCAGGTGTTTAAAAATAAAAAAGCGTATAATCGAAAAGATAAAAGTTGGAAACGTGATTTTTAAAGGAGGAATTCTAAAATGAAACAAGAAATTCAAGAACGCATAAACGGATATATTAAATATCTGAAGAAAAACGATCCGAATGTTGAAATATATATCGAGCCTAAAGATAACGTCAGAACAATGAAACAAGCACTTGATGGTTATTGTATCTCTATTCCGGCAATTGCCGAATATACAGATAATTTAGGAGACGGATGGCTGTCAACATTAGTATTGGCTAACGACTACATTTCTATGGTATTTATTTATCATAGCGAAGAATGTCGTAAACTTTTTAAGGAGGTTGAATGATAGATGCTTACATATAAAGAAAAATACAAAATCTTTCGTGAAATGCAGCATTCATTTTACGTAGAAGATGCTGTTAATCAGGTTAATGAATATTTCGGTTTAAACGAAGATGATGATGCTAAAGAAGAACTTGATTATAATGATTACGAATTATATTCAAGTTTGATTTCTGCAAAAGAAATTTTGGCAGATGAGTTTGAGGATAAAAAAGATTGCAATTTTCCGGATAATGATATTTGGGAAAGTGTAATCAAAGATTATATCTTGATTAGATGCTAAAATGTATAGTCCTGTTTCTCTTTTTTGAGAAATAGGACTAAAAATATTAAAGGAGAATTTTAAATATGTACGAATTTACAGTAAAAAACACAAATATCAAAGTAAAAATTAATCAAACTTATCACGTTGATGATGAACAGTATTTCGATTATTCAGTCTATCTTGGCGATAAGCTCATCATCGAAAGTACGGATTCAGTTGAATATAACTCTATTGATTTTACTGAACCTGAGCAGGAAATGACAGTTTATAAAAAGTATATAGAAGAAAATCTTGATAATATTCTTAATAAACCTCGACTGATTTACATTCCAAATAAACTTTTAAAATATATATTCATGGGATTAGCTCAAAGTGACTCAAATATGTGCTTTGTTGATCCTGAAGAGTGGGTTGATTTAGTCGAAAATGAGGAGTATACATTAGAAGATTTAGAACAATTCAAGTATATTGTTGACTTCTATAAATTGAATAATGTAATTGAAACAAATTCGGCAGACTATGTAATTATCGCTTATACTGATTTACTTACATACTTCAACTATATTGATTTTTTTGATTGATCTACCTACCACATACACTAATAATTAGTGTATGTGTTTTTTTTTATTGAAAAAATTTGTAAAACATTGTATAATATATAATAACATAATAAATTTAGAAGGGAGAAAGTCAATGTTACTAAAGAAAAAAATTTCAGCAATTTTAGCATTCTTAATTGGAATTGATAAATTTACATTAGATAATCATTTTGATAATGAATGTGATATACTTTTTGAAAATGAGAATGCTCTAAAAATACGATACTTAAATCGTATTAGAACAACATTATTTTTGCATTATAAATATATATCAAAAGAAATACAATATAATATGAAAAATATCAATACTATAGACTATTTTAATTATGATGAAATAACATGGTTAATGGAACATGATATTAAAGTAATGCAATCAAATTGTTCAGCCGACAAATATCTATACAAAATCGGCATTTTAATAAACGAGCATATCAATGATTGTAAAAATTTATTCCCGGAATGGGTAAAATGGGAATACATAAAAGACTTATTCATTATTCCTAAAACTTTGGGAGGTGAAGCAATAGCCCAAAGATATTTAAAAGAAGAAGGTGCAAAATTTCAAAATAATTTAAACAATTATCCATTCCAAATGTATATTCATTGGAATCAAGGTGAATATGGTAATATTCTTATGAACGATAAAAAATTACTTAATATTCTCTATCAATTACATAATGATGTATTTGACGATGATTCAAAAATATATGATGCAAATGACGGAATAAAACAAAATATATATAATTTTATTGATAACAGTGACTCGTCAATTATTGTTGTTGATTGTGAAAACGCAGATGTATATAAATTATATTCTGTGTTAAAAGGATTAAATCCGAATGAATTGAGTAAAATCAGTAAAATCATATTATATGACGATAAAAATACTACATTTGCTTGGAAATTATTAAAACAATTCACTAATATTGAAACAGAACATATTAATGTTGAAAGAATAACTTATGCAAAATCTTTGGTGGACATTAAATTGACTGCCGGAGTATGTAAAGAGTTTTACGAAAACCATGTTGATTCGTTTATCTTATTTTCCAGTGATTCTGATTTTTGGGGACTTATTTCATCATTGCCGACAGCTAATTTTTTGGTAATGATTGAATCCTCAAAGTGTGGGGAAAATATAAAAGAAACACTTAGGGAAAACCGTATATACTATTGTTCGGTTGATGATTTTTCGACATTTAATATTTCTCAAATATATAATGCGGCACTGAAAGATGCATTACAGAAAGAATTAGATAAGTTTAATATAACAGGTAATTGGAGTGAATTAAACAGTAGATTATTCGTTGATCAATTATATAAAAAGTGTCGCATTAATGCAACCGAAAATGAACGACAGAATTTTATAGACAAATATATAAAGACGATAAAATTCAAAATTAACGAAGAAGGTAATTTTTGTTTATCATTATAAGCAAAAAAGGGTGTAAACATATTGTTTGCACCCTTTTATCTTGACAATAGTTTCGGCATAATCATTTCTTCCAAGCGAATATTTGGTATCTTATCATTATTAAGCAAAGAAGCATATGTTACAGTATTCGGACCGAATCTATTTCTTAAAACTTCAACGGTCCTTTCTAATTTTTCTGTATTCTCATTTTTTTCATCATCAACAAATAAACTCCTTTGATAGGGAATATTATCAGGAACAAGATATATCGCTCGTACCGTTAATGACCGAATAGTATCATTCCAATTAAAATGTGTTTCTAACAAGTTTTGAGCGGTATGGGCTATTGTTCGTACACTTCTACTGTTACCATCTATAAGGCTCTGCCATTGCTTATACCACAAATTAGATGTTCGGATAGATAATTGTATACCACCACACAGTAAATGATGTTTACGGAGTTTTTTGCCAATATTTTGAGATAGTTCAAATATTACCTGCCAAGCGTCATTATTATCTTTTAAATCTCTAACAAATGTTAAACCATGTCCAATAGATTTTATTTGTGATTCAAAATCTTGTGGCATAACAGGTGAAGTATCTGCTCCATTAGCATATGCACTTAACATAATTCCATTCTTGCCTAATTTATCTTTAAGAATATTCACAGGAAATTTGGCTAAATTACCGATAGTTTGAACACCTATAGAATTAAGTTTACGTTTTGTTGCCGGACCAACATAGAATAAATCTTCAACAGGCAAGTTCCATACTTTATCTTTATAATTTTCTCTGTTTATAACAGTTATAGCATCAGGCTTTTTCATATCTGAACCTAATTTGGCAAATATCTTATTAAAAGATACACCTATACTAACTGTTAAACCTAACTCTGACTTAATTGTTTTTCTGATATTATTGGCAATATCAAAGCCATTTCCGAACAATTCTGTACTTTCAGTCATATCAAGCCAACATTCATCCATACCAAACGGTTCAATTTTATCTGTATATCTACTGTATATTTCTCGTGCCATTTTTGAATATTTGATATACTGTTCATAATGTGGTGTGATAATAACTAAATCGGGGCATAGTAGTTTTGCTTCCCAATTAACCATACCTGTTTTAATGCCATATTTCTTCGCAATCTGATTTTTAGTCAGAATAATACCGTGTCGTTCTTCTGTACTACCACCAACGGCAACAGGTTTGTTTCTTAATTCAGGATTTAACATAATTTCAACTGAAGCATAAAAACTATTCATATCACTATGCAAGATTACTCTGTCCATAAAAAATTACTCCTTTTTCAAAACTTCACTTGACAAGTGAAGTTAAATGTGATAAAGTGAAATAAAGTTCACCAAGAATATATCATACAAAGTGAACTTTGTCAAGCGAAAAGTGAAATAAAGTTCATATATAGGAGAGGAGATACAATGAAGTTTGCAGAAAAATTGAGAAAAGAAAGACTTAGCAAAAATTTAAGTCAAGAACAATTAGGTGAGATGATAGGCATTTCAAAACGTTCTATTATAAAATATGAAAATGGCACTTCTATTCCAAGAGCATCAGCAATTCATAAAATGGCAAAAGCGTTAGACGTTTCATACGAGTATTTAGACATAGATGAAATAGACAATCCACAATACAATCAAGATATTGCCGGATATAAAGAACAAGCCTTTGATAAGTATGGCTTAAACGGTGAAAAAGAAATTACCGAATTATTAAATGCAAATAGAGCTTTATTTGCCGGTGGTTCTATTTCTGAAGAAACAAAGGATGCATATTTTCAGGCAGTTACAGAAGCATATTTTGCTTGTAAAAATGCTGCTAAAGAAAAATACGGAAAAGGGAATAAATAACTATGGTGAAATTAAGTATTTTAACAATTTCCGATATTGTAGACAGTATAAAAAAATCATATGATGTAAGAAATTTAAAAGAACTATGCCGTGATTTAAGTATTATACTGATGTATTCTGGTATGGGCAAAACCGAAAATGCTTGTAAAGGCTTTTTTCTGACTCACAGTAAGATTAAAACCATTACGATTAATACTGATTTACCGGAATTAATACAAAATATTGTATTAGCTCACGAATTAGGACATGCTATTTTGCATAAAAATGCTACTTCACATCTATTCCATGAGTTTCAACTATTTGATGAAATATCAACTTTGGAATATGAAGCGAATATTTTTGCTGCTGAAATGCTTTTAGATGATGATGTAGTCTTAGAATACCTAAATGAAAATTATTCTTTCTTTCAGGTGGCATCTAAATTAAATGTTCCGGTAGAATTATTAGATTTTAAGTTTAAAATCTTAAAACAGAAAGGATATAAATTAGTTTCACCTATAAATACAAAGAATACATTTCTTAAACGTGATTTAGGAGGCGGCTATTATGAATAAATACAAAGTATATGTTCCTGTTACTGTTGATTTTGACGATATTGGACATATGATACCCAAAAGTATTATTTGGGAAGATGGGCATAGATTCATAATTGACAAAATATTAGATGTTCGTCCTGCGGCAGCAATGAAAGCAGGAGGGCAAGGGGATAGATATACTATTCAAGTGAACAATCAATGCAGTTATCTTTTCTTTGAGAGAAATGCTGCAATATCCGGTTGTAACATAGGAAAATGGTTCGTAGAACGCAAATTCCTAAATTAATCTATTGACTTCATTATATACTGTGTTATAATAAATATATAAGATATGAAGTTTATGAAAATAGTTATAATAAAACTGTTTTCTTTTCATTAATATAGTTTTTTTATAAGAGTAATTAAACCCTAACTGGGCTTAGTTGCTCTTTTTTTATTTTCTTTTTTACTGTTTAACAAACGGTTTATATATATATTATTAATTTTTTAAGGAGGAAAAAAATGTTTACACAAACATTCGTACACAACAATGAAAAATATGCAGTAATTGAAGGCACAATGAGTTCGATAAGAACTTTGAATTCTAAGCAGAATCAGCTTTATATTGACGGCAGAATGGCTGTTTCTACTAAAGCAATGAATATGTTTATGAATACACATTATTCGGTAAGCAACGGCGTTTTATGGGCTACTATCCGAATGTTCGGCGATCAAGCTCAAAAATTTTTGGAAGAAGGTATTTCTGATAAATGCAGAATTATACTTACCGGAAAATTGCAGACTCACAAAGCCGATAATGGAAAAGTGTATCTAAACATTACGGTGGTACATTTTTCAATCATCAAGTAAAAAGGTGGGGTAGACAATGGGCAATTATAGATATATAACAGTTGTGATTTTTGATAACGTGCTATACGAAATGTCTATTCCTATTCCTTTAGAATGTGATATTGAAGAGGCAGTTAACAGTTTTCTTGAGTCCGTTTTAAAAAATTCCGATGTGGAATGGGACTACAGGAATTAAGGAACGATTTTAATTTTTTAGGAGGAATTTTATTATGAAAAATAACGATAATTATAACAGAGTTTTTGTGGATTTTGATGAATTTAAAGAGGAAATAAAAGATGTTGATGCAAATTCAACATGGATACCGGAAATCAATTCAAGTGTATTAACGCTAAAATCATTTGAAGAGATTGAATCTCCGGAAATTGCACAAGAATGCAATGTATCTTTAGAGTCTGCTATTGATACAAGTAATAATACCGGATTTGTCCTTAAATACGGAAAAAACTCATACTTAGTACGAGATACTGCACTTGATAGTGTCTTAGAAACAGCTAAGATTAAAGGTGCTGCTCTTGCAAGAATGCCTCAGTATCTGTTTGCAGAAGTACTAAATAAGTGTTTCACTGTGGCAAAGGGTGATTCACTACTACTTTTACGAGGTGAAAAAGTATGTGCTTGTTTATCGGATTTATACGAAATAATGCCTATATCAAAATTAGTTGATATTACAGAAAAGGCATTAAATGATAAATTTGGCAACTTAAAATTTGTATCGGCAGAAAATAACTATACCTATACATCAGCATTATGGGAATTACCTGAAGCCCAAGACGATTTGCTTGAAGCGTATGATAAATGTGTACAAAAGCATACAAAAAGACTTCATGGCAAAAACTTTATGCCGGCAATAAGATTTATTTCATCTGATGTTGGTAAATACGCTGCGACTGCTATACCGCTATTTAAAATGAATGGTACTTACTTCCGTATCAATTCCGGTATAAAAGTAGCTCATAAACTTGGAACAGGGAATAAAGTCGGTATTGAAAACTACGAAAAAGAAATAGATACCATTTTCTCTAAGTTTATTGATATGGAAAAGACAATGGGAGCAATGTCTAATTGTTACATTGAACATCCGGTTAATGCTATGATTGGCTTTTGTAAAAAAGCCGGTATTGGTAAACGAATAGCTACAGATGCAGTAGAAGAAATTGAACGTTTTTCTAATGGCAGTGGTTGTTATATGGATGATATATACCTAAGTATTGCCGGTGTTATGTCAGCAGCACAGCAAAAAGGTATGTCATCAATGCAATTGCTTGATCTTGAAGAAAATATAGCAAAAATACTATATTATAAATGGAAAGATTTCGATGTTGCAGGAACAATCACTTGGTAAAGGAGAAAAGATTATGTCAATAGCAAAAATGTTAAATAGAACAATGTTCGATATTGAAAAAATAGGTAACTTTAAATATGTTCATTTTTGGGGATATTTATATGCCTCTGAATATGATAATATGTATTGTCATTTAGAATATGTTGGTTTCTTTGTGCCGTTAAGTGAAGTCCTTAATGAAGGGTTCTCGGCGTATGAAGAAAACCATCAAGAATTCTATAATCAAACTATTGCAGATTGTGATGAACAACAAGTTGCAATGATTTTGCGAGAAAAATTCTCGGAAATTGATGAAAAGGATATTAATATGGATATACCTTACGGCACATATATTTTAAAGTAAGAAAAAAGGGCGATTTTAAAATCGTCCTTTTTTAATACATTCGACTATTATTTGTCAGCAACCTCTTTTAAACTTGATATAATACCTGCCATATTTTGAATTTCTGACGGAATAATTATCTTTGTAGCTTTGCCATCAGCAGCTTTTTCAAAACTTTCAAGTGATTTCATTTTAATATATGCTTCACTCGGTTTAGCATCATTAATTCTTTTAATACCTTCTGCAACCGCTGATTGAACAGCGATAATTGCTTCAGCTTTACCTTCTGCTTCTTTAATAGCAGATTGTTTTTTAGCTTCTGCACGAAGAATTGCAGACTCTTTTTCGCCCTCTGCCAAAAGAATTGCAGACTTCTTTTCACCTTCTGCTTTTAAGATTGATTCACGTCTTTCTCTTTCGGCTTTCATCTGACGTTCCATAGCATCTTGAATTTCAGCCGGAGGCATAATGTTTTTAAGTTCAACTCTGTTAATCTTAATACCCCACGGATCAGTTGCTTCATCAAGAATTGCACGCATTTTTGTATTTACAGTATCACGAGATGTCAATGTTTCATCAAGTTCAAGATCACCTATAATATTTCTTAATGTTGTTGCAGTAAGATTTTCAATAGCCATCATTGGCTTTTCAACACCGTATGCGAATAGTTTCGGATCTGTTATTTGATAATAAACAACCGTATCAATCTGCATTGTTACATTATCTTCTGTTATAACAGGTTGAGGAGGGAAGTCAACAACGTGTTCTTTTAAATTAACTTTCTTTGCAATTCGGTCTATAAACGGCACTTTAAAGTGAAGTCCGACACCCCAACTTGCATAATAACCGCCCAAGCGTTCGATAATATACGAATGTGCTTGCGGTACAATTTTAATGTTTGCAGAAATAACCACTGCCAACATAATACACAAAATAATCAAACATATAATCATATTAATACCTTCTTTCTTTTAAAATTTAATGCTTATATTTAAGGAATCAGCACTATTTTTGGTCTCGTTAGTAGAATTAATTGCATCATCAGTAACATTGTTAGCTTCCGGAATATTAATTGAAATATCATTTGTATTCTGCAATGAAGTTTTTATATTTGAATTAATATTTACTTGAAAAAATCCTAAATTAATCGAACCATTCAATGTTGATATATTAGTGTATGATGTTTTATCTTTTTTCATATTGCTATGTATATCAAGAGTTTGAATCATTGTTCCGGCATTAAATATATGATCTGCGATTACTTTAGATTCATCTGTTGAAATATCTAAAGTTGCAGTTATAGAACCGTCTGTATTTTGAGATACTTTGCAATAATTATTTAAGTTTTCTTGCATATCCAAAGCAATAGCCATACCGTAAGAAGTAAACAATGATGTATCTTTCATAAATAATTTAGGAAGCTGAGTATAATTAATATTTTCAATATTGCCATTTAAAAATGCTTGCAATTCTTCCTTTTCACTTTCCGATATATTCGCCTCGTTAAGATATTTCTCAATATCAATCTTCGCCCAAGAATCAGTTACAAAATCAGGAATTGTTACATCTGAATCTTTAGGGATTTTATCTCTAATGTTTGATTTGAAATAAACCTCTTTATTGTCAACGGTAATAACATTAAAATTACAATCTGATATTGAAAAATCAGATGTTGCTATATTTGCATTTACATCAATTGATATTTTATCACTATCTTTTTTGATGCTTGCTGTACCGCTCACATTTGCATCATCAATAATATTTGGAATTGAAAGAGTAACATTAAACTCAAAATCACCTTCATTCCAATTAACATTTTTCATTTCTGATAATTTAGATATATTCGGACCAACATTTTGCAAATCATCATTGAATTTTTGTAAACTTGTGATGATTACTGCTTGTTTATCACCATCCCAATCAACATCTAATCCGAATGCCTCGCTAAATAATCGAATAGGGACAAGCGTGTAACCGTCAATGACTTGCATCGGTGTTTCCAAATTCATTACAGAAGTATAGCCATCTTTATATACATTAACTGAAGTGTCCAATAATTTGAAAGAAACATCAATATCGTCTTTTTCTGCTTTCACTTGTTTTGTATCATCATCGTACAGCACTGTAGCACCTAAACCCTCTAATGCTGCTCTAAACGGTATTAGAACATGTCCATCATCATTAATAGGGGATACATCGCTGTCAATAACCTTGTCGTTATAAATCACATGGATTTCATTTGTATCTTCTTCCAATAAATTATGTAATTGCTTATAACGAGCCTCATTTGGTTCAGCATTCACACCGAATGATGCAAACAACGTTGTGGTGGTTAATACACCGGCTAATAGTTTTCTCATAATTTTCATTTTATAATCCTCCTCTTTATGTATTTATAAATTAATTTATCATAAAACCACATACCTTTATAGTGTATGGTAGTTTACTATATTTTAACAAGCCTTTCGTCTGTTTTTAGCGAGCATTCTTCTCATATTGCGATTAGCTACAATTTTTTTCTTATCAGCTTTCTTTTTCTCGCTGATTAATTCTTTTTGCTGTCGGTCTTTGACAAGCTCAATAACTTTATGCAAGCGAGAACGATTAATATAATCCTCCTCAAGCATATAAGCCAGTTCATCCAAGTTTACACCGTGTGTATCACAAAAATACGCAATTGAGTTTTCTAACAACTGCAAGTCTTTTTCATAATCCGACTCTGATTCAACTGCTTTCTCTGTATCAAGCAAACTATTTTTTTCAGTCTCATTTTGCTTTGTTTCTTGCTCTATTTCACGTTGCAAAATTGCATCAATATCATCAAAATCCGATTTCTGACAATCATTTTTTTTCTCACTGTTATTGGTTTCAAAAGTTTCTTCAAGATCATCATATTCGCTTATAATATCGTTATCAGGGGTATAGTCAAAATTCGTTCTATACACTTTTTCTTTTCTTCCTTTGCCATAAAGCGTAATCATATTCTTAGATTCAAGGTTATTTATTACACGATAAGCTGTGCGAATATCCAAGTTAAAGCGATTGCAAATATAATCCAATGTGCCTTGATAATATTGCTTTTGTGAATTACTAAACGAATAAATCAAAGCATACGTAATCAGCTCATGACCGGATAAATGATATTCTGTCACCATCCAATCATAAATTGTAATATAAGCCATAGCATTATGTTTTGTATTTCCTTCACATTCAGCAATTGCTTTTGATGCAATATCACGATTATGCATATATTTAACACGTTTTAAATTTTTATATGTGTATGTAGTCTTAATTAAAAAATTATTGTCTGATAAATATTTCAAGGCAGTACCTACAGAATTTCTTGATATACCTAAATTTTTCGATATAGTTTCAATCGTACATTCAAAAAAACCGCCTTCGTGGTTAGTAAAACTATACACATATGCGTATATAAGCAATGTGAATTTCTTTAAATTCAATGATTTTGACATCCAGTTGTATATTCTAAAATTAAACATTTTCGTCTGCTCCTTATCTTGTATTTTACGTTTTACAGTGTATAATCTGTTTTCTTAACGTCTTTGATATAATCAGCGGAATGAACAAAAACTCGTTGTCCGTCTTTAGGATTAATACAGGTTTTAATAGCACCGAGTTTAAGCATTTTGTCAATGGCTCTTCGTACAGTTTGTTCACTTGAACCGATACTGTCAGCGATTTCTTGATAGCTATGTGTAAATACTTTGCCCCTTGACGAACAATCGTATATATACGCATATATAAGCACTTCATTACCGGATAATCCGATATTAAACATCCACATCCATACATCTAATGCCTCTTTAATCATTTTTACTCACTCCTTATAATCCCTTAATCTTGTTTTTTGTTGTTTGAAAGTTTAACTGTACTTGCATTATAACATAATTTCACATTTTTATCAATGTCAAATTGTAATTCAGTGTATTAAATTTAACTTTTATCTAATTTTTCATTGAGATTTTGTATATTTTGACAATAGTATTTTTTGCAAATGCTGTTCTTAATGCTTTTTTCACTTGCCCTCTCACTAATATAGTCCCTATTTAGACCAAAAATTTTACTTTTTCATAAGCAAATGGCGGTAAATAAAAATTTAACAATCTTTCAGTGAGGTGAATAATTTGCAAAAAGCCTGTAAACAAGCCGATTATCAAACAAATAACTGCTTAAAATCGAACCGGATAATACAAATAGCTGATGACGGATATTTAGCTGATAATACAAATGCAACCGGTTTGACTGCCAAGGATAAAGTTGTGGTCCTCAACACAACGGCTTCTGTTGCAATGAAAATGTTTGGCTGTCGAATTATTCAAGCAAAAAATAATCACATGAGTCGTTACAAGGGCTTTGATTCAACAATAAGTGGAAATTCAAAACAACAATTCAGCATTTGGAACGAAAGGGGGGAACAATATTTGCCGAAACAGAAGATCTGATAAGTCGTTGTGAAAAGTAACCGGTGAAAAAGCAAAGACAGATTGCTCATACACGTACACATACACACGTACACACGCACACACACGCACACGTACACGTATATATAATACACGTTTATTTAATATATTTTTATAACTTAGAATTTTTTTATGGCTACCGCCACAATTCTTCCTTGGCAGGCGAGGAACTTTTTTAGAAGCAAAGCTTAGTTATAAAACCTTTATTATTAAGCCCAATTTTGGGATTGTACGACATCCATTTTGACAATATCTAAATTCATTTTGACAATCTATCATCTGCCGTTGAATTATTTTGACAATGAAAAAAGCCACCACTATTTTACCTATATTATGGAAATTCCAAAACAACAAAAACACTGCTTTTGTATAGTATAAACCGTATTGACTATATGCGTTTTTTCATTATCCTTTTTTGACATTACAGAGATTTGCTATTCAAAAAAATCAAATTTTAAACGGTAAATATACAATTTAATCTTGAAAAAAATGCTGATTTGTGGTATAATATATGTATGGATAATATTGAGTGAATTAAATACATATTGTGATATTTGCATTGTGAAAGGATGATGTTTATGTACGCAACTGTTGATAAAGTACAAAGACAATTTAAGGTATATGACAGCTATATGTTTAGATTTTGTATAAAAGAAATAGGAAATGCCATATGGGATGGAAAAGAAAAAATTTGGAGATTACCATATAATAAGTATGTTCTCAACGAACTTTCTATATTAGGCTGTACATTTCCCAACTTTTTCGATAAATATATAGAAAAAACTGCGATTTCTGTTCCTGAACCCAAACAACCGCTTCCGTTAAAAGCTAAACCATATTCATATCAAACCGATGGTTATGCTTTAGCTTGTGATATGATGGGGATTTTCCCTGATTCAGAAAAAAAATCACCGGGATACGGACTTGAATTTGAAATGGGATGCGGAAAAACTCTCACTTCTATTGCTGTATTAGGCAGAGCTTATCTAAACGGCTTAGTAGAAAAAGCTCTTATCTTAGCTCCTAAGTCAATTTTAGGGGTATGGACAGAGGAACTAAATAAATTCGCTGATTTTGCTGTTAAGAGCGTTGTTATAGACGGAAAAAACAAAGCTGAAAAATTAAAGAAATTAGATGAACTTTCAAATTATAAAGATTGTTTAAAGGTAGCTATCATTAATTATGAAAGTATGTATAGACTTGAAGATGAATTGCTTGAATGGAATCCGAACTTTTTAATCTGTGATGAAAGCACAAAAATTAAATCACCTGACGGAAAAGCAAGTATAGCAGCATCACATATAGCTGCTGTTGCAGATTACAGAATGATTTTGACCGGCACGCCTGTTCAAAATAATCCTCTTGATTTATTCGGACAATACAGAGTAATTAGTCCTGAAGTATTCGGATATGATTATGATAAGTTTCGTGATAAGTATTCTGTACAAGAGTGGTGTGGTACTCATTACAGAACATCTGCTTGGCTTAATATGAAAGAGTTAATAGATAAAGCACATTCAGTTGCATATAGAGTAACAAAGGATGATGCTTTAGACCTTCCGGAAGAAACAGACGTTGCAATTCCAATCCAATTAGAAAAAGATGCAATAAAAGCATACGAATCGGTATTGGAAGGTGAATTAAAACTTTCAAAAAACAATACCGTTTCAATTAAAAGCATTTTAACCAAATTTCTTCGATTACAGCAAATAACCGGTGGTTTTATCAAAGGAGATAAAGCTGCCAAGTATATAAATGTTTCAAACAGCAAACTTGATACATTGGAAGAATTGGTTGAAACACTAATCTCCCAAAATCAAAAAGTTGTTATTATGGCAAAATTTACAGCTGAAATTGATGCTATATGTAAAATGTTAAAAAAGAAAAAGATTGAAACAGCAGTTATAACCGGTAAAACAAAAGACAGAGATGCTGAAAGAATAAAATTTCAAACTAATCCTGATTGTAAAGTCTTTGTTGGTCAAATTCAAGCAACAAGTATGGGTATAACACTTACCGCCGCTTCAACGATGATTTTTTACAGTCTTACTTTTAATTATGCAGATTATATTCAAGCAAAGGCAAGAATACATCGTATCGGTCAAACCAATAAATGTACTTATATTCATTTGCTTGCCAAAAATACAATTGATGAATATATTCTTAATGCACTAAAAAACAAAAAGGATTTAGCAAATGCAGTAGTAGAAACATTAAAAACAAAAAAAGATAATGAATTAAAGTGGTTAAATGCAACTAATTTAGAACAAGTTGCAATATAATTGTAATATTATTTTCATAGAATCTTTATTGACTTTTGTACTGTAAAAATATATATTATTATAGTAATATAAATTTTAATGAAATCTGAAACAATTAAATATTTTAAAAAATTGACAAGTATACTCATTTTAGCTATTAACGTGTCAGCAAAATAGGGAGATGATTTGTCAATATAAATGGCAGAAACTACCGGAATGATTTAGTAAATGTTCCTTATTATATATAATAATAGGGAATTTTCAAAAATCACACAATCAGTTTACCCATATGAAGTTCAATGAACAGGAGAATTCAGTAGAACAACTGTATTTTCCTGTTTTTTTGTTATTTATTTAACAAATACAGTAGAGGAGGGATACTATGAGCATATAAACAAATTTAATAATTTATTTTTGATTTTCAAGTATAACTGATATAAAAGAAGGGTGGAGACGAGATTGGATAATATTGAATTAGTAATTTCAGAAAGTACAAATAATTATGTAACAAAAATCAACCTAAATACTATGCCGATGTATACAAAAAAATTTTTAGCAGAGAACAATGCTGCTGATATTTTTAAGTATATTAGAGTCGGGTTATTTAAAAGTAAAGAATTCTTTGGATGTATAGATTTGTTGGTTTTTACGTCAACTATGGATGCAATTAATGAATTAATGGAATTATTCCCGGATATACATATAAAGCCGAATAATAAAAATGCTATATTAATTTCATCAGTATATGATACACATACAGAGGTGATTAAAACAATTATTGATAAATTGTCAGACATAGTAGATATTTATATGTAAAAAAATTTTTGAGCTGCTTGGAAAAAACTAAGCAGCTCTTTTTTTTTATCACATTTTGACGTTTTAGAGATTTTGTGGTATAATATAGAAAAAAATGAGAAAGAGGTATAAAAATGTCCAAATTTAAAATTGCAAAACAAATAGTGAATAATAACGAAAATTGTAGAAATGGATGTGGGTTTGGCTGTTTGATTTATTTTTTATCAGGAGCTATAAGTTCACTAATTTGTTTTATAATAGAACATATTAATTTGTCAACTAATGTTGTCTTATGTTTAGAATACATAATATCTGCTTTAGTTTGGATAATAATAATTCTTTCAATAATGATATATTCAAAATTTAAAAAATAAGGACGGGAATTCTCGGTTACTTGTATCCGAGATGAAAGTCCTTCAAAGATTAAAAATGTAAATAACACATCAAATTTGAAAGGAGGGAAAATCAATTATGAATAAAGCAATTAAGTATAGGATATATCCAAATGAAAAACAGATAGAAATGTTTATTAAAACCTTCGGTTGTTGCCGAAAGGTTTATAATCTTATGCTTGCTGATAAAATTAACTACTATGAAAAATACGGTACGATGTTAAAAACAACACCGGCACAGTATAAAAAGAAGTATCCATTTCTCAAAGAAGTAGATAGTTTAGCTCTTGCCAATGTTCAATTGAATTTAGAGAAAGCATATAAAAATTTCTTTACCAACAAAAAGATTGGATTCCCTAAATTCAAATCATCGAAGTATAGTAAAAAGTCTTATACTACCAACAATCAAAAAAGTACAATTGCTTTATCTGATAAAGCAATTAAATTACCTAAAATTGGTTATGTGAAAGCTAAACTACATCGTAATCCCAAAAGTAATTGGAAGTTAAAATCTGCTACTATAACTTTGGATAATGATGGTAAGTTTTATGTTTCTGTTTTATTTGAATATGATATTACAATTACACCGGCTGTTATTACCGAAGCAACGACTGTTGGTCTTGATTATAAATCAGATGGTCTATATTGTGATAGTAACGGCAATATACCAATGGGAGAACATAAATATTATAGACAAAATCAAATTAAACTCGCCAAAGAACAACATAAATTAAAAAATAAAATCAAAGGGAGTAATAACTATAATAAGCAAAAAAAGAGAATTGCCAAAATTCATAAACATATTTCAAATCAACGTAAAGATTATCTACATAAATTATCTACTGCGATAACCAAACAGTATAATTGTATTTGTGTAGAAAATCTTGATATGAAAGCGTTATCAAACAAAGGCTTTGGTAATGGTAAAGCTACTCTTGATAATGGCTATGGTATGTTTATAAATATGTTACAATATAAACTAACTGATATTGGTGGTTCTCTTATTAAAGTAGATAAATTTTTTCCAAGCAGTCAGCTTTGTAGTGCTTGTGGTTATCAAAATTCTGATGTTAAAAAATTAACAGTGCGAAAATGGGATTGCCCTTGTTGTAATACACATCACGATAGAGATGTAAATGCTGCAATAAATATAAAAAAAGAAGGACTTAGGCTTTTGAATGTTGCCTAAATTCTAAAATTATAGTAGGTTCGGAACGAGCCAAACTCAAAAGCCTATGGACATGATGGGAAAACTGCTATTTATATAGATATGATAATAACCGTTGTGGTTGAAATAGGAAGCTCGGTAACTTGTTGCCGAGTAGTTCACACTATTTAAAGAATTACATTTAACTTTCTGTTATGAAAAATCCGAATGGTATCAGCAAACAAAAGCTGATTTGTCAGAATTGCTTGATAAAGGTGTATACGGTGAATATCTTGTATTTAAGAAATTATCAAAAAGATTTAAAAAATTAGATGAAAATGCAAAAGTGTATACAAGTGTGATAATTCCACTCGGTAATGATAATTTTGCTGAAATTGATATGTTGATTGTTTCAAAATTTGGAATCCATGTTTGTGAAGTAAAAAATAGGGTAGGAACGATAACCGGAAACATTCGTGATAAAACATTATCTGTTCAGGCAGGCAATGAAGTGTACGAAATGGAAAATCCTTTTTATCAGAATAGCATACATATGAACTATATAAGAACATTGTTATATAATCATCTTGATAATTCTGATTTTATTGTAAAGAAACTATACGATAATTCATTTTGTAATACGATAATTCATAATGATTCTCTTGTATTTCAAAATAATTTCTACAACGGTGGATTATACGAAAATTGGGCTAACTTATCTTTCTCAAACATAAATAAGTACACTCACGGCGGAATTTACTTAACAAAAGATGAACAAAAAGAAATATCAAAAGTTATAGAGAGATTGCCACAATATACATATGCTCAAAAACAAGCAAAAATTAAAATTCGAGAGCAAAAATATAACAATGGCGAATTCAAAGAAAATAACAATTATACAATCGGATATTTTAGTTTCAATAATTGTCAGCACCATTTGTATACAATAGAAAAATCAAATGATACGATAACAACATACTATTGTCCGTTTGACGGTTGGTTTAGAACTTTTCCTGATGCTGAATGCAATAAAGTATGTAGAAGAACTATGCGATTTGATCAAGCATTTGACTATTATCGAAAATCAATACGAAAAAATGGTTGAGTTTGTTCGTAAATACTGTATAATGTAAATGTAAACAAATTTCATAATAGGGGTGAATATAATGATCAAACATAAATTAATACCATTACTTACCGCCGCAGCAATATCTTTTTCAATACCGGCTTTTGCACAAAACTACAATGATGTTCCTGAGAACCATTGGGCTTATACATATATTGAAAATGCAACCGAAAACGGCATCTTTGAAGGTTATGAGGATGGTTCTTTCAAGCCGGAAAAGCAATTAACACACGAAGAATTAACCAAAGTGATTATCTCATTGATGAAAGATAAGTTAAACGATATTCCATCTGATAATCTTAATGATGATATACCTAATCGTGATTATTGGACAAACCGTTGGGACAATTGGTCACAACCATATTTGAATATTGCATTGAATTCAGGAATACTTAATACCAACGATACTGCATATGCATACAAGAATATGTTGGTATCAAGAGAAGATATGAGTAAAATAGTTGCCAGAGCTATTGAGTATATGGGTAGTGAACATATAGATAATACAGACGAATATACAAATAAAATATCAGATTGGAATAATGTATGCGGCTTATGCAAACCGTATGTTGCACAAGTTTATGCAAAAGGAATTATAACAGGTTATGAAGATGGGACTTTTAGAGGAACTAATTATGTCACAAGGGCAGAGTTATCTGTTATAGTAGAAAAATTATCAAAAAATAAAATTTAATACGTTATATTACAATTTGGTATTGACTTTGAGAGTAAAATGTGGTATAATATAGGTATAAAGAAAAGAAATATAATTTAACTTTGAAAGGGGTTTTAAATATGTTAAAGAGAACAAAACAAATCATAACTGCCATATTGGCAACAGCTACTATTGCTTCATCAGCTATCCCTGTATTCGCATCTACATATTCAGATGTAAGTGATAGCCATTGGGCTAACAGCTATATTAACAAAATCACTGGACTTGGAGCTTTCAGTGGCTACGAAGATGGAACATTTCGCCCTGATAATGTGATTACTTATCAGGAATTCACTAAAACAGTTGTCGGACTTATCTTAAATCCATTGGAAGATAAGATTGAACCTGTTGAAGATGGATATGAAATTTATAAATTTACACCGGCAGTTCTAAGCGGTAAAGAACCATATAATGCTGATTACCGTTGGCATCACGCTTGGGACGATTGGGCTCAACCGTATTTGAATTTTGCTCTTGATAAAGGGCTTATCAAATATGATAATTCAATTATGGATACTGAAGATTATAACTTCGGCGGTCCGAGGGATGAGATGAGCCGTTTTGATATGGCAAAACTAATCGCAAGAACTATGGATTATTTTGGTGAAGAAAAAATTGAAAATACTGATGTCTACAAAACAGCTTTAAAGGACTATGACTATATTCCTGATGAATATAAGGATTATGTTCTTCAAGCATACGGCAAGGGTGTATTGAGCGGTTATGAGGACGGCAGTTTTCACGGTGACAGAAAGTTGACTCGTGCAGAAGCATCATCTGTATTGGTTAGATTAGTAGATCAAAGTATGAGAGAAACAAAAGGTAAGAGAACATATATGTATCAGGGCAAAGAAATCACTTGGACTTCTCCAATCCGTGATGATATATCTGAAGAATATCAGCTATCATTGAAAGACGGTTTTGCTAATGAAGATTATACTGATAATCCGAGTCCAGATTTGTATGATGTTGAATACTACTTAAATCATTTGAAGCTATCAAGTAAAGCAATAAAATTTGAAGATGTTGTACTACAATCATTTACGTTTGATGAAGCAACAAAGCAAGCAACATTTACTATTCCTGACCTTTTGCCTGACTGTTGGCAATTCGTTGTGAATAAAGTTCGTTACTCAGAGCCGGGTGAATATACGATTGATACTACAGATCATGAAAAAGTTCGTATTACCGTTTTGCCTAAAGAGGTAGATAATCAAGGCAGAGGCGACACTTACTCAATAGATATTTATGTTAATGGTGCTCCTGAATATCATGACGGTTTTTATGATCAAGAATATATGAAAGGTAAAATCGCATTCCATTACGAAAGCGGTGATGATGAGTACGATTGGCAGCCGGGTAAATCATTTATAGACTATAAAAACGAATTCGGAACTAATATGACTGATAAGGAATATCAAGTGATATTTGGCTAACAGATATAACAAACGACAGATAAGATGCCTCTCTTCGCAGGGGCATCTTAGTATAAAGTAGGTGATTCATATGATTGTAGCAGCTATTGTGTGAAATAAGGTTAAAAGATGTAGGTTAACTCCTATATCTATTTTTTGACCTTTTTTTCAAGCGTTTACTTTGTAAATCAAAGGTTTAAATTTTAAAACATTAAAAGGAGAGTGATTCAAATGAACTTAAAAAAAGCAATATCAGCGATAATGTCTTTGGCAGTCATTGGTTCTTGTGTAACAATACCTTTAACAGCTAAGGCAGAAGTTCAAACAACAGATTGGCAGACGGTTGATTGGTCAGCTAATCAATATGTTACAGACGATTTATCTTACACATATAACAAAGATATAGATTTTTGGAGATATGTAGATAAAGATGTTATTGAGAACAATGGTAATAATACCGTTTGGAAAAGCAGTTTAGGTGAACTTTCGGATGATGAAGTTGTTTCATTATTGGAAAGCGGTGGAATAAGCAAGCCAATCGAAAGTTCATATTACGAAATGCCGGATAATGTAAAAGATTATCTAAGAAACGGTGGTAATCCAAACAATATCAAAATGAAGTTTGATGTTGATTTGGATATTGATGTTGATGCACCTACTGAAGTTGAAAAAACAAAGAAAAAAGCGGATCAAATATTTGAAAGTAGTCAAGTTGAATATCGTTGGACAACGGATGAAAACGGAGAACCTCAGTTTGCATTGAAAATGACACCAAAATTTAAACTTCGAGAAGGCGAAAGAAATGATGAAAACGCAAAACTACCGTATATAGATTATTCAAAAACACCGACTTTACCAAAAGCTCAATATCCATACAGCAGCGTTATCTTTTCAATGTGGCAGAAAGATAAACCGAAAAGCGAAAATGAGGTACAGAAGCATTACGGTGCTTTGGAAGTAATCGAACCTGAAGATCCGAGATATGACACATATGATTCGGACCGTTATGTATTTAACGGTTTTACATACGGTAATATCGGCAAAAACGGTACTATCTTTGAAGGTATGATACTGCCAAACTATGAGGCAGGTCAAGTAAATAAAGAGGGATTATGGAAAGATACCATCCAATCAGATACTCTTGAAAGTAACAGTATCCGAATAGGACAGCAGTACAAGAGTAAAGGCGATTTGTGGTATTACACATATGGCGGTGCTGTTGGTTACAGTTTTCATTTCCCTTTGAAAATATCATTCTCAATAGACGATCATCCGACTATTAATATGAGATTGATTGATAATCGTGATAATAGTTGTGTTACAGAAAAACTGTTTACTATAAACTTCAATAATGACGGTACTGCACAAGTAACTAAGTTTTTAAATGATAAGAAAAACAACATTACTATTGATGGTTTGTTTTTGGACAAATTGCAACTTGTATCATATGAAGTTGTAGATGCAGATACCGGTAATGTTGAAAAATCTCAAATAGCCGATAAATCCACACAATACAGTGAAATATTTGAGTTTGCAAAAACAGCAGGTTCACTGCATAAAATAATTAATCTGTATTTTGGTGACGATTTACCACAACTTGAAGTAAAGTATATAGACAGTTCAACAAATACTGTTGTTAAGCAAGAAACAATCAACGGAAATCCGTTTGAAACAGGTCAGCAAGAAGTTAATATTAATTATACGATTGGCAGTGTACCGGGTTATGTAATTAAAGGATATACTGTTCTTGAAGATGACGAACAAGAAGAAGTCTCAACCGGTACAGGAAATGATGTTGTTGTTCCGATTAAAAAAGTACGTCCTAAGAGAATTCTACACGTAAACCTTGCTCCAAACGATGGAGATAACGGTGACGGTGATCCAGATGATGATGCACCTACAAAGATTATAAAAAGATATGTAGACGAAGATGATAATCCGGTAGATGATGATAAGATTATACCGGGTGAAAGTGTAACAGGACAAGAGGTAAAAAAGATTTGTACAACAATAGATTATAATACTGCTGAATATACTTTGGTCCGAGTTGTTATAACGCATAAGGACGGAAAAGTAATTAATACCTACACTGAAAACATTCCAAATGAAGTATGTGTAGATGTAACAGAAGAAGAACCGACCGTTATTGTAAAAATTGTTGTAAAATCAAATAGACCTAATGAGAGTAAAATAGAAAAAGATTGTTCAAGCGGTCAGCTAAAATTTAAAACATACAGATACCATAATGTTTATAACGCAAAAGGCGAAAAAAGAACTTGTACACATACGATTATTGTTACAGCCGGCATGGAAATTTATCCGTTCCAAATAAACGGAAACTATTATGAGAAAAACTTTTCTCACGAAGATAGTCCAAATTGGAAACCAAATCACTTCCAAAGCGGTTATGGATTTAATTTCTGCGATCCAAGTCTAAATCACGGCGGTCAAGAGGGAACAGATACATTAACAGCATATTGTTGGGTAAAACTTAATGAAACAAAATCACAAAAGAAATATTGCAGCAGCAGTTTTGGAGATGACTATGCAAGTAGAGTTAATCCACCAACAAAAGTAACTGTTCAAAATGAATTTGATGATTTTTGGGGATTTGATGATTTTGTAACTCAAATGCAGCCAAAAGTTTTTGATTTAGAAGATGTTAAATATAATCGAACTGATGAAAAAGAAGGTGAATATGCTCGTTATATAGTAACAGCACGTATACCTGAAACAAAGATAACGTATTCCGATAGTGAAAATATGAGAAGAAGAATATTCACACCTGTTTCGTTATCTGACGGTAATCATAAAGTTCAATTTAAGTATTCCGGCGGTGGTATTAACAATACTGAATTCTGTTATGAATTCACAAAGGATTATATCATTGAAGGTAATATGTATGAAAACAATCATACTTTTGAGGGTATACCGGGTGATGATGATGATAACTCAATAATTTGGAATTAAATCAGTAAAGGTGCTGATTTTCAGCACCTTTGTCAAGGGGGAAATGCTATGCTAACTGAAGAACAATTAAGATTGGTAGAGGATAATATCAATTTGCCAAAGCAAATTTGTTATAAAATGCTTACAGAATCAAAAATAAGAAATGATGCAGACTTATATGAAGATTGTATTGCAACAGCTAATGTAAGTCTGTGCCAAGCAGCTCAATCATATAACAAGAAAAAAGGCGAATTTTACGTTTTTGCTACAGTTAAGATAAAGTGGGACGTATGGACTTATTTACAGACGGAATATTCCAAAGGCATGATTTCAGCAAAATCCCATAATGTAAAAAAAGATAATATGCCAACACAATTTATTGATGTAGAATCACTTAGCGATACTGTTCAAAGAAATAAGCAAATAGTTCCCGATCAATTTAAAATCACCAAAGATGATACAATGGTTGTGGATTCTATGTTAGATTTAATTAAAGTAACAAATGCTGCCGAGCAAACATTGTTATCTTTAATTTTAGATGGATATTCCGATGAAGAGATAGTAGAAATTTTAGATACCAGTATGAAATACCTATCAAAATTAAAAGCCGGTTTAAAATCGAAAATGATAGATATATTCAAAAATTGTGCATAATAAGGTAATTAGCCTGTGAAATAACAGCTTTTTCAAGGAGTTTGTTATTGAGGCTCTTATTGGTTCTCACTTAGCCAATTCTTGAATAGGAGATAGCCTCTGAAAGAAAAAAGTGAAAATGACATATTACACCCCGAATATTTGGGGTGTGTTTTTTGATTTAACAAATAAATTTTATAAAAAACCGCCATTTGCTTATGAAAAGGTAGAAAAATGAAATAAAATAGGGACTATATTAATAGGAAGCAGATTAAAGGATGGTGATTTAATTGGATTTAACTATAAACGGTTTGAAAAAATCAAGAGTAACAATTACAAATGAACTTCAACAATATCAATTAGGTAAAGGTTCAAATAATAAAAAAATACAAAGTTATTTTATTAATAGTCTGTTATTACAATTAAAAACAGTTGATAAAACCGAACATTTTATTAATGAAATATCTCAGTCAGCAGAAACAGCACCTAAACAAGTTATATATAAGATTATAAATTTTTATCGTGAAATAAATAATCAACAATCAAAGAATAACGAAAATTTAGATGAGTTAAAACGCTTTACTGAAAAAGTATATGAGAGTAAAACAGCATCACTTGATAAAGCAAATGAACTGACAGAACAAATAATTGAAGCATATAGCGGTAATTATACAAAAGATTTTTTAAATGCGATTATTGAAATAGTCATTCTGATTTTAAATGATTATATTGTAATGCGAAAAATGTATTGCCGATATGTTTGTTCAAAATTTCAAGTTAAGGAAGGTGAAAAGAAATGTCAGAAGTAAATATGCCGCCAAAGAAGAAAAAAACAATCAATTCAGACAGAAGCATAAGCGAACAGCATAAAAATGTATCAAACACACCTAAAACTTCTGTTGATAAATCAAAGCCGGTAAAGAAACAGGCTTCGACTAAACCGATTACAGGAGAACAAAATGCTAAATTTTACACAAAACCTCAACCTGAAGCAACTATGCAAAAGCTCAATAAAAACGAAAATGTGCTTGATAAAATAAAAAAATTGCCTATACGACAAATAAGAATAGGTGATACCATAAAACGAGGTTATGTGGATGAAGTTAACGGTTGTGTTTATTTTATGAAAAATGACGGTAATTTAACCGGAGAAAGAGCCAAAATGCGTAAATCAGCCGATACACCGCCTAAGCCTGCACCACAATATAAGCCGACTGCACCTGACAAGAGTTTATCGGTAAAAGATAAGACACAAACTTTTAAAGATAAGCTCAAAAATTTCCGAGATGAAAAATCAAAATCTTCAAGCAAAGATTCAGACAAGCCGAAAGATACCAAATCTAAAAGCAAAAAAGGTATGTTTGCAGTGATTATTGCAGTTGGAATAATTGCAGTAAGTATATTTACTGTAAAGCCCTTAATAGCCAATTTTAAAGCTCCTACCGTAAATAACGATACGGATGCGATTTCGGTAATTACTTTAAAGCAGGATGTAGTTCCCGGTGATGTGATAACAGAAGATATGCTTGCTCAGGCGAAAATAGATAATAAAACATATAACCAAATTGCAATGAATAATACCGACATATACAAATGGGATAGGTGTAAAGATGTTATTGGTTTATATGCAACTGAATATATTCCACAGGAACAATATATGAGTGTAAATTCAGTTTCATCAAATTTTGAATTAAAAGCAAACCCATATGGTTCGTCAAATTCAAATTTTAGCTATGTAGATATTCCGATAACCGAAGATTTAGATAAAGCAAAGCTGTTAATAGGACAAAAAATTAATATTAGCTTCAGAATTGACAGTCAAAGCGGTAAAAATCAAAGTAATGAGTCTCAAAATCAGAACGGTACTACTATTAAAAAAGATACAAGCACAGCAACTGCTGAAGAATACACAATTAGTAATGCAGTAATAGCAAATATATTAACCGATAACGATACCGACTTATATTCGGAATTTGCACCTTTAGAATCAATCCCTGAAGCAGATTTATCTCATTACATTGAAAATAAAATAAAAAGTAATAAAGAATATGTTTCAAGTGTAACTCCGGCTAAAATAAGAATTATTTTAGAAAAAGATTATGTTGACACTATAAAGAAAGCAATATCAAATAAAACAGAAATTAAAGTTGAATTATTAGAAACAGCAGATACAGATAATGACGAAAAGAAAAATTTCTACAATACAGAAGTTAATATAGTAAAATCGTTGTATCCGGTAAAAGATAAAGAAGAATAAGGAGCTTAATATCAACTACCCACCACTTAACATAAAAGTTTGAAGTGGGGGCTTGTGAAAGCAAGCTCGGTTGACTACCCTAAGTTCTCAGAGAACTCTGTTATATAAGAATACATAGTTACCGATAGGCGTATGCTCTAACCTGTCGCTCTAAGGCGTATGTTTAAACAATTCTGAGGGGTAGGAATAGTGATGTACACAAAAACCTTATATAACATTGGGTAAGGGCATCTTACCATATCGTTTGATGTGGAATTATATGTTAAATCATATTGGAAGGAGTGTCTATTATGGTATATGTGCTTGATATTACCGGACAACCACTTATGCCTACTGATAGGCACGGTAAAGTAAAACATCTTCTTAAAGATGGAAAAGTTAAAGTTGTAAAGCGTTGTCCGTTTACAATACAGTTATTATATACGACAACAACATATACACAAGAAATTACATTAGGTGTAGATGCCGGTAGTAAAGTAATAGGACTATCGGCTTCAACGCCAAGAAGGGAGTTATATTCTTCAGAAGTTACTTTACGAAATGATATAGTAAAATTATTATCACTGCGTAGAGAATATCGTAGGTCAAGACGAAACAGAACAACCCGATATAGAGCTGCAAGATTCAATAATCGTGTACATAGTAAAAATAAGGGTTGGTTAGCACCGTCAATAGAAAATAAAATTAATACTCATATAAAAGTGGTAGCAGATATTCATAAAATCCTACCAATAAGTAAAATTGTAGTCGAAACAGCCTCGTTTGACATACAAAAAATCAAAAATCCAAATATCTCAGGTGAAGAATATCAACAAGGTGAACAATTGGATTTTTGGAATGTTCGTCAATATGTGCTTTTCAGAGATAATTATACTTGTCAATGCTGTAAAGGTAAATCAAAGGATAATAGATTAGCTGTTCACCATATAGAGTCAAGACAAACAGGTGGTAATGCACCAAATAACTTGATTACTTTATGCATAACTTGTCATAAAAAATATCATAAAGGTAAAATCAAATTACCGAATACAATAAAAAGAGATAAAATATTTAAAGATGCTGTTTTTATGGGTATTATGCGTTGGGCGTTTTACGAACGACTTAAAAATATATATCCTAATATTCGTATGACATATGGATACATAACAAAGAATACACGCATACAACATAATTTGTCAAAAACACATTATACTGATGCTTTATGTATAAGTGGTAATCCGCTTGCTAAACCATTGGAAGTTTTATATATCCAAAAAGCTATACGCACGAGGAATAGACAAATACATAAAGCAACAATCAGCAAAGGTGGCATACGCAAATTAAACCAAGCACCTAAATATGTTTTTGGATTTCAATTATATGATAAGGTTTTATACAAAGGTAAAGAATGTTTTATTTTCGGTCGTAGGTCAAGCGGTAGTTTTGATATACGCACTTTGGATGGTACAAAAATATCACCCGGAGTGAGTCACAAAAAATTAAAACTTTTAGAAAAAAGAAAAACAATATTAACGGAAAGAGTAATTAAAAATCAGGAAGGAGGAAAGCGAGGATAATAGGTACGCAATTCCTCCCATCACTTATAGAAGTGGGGGTATCCTTGCTAAATTTAGATGAACGGGTATATAACAAAACTAAAAGAAAAATTTAAACAAATGAAAGAAATTGATTTACCTCCGGCATTAACACGCTTAAAAACAATGCGATTAATGATTGGTATATCAATTATAACCATATCTGTTATAGCAGCTATACTCCTGAAAAGCGTTGGCATATTAATAGGCTTAATAGTTGGTCTTTATATGCTTATAGCAGCTATTAAAACGGATTATGATTACGTGAGTGATACGATTAAAGAATATGAATTAGTGTGCATCTCCACATCTAAGAGACGTTACGGTACAAATGTAGTATTGGATATTGTTTTTTGTGATGATAACGGAGCGACATACAAATTCAATTATGGAAATAAAAAAGGTGTATTTTATGAGAATCTCCGATATAAACTGTACATAAATCAAAATAATCCTGAATATATAGTTGCTTATCAACAATTATAATTATTCCACAAGCAGAGAGAAATTCACTTCTTTCTGCTTTTTTTATGGATAAAAAAATAATATTTTGACCGATATAATTGACACAAAATATAAAATATGGTATAATGAAATTGTAGAATAACGGTTGAAATTTCAAGAAAGGAGGATTAAAATGAAAATCCCCAAAATAAAAAAAAGAAAAGTAATTAAATCATCAATATTGGCAGATAAAATAGAATGTATTAAGTTATATGATAAACTTGAACCATATTTAATTGAAAATAAAATAGACTTCAAAGATTTTATCGGTGAAGAATTATATGATAAATATATAAAATTAACCGAAGAAGATCAAGATTTTATAAATTCGATAGAATCATTGTCTGAAATTAAAATAAATATTTTATATGAGTTTATACTGAATATATCACCTATTTGGTGGGAAAAAGATGTAATCAAAAACACTTGCCAAGCAGATGTTCAAAAAACACAAACTGCCATTGATAATGCAATGATTAGACAAGGTAGTTTTGTAGAGAGGTTACAATCAATAAAAGGCAAGTATGCTTCTATATCAAAATTAAATGCAAACGACAAAAAACTTGAAGAATTAAGAGAGAGAATGAAAAAATGGTCAGATAAAACAAATGCAATAAATGAAAATTTGCATAAGTTAGAAGCAGAAATGAAGTCATACGAATATACCTATTATACTTCTCCTTCCGAAAGATTATATAACCTATTCAAACAGAAGCAAAAAAATAACGAATTGTCTGCTTTAATGTACCAATATAAACTTTTGACTAATGATACTCTCGACACAATTTGTATTACTAATGATTTTGTCGCAAACAATGTAGCAGAATTTGAAGATTATTTTAAATATTCAAAATTGTTTGATGTATCAATTCACTGGTTATTGTGTTTTAATGAATATTGTATATATTCAAATAATCCAACAATAGAGACTATTTTTGACTTATATAAGTTATCAAATGCTTATACAAAAGAAGCTGTTAAGACATTTGTAAAACACTTAGCAAATTAAAAGGGAGGTGTAAGAAATGAATGTATTTAATCAAGAAGATTTTCAGAATATGGATTCAAAAAATAAAAATGAAGAATATATTAGTAAAAAAATCATAACTTTGCTGAATGCTAATTTTGCAATAATTAATAATAAATTAACCCTTGATAATTCTAATCAATTTGATAATCAGGACAATAATATAAATTCATTAGCTATATATAATGCTTATAGGAAATATGTATCTCTTAAAGAGAATCCTCAATGGTTGACAAATGACAAAATAATAAGAATATCTCCTATCGGATTAAATTATTTAGTACCATTATTTAATTGTTCTTGTAATAAATTAATTATGGGAAAAGAATTTGATATTGAACTGCCGTTAAAAGAAAGAACATTTATTAAGGCTTACAAGGAATTAAATTCAGATAATAAAAATAAAATAGATAACCTTTTAGAAAAAGCCAAATTAAATTTTACGTACACATTTATTCATAAGCCGGAAGCTCTTGGAGCTCGATTATCTGATTATGATGAGTATTTAAAAGAATTGATGTATTTACGTTTTATTGATTTAGCAGATTTAAGAGGTGTATCTCTTGTAGAGTTGGTTTCATCTTCAGTAATCGGTCGAAAATATGAAACATTTCAATTGATGTTAGCACAGCACAGTTGTAATTTCATTTTAAGCAGAATGTTTTTTGAAGCGTTAACTAAAAATTGTTCTTTAGACTATCTATGTTGTATTGATTATACTCCTTATAATCAAATATATTATACGGATAAAAACGGTACAAAAGTATATTTGTCAGATGAAGAAAAAAAAGTTTTATCCTTATATTTGTATGCAGAAGAAAAGAAAAATGATATTTTAGCCGAAACATTTATATTATCTAAAATTTAATATTGTTTATTTATAAAGCTGTCTTGCAGATTTTGCAAGGCAGTTTTTTTGTGCAAAAAATTAATTTACCGCCATTTGCTTATGAAAAAGTAGAAAAACGTAAAAAAATAAGGACTATATTTATAGAAGGGGAATTAAACCGAAAGGAGAAAATATTATGGCAAGAAGAAAAAATTCAAATGAAGCTATTGAATCAGTTGAACCTACAGACATTGAAATGGACGTAGAAAACGAAGAATATGATTCACAAGAAAATGTTAATGAGGAAGCAGAGATTAATACAGAAATCGAATCAACTCAAAGTTCCGAAAGTGAAACAGAACCGGTGGAAAATTCAGAATCTGAAAACAGTGATTCTGATGAAAATCCAGATAATTCAGCAGATTCAGTTGAGCCGGAAAATATCGAAAATGTTAACGAAACAGAAAATGGCGATAATACCGAAGAAGCAAATGTTGAAGATTATAAAGCCATTTCAAGACGAGAACTTATTGCTCAAAAGAATAAAAATGAACAAGAAAGAGCCGAAAAAAATGCAATTCGTGAAGATCGAATCATGAAATGGGAACAGATAAGAACGTCAAGACGTGAGAACAGAATTGTTTACGGCAACCTTATTTCCATTGAAACACTCAACGATACAATGATTGTGGGTGTTGTGAAATTCGGCGAATATCGTATTATAATTCCGGCATCTGAAATGTTCAAAAATGATTTGGTCGATTATTCCACAATTGAGGATATTGAAGATAAAATCAAAAGAGAAAATCAGATGATGTCAAAATTACTCGGTCTTGAAATTCCTTTTGTAATTACACAAGTTACAGGTAAATTTGACGGTGAATATGCTATTTTGGCTTCACGAAAACTTGCACTTCGCAGAATTGAAACATACAACTTCAAGACAAGCAAGCATCAAAAAGAAGCATTGGTAAAAGTCGGCGATACTGTTGATGCAGTAGTTCTTTCAGCAGGCTTTCACGCAGTTATGGTCAATGTTAAGGGTGTAGATACATTTATTCAACAATTTCAGCTAACACATAGATATGTGAAGATTGTAAAGGATATGTATTCAACCGGAATGACAATCCCTGTTGTTATTAAAAATATCACATATGATGAAAAAGGTAATGTAGAAAAACTTGAAGTGTCCGGCAGAGATGCTGAAATTCAAGGCTTTATTCCTAAAATGAAGAATATTACCGAAAATTCAAGATGTTTGGCACACATTACAAGAATATCGCATAGACAAGACGGAAGAGTCCGTATACATCTGTTTATTGATGATTTTGGTGTTCCTGCCTACGCAATCGCAGCAAGAGTTGAAAATACTGCTACAGCCCCTAACAGTGGCGATACAGTATTGTTCCAAGTGTTGCGTAAGAATGAAGATACAGGTTATGTTGCCGGTAAGATTATTCAAACGGTACATAAACAAATGTAATGCATAAAAGCATTATTTAACTTTTGTATGAAGTATTTTGTGGTAGAACTATTATGCTATAACAGTGGTTCTACCACAATAAGAAAGGAGTTAGTTATGTCTAAAGAAACTCATAATAGTTATATTATACCTGATAATTTTATTGAAGGCGGTAGAATACTTAATGGAATGTTTAAAACAAGAAATTTTTTAGAAGCAATAGGAATTTCAGCAGTTTTAGCATTTCCGTTATGGAATATACACTATCCATCATTTACAGTTAAAATAACTGTGGTGCTTAGTGTAATTCTACCGTTTTTTTTAATTGCGGTAATGGGTATAAATGATAGTTCTTTTTTGACATTTTTACATCAGTTATATAAATGGAAAAAAGGTCAACGAATGATGTTGTACAATAATCACTTACATTCTCGATCAGTACGACCTATGGAAGTTGTTATGGCACAAGAAATGCCAAAAGATAAACTTGTTTCTACTATTGAAAAATGGAAAGAAAAACGTCAAAACAAAAATAAAAACATCTCATACATTGAAGGTGAAGATTTTGAATTTAATGAAGATGAAGAATATAGTTCCGGCTTTTTAAATACAGAAAAGAAATTATTAGGTTTAGATATACAAAAATCTAAAAAGAAAAGAAAAAAGAATACATTGTTATTAAGTGAACAAAACACAATTTTGCCTGAGCAAACAACAGTATCTGCTGAATCTGAACCGGTAGAAATATCCGTTGACGATATTGAATTCAGTGAGGCTGCTGTTGCAGACGAAGAAAATGATGATTGTGCAATTAATGACGAAATCATTATTAACAGTGATGAGATAACGGTACTTGATGAAACGGAGGTAATTTAATGTTAAACCAATCAAAAAAAGAAAAAGCTAAAAAAACGATGATGACTATTCAAAGTACTCAAAGTTTTTCACCAATTCAAGACGTATCCGAAGGAATAATCATTACTAAAGACAGACGTTTTATAAAAATTCTTGAAATATCACCTATAAATTTTTTACTTCGTTCTGAAGATGAAAAACGTGATATTATAGCTAATTTTGATGCAACTCTTAGAATAATGCCTGTCACTATTCAATTTAAGGTTATATCACGAAAAACAGACGTCACTCGACTTATTAAAGGTATCGAAAAGGATATTGAAACAGAACAAAATAAGAATTGCAGAACACTTCAAAAAGAGCAGATTGATTTAATTAAATCGGTAAGTTCTAAAGAAGGTGTTTCAAGAAGATTTTTTATTATATTTGAATATTCAGAATCAGTTGGTTTGAAAAAGACACCTTCATTTTATGAAATAAAAGCGGATTTGGATACTACCGCTTTACGTATTCAAAATATGCTATTTAGATGCGGTAATGAAGTTATGCCGCTTGAAAATGATGAAGATATATGTGAAGTTCTTTATACAATTATGGCAAAATCCGAAAGTGAGAAGAAACCATTTGAAACACGAATGAATGAAGTAATTTCAAAATATCTTGCAGATGAGAATTATGATCCTGATAAAGAAGCATATGTACCGATAAATGATTATATAGCACCTCTGTCAATAGATACCAAAACATCACCTAAGTATATAAAAATTGATGATGTTTACTATTCATTCGGATATATACCGAGTAAATCATATGGCGAATCAGCAGTAGCCGGTTGGCTATCAATGTTGATTAATCTCGGAGAAGGTATTGATGTAGATTTCTTCGTGCATAAAGAAAATATTGCAATAGTAACACAAAAATTGCAATATGCACTGAGATACAACAAAGTCAAAGCAAGAGGTATGGAAGATACTTCAACAGATTTTGATGATATTTCAAGTGCTATACGTTCCGGTTATTACCTAAAAGCAGGAATAGCTTCCGGTGAAGATTTTTGCTATATGTCAACTCTTTTGACTATAACAGCACATTCGATTGATGAATTGGAATGGAAAACAAATGAAATTAAGACTTATTTAATAGGACAAGGATTAAAGCTGAAATTATGTTGGTTTATGCAAGAAGAAGCATTTAAAATGTCTTTACCTGTATGCCAATTTAATTCACAAATATTTAAAAACTCAAAAAGAAATCTGCTTAGTTCATCTTTAGCTGCTGCATATCCTTTTGTTGCATATGAAGTTAATGATGAAAACGGCATTTTATATGGAATTAACAAGGCTAATAATTCTCTTGTCATATTGAATAACTTTGATTCGAGAAAGTACAAAAATGCTAATATAGCTATTTTAGGTACTACCGGTGCAGGTAAAACATATACAATGCAGTGTATGGCATTAAGAATGAGAAGTCAAAAAACACAAGTATTTATTATCGCACCGGATAAAGGTCATGAATTTAAACGTGCTTGTGACGGTATAGGAGGACAATATGTAAAGATTTCTGCCGGCAGTTCTCAAAATATCAATGTAATGGAAATAAGAAAAAAAGATGATGAAGCAGCTTTGCTTATAGATGGTGATTCTAAAGTTGCAATTCTAACAAATAAAATACAGCAGTTACATACTTTCTTTACTTTGCTTATTCGTGATATAACAAATGAGGAAAGACAGCTTTTAGATGAAGCATTGGTTGAAACATATGCTGAATTTGGTATTACAATCGACAATGATTCATTAATTGATCCTAAAAATCCATCTAAGTATAAACAGATGCCTATACTCGGTGATTTACATAGACATCTTCATAGTCTCGGACCAAGAGCCGAACGACTATATAACATCCTATCACGATATGTAACCGGTTCAGCATCATCATTTAACGGTCATACAAATGTTAATTTGGATAATCAATATATTGTTCTTGATATATCTGATTTAACAGAAGAAATGTTGCCTATCGGTATGTTCATTGTTCTTGATTATGTTTGGGACAAAGCAAGAGAAGATAGAACAAAGAAAAAAGCGATTTTCTTGGACGAACTATGGACTTTGATAGGTGCAAACGCATCAGAAGAAGCGGCAAAATTCGTACTTAGAATTTTCAAAGTTATTCGTGCTTATGGTGGTAGTGCCATAGCTGCAACACAAGATTTGAACGACTTTTTTGCTCTTAAAGACGGTGCATACGGAAAGGGTATTATCAATAACTCAAAAATCAAAATGGTTCTTCAGCTCGAACAAGAAGAGGCTTTGAGGGTATCTGAAACACTGAATTTATCAGAATCTGAAGTTCAACAGATAACACACTTTCAAAAAGGCGAATCTTTACTTACTGCGAACAGTAACCATATCTTGATTAAGTTTAAATCATCAACACACGAACATGATTTAGTAACAACAGATCGTGAGGATTTGGCTAAACAAGTCGAAGAAAAGCGAAAGGCTCTACAAAGAAAAAACAATTAAAACCAAACATTATGAGTAATGTATAAGTAGATTATAAGTAGATTATAAGTAGATTATAAGTATAATATACTTACATAATACGTAAAGAAAATATTAATATGAATCAAAGAAGTATATAATTTGAGATTATATCAATGCAAAATCATAATATTAAGCGTATTCAATACTTACATAATAAGTAATATGTACTTATATAATAAGTAATATGTACTTATATAATACTTATATATTACGTACATATTACGTATTGTATACTTATATTATACTTACTCTTAATATCGAAAAAGAAAGGAATTTCATTATGAATGGATATATTTTAAAAGAATCAATGTACAACTTCATTAACAAAATCGGAGCAGTAAGCTATGAACAAATACAGTTAATGTACGGCAACGTATATGATAAAGATACAATTAAGTGGTCGGTGAAACAGCTAATTGCTGAATGCTTAATATCAAAAGACAGTGAAACTGACTTGATAACAAGACGTGGCAATATAGATTTATCTGATTTTCAGCAAAAGCAACGCACTAATGCAGCTTGGATTATTGCTTCTATGGGTGTATCGAAAATCCGTGAATTTTGGGCTTCTGATTACCCTTGCCAATTTCTTATAATCACAGAAGATGACGAAGTATATGATATAACAACTTTCTCGGCATATACAGTTGATTCGTTATCTATGATTGTTCCGATAAGACGAAAGGCTATGTTGTCGGAAGATGCCGAAGATTCGATTATACATATAGCGTTGGTGGCAGACAAAGAGGTGGCAGATGACATTCAAAACCTTGAGTTTGATACTTATTGCATTTTGGATAAAGAGCATAAACCTCATTATTACGATTGGAAGTGAAAATATGTTAAATGATCAGATAAATAGCATTAATAATATGCTTGAAAAAGTATCTATGTTTAAGTCATGTCTTGAAGATTATAATGAGAACAGTATTCGCAATGCTGATTATGAATTTCAAAGAATATACGAGAATTTTAAAGAAATTGTTAAACATATGTGTGAAACTTTAAATAAAGTAATTTCTTATGAATATGATATGTTAACTTACATAGATCGTGAACTCCCTGTTTCGTTTATTAAAGACAATAATAATATGTATGCTGATTTAATGAACAGAATTATAGTTATACACAACTACATAAATCAGTTATTTTCAGAATTTATGACCGTTTCAGATTTTCATAAATTAAAAGCTGAACTTAACTATGATTCATATCCGGCACTGATAGCTGATACTGACGGTAATACGGTAATCGTTCATTTACCGTATTTACCTAAGAAGAAAGTAATCTTTAATGACAAGATTGAAAACGATATAATGGTAAATTTACTTGATAATCTTATGCTAAGTAAAGAAATACCTCAAATAAAAGAAAAGATTATTCGAGTAGTAAACATTTTTTCATCTGCAACAAGAATACATTCTATACCTGATAATGATAAATATAATCTTAGAAATGTCATAGATAATATATCAGATTATACTGCCGGCACTGATAACGGAATTCGTTGTAAAATTCTAATTGAAAGTTTTATAACAGATGAATTGTACGAGGGCAGTTATATAATTGCCGAACCGTGTCTGCCGGAACAAACTTTGGATAGGTCGTCAATAGATATAATAAAAAGCTATCAAGTTTTTACGAAAATATAACCGATTTTTAATAAGCAATTATCGGTTTTAAAACCGCAAAAAAATCATTAAGAAAAAAATAACGGTTATAAAAGTAAAAATGTTGAGGTATTCAGATGGTTTGAGGGATATTAAAGCATTCAATTTTTATTGCAATTGTTTAGAAAATATAAATATCACAAAAGAGGGTAGAGAAAACGAGGTGATTTTTATTATGAGAAAAAGAGAACTGAAATGTCAAATTTTATACTGCTTTTTAAGGAACGGAATAGCCGATATGTCAAATTTAATACTTATCTATGAAAAGACACAGGTTGTAAAAAATGCAGTTGTAGAATTGATTAAAGACGGTTTGATAGTTAAACGTCAAAGAAAAATAAAACGTAATTATCGTAATTACATAATACCCTTTTACTCAATAACAGAACAAGGACTGACATATTTAAAGAATTATTATTCAGAAGAAAAGAAGATATTAAGCTATATACCGAATCCGATACCGAAATTTGAAACAATGTCGGTTAAGAACCAATTTATAGTCTATCGGGTACTCAAAGAAAATTCTTTATATATGATGTTTAACAAGGCAAATATTGATGTAAAACAAGATAATCAGTCCAAAGACTGTTCATTTGAAGAATTAATGAGCAACATTAAAGACCAATATAAGCAATCAAACGGCTATAAATTTGAACAATATGAAAAAGAATTATTATCGTCGGAGCAAGGAACGTATTATCCAACAAGTCAAATACACGCAGAATCAAGATATACAGAAGAAGATAAAATACAATATAGTTTTCAAACACAAAGCGGTATATTAACAAGCCGTTCAAAATCTTATCTTGTATATCATACAAATAAGCGAGGTTTATATATAACCAAACGAACGATAAAACGAGCAAGACAATCACTGTTTTTGTATATCAAGAATAAAAACTTAACAACAGAAATGTTTGACCAATTAAATTCAGCAATAGTCTTTTCAAAAAATGCAAAAGAGTGGGTACAAATCTATACAGATCCTGATAATCAGCGATACCATTGTAGAATTTCACAACTGTTTCATAATATGTATTGCTTGCCGATTCGATACGAAAGCATTGCTATACTGAACAATATAGTAAAATATGAGGAAAAGGTAAATGATTATTATTATAACATAATAAAAGAGAAGTATCCGAGTATAAAAGAATATGGTGCGAAGCTGTTTCAAGCAGAGTATCAGAATAAAAAAGCCTATATCGGAATTACAATGAACCTTGCAGAAGTAGAAACACTGATAGAAAGACTTAACAGTAAAACAGATGAAGAATGTTATGTCATTTGCGAAGCGTGGCAAAAAGAATTTTATGAGAGAATAATGCCAAAAAAAATAAAATATTTAATTATTTAATAAAAAATAATTAAAATAATAATAAAATAATAATTTCACATTACATTATTAAAAGTGAATGAATAAGATAACATAAAAAAATAATTAATAAATAATATTTAAGCATATGAATTACAATTTAAACTTGATTTTTAATTAAAAATGTGGTATAATAGGGATATAGTTTTATTTATGTTAAAAGTAGCTAAGTTTAATAAGGAGGAAAACAAATGAGTACATACGAGATACTAATAACAAATAATTGTAACAGAGTGGGTTTGTATAAAATTGAAACAGACAGAAATGAATTCAGTTTAAAACCTGTGAAACTCACATATGATAAAAAGCCATCAAGATTTGAAGTCCCAACGATTGCGATTTTAAAAAATAATCAGTTAGTTGGTAAAATTACGTTGATGGCAGTACACGGAACAGAAACATTTATCAATGAAATAGCAGAAGATTTTACCGGTGATGAAATATATTCAAGCCTAAGATTTGCAACAGATTTAATGCGAAGCCGTAAAAGTGAAGAAATAGGAGTTGGTGTAATCACTTCAATACATATCAAAAAAGGCAAACGTATATTAGAGAGAGCATTACAGGTATTACCAAGAATACTGACAGAATACACTAATAGTGAAATTGATACGATAATAATTGGAAAAATTGCAGCAGTAGACCTTGATGTGAATTTTACAGAAAAAGAATATAACCATATTGAGAATTTGCTTAATCAAGACAAAACGAAGTTTTATTCTGATAAAGCCAAAGAAATTTTACTTAAAATAGGTTATAGAGAAAATAATAACGGTATCTTGTACAGCATATCACAAATGTAGGAGGCATTACTATGGAATCAAAAATACATAAAGGCGATAAATTCGGAGAATTAACAGTAATAAAGGATATGGGCATAATAAATAAGTCTCATATGTATAAAGTAAAATGTAGCTGTGGAAAGAGCTTTTCCGTTCGGCAAAGCAGACTTCTTACCGGAGCAACAACAAAATGTTCATCCTGTGTAAGAAATACAGACTTTAAAGGAAGAATTATTGACGGTTATCTTGTAATAAGAAAAGTAGGGAAAATCAATAATGAAACGCATTTATCGTGGGAGTGCAAATGCTTAAAATGCGGTCGTAAAATAATAATAAGCAGTTTAAATTTAGCTAATAAAGACATTAACAAGATTCCAATATGTAAATGTCATAGTAAAAAGCCGATAGCAAAAAAGAAAAAAACGAATAATCTCGTAGGTCAACTCTTTTAAAATAAGGGTATTTTTTTAGACCTTTTTTTAACAGATTTACATTGTAAAATAGTAGTTCTAATTTTGAAAAAGCGAAAGGAAGATTAAAATGGTAAATATAACTAAAGCAATCATACATATTCTTAACCCTGAACAAGGAATAACAATTCAATCTCGCAATGAGCTTGACATAACCTCCGGAACAACTTATCAGTATGTGAATTCATTAATTGAGAAGGCATTCAATATATCTCAATTAAAATTCGGTAACTTTGCATCTAACAGTACCGTACTGAGTTTAATACGACAATACAAAAATAATGAAAGTGAATTCGGAGAAATTTCAAGAACAATATCCGAAAGAATGTACGAATCGTTATCGGCTACAGAAAAGAGTAAAGATAGAATTCCATCTGATGTCATCGTTGCAGAATTCATTAAAGACGAAGTTAAGTATATAGCAATCTTAAAGTGTGAAAATAAAGTTGAATATCTGCATAAGGTTATAAATAGCGGTGAAGAAGTAACCGTTGAAATTGCTGATATTAATTCAATTCTTCCACCTAAGACAAAAGTAGTAACAGAATGTGCGTTTATTGATCTTGAAAAAGAAGAAGTATTCTACAAAGACAAGAAATATCAAATAGACGGTGAAACTTCATATATTATGTCAGATATTGTTTTGGAATGTATCTGTGAAACTGCTTCGGATAAAGAGGTTAGTAGTTATATTACAAAAGCACTTAATAAAATCTATTCGGACGAACCTATACAACAAATAGAATCGGCGGTCAAATATAAAGATTTTATGATTGACAATATCAATAAAAAGAATACGAAATACACACTTAATGAAGTAATCGAAAATACAATTCAAGCACCTTCGGATAGACAAGTTATCATTGATAATGCAGTAAAAAAGGGAATAGTCGGTGATGGGGAAGATACACTATCTATTTCAAACTACTCTACGAAAAAGACAAACGAAAAAATACGAGTGATAGGTGATGATGTTGTTGACATTAAATTTGATGCGGAGCTATATAAGAATTCAGACAGAATGTCAATATCAGTAGCCGATGACGGAACTTATACCGTAACAGTGAAGGGACTTAACTCATTGACAGTAAAATAATTTGTGAAACTGCCTGCGAGTGATTCAACTTGTGATACCGGTGAAACTGCCGGTGTCACAAAAGCATTCAAAATTTTTATAGGAGCGAAATATTATGAAAGTTTTAGCCCAAATAGCCGAAATTAAAAGCTATGGTGATAAAAATATGATTGATGTAATTCAAGCCTTAAAGAATCAAGGATTTATGATAATTGATGATACTGTATTTGATTTGCTATACCAGATTAAAAAGCATGGACAATTTGTGTCTTTAGAAAATGCAAAAAACATTATACACCAACTTCAAGTTCAAGGTTATAAAGGGCTTGAAGATATTAATGAAAAAAAGACATGGCATATATTGAAAAAAGTTGAAATGCCATAAAACAGTTTACAATTAAAGAAGAGAGGAACACATGAAAAAGGAAATAAAAGTTAAAAGCAATAGTCACAGTTACATCGAAAAGATTTTAAATAGATGAAAGGAATGATTGATAATGTATAGTAGTATTATAAGTTCAGCAGCAATAAGTTCAGCAAGTAGCTTTACAAGTGCAACAATAGCGGCAAATATGGCAGCCAGAAATTTTGTTACATCAACTGATAATAGCATTTATAGTTTTTTAACTATGAATATGAAAATAATACATATATTACTGTTCGTACTCATTTGTATAGCCTTTTGTGTTACCTTTTATATTACATATAAAACATTTAAGAACAATTAAGTCTTATTTTAGGGGAATAGGAAATTGAAATAATAAAGCAAAAAATCTTTGACAGGAAACGGTAGGAAAAAGAAAGGATTGATAAATATGTATCAAAGACGTTGCAGAAAATGTGGTAGTCATTCGCTCTTTACAGAACAGCACGGTAATAACACCGGCTTGTACTGTAGCGATTGTGGAGCTTGGCAAACTTGGTTAGGTAAAGATGAACTTCATGCTTTTGAGCATTCTCAAAATGAGCGAAAAAATCAAAGTGAATATGCTTCATCAGACAGTGAAATAGAAGCAATACATAAAATCAATGATTCTTACGGTCAAGAGGTTCAAGAACGTCAGACAATTGAGGAAATGTCCGAACTAACCAAAGCACTGAATAAGTTATGGCGATTTGACAAGAACGTTTTACACAATAAAAAGTCAAAAGAAGAACTATTAGCAAACGTATACGAAGAACTTGCAGATGTATCTATATGCTTGCAATACTTAATTGAAATATATGGTTGCAAAGAAGAAGTTAAAAAAATCAGATTGGAAAAGTTTGAACGTGAACTACAAAGAATACAAAGGAATGCTGAATAAGGAGGAACTAATATGAGTAAACAGTATACAGCAATGGATATAGCTAATTACTTCATACACTATAATAATTACAGACGTATGGAAACCGGTGATGATCTAATTTCAAACAACAAAATGCAAAGACTATTATATTATGCACAAGGAACTATGTTAGCACTAAAAAATAAAAAGCTATTTGATGATGATATATGTGCATTCCATTACGGTCCGGCAGTAGAAAGTGTATACAATGAGTTCAGTAAATATGATGCAGGAATAAATAAGCGTGTTAATAATGAAGAACTTGTAATTGATGATAAAACTGCTTCATTGCTTGAAAAAGTGTATGAAACATTCGGTCAATTTTCAGCAGGTAAACTTACGGAAATGAGTCAAAAAGAAAAACCTTTTAAACAAACTGCAAAATGTCAAGTGATTGATTGTAAGAAAATAAAAAAATATTTCAAGAAACACTACATAGAAAGAGAAAAGGAATAAGGACGGGAATACTCGGTAACTTGTTGCCGAGTAGTTCACTGTAATAACATGTATAGGAATTTAAAGAAATAATTTTTACATTATATCATAAGATGTAAAAGATAAATAAAATGACGGAGGGGAATGAATGTGCCAAAAAAAATTGAACCAGTAAGAGCTTTTGCGGTATTAACAACAAGAAAATCGAATGAAAAGTACAATGAAAAAGAGATGGAAAATGAGTTAAAAGAGATAATAAGTTCACAATTAGAAAAAAAGACTTGAACATAGTAAAAATATAAAATATAATAGTAGAAGATTGAAAGATTGTACTCACTCTTCTGCTATTTTTTTAGGAGGAAAACAATGGGTGCAAAATATAAAACAGATAAAAAAACATTGGTGTATTGTAGAGAAAGTAGGGATGATTATGGCGAAAAATATGAGAGAATAGAAACACAAAGAGATATACTGCTTGAGTTTTGTGCAAAAAACGGACTGACAAATATTGTTGACGTAATTATGGACGATAATATGTCAGGAACATCATTTAAGAGATTAGAATACATAAAAGAAAAAATGAAGAACGGTGAAATAGAAATTTTCATATGTAAAGATGCGTCACGATTAGGACGTAATTTATTAGAAAGTCTTAAATTTATCGAGTTTGCAGAAGAATGTGAGGTCGAAATAATATTTGAGAGTGAAGAATTTAATCGTGATTTATTTCCTCTAATCGCTTGGTTTAACGAAAGACGTGCAAAAGATGATAGTGATAAGATAAGGCGAGTATTAAGACACAAATTAGAAAATGGATTAGTAATTGTGCCTAAATTCGGATATAAGAAAGAGGACGGAAAAGTTGTTCCTGATGAAGAAGTCGCCGATATTGTTCGGAAGATAGGTGAAATGGCTTATAATGGTAGTACACCCAGACAAATATCTGATTATCTTAATATTATTCATGCATTATCTCCGTCAGAAGGCAACAGTATTAAACGAAAAAAAATCCATTCATTATGGACGGCGGATAAAGTGAGACGAATAATAACGGACATAACATACACTGGAGTACAGGTGTCAGGAAAAATCAGAAAAGTAAGTTATAAAGGTAAAAAGTATAAAAAAGTACCACCTGAAGAACAAATAGTAATTGAAAATCATCATGAGGCATTAATTCCGAAAGAAATGTTTGATTCAATTCAGAAGAATTTAAGAACATTTAAAATACCAAGTAGGAATCCTACTAATAATCCATTCTCAGGAATGTTAGAATGTGGAAGATGTGGAAAGACTATTGTTCTAAGAAGTAGAAAAAACGGTAATCCGGTCAAGTATGTATGTTCCAAACACAATTTGGAGGGGAATATAAAGACAGAACTCAGAGAAGATTGGGGTTGCTCACCGCACGCTGTTTATTTTGAGGATTTAAAAAATCTTATTATGAATTACGTTAAAGCGTTTATGGAAGATGCAGTTTTTCAGCAAGAGGTTATAGAAAGTATAAACGAAGAATCTTCATCAGCCAATTATGAATCAACCATAAAAAATCTTGAGAAAAGAGAAAAAGATTTACAACATAGATTTGATATTATGTATGAGGATAGGTTAAACGGAATACTGCCTGAATTTATGTTTACCGAAAAAACAGAACCTATACTTAAAGAAATACAAGACGTACATATTGAAATAGATAATCTACGTAATGAAATCAAAGGCAGTACAAAAGAATCTCCTCAAGACAAATATACACAGGCAATACAAAGATTGTATGAAGAAGGATTAAGTGCCGAAGGCATAAAACAATTATTTGAAAAAATAATAATATTTGAACAAGGTGAAATTGGCGAAGAAATTAAGAATCAGTATAACGTAGACGATGAACAATTTAAAGAACTGTATAAAAACGGAGGATACCTATTTGTACAGAAATCACCTTGGAACAATCTTATAAAATCAAAGCAAATCACAAGTATTGAGAAAGGAGTTTAATTAACATTAATACGACACGCTCATCGGGGAAGTTATGTATGCCGATTGCGAGGGCGGTCATAAATCCCATACGTTTTAGGGCAATCGAGCGGGTTTCGTTTTCGGTCAGATTACCTATATCACCCTCTGTTGACGGCACAAAGTAGTCTATAAGTCCGATAAGAAGTATTCCGACAAAGAATGATACTACCGCGATATAATATCCCACAGTGTCATTTGTAGCTGACGCAATATATGTACGTGACTTCTGAAAAATTTCAATCATTGAAACGTATATCATTACTCCGGCTGAAAATCCGAGCGAGCCGGCGAGAAACTTTGTATTTGTGGTTTTTGCAAACAATGCTATTATACTGCCGATTCCGGTTGCAAGTCCTGCCATAATCGTCAGTGACAGTGCGAACAGTACATTTGTTTCCACTAAAATCATCTCCTTAAAAGTTCTTATGGTATAATACGTTGCACGAAATTTTTTTGTTACTTAAATTAATTGTTGCCAATTTCAAAAAAAGGGTATATAATTAGTTGAAAATACTTATATAGAATAGATAAGGAAATGATTTATGTTAGAGATTACTTCTTCATCAAACAATAAATGCAAATATGTAAAATCACTGTCGCAGAAAAAATCAAGGCAGAAATACGGTGAGTATACAATAGAAGGAATAAAATCGGTATCGGATGCATTAAATTCCGAAAGGGAGATAACGGCACTATATGTATCGGACAGTTTTTTTGAAAACGAAAAATTCAAATATCCGAAAGATATTTCATTATACAAGGTACAAGACGACGTATTTATGAAAATGTGCGATACAAAAGCACCGCAGGGCATACTTGCGGTTGTGAAAATCGAAGATGAAGCCGATTTTACACCCAACACGGAAAAATCGTATATATATTGCGACTGTATAAATGACCCGGGTAATCTCGGAACGATAATCAGAACGGCTGATGCGGCAGGATTTGACGGAGTGTTGTTGTCGGATGGGTGCGTTGATTTATACAGTCCGAAAACGGTGCGTTCAAGTATGGGTTCGTTTTTCAATATGAGAGTTGTGACAGGTGTGTCATATGAAAAACTCAGCGAATACAAAAACAGCGGTTTTCAGCTTATCGGCGGTGCACTTGGTGACAATACAATAGATTACCGCAGTGCGGATATGAAAAAACCTACTATTATAATAGTAGGAAATGAGGCAAACGGAATATCGGAAGATGTTCAGAAAATGTGTCAATGCGTTAAAATTCCGATTTTGGGGAAAGCCGAATCGCTAAATGCGGGAGTTGCGGCGGCGATATTAATGTACGAACTTGTTCGCCAAAGGTCTTGACAATTTTTGAGATTTGTAGTAATGTAACAGATGTATTTTAGGTGGTGGATTGATGGAACATATACTTTATTGGTTATGGCTTACAACTAAATACGGTGTTACGCCATCAAAAATTAAAGTACTTTTAGAGTATTTTAAAACTGTTGAAGAAATATATTTTTCAAAAAACTTCAATAATATATACGGTTTGAGTGACAAAATAAAATCAAGTCTTGCAGACAAGGATTTATCCAAAGCAGAAAAAATACTTGAACAAACCGCAAAATTAAATCAGAAAATATTGGTTTACGACAGTGAAAGCTATCCGCAAATATTAAAGAATATATCAAGTCCGCCGTATGTCTTGTATGTACAGGGCAAGGTGTTGGAGCTTGATAAGGTTCTTACAATAGGCGTTGTGGGTACACGAAATTCGTCGGAATACGGACGTGTTGTGACGGACAGGATATGCCGCGAATTGGCACAATACGGTGCGGTGACTGTCGGCGGACTGGCAAGAGGTATTGATACGGTCGGTGCGTGGGCAACACTTGATGTCGGCGGAGTGGCAGTCGGTGTTGTCGGCAGCGGACTTGATATAGTGTATCCGTCGGAAAATGTTGAACTTGTCAAAGCAATTACCGAAAAAGGTTGTATAATATCAGAATACGCACCCGGTACACCGCCTGTAAGAAATCATTTTCCTGCAAGAAACAGAATTATAGCGGGACTGTCACGCGGAATACTCGTAACGGAAGCACCGGAAAAGAGCGGCGCGCTTATAACAGCAAAATATGCACTTGAAAATGACAGAGATGTATTTGCGGTACCGAGAAATATTACAGATACAAATTCCTTGGGAACGAACAAAATCATTCAACAGGGTGCAAAACTGATAAACGGCGCAGCGGATATAATAAGCGAATATCCGTATGCCGAAAAAGTTATACCTAAAAAGGTAAAAAGTGAGCCGATACAAAAAACTGTTGATGACAGTAAATACAGCAAACTAAATGAATTTGAAAAACAGATAATAGATATATTAAAGAAAAGCGATATGCAGATAGATGAACTTTCAAGGGAACTGAAAAGAAACGTAAGCGAAATAAATACAAAGCTTATAATGCTTGAAGTCAAGGGATTGGTTAAGAAACTTCCCGGAAGTAAATATCAACTGAAATTATAGATACGGAGGAAATTATATGGCAACGAAAAAGCTGTTAATAGTGGAGTCACCGGCGAAAGCGGGGACAATAAAAAAATATCTTGGCAAGGACTATACAGTTATGGCGTCTATGGGGCATATAATCGACCTTCCAAAAAGTCAAATGGGTATAGACTTTGAAAATGACTACACACCGAAATATATAACAATACGCGGTAAAGGACAGCTGCTTACACAACTGAAAAAAGAGGCTAAAAAAGCAGATGTAGTTTATCTCGCAACTGACCCGGACCGCGAGGGTGAGGCAATAAGCTGGCATTTGGCGGAGGCACTTAAAATAGACCCCGAGTCAAATTGCCGTGTAACGTTTAACGAAATTACAAAAACAGCCGTTAAGGCGGCAATAAAACAGCCGAGAAAGATTGATATGGACCTTGTTGACGCACAACAGGCAAGACGTGTGCTTGACAGAATTGTGGGTTATACAATCAGTCCTATTCTTTGGGAAAAGGTTAAAAGAGGACTTAGTGCCGGTCGTGTACAGTCTGTTGCGACAAAGCTTATATGTGACAGGGAAGAAGAAATCGAAAACTTTACTCCTCAGGAATATTGGTCAATCGAAACGGTTTTGAATGATCCGAAAAGTAAAAAGGATTTTAATGCAAAATATTACGGTGAAAAGGGCAAAGAAGTAAAGCTAAACAATGCCGAAGAAACAAAGAAAGTTTCGGACGCAATAGCAAATGCCGATTTTGTTATAGAAAAGGTTAAAAGAGGTCAGCAAAAGCGTAATCCTCAACCGCCGTTTACGACAAGTACTCTGCAGCAGGACGCATCAAGAAAGTATAATTTCCAAGCGGCAAAAACAATGCAGATTGCACAAACTCTTTACGAAGGTATTAACCTCGGTGGAAAGATAGGAACAATAGGTCTTATAACGTATATGAGAACAGATTCGCTAAGAATTGCCGACGACGCACAAAAAGAGGCGGTTGCATATTTGACCGAAAATTACGGAAGCGAATATGTAAAGGCAAAGCAATACAAGACAAAAAAGAATGCACAGGACGCCCATGAGGCTATCAGACCGACTTCAATAAACATAAAGCCGATTGATATTAAGGATAAACTTACAAACGACCAATACAGACTTTATAAGCTTATTTGGGAACGATTTGCCGCAAGTCAGATGACAAGTGCGGTATATGACACAATGCAGGTAACTATTGACGCAAACGGTCATACATTTAAGGCAAGCGGTTCAAACATAAAGTTTAAGGGTTATATGACGGTGTACGTTGAGTCAACGGACAACAAGGAAAAGAAAGAAAAAATGCTTCCTAACCTTGAAGAAAATCAAACCGTTGCACTTAAAAGTTCGGAGGAAAAGCAACACTTTACTCAACCTCCCGCAAGATATTCGGACGCTACGCTTATCAAGGAGCTTGAAGAAAACGGCATAGGCAGACCGTCAACGTACGCACCGACTATTTCAACAATCGTGTCAAGAGGATATGTCGTAAGAAGTAAGAAACAGCTTGTTCCAACAGAGCTTGGATTTGTTACGTCGGAAATTATGAAAAATAACTTTTCGGATATTGTGGACGTTGAATTTACGGCTGATATGGAAAAAGAGCTTGACAGCGTTGAAGAAGGCGAATTGAATTGGAAAAAGCTGATTAACGATTTTTATCCGTCATTTAAGGATACACTTGAAAAGGCACAGAAGAACATTGAAAAAATTCAGATTAAAGACGAAGAATCGGATGTCGTATGTGAAAAGTGCGGAAGAAAAATGGTGTACAAGCTGAGTAAATTCGGTAAATTCTTGGCTTGTCCGGGTTATCCCGAATGTAAAAATACAAAGGCTATCCGTGAAGAAACAGGTGCGAAATGCCCTAAGTGCGGCGGTGAAATACTTGTTAAGAAGTCAAGGAGAGGTAAGGTTTACTACGGTTGTGAACATTCGCCGAAGTGTGACTTTATGGTATGGGATATGCCTGTTAAGGACGAGGCTTGTCCGCAGTGTGGCGGCTTGCTCCTTAAAAAGCAAGGCAGAAACGGTAAGATTTTCTGCTATAATGAAGATTGTAAATATGAGAGAAAGTTAAAGGACGAAAAGAAGTGAAAGTAAAAGTTATAGGAGCCGGACTTGCCGGTTGTGAGGCGGTATGGCAGCTTGTAAAGCAGGGAATTGACGTTGACCTTTACGAAATGAAACCGGTAAAGTATTCACCGGCACATTCAAATGAAAATTTTGCGGAACTTGTGTGTTCAAACTCTTTGAAGGCTGACAGAATTGAAAATGCGTGCGGTCTTTTAAAAGAAGAAATGCGTATGTTTGATTCGGTTATGATGGAGGCGGCTGATATAAGCCGTGTGCCCGCGGGCGGTGCTTTGGCGGTTGACAGAGATGTTTTTGCAAAGCATATAACGGAAAAAATTAAAAATCATCCGCGTGTAACCGTATTTAATGAAGAAGTTACGGAAATCAATCCCGATGAATATACAATAATCGCAACAGGTCCGCTTACTTCGGACGGACTTGCTGATGAAATAAAGAAAATTACAGGTTCGGACGAATTGTACTTTTATGACGCAGCCGCACCGATTGTGACGGAAGAAAGCATTGACAAAGACAAAGTTTTCAAAGCGGCAAGATACGATAAAGGTACTGCCGATTATATCAACTGTCCGATGCCAAAAGAGGAATACACCGCTTTTTATAACGAGCTTATCACGGCTGAAACAGCACCGCTTAAAGAATTTGAAAATCAAAAGGTTTTTGAGGGCTGTATGCCTGTTGAGGTTATGGCAAAAAGAGGTGAACAGACGCTTGTGTTCGGACCGTTAAAACCTGTCGGTCTTGTCAATCCAAAGACGGGCAAGGACGACGCATATGCCGTTGTTCAGCTAAGACAGGATAATAAAGAGGGTACGCTCTATAACCTTGTCGGTTTTCAGACGAATTTGAAATGGGGAGAGCAAAAACGTGTGTTCTCAATGATTCCGGGACTTGAAAATGCCGAATTTGTGCGTTACGGAGTTATGCACAGAAACACTTATATAAATTCTCCGACGCTTTTAAATAAGTATTATCAAATGGAGAAGTACCCGAAAGTATTTTTTGCGGGACAGATAACGGGTGTCGAAGGTTATGTTGAGTCGGCGTCAAGCGGAATACTTGCCGGATATAATATGGCGGCTATGCTTAACGGAAAAGATATGTTTGAACCGGATTCAAAAACTTGTATCGGTGCATTACCGCTTTATATTTCAAATTCTGCAAATACAAAGTTCCAGCCTATGAATGCGAATTTCGGCATTATAGACGGACTTAACGAAAGAATAAGAAATAAAGCCGAACGCTATAATAAAATAGCAAATCGTGCTTTAGATATAATGAAAGATAAATTGAAAGGTGAGAATGATGATGAGTAAAAAGAAAATTATAGCATTGGCAATGTCAGCCGTTATGGCAGTCGGAATGATTGCAGGCTGCGGAAGTACAAATAATTCAGGCACAGACACAGCACAAACAGAAAGCACAGAAAAGGTAACTCCTACATTTATGTACTTTGTGGCAAATGCGGACGATAACTTTGACGCAACAAACACAATGTACACTGAACTTGAAAATGAATATAAGGACAAAATCAACTTTCAACTTGTAAATGTTGACGAAAATCCTGAGGCACTTGAAAACTTCTCATTGGTAAAAGACCAAACTCCGGCACTTATTATGCTTGATACATCAAATAATATCTCGGCTATTGAATTTAAGTGCAGTGACAAGGATAAACTAAAAACAGACATAGACAATGCACTTGGAAAATAATCGAAAAGATGAGCGATACAACCGTATCGCTCTTTTTTGTATAATAATCTCTGTTTTTTCAAAAGATAGATGAAAAAAGGAGATTGTATAAATGCAGAATATAAGAACAGACTTGGCGGTGGAGGCACACGAACTCAGCAGACGTGAGGCGAAAAATGCAACGGAAATAGACGGTGTTATATCCGATGTGCGTATAGAGGACGGAATAACCGTTACGAATATAGAAATAACAAACGAAAACGGAAGTAAGGCACTCGGCAAGGCGATAGGCAATTATATAACGATTGAGTCGCCGAATTTGAAATACAGTATTGATATATACGAAAGGGTATGCACTCTTATTTCGGAGGAAATCCGTAAAATGACCGATATAAAAAGTGACAGCCTTACACTTGTCGTAGGACTCGGAAACCGTGACATAACGCCTGACGCACTCGGTACGGAAGTGGTGTCAAGGCTGTTGGTGACACATCATATAAAACAGAATATGAAAGATTTTTTTGATGATAATATAAGCGGTGTATGTGCGTTGATACCCGGAGTTCTCGGAACAACAGGCATTGAAACTGCGGAGATTATCAAGGCGGTAAGCGAAAAGGTGAAACCGAATCTTATTATCGCCGTTGACGCAATGGCGGCGGCGGATATAAGACGTGTTTCGACCACTGTACAAATATCGGATACAGGTATTCAACCGGGTGCCGGCGTGGGAAATAACAGAGAATGTCTTAATGAAGAAACGATTGGTGCAAAGGTGATTGCGATAGGTGTACCGACCGTTATAGACGCCGCAACAATATCAAAGGTTGAAATACCAAAAGAGCTTGCACCGCTTATGGTTACGACAAAGGATATTGACCTCGTAATCGAAAGAACGGCTAAAACCGTTGCAAACGGAATTAATCTTGCACTGCACCGAGATATGACATTAAGGGATATAGAAAGCTATGTTTAAGTTCGTTGACAGTTCTAAAAATCACATCATAGATGTAATTTTTGAGGATTTTCGATGATTGACATATGGTTTATTTTGGGGTAAAATATATTAAAAACAGTAAAGGAGAAACGGAATGGAAAGTATTAATATAAATTCAAATATAAATCTGTATTATATACCTATGACAAAGTTGAAAACAACTACGATTGACGTATATATTCACAGAGATTTAAACGAAGTAGAATCGTCGCTTAACGCACTTTTGCCTTATGTGCTTAAAAGAGGCTGCAGACTTTGCAGTGACAGTGAGGCAATTTCAAAGTATCTTGAAAATCTGTACGGTGCCGGAATAGGTGTCGGAGTTTTAAAACGCGGTGACGACCATATTTTGCACGTTGCATTTGAAACAATTTCCGATAAATATGCACCGAACGGTGAAAAACTTTGTGACAGCGTTATTGAACTTATGCTTTCAATAATGTTTGAATCGACTTCATTCAGCGATGAAATTGTCGAACAGGAAAAGAAAAACGCAAAAGACAGAATAATGGCAATGATGAACGATAAGCGTCAGTATGCTGTAGAACGCTGTATCGAAACAATGTTTGAGGGTGAAAATTATGCAATTTCAAAACTCGGTACACAAGAGGGTATTGATAAAATAACTGCCGACAATTTGAAAAAGCATTATGAGAATATTATTACATCATCTGTTATTGATATTTATATATGCGGTGATGCGGACGCAAATGCACTTGCCGAAAAGATAAAGAAATACACAGGCAAAATTGCATTTAAGAATGCGGATATTCCTAAGACGGAAATATATGTTCCGAAGAACGAAGTTAAAAACGTTACTGATAAAATGGACGTTGTACAAGGCAAACTTTGTATGGGATTTTCAACAGGCATAAAGCCTGCAGACAGCGATTATCCCGCATTGATGGTTGCAAACAGTATATTCGGCGGCGGCGCTCACTCGAAGTTGTTTAACAATGTGCGTGAAAAGCTTAGCTTGTGCTATTATGCTTCGGGCAGTCTTGACAAAAACAAAGGCGCTTTGTTTGTAAACGCAGGTATTGAATTTAAGAATTTCCAAAAGGCATATGATGAAATACTTGTTCAGCTTGAGAATGTTAAAAACGGCGAAATATCACAGCTTGAATATGAGTCAAGCATTAATGCGATTATAAATTCGCTTGAATCATACAAGGACGACCAAGATATGTTGCAGTCATTCTATTTGGGACAGAAAATAGTCGGAACTGATTATGATATAGACACGCTTAAAGAAAAGATAAGCAAGATAACGATGGAGGACGCTGCAAGAGTGTTTAAAAACGTTAAACTTGAAACAGTGTATTTCTTAACGGGAAAGGAGGATGCGTAATGGAATTGCAGTACAGAAAAAATGACAAAACAGGTGAGGAACTGTATTACACAACACATTCTTCAGGACTCGGAATATATATAATTCCTAAAAAAGATTACAGCAAAACGTATGCAATATTCGGTACAAGATACGGCTCTGTCGATTCAAAGTTTGTCGTACCGGGTGAGAGTGAGCTAACGGAAGTGCCTGACGGTATAGCACATTATCTTGAACATAAAATGTTCGACCAGCCGGACGGCAGTAATGTATTTGATAAATTTTCAAGGTACGGCGGCAATGCAAATGCGTTTACATCATTTAATATAACGGCGTATCTGTTCTCGGCAACGTCTAATATCGAAGAAAATATCGAAACGCTTATGGACTATGTTCAAAGTCCGTATTTTACGGAGGAAAGCGTACAAAAGGAACAGGGTATTATCGGACAGGAAATAAGAATGTATGACGACAGCGGAAGCTGGAAGTTGTTCTTTAATTTCTTGAACTGCCTGTACAAGGAACACCCTGTTAAAAAAGAAATCGCAGGTACGGTTGAAAGTATAAGCCATATAACGCCTGAATATTTGTATAAGTGCTACGATACATTTTATAACTTGTCAAATATGTCGATAGTTGTTGTCGGAAATGTTGACCCTGTTAAGATTTCTAAAGTTATTGAAAACGGTGTAAAGAAGAATGAGCCGTTTGAAGAAAAGATTAAAAAGGTATATCCGACAGAGCCTGATGAAGTGGCAAAACAGTACGCAGAACAAAGTTTGAGCGTTGCAATGCCGTTGTTTATGACAGGTTTTAAAGATATAAATAACGGTTTCGGCGGTGACGAGCTTTTAAAGAAAAGTATAGAAACGAATATTATTTTAAAAATGCTTTTCGGAAGAAGTTCAAAGTTTTATAAGAGCCTTTACGAAAAAGGACTTATAAACAACAGATTTTCGCTTGAATACACAATGCAGCCCGATTATGCGTATTCATCAATAGACGGTGAAAGCAGTGACCCTAATGCAGTGTATGAGGCGGTTATAAACGAAGTTGAAGAAACAAGAAAGAACGGTCTTTCAAAAGAAGATTTTGAGAGAATTAAAAAGGTTGTTTGGGGCGAATATATCCGTTCACAGAATGATGTAGAAGATTATGCAGTGACATTTTTACAGATGTTGTTTATGGATATTGATTATTTCAATTTCTATGATGTGTATAAGACAATAACTTTTGAAGATGTTCAAAAACGTTTTGAAGAACATTTCGTCAAAGAACATTCGGCATTGTCGGTAATCAATCCTGTATAAAAAATATCGGTGACAAACAAAAATACACCTATGTTAAGAGGTGTATTTTTTTGTGCATAAAATTAAGTATTTTTACGAAAACTAACAAACAAGGAGATGATAATATGAATAACAGACTCGGACGGCAGACTGTTACATTTGACAATCCGCCGATAATAATAGAAACCGCCTCGACAGTGGGTCAAAAAGAGGGAAAAGGACCGCTTAAAAGTACATTTGACGTAATACTTGACGACGATACTTTAGGTGAAAAGTCGTGGGAAAAATCGGAGAGTATGCTCCAAAAAAAGACCGCACTTTTAGCACTTGAAAAAGCAAAATTACAACAAAGCGATATAGATTACATTCTTGCAGGCGATTTGTTAAATCAGTGCGTGGGCGCACATTACAGCGTCAGAGATTTTGATATACCGTTTTTGGGATTGTACGGTGCGTGTTCAACTATGACTGAGAGTATGTCAATAGGAAGTATGATTGTCAGTGCCGGCTTTGCGGATTATGCAATGTGCCTTACTTCAAGCCATTTTTGTTCGTCGGAAATTCAGTTCAGAAATCCGCTTGAATACGGCGGTCAGCGTACACCGTCGGCACAATGGACCGTTACGGGTGCAGGGTGTGCGATATTGTCATCAAAGGGAACAGGTCCGAAAATAACGCACGTCACAACGGGAAAAGTAATAGACAAAGGCGTAACGGATATAAGCAATATGGGTGCGGCTATGGCACCGGCGGCGATTGATACGCTTATCGCACATTTTAACGACACACACAGAACTCCCGATTATTACGATATGATACTTACGGGTGATTTGGGTGTTGTCGGCTCGGATATTCTTGTAGAGCTAATGCTGAAAGAAGGCTTTGACATACGAACAAAGCATAAGGACTGCGGTAAAATGATTTTCGATATTGAGGAACAGGACGTTCACGCAGGCGGCAGCGGTTGCGGTTGCTGCGGCAGTGTTTTTTGCGGATATGTGTACAGAGAACTTAAAAGACATAATCTAAGTAAGGTGCTTGTTATGGCGACCGGTGCGTTGATGAATCCTATGATTATAGAACAGGGCGAGAGTATTCCGGCAATCGCTCACGCAGTTGCGATAGAAATTTAGGAGGGAGAATAATGGACTATTTAAAGGCATTTATAGTAGGCGGTCTTATATGTGCGGTTGGTCAGATTTTGATAGATAAAACCAAATTGACTCCGGCAAGAATTTTGGTTACGTTTGTTGTGGTCGGTGTATTTTTACAGCTTATAAAAATATATCAGCCGTTGGTTGATTTTGCAGGAGCCGGTGCAACTGTTCCGCTGACCGGTTTTGGATATAATCTTTGCAAAGGCGTGGAAAAAGCCGTTTCGGAAAAAGGCTTTTTGGGAATATTCACAGGCGGTTTAACTGCAGCGTCGGGCGGTATTGCGGCGGCACTTGTGTTCGGTTTCTTGGTGTCAATTATTTTTAGGTCTAAATCGAAAAAATAGTCTATTCAAATTCATATAATTATGGTATAATACCATATATACTTTATGAATGGAGATAAAATAATGTTTGAAATAAACGGACACACAAAACAGCTTGGAATAATCGGATATCCTGTTGAGCATACGTTTTCACCTAATATGCACAACTTCATATCCGAAACCGTACATAACAACTATGTTTACGGAGCATGGTGCGTAAAACCCGAAGATTTGAAGGACGCAATAGGCGGTATGAGAGCACTCGGAATAAGCGGAATTAACGTCACATCACCGCATAAGGTTGAAGTTATGAAGTACATAGATGTTGTAACGGACGGTGCAAAAAAGCTTGGCTCGGTAAATACGGTAGTAAACAGGGACGGTAAATTATACGGCTATAATACAGATGCGGACGGCTTTTGTATGGCACTTACAAAAGCCGGTATTGAAATCGAAAACAGCAGAATACTTATAATAGGTGCAGGCGGTGTAGTGCGTCCTACGCTTATAAGATTAATTGACAATAAGCCGAAAAGCATAACTGTTGTGAACAGAACTAAGAGCAAGGCTAAGACGCTTGCAGAGGATATTTTGAAGAGTACGGGATTTGAGGTTAATACTGAAATAGATAAGCTTGAATTTGATATAGTAATAAATACAACCTCGGCAGGTATGGAACCGCAGGAAAACGTAATGCCGATTGAAAATATTGAAGAAATCAACGATTTATCGTTTATAAACGAAAATACGGCGGCGGTCGATATGATATACAATCCCGACAAAACATTGTTTTTGCAAGAGGCGGAAAAACACGGTGCAAAAATTCTAAACGGACTTGGTATGCTAATATATCAAGGAATTATTGCATATGAATTATTTACAGACACAAAACTTCCTGACGATATGGGTGAGAGAATCAAAAAGGAGGTTTTCGGAAGATGAATATAGTGCTTACAGGTTTTATGGCTACGGGTAAAACCGAAATAAGTAAGGCTATTTCTGAAATTTCAAAGTATAATCTTGTTGATACGGACGATATGATTGTGGAACAAGAGGGAATTACAATTAACGAAATTTTCGATAAGTGCGGAGAAGAATATTTCAGAAAAACTGAATGTGAAGTTATAAAAAAAGCGGCTGAAATGAAAAATGTTGTTATCGCAACAGGCGGCGGCGTTGTACTAAATGAACAGAATATAGAAAATCTCAGAAAAACAGGTGTTATTTTTAATCTGTCGCCAGATTTTTCGGTTATACGGGAACGTCTTGAAGAAGCAAGAAAAACAAGGCCGCTTTTAAAGCAGGACAGCATTGAAAACATCAAAAAAAGATTTGACGACAGAAAACCGTTTTATGATAACTGCGATTACAAAATCAAGGTTATACACGGCCGTACTCCGCGTTCGTATGCTATGGAAATATTAGAAATTATGGAGAGCAGACAGGGGGCAGAAAAGCAATGAAAATAACGAGAGAGGCAGATTATGCACTTAGAATTATTGCTATGTTGGCTGATGAAAACAGACAGATTGAGGCAAAAGCGATTGCCGAAAAAAACGATATTCCGTATAGGTTTACTTTAAAAATTTTACGAAAAATCGTTCAAGCCGGAATAATTAAATCGTACAGAGGTGTAAACGGCGGATATGTTTTGAATAAAAAGCCATCGGAGATAACTCTTAAAGACGTGATTGAAACGATAGACGGCAAAATTGCGATAAATAAATGTATGGAAAATCCCGAGTCGTGCAAAAATAACGGCATATGTAAAGTTCAGAGTAAGCTGTATAAAGTACAAAAAGTTTTGGCAGATGAAATGTCTAAAATAACTTTTCAAGACGTTTTGGAAGGAAAATAATATGAGAGCAGATAAAGCATAGAAATGTTTTGTCTGCTCTGCTTTTGTGTATAACAATGCCGTTTATCACATATTAATGTATTATTCTTACTTGAAAGGTGAGGGGTAGTATGATATTTACAAGAAAACATATTGTGATAGCGGTATTATTTGCGGTTGTGGGTATTGCGATTGGTATAGGTATAAAACATTATGAAACGCTGCAGACCTTTTCAAGTTCCGATATAAAGGTTGTGCTTGACGCCGGACACGGCGAGCCTGACGGTGGGGCGGTGGGTGTGAGCGGAGTGGTGGAAAAGGACATTAATCTTGCGATTGTTCAGAAATTGCAGGAAGTGCTTGAAAGCAAAGGCTTTGAAGTGATTTTAACACGCAGCGGCGACAGCGGTTTACAGGACGAAAATGCCGAGACTATTCGCAAAATGAAAGTATCGGATATGAACAAACGGTTAGATATTATGAAAAACAGTCACGCAGATATTTTTGTGAGCATACATATGAATTCGTTCGGTGACCAAAAAGTGAGCGGTCTGCACATATTTTACGACAAAAATCACCCCGAAATCGAGAGGCTTGCAAAAAGTATTCAAAATAAAATGAGCGAGGTGACGGGGGCGGAAATGCACGCGGTAAAGACCGCAGATGAACGATTATTTTTAATGAAAAATCCGCCTATGCCCGCAATACTTGTAGAATGTGGTTTTTTGTCAAATCCGGACGAGGAGAAAAAACTTGCAAGTGACGAATATCAGTCAAAAATTGCGTGGGCAATCGCAAGTGCAATAGAGAATTATACAAAGTGATGTAAAAATAAAGAGAAATTATGTTAAATTTTTATCGGAGTTTGGTCAATATGTATTGACGGAAATGGAATTTTGATATATAATAATATGTATATTATATATATTGGAGGCTAAAAAAAAATGAGTAGAGTTTATAACTTTTCAGCCGGACCATCAATGCTGCCTGAGGAAGTATTGAAGAAGGCGCAAACTGAAATGCTGGAGTACGGTACAAGCGGTATGTCCGTTATGGAAATGAGCCACCGATCTAAGGACTATCAAGATATTATCGACAGTGCTGAAGCTCTTGTAAGAGAACTTATGCACGTTCCTGATAATTACAAAGTATTGTTCTTGCAAGGCGGCGGTTCAACACAATTTGCTATGATTCCGCTAAATCTTGCGTCCAAGAATAAGAAAGCTGATTATGTTATAACAGGTCAGTGGGCGAAGAAAGCAGCTGCCGAGGCTGAAAGATACATTACAGTCAACAGAGTTGCATCTTCTGCCGATAAAACTTTTTCATACATACCAAAGCTTGATAAATCAAAATTTTCAAGCGATGCAGATTACTTCTATATCTGCTACAACAACACAATTTACGGAACAAGATATACAGAACTTCCACAGTGCGACGTTCCTCTTATCGCAGATATTTCATCATGCGTAATGTCAGAGGAAATCGACGTTTCAAAGTTCGGTTTACTGTTTGCCGGTGCACAGAAAAATCTTGGCCCTGCAGGTGTAACACTTGTAATCGTTCGTGAGGACCTTATAGGCGACGCAATGGATATTACTCCTACAATGCTTGACTATAAGACACATGCCGACAACGGCTCAATGTACAATACTCCTCCGACATACGGAATATATGTACTAAAGCTTGTTCTTGAATGGATAAAGGAACAAGGCGGAGTTAAGGCACTTCAGGAAATCAACGAAAAGAAAGCTAAAATTCTTTATGATTATCTTGATTCATCAAAGATGTTCAAGGGTACAGTAGTTCCGGAGGATCGTTCACTTATGAACGCACCGTTTGTAACAGGTAATGAAGAACTTGATGCTAAGTTCGTTGCAGAGGCAAAAGCTGCCGGTTTTGTAAACCTAAAGGGCCACAGAACAGTCGGCGGTATGAGAGCAAGCATTTACAATGCTATGCCTGTAGAGGGAGTAGAGAAATTAGTCGAATTTATGAAGAAATTCGAGTCAGAGAATATGTAATTATATTACACCCGAAGCTATTCGGGTGTTTTATATAAATGAAAAGGAGATTAGACAATGTTCAATATATTGACACTTAATAAGATAGCTAAATGTGGTCTTGACCAGCTTAACGATAATTATAAAATAACTGATGATGCCAATGTTGACGCAGACGGTATCATTCTTAGAAGTTTTAAAATGCACGATATGGAATTGCCTGAATCACTAAAGGCAGTTGCAAGAGCAGGTGCGGGAACAAACAATATTCCGATTGACAAGTGCAGTGAAAAGGGTATCGTAGTATTCAATACTCCGGGTGCAAACGCAAATGCTGTTAAGGAATTGGTTATTGCGGGTATGTTGTTGGCATCAAGAGATGTTATCGGCGGTGTTGCTTGGGCAAATACACTTACAGGCGATGATGTTGACAAGCAGGTTGAAAAGGGTAAGTCAAACTTCGCAGGCTGCGAAATTAAGGGCAAGACTCTTGGTATAATCGGTTTGGGTGCTATCGGTATTCTTGTTGCAAATGCGGCTTATGCTTTGGGTATGGAAGTTATCGGATATGACCCTTATTTGTCGGTTGACTCTGCTTTAAAACTTTCAAGACACGTTAAAAAGGCTAACAGCCCTGAAGAAGTTTATGCGGCGGCAGATTACATAACAATTCACGTTCCGCTAATGGATTCAACAAGAAATACAATTAACGCCGAAACAATCGCACAAATGAAAGACGGTGTTATAATTCTTAACTTTGCAAGAGGCGGTCTTGTAAATAATGCGGATATTAAAAAGGCTTTGGCTGACGGTAAGGTTGCTAAGTACGTTGTTGACTTTGCTGACAGTGAAACAGTCAACCAACCGGGTATTATAAACATTCCTCACCTTGGTGCGTCAACTGCCGAATCAGAAGATAACTGTGCAGTTATGGCTGCTCAGGAATTGGCTGATTACCTTGAAAACGGTAATATCCTAAATTCGGTAAACTTCCCGAATTGTTCACTTTCTGAAGACAATATCGGAAGAATTGCTATTGCACATAAAAATATTCCGAATGTTATCGCTAAGTTTACAGAGGCACTTTCAAGTGTGAATATCTCAGATATGATTAATAAGTCAAAGGGTGAGCTTGCATATACAATCATCAATACTGACCACGCAATCCCTGCAGAAGCTATTGAAAAGCTAAATCAAATTGACGCTGTTATAAGAGTCAGAGTTATTAAATAATTGAATTTATAGCTAAATATGAGCCGTACAGACTAAAGCTGTACGGCTTTTTGTATGCGTAAAAGTTTTGGGTGTTATAATGAACAACAATACCCAATCGTTTTAATAGCAACAAAAAAGACGGAGCATATGCTCCGTCTTATATATTACTGTTTTCTGATACCTGCGTGAATTCGCTGTTTAGCATTTTCAATGCGTTCGGCAGATGGGGGAGATATACTTTCCAAAGTGTAAGGGATACCTAAGTTCTCCCACTTGAATTTACCAAGTGTATGATAAGGTAAAATCTCTACACGGTCTACATTTGAAAGTGTATCAATAAAATCACCCAAAGCGTCTAAATCTTCATCAAAATCGCTGTGTTCGGGAACAAGAACGTGTCTTATCCAAACAGGCTTATTGATTTCAGAAAGATACTTTGCCATTTCGATAATATTTGAATTATCAAAACCTGTTAGGTCTTTATGGCGGGTAGGGTTGATTTCTTTCAAATCAAGAAGCAGTAAATCGGTATATTTCATAAGTTCTTCAAACTTGCTGAAGAAAGGATCTTCCTTTGTGAAAGGATTACCGGCAGTATCAATACAAGTATTAATACCAAGCTCTTTAGCTTTTTTGAACAATTCAATTACAAAATCAATTTGTAATAACGGTTCGCCGCCGCTTATGGTAATACCGCCGTCTTTACCCCAATAAGGTTTAAAACGCAATGCACGTTTTAAAATCTCATCGGCAGTTACTTCATCTCCGCCGTCCATTTTCCAGGTATCCGGATTATGACAGTAGCGGCACCGCATATGGCATCCTTGCATAAAGACTATAAATCTTACGCCGGGTCCGTCAGCGGCACCAAAACTTTCAGTTGAATGAATGTGTCCTATCATATCAAATTACATTGATGCGTGACAAGTTCTTGAGATAACGTCAAGCTGTTGCTCACGAGTAAGGTCGATAAACTTAACTGCGTAACCTGATACACGAATTGTAAAGTTAGCGTATTCTTCCTTTTCAGGATGTTCCATAGCGTCGATAAGCTTTTCTTTACCGAATACGTTAACGTTTAGGTGGTGAGCACCTTGATCAAAGTAACCGTTAAGAACGTTTACAAGGTTTGTAACCTGTTCTGATTCTTCGTGACCAAGAGCGTCAGGGTTAATTGTTTGTGTATTTGAAATACCGTCAAGAGCATACTCATATGGCAATTTAGCAACTGAGTTAAGTGATGCAACCAAACCGTTTTGTTCTGCACCGTATGATGGGTTAGCACCCGGTGAAAGTGGTTCACCTGCTTTACGTCCGTCAGGAAGTGATGCAGTAGCCTTACCGTAAACAACGTTTGATGTAATTGTAAGGATTGATGTTGTAGGCTCTGAGTTACGATATGTGTGGCACTTCTTAATCTTAGCCATAAATGTCTTTAGTAGCCATACTGCGATTTCGTCAGCACGGTCATCATCGTTACCGTAACGAGGGAAGTCGCCTTCTGTTTCAAAGTCAACTACAACACCGTTTTCGTCACGAACTGTCTTAACCTTAGCGTACTTAATAGCTGAAAGTGAGTCAACAACGTGTGAGAAACCTGCGATACCTGTTGCGAATGTACGACGTACATCTGTATCGATAAGAGCCATTTCAGCTGCTTCATAGTAATACTTGTCGTGCATATAGTGAATTACGTTTAGTGTACGTACATAAACTCCTGCAAGCCAATCCATCATCTTGTCATACTTGTCAAGAACTTCGTCATAATCAAGATATTCAGAAGTGATTGGTCTGTATTCAGGGCCGACTTGTACCTTTGTTCTTGCGTCTATACCGCCGTTGATAGCGTATAGAAGACACTTAGCAAGGTTAGCTCTTGCACCGAAGAATTGCATTTCTTTACCTGTCTGTGTTGCAGATACGCAGCAGCAGATAGCGTAGTCGTCACCCCAAGTAACACGCATAACGTCATCGTTTTCGTATTGAATTGAGCTTGTACGAACTGAAATAGCAGCAGCATAACGCTTGAATGCTTCAGGAAGCTTTGATGAGTAAAGAACTGTTAGGTTTGGTTCAGGTGAAGGACCCATGTTTTCCAATGTGTGAAGGAAACGGAAGTCATTCTTTGTAACCATTGATCTGCCGTCAACACCTTTACCGCCGACATTAAGTGTAGCCCAAACCGGGTCACCTGAGAATAGTTCGTTGTATGATGGGATACGAGCGAACTTAACCATACGGAACTTCATAACCATATGGTCGATAAGTTCTTGAGCTTCTTCTTCTGTTAGAGTACCGTTGTCAAGGTCACGTTGGATATAAATATCAAGGAATGTTGATACTCTACCAACACTCATTGCAGCACCGTTCTGTGTCTTGATAGCTGCAAGATAACCGAAGTATAGCCATTGGCAAGCTTCTCTTGCATCCTTAGCAGGCTTTGAAATGTCGAATCCGTATGATTCAGCCATTGTCTTCATTTCTTTAAGAGCGTTGATTTGCATTGTGATTTCTTCACGTTGACGAATTTCATCTTCAAACATTGATTCACTTTGGCATTCAACGAAATCTTCTTGTTTCTTTGCGATAAGCATATCGATACCGTAAAGAGCAACTCTACGATAGTCGCCTACGATTCTGCCACGGCCGTATGTGTCAGGTAGACCTGTAATAATCTTGTTCTTACGAACTGCACGCATTTCAGGTGTGTATACATCAAAAACACCTTGGTTATGTGTCTTGTGATACTGAGTGAAAATCTTGTGAAGTTCAGGGTCCGGCTCATAACCGTATGTGCTGCAAGCTTCTTCTGCCATCTTAATACCGCCGAAAGGCATAAATGCACGCTTAAGAGGCTTGTCTGTCTGTAGACCTACGATCTTTTCAAGGTCTTTCATGCTTTCGTCAATATATCCTGGCTTATGAGCGTTGATACCGGTAACGATATGAGTATCCATATCAAGTACGCCGCCCTTAGCTCTTTCTTGCTTCTGAAGCTCTTGAAGTTTACCCCATAGCTTGTTTGTTGCGTCTGTTGGACCTGCAAGGAATGACTCGTCGCCATCATATGGTGTGTAGTTCTTCTGGATGAAATCACGAGTGTCGATATCATCGCACCATTTACCTTGTTCAAATCCTTTCCATTGTTCGAAATCTGTCATTTGTTTTGACCTCCCATAATATATTCAACTGTTTTGTAAACAGTTGTGAACTGATAGTGTTTTACTTTTAGCAAAAAGTTAGCTAAAAGTAAGTTTTTACTGTATAGTTAGCTGTTTCTAACCACGTTGATTATACCATATTAAACATACTTTTGTCAACGATTCATACTATATTGGTATGAGATTTGTCGAAGTACATTAATAAGCAGATAAAAGACAAAATAATTTAGATAATATTGCTAAAACAAATCATATATTTTCATTTGTGTGACTAAGAAAATATTCTTTGATTTTCTGAAAAGTAATATCACTTAAATCATGCTCTATTTTACAACTGTCATCATACGCAGTTTCTTCATCGACGCCGAGGGCGATAAGAGCCTTAGCAATAACCTGGTGACGTTCATAGATTTTTTGAGCAATCTCCATACCTTTGTCGGTAAGAGTGATATTGCCGTCGGTATCAACGGTAACATAGCCTTCTTCACGAAAGGATTTCATTGCAACGGATACGCTCGGCTTTGTGAAGTTAAGATGATGAGCAACATCAATACTGCGAACATAACCGTTTTTGTTCTTTAACATAAGTATGGCCTCCAAATAATTTTCGGCCGACTCTTTGATTATCATAGTTTAACACCTTTCTGTGTGAAAATGTGTACATATTGTAGTAGTAAAGATATTATATCACAATAAATTGCGATTGTCAAAAAATATATTGAACATTTTAAAAAAAATTTCGATAATTTTTTAAGTGAAAACAGTAAGATTGGGCTAACAAATTTTAGGAACGAATAAAAAATGAGCAAACATAAGGAGGAATACAACATTTTGTGCAAAGTGAACAACAATTTTTAAAGTTGACGCGTAAAAAAGATATGACATATACACTTGACAAGAAAGGTTAGTTTTGATAAACTAACTAATGGTTAGAAAGTGCTAACCAAAAACTATATTCTTGGGGTTAGTTTTTATTTATACGAATGCTAACCAGAACGGAGGTAAATTTATGATGCCTTTAACACTGGTAGATGTTGATGAAGACAACATAATTAAAAAGATTGGCGGAAAGCCGGAAGTAAAAAAACATCTTGAAAATCTTGGTTTTGTTGTTGGAGGACACGTCAAGATAATCAGTAAACTTGGCGGAAACGTAATTGTAAATGTAAAAGAAACAAGAGTTGCAATCAGCAACGAACTGGCACAAAAAATTATGATTTAATTAAAGGGAGGTACAGCGCAAATGAAAACACTTAAACAGGCAGCAATCGGCGATACTGTAAAGGTAGTCAAATTGCACGGTGAAGGTGCGGTAAAACGCAGAATTATGGATATGGGTATCACAAGAGGTGCTGAAGTGCATATTCGTAAGGTTGCACCGCTTGGTGATCCGATTGAGGTCACAGTAAGAGGTTATGAGCTTTCATTGAGAAAAGCCGATGCAGAAATGATTGAAGTTGAATAATTTTGGTATATTCATTAATGTACTGAATTAAATTGTGAAAGAGAGGAATTTAAGAATGAATGTAAGAATTGCCCTTGCGGGTAACCCGAACTGCGGTAAGACAACACTATTTAATGCTCTTACAGGTTCTAATCAATTCGTAGGTAACTGGCCGGGTGTTACGGTCGAGAAAAAAGAAGGTAAATTAAAGAAACATGACGGTGTTGTTATCACTGACCTTCCGGGTATTTATTCACTTTCTCCATATACATTGGAAGAAGTTGTTGCAAGAAATTATCTTATCGGCGAAAGACCTGACGCAATACTTAATATTGTAGACGGTACAAACCTTGAAAGAAACTTATATCTTACAACTCAGCTTACAGAATTGGGTATTCCGGTTGTTATTGCAGTCAATATGATGGATATTGTTAAGAAAAACGGCGATAAGATTAATATTCAGGAACTATCCCGTCAGCTTGGATGTAAAGTTGTTGAAATATCTGCTCTAAAGGGTACAGGTATTATGGAAGCTGCCGAAGAAGCTGTTTCAGCCGCTAAAAACGGTAAGACAATTCCAAAGCACGAGTTCTCGGGTCCTGTTGAACACGCAATAGCACATATCGAAGAGGCTGTTCTTCACGATATGCCGGAAGAACAACAGAGATGGTATGCAATAAAGATTTTTGAACGTGACGAAAAGGTGCTTGCACAACTTAATATTCCACAGGAAAAATTGTCACATATTGAAAATGATATTAAAGCGGCAGAGGATGAACTTGACGATGACGCAGAAAGTATCATAACAAACGACAGATATGTTTACATAGCAGAACTTATTAAGGGCTGTTATAAAAAGAAGAGTGCCGGTAAGCTTTCATCATCTGATAAGATTGACCGAATTGTTACAAACAGATGGTTGGGACTTCCGATATTCGCAGTTGTAATGTTCCTTGTATATTACATAGCAATGGTAACAGTAGGTTCAAGTGCCACAGACTGGGCAAACGACGGATTGTTCGGTGACGGCTGGCATTTGTTCGGTATCGGTTCATCTGCTTACACAGAGGCTGCTGACGAATTCACAAGTGCGTCAGATATAGTAAACGGTTATATTGACGCGGCAAGCAAACAGGGTATTGATACAGACGCAGTTGCAGAGGCACTTGATACAGAATCAGAAGATTTTGATCCTGAAGTTGCTAAGGCAGAACTTGCTGCATTTGTTGAAGATGTAAAAAACATTGATGAAATCGAATATACAGTAGTCGATGAAGAAACAATGGCTGATGAAGAAGATACTGCTACATATGATGATCTTCTTGACTCGGTTGGCGTTTATGATAAGTACGAATGTGCAGAACCTGATCCTGCCGATTACGGTGTATGGGTACCGGGTATCCCTGTACTTGTTGAAAACGGACTTGACGCAATCAACTGTGCAGACTGGCTAAAGGGACTTATCCTTGACGGTATAGTTGCCGGTGTCGGTGCCGTACTTGGTTTCGTACCACAAATGCTTGTATTGTTCATCTTGCTTGCATTCCTTGAATCTTGCGGTTATATGGCTCGTATTGCATTCGTATTGGATAGAGTATTCCGTAAGTTCGGTCTTTCGGGTAAATCATTTATCCCTATTCTTATCGGTACAGGCTGCGGTGTTCCGGGTATTATGGCATCGAGAACTATCGAAAATGACCGTGACAGAAAAATGACTATAATGACAACAACATTTATACCTTGCGGTGCTAAGACTCCGTTTATTGCAATGATTGCCGGTGCTATCTTCGGCGGTTCTGCTTGGGTTGCTACATCAACATACTTCGTCGGTATGGCTGCAATTATCATTTCTGGTATTATGCTAAAGAAGACAAAGATGTTTGCGGGCGATCCTGCTCCGTTCGTTATGGAACTTCCTGCATACCATATGCCTACAGTTATAAACCTACTTCGTTCAATGTGGGAAAGAGGCTGGTCATTCATTAAGAAAGCCGGAACAATTATTCTTCTTTCAACAATCCTTGTATGGTTTACGACATACTTCGGTTTTGTAGACGGAGCATTCACAATGCTTACAGAAGACCAAATCGACTACTCAATTCTAGCAACAATCGGTAAAGCAATTTCTTGGATATTTGCTCCTCTTGGCTGGGGTAACTGGCAAGCAACAGTTGCATCAATTACAGGTCTTGTTGCTAAGGAAAATATCGTTGGTACATTGGGTATTCTTTACGGTGCAGGCGACGGTTCTGTTTATCAGAATATGGCTCAGAAATTTATCCCAATCAGCGGATATTCATTCCTTGTATTCAACCTGCTTTGCGCACCTTGTTTCGCCGCAATGGGAGCTATCAAGCGTGAAATGAATAACGCTAAGTGGACTGCATTCGCAATCGGCTATCAGTGTGTATTCGCTTACGCAATCGCACTTGTAATTTATCAAATAGGTTTGCTTGTTACAGGCAGTGTAAACGTAATCGGTCTTATATTTGCAATCGCAGTAATTGCATTTATCTGCTATATGCTGTTTAAGCCTTATAAAGAATCAAACACTTTAAAGACTCAAAGATCAGTATCAGCGTAAAACAATATAAGACAAATGATATAAGGAGGGTTTTAAAATGACATGGTTAATGAATAATTTATCTACAATAATTGTGTGTATTGCACTTGTTGCGGTAGTTGTACTTATCATCAATAAGATGATAAAAGATAAAAAGAAGGGCAAATCCTCCTGTGGCTGCGGTTGCAGCAACTGTGCCATGGCAGGTAAATGCCACGGCAAACACTAAAAAATTATGAAAATAACAGCACTTTTGATGTGCTGTTATTTTTTTTTATCAAAACCATAAAATATTCAGTAAACAGTATTGACAATTACGGAGTGAAAGTCTGTAATATATTAAGACAACTAATTGTTAAGAGGGTTAATGATTAAATGGATGAAGAAATACAAAGATTTATAAGTATATTTGATCCTAATAAGCGAATAGATTTTACAAAAGTTTTGACAAACGACATAACAAGATCGGAATATGCGGTTCTTTGGATGTACAAAAATATGGCTCAAAATTCGGGTGTTGTGTATGTGTCGGATATTGTAAAAAAGTTCCCTGCGTCGGCACAGGCACTTTCAAAACATCTTAGAACGTGCGAAAACAAGGGATATATCGAATGTGTGAACGATAAAGTAAACAGACGTAACGTGATGATAAACTTAACAGACAAAGGCGAAACGGTTTTTGAAATTACAACGCAGGAATTTGTGTTGTTGAAAAATAAAGTGTTTGAGAAAATTGATATAGACGAATTTCGAGAGGCTATAAAAAAGATGTTTGAATTTAGGGAGGTGTTGAGTGCAACGATAGATGAATTGAGCAAGAAAACAGGAGGCGGAGAAAATAATTGAGTAAAGTTTTCTATTATATGAAGCGGTATTATCTCTGGCTTATAGTGGCGGTTGTAATGCTTTTTATACAGGCAAAGTGTGATTTGGCACTTCCCGATTATATGTCTGATATTGTTAATGACGGTGTTATGGGCGGAAGTATTCCGCTTATAGCTAAGTACGGTTTGAAAATGATAGGCGTGACATTATTGGGTACTGTGGTATCTGTATTTGTCGGCTATCTTGCGGCAAATGTTGCGGCTAAGGTTTCGAGAGATATGCGAAAAGACGTGTATAAAAAGGTGGAACTGTTCTCAAATGCCGAATTTGATAAATTCTCTACCGCGTCACTTATAACGCGTACGACAAACGATATTACGCAAATTCAAAATTTGCTTGTTATGCTTATCAGGATGGTGTTTTATGCACCGATTTTGGGTGTCGGCGGTGCTGTTAAGGCTCTTGAAAACAGTAAGGAGTTTTCGTGGATAATAATTGTTTCACTGTCGGCAATAGTGATTTTGATAGTGTTTATATTCCTTGTGGCAATGCCTAAAATGACGCTCATGCAAAAACTTGTTGATAAGCTTAACTTGGTCAGTCGTGAAAATATAGAAGGTATGCTTGTAACAAGAGCATTTAATTTGCAGAATTTTGAATTTAAACGATTTGACAAGGCTAACGGAGATTTAAAAGACACAGGTACTTAAGTTTAATGCCTATGTCGGCAAATACGTTGAGTCAGGCGAGATATTGGGACGTGTGGACGGCGGTCCGTATATTAAATCGCCGTCAAACGGAAAGTTCATAGAGGTTGACGCCGAGAGGGGGGACTATGTTCTTACAACCGATGTTATGGGTTATGTGGCAAATACATACGATATGTATATCGGTGCGAATATCGAAGAAACGGATATAACCAAAATAAAAGAAGGTCAGTCGGTCAAAGTAACGCTTGACGCATACGGTTCACAAAAATTTGAGGGCATTGTAACGCAGGTGAACAGCATTACAAATAATGCACTTACGGGACAGACAACAAGTTTCTCAACTTCCGGTACATACACAAAAACAACTCAGCTTATACCGATTAAGATAAGGTTGGTAAATTCCGATATACCGTTTGAAAATATTATAGGAACAAATGCACCGGTTAATATCAAAGTGAAATAGTAAAAAAAGCATAGAGATAATTTGGAAAATAATTATCAACTATGCTTTTTCTATGGAAAAAATTTAGATTAAGCCGAATATTGATTGACAAGAAATTTGTGCCGTGATAAAATTATTGTAATTTTATAAGAGAAAATGAGAGAGGTGTTTGTATGGCAAAATTGAAACCTGCACAGATAGCGGAGGTAAAGGGAAAAGGCTTTTTGATTAACAGAGGTACTGAAAATTTTTCGGGAAGAATTGTACCGCGCGGAACTGTATTTTCTCCGGACGATTTAAAAACCGTATCGGAAATATCAAGTAAATTCGGTAACGGTAAAGTAATTCCTACAACACGTCTTGGGCTTGAAATTCAGGGTATTCCTTATGAAAACGTACAAGACGCGATTGATTATGCCGAAAGTCACGGACTTAAATTCGGCGGAACGGGAAATAAAATCCGCCCGATTACATCATGTAAAGGTACAACTTGTGTTTACGGCAATTATGACACTCACGCACTTGCCGCAAAACTTTATGATGAATATTACATAGGCTGGGCTGATATAAAATTGCCGCATAAGTTTAAAATCGGTATAGGCGGCTGTCCGAACAGTTGCGTAAAGCCTGCGTTGAACGATTTTGGTATCGAGGGACACAGAATACCTAAGTACAATTCGGAAGATTGCAAAGGCTGTAAGGTTTGTATGATTGAAAAATCATGTCCGTCAAAAGCCGCTAAACTTGTTGACGGTAAAATGGTTATAGATGAAAATGTCTGTAAGACTTGCGGAGTGTGCATTGAAAGCAAATGTCCGTTTAAGGCAGTGAAACCGCATAATGAAGTCGTTTATCAAATATATGTAGGCGGTACATGGGGTAAAAAATCAAGAATGGGTACACCGCTTTCAAAGTTCGTTTCGGAAGACGAAATTGCACCGATACTTGAAAAGACAATGATTTGGTTTAAACTTAACGCAAATCCAAAAGAACGTCTTGGCGTTGCGATAGACCGCTTGGGTGTTGAAAAGTTTGAAAAAGATGTTCTTGAAAATGATGAATTGTTAGAGAAGAAAGATATTTTGTTTGAGTAATAATAAAGAAAATGCACATCTGTCAGATGTGCATTTTTTTATGCGTTTATATAATATTTTGAGCCGTCTTTCAATGTTATTCTCCATACGGGCTGAAGTTCGGTAGGGGAGGTGTCAAAATCAACGATATTATATCCGAGTGTAATATCGCTTATTTCGATTTTGCCGTTAGGTTTATCTTTGCTTGCCGAAAATTCAAGCAGAGCGTCGGCAACGCTTTTTGCGTTGCGATATTCGCCGAGTGAATTTTGCGTAAACCATACACCGCTAAAACCCATAAGACCGTCGGAAGTTATATCAAATGTCATATAGTCATTAAAGACAGGTAAATTTTCTATTGTGTAAGTCATAAAAATATGATATTTTCCGTTGTCATCAGATGAAACAATCAAAGCGTTTTGACTGTCGAAACCATAATAAGCGGCGATTTTTTTACCTTTCTTTGAGGCATTAACCGCGTCTATGCCGTGCGTTTCGGACAATGTAACAGGTGTTTTCGGTACAAAAGAAAACTTATTGCCGTCAAAAATAACTTGATTTTCATTTGCTGTGTATGTTTCGCTGTTTTTTGTTACTTCTTTTTTTGCTCCTAAAATATTTTTTGCAAAAGCATCTCTGTCTTCAATAAAATTTTGCAGTGTGGCAGAAGAAACTTTTTTTGTTTCTTTATCGATAATTGTCGGAGAAACGGTTATATTGTTTTTGTTCAAAAAAGTAACAAGATTGTTTACAACCTCTTCAGAATCGTTATCGGACATAGAAGTGGGGAATGTACAAATAACGGTCAGGTTTATTACTATAAACAATGAAAGTAAAATAACTTTTATAGGAAAACGTTTCACTTCAACAAGCCTCCTTATTCACTGACAGGAATAGTGATAGTTACTTCAGTTCCTTTGTGGAATTCACTTGATATTTTAATCTTACCGTTAAATGATGATTCAAGCGTTTGTTTTGCGATGGCAAGACCAAGACCTGTACCGCCTGTGTCACGCGAACGAGCCTTGTCTACACGGTAGAAACGGTCGAAAATGTGCGGAAGTTTATCTTCTTGTATTCCGATACCGTTATCGGCTACTTTGATACAAATGTCGTTATAAACCTTGCTTGAATATACTTCGATAGTACCGCCCTCGCGTGTGTATTTCATCGCGTTGCTGACGATATTTATAATAACGCGTTCCAAACCGTCGTGATCGCCGGATATAACAGGCACTTCATTAATAGGGTGATATGTCAAAGTCTGATTTTTCTTCTTTGCCGTAAGCGACATACGCTCAACGATTGATTCAAGCATTTGACGAATGTCGATCGGCTCCGGCGGTTTTGTGAATGTTTGGTTTTCGTCAAGCTCCGATAGGGTAAGCAGGTCGCTTATAATTCTTGCCATTCTGTCAGATTCGGACGCGATAACGTCAAGAAAACGTACTTGCAATTCTCTGTCAACATCTGGCATATCGGCAAGTGTTTCGGAGTAAGACTTGATTGTTGTAAGCGGTGTACGAAGTTCGTGCGACACGTTCGCAACAAAGTCACGACGTGACTGCTCAAGTTTTTCCTGCTTTGTAACATCGTGTATAACGACAATGATACCGCCGACTTTGTTATCAGCCTTGAACGGTGCAAAGTTTAAACGTAAATATTGGTTTGCAAGCTTGATTTCACGTTCGACAGAACCGTCGGGATTCATATAAAGCAAATCACCAAGCGTGATGTTTGCATTGATTTCTTTAAAGAAACGGTCAAATCTAATATCGTCAAGATACTGGCGGTTAAGAAGTTTTTTTGCTTCACGGTTAAAATGGATAAGATTGCCTTTTAAGTCAAATGCGATAATGCCGTCATTCATATTTTGAAGAATGGTTTCAACCTTAATTTTTTCGCCTTTTGCTTGGTCGGAGGACTGCTTTCTTGTGTGAGCAAGATTGATAAGCGAGTTTGTAAGGTCGGCAATTTCATCTTTTGAATCTGATTTTTGAAGTGCGTTTATATCACCTGCCGCAAGTTTTTTTGCCTGTACCGAAAGCTGTTTGATAGGGTCGGTGATAGACTTTGAAATAATACTTCCCGCGATTGATGATATAATAAGAGATACCAACAATAAAATCAAAAGAATTGTCACCATACTGTGAGTTACGCTGTTTTGCATTTGGCAAGTGTCTTTGATGTATATAACATACTTTACCGCGTCACCGTTGTGTAGCGGAAATGCGTAGTCCATATAGCTTTGAGTAAGCTTTGTTTCTTTCGATTCCGTACCGTTTAGGGCATTCATAAGTGACGGAGTTGCGTCGGTGGTTGTAGAGCCGTTTGATGAAAATAAAATCTCGCCCGATGAACCGTCAACAATATTGTAATATCTTGATGATGTAATTCCGAGTTTGCCTGAGTGGGAAGATAGGATATTGTTGATTAAATTAATATTGCTTTGGGAATTTTCTTCTATAACAATAGATGTATCCGTACTTTCGGCAGGAATACTTATTTCGTTTGCGGCGGCAAGAAGGTCGTTTTTAATATCTTCGGTGAATACCTCATTAATGCTGTTTGAAAAATCATCGTGATAATGTTTCATAACGCCTAAAATATTGAAACCGCCTATAAATAATTCCGTGGCGAGTACAAGAAGTACAAATATAACTGTTATTTTCCAACGTATACTTTTAAACATAAAATAAAAACCTTTCTATAATAAATACTTAAATACTTAAATACTTAAATACTACAAAACACCCAAAACAAATTAATGTTTCGGGTGTATGAGTTCAATATTATTTGTTAAAATAGTAGCCTACGCCACGTTTTGTGATAATGTATTTAGGCATACTCGGATCATCTTCGATTTTTTCTCTAAGACGTCTTACCGTAACATCGACAGTACGAACATCTCCGTAATATTCGTAACCCCATACATTTTCAAGCAATTTCTCACGTGAGAAAATTTTATCCGGCTGCATGGCAAGAAATTTAAGAAGTTCAAATTCGCGAAGTGTTATGTCGATAATTTCGCCGTTCTTAGCAACTTCGTATCTTTCAACGTTGATTGAAAGCTCACCCGAATTAATTGTATTTTGATTTTCAGGCTCTTCCTCAACAACAGGCTGTGCCGTACTTCTTCTTAGGTTGGCTTTAACTCTTGCTGTAAGTTCACGCATTGAATACGGCTTTGTTATGTAGTCGTCCGCACCAAGTTCAAGACCTAAAACTTTGTCAACTTCGTCTTCACGGGCAGTAAGCATAATAATAGGAACTTGTGATTTTTCACGAACTTTTCGACATACTTCAAAACCGTCCATTCCGGGTAGCATTACGTCAAGTAAAATTAGGTCAGGGTTTTCTTTAAGTGCCATTTCAAGACCTTTTACGCCGTCAAATGCAGACAAAGTCTTATAACCGTCTTTGCCGAGTGAAAATGCAAGAATATCATTAATTTTCTGTTCGTCCTCAATAATGAGTATAGTTCTATCCATTATTAAATATCAATCCTTTCGATTATAGAATAATATTCAAACGAATAACATTCGTAAATATTATTACAAATTTTTCGTAACCATTACATATATTTTATCAGAATTTAACATACTGTGCAAGGGTATTTTACAAAAAAATTAAAAAATATTAAAAAAATGCGTTCAACTGCAAGAAAAAAATATTTTTATTTCATTATAATAGGAGATTTCTTTAAATCCGCATTGCCGATACGGTGTGTCGGTATGGGATTGCATAGCATTGCTATATTTGTGGCACGCACATCAAGATTGAATTGCGGACTTGGTTCTTTAAAGTCAGCTGTTTTTGTGATTATCGGAACTTTGCAGATGTCTTTTGCCTGTTTTAAAATCGTCATACCGACCTTATTCATACCGAGAATACGGATATACTGTGGCATAGGGGAGTATATATCCTTTGTAAAGCCTATCAAAGCCGAGATTATCATACGTCTGATTTTGCTTGTGGTGTACCGCTTGTTTTTAACATTTTCGACAAGGGTTTCAAAACTGTATGACATATTTGCACTGCTTAAAATTCTGTTTTCAATCCCCTCTGTAACTTCACTGATATTTTGCAAATCTTCAGCGGTCATAAGACGTAATTTTGAAATGATTGCACTGTCCAAATTCGATATGTCGTACGGAATGTCGCAATCAATATCTTCTAATTTATATGGTATAAAGTCATTTATATTTTCATTGTTTCTGTTCATTTCACGAAGTTTTGTCGCACTTGCTATATTTTGATACAAATTTCTGTCGTGATAGCCTGCTTTGTGACGTTTGACGGTCATAGGCTTGATTTTGCTGTCAGAGCGTATTAATGCACGAATATATTCCGTTGCAAGAATGTTGTTTGGCTCAGACAATATATCTGACGGGATAAGTGCGGAATATGCCTTTGTGAGCGCGTTTGGATAACTCATACCGCCCATAACGTATTTTTTTATTTTTTCGGATATTTCGCTGTTTTCGTTTTCAAGCAATTCTGCGGCAGACATAAGTTCATCGATACTGCCTGATTCAGAGCCGAAACAAATGTTGTTGACAACACCGAGTGCGTTTAAAATATTAATACCGCCTGTCGCAAAATTCGGTGCGGCATTTAATGCATAACATACAGGAAGTTCAATAACAAGGTCAACACCGCCCGAAAGCGCCGTTTTTGCACGTGACCATTTATCCGTTATCGCAACGTCACCACGCTGTACAAAACTGCCGCTCATTACGGCAATCACTGCGTCCGAATGTTTTTTTATTTCGTCAATTTGATATTTGTGTCCGTTGTGAAAAATATTGTATTCTGTTATAATACCGGTAATGTTCATTTTTATCTCCTCAAAATTACATTGTTAATATATATTATATCTCAAAATAAGAAGTATAGCAATAAATAAAATTGGAATATTAAATAAAGCAATGATGTAAAACAGACATAAATTTTGTATAGAATAAAAGAAAGAAAATCTACAAAACCTATTGACAAAGTAGGAAATATAAAGTAAAATATGTTTGAACAGTTATTCAAATGTTCAATTTTAATACAGGAGATGATTTTAATGAATTCAGTATACATGGACAACAATGCTACTACAAGCCTTAAAAAAGAAGTTCTTGATGCAATGATGCCATATTATACAGATATATACGGCAATGCGTCATCGAAATTCTATAAAATAGGCAGAGATGCCGAACAGGCACTTTATAAGCTTAGAGAGAGCGTTGCGAAAAGTCTTAATGCAAAAAACGTAAACGAAATTTATTTTACGGGTTCCGGTTGCGAGGCTGACAACTGGGCGATAAAAGGTATTGCACTTGCAAACAAGTCGAAGGGCAACCACATTATAACAAGCAAAATCGAACATCACGCAATTTTAAGCACTTGCGAATATCTTGAAAAGCATGGCTTTGAAGTTACTTATCTTGATGTTGACGAATACGGTTTTGTAAGTCCGAAAGCTGTTGAGGACGCTATAAAGGACAATACAATACTTATTTCAATAATGACGGCTAACAATGAAATCGGAACTGTTGAGCCAATCAAGGAAATTGCGGAAATTGCAAAGAAACACAGAGTTATTTTCCATACGGACGCAGTACAGGCTATCGGACATATGAAGATAGATTTGCAGGATTTAGGCGTTGACTTGCTTTCGCTTTCTGCACATAAGTTCCATGGTCCTAAGGGTGTCGGAATGTTGTACATTAGAAACGGTATAAGAATAGACAACCTTATTCACGGCGGAGGACAGGAAAGAGGAAAGAGAGCCGCAACGGAAAATCTTGCAGGCATAGCAGGTCTTGCAAAGGCACTTGAGCTTGCAACGGAAAACCTTGATGAAAATATCGAACACGCAAAGAAAATGCGTAACAGATTGATTGAGGGTATCAGAAAGAATATTCCTTATTGCCGTCTTAACGGCCCTGAGGACGAGGGCAGACTTTGCAATAACGTAAACTTCTCATTCCAATATGTTGAGGGAGAATCAATATTGATGATGCTTGATATGAAAGGTGTTGCGGCGTCAAGCGGAAGTGCTTGTGCGTCAGGCTCGCTTGATCCGTCACACGTTCTTATTGCAATAGGTTTACCTCACGAAATTGCTCACGGTTCACTAAGACTCAGTGTAGGCGATGAAACAACAGAGGAGGATGTTGACTACGTAGTAGAGGTACTTCCTCCGATTATACAAAGATTAAGAGATATGTCACCTTTATATGAGGGTGTAGAGAAAGGAGATAATTAATTATGTACAGTGAAAAAGTTATGGACCATTTCTCAAATCCAAGAAATGTGGGTCAGATAGACAACGCAAATGCAGTCGGTGAAGTCGGCAATGCAAAGTGCGGTGATATTATGAAGATATATATGGATATTCAAGACGATGTTATAAAAGACGTTAAGTTCAAGACATTCGGTTGCGGTGCGGCTATTGCAACAAGTTCAATGGCAACTGAAATGGTTAAGGGGAAGACTGTTGACGAGGCACTTGCTCTTACAAATAAAGCGGTTATGGAGGCACTTGACGGACTTCCGAAAGAAAAAATTCACTGCTCTGTTCTTGCTGAAGAGGCTATTCAGTCTGCAATCAACGATTACAGAAGCAAAAAGGGTGAAGCACCGCTTGAAAATAATTGTGACTTCTGTTACAAGAAATGTGACAATTCAGACAAATAATCCTATAAAATACAATATAAAAACAGACAAAACATTATTGTTTTGTCTGTTTTTGCGTTTATAATCATAAAAAAATGATGATTTACGGATACAATATGGTGTTGGTAGCAGGTGTTAAACAGACTACACAGCACAATATTTTGTATCTATTGGGCAATTATGAACATATTAGAGCAATATATTTAAACATATTGTACAATGTTTATGTTTATTTGCAAGAAAATATTGCAAAGTTATTAACGATAGTATATAATCATTGAGGTTATTAATTTAGTACCTACTACTAACAATAATTAATAAAATGTCGAAAAACATAGAAAGGAACGCTTGAAAGTGACAAGAACAATATTGAAAAAGAAACGTCATGAGTATTTGCTCAGAAAAATAAAACAAAATCCGTTTTTGAAAGACGAAGAACTTGCACAGGCTTGTAACGTGAGCGTGTCCACTATTCGTTTTGACAGAGCGGAACTTGGTATAGCAGAATATCGTGAGAGAATAAAGTCGGTGGCGGAAGAAGGTTTGGTAGCGGATACGGCGGTTGGCGAAGTGCTTGACCTTAATTTGTATCACGACGGAATATCGGTGCTTAAAACCGATGATACGATGACCTTTGACGGTACTGACATAATAAAAGGACAGTGTATATATGCTTTTGCGGAAAATTTGGCGCTAAGCGTTATTGACGCGAAGGCGGCACTGGTGAAAATCGCAAATGTGAAGTATATGCACGAGGCACACGCAGGGGAAAGACTGATTGCCAAGTCGGACGTTATGAGAGTAAAAGACGGAGGATATATCGTTCGTGTTGTCATAAAGGCAAATATGAACGAAGTATTCAGAGGAAAATTCAGCCTTGTTATGACTGATGTGAAATAGTCGGAGGAAAGATGAAGATTATAGTAGATGCAATGGGTGGTGACAATGCTCCTATGGCACCTGTCGAGGCGGCTGTAAGAGCGGTAAAGGAACTTGATGTGGAAATAGTTCTTGTCGGCAAAAAAGAGGTTGTCGAAAAGGAACTTTCGGCATATGACTACCCAAATGATAAAATCAGTATAGCGAATGCTGATGAAGTGATAACAAACCACGAAGAACCGGCAAAGGCGGTAAGAAGCAAGAAAAATGCATCGGTGGTCGTTGCGGCAAATATGCTGAAAAAAGGCGAGGGTGATGCAATGCTTTCGATGGGTAATACAGGTGCGCTCTTAGCGTCGGGATTGCTTATTGTCGGAAGAATAAAGGGGATTTTAAGACCTGCACTTGCAACGCTTCTGCCGAGTGCAAAAGGACCGAAAATGCTTATAGACGCCGGTGCAAATACAAACTGCAAACCTGAAAATCTTGTTCAGTTCGGTATTATGGGCAGTATATATATGAAGAATGTACTCGGAATTGAAAGCCCGACTGTCGGACTTATGTCAAACGGTGAAGAAGAAGGCAAGGGCGATGAACTTACGAAGGAAACATTCCCGCTTTTGAAAAAAGCACCTATAAACTTTATCGGCAATATCGAGGGCAGAGATGTTATGGAAGGTACGGCTGACGTAATTACCTGTGACGGTTTTGTCGGAAATGTAATACTTAAAACCGTTGAGGGTATGGGACACGTTGTAAGTACGAAAGTTAAAAATATATTTATGAAAAACTTGTTTACAAAGCTCGGTGCAATATTTGTAATGGGCGGCTTAAATGAGTTTAAACAGTCTATGGATTACCGTGAATACGGCGGCGCACCGCTTTTGGGTACAAAAAGACCCGTTATAAAAGGACACGGCTCGTCAGACGGTAAAGCGGTATTTTCTGCAATCAGACAGGCAAAGAAATTTGTTGAAACAAACTTAATAGAAGAAATAGTTAATAATATAAACTGTATGGAGGAAAAGAGTAATGATTAATGCAAAGATAACAGGTGTAGGCGGATATGTTCCGGAAAAGGTATATGACAATGCGTATATGGAAAGCATTGTTGATACAAACGACGAATGGATAACAAGACGTACAGGCATAAAGGAAAGACATATTTCAGCCGACAACGAATATACAACGGATATGGCAACAATCGCCGCTAAGCGTGCTATTGAAAATGCAGGACTTACACCTGAGGATATTGACCTTATAATGCTTGCAACAGTTACACCTGATTACTTCACGCCGGCTTGTGCTTGTGTTGTACAAAGCAATCTTGGCGCGGTAAATGCGGCGGCATTTGACTATAATGCGGCTTGTTCGGGATTTGTTACAGGTCTTACTATCGCAGAACAGTTTATAAAAGTAGGAACATACAAGCATATCGTTGTAGTATGTGCCGACACATTAAGTAAGGCTACAGATTATAAAGACAGAGCAACTTGCGTATTGTTCGGTGACGCGGCAGGTGCGGCAGTTGTGTCTGCAAGTGAAGAACAGGGTATTATCGCAACAGACATCGGTGCAGACGGCTCAAGCGGTCACGCTATAACAAGTCTTGCATACAGAAATGATGATGAAGAAACAGAAAAGAGAATAAGCCACAGAAAAGATACTATTTGGATGGCAGGACAAGCTGTTATGAAGTTTGCCGTCAAAGCAATGGCAGACGCAAGCGCAAGAGTTGTAAACAGTGCAGGATTGACTTGGGACGATATTGCACTTGTTGTACCTCACCAGGCTAACTACAGAATTGTTGAAAGTGCCGTAAAGAGAATGGGTATCACTGATGAAAAGGTATTTTTGAACCTTGAAAAGTACGGTAACACATCAGCGTCTTGTATCCCTGTTGCACTTACAGAGGCAGTTCAGCAAGGCAGAATTAAAAAGGGCGACAAGGTTGTACTTGTAGGCTTCGGCGGCGGACTTACATGGGGTGCGGCACTTATTGAGTGGTAAAACAAATACGTTAAATAAGAAAGGGAGAAGAGAAATGAAGACAAGATTATGTGAATTGCTTGGTATTGAATATCCTATTATTCAAGGCGGTATGGCGTGGGTAGCTACAGCCGAACTTGCGGCAGCTGTTTCAAACGGCGGCGGTATCGGACTTATCGCGGCAGGAAATGCACCGGCGGACGTTGTAAGAGCACAAATTCAAAAGGCAAAGTCACTGACAGATAAGCCTTTTGGCGTAAACGTAATGATGATGTCACCGTTCGTTGAAGAAGTTATGCAGGTTATTATAGAAGAAAAGCCGGCAGTAGTTGCAACAGGTGCCGGTAATCCGGGTAAATACATACCGTCACTTAAAGAGGCAGGAATTAAGATTATGCCGGTTGTTGCAAGTGTTGCAATGGCAAAGAAGATGGAAAAAGACGGTGCAGACGCAATTATCGCAGAGGGTACAGAGGCAGGAGGACATATCGGTGAACTTACAACAATGGTACTTGTACCGCAGGTTGTTGACGCGGTAAGTATTCCGGTTGTAGCGGCAGGCGGTATAGCTGACAGCAGAGGTGCTGTTGCGGCATTTGCACTTGGCGCAGACGGTATTCAAGTCGGTACAAGATTTATCTGCTCAACAGAGTGTATCGCACACGATAACTATAAGCAAGCCGTTATAAAGGCAAAAGACAGAGATGCGGTTGTTACGGGCAGATCAACAGGTGCGCCTGTAAGAGCGCTTAAAAACAAACTTACTCGTGAATATGACAAACTTGAAAAGCAAGGTGCGTCATTTGAAGAAATAGAAGCACTTGGCGTTGGCGGTCTAAGACGTGCATTTGAAGAAGGTGACACACAAACCGGTTCACTTATGGCAGGTCAATCAGCCGCTATGGTACACGAAATTCAACCTTGTGCAGACATAATCAAGAGTTATTTTGACGGTACAGAGGCAGTTATTGAAACAATTACTTCTAAACTTAAATAAGAATTTCTTATTAGATAAATTAAGAAAGGAAAATAAATATAATGGGTAAATTAGCATTTGTATTTGCAGGACAAGGCGCACAAGCTGTCGGAATGGGTAAGGAACTTGCCGAAAACTTCCCGATTGCCGATAAGACATTTGAAGAGGCAAGTGAGGCACTTGGCTTTGATATAAAGGATATGATTTGGAACGGCGACAGTGAAACTCTTATGATTACAGAGAACACGCAGCCGACAATCGTTACAATGAGCGTTGCGGCACTTAGAGTATTGCAAGAAAAAGGTATTAAGCCTGACGTTGTTGCTGGACTTAGCCTTGGTGAATATACTGCACACATTGCGTCGGGTTCAATGGAGTTTGCCGACGGTGTAAGACTTGTAAAAAAACGCGGTAAGTATATGCAGGAGGAAGTGCCTGTAGGAAAAGGCGCTATGGCGGCTATTATCGCACTTTCCGCAGAGGACGTTATCGCTTGCTGCGAAGAGGCGTCAAAAGTCGGTATTTGTTCACCTGCAAACTTTAACTGTCCTGGTCAAATCGTTGTATCGGGTGAAGTTGCGGCAGTGGATAAGTGTTGTGAATTGGCAAAGGAAAAGGGCGCAAAACGTGCTTTAAAGCTTCCTGTTTCAGCTCCGTTCCATTGTGCTATGCTTATAGGCGCAGGCGAAAAACTTGCAAAAGAACTTGAAAATGTAGAAGTTAAGGATATGCAAATTCCTGTAATCACAAACGTAACTGCTGATTACGTTTCTTCAAAGGAAGATATTAAACCGCTTTTAATCAAGCAAGTATCTTCATCTGTTAAATGGGAAGAAACTATCAGAAGAATGATAGCAGACGGAGTTGATACATTCGTTGAAGTCGGACCGGGTAAGGCACTTAGCGGATTTATAAAGAAAGTTTCAAGAGATGTAAAGGTGTTTAACGTAGAGGACATGGCGTCACTTGAAAAGACTCTTGAAGGTCTTAACGCATAACAGAGAGGAGATAAAGAAATGTTAAAAGGTAAAACAGCGGTAATTACAGGCTCGGGCAGAGGTATAGGTAAATCAATCGCCCTAAAACTTGCGTCACACGGTGCAAATATCGTTATAAACGATATTCCTTCATCGGATTATGCAGACGAAACTTGTGAAGAAGTTAAAAAGCTTGGTGTAGAATGTATAGTTGTTAAAGGCGATGTAAGAAATACCGAAGATGTTCAGAAACTTGTATCGGAAACTATGGATAAATTCGGTCATATCGACATATTTGTTAATAACGCAGGCATTACAAGAGACGGTCTTATGATTAGAATGTCAGAGGACGATTGGGATCTTGTTATGGATATAAATCTAAAGGGTGCATTTAATTGTATCAAGGCAGTTGCAAGACCTATGATGAAACAAAGAAGCGGTGCTATAATCAATATGGCGTCAATCGTAGGTGTTATGGGTAATCCGGGTCAGGCAAACTATGTTGCCTCAAAAGCAGGTCTTATCGGTCTTACAAAGACAACAGCAAAGGAATTTGCATCAAGAGGTATCAGATGTAACGCAGTAGCACCGGGCTTTATCCGTTCTGCTATGACAGACGTATTGTCTGATGATGTAAAGAAGAAATATCTTGATTCAATTCCGCTTGGGGAATTCGGAGAAACTGAAAATATTGCAGATGTTGTTGCATTTTTGGCATCTGATATGTCAAAATACGTTACAGGTCAAGTAATAAATGTTGACGGCGGACTTGTTATGTAATATAATATGTATATAATTCGTTTAGAATTTATATAAACATTACTGAAAGGGGGTGCAAGTGAATAATGGAATTTGAAAGAGTAAAGAACGTTATCGTTGACCAACTAAGTGTTGATGCAGATGAAGTAACTTTGGAAGCATCATTCGTTGACGATTTGGGTGCAGACTCATTGGACGTTGTTGAACTTATCATGGGTCTTGAAACAGAATTTGATATCGAAATCCCTGATGAAGATGCTGAAAAGATCAGCACAGTAGGCGACGCAGTTGAATATATTAAGAGTCATGCGTAAGATACGAAGTCGTGCCTTGTATCAATACTCTTGGTGCAAGGCATGAAATTTTTTTGAAAAAAGAAATTAATTTTATTATATAGATAAGGATAAACAATAGGAGGTAACTAAATGAGAAGAGTTGTTGTAACAGGCTTAGGTGCTGTAACCCCTATAGGAAATAACGTTGAAGAATTTTGGAACGGTATCAAAGCAGGTAAATGCGGTATTGATAAAGTAACACTTTTTGACGCAACTGATTTTAAGACACAGATTGCCGGTGAAGTTAAGAATTTTGAGCCGACTGATTTTATCGAGAAGAAAGACGCTCGTAAAATGGACAGATATACTCAGCTTGCAATGGTAGCGGCTGATGAGGCTGTTAAGGATTCCGGTCTTAATATGGAAGACGAAGACCCTTGGAAAGTCGGAGTTATAACAGGTTCGGGTATCGGCGGTATCCATACTCTTGAGGAACAGCATAAGTCACTTCTTGACAGAGGTCCGGGACGTGTAAGTCCGTTCTTTATTCCTATGATGATAGGTAATATGGGCGCTGCACAGATTGCTATTAAGTACGGAGCAAGAGGTGTAAATGAAAATATCGTTACAGCTTGTGCTTCGGGTACAAACGCTATCGGTGACGCTTTAAGACACATTCAGCACGGTGCTAACGATGTTATCATCGCAGGCGGTGCAGAGGCGGCTGTAAGTCCGCTTGCATTTGCAGGCTTCTGTAATATGAAAGCTATGTCAACAAGAAATGACGATCCTAAAACAGCGTCAAGACCGTTTGACGCAGAACGTGACGGATTTGTTCTAAGTGAAGGTGCAGGCTTTATAGTTATAGAAGAACTTGAACACGCAAAGAAGAGAGGAGCTCACATTTATTGTGAACTTGTCGGCTACGGTGCAACTGATGATGCTTACCACATCACAAGCCCTATTCCGGGCGGTGTCGGCGGTGCAAAGGCTATGTCACTTGCAATCGAAGACGCAGGTTTAAAGCCTGAAGATGTAACATACATCAACGCTCACGGTACATCAACAAAGTATAATGACGAGTTTGAAACACAAGCCATAAAAGAGGCTCTTGGCGACGCGGCTAAGAACGTTGCAGTAAGCTCAACAAAGTCAATGACAGGTCACCTTTTGGGTGCGGCAGGCGGTGTCGAGGCAATCGTTTGTGCATTGGCTATCAAGGACAGTTACATTCCTGCAACAATCAATTACAATACACCTGATCCTGCTTGTGATTTGGATATAGTTCCGAATAAGGGCAGAGAACAGGAAGTTAAAGTTGCAATGTCAAATTCACTTGGATTTGGCGGTCATAATGCAACTATCGTAATGAAAAAGTACGAAGATTAATTAAATATACTTAAACAATAGAGGATGTCTTTTTAAGGCACCCTCTACTGTTATGTGGATTGCTCTAAGCGGTGAACGGTTCACTCTTTAGAGCAGTGTATGTACAGAGAAAGGAAAGCTGTTATGAAAAACGTACAAGAGAAAATCGGTTACACATTTAAAAATGTCAATCTTTTAGAAACGGCACTTACACACAGCTCATATGCGAATGAGTGTAAAAAAGAAAATAACGAACGTCTTGAATTTTTGGGCGATTCTGTTTTGAGTGTTATAATCAGTGACTATATATTCAGACGTTTGCCGAATGTTGACGAGGGCTGGCTTTCAAAATATCGTGCAACGCTTGTCTGCGAACAGTCGCTTAACGAAATATCTAAGAAAATTTCGCTTAGCAAATTTATATTGCTTGGTAAGGGTGAAGAAATGACAGGCGGACGTCAGAGAGCGTCTATCGTTTCAGACGCATTTGAGGCAGTTTTGGCGGCAATTTATCTTGACGGCGGTATGGAAACGGCAAGAAAATGGGTAATCGACCTTATGCGTGATTCGATTAACGAAGTTGTGACAGGTCACGGATATGCCGACTATAAAACAATGCTGCAAGAGGCACTTCAAAAAGGTACACAGGGCAAAGTCACATACAGAACAATCGGCGAATCCGGTTTGGACCACAACAAAGTGTTTGAAGTTGAAGTGCTTGTCGATGATGTTCCTAAAAATAAAGGAACAGGTCACAGCAAAAAAGAGGCTGAACAAAATGCGGCACATACTTTGCTTAAATCAATGGGAAAAGTACAGTGACTATGAAAACGTATAATATACCGATATTTGTACCGCACAGAGGTTGTCCGTTTGATTGTGTTTTTTGCAATCAAAAACGTATAACGGGGACACAAAAAGAAGTCACGGCTGATGATGTTCATAATATTATAGGCGAATATCTTAAAACATTGCCGAGTAAAAACAGACGTATCGAGGCTGCGTTTTTTGGCGGCAGTTTTACCGGTATACCGATTAACGAACAAAGCGAACTTTTAGCCGCCGCAAATGAATATCTTAAAAAAGGAGATATTGACGGAATACGTCTTTCAACCAGACCCGATTATATAGATAAAGAAATACTTGATAATCTGCTTAAATACGGAGTTACAACGATTGAACTCGGTGTACAGTCTATGGACGACAGTGTTTTGAAATCATCAAACAGGGGACACACAAGAGAAGATGTTATTAATGCGGTAAAGCTGATAAAGAAATATCCGTTTACACTCGGACTTCAGATGATGACAGGCTTGCCGGGGGATACCGATGAAAAATCGCTTTATACGGCAGACGAAATAATAAAGCTGAAACCTGATATTGTGCGCATATATCCGACGCTTACCATAAAGGACACATTCCTTGAAAAAATGTATCTTACGGGTAAATATCAACCGCAGTCGGTTGACGAGGCAGTTAATCTTGCAAAACAGCTTTTATTGAAATTTGAAAAGAATAATATAACTGTTATAAGGGTCGGTTTGCAGTCAACCGATGAAATAAGCGAGAACGGTTCTGTTGTTGCAGGACCTGTACACAGCTCATTTCGTGAACTTGTCGAAAGCAGTATTTATTATGACATTATATGCGGTAAATTGAAAGATGGCTGTAAAAGAGCAGATGTTTATGTAAATCCGAGAGAAGTTTCAAAAGCAGTCGGTAATAAGCGTTGCAATATAATTAAATTAAAACAAGAGAAAAATATTGATGTAAAGATATGTACAGATGAAAATTTGGAAAAAAGAGAGGTGAGATGTACTTGCTATTAAAAAGACTTGAACTGCAAGGTTTTAAATCGTTTGCCGATAAAACAATTCTTGAATTTGTTGAAGGCTCAACGGCGGTCGTAGGTCCTAACGGCAGCGGAAAAAGTAATATTTCCGACGCTATTCGTTGGGTTATCGGTGAAATGAGTGCAAAATCTCTCAGAGGTTCTAATATGCAAGATGTCATTTTTGCAGGTACAGAAACGAGAAAGCCTGTCAATTTTGCGGAAGTGAGTCTTGTACTTGATAACAGCAGTCATTTGTTTGATATAAATTATGATGAAGTTGTTGTAACAAGACGACTTTTCAGAAGCGGTGAAAGTGTGTATCAGATTAATCGCTCAAACTGTCGTTTGAAAGATATACATGAGCTGTTTATGGATACGGGTCTTGGACGTGACGGTTATTCTATTATCGGACAGGGTAATGTGTCGCAGATATTGTCAACCAAAGCCGAGGACAGAAGAAGTCTGTTTGAGGAGGCGGCAGGTATATCAAAATATAAGTACAGACGTGAAGAGGCGGAACGAAAGCTAAAGGGTGTTGAAGAAAACCTTGTAAGAATTTCCGATATAACGACTGAACTTGAAGGTCAGCGAGGACCTCTTAAACGTCAGTCGGAAAAAGCGAGAAAGTATTTGACATACTATGAAGAATATAAAGGACTTGACGTAAATTTAAGCATTATAACGATAGACAAAAACCGACTTGCCGCCAAAGAGGCAGACAGGCTTTATAACAGCGTTGAAGAAGAACTTGCCGAGCTCAGAGCAACGGAATCGGAAACAGAACAAAAAATTACATCGCTTTATAATGAAAGTGAACAAGCCGATACCGAAATAGCGGAACAGAACAAACTTCTTCGTGAGGCTGAGTCAAAGAATATGGAAACCAAAAATCATATTTCTTTATTTGAAAACAACATAAAGAATAATGAGCTTATGCTTAAAAGAATTGATAACGAAATTCAAAGCATAAAAGATAAAAATATTGAACGCGAAAACAGTATAGAAAAGCAAAAGGCAGAGATTGAAGAAAAGAATAAAGATGCCGAAGAAATGCTTACTGCGTTTGATTCTATGAAAGAGGAACAGGACGAAATTGCAAAGCAGAAAGATACTCTTTCAAAAGAAATCGACAGTCTGCAGGGCGATATTATCGAAAAGCAGAATTTGATTGCGACAAAGCGTGCACAAATAAACGGTGTTGAAAATTTGAGGAGCAGTTTTATAGAACGACGAGAAGTGGTTGAAACCGAAATAAAGACCTTTAACGAGGGTGTTTCAAACACAAAACAGGAGATAGAAAACTGCAAAAAGGAAATATCGGAAAAGTCTGAAAAGTGCGGTAAGATGAAAGAAACCATAAACCGCCATAACGAAAACATAAATAAGTTAAAATCCGAAAACGATAAACTTACATCAAGTCTTAACAATATGAATGTCGAGTATAATTCAAAATCTTCAAAGAAGAAAATTCTTGAGGGTATGGAAAACGATTATGCGGGATATTCAAAGAGTGTAAAGGCTGTGCTTAAAGCAGAAGAACTGAAAAAAATCAGAATTTACGGTACTGTATCGGGACTTGTGGACGTAAAAAAGGAATACGTTACGGCTATTGAAATCGCACTCGGCGGAGCGTTGCAGAATATCATAGTGGAGAGCGAAGAGGACGCAAAGACGGCGATTAATTATCTTCGCAGAAATAATGCAGGTCGTGCAACATTTTTGCCGGTGTCGGCTGTAAAAGGCAGAGAACTTGATAATGTTGGCGAAATAAGCAAGCAAAAAGGCTTTATCGGACTTGGAAGTAAACTTATAAAGTATAACAGTAAGTACGACGGTATTATAAAAAGTTTGCTCGGCAGAGTTGTTGTGGTTGATAATGTGGATAATGCCATTGCTATGAGCCGATATTTCGGGTATAAATTCAGAGTGGTAACACTTGAGGGCGAAATATTGAACGCAGGCGGTTCGATGTCCGGCGGCAGCGTAAATAAGCAAAGCGGATTTTTGTCGAGAGCTACTGAAATAAAAACACTTACATCGGAATTAAACGATTTGTCAGTTAAAATAAAAGAGGTTGGCGACAAAAAACAGCAGATTGAAAATGATATGAGAACTATAAATAATCAGTTGTCGTCATATGTTCCGCTTGTGAGAGAGTATGAGGACGAGATACTTCGTCTGGAAAATACGCAAAAACATCTTGAAGAAAAGATTGAATCGGGAAGTAATACGGAGAAAAACTATAAAGCAGAGCTTGGACAGATTGAAAAGCAACTGTCGGAATCTTCGGATGATATTGCCGAGCTTTTGCAGAATGTCAGAAATCTTGAAAAAGAAAGTAATGACTTACAGAGCAAAGCGGAAAAACTGAATGAAGAATTTAATCGAATTTCAGAGGAAAAAGACGAGAAGTCACAAAGCTTGATGGATAACACGATGAAACTTGCAGATATGCAAAGGGACATTAAAGTTATCGAAAAAGATATTGAAACAAAGAAGAATGATATTGCAAATTCCGTAAAAGATATAGCACAAAAAGAGCAGGATAAAACAAGAATATGTGCCGAAAACGAAAGTTTAAAACAGCAGATTGAGGACAAAAACAAGCTGACGGAAGAAATCGTAAAGAGTACGGCGGATATAAATAATTATATCGAGAGTATTCAGAAGAAGAAAAGCGATATTTCAACGTCACTTCAAAATATCCAAAATTCAAATAAGGATTTAACGGATAAATTGCTGAACTTGCAACAGGAACTTTCAAGACTTGAAAACAGACGTGAAAAACTCAATAACGATATTGAAAATATTATAGGCAGATTGTGGGAGGACTACGAACTGACTTATAACAGTGCGTGTGAAATTAAGACAGAAGTGGAAAACGAGAAAGAATCGTTTGCAAGATTGTCGGAATTGAAGTCGCAGATAAAATCACTCGGCAGTGTAAACGTCGATTCTATCGAAGAATATAAAGCGGTAGAGGAGAGGTTTGTGTTCTTGACAGAGCAAAAGAGCGATCTTGAAAAGTCGAAAAACGAACTTAACGGAATAATAGAGTCAATGGAAGAATTGATGAAAGAGCATTTCGGGAAGCAGTTTCAGGAAATCAATGAGAGTTTCAGTCTGGTATTCAGTGAACTTTTCGGCGGCGGCAAAGGTGAATTGACTTTGTCTGACCCAAGCAATGTTCTTGAAAGCGGTATTGAAATTATCGCACAGCTTCCGGGTAAAGGTTCGCAGAATATCAATCTGTATTCGGGCGGTGAAAAGTCGTTTATTGCTATTGCACTTTTGTTTGCAATACTTCGAGTAAAACCGGCTCCGTTCTGTATTTTGGACGAGATTGACGCGGCACTTGACGATGTAAACGTTTCGAGATTTGCAACATATTTAAAAAATTATATTGAACAGACACAATTCATTGTTATCACTCACAGACGTGGTACAATGGAAGCGGCAAATATTTTATACGGCGTAACAATGCAGGAAAAAGGCGTTTCTAAGTTGTTGTCACTTCATATAGATGATGTCGCAGACGATATGGTCAGTTAGGAGTAGTATATGGGATTCTTTGATAAGTTAAAAAACGGTTTGACAAAAACCCGTGAATCAATCGCAAAACAAGTTAATAATGTATTCAGTGTGTTCGTAAAAGTTGACGACGAACTTTTTGAAAATCTTGAAGAGGCACTTATTATGGCAGATATAGGTGTAGAAACTTCAACATACATTATTGAAAAACTTCGTGATAATGTTAAACACAAGCATATCACAGACGGAAACCTTGTAAAAGAAGAATTAAAGAGCATAATAAGCGAAATACTCAGTGCGCTTGATACAACGGTGAATACGTCAACAACACCGTCTGTTATTTTGGTGATTGGTGTAAACGGTGTCGGAAAAACAACAAGTATCGGAAAAATCGCATCACATTATAAGTCGATGGGTAAAAAGGTACTTCTTGCAGCGGCTGACACATTCAGAGCGGCGGCAATAGACCAGCTTGACATATGGGCACAGAGAAGCGGTTGTGATATAATCAAGCACCAAGAAAACAGTGATCCGGCGGCAGTTGTGTTTGACGCTTGTACGGCTGCAAAGGCGCGTGGTGCTGATATTCTTATATGTGATACAGCCGGCAGACTTCATAATAAGAAAAATCTTATGGCGGAGCTTGCAAAGATTAACCGTGTAATTGAACGTGAACTGCCTGATTCGGCAAGAGAAACATTGCTTGTCCTTGACGCGACAACAGGTCAAAATGCGGTAAGTCAGGCAAAATTGTTCTCTGAGGCGGCGGATATTACGGGAATTATCCTTACAAAGCTTGACGGTACGGCAAAAGGCGGTATTGTAATATCAATAGCAAAGGAACAGAATGTTCCGGTTAAATTTGTCGGCGTCGGTGAAGGTATCGACGACTTGCAGGAATTTAACAGCGATGATTTTGCAAAGGCTATATTTGAAGAATAAATAATATAAACTCTGACAGTCAAAAAAATGGCGGTCAGAGTTTTTTTGTACAGTTTTTTGGACATAGGTGAATGTATAATTTAAGTAGAAAAGGAGATGGGAGAAATGAAAGAACAAAATAAAAAATTGACTATTGCAGAACCTATTGCAGAACGTTTAAGAAATGGAGAAAAAGTTATTTGTGCAAAGTGTAAAAAAGGCTATTATGTTACTGATGCGAAATATATAAGTACAAGTCATGGATTTTATTGCAACAGATGTAATTCTATGGTGAATATAGATCCGGTTATAGATATTGAATAGAAAAAGTATAAAAAGTTGAAAGGAGATGAAAGAAATGAAAAATTCGGTTTTAGTCACAATAACGGGACTTGCTCATTATTACGGAACGAAGCCGTTCAAAGTCGGAGCGGTAATAAAATTGAAAAAGGAATATGCTAACAAATATGATGACGAGGCGATAAGAGCACAACTGCCGTATATCGGTACAGTCGGTTACGTCGCAAACAGTACATATACGGTTTATTCGGGTACATACAGTGCGGGACGTTTATATGATAAAATAGGCGAATGTGCGTGTGCGAAAATTATTTTAATAACACATTCAAGCGCTGTTGCGGAAGTAATAGAGGGCTGTCCGTCAGAAAATATGGGCGAATGTGTATTTGAATAAAAATAAAAAAAGTTATCCATAAAGGATAACTTTTTTGTGCCTCTGTACCCGAGTCGGGGGGTGCGGACATATTCTTGGACTATTTTATGCTGATAATCCAAGGCGAGAGTGTGAGATTATTTCTGTAAAATTAATTTTTCTATCTTGAATTTACAATATAAGTGCAACAAGTAAAAAAATAATGACTCAAAGGGA
>OLPT01000071.1_pt1 | contig 89812 bp, 110 predicted proteins | sample 1673051 | NCBI WGS metagenome assembly OLPT01 (sample SAMEA3136750, study PRJEB25190) | human gut metagenome | biome: human gut; feature: human-associated habitat; material: faeces | place: Austria | collected 2013
AACGTCGATGATACTTGGTGGGTGACTGCCTGGGAAAGTAGAAAGTTGCCGGAACTCATGGCTCGTTGGTCAAGCGGTTAAGACACCGCCCTTTCACGGCGGTAACGCGGGTTCGATTCCCGCACGGGTCACCAACATTTTAAACAGCCTTTCTTGTAAAGGCTGTTTAATCTATTTAATATTATGGACCATTAGCTCAGTTGGTTAGAGCATCCGGCTCATAACCGGACGGCCCTAGGTTCGAGTCCTAGATGGTCCACCATAAAATAAATCGCATTTTATGCGGTTTATTTTTGTATATACACCTTTTTATACAAATGCTGATTGGATTTTATTGATGAGAAGGATGAAAATAATGAAGATATTAGATTTTTATTGGTCGTCAAATACCGATTGGTGGGAATGGAATGAGAGTAATAAAGCCCGATGCTCCAAAGGAGGCACAAGAGAGTTACAAACATTATTTAGAACAGATATCCGGAGAACAGGGAAAATCATTATAAACATAAATATTGAGGTATTTTTATGAGTGAATTATTTGATAAATGGGAAGACGATATAAAAAAGTATTGTGAAATTAATAATTTAAGTTTTGAAAAAGCCAAGAATATGGCGAAATGTTGGGGAAAAGATGATTTGATTTTACAATATTATGATAGTTCAAAAAATAATGGAAAAGGTTTAAATGATGAGATACCTCTGCCGATTGTGTTAAAAATAAAAAAGAAAGATAACGTATTGATATTTGAACAAATGGAATATACCAATAAATATTTATCTAAAAATTAATTACTATCAGTTTTTTGAATTTTAGTAAAAAAATATTGACAAAATATAATTTTACATATATTATGATAACAAATAATAGCAAGGGAGAAACAAATATGAAAAAATTAATTTGTTTGTTGGTGATATGTGCTAATTTAGTGGGAGTAGCAGTTAATGTATCGGCGTATTCGGATTATGATACAGAAGAAACAAGATTTTTAAGGGTTATGGACATTATGAACGGTTACGAGGACGGAACATTTAAACCTTATAATGTACTTACGCGCTCTGAAGCTATAAGAATAGTTGATGATATGATGGGATTCAGCGATGAAACATCATATACAGGAAAAGAAAATTCAGATTTACCGTTTAGTGACATATCAAAGGATTCGTGGGATTGGAAGTATTGGAATTATGCGTACTGTAACAGTGTGATAAGTGGATTTGAAGATGGTACGGCACGACCGAATGATAATGTAACGTATGCACAATTTGTAAAAATGTTGGTTACATCAATAGGATATGACTTTTATTCAGAGGCAGTTGGAGGATATCCGAATGGTTACTTCAAATATGCTGAAAATTTTAATATTACAGATGATATAAATTTGAATTATGATGATGCTATTACTCGAGCATCAGCGGCATTATTAACCCAAAGAACAATGAACACACCAATAATGGAGTTTATTTCTAAACCAATATCAACAATATTGTCGGAACAAAAGAGTGAATTTGTTAAAAGTAAAATCTATAACGGTACAGGTGCAGATTACAGAACACTTCTTACAAAAAAGAAATGTTATAATGCTGACGTAATCATTGAAAGCATATCGGGCGATATTACTACGGCGAAAATAGTCAATGCAAGAAATTTTTGCGACAAAGAATACAATGGTACGGAAAATTACAGTTTTGAGTTAGACACAAACGGATATGAATTATCAGAAAATGAAAAATACAATGTGGTTGTGGAATACGTTGATGATAAGTATATATTAAAATTTGTACAAACGATAGATTAAAATACTTATTTAAAGATTGATAATAGAAAAGGTAATAAATATCTATGCTATATAAATTTGATAATGATAAATATGAACTGTGCAAAAAATATATAATGGAAGTATATGATGGGAATAAAAAGAATGTTGAAATGTATGATGTATCCAGGAGTATTATAGTGAGTGGAAATTCAGTAAATGATTTCATGGATGCTGCAGATTATGCTATAATACATTTCGGTATGATAAATCAAGATTATTTGAGTGATTTAGGTTGCAAGTTACAATTTTTGTATGATGATATATACAGACAAACAAAGATTAATAAAAAGTCTGAATAGTATTTGATTAACAAAGGAGACACAGATGGCATCGATGGAAGAATATTACGGTATAATTCATATAAATGAGGTGAAATAAAATGAATCACATAGATTATGCTTATATAGAATACAAGCAGGCGGATGAATGTTGGTGTTTTTTAAAACATACCTTTTTACGATTCAAAGAAGATCCGATTTTTGTGGAATATGTTGTTATAGACGGACAAGTGTATAAAGCTACGAGGTGTTACGGAAGTCCTCCGCTTGTAATTCAAATTGAGGGTGAATATGAATTCAAAGACTTAAATGTTGGATTTATGATGCCGTCTAAAAAAGAACAACAAGAGAGAGTAGATTATATATTAAATGAAATAAAAAAAGTGAAGAAAGAATATAATATTCACTGAAAAACAGACAAGATAGAAAAAAGGTGATTTTTTATGACAGAAATAGAATTAGAAACATATTTAGGGAAGAAAATACGAGTAACTCATATATGTGGCAAACAAGCAGAGGGGATGTGTGGAATATTTACACCTGCGTTGGATAATGAGCTGGAAGTCGCTTAAATAGCTTAAAAACCTAAATATTATAAAAGAGGATTTATATCTATAAAATTGCCTGAAATTGAAACTATTGAAGAAATCTAAACAGTTATACAACAAAGGAGAAACAGATGGCATCGAGTAAAGAATTTTTAGAATACATATTAGAGCAATTATCGGAGGTAGAGGAAATAACGTACAGGGCGATGATGGGGGAGTACATTATTTACTACAAAGGCAGAATTGCCGGCGGAATATATGATGACCGACTGCTTATAAAACCTGTTAAATCGGCTATTGACTATGTTTCTGACATTCGATACGAAGTACCTTATGAGGGTGCGAAAAAAATGATTTTAATAGAAGAAGTTGACAACAAAGAATATTTAACCGAATTATTTAAGGCGATATATGACGACTTACCGACACCGAAAAAGAAAAAATAACCAATATTGAAAACATCTCAATATTATGGTATAATTCATATAATGAGGTGAGAGAGATGAAAGTAAAGGAAATATGTGATTATTCGGGTTCGACATTGCTTGGAATGAACGGCGGAATGGTTGAGAGTCCCGATTCAAAAAGAATTATATATGCACGCAAAGCAGATTTGACAAAGTCTGAAACGGAAATATGGATATGCGACAGGGATTTTGAAAATCATCGCAAGGTATATGATGTACACTGCGGCAATCACAACGGCCCGTCAGCAACATTTATAACAAACAGCCTTATAGTTTTTCGTGATGTGGAATTTGATGGCATAGCCGGCAAAGAGCCGTCTATATGTGTATTCCGTATACTCGATGTTGATACGGGTGAGGTTAAGTACAAAATTCACGGCAAAGAAAGTCATTGTGCGGAAAACGGCAAGTATCCGTTTTCAATATCGACAGAATATCTTGACAAAAATCCCGATTATCCCGAAATTAATTCGTGCGGAATTTACATACTTGATGTTGAAAGCGGAAAAATAACTCTTGTTGCAACAGAGGAAGATATTTTAAATATGGTAAGGGAACATGGTCTTACTCCGAACGAGCATACCGCGTCTGTCAGCCACGTTCAGCTAAATCCGTCCGCAACGGCAGTTATGATGCGATTGGGCGTAAAGGACTGCCCTGTATTCGGTGCGTTGGGGTGTATAGATTTAGACACTAAAAAAACGCATATGATAGCGGACAAGCCTGTACATCAGCTTTGGTTTGACGATGACACATATATGGCTACACGTCAGTTTAATCAAGGCAGACACATTGAAATGGAAACAAGCTACATTGCACGTTTTTCAAAAGACGGAGAGGAATTAGAAGTGCTTGGCGGAATTTCAAATCATATGGACGGAAGTTTTGACAGAAAATATTTTGCCGGTGACAGATGTTATCCCGACTTTGCACCGAATGTTTATTTGTACAAGCGCGGTGACAAAAATCCGATTGCGACTTTTGAAATATCGCAGGACGAATACACCACATGGAAACTTCAGGTACATCCAAATCCGTCGTTTTCGCGTGACGGAAAGCGCCTGTACTTTAATAAACAGTGCAAATGTTACAACGGAACATACAGAACGGTAGCTGTTTTTGCAGATATTTCTGAAATTATTTAAAACTAACTTGCAAAAATTGTCCTTTTTTGCTATACTGTATATGTTGTAATTATTAAAGAAGGAATGTGAATATAAATGATTATTATTATGAAAGAATCCGCATCGGCAAAGGAAATCGAGAGTGTTGAAAAACTACTTGCCGAGTTCGGATTCCAAACGCACCCTATTCAAGGCGAAAAGAAAACAGTTATCGGCGCAATCGGCGACAAGCGTCTTTTGAGTATGAATCAAATTCTTACTATGGACGGTGTTGAAAACGTTGTTCCGATTATGAAACCATATAAACTTGCATCTAAGGAGCTTCACAAAGAACCGTCAGTTATCGAAATCGGTCACGGAATAACAGTCGGTGGCAAGCAGCTTGCAGTATTTGCAGGTCCTTGCGCAATCGAAAGCCAGGAACAGTTCACAACTGTATCAAAGGCTGTTAAGGCCTCGGGTGCAAACATTCTTCGCGGCGGTGCGTTCAAGCCTCGTTCATCACCATATTCATTCCAAGGTCTTGAGGGTGACGGCTTGAAGATTATGTACAACAGCGGTCAGGAACTTAATATGCCTATCTGTACTGAAGTACTTGATACAAGAGATGTTGAACTTGTTGCAAAGTATGCTGATATTATGCAAATCGGTGCAAGAAATATGCAGAACTTCAAACTTCTTCGCGAAGTCGGTAAGTGCGACAAGCCTATACTTCTAAAGAGAGGTCTTGCTTGTACTATGGAAGAGTGGCTAATGGCTGCCGAATATATTATGTCTGAGGGTAATGAAAAGGTAATCCTTTGTGAAAGAGGTATCAGAACATACGAAACTGCTACAAGAAATACATTTGACATTTCGGCAATTCCTGTTTCAAAGGAACTTTCTCATCTTCCTATTATTGCCGATCCGAGCCATGCAACAGGTACATATAAGTATGTTCCTGCTATTGCAAAGGGTGCTATTGCGGCAGGTGCTGACGGTCTTATGATTGAAGTACATAACTGCCCTGAAAAGGCTGCGTCAGACGGCGCTCAATCTCTTACACCTGAAAAGTTTGACAAGCTTATGAAAGAGCTTGATCCGATCGCGAAGGCAGTAAATAAGATTCTATTATAAGAAATTTATAGGCTGGATGAAGTTGCCCACATTGTGTGAACAATTTTATTTCAGCCTTTCGTTTTATTGAAGGGAGTTATTGACTTAATATGTTAGGTTATCTTGGTCCGAACGGAACATTTTCACATCAGGCGGCTATGGAATGGTCTGAGGGTAAAGAAGAAATAAAGGAGTTTTCAACGATTTATTCTGTAATTTTAGCGGTTGAAAAAGGCGAAATTGACAGGGCAATCGTGCCGATTGAAAATTCTATTGACGGAAGTATCAACACAACTTTGGATACTCTTGCTTTTGATGTGGATTTATATATAACAGGTGAATATATTCTTCATATAAGCGAAAATCTTATGGTTAAAAAAGGTGTAAAGAAAGAGGATATAAAAATTATCACTTCCCACCCTCAACCGATAGGACAGTGTTCAAAATTATTGTCGCACGAATTTGCGGATGTGAAAATTGAATTTGCCGATTCAACTGCGTCTGCGGCAAAACGTGTAAAAGAATCGGACGGCTCTGTGGCGTGTATCGGCTCACCGAACAGTGCAAAAATTTATGACCTTGATATTTTGTGTCACGACTGCGGTGACGACGCAAATAATTCAACTCGATTTGTTATTATTGAAAAAACACCGAATAAGACAGTTACAGGTCACGATAAGTCATCGATCGTATTTGCGATTGATAATAAACCGGGCAGCTTGTACAGTGCGATTGAGCTTTTGGCGAAGTCCGGAATTAATATGACTAAAATCGAGTCACGTCCTATGAAAAAGGAACTCGGTAAGTATGTGTTCTTCATTGATATTGATGGCAATATTGATGATGCGTCAATTTACTTTGCACTTGATAAAGTAAGACAGAATACATTTTTCTATAAATTTCTCGGATCATATAATTACTAAAATGCGAAATATTAAAAAAGGAAGTTTTGAAAACTTCCTTTTTTAGTTTGAATTTATAATATCCATAATAGTTTTTTCGGCGAGTTTTACTTCCTGCAACAGTTCATTTGCGGAAAGTCGTGTCGCACCGTTGCCGAGAATGATAATTTGTTCAAGGTTATCCGAAGTGGCAACACGTACACGATGTTTTTTACCGATTTCATGTGTGATTTTTTCGATATACATATCGGCGGTTTCAGCCTCTTTTGTGTACACAACGTTTATATTGTGAATTTTTTCGGCACTGCCGACATTTCCTTTAACTTTATACGCATCAAAAACAAGTATTAAATTGCATTGCTTAAAGCCTTGATAATTGCAAAGAATATCAATCAGTCGGTCACGTGCCATATTAAGGTTATCTTTGGCGAGTTCTTTCAGTTCGTCCCACGCAAAAATTATATTGTAACCGTCAACAAGCAAATATTCGTCACCTAATTTAACAGGCTTTGATTTTTGATGTTTTTTCTGTTCGGGGGCGGATTTCTTTACAGTGTATGACGCTACTTTACGGCGTACAGGACCGTATGTACGTTCAAAAATCTGCATAAGCTCATTATCATCGGCAACCATATTGATGTAGTCGTTTGCACGCTGATAGACGTTTTCTTCTTCATCATCGTCTTGGTCAAGCTTTATGCCGTCAATGTGCATATGGTCGTAAACCTTATCCCACTTTACAACAAAGCCTGCACCGTGCGAACAGAAAACCGAATCGGCGGGATTTTCAATATCGGTTTCGCTGTCGTAACCGATTTCGGCAATCACTTCTTCGGTGTTGTGGCAAGGCTCATAACCGCTTAAAATACAGTTTAATCTGCCCTTACCGTGCGTGTAGCCTGTTACGTCCATTTGATAGTCACGCATTGTAGCAACGGGTGCAGAGCCTGAAATTCGCGTCATATCACCGATTGTTTCGGGTTGACTGAATGTACCGCCCATTTGCTGAATGTCGGTCATTGCACGTCCTACGTTTTCGGTAGGTATTTCAAGATGAAATTCGTACCACGGCTCAAGCAAAACACTTTCAGCCATTTTCAAGCCTTGACGTACCGCACGATAAGTAGCTTGACGAAAGTCGCCGCCCTCTGTATGTTTTTGGTGTGCACGTCCTGCGATAAGCGTTATCTTCATATCGGTAATCGGTGAGCCTGTCAGAACACCGATATGTGCTTTTTCTTTTAGATGGGTGAGAATAAGTCGTTGCCAGTTGCGGTCAAGACTGTCCTCACTGCAATTTACCGCAAACTGCATACCGCTGCCTTTTTCAGTCGGCTCCATAAGTAAATGCACTTCGGCATAATGCCTTAACGGCTCATAATGTCCGACACCCTCAACAGGTGCAGCTATTGTTTCACGATACGCAATACCGCCGTGACTGAATTCAATATCAATACCGAATCTCTCTTTTATAATTCGTTTTAAAACTTCAAGCTGAACTTCGCCCATAACTTGAACGTGAATTTCCTGCAACTGTTCGTTCCATATTATATGAAGCTGTGGGTCTTCGTCCTCCAAATGACGTAATTCGGTAAGTGCTGTATGCACGTCAATACCGTCCGTAAGCTCCATACGGTACGTCAAAACAGGCTCAAGAACGGCATTTTTTGAATCAGGCTCACAACCTATACCTTCACCGGAATATGTCTGTGTAAGACCTGTTACGGCACAAACCGTACCGGGGAATGCCTCGTCAACCGCTTGGAATTTTGCACCGGAATAAATTCTGATTTGATTTACTTTTTCCGACCACTCATTTTTCTTGTTACCCTTTAAAAGTGTTTTTACCTTTAAAGTACCGCCGGTAATTTTCATATAAGTAAGACGTGTGCCTTGCTCATCTTCGGCAATTTTGAATACCTTTGCACCGAATTTGTCATCGTAAATAATTTGTCTGGTGTACAGTTCAAGTCCTTCAAGAAATTCCGATACACCTTCCATTTTAAGTGCAGAGCCGAAATAGCACGGGAATATTTTTCTTTGTACAACGGCATTTCTTATATCTTGATTTTTGACAGTACCGTCCGCAAGAAATGTATTCATTATAGATTCGTCACACATAGCGAGCGATTCTCTGAAATCTTCATTTTCATAATTTTGCGTAAAATCAATACAACCGTCCGAAAATCTTGTATGCAATTCATCAAGAACGGCGTTTCTGTCGGCGTTTAGGTCCATTTTGTTCACGAATATAAATGTAGGTACATTGTATCGTGCCAAAAGCCGCCATAGTGTTTCTGTATGATTTTGTATCCCGTCCGTACCGCTTATAACGAGGATTGCGTAATCAAGCACGCTCAAAGTACGCTCCATTTCGGTAGAAAAGTCAACGTGACCGGGAGTGTCAAGTAAAGTAAATTCGGTGTCACGAAAACGCATAACGGCTTGCTTTGAAAATATCGTAATGCCTTTGTCACGTTCAATTTCGTGTGAATCGAGAAATGCGTCACCATGGTCAACACGACCGATTTTTCGTATTTCACCCGCACTGTATAACATTCCCTCAGATAGCGTAGTTTTACCCGAGTCAACGTGTGCAAGTATTCCAATTACAACTCTGTTCATATCATCTCTGCCTTTACAGTATATATTATTTTAATTATATCATAATAGAAATGTTTTGTCCAATTCAAACAAAAAACGGTGTTGCAATGCAACACCGTTTCAGACTGTCGACAAATTGTCCGGAACGTGCAAAATATTATTTTTGTATTTTAAAACTAAATTTATAGCTATAACAAATAACAGGCAAGCCTATCTTCGATATACGGCTTGCCTGTGCACTTTTTGCGAAAATAAACTCTAACGTACCCACGTACGCCGACGAGTTCATTTTCACAAAATCCGAACTAAGTTCTCAACCTCTGTCAGCCTGTCGACAGCTCCTTTTTTTATTCTTCTACACCAAGAACAGCGATTTCGCTGATATGACAGTAATTCTTGTCAGGGTCTGTTGCACCGTCACCGTTGTAGCGGATATAACGTGCTTTTACCGTTTCAGGGAACATATACTTTTCAAATTCGCTTGATTCACCTGTGTTTTGAGTTTTTGGAAGTGCAGTTTCCCAAGTCTTGCCGTCAACCGAGTATTCGATTGTGAACGGATAAATTCTTTCACTGCCTTTCCACATTGCGATTGCAACACCAGAAACGTCCTTTTCTTCGCCTAAATCAAGCGTAAGCGTACTCTTACCGTAACTTGACCAACGCGTGTTTATATCAAGGTCAACCGCACCTGCTTCAACGTTACCGTCATTGTCGCTTGCCTCAACGGCAAAAACGTCAAGTTGGTTAGGATAATATTTTTGACCTGTTCCGTTTATTGCGACAACTTCAATTTTGTCAGGTACTTTTGCAGATGTGATTGTAGATTTTCTTGACATTGCGAAATCGTCCGACATATTTAAGTCAATATCGCTTATGCAGATATATTTATCATTGTAGTAAACAATCTTTCCGAGTGCTTCACCGATTGCACGAAGCGGAACCATTGTTCTGTCGTTGTTCAAAATCGGTGCAGTGTCCATTGTTTTTGTTTCGTTGTTTACAGTATAATCGTTGCTACCGATTTTCATTGTAACGGCGTCACCGTTGATTTTGATTTCCTGTGTATCTGCCACCCATTCAACGTCTGCGCCGAATGACTCAGAAATAAATCTCAACGGAACAAGAGTTCTTTCGTTTTCGTCAAGGTATGGTACAACGTCCGTGCTGTCGTTATCAACACGTTTCGGAACACCGTTTGTAAGTGCTGTCGGTGTGTCAAGTACAAGCTCAACCTTTTCACCACTGTATAAATCGTTTATATTCCAAGACTTCTTTGCAAGGTCGGGATTTTTTTCATTGTTGCCTACTGTATAAATCTGCGGTACAGGCACATTTTTAGTGTCAAAACCAAGATAATAGCTTAGGTGCGTAGGCTGATTGTAACAGTCGTTTTGGTATGCAACGTGCATTCTGTATTGAATGTCGTGCATAAGTGTAGGAATTTTGTAGCTTGTCGGTGTAGTGGTTGTGTAAATTCTCAACGCACTGCCGTCCTTTAGCGGATACGTAACTTCTTCACGCCAATCGCCGAAAAGATCGGCGGTAAGTGACGGATTAGCTTTTGTACCGTTTACAGAAGTACAGCCCGAAGCGGTGAAGATAGTTTCAACCTTTTCTTTTTCGGGATTCCACTTGCTGATATAAATGTTGTCCTGCACTTCACGTCCCAAATCGCCGTCCCAATAGCATAGGAAGTTTGCCGGCATAGTGTATTTTGTTGAAATGACGGTACCGTCTGCGGCGGTAAGTACTCCTGCGGCTGACCAGCCTTCGCAACCCGGATAACGCGGGTCTATGTCGTCAGATGTGCCGCGACCGTTGTCACTGCCCATTTGTTCGCCGCCGACAAGTATTTCGCCTGTACGTGCGTCACGCATTTCAAAGCTGTATTTTGCTTGAGTTTCTTCGTGACAAGAGTAAACTTCAAGTCCCGGTCTTGACGTGTCAAGGTCACTGACGTGCTGTGCGTCACCGTGTCCCAAACCTGTCGAATACATAGGCTTGCCGTCGTTGTCTATTGCAAGCGCACCGTATATAAGCTCATCGCAACCGTCATAATCAACGTCTGCGGCACTCATTGAGTGGTTGCCCTGTCCGATATATTTATTGTTGTAATCCATTGTGTCAAAGCGCCATTTCTTAACAAGTTTGCCGTCTACAAGATCGTATGTTGCAATAACTGTTCTGCCGCCTGTTTCACCCTCAGGACCTGTGTAATAACCTCTTGCAAAAACCATACTCGGTCTTGTGCCGTCAAGATATGCAACGGCGGCAAGGTATCTTTCGGAACGGTTTCCGAATGTATCGCCCCAAGAGCTTATATCCCATTTTTGACCGCTTGCGGTTTTGCCTGTGATTTGCGGGTCATAGTCAACTGTATCAATTACAGAGCCGTCCTCACCCTTGAATACTGTAAGATAAAGCGGACCTGTAAGGTTTTTACCGTTGCTTACAACGGCATAGTTTTTGTTTGCGTCACCGATAACAGAGCCGTCACCTGCGATTGTGCCGTCAGCCGTACGGCAAGCAACTTCGGCTTTTCCGTCACAGTCATAGTCGTATACCATAAACTGCGTATCGTGTGCGCCTGCACGAATGTTAGGTCCCATATTTATACGCCATAGACGTGTGCCGTCAAGCTTGTATGCGTCAAGAATACATTCACCCGTAAAACCTGCCTGTGCGGCGTCTTTTGCGTTTGACGGGTCCCACTTCAATACGATTTCATATTCGCCGTCACCGTCAAGGTCACCGACAGACGCGTCACCCGGTGTATATGAATATTCTTCACCGTTTACTTTATTGTTTTCAGGCTTTTGGATTGGAATATCCATATAATTGTTGTCCCAAAGCTGAACTGCTCCAACTTTGTCCCATTGTTCTTCGCCGTTTACAACAGGTACAATGAAATACTGTGTATCGTCACTTGCGATAAATAAATCGGTGAAATTTGTTGCATTTAGAGGTTCGTTATTTATTTTTTGTCCGTATGAGGACATTTCTGTTAAACTTCGATAAATGTTATATCTCGTATCCGCACTTTCAGTGCCGAGCCAACGCCACGAAATATATGTATAGCCGTCCATTCTTACGGCAACAGCACCTCTGTTTAGATTTTCCATAGGACGCTGAATATCAGGTCGTGAGTCGATTAATTTTTGTGTTTCGGCGGCGGATTCTGTGTAATCGCCGACTTTCAGGCTTTCGCCTACTTCTGCGGCAAGTGCGGAAACCGCCGAACTTGCAAGCATTGCAACTGTAAGCATAGCCGAAATGATTTTCTTTTTATTCATAGTGTATTAAAATCCTCCTTTTCAAAGTATCTAAGTTATATTTTATCATATTATAAAAAGAATTTGGGTAAATTTAATAATGAATTCTGATTTTTATAAATTAATATCTGATTTTTCAAGCGATTTGACAAATCAAGATTAAAAGGGTATAATATGAATATATGAACATATGACTGAAAAGAGGAGAAGATAAATGGATAAATGCAGTACCTGTCAATATAATCCGCAGATTTTAGATAGATTGAAAAATCAACTTCCCGATGAAGATGTAACGGATAAATTGTCGGAAATGTTTAAAGTGTTCGGCGACAGTACAAGAATAAGAATTTTATGGACGTTGTTTGATAAGGAATTGTGTGTGTATGATATAGCGAATGCACTCGGTATGAGCCAGTCGGCTATCAGTCATCAGCTTAAAACTTTAAAACAGGCAAGGCTTATAAAGTCACGCCGTGACGGTAAAAATGCCTTTTATTCGATTGATGACGACCACGTTAAAAAGATTATAGAACAAATGCTTATTCATATTGAGGAAAACTAAAAAACGGTGCAATTAATTTGCACCGTTTTTGATTGTTGTTTTATAATAAATAAAATAGAATACTGCCGAAATAACTGCGGCGATAGTCCAGCCGACAGGCCAAGAAAGCCATATTCCGACTTCCGAATTAAGTGCGTATGAGAAAACATACGCAAGGATAACTCTTAAAAGCAAGTCTGTAAACGTGCTTGCCATAAACGCCCTCATACGTCCCGCACCGCGAAGAATACCGTCAAATGTAAGCTTTGCGGAAATTACAAAATAGAACGGTGTGACGATTTTTAAAAATATTCTTCCTACGTCTATAATACCTGTCTCACTGCTTTTTACGAATATATTCATCATAGTATTCGGGAATACGAAATACGCAATGAAAAACGGCAGAGAAACAACGATAAGCATAACAATACCTGCTTTAAGTCCTTCAGGTATGCGGAGAAGCTTTCGCGCACCTGTGTTTTGTGCCGTATAGCTTGACATTGCATTTCCGAGCGTTGAAAAACTTGTTATAGCGAATGTATTCAGCTTTATAGCCGCACTGTAACCGGCGATAACGTCAGAGCCGAAACTGTTTACACGACTTTGTATAAATAAATTTCCGACCGATACAAAACTTTGCTGCAAGATACTCGGTATTGCAATTCTTGAAATATGTCCGAGCATACGGATTGAAAATTTTTTATATGTCCCCGATTTTATACCGTGAACGCGTTTTAAAAGTACGGCGAATGCAAGCAGGGAAGATATACCCTGTGCAATAAACGTTGCCCAGCCGACTCCGGCAACGCCCATATTAAATACAATTACGAAAACAAGGTCAAGAATTATATTTCCGACTGACGACATAATCAAAAAATACAACGGAGTTTTACTGTCCCCCATAGCGGTAAAAATACCTGTGCATATGTTGTACAGAAACAGAAAAATCAATCCGCCTATGTAAATATTAAGATATGTCATTGAGTCGGAAAAAATATTTTCGGGAGTAGATAACATTTTTAACATTCCCGAACAGAAAACAATTCCGAAGATTGTAAGAATTGCGGCAAGTACGGTCATTGAAATTATTGAAGTGAAAACGGAAGTTTTGAGCTTTTCAAAATTTTTCGCACCGAACAACTTCGAAATAATAACAGCCGCACCGACGTTTGCACCTGTGGCTATTGCCATAAAAATCATCGTAATCGGATAAGAGGCGCCCACAGCAGCTAATGCCTGGGCGCCTACAAATTTTCCGGCTACGATACTGTCTACTATATTATAGAGTTGCTGGAATACCACGCTCAAAAGCATAGGTATCGAAAAACTCCATAATATTTTTGAGGGTTTGCCCTCTGTCAAGTCAGTAATCATTTACCTCATTCTTTCTTATTAAATTTTATCAGTCAACATCAACAGGATATTTACCCGAGAAACATCCGTCACAGAATTGACAGTTTGCGTTAGGAATAATCTTTTCCAAAGAATTAACACTTAAAAATCCGATACTGTCTGCACCGATAAGTTCTTTAATTCCGTCCATGGTGTAGTTACAGGCTACAAGCTGATCCTTTGACGGTACATCTGTACCGAAGTAGCAAGGAAACATAAACGGCGGAGCAGATGAACGAACATGAACTTCTGTTGCACCGAAGTGACGTAAAAGGCTTACAATTCTCTTTGAAGTCGTACCTCTTACGATTGAGTCGTCAACCATAACGACACGTTTTCCCTCAACTGTACTTTTCAGTACGTTAAGTTTAATTCTTACGGAATTTTCACGCATTGCCTGTGACGGCTGAATGAAAGTTCTGCCGATATATTTATTCTTTACAAAACCGATGTCGTAAGGAATTCCCGATTCCTTTGCATAACCCATTGCGGCACTTAGTCCCGAATCCGGTACACCGATTACAACGTCAGCCTCAACAGGAAATTCCTGTGCCAAGTATTTGCCTGCAAGCATACGTGAATCGTGTGCAGACTGTCCTTCGATAATACTGTCAGGACGTGCAAAATATAAGTATTCAAAGATACACATTGTATGTGGCTGTTTGCCGACGTGAGTTCTGATAGTGGAAATTTTACCGTCTTGAACGACAACAATTTCACCCGGCTCAATGTCGCGGACAAATTCAGCACCAACACTGTCAAGTGCACAAGTTTCCGAGGCGAAAACAATAGCATCGCCCTTCTTACCCATACAGAGCGGTCTGAAACCCCAAGGGTCACGAGCGGCAATAAGTTTTTGCGGACTCATAACGATAAGTGAAAACGCACCTACAAGGTGATTTATAGTCTTTTCAACCGCCTCTTCAACGCTCTTTGAATTAAGACGTTCTTTGGCGATTGTATAAGCAATCATTTCTGTGTCGGTTGTTGTTTGGAAGATAGCACCTGTAACGCTTAGTTCTTGTGCCAATTCGTCCTTATTTACAAGGTTGCCGTTGTGGGCAATGGCGATATTACCTTTTACATATCTAAGTACAAGCGGTTGAGCATTTTCACGCATACTTTCGCCTGTTGTCGAATAGCGAACGTGACCGACAGCCATTTTACCGTCAAGTTTTGTTAATATTTCGTCATTAAATACATCGTTGACAAGTCCCATATCCTTGTAATGAGTAATGTCACGATTGTTATTTACCGCGATACCGCAGCTTTCCTGTCCTCTGTGCTGAAGTGCATAAAGTCCGTAATAGGTCGTTCTTGCACAATCACCGTCAGGATCATAAATGGCGAATACACCACATTCTTCACCGATTCTGTTGTCATTTTGCATAATCTTTATCCTCTCTTAAAATACGCTTTGTATTAAAATTTTGATACATATTATATTATATACTGTTTTCCGATAAAATTCAACAGTTTTTATAAGTGAATTTGCATAGCGAGATTAAATATTGCTTTTTCGACAAAATAAAAAATCTCAAGAATATAGCTCTTGAGATTTTTTTAGGTCATTTTGTGAACAGTTTGGATCACTAATTACTTTTATATGATACATATATAATATACCATAAATTTATTTTGTCAATAATTTTAAATTATATTCAAATTAAAATTATTCTCCAAACAATTTTTTGTTTTCGTTATCAATTTCAATCTGTCTTTGCTTTTGTTCTTCCGAATAGTTAGGGTGCATATTATGTTCTTTTTCAATCTTGTCTTTTAACTCATCTATAACTTCGGTATCTCTTTCGTTATCGACTTCCATAGAACTTATATAAGTATTGATAGTATTACTCGAACGTGAGTTTTCTGATTCTGATAGGTCGTATTTTCCTTGTCGCATACCTGTTAAAACATAATAGTCTTCATCGGTTGCAATGTCGCTGTCATCTCTTGAAAGGAATAATAAAACTTTTTCATTAACTTCAAAGTCGGGATAACCGTCGGAAGAAACGATTGTGTTTTCATCTTCGCCTTTATCTATTCTTACTATAGCTTGATTATCGTCACGTTCGCCGAAAAGGTAATTATCAATGTTTACAACTATGTCTGTCTGAAGAATATTTCTGAAATTTTCACCTTTTTCATTATTGGGATTACTCCATTTACTGTCCATAATTTCTGAAACAGTACCCTCTATTATTAAGTCTGAACGTAAAATAAGCTCACTTTCAGATATTAACGGTATAATACCATCAACGACTATTTCTTCTTTTTTTGCATTATTTCCGCAAGATGTTGCAGTGAGCATTATTGTGAGACAACACATTAAACTGATTATATTTAAAATAGATTTTTTCATAATAATATTTCTCCTTTTTTATTTATTGTAAATAGCATTTATACCGTTTATATCATCTTCAAATAAAGATCTTTTTCGTTGCCCTTTAGCTTGAGGAGTAGACATAACAGAATATGTCGTTCTAGAATGTCCCAATCCTAAAAAATGCCCCAATTCATGTAAAAGTGCCGTTTCAGTATCATACGATGTGCTGGCAGTTCCAAAAGGATGTGAAACATTTATATCAATATCACCCTCATACGAAACATTTCCACTAATACCTCGTACCATACGGTGCTCCATTAAATAAGTGTTAATTCCTCGTTTTCCACTGGTGATTTGATTAGCTTTATTATTATAAAAAGCGGTAGTATTGGTATGGGATTTGCCCACATACAAAAAATTGCGATTACTATCAGCTGAATTCCATTCACTACAAGCATTTTTTAGTGCTTGTACAGTTTCGGTTGAAAAATCATAATAATATTCAATAGAGTCGGGTATTGGAGAATGTCCTTGTGAGTAATTAATATAATATGCGCTTGATGTTAAGTTCCCGTTAATACACAATGTGATAATAGCAGTTAAAGCTATAAATGATTTTATTTTTTTCATAAAAATTTTCCTTTCTGTTATGTATTCTTTTGTAAGCTTACTATTTGTATCAAATATTATTAGTATATGAGTATAAAACACTAATATGCAATTAATATAACATAAAAGATAGCATAGAGCTATAGGTGAGTAAGTTCACTAAACTGATGTTATTAAAAGTATTAATGCATAAAATAATTTACAAATATACCAATTATTTAGTACATTTTCATTTTACAAAAAAAAATCCTTTTTGTCAATATATTTTTATTGAATTGTAATTTAAACGGGAAAATTGGTATAATTTAATTCTAATCAGTAAATATATTATAAAAAAAGTGGCAGAAAAACTGCCACTTTTTTTATAATGATGTTTAGTTATCTGCAAGCATTCTGTTTACTGCCGAAATAAGTGCATAGATTGACGCGGTGTTAATATTTGCGTCAACGCCTGCACCCCAATAAGTTTTGTGGTGGTTGTGGTCGTTGATTTCAATATATGTTGCCGCTCTTGAATTTGATGAACGTGTTAGGGCGTGTTCTGTGTAGTTGCAGATTTCAAACTGCTGACCCAAGAATTGTCTTAAACCGTTGCAAAGTGCATCCAAAGGACCGTTACCTTTACCCTCGATAGAGGTAACTTTTCCGTCCTTTTCGATAGTAGCCGAAAGAATTGTACAGTCATCTTCCTCCGTTGAACGATAGAAACGGGTTTTAATAGGCTCTGCCACATTCACATATGTATCCTTGAATGCTTGATGTATTTCGTGATTTGTAAGTACGGTTTTCTTTTCGTCAGACATATCTGTGATAAGTGAAGAAAATTCCGCAAGCATTGGCTTTGGTAGGGTGTAGCCGTACTTGTTTTCCATAATATAGCTTACACCGCCTTTACCCGACTGGCTGTTGATAAGAATAGGCTCATATTTTCTGCCGATGTCGGTAGGGTCGATTGTAAGGTATGGGTTAGCCCATTTATTTGACGGACTTGAACCGAATTTATCCATACTCTTTTTGATTGCGTCCTGGTGAGAACCTGAGAATGCAACGTATGCCATTTCACCTGCGTATGGGTGTCTTGGGTTGATCGGCAAACGATTATACTTTTCGTATACTTCGATGATTTCATCAATATTTTCAAGATGAAGTTCAGGGTCGATACCTTGACAGAACATATTAAGTGCAACGGTGATAACGTCCGTGTTACCTGTTCTTTCGCCGTTACCGAATATTGTACCCTCAACTCTGTCCGCACCTGCAAGCAATGCAAGTTCGCTTGACGCAACGCCTGTACCTCTGTCGTTATGTGCGTGAACGCTGATAACAAGATGTTCACGATTGTTAAGGTGCTTGCACATATATTCGATTTGGTCGGCATATACGTTTGCTGTCGCAACTTCGATAGTTGACGGAAGATTTACGATAACTTTGTTTGTTTCAGACGGCTTGAATACATCAAGTACGGCATTTGTAACTTCTGCCGCGTAGTCCGGCTCTGTACAAGTGAAACTTTCAGGTGAATATTCAAAACGAATATTTCCGTCAAGCTGACCGTCAACAAGGCTCATTACAAGCTTTGCACCGTCAACGGCAAGTTGTTTGATTTCTTCCTTGCTCTTTCTGAAAACAACTTCACGTTGAAGTGTTGAAGTTGAGTTGTAAAGGTGGATAATTGCGTTTTTAGCACCCTTTAGAGCCTCAACGGTTTTCTTTATAATATGTTCTCTTGCCTGTGTAAGCACTTGAATTGTGACATCATCAGGAATAAGATTTTCGTCAATAAGACGGCGAACAAATTCAAATTCTGTATGCGACGCTGCCGGAAAACCTACTTCGATTTCTTTAAAACCGAGCTTTACAAGGAATTTGAAAAATTCGATTTTTTCTTCTGTCGTCATAGGTGAGTAAAGTGCCTGATTACCGTCACGAAGGTCAACACTGCACCAAATCGGAGCATGAGTTATTTCATTGTTCGGCCACTGACGATCCTCAAGCGGAATCGGATGGTACATTTTTTGATATTTTTTATAATTCATAATGAACACTGCCTTTCCGGCGAATACGCCTAAAATAATATATGAAATTTCTAACTAAAAAAGCTGAGCCACAATGTGACCCAGCATAATTTCAATACAGTTCAGTACAGAAAAACAAAACTGAAGACCACATTGTCGATTCAGCTTAGGAGTAGGAGGTTATTCAAATTTGCCTTTGAAAATTTATCCATAATTCCGTACCTCTTTCTATACTATATGGCTATTCTACAATAAAATCAAGGCTTTGTCAATATTTTTTTGAAAATTAATATATAGAATTTATAGCGTGAAATTGCGGATTATATAGTGATTTTTTATACATTAAAGGAATAGACGGAGCATATATTGGACGTAGGGGGATTGATTTATGGATATACTGTCTTTATTGTTCCTTGCTGCTGCACTTGCGATGGATGCATTTTCGGCGGCGGTTACGGACGGAATGATTGTGAAAAAAATACGATTTTATGACGCGATTAAAGTGGGATTGTTTTTCGGTGTGTTTCAGTTTCTGATGCCTTGTATCGGAAATTTGGTGTCGGGGTTTGCGACTGATATTGTGGAACGTTTTGACCATTGGATTGCGTTTGTGCTTTTGGGATTTTTGGGACTGCATATGATATGGGAGTCACGCACCGAACAGGAAATACCGAAAAATCCTTTAAAAAATTCATCGCTTTTGCTTGCGGCAATCGCAACAAGTATTGATGCACTTGCGGCGGGGGTTACGCTTGCGGCGGTTGATACACCGATTTTATTTTCGTCCGCGGTTATCGGAATTACAGCATTTTTGTTTTCGTTCGGCGGTGTTTTTATCGGTAAGAAGTTCGGAGGTTTTCTCGGCTCAAAGGCAGAATGTATCGGCGGAATTATTCTTATATTAATAGGCGTAAAAACACTTGTCGAGCATTTATATTGACTAAATTTGCAAAGTGGGATATAATGATATTCAGAGCTGTTGAAATTTTGTCGGCAGGCTCAATGATATGTATGAAGGGATATATAATATGGATTTAACTTCACCACGCACGATAAGAAATATTCAGGAACAATTCGGTTTTACGTTTAAAAAAGGTCTTGGACAGAATTTCCTGACTGCACGAAACATACTTGAAGAAATAGTTGACGCCGCAGAGATTGAAAGCGGTGTTATAGAGGTCGGACCGGGATTCGGCGTGCTTACGAGCGAGCTTGCGCAAAACAGCGATAAGGTCGTTACGATAGAAATAGACGAACGTTTGATTGATGTGCTTGACTACACACTTGAGGAATATGACAATGTAAAAATCATAAACGAAGATATTTTAAAACTTGATTTAAAAAAAGTTATTGACGATGAATTTAAAGGCGAAAAGGTCAGTATAGCGGCAAATTTGCCGTATTACATCACTACACCGATTATCACTAAATTGCTTGAGGAAAAATTACCGATTAAAAATATAGTGGTTATGGTGCAGAAAGAGGTCGCCGAGCGTATGTCGGCAAAGCCGTCAACAAAGGATTATGGTGCGATAACGGTGCTTTGTCAGTATTATACGGAGCCGTCAATCGTGGCAAATGTTCCTGCGTCACTGTTCGTTCCGCCGCCAAAGGTGGACAGTGCGGTGTTAAAACTAAAGGTACTTGATAAACCGTCTGTGGAAGTAAAGGACGAGGGAGTATTTTTCAGAGTGGTGAAAGCGGCATTTTCACAGCGAAGAAAAACTCTTTTAAATTGCCTTTCGGCAAATTTTCCTATTCCGAAAGATGAAATATCAACACTTCTTGAAAGTATAGGAATTGCACCGTCAAGACGCGGTGAAACACTTTCACTTGAAGAATTTGCAAATATTGCCGATACATTATTACAAAAGATAAAATAGGAGGATTTTCAATGGAAATCTTTTCATTTGGTGAACGACTTATGATTTACCGTAAAAGAGCGGGACTTTCCAAAAAAGAACTTGCGAAAAGAGTAGGGATAAGTGTTTCGACACTTACCAAGTATGAAAATGACGAATCACAACCGAATGTCGATATGCTTACCGATTTGGCTATTGCACTTGACATATCTGTTATGAAACTGCTTTCAGGTTTCGGTGATCCGATTCGTGAAAAATACAGACAGGGACTTTTAAATATTTCGCTTGAAAAAATGAATGCTTTGCAAGAAAGGCATTTGCTATAAAAAAATAGGATTGCGATTAATGCAATCCTATTTTTATGTCATGTTTTTTTATTTCTTCTTGTTGCCTGCTTTTGCTCGAAGGCTTGTGCTTAGAATTTTCTTTCTCATTCTAAGGTGATTTGGAGTTACTTCCAACAATTCATCATCAGCGATAAAGTCAAGGCACTGTTCAAGGCTCATTTCTCTCGGAGGAACAAGTCTTAATGCATCATCAGAACCTGATGAACGGGTATTTGTTGCGTGCTTTTTCTTACATACGTTAACAACAACGTCCTCAAGTCTTGCGTTTTCGCCGACAATCATACCTTCGTAAACTTTAACGCCCGCACCTACGAACAAAGTACCTCTTTCCTGTGCGTTGTAAAGACCGTAAGTAATAGTTGTACCGTCCTCCCAAGCGATAAGAGTACCGCGGGTTCTGCCGTTAAAGTCACCTTTGTACGGCTCGTATTTTTCAAGAATACTGTTTATGATACCCGTACCTTTTGTTGCGGTAAGAAGTTCACTTCTGTAACCGATAAGACCTCTTGACGGAATTAAAAATTCAAGTCTTGTATATCCCTGTGCAGTCGGTGCCATATTTGTCATTTCACCTTTACGGTTTATAACACCGTCCATTACAGTACCTGTGTATTCATCCGGAACATCAACTGTAAGTCTTTCGATAGGCTCACATTTAACGCCATCAATTTCTTTATAAATAACAACAGGATTTGAAACCTGGAATTCATAACCCTCACGGCGCATATTTTCGATAAGTACTGAAAGGTGAAGTTCACCACGTCCAGAAACGATAAAGCTTTCTGTCGAATCTGTTTCGTCAACTCTAAGACTTACGTTTGAATCAAGCTCTCTGAATAATCTGTCACGAAGATGACGGGAAGTAACGAATTTACCGTCTTGACCTGCAAACGGACTGTCATTAACGCTGAAAGTCATTGAAAGTACAGGGTCATCGATTTTTACGAACGGAAGTGCTTCGGGATTGTCAACGTCACAAACCGTTTCACCGATATTAATATCAGCGATACCCGAAATTGCGACAACGTCACCGGCACCGACTTCGTCTGTAGGAACTTTTTTAAGTCCTTCAAAAGTAAATAGCTTTGTAGCTTTTCCTCTTGTTACTTTACCGTCATGACGGCAGATTGAAAGCGGCATATTAACCTTTATGCTGCCTCTTTCGATTTTACCTACGGCGATACGGCCTGTATAATCATCATAGTCAATGTTTGAAACAAGCATTTGGAACGGTGCGTCGTCCTCGCATTTAGGGCAAGGAATTGAATTTACGATAAGTTCAAACAATTCTGTAAGGTCATTGTTCGGTTGTTCCGGATTGTATTCTGCGGTTGCCCAACCGTCACGTCCCGACGCATATATAACAGGAGTGTCAAGCTGTTCTTCTGTTGCACCCAAATCGATAAACAGGTCAAGCACTTCATCAACAACTTCGTAAGGTCTTGCGTTAGGTCTGTCAACCTTGTTTACAACGATAACAGGCTTTAGGTCAAGTGCCAATGCCTTTGACAATACGAAACGTGTCTGTGGCATACAACCCTCAAATGCGTCAACAAGTAAAAGTACGCCGTCAACCATTTCAAGACCGCGTTCAACTTCACCGCCGAAATCGGCGTGTCCCGGTGTATCAATAATATTTATTTTAACACCCTTGTAGTAAAGAGAAGTATTCTTTGCAAGGATTGTGATACCTCTTTCTCTTTCAAGGTCGTTTGAGTCCATAACTCTTTCGTCCACTTGTTCGTTTTCACGGAATGTACCGCTCTGTGCAAGCATTGCGTCAACAAGAGTTGTCTTACCGTGGTCAACGTGGGCGATAATTGCAATATTTCTTATATTTTCACGTTTTATCATAATTAATCTCCTAATCTCCTCATTTTATTACTCTAACCTCTTTATTATATACCCGTTTTGCAATTATTACAATATTTTTGCCGAAAAAACAGAATAATGTACAAAACCGACCTTGCATAAACACTGTTTAAATGTTATAATAACAAGTGATTTAATAAATGAGGAGTAAAGATAATGGATTTTAAAGAACATATAATTGAAAAAATTGTTGATATAACAGGACTTGAAAGAGAAGTTGTGGAAAAATCCGTCGAAGTTCCGCCTGATGAAAAAATGGGTGACATCGCATTTCCGTGCTTTCCGCTTGCAAAGGTTATGAGAAAAGCACCGCCTATTATTGCGCAGGAACTTGCCGAAAAAATGTCGGGTGACGATATGATTGAAAAGGCACAGGCTGCCGGCGGTTATTTAAACTTCTTTTTAAACCGTGAAAAGTTTATTTCCGAAACAGTTTCTTCTGCACTTGACGCAGGCGAGGATTGGGGCAAGTCGGATATGGGTAAGGGCAAGACTGTACTTGTCGAATATTCGTCACCGAATATAGCAAAGCCGTTCCATATCGGTCATCTTTTCTCAACGGCTGTCGGAAATTCACTTTCAAAAATTTACAAGCACCTTGGATATGACGTTCAGTCGCTTAATCACCTTGGCGACTGGGGTACGCAGTTCGGTAAGCTTATATGTGCTTACAAGAGATGGGGCGTTAAAGAGGTTATCGAAAAAGACCCTATAAACGAGCTTTTAAAGATATATGTAAAATTCCACGAAGAAGCTGAAAAACACCCTGAACTTGACGATGAGGCAAGAGGATATTTCAAAAAACTTGAGGACGGTGACGAGGAAACAACGGCTCTATGGACATATTTCAGAGATATAAGCCTTGTTGAGTTCAAGAGAGTATATGATATGCTTGGCGTTAAGTTTGATTCGTACAACGGCGAGGCATTCTATTCGGATAAAATGGACGAGGTTGTCAATATACTTCGTGACAAAGGATTGCTTACCGAAAGCGACGGCGCACAGGTTGTTGACTTGTCAGAGCTTAACATACCGCCTTGTATCGTACTTAAATCGGACGGTGCGACAATTTATGCAACACGTGATATTGCGGCGGCTCTATACCGTCACAGAACATATGATTTCTATAAAAATATATATGTTGTCGGTATTCCGCAGTCACTTCACTTTAAGCAGATATTTGCCGTAATGAAAAAAGCAGGCTGGGATTGGGCAGATGATTGTGTTCACGTTGGTTTCGGTCTTGTAAAACTTCCGGGTAAGAATATGTCAACACGTCACGGTGACGTTGTATTCCTTGAGGACGTTTTAAATGAATCAATCGAAAAGACTAAGGAAATTATCGAGAAAAACGGCTCAAATGTTGAGGATATCGAGGATGCGTCAAAGAAAATCGGTATTGGTGCAATACTTTATACATTCCTTAAAAATTCGCGTGAAAAGGATATTATATTCAGTTGGGATACTATGCTTGACTTTGAGGGCGAGTCTGCTCCGTATTGTCAGTACGGTTATGCACGCGGCAGAAGTATTTTGAGAAAAGCAGAGGGTATTGATTACTCAAACGCAGACTTCTCAAAAGCAGCATCTGATGAGGCATATTCGCTTGTAAAGCAAATTAACGGATTCGGTGACGCGGTAAAAGATGCGGCAGATAAGAACGAGCCGTTCTATATAAACAGATACGTTACAAATCTTACAAAGTCATTCAACAAATTCTATAACACCAATCCTATTATGAAAGACGATGTTGACGAAGAAACAAAGAAAGCACGTCTTGCAATAGTTGACGCAACAACAAAGGTTATAAAGACAGCATTGGGCTTGCTTGGAATTGAAACTGTTGAAAGTATGTAATTTATAAAAGGGTGTTGTATGTGCAATGATATATTCGCAAAATATAAATAAAGTGTGTGCCGTCTGTCAGATGGCACATAAAAAAAGCGAAGATGAAATGTATTGTGATATAAAAAAACAAGCGGTGTCCGTTACCGATACCGCTTGTGATAAATTCAAATACGATATTTTAAAACGTCATGTAAGACGTATGCGTAAATTGAAAACGAATTTTAATCCTGAGGATTTTTCACTGTAACAGTGCTTGACATGACATTTGTTAAGTGTTATAATTCAAATAGAGAGTAGGAGCAGTAAAACGATTGTTTCTACTCATGTAGTTTGGTTTTAGTAGAAGAAATCTACATTCAACCGCCCTATGCCAGTAGGGCGGTTATTTCTTTATTACCCATACAATAAGCAAAATCAACAATAATTGTACCGTTGTTTCACTCATAGCTGAATCCTTTCCGAAACAACCGCCTACCGCTCAAACTCAATATCCGAGCCGTTAGGCTGTTTATAATATATCATATTTTGCGGTTATGTGCAAGCAAACCGCTTTTTTTAAAATTCTTTTCCGTTTAAAATTTCAACGTAATCTTTATAATTTTCCTCCAAAAGTTTTGGGGTATCAAGTCCGTAAGGACATTTTGATTTACATTGATTACAGTGCAGACAATTTTCTATCTTTTTCATTTTAGCCTGAACAGCCGGAGTAAGCTGAAGTTCGGACGGTGAACGTCTTAGAAGAAGTGACATTCTTGCACAGTTATTTATTTCAATACCGACAGGACAAGGCATACAATATCCGCAACCGCGACAAAATTCGCCTGCAAGCATTTTTCTGTCATTATCAATAAGTTCCTTAATTTCACCTGTCACAGACGGTGGGTTTGTATTGTAACTCAAAAATTCGTTAAGCTCACTCATACGCTGAACACCCCAAATAGGAAGTACGTTATCATATTGTGCCATAAACGCATAAGCGGCGGCAGAATTTGTTATAAGACCGCCCGAAAGTCCTTTCATTGCTATAAAACCGAGATTATTCTTTTTACAGTTTTCAACTATCGCAATATCTTTGTCTGTTGCAAGATAGCAGAACGGGAACTGAATTGTGTCGTAAAGTCCGGAGTCGATAGCCTCTTGTGCGACTGCAAGACGGTGATTTGTAAGACCGATAAAACGAATTTTGCCTTGTGCTTTTGCCTCAAGCATTGCCTCATAAAGTCCTGTACCGTCATTCGGTTTCGGACAGAATGACGGATTGTGGAATTGGTAAATATCTATGTAATCCGTTTTCATATTGTTAAGACTTGTATTTAGGTCTTTCCAAAAATCATCGGCATTTTGTGCGGCGGTTTTTGTGGCAATGTATATTTTGTCACGAACGTCCGACAGCGCATAACCGATTTTTTCTTCACTGTCTGTGTAAAAACGTGCGGTGTCAAAAAAATTAATTCCGCTGTTATACGCATGAAGAAGTATTTCTTTTGCGGAATCAAAGCTTATACGTTGTATCGGCAATGCACCGAATCCGTTCTTACAGACTTTAATTTCTGTCCTTCCTAAAGTTACATAATCCATATATTTTCGCCTCTTTAAATCAAGTTTTCTTAAATTATATCATATAGATTTACCACATTCAATATAAAAAGCAATCTTTGCAATATAAAAGACAATTATTGAATAACAAAAATGTGTGTGATGTGGTAAAATAGAAATAACATTATAATGGAGGGATTTTGTTTATGAAAGAGGGTAAAGTTTTCTGTTTTCATCACGGCTGGCATTTCCTGCTTGCGGATGAGTTTCCTATGCAAAAAGCGCTTGAAAAGCATAAGGATAAAAACGGACGCTGTTTTTATGAACTTGATTATATAGAAGAAAATTGGGAGAGAGTAACGCTTCCGCATACGTTTAACGATACCGATTTGTTTCGTGACAGAATAAGGGACGCCGGCAGCGGTCAAAAACGTACTGCGGTATTTTACAGAAATTATTTGACCGTTCCGAAAGAATATTGCGGTCAAAAGGTACTTATCGAATTTGAGGGAATACGTCAGACGTGCTATTTGTACGTAAACGGTAAAATGGTCGGATATGTCGAAAACGGTGTTGCACCGTTTGGGTTTGATTTGACTCCGTTTATCGATTACGATAAACCGAATTTAATCGCTGTTGCGACTGACAACACCGCCACGCGTGAAACGGATTTTTGTATTGCAGAAACACCGAACAAGCCTGACGTTATACCCGGTTCGTACTTGTTTCCTCAGGACAAAGAGGTCGATAAAGCGTATGAGGGTGTGGGATATTTTTGGAATTGCAATGACTTCAATCCGTCTGTCGGCGGTATAACAAGACCTGTAAAAATTCATTTTAAACAAAAGGTGCATTTGACTTTGCCGCTTTACAGCAATCTTATGACAAAGGGTACATATATTTACGGCAGTGATTTTGATATACAAAACGGTACGTCGAAAATAAATGTTGAGTCGGAAATCAGAAACGAAAGCGGAAAAGATGTTAAGGCATATATTGAGATAATCGTAAAAAATATTGACGGCGAAGAAGTAACGCGTTTTAAATCGGACGAATGTGTTGTAAATTCAACAAGTGCTAAAATACCGCCGTTGTCAATAACACCGACAGACGCATATATTGCGGAGATTTTGCCTGACGGGAGAAAGCACTATGCAGCGGTTAATGATGAAAGCAAACTCGGCGAAACGGTTACAAAGTCGCTTGACGTAACGAAAGTAAGCGCCGTTTCGGATACAACAAAGCTGAATTTTTGGAGCATATCCAATCCGTTTTTGTACAGAGCGGAAGTAAGACTTTTTGCGGACGGCGAATTGTGCGACAGTGAAGTTATCGAAACAGGTTTCAGAAAGGTCGGTTACGACAAGGATAGGGGCGTGCTTTTGAATGATGTTCCCGTTTGGCTTAGGGGTTACGCACAAAGGGCAACGAATGAATGGGCGACAATCGGCATTGCACCCGAATGGCTGAAAGACGTTGACGCAATGCTTATAAAAGAAAGTAATGCAAACCATATTCGCTTTATGCACGTTGCAGGCTCAAAAGCAGATGTTCGTTCGTTTGACCGTCACGGTATTGTGTGTACACAACCGGCAGGTGACAAGGAACGTGAGAATTTCGGCAGACAGTGGAAACAAAGAGTTGAACTTATGCGTGATGTGATAATTGCGTTCAGGAACAGTCCGTCAATCCTGTTTTGGGAGGCGGGCAACAATTCGATAAATAAAGAGCATATGGCTGAGATGCGTGCGATTAAAGAAAAACTTGACCCAAGCGGCGGAAGATTTATGGGGTGCCGTACATTGAATACGGAGGACGTTATAGAAGAATCCGAATTTGTCGGAACTATGCTTAACCGCCATGCCGCAAGATTTACCGCCGAGCATGGACCGATTATGGAAACTGAATATTTGCGTGAAGAAGCGCCGAGAAGAATTTGGGACGATTTTTCACCGCCTGATTTTGATTATAAGACAAAGTGGGGCGGAAAGGGCGGTCGCAAACAGGTCGGTATTGATTTTTACGATATGACTTCGGAGGACTTGGCACTTGTTTCGGCTAAAGGCTATGGTGAATTTTTCAATGACAGAATAGGCGGTGCGTCAAAAAAGGATTATTACAGCGGTTGTGCGGCTTTGTGCTGGACAGATTCGGCACAACACGGCAGACAGGCGTACAGTGAAAACGCAAGAATGAGTGGCAGAGTTGATGCAGTGCGTAATAAAAAGCAGAGCTTCGACGTGTTCCGCATTATGCAGTCACCGAAAAGTGCGGTTAAAATTTTCGGTCACCGGAATTATCCTAAAGCTGACGGTGACAATTACAAATACAATGTGAAAAAGTTCAACGGCACATATTGGGAAGAAACAGGCGAAACGGATTTTCGTGACGCACATAATAAGACGGTGTATGTAATCGGCAGTTATGATATTGCGAAAATTGTTTTAAAAGTCAACGGCAGAGAAGTCGGGGTGTGTGATAAACCGATTTACACATTTGTGTTCCCGTTTCCGAATATCGACATAACCGAAATCGGTGAGATAACCGCATACGGATATGACTGCGGCGGCAATCTTGTTGCAAATGACACGATTAAAACAGTCGGTGAACCGTCACAAATTCACTTAACACTTCACACCGATACAAACGGACTTAAAGCTGACGGCAATGACGTTGCATACGTTGATATTGAAGTAACCGATGAAAACGGCGATATTTGTCCGTTGTGTTATGATAAAATTGACTTTGAATTCAGCGGTGACGGTGTATTCTTGGGCGGATATAACAGCGGTAAATTTGATTTTGAAGATAAGCACGAGAGTGTTATACATAAAAATTACGTCTATGCCGAGTGCGGTACGAACAGAGTGTTTATTCGTTCGACAGAAAATGTCGGAAAGCTAAAGCTAAAGGCGAATATGAACGGCATAACGGCGGAAATTGAATTTGAAAGTGTTGAAACTAAAAATGATACTCTTACGGAATGTATGTTTGACGGAATATACGAAGATTGCAAAAATGACGCAGACAGAGCGGAATTTGAGGCGATAGAAAAAATCGATAAGATTAAGTACATTCCCGAATCCGAGCCTTACTGCAAAATACTTGTGAACGGTCAAGAGCCTGATACAAGGGGAGTAAGAAGCCTTAATAAAAACGGTCGTATATGGGGTGCGGTGATTTGTATTCTTGAACGTCTTAAAACCGAGTGGAGCGAACATTTCGACTTTGAATATAATTCGGACGAAAAAATACTTACACTGAAAAGCGGTGAATATGTCGTTACGGCAGAGTGCGGACGTACTCATTTACTTGTAAACGGAAATGAAAATCTTATGGACGGTGAGCCGTATATTTCGGACAGCGGACAATTCGTTATGGAAGTCAGCGCGATAGCGTCATATATTGACGGCGTAAGTGCGTGGTATGACGATAAAGTGGAAGTTTTCAGAATAGAAACCAAACAATAAAAGACTGTCGGCAAAAAATCGCCGACAGTCTTTTTTAATCATTATCATTATTGTTATTCTTCTTTAATTTTCTGCGGCCGTCTATAACGACCAAAAGCAGAAATATTACAATAAGAACAGTCAATACAATAGCTTTTGCAGACATAATTTATTCTCCTTATTTACAGAAAACGTGTTTTCCGATAGTTTTAATAATAGGTCTTGTACGGATCCATGAACTTGTTGCTGTGGATGGGTTGTAGTAATATATTGCACCGCCTGTCGGATCCCAGCCGTTCAAAGCGTCACGCGCGGCATTATAGCAAGATGATTGTATCGCTTTGTTAATCTGTCCGTCATCAACGGCGGTAAATGCACCTGGTTGATATACAACTCCTGCGATTGTGTTCGGAAACGAGGAATGACGTACGCGGTTTAAAACAACAGCACCTACTGCCACTTGCCCCTCATAGCTTTCACCTCTTGCTTCACCGTTTATAACCATTGCAAGAAGTGTTGTATCATTAGAATATGAACTTGATGATGAGCCTGTCGGCAAACCTATTTTTGAAAGTGTTGCGGGACCTGAGATACCGTCGGCGGTAAGACCGTTCTTACGCTGAAATTCTTTCACTGCATTGGCGGTACGCCAACCGTATATTCCGTCAATACTTCCGCTGTAATATCCCCAAGACTTAAGCCTTGTTTGAATATTTGTGACTTCCTGACCTTGCGAGCCTATCTTTGACAATGCGAAAACGGTACTTTCGCAAAACACACAACATATTACTGTTGACAATAAAATTACCGATATTCGTTTAGATATATGTTTCATAAGAAATCCTTTCTTTCTTGATGTAATATATATCTATTTTTAACGGATATTTTGTTTTTAATACGCAATTATAGGTAATTTTATTTGAACGTGAATTGCAAGCGTCAAAGCACATATTTGCTCAGCACCGTTATTCGCCAATTCTCTTGCACAAGACTGAGCGGTGTTTCCTGTGGTGTAAATATCGTCAAAAAGCAATATTTTCTTACCGTCACATTTTTCTGTGCATTTGAATGCACTCTGAACATTTGTAACACGTTCCGTTCGTACAAGTGAACTTTGTTTTTTTGTTGCTTTTGTGCGGATAAGCAAATCTGTATGCATAGGTATTTTTAAATACTCCGCAACTTCTTTTGCTATAAGTTCGGATTGATTGTAACCGCGTTCCTTTAAACGTTTCTTGTGCAGAGGAACCGGAACGATATAATCAAATGTATCCCATATATCATATGAATCAAGATAATTTTTCATCATATCGGCAAGTAATTTTGCATAGGCTTTGCAATTTGAGAATTTTAAATCAAGTATAACTTTACGCATACTTTTTGTGTATTCAAAGGGTGACATTGTGAAAGCGATATGTTCCGTACCTTGATAAGGTGAGGCGTATGCCGTTTTGTCAAGATTTTCAAAACAGTGACGGCATATGCCGATTTTACCGTTTATGAGGTGAGCGGTGTCGCTCTCTTTTCGTTCGTCACAAAATACACAAATATACTTACTCATATTACCACTTTTTCTTCGGACATTTGCCGTCCGATAATCTCGCTCTTATCTGCATAACACAGCCGCATACACCGCACGTTGAGCCGTACATAAAATCATCGCAGTTTTGACAAATATCAAATCTGTTTTCATATACATCACTGCTTACAAGCCGTACACTTTTCATTGAAGTGACTTGCTCAACCATTTTTTGAATATCGTCTTCGGAAAGAACGGTTTTTAATCCGCACCGTTTACATTTTGCCATTACTTTAATGTTATTACACAAGCACTCATTTTAGGCAGCTTGAATGAAAGTTTACCGTTTTCAAGTGATACATCAAACTTTTTCGGCTCAACGGTGTTCGGTGCGTCAAAGGTGTTGCAGTCGTTCATATGCTCCGATACAAGAATTTCTCCGTCTGCAACAGAAAATTCACCGTCACGCAAATCAAGCTCCATATCTTCGTCACTGTCAAGACTTGTGTTGCAGATTGAAACAGTCATTTCACCGTTTTTCTTTGAAGCGGAAATGCTGATTTTAGGGAACTTCAAGCCGTTGATTTCCTGTTCTTCGCAGTCATAGTCAACGTCAACTCTTTCGCCGTCCATATGACCTTTCATCATTCTGAACAAGTGATATGTAGGTGTAAGCACCATTTTTTCACCGTCCGTAAGAATCATTGCCTGAAGTACGTTCACCATCTGTGCAATGTTAGCCATCTTAACACGGTCGTTGTGCTTGTGGAAAACATGAAGTATAAGCATACCGCTTATAACGTCACGCATAGTATTCTGCTGATATAAAAATCCCGGATTAGTTCCGATTTCAACATCAAACCAGTTGCCCCATTCGTCTACGATAAGGTCGATTTTCTTTTCCGGATCGTATCTGTCCATGATTGCAGTATGAACGTTTATAACTTTGTCCATCTTCATAGCGTTAGCCATAAGTTTATACCAACCGTCATTGTCAAATTCGGTTGCACTGCCTTTGTTTTCCCAAGCACTTTCAAAAGTATAGTTGTGCAGAGAGATACCCTCTGTCATATGACGGATATTCTGCATTAATGTTTCCATCCAACGAGTATCGTCAACATTCGGACCGCCTGCAATTTTGTAGATTGGCTCATCGCCGTAGTTTCTTATAAATGTTGCATATCTCTTGTATAGGTCGGCGTAATATTCGGGACGCATATTACCGCCGCAACCCCAGTTTTCATTGCCGACACCGAAGAATTTTAACTTCCAAGGCTTTTCGCGGCCGTTTTTACGGCGTTCGTTTGCAAGCGGTGAATCACCGTCAAATGTCATATATTCAACCCAGTCACGCATTTCCTGTACAGTACCGCTGCCGACATTTCCGCATATGTACGGCTCTGTTCCGAGCTGTTCGCAAAGCTCAAAAAATTCGTGTGTACCGAAGTGGTTGTTTTCGACAACACCGCCCCAATTTGTATTTACCATATAAGGACGCTGTGATTTTTCGCCGATACCGTCACGCCAGTGATAGTCGTCCGCAAAACAACCGCCCGGCCAACGCAATACCGGTATTTCAAGCTCCTTTAAAGCGTTTACAACATCACAACGCATACCGTTTTTGTTAGGTATGTCCGAATTTTCATCAACATATAATCCTTCATATATACATCTGCCAAGATGTTCGGCAAATTGACCGTAAATATATTTGCTTATCTTTCCTTGATTTCGTGCTGTATTTATTATTGCTTTTGCCATTTCATTTCCTCTCTTTCACATACAAAAAATATCCGTTTTGATTATACTATGACCGAATTTTAAATGCAATATGTTAAAAAAAATACTCTGATATTTAATGTTTTTTTCTGATTTTTAAAGTACTTTTATGAATAAACCTTTCATAACGTCAAGAGATTTTTGATGCAATTCTTCGTCTGCCGCGGCGGTAAGAGATGAGTCGACAATTATTTCGGAATTCGGACAAGCCGATTTTGCCATAACGGCATTTGAAAGTACGCATATGTTGCTCACAAGTCCGCAAAGCTCTATTGTATCGAAGTCTTTGCCCTCAAGATATTTTGCCATTTCAAGCGACGGGAATGTATTTTTTTCAAAACATAGCTTGCCTTTTAAAGCGTCGGCTAATCCGCCGTAAAGCTTGTGACCGACGGTTCCTTTAATGCAATGGGGAACAGGCAGACTTTTACCCTCTGCTGTGGTAAGATAGTCGTCAAAATGAGTGTCTAAAGTATATATTATTTCGTCATTTTGGTATTCGGCGATTTTTTCTAAAATGCCTTTTTCAAGCTTTTTTGCATTGTCAAAACCAAGACTTCCGCATACAAAATCATTTTGGTAATCTACTACTATAAGTAATCGTTTCATATTCATTCACTCCTTTTTCATTATTATAACTTAAATCAAGGTATATGTAAATAAATTTCACCTTTATTGGTATAAAATCATACTATATATTACGGATATGTAAATCCGAATTTGAAAAAAGGAGTTGTTATAAATGTCAGAATCAAATAAACCGAGCTGCCCTTATCCGAAGTGTGGTTGTGTCGGCTACGGTTATGTTCCTGTGCAGGAAATGGAAGAAGTTTATGATGATTGTACAGGGCTTATGCAAGGTACGATATTCCCTGAACTTGATTTGAATATGTGTGAATACGGTAAGGTTTGTAAACAGTGGGGAGGCGGTATGTGATGGAATGCTCAAGAGTTGAAATGCTGAAAAAAATTCAGTGCAGCAATTTTGCCGCTTATGATATGCTTTTGTATCTTGATACCCATTCGGACGATAAAAAGGCATTCAGAATGTTTCAGGCACTTGTTAAGAAAACAAAGGAATTGAAATGTGAATATGAAGAAAAATTCGGCCCGCTAAACCAGTTTTCAACCGCTATGCAGGATGAGTTTAACTGGCTTGATAATCCGTGGCCGTGGGAAAAGGAGGCTAATAAGTAATGTTTAGTTATAATAAATTTCTCGAATTTCCGGTAAAGGTTTCAAAACCTAATCCACGTCTTGCAAATGTGGTTATAACTCAATACGGCGGTCCAAACGGTGAACTCGGCGCGTCGCTTAGATATTTGTCGCAAAGATATACTATGCCCGATGAAGTTTCAAAGGGGTTGCTTACAGATATAGGTACGGAGGAATTGGCACATTGAGGTTATCTATAATATAAAAGCTGCTCAACATTGAACAGCTTTTCATTATGTAATATATTTCGGAATTTTCGGATAAATTGCGATATTGAAATTATCAAGGTTGCCTTTCTTTGAACGCTCTTTTTTTGTATAGACAACTTTTTCAAGAACATCTTTCAGCATATCATTTTTTGCTTTTGGGGAAGGCAGGTCATGATAAACCTCAAGCAGTTTTTCTACTTTCGGAATTATATTGACAGCACTGTCTTCACGGGTAATTTCGGTCTTAAGTTCTTTATCTAATATGGCGATATGTTCTTTAACTTCGTCCATTCGCAGTGATAAGGCTCGTGAACGTTCAAGAAATACATCAGTGGTGTATATGCCTTGCTCTAATAGGTCATGTGTTTTGCTTATTTGTTTATTTAATGTATCAAGTTCGTGTTGTTCTTTTTGTAATGCTTTTTTCTTTATAGAAACTTGAGAAATTCGTTCAACAGGGGGAGAAGTTATATCCCATGAGATTTTATATTCTCCTAACCATTCTTTAAGGGATTGGAGAATACGTTCTTCGACAACTCGTAACTGTGAGCCTACATTGTTACAAGTCGGTTCACTACAAATTAACATATCGGGGTATTTTGTATGCGGTCGCCTAACCATATGCCGTCCGCAATTACCACATACAACAATGCCGCTCAATGAGTTTTTTACTGTATTTTTTTCGCCGATAGGACGTGCGGGGTTATGACGCATTAAGTCTTGAGCTATGTTAAATGTTTCTTTTGATATAATAGGGGGATGTAATCCCTTACAAAGCAGATAATCTGTTGCTCGAGGTCGTGAAATATGGAGTTGACCGTCTATCATCTTTTTTTGTTGTGGTCGCCAGTTCCAGCGAATCATACCTATATATACAGGATTGATTAATATATCACGAATAGACGCTACTACCCATACTTTGCCTCGCTTTGGTGGCACTTTCATTGCATTAAGACGTTTGGCAATAAAACCTGTGCCCAGCCTATTAAATGTGTTGTCCGATTGTTTTTCACCGACAGTATATAATTCAAAAATCAATCGGACAACATCAGCTTCCTCTTTGTTAATTTCAAGAGTCCAGCCTTTATCGTTTTCAATACGGATCCGATTGTATCCGTACGGTGCTTTGTTGGCAACATATTTCCCGTCTTTTACCGAAGCCATTCGGCCACGTTGTAAACGTCGATTAATTGTCTTATATTCACGGCGTGACATAAACAAACCAAATTCAAAATATTCCTCGTCAAATTCGTTGTTCGGATTGTAGGTTTTTATTGGAGTAATTATTTTTGTATCGCTGAATTTGAATGTTTGGGCAACAATACCTTGGTCTATGGTATCACCTCTTGCCAGACGTTCTACTTCCATAACCAATACACCGTCCCATATGCCTTGCTCTACCTCCTGCAATAATTGTTGCATAACAGGACGTGCGGCAATAGTTTCACCGGAAACAATTTCACGATAAATCGCAGTGATGTTTAGATTGAGTTTTTTTGCAAGGTCCAATAATGCTTTCTCGTGACGAGCCAATGTTTCGCCCTCACCTCGTGCTTCTGCTTCACTGTCGGCACGAGATTTTCTTAGATATAAACAATATTGCATAATCAGTCATCCTTTCGCTTTTCATCGGTTTTACGGTTTTGACGAAGATTTCTTATAAAAATCAGTACAAGTTCAGCTTCTTCAACAGTAAGTTGGTTAAATAGCTTTACCATTTCAGAATATTCGTCATTGTTTGATTTATTCATATATGTACACTTCCTTTATTTGTATTACAGTTATTTTACAACCATATTACAAAATAAAGTTAGTTTCGATAAAAAATATCGAATTTTGATATATTTAACAGTAAAATAGGTATAAAAATAAACAACCGATTATTTTACGGTTGTTTATTAAGATTTTGTGAAATTTATATTTTTAAATCATCAATTATAATTTCTTGTAGGTTATCATAGTTATCCGCCATTGCTATTCGATTGGATTGGTTTTCGATTACTTTCTCAAAATAATTTCGTACAAAACGACCATTTGAAAAATTAATCGGCTTTGAATTTATGGTATCCGAAAAAAATGTTTTTACATATTCTAAAGCATTGTTTGACAAAGAATAATCGTATTTGTTGCACATCTTAACGAATATTAAATATAATTCTTCAGCTGAATAATCTGCAAAATCTATAAATTTATTAAAACGAGAACGAAAGCCTGGATTCATTGAAAGAAACTTCTCCATTTCATCAGTATATCCGGCGGCAATTACAATTAAATCAGCTCGACAATCTTCCATGTTTTTCAAAAGTATATCAACAGCTTCGCCGCCAAAATCGTTATCAGAATCACTGGCTAATGAATACGCTTCATCTATAAATAATATTCCGCCTTTTGCTTTTTCAATTACTTCTCTTGTTTTTATTGCAGTTTGACCTACATAACCGGCCACTAAATCGGAGCGGTCAACTTCAATTAAATGTCCTTGTGACAGTATGCCAAGTTCACGATATATTTTTGAAAGAAGTCTTGCAACTGTGGTTTTTCCTGTACCAGGATTACCGCAGAATACAAGATGATTTGATACATCAGGTACTTTTAACCCTTTTTCTTGACGAATCTTTCTTATTTTTATGCTGTTTATTAATGTTGACACTTCTTGTTTTACAGATTGTAAGCCCACAAGGTCATTAAGCTCTGCAAGTAAACTGTCTATGGATATATTTGACTGTGGTTCAGTATTATTTGGGTTGGTAGTATCGTTTTCAGCAGAGTCAAATATAATAGTTTCGGATTTTATAAGCGGAGTATATTCACAATGACTATCATTTTGTTTTTCATACAAGTGATTTTTAAAAAATTGAGTAGTATTTTCTATTTCTGTATCAGAAATAAAAGTACCTTGAATATGACTTATGTTTTGTGCAGTTGAGTCAAAAAATAACATATCTCCATTTCCGAATAGACTTTCTGCACCGGATATATTCAAGAATTTTTTACTATCTGATTGTGAAGATAATAGAAATGCTATTTTAGAAGTGATATTAAGTTGAACATACTTTTCAAGAATAGCACACTCAGATGATGCAATAATTAAATGAATACCTACGTTCTTGCCGTATTTTAATAGTTTAATTATATGAGGATTAATTTCATCATAAACACTGAATAAATCAGATAATTCTTCTATAATAAAAATCAGATTTGGAAGTTTATCATCAGTTATTTTTTTATTATACGATTCAATATTTTTTACCCCTATATTGTTAAACAAATCATATCTACGCATCATTTCATTTACAGTCCAACTAAGTCCACCTTCAGCTTTTATAGGCTCCGTTAAAACAGGTAGAAGCATATGTGGAATATCTTTATATACAACAAGTTCTGATGGCTCGGGGTCAACCATTATAAATCTAATCACATCAGGTGTAGAGTTATATAATATACTCATAATAATAGAATGTATGCAGATGGACTTACCTGAGCCGGTTGTTCCGAAAATAAGCAAAGATGACATTGTTTCTATATCACGAATAACAGGACCCGAGGCATCCATACCGATACATACAGGTATTCCATAATTGTTATTGCGAAATTCATCTGATGATAAAAGTTCTATTAAATTTACCGGAGAAAATGTTGCATTAGGTATATCAATATTTACAGTACCATAACTATTTTGTGAAACCGTTATATATATGTCTAGTGAACCTGTTCGCATTGCAATATCGTCTTTCAATTCAAGAACTTCAGATAACTTTCCGTTAACAATTTTTATTTCATATCTTGTCATAATGAGATTATGTGTAATTTTTAGTAGCAGTGCCACAATTCCGAATCCCTTAAGCGATTCTAAAATTTCTTTTCCGATTGACATTAAAGCTTCTTTGTTTTCTATATTATCAGAGGTTTTAGGTTGCTCTAATAATGTTAATGGTGGAAATGTATAATTTGTTAATGTATTAGTATTCATCAAAGTATATCACTCCTTGGATGTCCGTTGGGATTTGATGAATTTTATATAATTTTCTATCTGATGTCTTTCTTCTTCAGAAAAATCTTTTAATGCTTCAGAAAATTCGTTATTTTGTTCTGGTGTAGGAACTGTCGGTATATCAGTTTTTCCTAATATATAATCTACAGACACATTAAAAAAGTCTGCCATATATGAAACGGAATTTATATCAGGAAAGCTTATGCCACGTTCATACGCACTATAAGTTTGTCTTTTAATATTTAATAAATTAGCCATGTCATCTTGCGTCATTTTTTTGCTTGTTCGTAACTCTTTTAATCTATTTCCTAACATATCATATACACCTCGATTTAATTATAGCAAATATAATTTGCCATAACAACAAAAGCAAAAATAAATTGCTAAAAATATTACGAAAAGCAAAAAATAATTGCAAAAACTATTGACAATGCAATTTAAGATTGCTATAATAAAGATGAAAAGCAATTTCAAATTGCATTAGAGGAGGTGACAATATGAGAAAGTGGTTTATTGATTTGCGAAAACAGGCAAATTTAACACAACAGAAATTGGCGGATGAAATTGGAGTTACTCGACAGTTGATAAGTGCAATAGAAAATGGTGATTGTGAACCAAGCGTAACAACCGCTAAATCGTTGGGTAAACTGCTTAATTTCCCTTGGACGCAATTTTTTGAGTCTTCTGTTTAATTTTCATTATCTAAATTATAACATGAAAGGTGGGCGGAATAAATGGGAAGTAACCCTACAAAAGCGGCCAACAATATGTACTGCAAGTGCAGATTAGCGGCGGCAAAGTACAATGACAAATTAAACAGTCGTGAGGGAGCGGCGGAAATGTTGGGATTATCAAGTTCGACTTTGGCAAGTTATGAACTTAATTTAACAAAAGTTGTGCCAGTTGAAAGCATTATGATGATGGCAGATGTATATAATGCTCCCGAATTAAAAAATTGGTACTGTTCCAATGTTTGCCCTTTGGGTGCTGAATTTCCGAAAATCGAAATTGAGGATTTAGACAGGCTTACAATCAAAGCATTATCGACATTACGCAAAATATCAAATGTGAAAGAAGACTTATTAGATATAACCGCTGACGGTGTTATATCTGTCGAAGAACGACCGAAATTAAATAATGTCATAAAAACATTAGATGAAATATCTAATGTGGCTCAATCATTGAAATTATGGGCGAAAAAGAATTTGTCAAAAACAGAATAGGACAATTTGTGATGTAAATATATTAAGTTGGGAGGTGGATTATATGAGTGAATTTGTTGAAGAATTTAAGATTGGTAACACCAATGTAAAAATTGCAGATGATTATTGTCGTGATAAAACACCGGAAGATGTTAGTGCAATTCTCAAAAGAATTGGAGTAAATGCTTTACCGCATTTTGCAATGAATAAACAAGATAAGGCAGGGTAGTAATTATGAGCGGTTATTTACGAAATAAAAAAGAGAGCGTGACGCTCTATGCGCACACACTCCCACAACCAATATCATTATAACATAGCTCATTAATTATGTCAAACAAGAAACGGAGGATAACAATGATACAGATAGGTTTGGCAATGGTGTCATTTGGTATAGGTATATTTATCGGAATGAAAATTATTGGAGGTAAAAATAATGGACGACGCAATGAATTTGATAATTGATATATGGAATAGCTTAAGTCCGGAGGGACGTAAGTTATGGATTGGAGAGGGACAGGTTTTACCTACACTTAAAAACGGCAGATATGCAGCTAAGAAAAAGCCACAAATAATAAAACGCAAATTTGATGCGAAGTGGAATGCTGACACAAATCAAATTTTGGCAATTATAAACAAGTAAATAATAAATAAAATCTCGCAGGCAGATATGAGCCGTCAACTTTTAATATGTAAGACGTCCCATAAAACTTATTTTTAATAGGTTGGCGGTTCTGATGTGTCTGTGAGATATAGGACAAGCCTTATAAGCAGATACGGACAGGGTTGTTAAAATTATAAATTAAAACTAAATCCTATGAATTAATTTCCATACAGTTCTGCTGTTAAAACTATTACTTATTATCCGAAATAAATATGTATAGCAACCCTGTCTATATGTGCTTATAAGGTACAAGAAAGCGAGGTATTAAAACTGAAACAAAAGCACGAAAAATTAGAGTATATCATATCAGTTGTCATATTCAGCATGATATTGATAGGTTTAGAAAGTTTAATGATGATAATAATGGGAGGTGGCAAATTATGAAATTTTACTTTACATTCGGATTGGTTAATCAGCCTTTTACAGGTGGTTGGGTTGTTATCAACGCAGATAGCCGAGCTCAAGCGTGTATGCTATTCAGAGCAGCATTTCAGCCTGATGATGAAATGTTGAATTGCTGCAGTATCTATGAAGAGAGAGAGTTTAAAAGAACAAAGATGTACCGAGAAAATGATAACTTCGGTAGTTCATGTCATTGCGAATTGGGCTTAAAAATTGAAAAAAAATAGACCGCAGAGTTGCAGCTCAATGCGGTCAAAGCAATCAGGTACATATCAATATACCATATTTTTATTCTATCAGAAATGAGGTGAGTTGTCAATGATTTTTAATAGTGATAGCTATGACGCACTTATGGCAATGGAAGAGGCAAGAACAGGACATTACGGCGAAGATTATTTTGATAATGGCAGACCTGATGATTATTGGGATGTAATGGCTGATGCAAAGTATGAGGAGGAACGAGATGAACGATAAAGAAGAAATGATTATAGTAGAAGATAATCCAGATTTGATAGTTATAAACCAACTGCCAATTATATCGGAGCAGTTGGACAAGGTAAAGGATGAAATTAAACGACGTACTGCTTTTGCCGATACCGTAACAGTATCGGAGGAAAACAGACAGGAAATCAAAAAAATACGTGCGGCTATGAATGCCGAAAAGTCAAGACTTGATGAAGTTTATAAAAAAGCACTCGAAGCAGTTATTGCTCCGATACAAGTGGTACAGGATAAGTACAAAGATTGTGTCGGGTTATATACAAAAGCTAATTCACAATTAAAAGCCAAAATTGATGTTATTGAAGATGGCTTAAAACTCGAAAAGGAAAATTCGGTAAAAGAATATTTTGAAGAGTTGGTCACTGCAAAAAAGATTGATTTCATTTCATTTGAAAGATTGGGGCTAAAGATAACATTATCTGTGTCGGAAAAAAAGCTGAAAGAACAAGTAAACAACATTGTAGAGCGAGTAGCAACTGACTTAAAGGCTATTGAGATACAGGAGAACAAGGAAGAAATTTTAGTTGAATATAAGAAAAGTTTGAATGTTTCCGAGGCGGTAAGCATAGTTGATGCACGTCATAAGGCTATTCAAGAGGAAAAAGAAAGGAAAGCAAAGCAAGCCGAACAACGTGCAAGGGAATTAGCTGCTGCAAAGGCGGTTGAAGATGTGGCAAGACAACAAGAGCAGATACAGCAAGTACATATGCAACAGGAAAATAACAATTCAGAGCCAATACAAGAAATACAGCTTACACCGCCTACAGTTAAATTAAAGAAATACCCGTTTAATTTCTACGCATACATTGAGGCATCTTCAAAAGAAGAGGCAATCGAAATATTGAGAGATTTCAAACCGGAGCTAATTGAATTTATGGAAGATAGGGGTGTTCATTATGGCAAGTAATATGCAAAAGCCAAAATTTAGTGTAGCGATAACTACACCGGCATACAAACAATTAATAAATAACACGTTGAAAGACCCTCAACGTGCAAACAATTTTATAGCAAATGTTTCAACCGTAGTTGCGAATAATCCACAACTGCAAGAATGTGAAGCAAGTACAATTCTTTCTGCTGCATTTTTAGCAGATAGTTTAAATCTTTCTATGTCACCACAGTTAGGCTATTGCTATTTAGTTCCGTATGAAACGGCTCTAAAGGACAAATACGGAAAAACAATGTGGATGTTAGATGAAAACGGCAATCATATATTGGATAACAATGGCAAGTGGAAAAAACATACTGTGAAAAAGGCACAGTTCCAAATGGGCTATAAGGGATATGTACAGTTGGCTCAACGTACAGGACAGTATAAAAAAATTGTTGTCTTGCCGATAAAAGACGGCGAACTTATTCATTTTAATCCGTTGGAAGAAGAAATTGACGTACAACTTATTGAGGATGAACTTGAACGAGAACAAGCGAAAACAATAGGCTATTATGCCATGTTTGAGTATCATACGGGTTACCGCAAAGCAATATATTGGTCCATCAGAAAAATGATGGCTCATGCAGACAAGTATTCGGCAGCATTCAGTGCGGAAATGTACGAAAAAATACAAAATGGTGAAGTCCCTGAAAAAGATATGTGGCGATATTCTTCATTTTGGTATAAGAATTTTGATGATATGGCTATGAAAACAATGTTAAGACAACTCATTTCAAAATGGGGTGTTGTATCGATAGAAATGGAGAATGTCCTAAAGAAAGATATGGCTGTCATAGAATCTGAAACGGATTATACATACATTGATAATGATAGTGATAATGATAGTGATAATCAAATTCCGTTGTCACAACCTGAGCCGGATATGGTGCAAGATAGCGACAATGTAGAGCCACTGATACAAGAAAATTTACAACAAGAAATGAATGGCAGTGAAACGTCCGAGCAGGAGGCGATAGATATTGATTCGATATAATATCATAGCTACAGGTTCTAAAGGTAATGCAGTTAAAATTGATGATATATTGATAGATTGCGGTGTATCTTTCAAAAAACTAAAAGATGTGTACAAGCATATAAGATTGGTCTTACTTACACACGAACACTCGGACCACTTCCGCCCGTCAACTATACGAAAGTTGGCGGCGGAACGTCCAACTTTGAGATTTGGTTGTTGTCGTTGGATGGTTCCTAAGTTGATAGAATGTGGAGTTTCACCAACACAAATTGATGTATATGACATAGGAAAAAGATACGATTATAAAGTATTTGCTCTGTCACCTATCAAACTATATCATGACGTTCCGAACTGCGGATATAGGCTATATTTCGGACGAAAGAGAGTGTTGTACGCAACAGATACCCGAACAATGGAAGGTATCAGTGCAAGGGGATATGATTATTACTTCATTGAAGCAAATTACAAAAAAGAAGAAATTAAGCGTAAAATTGCAGACAAAAAAGAACAGGGCGAATATGCGTATGAGGTGCGAGCCATGAATGAACATCTGTCGCAGGAAGAAGCTGAAGATTTTATATATTCAAATATGACCTCGAAAAGCAGATATATCTTCTTGCACGAACACATTGATAAATAACAAGGTAGGGGATAAGAATGTCGCAGATAACAACAGCAAAAATTGTAGAGTATGACGGCTGTAATATGCTGATAATTCCACAAGAACCGATAAGCCGTGAGATGATTAGAAAACAAGTAAAAAACGTTGAATTACGGTTATGCGATGGTCGGGAATGTACGTCTGAACAACGAAGAAAAATATTTGCAATAATCGGAGAGATTGCTGATTGGAGCGGACATGACAGTGAAGATTTGCGTAAATACTTTACATCAAATTATTGTATGGATAATGACCTTGAGTATTTCAGCTTATCCCCCAAAAAGCCTAATTTAGCGGATATGGAAACTGCAACAGGTTTTATATCTTATTTGATAAAATTCTGTTTTGAATGGAATGTACCGACACTCGATACCATGCTTAATCGTGCCGAAGAAATCGGTAAATATTTATATATGTGCTTGGAGCATAGGAAGTGTGCTATTTGTAATGATAAGGCAGAAGTACATCACTTAGACGCTGTCGGTATGGGTAGGGATAGAAATGATATTGTTCATGTAGGTATGAATGCTATTGCGTTATGCCGCAAGCACCATATACAGGCTCATAATATGGGCAAAAATGAATTTTTAAAACAGTATCATGTATATGGAATAATACTTGATTCGTACTTATGCAAAATATTAAATTTAGGACGAAAGACTGTATATAACGAGCTGTTTGAACGTGATAAACAGTTTTTGCAGCTTGAGGAGGTGAGAGAATAACATGGCAAGACCCTTGAAAGATGGGGTTGATTATTTTCCAAAAGATACTGATTTTTATGCAGATGATAAAGTGCGACTTTTAAGAGCGGAGTTTGGCTCAAAAGGAATGTATCTTTTAGACTACATATTATGTGACTTATACGGCAAAAATGGATATTTCATCAAATGGGATAAAAACAAGTGCTACCTTGTGTCAGACGGTGCGGGATGTGGTTGTTCTCCTGAGTTTGTTGCAGAGTTTATTTCCGGGTGTATCAGATGTTCTTTCTTTGATAAAAGGGTGTTTGAAATGTTTGGAGCATTGACATCTGTGGGTATCCAGCGGCGCTTTATAAGAATGTTAAACAGCCGCGAAAATTTCACATTTATTGAAGAATACTTTCTGCTTGATACATCTGATAAAAAAGATGTTCCGCAAGGTATTCTTAATAAACTTGCATTCAAAAAGGTTTCCGATAAAGAAAACGAAGTTAAAAGTAAAGATAACCCCAATAAAAATAAAGATAATTCACAAAGTAAAATAGAAGAAAATAAAGTAGAGGAGAGTAGAGTAGAGGAAAGTATAATAGATGACTCTCACCGCTCGCCTGCACCGTATGAGCAAATCAAAGATATGTATAACAACATATGTACATCATATCCTAAATTACGCTCAATGTCTGATAGTCGAAAGAAAGCAATTAAAGCACGACTTAGACAGTACAGTATTGACGATTTCAAATTTCTGTTTGAGAAAGCGGAAAATAGCAGTTTTTTAAAAGGTGCAAATAATCGTAACTGGTCTGCCACATTTGATTGGTTGATAAAAGATTCCAATATGGCAAAGACACTTGACGGAAATTATGACGACAGACCTATGCAAAGAAATGATTATAATGCCGGTGCAAGAAAAAGCAATAATCTATTTCTTGATTTACTTGATAACGATAACGGAGAGGATATATTATGACATTTCAAGAAACTGCTAAAATTATGGCGGTATTTAAGGCTGCATACCCACGCTACTATGCAAATATAGACGTGGAAGAAGCAAGACGGGTAACAACATTATGGGCGTCTATGCTTGCCGATTACAGCTATGAAACTGTTTCAAATGCTGCTAAGGCATTGATTGTATCAAGCAAGTTTCCACCGACAATAGCTGAGGTAATAGAAAAAATACAGCTATTAACCAAAGAACCGGAACTGACGGAGGGCGAGGCTTGGAGCATGGTGCGAAAAGCTATCCGTAATGGAATTTACGGATATAAAGAGGAATATAGAAAATTGCCTGACAAGGTAAAAACGGCAATAGGAAACCCTCTGATGATACACGAATGGGCTAAGGTAAGTGCAGATGAAATCGATACCGTAGTAGCAAGTAATTTTATGCGGAATTTTCGTTCACAAACGAAAAGCAAACAGGAATATGAAAGTTTGCCACAAAGCGTAAAAAAATTTGTTGAGGAAATATCCGCAAAAATGCCGAAACTGGAGGAAGTAAATGAGAGGAATAAATGATATAAGAATAACCTTTGAAGAAACAATCAACAAGTATGCCGTAAAGCAAATACAACCTCATATGATTAACGCACTTGCAGTAATGTTGTGCGATGAAGCTGTAAATGAAACGTTATTTAGTTTAGACACAATAGAAAATATGGAGGAGATCGCATGAAAAAACACAGTTGCAGAATGACTGATACAGAAAAAGAAATGCACGACAGAGCAGTTAAAATTCGCAAAATGACCGATGAGCAGTTGTGCAAGTACATAGATGATACACAAGGTAAGAACGATACACGGGATAAAAGTGTGAGTAAGTTTTTAACTTGTGTGGCAGGATTGAAAGGTATAGGTAAAACAACAGAAAATAAATTATATTATCTGGCAAGAGAAAAGGGGTTTATTGATTAATGCGTTGGAGTGAAGCGGAGTATGCACGATATATTCAGAATACGAAACAATACACAAATAACCAAAAGCCTAAAAATAAATACTATTCTCAAAAAACGTGGATTGACGGTATATGTTTTGATAGTAAAAAGGAGGCAGATTATTACTGTCAATTAAAGTTGCTTACAAGAGCGGGAGAAATAAAAGGGTTCTGCCGTCAAGCAAGATTTGTTGTGACAGAGGGTGTAGGGAGTATAGAACGTGGTACTGAGTATGTTGCAGATTTCGTTATCTTCAACAATGACGGGACAAGTCGCATTGTTGATACGAAAGGGGTGAAAACCAATGAATTCAAGTTGAAAATGAAATCATTCCGAGAAAAGTATCCGACTCTTAAAGTAGAGTTGGAATAAAGGAGTAGATAATTGATGGGTAAAATAAGAACTCGAAATCAATATCAAGCCGAGTTTGTGAAGTGTATTCAGAAATTCGGCGGTAAATATCAAACATGGGAAATATTCGCTGATTTCATATCAATGTTTGCCTGTGCTATATCGAATGGCATAGATAGGGTGCATTTCAAACCGAGAGAAGAAATGTATATGCAAATTATTCGCAAATACACAAATGAAGAACAGGCAATCTTTCCTGAGATGATGGGTCACGTCATTAATGGCATGGAGGAAAACAGGGATTGCGATTTCCTTGGTGAGTTGTATATGGCTCTGGACTTGGGAAGCCATTGGAAAGGACAGTTTTTTACACCGTATAGTTTGTGTAAAATGACTGCTCAATTACAAAAAAATGATATAGAACAAGAAATAAAAGCAAATGGATTTGTATCTGTAAATGACCCGGCATGTGGAGCAGGTGCATTGCTGGTTGCGGTAGCAAATACTGCGGCAGAAGAAATAAAACAATTTAATTGGCAAAATCACATCCTATTTGTTGCTCAAGATATAGATGCAGTTACGGCCAAGATGTGTTATATACAATTATCTCTATTGGGGTGTGCCGGGTATGTTAAGATTGGCGATACAATGGCGAATCCAATAACGGCAAATGAGGCATTGTATGAAATGACAAAAGAAGATAGTTGTTATTGGTATACACCAATGTATTTCAATGATGTTTGGAATTGGCGAAGAATGTTTCATATGTTTGATAAAACCATGCAAAAAAATATAACGATAACAAATAATGATAAAAAAGAAAAGACCGCCCAACCAGTAGAAAACTCGCAAGATATAGATAGAAACGAGTTTAATACCGAAAAGAACGGTCAGCTATCATTATTTTGAAAGGAGTTTGGATATGGAAACTACAAATCAAAATAACTTAGACGAAATTATATCACAAGATACAGAGAAAATCAATAATGACGAACAGACAAAATCTGAAATCGTGTATATTGAAGTTGATAAATTACATCCACATGATGCAAATCCTCGAAAAAATACAGGTGATGTAACGGAACTGGCGGACAGCATAAAGAAAAACGGTATATTGCAAAATCTTACGGTTGTTCCTGCAACCGGTTATTGGTACGGTGACTATACCGTAATAATCGGTCACAGACGTTTGGCGGCGGCAAAACAAGCGGGATTGAAAACTGTACCGTGCGTTATTCGTGAAATGGGCCAAAAGGAACAGATAGCAACAATGTTGCTTGAAAATATGCAACGTTCGGATTTGACCGTATATGAACAAGCACAAGGAATACAGATGATGTTAGATTTGGGCGAAACGGTTGAAACAGTTGCAGAAAAAACTGGTTTTTCCGAAAGTACTGTAAGACGTAGAACTCGTTTGTTGAAGTTGGACAGTGATGTGTTCAAGGAAACTGAGGGCAGACAGATAACCATGTTGGAGTATGACAAGCTGTTTGAAATCAAAGATGATAAGAAAAGGAATGAAGTGCTAAAATCCATTGGTACAAATAATTTCAATAATGAAATATTGCGTGCAGTACAAGCAGAGAAAACAACAGAAATACGCAAAAAATTTTTTGAAGATTTGAATGAATATGCCGAAGAAGTGAAAGATACCACAGGATTAGTATATATAGGTTGGTTTGATAATACAAAAAATATAACCGATTATTCAATCCCAGAATGTACAAAGCTATACTATCGAAGTTATGGAAGTGGTGTAGGAGTATCGTTATATCGTAGCACGACAGCTGATGAGAAACAAGCAGAACAAGAAAAAACAGAACAAGAAAATAAAATTAAAGAAGAAAGAGATAGCAAAATACGAAAGCTAAAAGAACTGGCAGAACGTACATATACCTTGAGAAGAAATTTTGTAAAAGACTTCACGTTAAATGAAAAGGCAACATCAAAGAACTTGCAAAATTTTATTATCACGGCATTGCTTGAAGATAATTATTTCGATATTGAAAAATTTATTGAAATGTTGGATGTCGAATATGATGAAGACGATTTAGACGAAATGCAAGGGGTGCGAGAAGTATATGAACGGTCAAACAAAACACTGCAAAATAAAATGGTTATTGCAGGATATGTTCTATACGATGATAGAAAAACATACGATTGTTACGATTATACAGGAAATCACAGAGAGAACGAACCACTTCAGCGACTCTATGATGGACTAATTACAATAGGCTATGAAATGTCTGATGAAGAACGTGCCATGATGGACGGTACGCATGAATTATATACCACTGAAGATGAATAATTGATAAAGGAGAGATTAAGATGACAAATATTATAAAATGCAGATTTTTGGATAAAGACGGTGAACCGAGAGGCAGAGAATACAGCTATAAAACAGAAATACCTGTTGAAGTCGGTCAAATAGTAGATGTACCTGCACCACGTCAAAGTGACGCTGACAGTGAATTGAAAACAAAATCAGTTATTGTATCACAAATAAATGTGCCGGAAGATGAAATTGCTGATTTTGCGGATAGTGTAAAAACAGTTGTAGGTATTCATGATAAAAGTACAAAGGAGGATTAATTCAGTGCATACACAAGAACAGAAAAAGGAAGTATTTAAAAACTGTCAAAAGGAAATGTTGTTTATTCATGAAATGTTAGATAATAAAAGCATATCGGAAAATTCAATGTCGATATTGGGAAACAAAGTCTTCAACATGCATCAAATGTTGCTGGCAATGTATGTGGAGGACTTAGAAGAAATGATAAATCCATTGCCCCATTTTGCCATTCCATCAATTTTTGCAACATTAAAAATCTTTTCGGAAACACTGGAAAAACAACTTGATACGATAGATAAAATAGTAGCTAAAGAACTTATAGAACAAGGTGTAGCGAAAATTGAAGTAAAAAATTAAAAATCACAATAGGAAGTATCTAACTATTACTTATATGTTTAGGTACTTCCTATAACAAAATTTATTATATTGGGGTGATTCCGTGAATAGGACATGGACTAAAGAAGAGATTGAATATTTAAAAGAAAAATGGGGAAATGTTTCAATTCCAATCCTTGCCAAAAAACTAAATCGAAGTGTCAATGCAGTGAAATTAAAAGCGGGGAGATTAAATCTTGGACCTATGTTAGAAAATGGAGCATATGTAACATTAAATCAATTGGCGATAGCTTTAACTGGAAAAAGTTTTTCCTCATATTGCAAGAAGTCGTGGATAGAAAACAGAGGTATGCCGGTTCATAACAAGAAGGTTATAAAAAATACGTTTAAAATTGTCTATTTAGATGAGTTTTGGGAATGGGCTGAAAGAAACCGTTCATTCATAGATTTTTCAAAGATGGAGCCGTTAGCTTTAGGCAAAGAGCCGGAATGGGTGAAGCAGCAAAGAAAAAAAGACTATAATTCAAACCCTTTACAAAGAAAAGACCATTGGACACCATATGAGGATGATAAATTAAGATATTTATTAAAACAGCAGAAATATGGATATACAGAAATATCAAGTATGATTGGAAGAAGTGAAGGTGCTATACAAAGGCGATGTATTGACCTTGGAATTCGAGAACGTCCTGTTAAAGCCGACAATAACAGAAATTCATGGACAAATAAAATGTATAACATTGTTGCCGATGGTATAAAAAATGGTGATTCATATTCAGTAATTGCCAAACGTATAGGAAAATCCGAAAGAGCAATCAGAGGAAAGGTGTATAACATATATTCGACCGAAAATGCCGATAAAGTCAGAGCAATACTTGATAACAGTAATTGTGGTGACACTATTCCAAAACAGAAAGAAAAATGTATAACGTAAAAACGACGTATGATGGAAAGAGGTACATATATGATAGACAGGATTGCAAATGAAATAGCAATTCAATGCTTGGATTGCGGAATTATAACGGACATACGACAATTTAAAGACATACTTGTAATGACTCTAAACAATTACACAGTATCACCCAAAGAAAAAGCTATTGCGGTATATGATGACTTGAGTAAGGGATACCAAATGTTCTTTGTTACGAAGAAAGTAAAAGGCTTATCCGATAAGAGCCTAAAATACTATAAATGTGTTATAGATGATGCAATGATAAGAATAAATAAGCCATTAGACAGAATTACGGCTGATGATATTCGGTATTTGTTGGCTTGCAAAAAGAGAGATGGCAGAAGCAATACAACTTTGAATAACATTAGACGTGTATTATGCTCGTTTTTTAAATTCTTGGTGAATGATGATTACATTGTTAAAGACCCTATGTTAAATATAGACGTTGTAAGACAAGAAAAAACTGTGAAAAAGCCATTTTCACCGATTGAACTTGAAAAAATACTTGATGTATGCCGAAACGATAAAAATGAGTTGGCGAGACGCAGAAACATAGCGATGATAGAAAGCTTTTTATCAACAGGCTGCAGAGTAGGAGAGATAAGCTCAATAAAAATTGAAGATGTTGATTTTCGTAAAGGCGAGTGTATTGTACATGGTAAGGGCAACAAGGAACGAAAAGTTTTTTTTAATGATAGGTCAATATTAAGACTGTCCGAGTACATAGATTATCGAAAAGATAATTGCGAATATCTGTTTTGCTCGATTAAAAAACCGTTTCAAAGATTAAATGTGGGCGGTGTAGAAACGAATATAAGAAATATCGGTGAAAAAGCTGGTGTAACAAATTGTCATCCGCATAGATTTCGTAGAACTATGGCGTGTAATGCACTGAAAAAAGGTATGCCGATAGAGCAGATACAAGCATTGCTCGGACATGAAAATATTGAAACAACGAAAGTATATTTGTGTATCGATACAGATAAACTTGCAGTCGAGCATAATCGATATTTAGGATAAGTATAGGAAAGGGTGAGTGTGGATAAATGAATGAAGTAGAAATATTAAATAAAATAATGCAGGCATTTACGAGTGTAAAAATTGCAGTTATTCTATGCAATATCCAACGCTATATTGTCCGTATTGTGGGGCAAAAATGAGCAATAAGGAGGAATAAGAAAATGAACATAAGATTGATTAAAGGTGAACTGTTATACGGTTGTTACTTAGACGGGGAGGAAATTGAATTATATCGCAAAGATGTCGAAAGTATGAAAGTCGGAGATATATTCGAGGCACAGGATTTAGATACAGATACCACCGAGCAAAACTATGTCACGGTAACGTGCGTGTATAAGGATGAAAATGGTGTCTTATTGCGAGAATATACACAAACAAACTGCAACAAAGAAACAGTCGAATTAGTTTGGATAGAACTGAAATGTGGAGGAATAGAAAATGAAAAATAATAAATTAAAGCCGTGTCCATTCTGTGGTAGCACAGAAGTAGCATTTCTTGACGGCGGTGCATACGATGAAATGCGATTTCAAGTTGAGTGTCAAAGTTGCGGTGCGACCGTAGGTTTTATTAACGAAAGTAGGTCAGATGATGAACTCGGAGAAGCATGGAATATGCGTTCGACGACAGAAATAAAATCAAAGACCATGACACTTGACGAGGCAATAAAATATTGCGAAGAAGTCGCAACTAAAAATTGTTTGGAGTATGTAGAAGAACACAAACAGCTTGCAAATTGGTTACACACGCTAAAGTATTTAGAAGAAAATGCAGTTATGCCGATATACAAAAAGCAAGACTGGTTAGACATAGCAAAATACTACGGTATAAAACAAATCCCATTGGTGATTGAGGAAATGGCTGAACTGACGCAAGCATTGACGAAGTATATGAGAATAACACAATTCGGTCAGCCTGTACGAAAAATAATGGACGAAGTTCAAGACAACATAAAAGAAGAATTATCGGACGTGATTGTAATGCTGATACAGTTGCAACATTTATTTAACATAGACAATGCTACAATAAATAAAATTGCGGACGAAAAGTTGAAAAGAACATTACAATTAATGGAGGAGCAAGAATGCCAGAGGAGCAATTTGAAAAATTAGCCGAAAGCAATACAAGAGAAATACTGACAGATTTTAAGAAATATCTGAAGCCGAAGATGAGAACATGTGATGAATGCAGGTTTCTCAGAGTTTTAAACGATGGTACAACTGGTGTATATGCAAAATGCCCAACGAAAACATTTTTGCTATGGAAAGAAGATACACGGCATACGACTTGCGATTGTTGGGAGGATAAAAATGTTGACAAAAAAATATAAAAACGGAATTATAACGCTTGATGCGGAAGCATTTCCGTCTGTGGCACAAGAAACCATAGACCGTGAAATCAAAAATTTTGAACCTGCGAGGGTAGCAGTAGAAAAATTATATGAGTATGAGCAAAAAGATATTCCGCAAGATGTAGTATTAGTGGGGGAGGAGTACTGTTGCCCTAATTGCGGCAACGATACAAATATATTATCTGACGATAAGTATTGTGTAGAATGCGGTCAGGCATTGGATTGGAGTGATGTGGAATGACATACGAACAAGCGATAGAGATTATTACAAACGCTATACAAAAAGACAAAATGACTGTCGAACGAGATATGGCATTGGCTATTGCACAAAAAACATTGGAGAAACAAATTCCCCAAAAAATAGAATTCGACGGCAATCAATTCATTTGTCCTAATTGCGGCAATGGTATAAATAACATATTCAGCGATAAATATTGCATGGAATGTGGACAACGTTTGAAATTGGAGTTGAGGGAATGAGCAAAAAGTATAAGGGATTTAAAGGTAGCGGCTACAACAAAAAGTCGCTACCGAAATACGCAAATAAAACATTGCTGAAAATTATAAAAAATGCAATGGCAAGCAAATTAAAGATTAATTGCAAGTATTAGGAGGTACAAAATGAGGGATATACTATTCCGAGGTAAAAGCACCGAAACAAATCAATGGTGCTATGGAGGTTTTCACATATGGAAAAAGCGACAAATATGTGTTTTAGACGATGATAAGCTGAAAGATGATGAAATATCATACGTAATAACAGTAAATTCGTTTGCGGATTGGAATATGCCGCGAACAATGCAAGCCGTTGAGGTTATAGCCGATACAGTCGGTCAATATACAGGTTTGGCAGATGTAAACGGTCAAAAAATATTTGAAGGCGATATTGTAAAATCGCAAAATTATAGATTTGTAGTAAGGTTCGGTAAATGCGGTAGTAATAAATTTGTTAATTATAATAACGGCTATATAGGTTTTTATCTTGAACCAGACGGGAAAACAAATGCTCACGGATTGCGTAATGATATATGTTATTTTGGTAATCTTTCTGTTATAGGCAACATATATGATAATCCCGAATTATTGGAGGAATAAAAATGAACAGAAAGGAAATAACAAGATTTTTAAGTGAGTTACTTGTCAAAAAAAGATTATCTGGCATGGGTAAATACTATGCGAGTGAGGTCACTATGGATTGGTACATTGGCAAAATAACACATACAATGCGACGTGTTGATTTTATACAGTTTGTACCTAAAAATCAAACTGTAAGTGGTATAGAACATGGCGATTTTTATTTCTATGAGGTAAAAAGCTGCAAAGAAGATTATAATAGCGGAAACGGTTTGACTTTTGAGGGTGATAAAAATTATATTATCACTACGGCAGAAACATACAAGAAAATTATCAAAGATGTAGACTATGATGTCGGTGTACTTATAGCGTGTCCGGTGCTAAGAGAAATTAAAGATGAAATTGAAAATCCTACGCAAATAGACGGTAATATAGATGATTGGATACTCAAGACTGCGAAAAACGCACATAGTAAAAATCGTGAGCGACCATTGTCACAACTTCTATTTTTTATGCTGCGTTCGGGAAAGTGAGGAATAAAAATGATTATAAAATTACCGATGGGTGTAACTATGGATACAAGTAATGTACCAAATAATTTTGGTGTAATTATTCGTGACAGCTTTAGAAAATTTACTGATGGAACTAAAGAAGAATACCGATATGAAGATAAGCTAAGGTTTATAGATTGTTGTGTTGCATATATGAGTCGTTCAAAAGACGCAGACGAAGCTGTACAAGATATAATACTTAGCGAAACAAAAAGACGAATGAGCGAAGACGGAGAATTCCCGAATAAAAGTGATTTTGAGAGCCTTGAATTTATGAGTATTTGCTACGAAATAGGACAAAAAAGTGCAAAATTATGTTCAAATGAATATGGGTGTGATAAGCATGATAATGAGGCTGCGTTGAAGTTACTTGCAAGCATTGTAAAGATTGTTATCAATTTTTGAGGAATGATGAATAAAACGGAGGAATAAAACGATGACAGTATCAGAATTATTAAAATGTTTAAAGGCATTAGAAGAAGACGGCAAGGGCTATTATAAGGTGTTATTTAAAGGATGTGATTGGTTTGCGGAAATACATATCACTCATCTTGACATACCTGCAGAGGAACTTATATTGAAACTGTAGAAAGAGAGGAAAAATAAATTAAATGGTTGAGTGGGAAAAAGTTAAAAAGTTAATGGATTGTTTCCCGGGAAGTATTATAAATCACAATGGCGAATTTATCGCAATGGTAAAAGAAAACGAGTATTTTATACTTGAAAATTGCAAAGATGAGCGTGAAATAAAATGCAAAGTTTTAGCATGGTTTTCAAGAGGTGCTCATAAAACACAACATTATAATTCAAAAAAGAAAAATAATGAATACCATCAATTTATGCTTGACGGTATAAATAAATATCTCGGAACAAACTTTGACTTTGAAGATATGGACATTATTTATACTAAACTCGGTAATGATGTCAATAGACCTCTTTGTGAAAAATTTGTTGACAGTGGATATGATATGAATATTTTGATTTCTAAATTAAAACAAAGGCTTGACGAGGTGTAAAATGATAAAATTATTAGCAATGCTCGTCACAGTTATAATAATTGTGATAGACATTAACAGAATGTGAGGTGGGCAGCAACCAATGAAGAATAAAGTGGCCGAACGTGCGAAGAAAAAAAGACGTGCGTTAAAAGAGGCGGAACGACGTAAAGAACAAGAAAATTTACTGAAAAAATTTAATGAGATTGCCAAAAAACACGGTGTGAATAATGTAAAATACAACAAACAAACATTGTGGCAAACATTTATGAAAGTCGATAAAGAAATGGTTAAATTAAGCATTGTATATAGCGTTATGGCAGTTGCATATTGTTTAAGAAAAACATTCGGTTGGGGAAAAATTAAGATATACAGATATGCTGTGGATATGAACAGATATATTACTTCTGTCGGCAAGCAAGACAGAGATATTCCGGCATTAAATGATGAATTGAAAACAGAAGCAGGAATTGACTGTACCAAAATTTTTGAGGGTTATAAGCCGTATATGCTAAAAAAGGTAAGTCTTCAAAAATCGTCAGAAGCAGAGGCTATGTTTGAAAAAATTAAGTACATATTACCTATGGTTATATATCCGTTGTATTCAAGAGAGGGGTGGAAACAAAAACGAATGAACCGCTTGGGACAAGCTTTAAAGGAAACTTTAATTGATATTTTAGAAAGTGATGAAATCGATAATATCAAAAGGACCATGTATGAGGAGTGCGGTCTTAAATTCTATGATGATGGAACGGTAGACCCTAATTAAAAATGCTATTCATAGAGAGCCTTCGAACTCCCACAACCAACACAGGAATCGGAGGTATAAAAAATGCAGGCAGACGAAAAAAGAATTATAACTGATGAAGAATTAACCGAAATAGTGAAAGTAGCTGCTAAAGCAGGGGCTGACGCAGCTATGGAACACTTTAAGGCAGAAAAACTTAAAGAAAAACGCAACCGAAAGGATAGGAGATTACATAATACAAAACTCTTGATACGTCATTACAGAACGTTTAAAGAATATGTGAATAATGCAGTGTTTGAAAGCGAAGAATCAAATGAAGATGCACTTGGTGCCATTGAAGAATTAATGTGGGAGCCAAGAGTGACGTCTGACATGATTGTAGAGTCAATCAAACGAAGTGCAGCCAGAACGCAGATTATCATAAATCATATAGACGGAATGATTAACGTGTATCAAGATATGTGTCAAAAGTCAAACAGTGAAATGAAAATACGTCGTAGCAAGGTGCTTTATGATATGTATATATCTGATACAGTTTATTCAAAGGAACAGATTGCAGAAATATATTTCATTGATAAACGGACAGTGTATAAGGATATAGACGCTGCCTGCAAAGAATTAAGTGTATTGCTATTCGGAATTGACAGTATTAATTAGGGCACAAACAGGGCATTGACGTGGCTATATGAACATGATAAAATAGTATTAGTAAAATTCTAAAATAATTTTAAAAATCCATTTATTCAATTTGCGAATAAGTGGATTTTTTTATTGCCGGAAAGGGGAATTTAAAATATATGCTCCCTCCTAACACATTTATAAAATTAGGAGGATGTATATGGAAAGTACGATAGTTATGCGCAGTGTCAGTGCATTAAAATGTTATGAAAACAATCCAAGACACAATGAAAATGCGGTTGAAAAAGTGGCAGAATCAATTAAAGAGTTCGGTTTTTTAGTGCCAATAGTAATTGATACGAATGACGTGATTATAGCGGGAGAAACCCGTTTAAAAGCGTCTAAACTGTTACAACTTGACAAAGTACCATGTATTATAGCAGATAAACTCACAGATGAGCAAATAAAAGCATTTCGATTGATTGAAAATAAAACATCTGAATTTGCAACATGGGATTTTGAAAAGCTGCAGGAAGAACTAAAGGCTATTGACATAGACATTGGACTGTATAATTTCCCAGAATTAGATGATGTAGAATTAAATGTTTCCGATGATGATTTTTTAAAGGATACGGAAATAGTGAGGGAACATCATAATAAGACAACAACGTGCCCTAAATGCGGCGAGGTGTTTGAAATATGAGAGTATTTCTTGCGTCCACCGGGTCGGGTATGTCAAAGGAATTAAGGGATAAGACGGTTAAAATATGTCGGCCGAGATATATACTTGAAACATTTTTCAATGGTGAAAAATCATGTCTTGAGGCTATGAGCATTGTAGGAAATGATAATTTTTTACTTGATAGCGGAGCGTTTTCATATATGAACGGTGCAAAGGTGACATTGTCGCAAATGGATAGTTATATTGACAAATATATAAAATTCATAATCAATTATAAAATCAAACATTATTTTGAAATCGATGTTGATAATATTTTTGGTCTTGATCGCGTTGAGTTTTGGCGGAACAAGATGGAGAGCGCAATAGGTTATCAATGTATTCCTGTGTGGCATAAAGGCAGGGGCGTTGAATACTGGAAACGGATGTGCAAAAAATACTCATATATAGCGATAGGCGGATTAGTATTTCATGTAAAGAAGCAGGAATATGAATTAATACGACGATTGGTTGAATATGCGTATTATTGTGGTGTAAAGGTACATGGCTTAGGTTTCACGAAAACACGAGAATTGAAAAATTACAAGTTTTACAGTGTAGACAGCGCAAGCTGGGTAGTGTCGGCCACAAGAGGACAACAAATACACTTTTTCAAAAATGGGTATATGAAAACTCGGCAGTTAGAGAAAAAAGGGCATAAAGTAGATTTGCCGAAGTTGGTAGCTCATAATATGATAGAGTGGACAAAATTTCAAAAATATATGGATGGAGTGAATTGATTATGAAAAAGAATACATTTAATTTAACACTATTAACAGGAATATTTTGCTTAGGGCTTATAACGTCCAACTTATTCGGTGGTAAGCTTATAAGCGTCTTAGGATTAACCGTTGCGGGTGCGATAGTAACATATCCACTCACATTCTTGACAACTGATATTATCGGTGAAATATGGGGAAAGAAAGAGGCGAACGATTGCGTTAAAGTAGGTATAATTGTTCAAATCGGCTTTTTGATATTAGGGTATTTATCATTGAAAATACCGACATTATCGCAAACAACTCATTTGCAAGAGTGTTTGACAGCAGTATTAAATCAAGGAACAAGAATGACGTTCGCAAGCCTTGGAGCATTTGCAGTAAGTCAGACAATGGATGTTATTTCATTTCATTGGTTAAAGAATAAGACGAACGGAAAGTATAAATGGTTAAGAAACAATGCAAGTACAATGAGCAGTCAACTTATAGATACTGTTATCTTCATAGCTATAGCTTTTTACGGTGTAGTTGATAATATAATACTTATGATATTTGCTCAATACTTAATTAAATTGATTTTAGCGGCATTAGATACGCCGTTTTTTTATTTCTTCACAAGACGAAGAAAATGCAAAAATTAAGGAACGAATTATAGGGAGGTGTCTAAGGTGGCACGAGTGCCTAATGAAAAAGCAGCGAAAGCAGAGGCTATGTATCATGACGGTATGAAACTCGTGGATATAGCAAGAAAACTTGACGTGCCGCCGGGTACTGTCCGAAGATGGAAAAGTACATACCATTGGGATGGAAATTCTAAAAAAAAACAAAACGAGCGTTCGGATAATAAAAGCGAACGTTCGGATAAATCAGAAACACGTCATAGAGGTGGTCAGATAGGTAATAACAATGCATTGAAAAATGCAACCTATGCCAGTGAATATTGGAAGAATATCAGTGATGAAGAACGTGCAATGATGGCAGATATGCCGACAGATGAAGAATTTATGTTAATTGAAACATTGAAATTGGCTACTTTGCGAGAGCGGCGTTATATGGCATTATTGGCACGATATAATGAATTGTTGAAAAATTCGCCTGATGGAATGATTTTGAAAGAAGATATACGGGTGTTGACTAAAGAAAGTAATGCATTTGGGAAATGTATCAGTAGCAAACAACATCAAACGGTTACGGCACAGCAAACAAAGGTTGACGCAGTAGAGCAAATGCAAATAATAGAATCCGAATTAACTCGGGTACAAAAGTTGAAAATCAAAACACTTGAATCATTGGCTAAAATTCGAGCAGGAAAGGCAACGGATGGTGACAGTGAATTAATAGATGATTGGATAAAAGCAGTAGAGGGGTGTGAGGATGATGACTAAAACGCTTGAGATATTTCAAAAGCGTATTCCTCTTTACAGGAAAAATATAAAACTGTTTGCATGGGAAATGTTCAAATTCATACCGGACAAATGGCAAAATGATGTGTTTTGCGATATAGTTACCGATAATCGTATTACTGTAAAATCGGGGCAGGGTGTGGGAAAGACAGCTATAACAGCGATAATACTATTGTGGTTTTTAAGCTGTTTTTCATATCCGAGAATAGTTGCAACGGCTCCAACCAAGCAACAACTGAATGATGTGTTGTGGTCAGAAGTTGCAAAATGGCAAGAAAAAAGCCCTGTGCTGAAAAAAATATTGAAATGGACAAAGACATATGTTTATATGAAAGGTCACGATAAGCGGTGGTTTGCGGTGGCGAAAACGGCAACAAAACCCGAAAATATGCAAGGTTTTCACGAAGATAATATGTTGTTCATAGTAGACGAGGCTTCAGGTGTTGCGGACACCATTATGGAAGCTATACTTGGTACATTGTCAGGTGAAAATAACAAGTTATTGATGTTAGGAAATCCGACAAAGACTTCTGGCGTGTTTTATGACAGCCACACGGTAGACAGAGCATTATATAAATGTCATACGGTCAATTCCGAGAATGTGGCGAGGGTAAATAAAAAAAATATAGAAAACCTGAAAAAGAAATACGGCAAGGACAGCAATGTTGTTCGTGTTCGTGTATATGGTGAATTCCCGACACAAGAAGATGATGTATTTATACCGCTCTCTATAATTGAACAGTGCAGCAGTAAGTTGTATGAACTTCCCGACAACAATAAATTACCCAATATTATATTAGGTGTGGATATAGCTCGTTTCGGAAATGACGAAACTATTATATATCGTAATGCGCAAGGAAGATTAAAAATCATGGCCGAGCGTAAAGGTCAAGATTTGATGGCGACTGCTGGTGACGTTATAAGAATATATAAAAAAACAATCAATGAATTTCCCGAATACAGAGGGAAAATATATGTCAACATTGATGATACGGGCTTAGGCGGCGGCGTGACGGATAGATTAAAAGAAGTCAAAAAGGAACAACAGCTATATAGATTAGCCGTTGTTCCTATTAATGCTGCTGAAAAAATTGAAACTGATACAAAGGCAGGTAAAGAGGCGGCAGAGTATTATAATAACCTTACAACACATATGTGGGCGTGCCTGAAAGAATTAATCGAACATAAAGAAATTGAATTGGAAGATGACGCTGATACAGTAGCACAGCTTTCAACACGAAAATATAGAATAGCTTCAAACGGAAAGATTGAGATTGAGGGCAAAGACGAAATGAAAAAACGAGGATTAAAATCACCCGACAGAGGAGATGCCGCCGCATTATCGGTATATCTTGGAAAGATAAAGAAATACACAGGCAGTATGCCAAATATCAGTGACGGTCTGAAAAAAGAAAGCGAATGGATGATGAGGTGACTGAAATATGGGTTACATGAAAGAATTTGGTCGTGCAGGTCAAAAGCGTACAGGCGGAATTTTTTACGAGGAATTCTTACCGGAACTGCAAGGAAAAAAGGGTATAGAAACATATCGTGAAATGGCTGACAATGATGATGTAGTTGGAGCTATTTTATTTGCGGTTGATATGCTAATACGAGGTTGTTCATGGGACACTCAACCAGGCGGCAATACTCCAGCGGATGAGGAAGCGGCTGATTTTGTGTGGCAATGTATGAATGATATGACTGAAACGTGGATTGACACAATATCAGAAATATTGTCTATGTTGACATACGGATGGAGTGCTCACGAAATTGTATATAAGCGTCGAATGGGACGTAAAAAAGATATTCGTCTGAACAGTAAATATAATGACGGTCGAATAGGGTGGCAGAAGTTACCGATACGTTCACAGGAAACTTTGTACAGATGGGAATATGATGATAATGATAATCTGTTGGGATTAACGCAAATGCCACCGCCGAAGTTTGATTTAATCACAATTCCTGCAAATAAATTATTGCTATTCCGTACGAAAAGCAGTAAAGGAAACCCCGAAGGACGCAGTATATTGCGTAATTCGTACCGCTCTTGGTACTTTAAAAAGCGAATACAAGAAATTGAGGGTATAGGAATTGAACGTGATTTGGCAGGTTTACCTGTAATGACCGCGCCTGAAGGTGTTGATATATGGGATAATGATGATAAAAACATGGTCAGTGCAAGACGTGAAGCGGAACGATATGTTAAAAGTATACGTCGCGATTCATTGGAGGGAGTTGTAAAACCTGAAGGGTGGAAGTTAGAGCTACTCACGAGCGGTGGCAAGCGTAATTTTGATACAAATGCTATTATTGAACGATATGATACACGAATTGCAATGACGGTACTTGCAGATTTCATATTGCTTGGACATCAGAGTACAGGAACATATAATCTCGGCAGTGACAAGTCGCAGATGTTTTCAGTGGCAATCGGTGCGTATCTTGATATGATAGCAGAAGTGTTTAACAATAAAGCTATTCCCGATTTAATAGATATGAATGGTGAGGCATTTAAAGATATTACTGATTATCCAACGATAATTCATGGCGAAATTGAAAATAGAAATATCGGTGAGCTTGGTGACTTTATACAAAAAGTTTCAAGTGCAGGATTTATATCACCTGATGAACAGCTTGAAGATTATCTTCGTGATGCCGCAAAGCTGCCTGAACGTGCAGATTACTCAGGTAATGGAGGGACGGCACCCGAAAAGAGTGAATTCAAAGAGGAATAATATATGTTTACATTCAGAAAAGCAAGGAGAATATTTGAAAAAATACGCAAACCCGATAGAAGTAAAAAAGGTGAAAATGCGCTACAACGTATTCGTAATATGTTGAATAAATACGAAACTCCGATAACATTGGCATTATTATTTTTATGGGATGACTATAACATAGATGAAGAAACAGCAGATGAAGTCATGAGCGGTAATGAGAGCGTAGAAGATGTACATGCACCGTTTGATTCCAATCTGCGTGATTTTGAAAATGAAACATTGACACCAACCTTAGAGCATGTTGGCGAAGAAAGATTTGAAACCGCATATGAAGATAATAAAGACTTGATAAGTATCAATACCGAAACATCAGATGATGATAACGAAAATAATGAAGATAGTCAGTTTGATTATTCTGCATTTTACACCAAATGGTGTGATGAAAGAGCGGGTAATCTTATTGCAAATATCAATGATACACAGAGAGAAAATGTTAAAAGCATTATAAATACTGCATTACAACAAGGTGATACACCGTATTTTGCCGCCCGTAGAATAAAAGATACGGTAGGATTAACAGAGCGACAGCTTAATCAGAATACCCGCTATTATGAAAATATGCGGAATACTCTGCGTGAGAATAATCCTAAATTAACTGATTATGAAATTAACAGCAGAGCTGCAAAGGCGGCAAGACGGATGGCAGACAAACAACGGACCAAACGGGCAAAAGATATAGCACGAACTGAAATTGTTACAGCACATAATCAGGCAACCAGAGCGTACATACAATGGGCGATAGAACATAGATATATGCAGAATGTATATAGACGTTGGGTAACATCAAACAATGACAATGTTTGCCCGATTTGCGTTGCATTGAACGGACAGGCAGTACCATTTGATAAACCATATAATGTACCGTCCGATATTAAATATAACGGTCCTGAGATAATGGCACCGCCGGTACATACAAATTGTTGTTGTGGCGAAGAATTTTTCACAGGTGACAATAATAAAATACCGAGTGTTCCAAACAAATGGGACAGTATGAGCGAGGCGGAAAAGAAAGCATGTGTTAATTATTATGCCGATAAATCGCAATATGCAGAATATAAAAAACAGCTTGGGACTGAAAATGTCCCTAAAACTCTTGAAGATTTCCAAAAATTAAAGTATAATAATAAAGAGGAATGGGACAAATTAAAGGCTGCATATAGAGTTACAAAGTCTGAACGAAGTGGCTATAAATATTCGACTGATGGAACATTTATAGCAACCAACCATAGAAAAGGTGGCTCTGTTCCAAGACAATTAAAGCCATATGCAGTGTTAGATTTAGAAAAATCGGATGGACATATAGAACGTACAATATATGACAAAGATGGATATATGGTAAAACAAATTCATCCTACGGATCACGGCAATCCAAAACAACATCCATATGGTAAAAACGGAGAACATATTCATACATACAAGTGGAAAGATGGAAATTTGGAAGAACGAAGAACTCGAGACATAACGGATTCGGAAAGAAAGGTCAATGGTGATATTTTATGAAATTAAATTCAGAAGAAATAAAAAATTTAATATTATCGCTTGTACAAGATGTGGTATTCGAATATGACAATAAGACTTGTTGTATCAATCCATGGAGTAGGACTAAATTTGAAGTGGGTTATAATGACATTGTGAAGATATATTCGGATATAGATGATTTAATGAATGATACCATTTTTAATGGACGTTCATTAAGTGATATAGCGGATGAAATTGAAATTGAATAATGTTTAAAAATGAAATTGATAAATTAACACGGTGGTTTTAAATCAGCGTGTTTTTTTGTTGCACAAAAATAAAGGAGGTAAAGAATTATGGGACTAAATGCTAAGAATTTAAAAGTTTCTATAACACCAGAAATGATACCTACAATGCACGAAGATAAGAATGAATTCTATTCAGGTGCGAGAATTAAACTAAATGAAATTGATTTAACTAATATTGTATCAGAGTATGAAATTCGTAAAGAATTAGGAGAATTAGCATACTTGGTTTTAAAGATTCCTTTGTTTAATGAACCTACAATAAATACATAATATTTTCAAGTAAATTTTAGGAGGCTGATTAAATTGAAAAGTTTTAATGATTACATCATTCACAAGGCAAGGGATGAACCTGAAAAGGTAGTAAAGGCACGTTTCAATGTACAGAAATCATATGAAGAACAACATCTTGTATTCGGATGGGCGAATGTATCGGCTCGTGCCGACGGCGAAAAAATCACCGATTGGCAGGAAGATATTATTGATATTGATGAACTTGAAAAAGCGGTTTATCACTATGTTGAGTTTTACGGTGATGGGGGCGAACTTCACGAACGTGGAGGTGTAGCCACAATGATTGAAAGTATGGTGTTTACCAAAGAAAAACTCAAAGTATTAGGTTTGCCCGAAGACGCATTAGCTGACGGTTGGTGGATAGGTTTTCATGTGACGGATGAAAGCGTGTGGGAAAAAGTCAAAGATGGTACATACTCCATGTTCAGTATTGAGGGTGAGGCTATCAGAGAGGAGGTAGAGAGTAATGCCGAATAAGTTGAAAAATTTGAATATTACAAAAGTTGATTTAGTGCCGGAGGGTGCCAATCCTGACGCATTTGTTACAATGTATAAGTCTAAAACTCCTATAAGAAAGAGCGGTGAGGCTGAAAGCTTTGCTGATAAATTAAAGGATATTAAATTGGACGATGTAGTTAGGCAAATATGGCAATACACAGAATCGCTAAGTAGTAGTCTTATTTCAATTCTTAGAGATGATAACATTATTCAATCAGATAAAAAATCTGCAATGGATAAAAGTCTTGAAGAATTTTATGGTGCCGCTACACTTTCAACAGAAAAATGGAGCGGCGGAAGTGTAAGTGACTATGTTGCAACAGGTTCAGAAGAACTACAAACAGCCACGATTGTAAAAGCATTAAAGGCAGAAACACTCGGTATATTAAAAAGTAATAATGAAGGAGCTGATAATGATATGAAAATTGAAGATATTGATAAGGATAAGCTAACTGATGAAGAAAAAAAGCAGTTGGAGGCTATCGTCAATAAGGCTGGTATAACGAAGCCGGAAGATGACAATGGCAAAGATGACAATAAAGACGACAAGGACGTTAAGAAGATTAAGGATGAACCGATAAATCATGATCCAGAAGATATTTATAAGGGACTTCATCCGGCGGTTGCGGCCGAACTTAAAAGCTTAAGAAAGGCTCGTGACGAGTCGGAAGAAAGAGAAATTACAGCTATTGCGAAAAAGTACGAAGTTATAGGCAAAAAGTCTGAAGAACTCGTACCTACACTAAAAAGCTTGAAAGCCGCAGGCGGTACAGCATATCAAGACATGATTGGTGTGTTGGATATGGCGGTTGAGGCGGTAGAGAAGTCGGGCGCATTCACCGAAATCGGCAAGAGCGGTCATTCTGATGTATCCGGTTCTACTGCCATTGCCAAAGCTCGTGCTATTGCCGATGAGATTAAGAAATCAAATCCAACAATGAGTGACACAGAGGCTATGGCAAAAACGTGGGAAACACACCCCGAACTTATGGAAGACTATGATAATGAGATTGGAGGTTGATATTAATGGCAAAGCAATATATTACAAACGGAATTAATACATCAACTACCCGTGTCGGTGTTGCGGCTGAAGATATGGAAAACGTCGCTGGTAAAGCTGTTAAGTTGAACAGTGACGGACTATTGGAAATTTGTAATACCAAAGGGGAAATGCCTATCGGTATTGTTACTATTGACAATGAGGCGGACGTTTCAAAAGGCGATAATGTTACATATCAAATATTTGCTGTCGGTATTGCGGCTATAAGTGCCACAGTAACAGCAGGAACAGAATTAACACCTGGTTCGGACGGTACATTGGTTGCCGCTGAGGCAGGTGATTTTGTGTGTGCAATAGCAATGAATGATTGCAACGCAAACGCAATGGGAACAGTCAAAAGAGTTGACTATTATAAAAAGGAGGCTAAATAATGGGTACAGAAGTTTTTGATAGAATAAGAAAGGGTAAAACACCTATCAATGTTCCGCTTACGAATATCAGTACGGCATATTTTCAAAGTAAGAGTGGCGGTGCAACATCATTTTTTCCTGAAATACCAGTAACGCTTTCGAGAGCAGCATATTATAAATTTTCAAAAGAAGATTTGTTAAGAGATAATGTTCGTCCTAAGCCTATTCTTGGTAAAGTAGATCCTACCGTTTTCAGTTACGATACTGATGATTATAAGTGTACGCCTGACCAAATTATTGTAGGTTATGATAACATTATTCAATCAGATATAGAGCGTATGGGAGCAAAAGGAATAATGAATTTTCGTCAAAACAAGTCGAAAGTTATCGCTGAACAGATATTTATTCACCAAAATAAAACATTTGCACAACAATATTTTAAAAAGGGCGTATGGGGTACTGATTTAACAGGTGGTACATCGGCAAGTTCAAGTTCTACTGATTTTGTATCATTTGATAATGATAATTCAAGTCCGATTAAGTTTATTGGAGATTGCATTACAGAAATCAAAAGGACAACGGGTAGAAAACCTAATAAACTTGGATTGGGTCAGCGTGTATTTGACGCACTAATTAATCACCCTGACGTAATGAATCGTGTTATTTACGGCGGTAACACAGCCTCACCTGCAATGGTTACAACAAAATCATTGGCTGCTATTTTGGGTGTAGACGAGGTTGTTGTATTTGACGCTATATGGAATAGTGCAAATCTTGGCGAAGAAGAAAATACAGGCTTTATTTGTGATGAAAACGCAATGCTTTTGGCATATGCAACATCTACGCCAATGATTGATGAGCCAACTGCCGGATATACATTCCGTTGGGATATGGGTACAGGAAATATTCTTCCTATCATTGAATGGGAGGGCGATGAGGGAACATATTCTCATTACATCGGCGGTATGATTGCGCAAGATATGGAAATCGTGTGCAAGGACTTAGGTTTCTATTTCCAAAATGCCGTTACTCCTAAAAATTGATTTAAGGGGTGTGACTAATATATGAGATACACAGCACTTAAATCTTGCCGTATTGGCGGTAAAAACTATAACAAAGGTGATATAATTCAGCCTGATGAATTGTCCGCATATGAGGGGTTAAAGCTGGTTAGATACGGTATCCTATGCGAGTTACCTATTAATGCAGAGGAAATGGTTGAACCGATACAATTTGTTGTATCGATACCGATTTTATCACAAGACGGAAAAAGCATTAATTGTACTGCGGACGATGTAACAGAAATTTTCCGTGTACTTCAAATGTCGGCCACAGATGCGGCGGAATATATAAAGAATATTAACAGTGATTCTGTATGTGACGTATTAGGCGCAGTTGATACGAGAAAAACCGTTTTAGCGGCAATTTCAAAGCATACAACAGAGCAGGAAGAAGATAGTGGCGGTGATGAGTAATGCCGAGATACTCATATAATCCCAATGCAATTACGGAAAACGGAGTTGACCGATTGAGGTTTGAACTGGGAGATACAACATTCAATCCGGCAGAGTTGACAGCGGCTTTGTCGGATGAGGAGTATCAAGCGGTTTTGGATATGAACAGACATTGGAAACGTGCTAAATTAGCAGCGTTGGAAGCTATTCTAATGAAGTTTGCACACTCTTGCACTACAAAAATAGGTCCTGTGTCGTATGATTTTTCAAGTAGAGTAGAGGTATGGAAAGACCTCTATAACCGATTGAAGAATGAAGCAAGTATTTCTGTTCCGCCCGTATCGGGAAATGATTACGGACAGGTAAGACCACCGTATTTTTATGAGGATATGCACAGTAACAGCAGAAAGGGCGAGTAATTATGTTCACAGCAAATATTGTACCTGGATATGGATTTCAAGAGGTAGAAATTTATATAAAAAGACATGGGAAAACAGCCAGCGGACGTGTGACAGAAGTAGGATACCAACCTGCCGAACAAGCATTTTTGGGTATTGCTGCCGAGGCAAGTCAATGCGAAAAAGAAGAATGGCGGCAAAATCAGCACCCTATAACACATACAGTTGTACAATATGGAGCAACGGTAAAAGCAAAGGCTACCGATTATCTTGTGTTCCCAGACGGACGTAAATTTTATGTTCAGGGTGTAGATAATGCAGGTAGCCTTAATGTATCTATGATTTATTATGTTGAGGAAAGGTTTGATATAAAATGATTAGCATTGAAATTATTGTTCAAGCTGAACTTGATAAGATAAAAGCACAGTTGCCGGGAAGAACTGCACGAGTATCAAGTGCATTGCGAAATTCTGTTTTTAATGTGATGGCAGGCGGCGGTGTATCTGCTCCAGGTCAACCACCGGGAGTGAGAACGGGAAATTACCGTAATTCTTTTGTTTCATCAACAGAAAGCAACGGAATGTCATTTACAGCGAAAGTAACAAGTGATTGTTTGTACGGTCCGTTTTTGGAAGACGGTACAAGTAAGATGGCAGCAAGACCACACTGTGACCGCATTGCAGAAGACGCATTGCCGCAAGCTATTGCAATATACAGTGAACCATATTAAAGGAGAAAGATTTATGTTTGAAGAAATTTTAAATAATCATCTAAGGAAATGTTCCGATATAACATCATATTTAACTAAATATGATGATGAGCCTGCGATTTTTAATCAGACAGCCCCTGACGATATGTCTGATTTATGGAACGATAACGTACAATATGGACGAATTGTATTTTTTGCAAATATGCAATTCGACACAGAACGTAAAATCAGTGGTACAGTAGAAATTGATGTGTATTTACAAGACACATCAGAGATTGAAGCAATAGCAGAAACGGTCAAAACAAATGTAGACGGCTATTTCTTTAGCGGTAAGTCGGAAACAACCATTCTTGCGAAATGGAATTCTACACGATACGTTGATGTTGCGGACAAAAAAATAACCGTTGCGGCGGTATTGTTTACACTACTTGCGTTTCCTAATCAACAAACCTGCGAGCCTGATCCAATTAAACTGGTTAATGAATGGACACGAAAATTACTACCCGATGTAAAACTGATAGGATATGATGAAGATATTCCGACCGTATGGAAACCTCAAAAGGATATTCCTGCGGTGTACTGGCGAAAATCAAAGGTAGGTAATTGTGAACGAATACCTAGCATGTATGCAGGTGATTGGTACACAGCTGTAATGAACGCTCATATCTTTACAGAAGATATAGCTGTTTCTAATGCTATTGCGAGTATGATGTGTACTAAGCTAAATCAAAAAAAGGTATTACAATTTCCTGATGGAACATGGATGCGTGTTGATAATAACAATCAACTTCAGCCTGGAACTGATGAATTAAGAGTCGGTCAATTATCTGTTGAAGGTGATTATTGCGTATTGCGCAAAGAGCCTGATTCAGAATTATTGAAACATATTAAAATAAATGATTAAGAACGTCTTATTTAAAGGCGTTCTTTTTTGTATAAGGAGGTAATCTTATGGCAACCAAAACTGTAAAAGATGAAAAAACAGCAGATGTGCCAGCTGAAAAGAACTCTGCAAAGGTAAAAACATCATCTGTATCAAGATATACCGTTGATGAATTATCAAAGGCAGAAAATGAATTTAATGCGAATAATGTTATTATTCGTACAGCGCTTTCAAGGGCAGACAAGTATTTATTTACTTTGGAAGAAGCTAAAGAAATTGTATCAAAATTTAAAAACAAGGAGGTAAAATAAGCATGGGATATGTTTATGAAGACGGTAAGGAGTACCCTCGTGCCGGTGTTTACAGACGTTCAAGTAACGGTAATGTAAATAATACTGTAGCGTCCGCTTTAGACGGTATAGGTGTGTTGCCTATTAAATCTGATTGGGGACCGCTGAATGAAGTCACTATTCATGAAATTGGAACGTCTGATGTTACTATGAAAAATACATATGGCACAGGCGGTACAATGAGTGTGGCAGAGGCTTATATGGATGGCGGCTTAGATAAGTTGTACTTAGTTCGTTTAGGAACAGGTGGTAAGAGCGGCAAGATTGAGCTAAAGTCGAATGAAACAAAGGCAGTTACATTGACACTTAAATATCCTGGAACGCATGAATTTACTGTATCAGTACGAGATAAGTTGGGTGCAGAGAGTACAAGAGAACTTGTAATTTATGACGGTGCAAAAGAGGTTGAAACAATCACATTTGCCTCTGGTACAGGCGAGCCTCAAGCTTTGGAAAAAGCCGTTAAAGATAGTAATTACATTTCTGCAAAGGCTGAAGACGGTGTTACAGACGCTATTACAGACGTTTCACAGCAACCGTTTGAGGGTGGCGAAAATCCCACTGTCACAACAGCCGATTATAGTACGGCATTTGAAGCATTTGAGCCGTATTACTACAACACAATCGCATTGGATACAGTCGATGCGGATGTACAAGCATTATTGATAGAGTATATCAATACCTCATTTAAAGACGGTAATCTTGCTATTGCCGTTATAGGTGATAAGGGCAGTCTAGATATAAACAAGAGAATGGAGAATGCATCTAAGATAGACAATTATCCTATTGTTTATTTTGCAAGCGATTTTATCAATTCTGACGGTGAAACTGTCAGCGGACCTGAGGCAATAGCCAAAGCGGCAGGTGTTATAGCTGCAACGCCATCAAGTAAAAGTATCGTTCGTACAGAAATGCCAGGTGCGGCAAAACTTACAGAACGACTAAAGAACAGCCAATACGAAAATGCGGTAAGAAACGGATTGTTATTACTATCTGTTAATTCAGACGGCAAGGTTGTTTTTGACAGCGGTGTTAATACACTGATTAATCCTGATGAAGAAAAACAGGATAACGGCTGGAAGAAAATCAAACGAGCTAAAGTAAGACATGAAACATTCTATCGCTTGGACTGTGAAATGGATAAATTAATCGGAAAAGTTAATGGTACAAAAGACGGTATTGCAAATGTTATCCAACGTGGTCAAGTCGTGCTTGATACTATGGCTGACGAGGGCAAGCTTATTGACCCTACATTTAAGCTCGATACAAATAAGGGTTACGGCGCCGATTATGGCTATTTCGTAGTCAATGCGGTTGACGTTGATACATTAGAGCGTATTTTCATTCATTACAAATGGAAATACAGTGAAAATTCTTAATGATTGGAGGTAAGAAAAATGGCAGTTGGAAACAACAGTACATTAGATACAACTGAATTAATGACAGGTAAAGACGGAAAATTATTTGTCGAAGTTAATGGCGTTAATACGTTCCTTGCAGAAATTAACGAGTTTAAAGTTGCAATGAATGCAAACACAACTGAATATCAAGGTGTTGGTTCAATTTTGGTGGGAACGGTTCCGACAGGTGTGACATTTGATTTGACATACACAGAGGCGGTAATCAGAGATGATGTTATAATGGCACCACTGCTTAAGGCGATACAAAATGGATATTTTCCTGTATTCAATTTTCAAGGGGTATCTATTAAGCCTGATGGCAGCAGTGAAGAACGTATAACATTTAACAATGCTATACCAAACGGAGCTTTTGACCTAATGAGTTTAACTCCAGGTGATGTGATTAAGAGAGCACATTCGTTTAGATTAAATTCTATTCCGAAGATGATTTCTGAAATGGCAGCAAAGCAACTTTACAACTAATCACATAAAATGGCTCGTTCTTGGTTTGAGAGAACGAGCCATTTTAAAGTTATGAAAATTTTTAATTTAAATATGCGGAGGTAAGGGAAATGGCAAATAAAGAAAGTACAAATGTAACAGGTCTTGAGTCTTCAACCAACTTTGAACAGGACGAAAAAAGTCTTGTCAAGGCATTGCTTGAGGCGGCAGATTATAAAACAGGCAACGAAGATAGCATAAAGAAAATATTTGTAAAAAAGCAAAGTGGTGAAACCCTATTTTCATTCAGAATAAGAGGATTATCGCAAAGTGAAATACAAGCGGCGGCAAAAAAGGCAACAAAGCAAATTCCTAATCCGGCCGGACCGAAATACCCTAAGATTTCGGGTGAAAGAAGTACAACTGAATATCATAACAATCTGATTTATACGGCTACGGTAGATGAAGATAAACAGAGAATTTGGGGTAACAATGACATAAAGCAGAAATTCAATATCTTTGATGATGCGGACTGCGTTGACATTCTGCTTAATGCGGGCACAAAGTCGAAAATAGTTGATGAAGTTCTCAAACTCAGCGGATTTGACGGTGAGGATATCGTTGATGAAGAAGACTACATAAAAAACTGATAGAAGTCAGTCCGTTAATGCGGAATTTGTATGATATATTTGTGTATTCGGGATTTCGTACATTTCCAAGTGAAATAATGCGGCTGACAGATGGTGAAAGAAAAATGGTGTTTGCATTTATGAAGAAAGCCATAACTGAACGCAAATTGCCGGTTGTTATAGGAAACTTTCCTACAAAACAAAAAAGTTGACAAATCCTTTTTGCTTTGTTAAAATTATGTAAAAGGGAGGCTTTGCTATGAAAAAAATAAACATATTTTTAATAACTATTTTTACTATAGGATGTTTATGCTCATGTGGTGGTAATGACATAAGGTATGACGCTATATATGATACTAAGACAAAAAAGTATATAGAGTGGGGTGATACCCGAGAAACTGTTACAGATGCACTGGGTAATGGTATTGGTCAACTTTCAGGCGAAAATTATGAAACATCAAACTATCATATGGATGTTGATTATTATCCATATGATAATGAAGAACTAAATGCTCCTATATGGCGTGTTGATTTTAAGTGTTATTCAAATGGAAGATATAAGGTTTTAGGAATATCATCAGAAGATGAATTTCTAAAAAAATTTTCAAATGCTAAAAGCTGGAACGATGGAACATACAATTTGCATATAGCCATTGATAAAAGCAATGGGAATTACTATCTTCTTGAAAATGACAAAGTGAATTGGCCGAATAATAATTGTGTTCCTGCATACGATATTGATATTGAGTTTGCAGATGATGTGATAGAATATAGATTATCAAACTTTATGTTTCCGGAGGAATACAAATATTACAGTAGCATGGATGACCATACTATAAAGAACGTAAAAATTGTAAAATAATGAATTCAAAAGCGGTTGTAAAACAGCCGTTTTTTTTATTGCAAAAATTCGGAAGAAAGGAGGACACTATGGCAAAGTCGAATATAGAAATCGAAATAACCGCAAATTTAAAAGACAACGCAACGGATAAGGCTAAAACTGTAAATAAGGAATTAGACAAACTTGAAAAAAGAAGTGTTAATGTTGATATTACGGCAACAGATAAAGCCTCAAAAGTTATGGACAGCATAGACAGTAAATTAAGAAAAGTTGATGGCTCAAAAACAGCTACTGACATTGATAGAGTAGTAGATAAGGCTAATGCTGCTGTAGACGGAGTGTCACAGGTAAAATTAACTGCTGATACATCAAATGTTGATAAGGCTATAGATGGTATAAAGAAAAAAGCTAATGATATTAAGGTGTCTGAAGTTAAGTTTGGAAAAGAATCATCTTCACAGATTTATAAAAGAGCTTCTGCTGATTTGGATAAATGGTATAGTTCGGCAAGCTATGCAGATGAACATGGGATAGACAGAGAAAGCATGGGCTTTAATGAACTGATAAGCTATGTTGAGGCTTACAAAGAAGAAGCTGAAGAGTTGGATTACTTAAAAAACGCTGCGAATGAATATGGATTAAAATATTCTAAAAATGCAGACCTTGAATCTATGCGAAATCTTGTCTGGGGTTATGAAGATAAAAACTATAACGGTGTTTCATCGGAAAAAGATATTGATAGGAATACAAAGGCGCTAGAAAAAACGACTAAGCTGCTTGGCGACTATGGAGATGATGACGGAAATCAGACTATAGACAGTATAAAAGCTTTTGGAAAGAGTTTGGCAACAAGATATTTAGGTGTGCAATCAGTCTATTCAGGTGCAACCGAGGCTTTTGGCGATATTGTTGATGCATACAGTAGCGGAAATCGCAATGATATGCAACGCAGTTTAACTCGTGGGTTGACAAAAAGTGGTTTAATGGGAGCTGGAGCAGCAATAGGTTCTTTTATTCCTGGAGTGGGAACGTTGTTTGGAGCCGGAGCAGGTGCATTAATTGGTCAGCTATGGGGTGATGATATTGCTGACGGTATATCTGGAATTCATAAATCGGCTGAAGAATTAAGACAGGATCGACTGGATGAATTATTTGGTGATATAGCAATGTCGGCAAGTGATTTGGGTAAAGTGGCTCAAAACATGGTCGGCTCATGGCAGATACAAGTATCACAAGCACATAAACAAGCATTGACAACAGGATATTCATTACAAGATACTACTAATTCGTCTTATTTGGGCGTTGTTGAAAGTGGAAGTAAACTCGATATAAAAGGAAATTTGGGATTTAATATTCCTAAAAAATATTTTACATCTTATGCAGATGAAGTTAATAGTTATATGGATAACATTGAAGAACAAATGAACCAAGAGATGTATAACGCATTTATGGTTAATGATGATTTGTTTGGTTATGGGCAATGGGATACAACGGCATTAAGTGATAAATGGAAGAATGCTTTTGAAACATTTGCAAAGCAGAAAAAGGAATTAGGTGAGTATTTAGAAATAGCATTGTCTGATGGTAATTTTTCACCGGATGAACGTGATTATGTTTTTGGAACTATACATAGTATGCAACAGTCATCTTCAGAACTTGCTCCGGATGAAGGGCAAACAAAAGCTGATACATATTCATATTTGGCACAAAACGGTATGTTGTCAAAAGATTCTTATGATAGTGTTATAAAAGATATTCAAACAGAATATACAAATGATATGTTTAATTTGGCGGAAAAAAGGTCTGTAGCTATTGCTAATGGACAAAATCCTAATGAGGCTAATAATATATTTTGGAGTTCTGCCAATGATAGAACTGAAAGCCATTTGCAAACGCTTTTAGACAATGCTCAAGATATGTTTGGAAGTGATTACAACTCAGTTTTATCTGATGTATGGAATGGTAAGGTGGACGCATTCGGTCATAATGCGGGATTAAGCAGCCAGTTAAATGATAATAATTCAGCATATCAAAAAGCACTAAAGAAGTCAATGGAATCAAGCGAATTATCCAATAATGCCGTTGACATTCAAGATGCTACCAAACAAACTTTATATAGCAGACAATATTTATCTAATGCTCAAAAAGCACTGTCTACTTCATTTGAATTGGGAGATTCTGCATCAAAAGAAGTAGTAAAAGAAGCATATACAGGAATGCAACCAGCATTGGAACAAGCAGAAAAACAATATCAATCAGCTAAAGAAAATGGTCAAAACCCAAATAAATATTTAGATGAAATGATGGGAATGTATCAAATGGGTGCTATGGGCGGAGATAAAACAGCTCAAGGAAAATATGAAGCAATGCTTATGTCTGGAAATGCTGAATCTGCTAAGGCTATAAATGACGCATTTGGTACTGATTATAATTTAATGAAACAGTATATGGGTGATGATTTTGCAAATATGTGGCAACTGTTAAATGGCAGTAATACAGAAAGTGCCATTGAGCAAACGACAGAAGCTACAAAAAATGCACTCGAAAAAAATGCAAAAGATACAGTAGATGCAATAAAGGACAATAAAGACCAAAAGATTGATGCTATGAATGAAACTGACGAAAAAGCAGCACAAGCTGTTGAAGATAGCACCAAGGAACAAGAGGCTTTAGAAAGCAAAACCGATGGAACAGAACAGTCCAAAGAAGATACAAAATCAACTGAGTTGCCAGACGATTTAGGAGAGAATGTACTCGATGCTGTCAGTAGCAGTATTGAAAATATTAAAGACGGAAAACTAAAGGATTTAGAACTTGGTAAAACGGTTATGGATTCAATCAGTGAAAGTCTTTCAACGGATAATATGGATTTCAAAGAACTTGGTTTTGGCGAAAGTCTTATGGGAGCAATCAGTGAAAGCCTTTCAACCGATAATCTTGATTTTAAAGAATTAGGCTTTGGCGAAAGCTTAATGTCAGCTATAAGTGAGAGCTTATCAGTGGACAATATGGATTTTGGTAAATTGGGTTTTGGCGAGAGTTTAATGTCTGCAATAAGTACAAGTCTATCGGCAGATAATATGGATTTTAGCCAAATTTCAATAGGCGAAAGTGTAATGAATGGCATTAGTTCTTCTTTGGCTGAAACTGATTTTAGCGGTTTAGATATAGGTACAAAGATAACTGATACTATTAATGCAAGTATGGGTGAAAGCGTTGAATTACATCCTAATTTTACGGTTGTTCCAGGGAATATAGATACATCAATTTTAACATCAGCTATCATGGACAGTGTATCAGCTTTGACAGGAGATACATCTGCACTATCGGTATCAGCGAATGTTGAGGGTACTGTAAATTACGAATTGGGAACATATCCGCAAGAAGTACCGGCTATTAATGGTATATCAAATTATACACTGGGAACATATCCGACAGAAGCACCTGATATAACAGGCAGTGCAAGTTATACAGGAAGTTTTCCTACATCAGCACCGACAGTGTACGGAACGGTTGTATATAAAGCGTCATTTGGACATTTTGCACATGGTACTCGTAATGCACCTGAGGGTATGGGAATTTTGAATGATGACGGAAGTGCGGATCCTCGCGAATTGGTTGAACACAACGGTCAATTTATGATGTATGAAGGTCGTAACGTACTTGTTCCTTTGGAGGCAGGAGATAGAGTTTTTACATCATCAGAAACAAAGGATATTTTATCCGGACGTGGTATTCCGCATTATGCGACAGGACTTAATAATGACGTTATTGAAACTGAAAAAATACAAAGTGTTGGTTCATCAAGTGGAGCAAATGTAACTATTGGAAGTGGCGCAATATCTATGGCATTTCACATTGATGGTGCTAAAGACAGTAATGTTGTTGAACAGATAAAGGCACATGCTCCGGAAATTGCACAGGTAATATCAGATGAAATTGACCGACACTTAATAGCGTCATTTGCTAATTCGGGAGGTGATAATGGGTGAGAAATTGTGAAAGTATAATTTTTATAATTGAAAAAGGTACACATGATGTATTATCAATACCTTGGACACCACAAAAAATAAAATTCCGTTCGGGTGGACAAAATTTTGCCGAATATGACATAATGGACCTGGGTACTATTCAAGAGCCTACTGGTACAGGTGTGCGTTCGATTCGGTGGGATGATGGTATATTACCCGGTAGAATGCAAGCAAATATGCCTTGGCAAAATGGTGCTTGGCAAGCGCCTGTCAATTTTCAAGGTATGTTTTCAATGTGGAAAGCTAATAAAACGGTACTTACGATTTTGATAACAGGTACACCGATTTGTATGGATGTACATCTTTCGGATTATGATATTACATATCAAGACGGATTTGGCAGTTATCATTATTATATAGAATTTACAGACTGCGTTAAACCGACATTCACCGTTACAAATACCGAGCCTGATTCAGCTGATGGAACGGACAGAGATAAAGACCCTGCACCTGCAATATATACCATAGTTGAAAATGATACATTATGGGGCATTGCACAATGTTATATCGGTGACGGATTACGTTGGGAAGAAATCTATGAATTAAACAAAGATGTAATCGAGGACACCGCAAAACAGCATGGCTTTAGTAGCTCGGAAAGAGGTTGGTGGATATTCCCCGGTACCGTTATTAAAATTCCAGGAACATCTTCCGGTGATAACTCTGCCGGTGCAACAGTCGAACTTAACAATGCACCGATATATGTTTCGTCTGATGCGGAAAGTATTGCAGACAGAGTGACGGGAACATATTATTTGTATGACGGAAAAGAAATTCTCGGCCGATATAGGATAACAGATAAATCTTCTGATGTAGGACGTACACCAGTTGGTGAATATGTCATTGGTTGGCTGCCAAAAGAGTATATATAAGATTAAACAAACAGAATAGCACTATTTTTTATGATAGTGCTTTTTTTGTACGATTTTTAGGAGTGGGGTTAATGGATTATGTAAGAGTGGCGTCAAAGTCTTCACCGATATACAGCATTCATTTTCTTAATTCTGATAAATTAGATGTATTTGTTGACGCAGTGACAACGGATTTAAAACTTACCGAAAATAAAAACGAGCTTGCACAAAAGGTAGCGATAAACCTTGTAAACTGTATGAACGGCGAGTATTTGTTATCAGAATTAATTAATGTGTGTGATAGGGTGTTTATATATGCCAATGACGGTGAAGAGTGCAGAGAGGTTTTCAGAGGGTATATATGGCGTAAAAATTATCAAAACAAGCAGAAGAAAATAATATCTTTGACATGCTATGATAATTTGATTTATCTGCAAAACAGTGAGGATAGCTATTATTACCCTGCAGGTTGGAAAACAGTAGATATATTCAATGATATATGCTCAAAATGGGGCATTGAAATTGTATACAATTATGAATCTATTGAACATAAGAAACTACCTCTTTCAGGTAAAATTTCAACTATGTTTACTGACCTTTTGGACCGAGTAAAAAAGAAAACGGGTATAAAATATGTTATACGCAGTGCAGAGGATATTATCTACATAGATAGGTACGGAGCCAATGCAAATGAGCGTGTTTACGAAATTAACCGTGGCGAAAATGCAATATCTACCGCAAGTAATATTTCAATGGAAGACGTTGTTACAAAAATAATCTTCACAGGCAAAGCAGATGATGACGGAAAAGTATCTATTACAGGCACTTTGGAGGGGGACACAGCAAAATGGGGAACACTTCAGAAAGTCATTAGAGATGATACAGAAGATGAAAAGTCAAACAAAAAGTCAGATAAAGAAAAGGAAGACTCTTTGTATGAAAATGCTCGTGATGAAGGTCAATATATTCTTGATGAAAAAGGAAAGCCTAAAGAAACATATGAAGTAACAGCTATAAATAATCCATGGATACGAAAAGGCGAGCTTGTTAAAGTAGGTGCAGGCGATATGAATTTTCGATATATTGTTACAAGTATTACACATAATGCAGTAAATCGACAAATGAATATTGATTTTGAACTTGCGGATGAAAGTAAGTTATAAGGAAGTGGTTATATGAATGCGTTTGACAGATTAGGACGAACACTTCAGGCACAGATGAATAACGCTGTAAATGAAGGTAGAAGTGTTTTAATTGAATACGGTACGATTACATCAGATTTTGGGCTTAAGGTTACAAGATTTGATACCGTTATTCCAAAAGGGGAGTATTTAATTGATAAGAGATTATCAATAGACTATAAGCCTGAGATTGAAGTTGTAACGTCATTATCTGACGGTCATAGTCACACTGTTAAAATTCCTATCACAGAGGGGATAGAACGTATTAAAGCGGGCGACAGAGTATTGGTATGTTGGATAGACGTTGATCCTATTGTTGTTGCTGTTATTGTAAGTAGCAGTGACATAGGAAAGGAGAGTTAATTATGGCAAATCTGTTTCCGACAGCAAATAACATTATGACGGTGCCGTTGGATAATCTTAAACAAAATACCCCTGTCGGATATAAACGTAGCTTGAAATTTGATTATGATACAGGTGATTTTGTTCGTGACGGACAACACAGATTAATTTCAGCGTCAGGTGTTGAGGCATTTAAACAATGGTGTGAAAATTGTATCTCAACGGACAGATATGCGTATAGCTCATATTCGACCGATTTTGGTATTAATTTAGATTTGATTATGGCATTGCCTGATAAAGCTGCACAAGAAATTATGCTGAAAAAAGAAATAACAGAGGCGATAATGGCTGATGATTATAAAAGGGCAAAGTCAGTAGATGATTTTTCATTTAATTGGATTGATACCGATGCGGTTGAGGTGGAATGTACGGTAACAGGCATTGATAATGCCGAGATAGATATAAAAGCTACGGTAGGAGGGTGAGAATATGTCGCAATTTATTATTCCTGATTTTATAAAAAATGCGGATGTCAATAAGATACATAAGCGAATGAGAGATAATCTGCCAAATGATATTGACAAGTCGGAAGGTTCGGATGTTTGGAATTTAACATATCCAACGGCATATGAACACGCATATTTTGCACAGTTTTGTATTCTGAATGCACTACGATTAATATGGCCCGAATTTAGTTATGGTACATATGCAGATTATCACGGAGCATGCAGAGGCATGGCAAGACGAAAGGCGCAGCATGCTACAGGAAGTGTCAAGATTATAGGGAATATAGGTGTAAATATCCCCAAAGGTACAGTTTTTACTACTGCACAAATCGCTGATGAAAGTGTAACGGAGTTTGTTACAACAGAAAATGTGTCAATAGGTGATAATCAAACGGTAACGGTTAATATCATTGCGGCTATAGCGGGAAAATCGGGAAATGTTCCGGCAAATACTATCACTGTTAATAGTGATAAAATTGTCGGTTTATCCAGTATTACAAATGAAACAGCTACAACAGGCGGCTATAATGAAGAAAGTGATGAAAATTTTATTGAGCGTATCAAGGAATATGACCAGTCACAGGATAATTCTTTTATCGGAAATGATAACGATTACAGACGTTGGGCGTTGGAAGTTGACGGAGTGGGTGAGGCTGTTGTAATCAGTCCCGAAGATAATCCGAATGTTGAAGATGATAGCGGTGTTGTAAATATTATCATAGTTGATTCAAACGGTGTACCTGCAGATACAACATTATGTGCGGCAGTTTACAATCATATTATGCAACCGGTCCCATTATCAACAGACGGAAAAAAGACGGATGGTCAAACCACCACAATCGAACGGCTTGCACCGCCCGGAGTTATTCTTGAGGTTACAGCACCAACAACTATAGCTATTAGTGTTTCGGGCTTAATTGAATTGGATAATACAGTTGGAATTGAAGATATAAAGAGTAATTTTATTTTGTCAATATCTGAATATCTTGTACAAGCAATAAAAGACGGTGAAGTTCGATATAGTAAAATTGCCTCGATATTATCAAATACCGCAGGTGTAGCTGATTATAAAAATTTGATTGTAAACGGAAATAACACAAATGTACAGTTGATGTCAAATCAAATTCCTACAATATCAGAAACAACAATAAAATTTGATGTTGGCCTTGTAGACGGGTAGGTGTAGTATATGTATTCAACAGAATTAATGGAGCAGATATTAACCAGTGAGATAGGACAACAGATAATACAACGAGTTACCAATAAATATGGTAACAGTTATGTCGGACTATGGTTATTTCAGATTATCGGAATGTCTAATGACGAGGTTAAGGCAATGGTTGAAGATTTCAAAAATCAAACGTTGCCACAAACAGCGACATGGTCTTTATCATTATGGGAGCAGTCAATGGGCTTGCCTGTTAATGAAAGTGAGAGCGTAGAGCAACGTCGGCAGAATATTATAGAAAAACGTCGTAGACGAAATGCTATGAATCCTGCAAGAATAGAAGAAATAATATCAGCAATGACAGGTGCAGCTGTGCGAATGGACGAATATTACGCTAAAAATAGATTTGCAATATATATTTCATCTATTCCGTCAATGGTAGACGAAGAATCTGTTAGAAAAAAAATCAAACTGATTAAACAATCGCATAAAGTGTTTGATATATTTTATGAACAAGCTACTAAAGGAGATATATATGTTGGTGGTGTTATTCAAAAATCAAAAGAAATTACATTAGAGGAGGTATGATAATATGGAAAAATTCTATCCTACAAAAGCAGGTCTTGAATATGCTGCATTAACCGCACAAGGTAAAATTATAGAGTTTACCAAAGGTAAGTTTGGTGATGGGATAAGAAGTACAGAAAATATAGCAGAGCTTACTGATTTGATACATCCTCTTGGCGAATTGCCAATATCAAAAAAGAGTGTAAAAAACAGTACAATAATTACAACAACACAATTTTCAAATAGAGTTGGCAGCAGTATATTGCCAACTTTTTATTTGACCGAAATAGGTTTGTTTGCAAAGCTGGTTAATGTTGATGGTACTGATGACAAAGAACATCCGGCAACTTTAATAGGATATGCGTTTGATGTTCATGGTGATAAGATTTCCGGAACATCATTAAGTGAATTTATTATTAATATTCCATTAACTGTAGCTAATGCGGATAACGTAATAGTTGATATTGATAGTCTTGTATATCCAACATTAAAGCAATTTGAAGATGAGATTAATCAGAGAACAACAGAAGATAAAAAATTACAAGATAATTTGAATGAACATATCGATGATAAATCAATTCATTGGCAGATTTCTATGGGTGATAAAGAACCTACTGGCAACAATTATCTGTGGTTTGCACCGTACAACTCATAGGATTAAAAAACAAATCCACATCACATATTTATATAATACCAATGGATCAAATCATAATCAACCACGGATTAAAAGGTTGATAGAAAGGAGAAAGGTATAATGTAAGTGGCTGTTAGGTGAGTCTTTTTTACATTATACCAGGATTATAAATGACAGAGCAAGATATTATTATACGGCTAAAAGATGACAGCGGTAAAGAATATATATTATACCCAGCCACAAAAGCCGAAAATATAATTGGGGATTTTGATAAGTCTAAAGTCGGATTGGATAATGTACCAAATGTAGCGACCAACGACCAAACACCGACATTTATCGAATCAGAAACACGAACGAATATAGTCAGCGGAGAAAAACTTAGTATACTGTTTGGTAAGGTAAAGAAATTCTTTACCGATTTGAAAACGGTAGCATTTACAGGTAGTTATTCTGACCTGTCAAACAAACCAACATCACTTCCAAACCCTGCTAATTTAGGACTTTCCTTAAATGGTAGTATGTCATACTATAATGGTTCATCATCAACAAGTAAGTCGTGGTATGCTCCAACAAGTGCAGGCACAGAAGGATATGAATTAGTAAGTAATGGTAGTGGTGCTCCTGTATGGCAACAACCCCCATACGCAGTGTGTAACACAGCTACAACAACAGCAGCAAAAACAGTTTCTATAACTAATTTTAAGTTGATTACAGGGGCAAGAGTGCTTGTGAAATTTACATATGCACATAAATCCTCAGGTTCTGCTACGTTGAATATAAGCAACACAGGGGCGAAAACAATTTGTATAGAAAAGCCAGACGCACCCTATGGTAATTCATCATTTTCGATTACATCTATTACATCACAAAATTCTTGGCAAGCTGGGGATATTTTAGACTTAGTATATAATGGTACATACTGGTGTGTTATAGGTTCTACTGGATTTTTACAATCAGGTAGATATTCGTCAAATGTAATAATAGGAACTGAGGAAAACAACCTTGGAGCGTATTGCGACTATATATGTGACGGGTCAAACGACCAGACAATTATACAACAGGCAATAAATGATTTGCCATCAACAGGCGGCAAAATCGTACTGTTAGAGGGTGCATATAATATATCCGAGGAATTAACCTTACCCTATCCTATAACATTTGAGGGAACAGTGAATACCAGCTTGTATGTTTTCTCACAAGGCTTACTTAGGCATGACACCAACAACATAAGTGTCTCAAATATAGCTACCTTTAAGGATATAAACATTAATTTTCTGAGTGAGACTAATGATACCGAGGGGTATATAGGTGCATTTGAGAATTTTGACCTTACTTTTGAAAATTGTACTATTACAAAACGCACAGCGTATCAGAGTATTTGGAGATTATTTTTTAATTGTAAGGTTAAAATGATTAATACAGATGTAGATATTACTATGCCAAATTCGGGGTTGGGTGCACCTTATGATTGTTTTTGGGTATTTGGTGAAAGTACAGTTGAACTGCTAAATACGCATATTTGGTTTATAGGTAATAATGCGGTAAATAATGGTGTGTTCTATGACAGTAAGGGTACTGTAACAGGTGGTTGGATAACTAACACTAAAAAAGATACAAATAATCAAGGTAAGTCTTTCATACTATATAGCTCACCTATTACATTTTTAGGCACACAGATACGCTGCCGAGAATTTTCACAAGATTGGAATACAAGTACGTCTAATGGATTTAGACCGAGCCTTGACAGTTGTAAAATTGAAATATTAGACGGAGGAAGTTTTAGTTGTTCTCACGCAAGCCATATTGACTTGGTTTTAAGTAGTAGTTCTAAAACAACAGATATATCGGCTTGTGCATTAATTTCTAATAGTAAGCTATTTCTTACTTTTGATTATCAGATTAAGTTAAATAATTATGCCTTTTTGGAAGCCTGCTATGTAAATAGGGTAAATTATAAAAATTCAGGTTCAGCTTCTTCTGCTAAAACCACAGATACAAGTAGTGTGACTTCCATAGTAAAACCTGAATTTATAGACACGGAGGGAGCAAGCAATGAGTGATACAATTTATAAATACTTTAAGGTTGACGAAAAGACAATAAAATGTCAGGAATATTTAGTAGTTCTAAAGGTACTTAAATCAAGGGATTTTTTGAATAAACCTCTTTGTGATGACCCCGAAAACTATTTTATAGAGGAACATAGTTTTCAAAATAAGAACGAGATAGAGCTATTTAAGTCTAACTTTGTGGATAAGCATATGCTTATGTCCATACAAAGTATTGAAAAGTTAAACAACCCTTACACTTGGTTAGAGGGTGTAGAACTTAGAACTAAAGACCCTTGCACTGAATTAGCTGAAATAGTCAAGTATGGTAGCAAGGAAGCCTATGAAGCTTCCTTGCCTGAATATATAGATGAGTTTATGCTGAATACTGATGTAAGGGTGGCAATGTTGGAAATGGGAATAACTGAATAGGAGGTGCTAAATATGGAACACGGACGTTCATATGGATTGTGCAAAAAAATTGTAGCTGTTGGAAAGATGGGCAAAGAACAAATGCTTGAAAAATTTGATGTACTTGTTTTGTCGGGTGGATTAACTGATGATGACTACAAAGAATTGGTGGCAGAAATCAATAAGAATGAGGAGGGCTAAGTAAGTGGAAGTTGATGATAAGGAATTATGGGAGAGATTGACCGTAGTGGAGCAGTCCACGAAGTCGGCTCACCATAGACTGGATAGCCTTGATCGGTTGACTGAGAGCGTACATATTTTGGCGACTGAAACTAAGGCTATGAGGGAGGATGTTTCGGATATTACATCACGAGTTGATGAAATAGAAAAACGTCCGACCAAGCGATATGAAACAGTTGTAGGTGCAATAATTACAGTATTAGTTGGTGCTGTAATAGGGTACGTTGTAAAGATGTTAGGATTTTGAGGAGGTAATGAGTTATGAAAGAATGGTTTAAAGCCGCAGGTATTCGTGCTATTAAGACAGTAGCACAGACAGCCGTTGCTACAATCGGAACGGCTGTCGCATTGGGTGATGTGAATTGGGTATTGGTAGGTAGTGCATCTGCTTTGGCAGGTGTACTTTCGCTCTTAACTTCTGTTGCAGGTTTACCTGAAGTAAATAATGAAAGTAGGGAATAAATATGACAGATAAAAAATTTATAAAACTGATAAAAGAAACAATCGTTGACTATTTTAACAGTCATGTAGATAAGACAGATCATAAAACAATTACTGAAGATGATGTGTATATTGTTTGGAGTTGCAAAACTTTGCAGAATTTTAAAGCATTAGCATCCACAACTGTTTCAGATGGTATGTATTACGAAATAACCCATAACGGAGATAAGAACGAAACATACTTTGATGTTTATAAGAAGTGGGAAAATTTCGTTGTTAGAGGTGGTAAGTATGAGGACAATAACTGATGGTTTCCCGATAAAGCAGTTCAATGGTATTGACATCAATACATCAACACTATCTTCTCCGGCAAACTACTATACATACAGTAGTCGTGCGGTGAAATTCATTGTAATTCATTATACAGGAAACAAGAAGGACACCGCAAAAGCAAATGCAACATATTTTCATAATGGTTCACGAGGTGCATCGGCACATTTGTTTACTGATGATGATAGTTGTTATCAATCAGTCGCATTGAATAATGCCGCATGGGCGGTGGGCGGCACAAAGGTATATAAACATGCTGAGTGTCGCAACATAAACAGTATATCCATTGAAATGTGTTGTAGTGGTAATTCTATTGTGTCAGAAAAAACAATCAACAATACCGCACATTTGTGCGCTGAATTGTGTAAATATATAGGTATTACGGCAGATACCGTTGATATATTTGTTTTGCGCCACTATGACGTGTGGGACAAACAGTGTCCGGCACAGTGGGCGAACGAAAAAAATTCAGGATGGATTGCATTTAAAGAAAAAGTAAAAGCAATTTTACGAAACGAGGAGGGACTGACAATGTCACAATATGAGAAACTTATCGAAAAAATAAAAGAGTTAGACAATAAAAAGGCAGATAAATCAGAAATGATTTATGACTGTATCGACCACAATATGCCTGAATGGGCGCATAAGCCTGTTCAATGGTGTTTGGACAATGGTATTGTATCAGGCACAGATGACGCACATCTTGACTTGAACAATACAAAATTGTGGGTATGCGTTGTTTTATATCGTGCGGTAAAGTTTGTTGCCGGATTGATGAAAATTAAAATCTGATGAATAATCTATAAAAAGAAAAGCCAAACCGTATAGCAGACGATTTGGCTAGGTCGAACAAAAATATGTTGACCAAAGTTATAATAATTGTTCACGTATATTATACCATGATATTGTTTATTTTTCAATACTGAACATAGTAAGTATATAGTTTGGAGTTGTAGTAATTAATCTTTTTCTTTATACAAATTACTTTTTAATTGAGAAAAAACTGTATATGATTCTTTAATCAATTTATTCATATTTGAAAGCTTAATCTTAGTAATATATTTATTATTGCTATGTATTATACTATTTCTCAAATTTCGTAACGTTGCCCATCTGTCAAAAAAACCGTTTGAAAACTTATCCATTTGTTTTTTTAGTGGTTCGTCCAAAAAGGAATCTGTAATATCAATAACGGATTGAATTCCTGCTGTATTGTATTTTGCTAAAAATACCTCGCTTCCAAAAGAAGATAATTTTAAATTAATCAATTCAGTAAAATAGTCATTAAATAACTGTTCAATCAAAGAGGCTAGCATTATTATATATGCTTTTCTAAATCGATTTTGAGCACAAGTATTTACTGCTGGTATTATACTTGATAATTGTTCACTGCTCATATATTTTTCTACTCCATAAGCAAATTCATCATCAATGGTTTGCCACAGAGTATCATCGTTATCAGGATACCTTTCACAAATTTTTTCATACTGATTTATGTATTTATCTAATTGTGTTTTATCGAATTTATCAAAATGATTTTTTAAAAAATCATAATGAGTATCTAAATTTTCCTTGTCATGTTCTTTTGAAAGTTTAAATAATGAATCTACTGTGTTCCTAAAATCAATTACCGATTGTGGAGGAAAAGCGTTGGACCAATCCATAGGTTCGGCACATTTATTGCATGTTAAATGTCGAGTACCTACTTTCCAATCTATTGATTTTATATCACCACATTTTTTGCAAATAAATATATATCCCATGATAATTGCTCCATTATATTTCTAAATTGATTTTTCTTTAGTATATCACTATGAAAGTAATATTGTCAATGTTGCTTTTTGTGATAGAATTTAATATTTGATTAAATATTGCAAATTTTAATCGATAACATCAAAATATCAAAAAATGATAAAATATATATTGAATGGATAAAATATAACAAATGTCACACCAACATACAAAATAGTGATATACTATTGCAAGAGGGACGCAGAAAATGGCAATTAGAATTTTACTAAGCCGTAAGCTCGGCGAGCTAAGGTGGAACCAAGCACAACTTGCACGAAAAACCGGAATAAGACCGAATACCATTAATGAATTGTATCATGAGTTGGTAGAACGTGTTAGTCTGGAACAACTTGATTTGATATGTAAAGCATTAGATTGCAAATTATCAGATATTCTTGTCAGGGAAGATGATTAATACATAATTTTGTGCAGGACAAAAAAGGACGATTAATTTTTTAAATCGTTCTTTTTTTATTGGTTATTATGGATAACATCAGTGTGCATAAGAGCTTGCTCATTTGGAAATTGTCGGCTCACTCGTTGCACAGCTTTCAAAAAATGCTCCGCCTAAAGAGTGGAGCGAAATGGGCTCGTGGGAGTATTATTCGGATAACGGTGCGTCAGTGTTCCCACAAAGCTCACAAGGCTCACCTTTTAATGCCGCAAGCATCGCAGTAACCGGTGATCCGCTTACAAATCTCTATGAAGACTTGGCTGCGGAACAAAAAGCACGTGCCGTATATGATAACATACTTAAATTGTCAGATGACCCTGACGTTAATGAAGTAATTAAATTCTTGCGCCAGCGTGAAGTAGTACATTTTCAAAGATTCGGTGAAGCAATTTTGACTCATTCAAACAGATTTGGGGTATATATAGCGTGTGTGAAAATGCAATTTATAGACATTGAAAATTATAAATTTTTGCTTGAAATATTATTATTGATAAATGTGAGTAGGAGGTGAGGACATATTCTTGGACTCCTAAAGGAGTAAAATAAATGTATACAAAAGAACAGATAGAAATTGCATTAAAAGAATATGAACGCTTAGGTTCTGTCCAAGCGGTCATAAATTTATTGGAATATCCATCAAGTAGTACCCTGTACCGATGGTATGAAAGAAAAATTGCAGAAAAAACAAATTATCGTGGTTCGCTTGATAAACCATATATAATTAAGGAAAAAATCATTAATGCACCTAATCATCCTCGTATTCCTGATACAAGTTTAAAATTAGATGCAATTAAGTGTTGCTTTTCTATTGGCGAAGGTGTAGAATATGTATCAAGAGATATTGGTTACAGCCGTGCCAGTATATATTCATGGTATCGAAAAATATGTACTGCAACCACCGTAGGAATTATGATATGCACCCCAAAAGTTAGACACTTTTGGAGGTGCATATTTTTATGGCAAAG